>Ga0335075_10000077_pt1 | contig 199380 bp, 157 predicted proteins | sample Lox_Sample_24_FD_206723 | JGI IMG/M metagenome (GOLD analysis project Ga0335075, IMG submission 206723) | Soil microbial communities from Loxahatchee National Wildlife Refuge, Florida, United States - Lox_Sample_2.4 | ecosystem: Environmental > Terrestrial > Soil > Wetlands | place: USA... | reverse complement strand
GCGCCGGCCCGGGCCCCCCCCATGTCCCCCCTCTGCCCGCCCGGCCCCCCCCTGCCCGCGGGGGTGTCCCCCCCCCCCGGGCCCCCCCCGCTCCTCCTCGAGCACGGCGCCCGGCTCACCCATGTCGAGGTGGCCTACGAGACCTGGGGCGAGCTCGCCCCGGGCCGCGACAACGTGGTGTTCGTCGCGCACGCCCTCACCGGCGACGCGCACGCCGCCGCTGACGGCGGCTGGTGGGCGAACCTGATCGGGCCGGGCCTCGCCATCGACACCGACCGCTACTTCGTGGTCTGCCCGAACCTCCTCGGCGGCTGCCGCGGGACGACCGGCCCGTCGTCGGTCGACCCCGCCACCGGGCGGACGTGGGGCCTGGACTTCCCGCTGTTCACCATGCGCGACCTGGTCTCCGTCCACCGCCGGCTGCTGGCGCACCTCGGGATCGAGCGGCTCTACGCCGCGGTCGGGGGCTCGCTCGGTGGCATGCAGGTGCTGCAGTGGGCGATCGAGGACCCGGACGCGATCGAGCGGGCGGTCGTGATCGCCGCCTCCTCGCGGCTCTCCGCGCAGAACATCGCGTTCTCGGCGGTCGCGCGGGACGCGATCATGCGCGACCCCGACTTCCAGGGCGGGCAGTACGCCGGCACCGGCCGACGTCCCGACCATGGGCTCGCCGTCGCCCGGCGGATGGCCCACATCACCTACGTCTCCGAGGAGTCGCTGGGGACCAAGTTCGGCCGGGACCGGCTCACCGACGGGCCGCCCCGGCACGAGACCGACTTCCAGGTCGAGGCGTACCTCGACCACCAGGCCGCGGTGTTCCTCGAGCGCTTCGACGCGCTGTCGTACCTCTACCTGACCCGGGTGATGGACTACTTCGACGCGTTCGCGGACCCGGCCGCCGCCGCCCGAGCCGGCGCCGGCGGTACCCGGTTCCTGGTGGTCTCCTTCGACACTGACTGGCGCTTCCCGACGGCCCACTCGCGCCGCATCCACGAGCACCTCGCGGCTGGCGGCACCGCCAGCGAGCACGTCGAGATCGCCTCGCCGTGGGGGCACGACTCGTTCCTGCTGCAGCCGCCGGGCTACCACGACCTGCTGCGAGGCTTCCTCGACGCACCCTGAGCGTGCTTCCCTGATCCGATGACGAGTCGGATCGACGCCGACTACCTGGTCGTGGGCGCAGGGGCCTCGGGCCTGGCGTTCACCGACGCCCTGGTCGACCACAGCCCGGACGTCCGGGTCGTCCTGGTCGACCGCCGTCCCGGTCCCGGCGGGCACTGGCGCCAGGCGTACCCCTTCGTCCGCCTGCACCAGTCCTCCACGTTCTACGGCGTCGCCTCCACGCTGCTCGGCGGGGGCCGGATCCAGGTCGACGGGCCGGAGGCGGGGCTGCACGAGCGGGCCGACCAGCCGACGATCCTGCGCTACTACGACGACGTCCTCGCGCGCCTCGTCGGCACGGGTCGCGTCGTTCTCCTCGACGGTCGGGAGTACGACGCCGCCGGGCGCTCGGTCGTCTCGCTGGTCACCGGCGAGCGTCGGGAGGTGTCCGAGCGTTGCCGGATCGTCGACGGCCGCTACCTCGCCCCCGACATCCCGGCCGAGACCGCTCCGCGCTTCGGCGTCGACGGCGCGCGGGTGGTCCCGGTCAACGACCTCCCGCGGGTCGAGGACTGGCCGTCGCAGTACGTCGTCGTCGGCTCCGGCAAGACCGCCACCGACGCCATCGTCTGGCTGCTGGGCCGGGGGGCCGACCCGGACACGATCTGCTGGGTGCGCCCGCGCGAGCCGTGGATGCTGAACCGCGCGAAGATCCAGCCCGACCCCGAGATCTTCCTCGGCATGGTCGCCGACCTGGTGGGCCTCGCCCGGTCCGCGGCGTCGCTCGACGGGTTCTTCCTCGCGCTCGAGGACGCCGGGACCATGCTGCGCATCGACCCCTCGCTCGTCCCGACGATGGCCAAGTCGCCCACGCTGGGGGAGTGGGAGCTGGAGCTGCTGCGCGGCGTCGAGAACGTCGTACGTCTCGGCCACGTCGTCTCCGCCCGCCGCGGCCGGCTCGACCTGGTCGAAGGCTCGGTCGGGATCGCCGAGGACGCCGTCGTGGTCAACTGCGCCGCCGACGGCCTCAAGCAGCCGCCGCTCGTCCCGATCTGGCGACCCGAGGCGATCACCGTCCAGCCCGTCCGTGCCGGCTTCCCCTGCTTCGGCGCCGCGCTGGTCGGGTACGTCGAGGCGACCCGCGAGCCCGGCCCGGGAGGGGACGCCGAGAAGAACCGGCTCTGCCCGCCCTCCAACTACGGCAACACGCTCGCCGACTGGGTGGCGATGAACGTCCGCGGCTTCCGGGCCTCCGCCTCCTTCGGCGCCGAGCCCGACATCAAGGCCTTCGCCGACCGGACCGCCCTCAACCCCTCCCGCGTCCCGCGCGGCCACCCCGGCTCCCCGGCGCTCGACGACTCCCTCGCCCGGCTGCAGCGTGACGTCGGCCCCGGGGTCGCCCGCCTCGCGGAGCTGGCGGGCCTGGCCTGAGGCCGCGCGTCCGCGCCCGCCCGCGCCCGCCCGGAGGCCGCAATTGCGGCCGTAGGACAGGTTCTCGGGCTGGAAGGCTGCTCAACGGCTGCAATTGCGGCCGTGGGGCGCCCCCGGCCTGACCCGAACGGTCAGTCGGCCAGCATGCGGAGCAGGCTGAGGAGCCGGACCCGGTCGCGGGGAGGTACGCCGTCGAGCAGGTGGCGGCGTACGGCGGCCGCGTGCACCGGTCGGGCCTGCAGCAGGGCGGCGCGGCCCATGGTCGAGGCGCGGACCTGCATCCCGCCGGCGACCGGGGTGCGGGTGACCAGGCCGCGGTCCTGCATCCGCGTCAGATGGTGCGAGAGGCGGCTGCGCTGCCAGCCCATCAACGTCGCGAGCTCGTTCTGCCGCGCCGATCCACCACCGTCGTGCAGATGTGTCAACACGGTGACGTCGGTCTCGGAGAGGCCGGTCTCGGCGGTGATCTCGGCGTTGATGCGCCCTCGGATGCCGTCAGCAGCGCGTTTCCACGCCTCCCACAGCTCGCGATCGTCGTCGCTCAGTCCGGCCACGCTGCCACGGTAGGTGAGGTTGACGTGTCACCGCAGGGCGCGGTTGACGTGTCAACATCAGATGGGCTACCCCGCGGAGAGCTCGGCCTCCGAGGCGCCCGCCGAGGCCACGCAGAACTCGTTGCCCTGCGGGTCGGCCAGGGTCACCCAGGCGAAGCTGTCGTCTCCGCGCCGGCCGACCAGGGTCGCGCCCGCGGCGACCAGCCGGTCGACCTCGGCGTCGAGGTCGGGGGCCGCGAAGTCGTAGTGGATCCGGTTCTTGCCGGGCGTCGGGTCCTCGACGAGCTGGAAGGCCAGCTGCACCGGGACGTTGTCGCCACGGACCATCAGGAAGGTGCCGCCGAAGGGGTCGGCCACGGTGCCGCCGACCTGCTCGGACCACCAGGTCGCGAGCGGGACGGGGTCGGTCGAGTCGCAGGTGATCATGCCGAGGGAGAGGGTCATGACGAGACCGTAGGCCTCGGCACCGACACTCGGCGAGCACCGATGAGTCCGACCGTCCGTCCCGGTCAGCACGCCATGGAAATCCTCGACCTCCGTCCGGCCTGTACGACGCTCGCTCGCGTGGTGGGCTCCATCCGCGACGACCAGCTCGCGGGGCCGACCCCCTGCCCGGCGTACACGGTCGCCGACCTGGTCGACCACGTGCTCGGCCTGGCACTCGCCTTCACCGCCGCCGCGCGCAAGGAGGAGCTCGCCGGCCCGGCCGACCCCTCGGGCGACGGCACGCGGCTTCCCGACGGGTGGCGCGACCTCGCCGCCGAGCGGCTCGACGCGCTCGCGACCGCCTGGGCCGACCCGGCGGCGTACGACGGGCTCACGACGGCCGGCGGCGTCGAGCTGCCGGGCGGCGTGACCGCGCTGGTCGCGCTCGACGAGGTCGTGGTGCACGGCTGGGACCTGGCCCGCGCGACCGGACAGGAGTACGACGCCGACCCGGACGCCGTCGCCGCGTGCCTGGAGTTCGCGGCGTCGTTCGAACCGCCCGCCGACGACACGGGGGGCGCTGCCGATACCGGCCTCTTCGGCCCGCCCGTGCCCGTGCCGGACGACGCCCCCGTCCTCGACCGGCTCGTGGGCGCGACGGGCCGGCACCCGCACTGGGTCCCGGCCTGAGGCGGATTTCGTCCGCCCGACCCTGCTCCGGTACATTCTCCGGCGGTGGCGTGTCCGAGCGGCCTAAGGAGAACGCCTCGAAAGCGTTTGTGGGTGCAAGCCCACCGAGGGTTCAAATCCCTCCGCCACCGCCAGTCGATGTCGTCAGACATCTCCAGGATCCGGACCCACGGACGTGGGTCCGGATCCTGTCATTTCCGGACCGACACTCTTTGCTAAGAGCACTTCTCAGATTCGCCTGCGGGATGCCGAGTCTCTAGGCAAAATCTCGGGGTGCTCCGCCGTCTGCTCGTCCCCTCCGTCATCCTCGCCGTCGTGACCGGTCTGCTGGCCTTCGCCGCACCGGCCCACGCGGCGCCGACCTCTCCGAACCTGCAGATCTTCGTCGACACCTGGAACCAGTCGCCCACCCGGGAGTACGGCACCTACGTGTCGGTCACCGGCCAGACGCGGGGCATAAACCTCGACGGGGTGCCGGGCTCGTACGTCATCACCAGGAACGGCGTGCCGGGCGGCACGGGGTGGTCGCTGCACGGGTCCATGGCCGCGGGCCTGATGCCCGAGGACCCGGCCGGCACCTACGTCATCGAGATCAGCTTCACCCCGGACGACCTGGCGACGTACCTGCCGGAGACCAAGTCCGTCACCATCGTGCGCCCCAAGGCCACCACGAGCCTCGATCTCGGCAGTCCGGCGACCGGCGTCGGCGCCGGGACCAGCTGGACGCTGCCGGCGTCGAACCCCACGACGGCGCGACTCGCCGTCCGCGCCGGCTCCACCGCCGGCGCCTGCGCCGTGGCCGGCCGGAGGGTCGACTTCACCGGCGCCGGCACCTGCACGGTCGACGTGACGGCCCCCGAGGACGCCAACCACTTCGCGGCGACGCCGCGCGAGGTGACGTTCACCGTGACCCAGGCCCCGACCACCACCCGGGCGGTCTGGGACGAGCAGACGGTCACGATCACCGAGGAGGCCCACCTGCAGATCGAGCTGCGGAACGGTGCGGACCTGGTCCCGGGTTCCGCCGTGGTGTCGATGGACGGCGTGCCCCGGCCCGCGATCAGCCTGCCCGCCGGGACCGGCACCTTCCGGATGTCCTTCAACCGGCCCGGCCGCTACGAGGTCGAGGTGCGGGCCACGCCGTCCGACCCGGCCTTGGCGCCCTCGGACACGCGCGCGGGCATCGACGTCACCCTCCTGCCCCAGTCGATCACCGCCCCGCCCAGCCCGGCGTACGTCGGCGACACCTGGTCGCCGACCGCCAACGGCGGCGTACCGGTCACCACCAGCTCGCGGACGCCCGCGGTCTGCGCCGGTCAGAACGGGCAGGTCACCTTCCTCACGCCGGGCACCTGCCAGGTCGACAGCAGCGTCGGGGCGAGCCAGTCCTACGACGCGGGCGACCGCTACGACTCCTTCGCCGTCGTGCGCGTGCCGGTGGCCGTGGACGCCACGGTCGTACCGCTCACGGCGAACACCCAGCGGGTCGAGGTCGAGCTGACGTCGGTGCGGGGGACGCCCAGCGGCACGGTGAGCCTGAACGGGTCGGTGGCGAAGCCGCTCGTCGGCGGGCGTGCGTCGTGGGACACCGCCGGTCAGGTCCCGGGCCAGTCGATCCCGGTCGAGATCGCGTACACGCCGACCGTGGGCTCGAAGTGGGCCTCGGTGACGGCCACCGAGGACCTGCTGATCCCGAAGGTGCCGCAGGCCGTGACCATCTCCGCCCCGCCCGCCGACCCGCGGATCGGCGAGACCTGGACGCCCACGATCACCTTCGCCAGTACGACGATGACGACGTCCTGGACGGCCTCCGGCGCCTGCACCCGCGACGGTGCCCTCGTCCGCTTCACCGCGACGGGCGACTGCACGGTCTCCGCGACGCAGGCGGGCAGCTCCGCCTACGTCGAGGGCACCGCCGAGCGCAGGTTCGCCGTGAGCCGTGCCCGGCAGACCTTCTCCGCGAACCCGTCCCCGGCGTACGTCGAGGACACCTGGGCGCCCACCGCGTCGGGCGGCGGCCCGGTGACCGCGACCTCGACGACGCCGGCTGTGTGCACCGCCACCGGCGGCACGGTGCGGTTCGTGTCCGCCGGTGACTGCGTGGTCGACCTCGCCACCGGGGCCACCGGCGACGCGGACGCCGCCGAGACGCGGCGGACCGTGGCGGTGTCCAAGGTGCCCGTGACCCTCACGGTCGAGGTCACCATGCTCAGTGGCTCGATCTCCCGCGTCGGCGTCCACGCCACCTCGCCCCGGGGCACGCCGATGGGCACGGTCTCCGGCTACCTCGACTGGTTCGAGCTCAACAGCGTCGCCCTCACCGGGGGTGCCGTGATCCGGACCTACCTCGACTCGCTCCCGATCGGCGAGTCGATCCTCGGACGCTTCACCTATGCGCCCACGGCGGGCTCGCGCTGGGCGCAGTCCACCTTCGACGAGCGGGTGACCATCCCGCGGGTCGCCCAGGCCATCGCGATCTCCGCGCCGCCCGCCACCCCCCGCTCGGGTCAGACCTGGACGCCCACGATCACGTTCGCCGCGACCTCCCTCGCGACATCGTGGACGGCGTCGGGCGCCTGCGCCCGCGAGGCCGACCTGGTCCGCTTCACCGGGGTCGGAGACTGCACCGTCTCGGCGCAGCAGGCCGGCAATCCGACGTACGCAGAGGGCAGCGCCGAGCGCACCTTCGCCGTGGCCCGGCCGCTGCGGACCTTCTCCGCCGACCCGTCGCCGGCGTACGTCGACGACACCTGGTCCCCGATCACCGAGGAGGTGGTCCCGGTGACGGTGACGGTGACGACGACGGCGGTCTGCTCCACCTCGGGCGGCACCGTCACGTTCCGTGCGGCCGGCTCCTGCGTGGTCGACCTGTCCGCCCCCGGGAGCGCGGCGTACGACGCCACCACGACCCGGCGCACGATCACCGTGACGAAGGTGCCGGTCACCGTGACGGCCATGGGCATCGCCGGCGACGACCGCAGCCCGGTCACCGTCACGCTCACCTCGCCGCGCGGGACGCCGACCGGGACGGTGGACCTCCGACTCGACACCGGCGAGGAGGCCGCCGGCCTGCCACTCGTCGACGGGTCCGCCACCATCCACGCCCAGGGACCGACCCAGGCCCTGGACTACTACAACCTGCAGGTGTTCTACCAGCCCGACAGCGGCCGGTGGGACAGCGCGTCCGTCGTCTCCCGGCACTGGTTCATGGGCCGGCAGCCGGTGCGCATCGTCGCGCCGACGGCGACAGCACGGATCGGCGGGACCTGGACGCCCGCCATCGCCTGGCACGACTCCGGTCAGCCGTCGTCCTGGACCGTCGCCGGCGCCTGCGCCCGCGAGGACGACCTGGTCCGCTTCACCGGGGTCGGCGACTGCACGCTCACCGCGGTGCAGAGCGGCAGCGCGGTCTACCTGGAGGGACGCGACGAGCTCGTCGTCCCCGTGCTGAGGGCGCTGCAGCCCATCACCTTCACCAACGACGCGCCGACCTCGGCGTACGTCGGCGGCCGGTGGGGGCCGCTCGCGCGCGGCGGGCCGTCCGGACGGCCCGTCGTGGTCGATGCCGGTCCGGTCGGCATCTGCCACGAGGTCGCCACGGCCGAGGGCGGCGTGCCGACCCCGGCCGTGGAGTTCCGTGCCGCCGGCGAGTGCACGGTGACGTTCGCGCAGCAGGGGACCGCCGACCACGAGCCGGGCGAGCGGGTGGTCACCGTCCCGGTCGCGCTGGTCCCGGTCGAGCTGACCCTCACGGCGGACGACGACCTCGCGGTGGGCACCGAGGGCACCCTCGAGGTCGCGGCCACGGCCGACGGCGAGGTCGTGCCCGGTGAGGTGACCGTCGAGGGCGGCGGCATCTCCGTCTCGGGCAGCGTCGGCGACGGCCCGGCCGAGCTGGCGGCGACCTTCGACCGCGCGGGCACCCACGAGCTGACGGTGTCGTTCGAGCCCACCGACCCGGCGACGTACGCCGCCGCCGAGGACGAGGTCGACGTCGTCGTCGCCAGGGGCGTCCAGGCGATCACCGGCCCGCAGCCGCCGGAGACGGCGCTGGTCGGCGACACCTGGCAGCCGTCGTACACCGGCGGCGGCTCGGGGGAGCCGGTCGCGATCGAGGCCTCGGGAGCGTGTGAGCGCGCCGGTGCCCTGGTCCGGTTCACGGCCGCCGGCACCTGCACGCTCACCGTCGACCAGCCGGGCGACGACGACTGGGTCGCCGCGCCCACCGTCACCGCGACCACCGAGGTCGGGCTGGTGCCGGTCGACGTGACCGTCACCGCGCCCGACGACGCCCGGGTGGGCGAGGCGACGGAGCTCGCCGTCGTCACCTCCGCCCCCGGCACCGTCGAGGTCGTCGTCGACGGCCAGACGCTGCGCGGGACCGGAGCCACGCTGCCCGTCACCTTCACGAAGGCCGGGGAGCGCGATGCCGAGGTGTCCTTCACGCCCGCCGACCCCGCGACCCACCAGGCCTACGCCGGCACCACGACCCTGGTCGTGGCCAAGGGCGCCCAGCAGCTCGCCCTGAGCGAGGTCGCGCCCGCGACCCGGCGCGCCGGCGGCACCTGGACCCCGGCCGCGTCCGGCGGCGAGTCCGGCTCGCCCGTCCTGGTCGCCGCGGCACCCGAGGCGGTCTGCACGGCCGAGTCCGGGACGGTCCGGTTCGCCACCGCCGGCGACTGCGAGGTCACCCTGACCCAGGCCGGATCGGCCGACTACGAGCCGGCGCCCGAGCTGCGCCGTACGGTCTCGGTCGAGCGGCGTACGCCCTCCCTCACCGTCACGCTGCCCGACGACGCGCGCGTCGGCGAGCCCGCGCGGGTGACGGTGCACTCCGACGAGGAGGGGTCGGTCCGCTTCCAGCTCGACGGCGACGTCGTCGGCGACCCGGTCGTCGTGTCCGAGGGCACCGCGAGCGCGACCCTGCTGCCGACGGCGGCCGGGGAGCGCCGCGTGACCGCGACCTTCACGCCCGACGCTCCCGGCGCGGTCGCCGGTGGCGAGCGGGAGGTGACGCTCGACGTCGCGCGCGCCTCGACCGGGACCGTCGTGGCGGTCGCCGCCGACGGCCTCACCGCGACGGTGTCCCCGACCCACGCCGCGGCCGGCGTGCCGACCGGCGAGGTCGTGTTCGCGGCCGGAGAGGTCGAGCTCGGCCGGGCCGACCTCGCCGCCGGGGTGGCGACCCTCGACCAGCCGCTCGACCCGGACTGGGCCGGTGAGGTCACCGCGTCGTACGCCGGGGACGCCGACCGCGCCGCCTCGACCGGCTCGGTACGCCGTACCCTGCCGACCATCGAGGCGTCGGTCCGGGCGGCCCGCCCCGCAGTCCGCGGCTGGTACGACGGCCCGGTCGTCGTCGAGTTCTCCTGCGAGCCCGGGAGCGCCGCGCCGGTCACCTGCCCCGCGCCCGTCGCGGTGGGTGAGGGCCGGGCCCAGTCCGTCACCCGTGAGGTCACCGCGGCCGACGGCGGTCGCGCCACGGTCACCGTCGGCGACCTGTCGGTCGACGCCTCCCGGCCCGAGGTCGCGGTGCGCGGCGTGCGCGCCGGCGCCGTGGTCAAGGGCCGCCCCCGCGCGACCTGCCGGGCCGCCGACGCCGGGTCGGGGCTGGCCTCCTGCCGGGTGGTCCACCGCCGCGATGGTCGCGCCTGGGTCGCCGTCGCCACGGCGACCGACCGGGTCGGGCACACCGCGGTGACGCGGGTGCGCTACCGCCAGGCGCGGGTCTGGGTCCCCTTCCGTCCCGCGGGCGAGGTCGGCACCGTGACGCGCGGGGACCGGGTCTGGCTCGTCGTGCTGACCGGCGGTGCCCGCCCCGTGGTCACCGGTCCGCTCGGCCGGTCCGCCGACGTCGTCCGGGTCCGACGGGTCCGGGGGCTGACCCGCTGGCACGTCGCGGTCCGCTTCCCCGCGGACGCGGAGCGCGGGGCGTCGTACCGGGTCCGGGTGCGCGGCGGCGGCACCAGCGAGGTGGTGCGCTTCCGGGTCCGGTGACCGGGCGCGAGCCGTAGCGTCCGCTTCCGGCGATCCGTCGAGACGGCGGCGCCCCGGACGGCCGCACCACCGATAAACTCCGGCCGTCGGGGCGACCGGCCGGAGTTCCCGTGCGCCCCGGTGGGACCGTGCGTGCGGAGTGTCGAAAAGGGCCGTCGATCGTTGGTCCTGGAGGACGCCGCACGGGTCCGTCCGATGAGTGCCGAGAACCGGTTCGCGCCACTGCGACCGTGACTAAGGTGGGAACATGCTTGCGCCGAAGGCCCTCGTGGTGGAGGACGCCGAGGAGTTCGTGCGGCTGAACCGACGGATCCTGGAGCAGGAGGGGTTCGAGGTCCACGTCGCGACGTCCGGCGAGCGCGGGCTGCGGGTGGCCCGGGAGCAGGACTTCGAGCTGGTCCTCGTCGACGTGGCGCTGCCCGGCATGGACGGCTTCGACTTCTGTCGCGAGCTGCGCACCTTCAGCGACGCGTACGTCCTGATGGTCACCGGGCGCAGCGCCGAGGTCGAGAAGATCGTCGGGTTCCGCGTCGGCGCCGACGACTACGTCACCAAGCCCTACTCGCCGGTGGAGCTGTCCGCACGGATCGCCGCGATGCGACGCCGGCCCCGGCAGCCGAAGGCCGCCAACGGTGCCAATTTCGGTCGCCTCGAGCTCAACGCCGATGCTCGTGAGGTCACCGTCGACGGCGACCCGGTCGCGATGACCCGCATCGAGTTCGACCTGCTGCACGTCCTCAGCGGGGCGCCGAGACGGGTGTTCTCCCGCGTCCAGCTCCTGGAGACGGTCTGGGGCCACGCCCAGGGCGACGCCCACGTGGTCGACGTCCACATCGGGAACCTGCGGCGCAAGCTGCGCCAGGCGCTCGCGCAGGAGGACCCGATCCGGACGGTGCGCGGTGTCGGCTACAAGTTCGACCCCGGCACCTGAGGCCAGCTCTGCGAGGGTGATCGCCCCCTAGGGGGTGCGCGGGTCGCGGGCCAGCGCGCTGGCCAGCCAGCGACGCCACTCGCGGGCGGCCGAACGCGCCTCCCGGCGGACGTCCTCCACGGATCCGCGGCCGTGCTCGACCTGCTCGGCCGCGGTCGCCAGCGCGCCGGCGCCGAGCAGCAGCGCCCCCGACTTCAGGGTGTGCGCCGCCAGCCGCTGAGGCCCGTCGTCCGCGCCGGGAGCGGTGTCCAGCTCCCCCAGCCGGCCCGGCAGCAGGTCGAGGTAGCCCCGGACGATCTCGACGACCGCCTCGTGGTCCCCCAGCTCGTCCGCCAGGCGCTCGAGCACCGCGCGGTCGACAGCTTCCATGCTCCGAGCCTAAGAGGTGGGACCGACGCCGAGGCACCAAAGCCCTCAGAACTTGTTGGAAAACTGATCTTTACTTGTCAGTCCCTTGGGATACCTCCCTGACCCTGGGCCGATGCCGATCTGCCGCCGGTTCTCCGCGACACGGCCCCCGGGCTTCGCGGACGCGCCGACCTCGGGCAGGGTGTTCCCCGTGGCCTGGGGTGGGACGACGATCGACGCCGCCGGTGCGCCGGTGCGCTGCTCCCACCCGTCGAGGAGCTCCGAGCTCGGATGATGCGACTGATCCGCGAGGAAGGTCCTCGCGCCGTGGCCCTGGGCGTGCTCGGCCTGCTGATGCTCGGGGTGAGCGTCGCGGTCGCCGTCGACATGGTCCGGAGCTCGCGCGACATGGGGCAGCGCATCGAGCAGACCGAGGCGCTGCTGGACGCCGATCCCCGGGTGCTGGGGCAGGTCCAGCGTCAGCTGCTCCGGCTGGAGCTCCTGCTCCGCGAGGACCGGCGCGGCGACGACGGTGAGAGCCAGGACGCCAAGGAGATCCGGGTGATCACCCGGTCGGTGACCGACCTGGCCCACGAGGTCGCCCTGCCCGAGCAGCGCCCCCTCCTCGGCTCGGAGGTCCAGCTCGAGCTCGCGCGCGAGAACGAGCAGTCGTGGCTCGACCAGATCCGGCCCCAGGTCCGGGAGGCGCTCGGGACCGGTGCCCGGGCCCGCGACGTCCGGCTGGCCGCGATCCAGGGGATCGGCCGTCTCGAGGACTCCTACAACCAGCTCAGCGCGACCAGCGAGGTCGCCCGCCGGGAGCGGGTGGACGCGACCGACGAGACGACGGCCGAGATGCTCTGGGACATCCGCCGGATGCTGGTGCTGCTGAGCATCCTGTTCGTCGCGGGGACGACGTTCTCGGTCGTGGGCGCCGTGCTGCTCGTCCGGACCAACCGGCACCGGCTCGCCGCGCTGCGACACCTGGAGGACCTCAACGAGGAGCTCACCTTCTACTCGCGCGTCGTCCAGGCGACCGACAGTGCCCTCATGGCGACCGACGAGTCCGGGCACCTCACCTGGGTCAACGAGGCGTTCGAGCGCACCACGGGCTACCGCCTGGACGAGATCCGTGGGCGGCGTACGGCGGACTTCCTCAGCGGTGAGACGACCAGCCAGGAGGTGCTGCGCCAGATCGAGGAGGCGGGCGCCAAGGGCCTGCCGATCCGGGCCGAGCTGGCCCAGTACACCGCCACCGGCAAGGAGTTCTGGGTCTCCCTCGACCTGGCGCCCCTGCACAGCGACACCGGGGAGCTGGAGGGCTTCTTCGGTGTCCTCACCGACATCACCGAGCGGCACGAGGCCGAGGAGCTGCTCGACCAGGCCCGCAAGGCCGCCGAGGCCTCGGCCCAGGAGAAGGCCGGCTTCCTGGCGACGATGAGCCACGAGATCCGCACGCCGCTGAACGCCGTGCTCGGCCTCACCGACCTGCTGCTGCTCACCGAGCTCGACGACGAGCAGCGCGACTACACCGAGACCGCCCACCAGAGCGGCAACCACCTGCTCGCCCTGGTCAACGACGTCCTCGACTACTCGGCGCTCGAGGCGGGCCGCCTGGAGTACGCCGACGTGCCGTTCTCGATGGCGCAGCTGCTCGACGAGACGCTCACGATGTTCGTCGCCAACGCCGAGGCCAAGGGCATCGAGCTGCGGCTGCGCCAGTCCCCGGACGTGCCGGCCGCCCTGCTCGGCGACTCGATGCGGATGCGCCAGGTGCTGGTCAACGTCGTCGGCAACGCGATGAAGTTCACCGAGCAGGGCTCGGTGAGCGTCGACTGCGACCTCGTCGGGTCGCCGTGGGGGCACCGGGTGGAGATCGTGCTGCGGGTCAGCGACACCGGGATCGGCATCCCGCGCTGGCGGATCCCCGACCTGTTCCGCTCGTTCGTGCGCGGCGACGCCTCCAGCACCCGGCAGTACGGCGGCACGGGCCTGGGCCTGGCGATCTCGCGCCGCCTGGTCGAGGCGATGGGCGGCACCATCGACCTGGAGTCCGAGGTCGGCGTCGGCACCACCGTCACCATCCGGATGGTCTACGACCGGGTCGCCGAGCAGCCGCCGCCGGTGCCCCGTCCGGCCCAGGCGATCCTCGACCACTCCGAGCGACGGGTGCTGGTCGCGGAGGACGACGTCGTCAACCAGAAGGTCGTCGTCCGGATGCTCGGCCGCCTCGGGATCGAGCCGACCGTGGTCGAGAACGGCCGGGAGGCGGTCGAGGCGGTGCGCACCGGCGCGTTCGACACCGTGCTGATGGACGTCGAGATGCCGGTCATGGACGGTCTGCGCGCCGTCCGGCTGATCCGCGACACCGACCTGCAGGTGCAGCCGTGGATCGTGGCGCTCACCGCGAACGCGCTCTCCGGTGACCGGGACCGCTTCCTGTCCGCGGGGATGGACGACTACGTCAGCAAGCCGGTCACCCTCGACGCCCTCACCGCCGCGCTCGACCGGTCCCGGTCGGGGCACGCTCCCGACTGAGACGGGCGGGGTGTGGAATGGGGCCATGCCGCTGATCGAGTTCGAGGGCCGCCGCCCCACGGTCCACCCCGACGCCTGGGTCGCCCCCACCGCCACGCTGATCGGCGACGTGACCGTCGAGCAGGGCGCCAGCGTCTGGTACGGCGTGGTCCTGCGCGCCGACGTCTGCACCATCGTGATCCGCGAGGGCAGCAACATCCAGGACAACTCGGTGCTGCACGCCGGCCCCGGCGAGACCCTCGTGGTCGGCCCGAACGCCACCGTCGCCCACTCCTGCGTCGTGCACTGCAGCTCGGTCGGGGAGCAGGCGCTGATCGGCAACGGGTCGGTCCTGCTCGACGGAGCGAGCGTCGGCGACCGCACGCTGGTGGCGGCCGGCTCGCTGGTCACCCCCGGAGCCCAGATCCCCGGGGGCGTCGTCGCCGCGGGCTCGCCGGCCTCGGTGCGCAAGCCGATCGACGGCACCTCCTCGCAGATGTGGGTCGAGACGAACGCGGCCTACTACCGCGAGCTCGCCGACCGGCACCGCACGGGTGCCCGCTCGGTGGGCCTGGAGCAGGCGGGCGACGCGGGGGTTGAGCAAGGATGAGTCCATGACGTCCTGGTTCGCCTCGCCCGCAGACGCCGTCGACCGCCTGGCGGCGGTCGGCTACCTCGCCGACAGCGCCACGGCCACGACCGCCTTCCTGTCCGGGGCGCTGGAGAAGCCGCTGCTGGTGGAGGGTCCTGCCGGGGTCGGCAAGACCGAGCTCGCCAAGGCGATCGCCCGCGCGAGCGGCGCCGACCTGGTCCGGCTGCAGTGCTACGAGGGGCTCGACGAGGCCCGCGCGCTGTACGAGTGGAACTACAAGAAGCAGCTGCTGCGGATCCAGGCCTCGCAGGGCAGCGACCAGTCGTGGGACGAGACCCACGACGACATCTTCACCGACGAGTTCCTGCTCACCCGGCCGCTGCTGACCGCGATCCGCCGCGAGGAGCCGACGGTGCTGCTCATCGACGAGGTCGACAAGACCGACGTCGAGGTCGAGGGCCTGCTGCTCGAGGTGCTCTCGGACTTCCAGGTCACCATCCCCGAGCTCGGCACGGTCAGCGCCGTACGCCGCCCGTTCGTCCTGCTGACCTCCAACGCCACCCGCGAGCTGTCCGAGGCGGTCAAGCGCCGGTGCCTCTTCCTGCACCTGGACTACCCCGACGCCGAGCGCGAGCGCGAGATCGTCTCCTCCCAGGTGCCCGGCCTGGAGGACCGGCTCGCCGAGCAGCTCGTCGCCACGGTCGGGCGGCTGCGTGGACTGGAACTGAAGAAGGCGCCGTCGATCGCCGAGTCGGTCGACTGGGCGCGCACGCTGGTGGCGCTGGAGATCCGCGAGCTCGACGACAAGGCCGTCGACGACACGCTCGGGGTGGTGCTCAAGCACGCCTCCGACACCGAGCGCGCGATCCGCGAGCTGCGGCTGCGCAAGTGACCGGCTCCGGGCTCCTCGAGCGCCACATCGCCTTCCTCGAGGCGCTGCGGGCGGCCGGGCTGCCCGTCTCGCTCGCCGAGGACCTCGACGCGATCGCCGCGCTGCAGGCGCTCCCCTGGGACCAGCGCGCCACGCTCCGGGAGGGGTACGCCGCCACGCTGGTCAAGAAGCCGTCCTTCCGGCCGACCTTCGACACCCTCTTCGACGTCTACTTCCCCCGGATGATCGGCGACGGCGTCGCGCGGCTGGCGGATGCCGAGGACGGGCCGGACGCCGGGCCGGTGCTCGACAACGCCGGGGCGCTGGCCGCCTTCCGCGACGACCTCGTGGACGGGCTGGTCGAGGGCGACCAGCAGGCGCTGCTGGACCTCGCTGCGGAGATGGTCGCGCGGTTCGGCGCGATGCCGGGCCGGGGGCCGGGCCTGTCCTCGTGGTCGGCGTACACCGCGCTGCAGCGGGTCTCGCCGCAGGAGCTCGTCGACCGGATCGCCCAGGCGCTGGTCGGCGAGGGGCGGCTGGAGGACGCCCGGGTCGAGGCGCGCCGGCGCGTCGGCGCGCTCACCGGCCTCGTCGAGGCCGACGCGCGTCGCCGGATCGCGGAGGAGAAGGGTCCCGACCACGTCGCGAACGTCGCCGTCCGCCCGACCATCGACCGGCTCGACTTCCTGCAGGCGCGGCGTACCGACCTGGAGGAGATGCGTCGCGAGATCTACCCGCTCGCCCGCCGGCTGGCGACCCGGCTGACCCAGGAGCACCACGCGCGGCGCCGCGGACCGCTCGACTTCCGCCGGACCGTCCGTGCCTCCGTCTCCACCGGCGGCGTCCCGCTCACCACCCACCACAAGCCGAAGCGCCCGCACCGCACCGAGCTGGTGGTGCTCTGCGACGTCAGCGGCTCGGTCGCCAACTTCGCGCAGTTCACGCTGCTGCTGGTCTTCGCGCTGCGCGACCAGTTCCAGAAGGTGCGCGCCTTCACGTTCATCGACCACGTCCACGAGGTCACCCACCACTTCCGGCCGGGCGCCGACGTGGCCGAGGTGATGGCCGACCTGGCCGCGAGCACCTCGCACGCCGCGCTCTGGGGGCGCACCAACTACGGCCGCGCGTTCACCAAGTTCGCCGAGGAGCACGCCGACGCGCTCGGCCCGAAGTCGTCCCTGCTCGTGCTCGGCGACGCGCGCTCCAACTACAGCGACCTCCAGCTCGCGACGCTGAAGGAGCTGGTGGCCACGACCCGCCACGCCTGGTGGCTCAACCCCGAGCACCGCCGGCACTGGGACACCGGCGACTCCGCCGCCCGCGCCTACGGCCAGATCGTGCCGATGGCCGAGTGCCGCAACCTGACCCAGCTCGGGGAGTTCGTGCACGACATCCTGTGAGCGCCCGGGACGTCATTCGTCTCGGCTGCCGGGGCGACCACGTCGGATGACGTCGCGCCGGGCGTCAGGTCCGCGGGCCGCCGAACACCGGAGCGATCCGGTCCAGGGCCTCCTCGATGTCCGCACGCGGGCCGGCGAAGCTCATCCGCACGAAGCGGCTCCCGTCGCGGGTGTCGAAGTCGATGCCCGGGGCCATCGCGACGCCGGTCCGGGCGAGCAGGTCGCGGCTGAAGACCATCGAGTCGTCGGTCAGGTGGCCGATGTCGGCGTACACGTAGAACGCGCCGTCGGCCGGCGCGAGCCGGCTCACCCCGAGCCGGGCCAGGCCGTCGAGGAGCAGGCGGCGGTTGCCGGCGTACCGCTGCACGTGCCCGTCGAGCTCGGCGTACGACTCGTCGGCGAAGGCGGCGAGGCAGGCCCGCTGGGCGATCACCGGCGGGCAGATCGTGAAGTTGCCGGTGAGCACGTCGACCGCGCGCCGCAGCCGGTCGGGCACGAGCATCCAGCCGATCCGCCAGCCGGTCATCGAGAAGTACTTCGAGAACGACGAGAAGACGACCGCCTCGCGGCTGGTCTCCCACGCGCTGCGCGCCAGTGCCTCGTGGCCGTCGAGCGGGGCGTACTCGATGCCGTGGTAGATCTCGTCGCTGATCAGCTGGATCCCGTGCTCCTCGCAGTACGACGCCAGCGCGGCCAGCTCGCTCGGCAGCAGCATGGTGCCGGTGGGGTTGGCCGGGCTCGCGACGACGAGTCCGCGGATGTCCGGGCCGAGCGCCGCGACCTGCTCGACCGTCGGCTGGAAGCGGGTCTCCGGACCGGTCGCGATCTCGACCACCTCGCAGCCCAGCGCGGTCAGCACGTTGCGGTAGCAGGGGTAGCCGGGCCGGGCCATCGCGACCTTGTCGCCGACCTCGAAGGCGGCCAGGAAGGCCAGCAGGAAGCCGCCGCTGCTCCCGGTCGTCACGACCACCTGATCGGGGTCGACGGCGACGCCGTGCGTCCGCGCGTGGTGCCCCGCGATCGCCTCGCGCAGCTCCAGGATCCCCGCGGCGGGCGTGTAGCCCAGCGGGTCGCCGCTGCCCAGCAGCCGCACCGCCTCGGCGTTCACCGGCGCCGGTGCGCCGGTGCTGGGCTGGCCGGCCAGCAGGTTGAGCAGGTCGCCGTGGGTCCGCTGCCGCTCCGCGCTGGCCGCCAGCAGGTCCATGACGTGGAACGGCGGGACGTTGGCGCGGCTGGCGACGGCGAGACGGTCGGTCACCCGACCGACTGTAGGGGGACGGCCGTCGACGCTCGTCGGGGAGAACGTGAGGAGAACGCCGTGGCCGGATCCGGACAACTTTCGACACACCAACGAAACGTTTCATATGGTGGCCGTCACAGTGTGGTCAGCGTCGCTCGGGCGACGTGTGAAACGAAGGAAATGTGCCCGGGTGAAATCCCTCCGCAGATCGCTAGCCGCCGCTCTCTCGGCGACCCTCCTGACCGCCGGGCTGGCGGTCGCCGCCGCACCGGCGGCCCTCGCCGAACCAGGGGGCCAGGCCGCTGCGGCGGTCGGGTCGGAGCCACGCGGGCTCCGGGTCAACGGGCTGGCCGAGCCGGCCGACCTCGGCGACCTGACCCACCCGGACTTCTCCTGGCAGGTCGGTGCGGGTCTGCAGTCGGCGTACCAGATCGTGCTGGCCAGCAGTCCCGAGCTGGCCGAGGCCGGCACCGGGGACGTCTGGGACTCCGGGCAGGTCACCTCGGCCGAGCAGCTCAACATCGCGTACGGCGGCGCCGCGCCTCTCGACGCGAGCAAGCGGTACTTCTGGAAGGTCCGCACCTGGGACGGCGAGGTCGCGTCACCCTGGTCGGAGACCGCCTGGTTCGGCACGGCGCCCGGCGCCGACTGGGAGAACAGCAAGCCGATCTGGACCAGCGCCGCGATCCCCGGCGTGGACGCCACGCCGTGGCGCGACTACACGCTGAGCGCGCGGATCCTGATCACGCAGACCGCCCTCGGCCTCCGCTTCCGCGCCGACGGCAACAACTCCTACATGTGGCAGTTCCGGGGCGCTGACAACCGCCTGGTGCCCCACACCCAGCTCAACGGCCAGTTCGCCACGCTGGGCACCGCGGTGAACCTCCCCGCCGGGACCCTCGCGCTGAACACCTGGGCGAACATCCGCATCACGGTCGCCGGGTCGACGATCACCACCTTCATCAACGACCAGCAGGTCGACCAGCGCACCCACACCAACGCGGCGCTCACGGCCGGCACCGTCGGCGTCCGCACCGGCAACAGCGAGGCCGGCCAGGTCGACGACCTGAGCGTCGTCGAGGCCGGCACCGGCCGGGTGCTGGCCCAGAGCGACTTCTCCGGCGCCAACCCGTTCCCGTGCGGCACCGTCACCGGCGGTGCGCTGAACGTGCCGAACGCCGCGCTCTGCGCGATCCCGAACCCCGCCACGGCGTCTGCCCCCTGGGCCTTCCTGCGCACCGAGGTCGACCTCGAGGACAAGGAGATCGCCTGGGCGACCTTGTCGGCCACCGGCTCGGAGTTCCGCACCCACAGCCAGTACGTCTACAAGGCCTACCTCAACGGCGAGTTCGTCGGCCTCGGCCCGACCAACCGGATCCGCAACGAGGCCCGGTACGACGGCTTCGACGTCACACACCTGCTGCGTCGCGGCGAGACGAACTCGGTCGCCGCCCTGGCCTACGCGAACGCGTCCAGCCAGCGGTTCCAGGCGCAGCTGCACGTCGCCTACACCGACGGCAGCAAGCAGGTCGTCGGCACGGATGAGACCTGGAAGGCGATGAACGGCGCGCGGGCCTTCCCCGACGCCGGGTCGATCGGCACGAGCTTCTACAACGCCCCGCGCGAGAACCTCGACGCGCGCCAGTTCCCGTTCGGCTTCGAGAGCCCCGGCTTCGACGACGCCGCCTGGGCGGCGGCGGTCCCCAAGGCGGCGATCGCCGACCTGCAGCCCACCCCGACCGACAAGGTCGAGCAGCAGCTGCACGACCCGGTCAAGATCGTCGACAAGGGCAACGGCAACTACTTCGTCGACTTCGGCCGCACCTGGGTCGGCGGTGTCCAGTGGGACATCGGCCAGGGCGTCGAGGGCCAGCCGGTCGAGCTCCGATTCGGGGAGATCACCTCGGCCCCCGAGACCGTCCGCTACGCCCTCCACACCACCAACAACTTCCGCGACATCGTCACGCTGAAGGCCGGTCAGCAGCGGCTCGAGACCTGGGGCATGCGGGTCTTCCGCTACCTGGAGATCGTGGGCGCTCCCGAGCCGGTGACGACGGAGAACCTGAAGGCCCTGGCCCTGGTCTACCCGTTCGACCGGGAGACCGCGTCGTTCTCCTCCTCGGACGAGAACCTCAACCAGGTCTACCAGCTCTCGAAGAACACGATCGAGTCGCTGAACGTCAACTTCTACACCGACTCCTGGACCCGCGAGCGGATCAACTACGAGGCCGACGGCTACCTCCAGCAGCTCTCCACCCTCTACCTCATGGAGGACCTGTCGCTGGGTCGCTACTCCATGAACTACTTCGAGAACAACCGCACCTGGCCGACCGAGTGGCCGATCTACGTCGTGCTGTCGGTCTACGACGCCTGGCGCCAGACCGGCAACACCGAGCAGGTCGCGAGCTACTACGACAACCTGAAGGTGAAGCTGCGTCCGGACTGGCTCGAGGCCTCGACGGGTCTGGTCCGCAAGACCACCCGCGCCGACGGCTGCAACTCGCAGACCGACTGCGACATCGTCGACTGGCCGACCAGCCAGCGTGACGGCTACCAGTTCCGGCAGTACAACACCGTCGTCAACTCCCTGTACTACCGCGCCGCCCGCGACATGGCGGCGATGGCCGAGATCCTCGGCCGGGACGCCGACGCGACGGCGTACACCGAGCAGGCCGACCGCCTGCGGGAGCAGATCAACGCGCGCCTCTACGACGCGGAGAACGGTCGCTACGACGACGGCATGGGTCCGGACGGCGTGAAGACCGGGCACTACTCGGTCCACGCGAGCGCCTTCGCGCTCGCCTTCGGCGTCCCCGAGGACGACCAGGTCGCCCGGGTCGCCGAGTTCGTCGAGTCCCGCGGGATGGCCTGCAGCGTCTACTGCGCCGCCTTCCTGGTGAAGGGCCTGTACGACGGCGGCAACGGCCAGGCCGCGCTCGACGCGATGACCGACGAGGGCACCAGCAGCTGGATGAACATGATCCGGCTCGGCGCCGGCTCCACGATGGAGGCCTGGGACCCGTCCCAGAAGAGCAACCTGACGTTCTCGCACCCCTGGGCCGCGTCCCCGGCGTTCAACGTGCCGTCCGGTCTGTTCGGCATCCAGCCGCTCACCAACGGGTACGGCACGTTCCAGGTCAAGCCGCAGGCCGGTGACCTGGCCGAGGCCGAGATCAAGGTGCCGACCGTCCGTGGCCAGATCGCCGCGGCGTTCCAGCACGACGCCCGCGGTCGCATGGAGCTCGCGGTGACCGTGCCGGGCAACACCACCGCCACGGTGCAGGTGCCGCTGCCGGGCTCGGTGCGCCCGGAGTACGTCCCGAGCCACCCCGAGTCCGCCGAGTACGTCGGCCGCTCGGAGCTGCCGGGCGGCACCTACGCCACCTTCGAGGTCGGTCCCGGCGAGTGGACCTTCGGTCCCCGGGCCGCGGACGACCTGGGCGCCTTCCAGGACGTCCTCGACGAGCTGCTGAACCTGGGTGACCGGGTGGACGCACACCTCCTCGCGGGTGACCTCGAGGCCGGCGAGGCGACTGAGCTGGACGAGCGGATCGACGCGATCGAGACCCTGATCCGGTCGGCGTCGGCGGCGCACACCGCCGCCGACGGCGCCACCGCCCGCGCGGACCTCGGCGACGCGCTCGACGGGCTGCGCGACCTGCGCGGCTCGCTCGACGAGCTGGTCGGGTCCACCGCGGTCGTCGAGGACCTCGCGCCGCGTGCGGCCGAGATCGAGACGGCCATGGTCGACCTCGCCTACGAGATCCGCGGGCTCACCGTGGCCCTGACCGCGATCGAGGGCTCGGCGTCCCGGGGGCAGCAGCTCACCGGAACGGTGCGCCTGGCCAACGGCGGCGACGCCGCGGTCGGCCCGTTCACCGCGGGCTTCTCGGTCGCCGACTGGGCCGTCGACAGCGACGACACCACGCCGGCCGCGCTGGCGGCCGGGGCGACGTCCGACCTGACGTTCACCACCCGCGTGCCCGAGGGGCAGGGTTCCGGCCCGGTCCCGGCCGAGGTGACGCTGAGCTTCACCGAGGGCGGCACGACGTACCCGGTGGTGCTGACGCGGCCGTGGGTCACGGTCGACTCCGAGGTGAGCCTCAGCGACGTCGGCGCCACCCACCCGGTGGACGGCTCGCTCGAGGTCGCCGAGATCGTGGCGACGGTCGAGAACGACGGCGACGTCCCGGCGACCGGTCGGCTGCAGGCCGAGCTCCCGGACGGGTGGCGCCAGGCGGCGCCCGCCGTACGGACCGTCCCCGCGGGCGGCGAGCTCACCCAGCGGCTCCGGGTCTTCGTCCCGGTCGGCTATGTCGGTGGCGACGTCCACGACCTCCGGGTCGCGTTCGTCGCGGGCGACCAGAGGCTGGCCGGTGCGACCACCCCGCTGACGCTGTCCCTGGGCGTGCCCGAGGCGGCCTCGGTGGTCGACCACGTCGACTTCGGTGACAACGCCTCGGAGACCGCGCACGGGATCGAGGCCGCTCCCAACAGCGGCATCAGCGTCGAGGCGGGTCTGACCCGTCGCTACGCGCACTCGCACCACCCTGGTTCCTGGTTCTCCGCCGAGGTGGCGGCGACCCCGGGCGAGCCGCTCGTGCTGCAGGTCCGCGAGACCTTCAACACCGCGGTGACCAAGAAGTACAACGTGTACGTCGACGACGTGCTGGTCGACCACCGGATCCTGTCCGGCGGCGGTGCGGCGAAGATGTACCGCTTCCTGGTCGACGACCCGGAGGTCCTGGACCACGACGGCACGGTGCGGGTGAAGTTCGAGTACCCGCTCACCGACGTCACCGGGTTCTTCGACCCGTCGGTCGCCGACCTGTGGGTCACCTCGGGCGCCGACAAGACCGCTCCCGCGGTCACGGTCGGCCTGGAGCCGGTCACGCCGGGCGAGAACGGCTGGAGCCGGGGACCGGTCACCGCGACGGTCACGGCCGCCGACGACCGGGACGACGCCCCGGCCGTCGAGGTCGACAGCGGCGAGGGCTGGGCGGCGTACGACGCCCCGGTGGTCTTCACCGAGGACGGCGTGCACACGCTGCGGCACCGGGCCACGGACGCGGCGGGCAACGCCTCGGACGAGGGCTCGACCACGGTCCGCATCGACACGATCGCCCCGGTGACGACGCTGGCCGCGACCGCAGCCGGCCACGAGACCCGGCAGCTGACGATCGCGGCGTCCGACGCGGGCAGCGGGGTCGCGACGACCCGCTACCGCGTCGACGAGGGCGAGTGGCAGCAACTCGGCGAGACCGCTCCGGTGATCACCGGAGCCGGCGACCACGTCGTCGAGCTCGAGAGCACCGACGTCGCCGGCAACGTCGAGGAGGTCCGGTCCCAGACCGTCTCCATCGACGCCGAGTACGCCGGGGGCGAGCTCACGGCGAGCGTCTCCAACGCCGGCGACGACGACTGGCACGGCCGGGGCGCTGCCCTGGCGCTGTCGGCGACGGGTGAGCCGGACGCGATCGAGTACCGGCTGAACGGCGACGAGTGGAAGGTCTGGACCGAGGCGGTCGAGCTCCCGGCCGGCACGGTCGTGATCGACTACCGGGCCGTCGACCGCGGCGCCTACTCCGACGTCGAGTCCGTGACGGTGTACGTCGACCTCGGAGCGCCGACCAGCGCGCTGACCTGGCAGGGACGCACGTTCACCCTGACCGGCGACGACGAGGGCGGCTCGGAGCTGCGGGGCCTGGAGTACCGCGTCGACGAGGGCGAGTGGACGACGTACGTCGCCCCGGTCACCCTCGACGGCGCCGCGCACACCGTGACCCACCGGGCCACGGACCGCGCCGGGAACGTCGGCGAGGAGACCACGGCCACCCTCGACGCCGTCCCGACCGGCCCGGCCGCGGCACCGCAGTCGACGACCGCACCGGTGATCACCGGGACGACGCGGATCGGCCAGCGCCTGCGGACGACCACGGGTGCGTGGGACGTCGCCGGGGTGCGCACCTCGGTGCAGTGGACGCGCAACGGCGCACCGATCCGCGGCGCGACGGCCACGACGTACGTGCTGCCCCGGGCCGACCTCGGCGCCCGGATCGGCGTGCTCGTCACCGCCACCAAGGCGGGCCACGCCACCGGCACCGCCCAGGTGGTCCGGCCGCAGCGCGTCGCCAAGGCGACCTCGCGGCTCCGGGTCACCCGCCCGGCGCGGGTCCGTCGCGGCGCGGTCGTGCGCCTCACCGTCCGGGTGGCCGTCAGCGGCCTCACCGCCGACGGTCAGGTGCGGGTCCTGGACGGTCGGAAGCGGGTCGGCACCGCGCGCGTGAGCAAGGGCCGGGCCGTCGTCCGGTTCCGCGCCACCCGCCCGGGCACCCGGACCCTCCGCGTCCAGTACCTCGGCAACGGCTCGATCAAGGGCGCGACGGTGCGGACCAAGGTCCGCGTCCGCTGACCTCGCCACGCGCGTAGGAAGGACCAGCAGGGGTCCCCGGTCTCACGGACCGGGGACCCCTGCCCCGTCTCCCCGCCGAGCAGGCAGAACTTCCCCGCCGAGCAGGCAGAACTTCCCCGCCGAGCAGGCAGAACTTCCCCGCCGAGTCGGCAGAAGTTGCGCGCCGAGTCGGCGCTCAGTGCCGGTTCGCGGCGTGCCGTCCGGCCCTTCGTCCGAAGAACGACCCCTCGCCGAGCTGGGTGCCGGAGCAGTAGCCCTTGCCGTCCTGGGCGAGGTTCGAGGCGCAGGCGCCCGCGGCGTACAGGCCGGGTACGACGGAGCCGTCGGGGCGCTGGACCTCGCCGTCGACGGTGACGCGCATGCCGCCGAGGGTGAAGCCGGCGTAGATCGCCTGACCCAGCCGCAGGTCGAAGACCGCCCACGGGCCGGTGGTCTGCGGGGAGAGCCACTCCGCGCCCTTGTGGAAGTCGGGGTCCTCGCCGCGGGCGGCGTACTCGTTGTAGCGCTCCATCGTCTTGGCGACCGAGCCCGCGGGCAGCGACAGCGCGTCCTCGAGCTCCTCGATCGTCTCGTAGCCGTCGATCAGCGGCACCAGCGGGAACTTGGGGTACTCGACGTGCTCGCTGTCGACGATGAGGTACGCCGTCGAGTCGGTCTGCTCCATGACGAACTGCGACGTGCGCGAGTGGTAGCTGTCCTCGGCCACGAACCGTTCGCCCTCGGCGTTCACCAGGATCCCGGTGATCAGCGCGGACGGCGGGTAGATCGGGGCGGTGATGAACGGCTCGTCCATGTGCTTGAGCTGCGCGCCGACCGACGCACCGAGCCGGATGCCCAGGCCGTCGTCGTACGTCGAGCCCAGCGTGAAGGGCTTCTCGGCCAGCCGCGGGGTGTGCTCGGCGACCATGTCGGGGTTCATCACGAAGCCGCCGGCGGCGATGATCACCGACGGGGTTCGGACGACGCCGTGCTCCTCGAAGGACCGCCACGCGACGCCGACCACGGCGCCCTCGTCGACGACGAGGTTGCTGGCGCCGGTCTCGTAGCGGACCTCGACACCCGCTTCCTCGATCCGGTCGCGGAGCAGGTCCATCACCATCCTGGTGCCCTCGGTGTCACCCGGCACCGGCACCTTGTGACCGCGCGGCGCGGGCCGGGCGGCGTCCTTGAACGGCCAGACCTTCTCGTTGCCGGTGTACATCAGCCCCTCGGTGCCGGGTTGGATCACCGCCTTCTCGGGGTAGTACGACCGCTCGAACTCGAAGCCGAGCGCCTCCAGCCAGTCGCAGTGCTCGACGGACCCCTCGCAGTACGCGCGGATCTTGTCGTGCTCGGGCTCCTTGGAGACCGCGACGAGGTACTTGTACATCTCCTCGACCGAGTCCTCCTGGCCGGTCGCGCGCTGCACGACCGTCCCGCCGCCGAGGTAGAAGTGCCCGCCGGACATGCTCGACGTGCCGCCGTGGACCGCGGCGCGCTCCAGGAGCAGCACCCGGGCGCCGGCCCGGGCGGCCTCCAGGGCGGCGCAGCCGCCGGCGATGCCGAAGCCCACCACGACCACGTCGTACGACGGCGAGTCGTCGGCCAGGGCCGAGGCGGGGAGGACGTCGGGAAGCGCGGTGCCCTTGCTCATGCGGCCAAAGGTAGAACAAGTTTCAGTTTCGTGCGATCCTCCCGGGATGGCGAGCCTCGCACTCATCGACGTCGACGGCACCGAGCACGACCTCCGCGCCGAGGGGCGGTACGTCGACGCGGCCGACCTGGCCGCCGCCACGGGCTGGGTCCACAAGCCGGTCGGCCTGTGCCGCGGCGACGTCTGCGTCCCGCTCCTCGGCCGGGTCGTGACCGGTCCCGGCGACGACTCCCGCATCGACCTGCGCGCCTGGGCGGAGGCGCTCGGGCTGCTCCTCGCGCACGACCCGGACGAGGGCGTCGCCGCGCTCGCGCCGTCGGCGGCCGCGCGGCACCAGCAGCTCGGCGACGGCCGGGCGCCGAGCCTCGCGCTGCGCGACGTCGACGGGAACCCGGTCTCGTTCGACGACCAGTCCGGCCACAAGCGGGTGCTGGTGACGTGGGCGAGCTGGTGCGGCTGCCGCCACGAGCTCGTCGCCTGGCAGCAGCTGCAGGACGAGCTGGCCGACACCGGCCTGCGGATCTTCTCCGTCGCGCTCGACGCCGATCCCGAGGACAGCCGCCCGTGGATCGAGGCGGCGTCCCCGTCGTACCCCGTCGCGGTGGACACGGCCCATGTGACCGCGGAGCGGTACGGCATCACCAACGTCCCGTCGGTCGTCTGGGTGGACGAGCAGGACCGGATCGTGAAGCCGCCGACGATCGCGCCCGGCGACGACCAGTTCGTGGACTACACCCAGATCCGCTCGGACCAGCACCACGAGCTGCTGCGGGCCTGGGCGCGCGACGGCGCCCTGCCGGCCAGTGCAGCGGGTGACCTGCCCGAGCGCACCGACGACGAGCAGCTGGCCCTCGCCGAGCGGCGGGTGGCGGCGTACCTCCAGCGACGGGGGCGTGTCGACGCCGCGAAGGCACATCTGGCGACCGCCCAGGAGCTCGCGCCCTGGGACTGGACCGTGCGACGGGGCGGGATCAAGATGACCGGCGGTGACCCCTTCCTCGGGGAGGAGTTCACCTCGTTCTGGGAGACCTGGGACGCGTCCGGGAGGCCCGGCTACACCCCGACGACCTGAGGGGCGGTCGGGGGCCTCGGCACCGATAGACTCAACCCTCACGTGCCGCCGACCCCCGAGGTGAGATGACGTTCGACGCCCACCAGCTGGACGTGTTCCTCCTGGTCGGTTCGGCCGTCACCCTCCTGGCCATCCTCGCCGTGCGCGCGTCGACGCGCGCCGGCCTCCCGAGCCTCCTGGTCTACCTGCTCATGGGCGTGCTGCTCGGCGAGTCCGGGCTCGGCATCCACTTCGAGGACGCCGAGCTCGCGCACGCGCTGGGCTTCGGCGCGCTGGTGCTCATCCTGGCCGAAGGCGGCATCACCACGAACTGGCGCGAGATCCGGCCGTCGATGCGGCTCGGGGTGGTGCTCGCGACCGTCGGGATCGCCATCTCGGTGGGCATCGTCGCGCTGGGCGCGCACTACCTGCTCGGCATGAGCTGGCAGCTCGCGATCCTGCTCGGCGCCGCCACCTCGGCGACGGACGCCGCCGCGGTGTTCTCGGTGCTGCGCGCGGTCCCGCTCCCGCGTCGGCTGACCGGCGTACTGGAAGCCGAGTCCGGCCTCAACGACGCGCCGGTCGTGGTGCTGGTCGTGCTGGTCTCCTCGGGCGCCGCCGTCGAGGACGGGCCGCTGCTGATGCTGGCGCTCATCCTCTTCGAGCTCGTGGTCGGCGTGCTGATCGGTCTGGCCGTCGGCGCGGGCGGCGCCTGGCTGATGCGGCACGCCGCGCTGCCGTCATCCGGCCTCTACCCGATCGCCGTGCTCTGCCTGACCGTCCTCGCGTACGGCGCCGGCGCCGCCGTGCACGCCTCCGGGTTCGCCGCCGTGTACGTCGCCGCGCTGGTCCTCGGCAACTCCGACCTGCCGCACCGGGCCGCGACCCGCTCGTTCTCGGAGGGCGTCGCGTGGATCGCGCAGATCGGGCTGTTCGTGATGCTCGGCCTGCTGCTCAGCCCGTCCCGGCTGACCTGGGAGATCGTCGGGATCGCGCTCGTGGCGGGGCTGATCCTCACGTTCGTGGCCCGGCCGATCTCGGTGTTCGTGAGCGCGATCGCCCAGCCGATGCCCTGGCGCGAGCTGGGCTTCATCTCCTGGGCCGGCCTGCGCGGCGCGGTGCCGATCGTCTTCACGATCATCCCGCTCGCCGACGGCGTGGACGGCGCCGAGCGTCTCTTCGACATCGTCTTCGTGATGGTCGTGGTCTACACCCTGGTGACCGGCCCGACCCTGCCGCTCGTGGCGCGGGTGCTCCGGGTCGCCCGTCGCTCCGAGCCGCGGGAGCTGGAGCTGGAGGCCGCGCCGCTGGAACGGGTGGCCGCGGACCTGCTCCAGGTGACGATCAGTCCGGCGTCGCAGCTGCACGGCGTCGAGGTGGGCGAGCTGCGGCTCCCGGCCGGTGCCTCGGTGTCGATGATCGTCCGCGACGACCAGACGCTGGTGCCGGAGCGGCGTACCGTCCTGCGGCGCGGCGACGACCTGCTCGTCGTCACGCCCCGCAAGCTGCGGTGGCAGACCGAGGAGCGGCTGCGCCAGGTCAGTCTCGGCGGCCGGCTCGCCCAGTGGCTCCCCGACGAGGGCAAGCCGTAGGTACTACCCCGCGAGCTCGGGCGGCGGCGGGCTGCAGATGGTGGCGTCGGTCTTGACCGCGAGCTTGGACCGGCCCTCCGCCAGGGACTTGAACCGGTCGCCGACCACCACGACGACGCCCGTGGCGGTGGTCGCCGCGGGCGCGTCCTTCACGGTGACGCCCCGGCCGAGCCAGGACCGCACGAGCCGGACGGCAGGGCTCTCCGGGTCGTCGGTCCAGATCTCGGCCTTCTCGACGCCCGAGCGTCGCGGCGCGTTGCCGCGGTCGCCGGCGACGAAGCCCTGCTCGACCAGCTGCTTCATGGTGTTGCTCGCGAGCCCCTCGCGGTTGCCCGCGTTCAGGACGCTGACGAGGACCTGGTCCGGGTAGAGCACGTCGCCCTCCGCCAGCTCGAGGTCGGTGCAGGAGGAGTCGAGCTCGACGGTCCCGGGCAGCGGTGCGGTCGTGGCCGACCAGCCCCAGGCCAGGCCGGCGACGAGCAGCGCCGCGAGGACCCCGAGGGTCGTCGCGGTACGGGCGGTGGGGGAGAGGGGCGGCATGCGTCAGGCTCCGACCGGGTGGACGCGCGCGTGCAGGACGTTGCGCTGCTGGAGGGCGGCGCGCAGCGCACGGTGCAGGCCGTCCTCGAGGTAGTACTCCCCGCGCCACTCGACGACGTGGGCGAACAGGTCGCCGTAGAAGGTGGAGTCCTCGTCGAGCAGGGCGGCCAGCTGGAGGGTGTCCTTGGTGGTGACCAGCTCGTCGAGCCGCACCTGTCGTGGCGGCACCGCGGCCCAGGCCCGGGACGACAGCCCGTGGTCGGGATACGGGCGCCCGTCACCGATGCGCTTGAAGATCACGCGCCCGAGTCTAACGAGGGCCGTGCAGCCCGGCCCTCCGGCTGCGGGACCGGTCCGGTGCCAGGCTCAGGCCGACCAGCGCAACGAGTCGGAGACCAGGTCGGCGAGCGCGTTGACGCCGTACAGGTCGTCGCGCTCGTCCATCAGCTTGGCCAGGGCCTGCGAGTGCCGGGTGCGCAGGTCGTTGCGGTGGGCGCTGACGCGGGCGAGCTCGACGTCGACGCCGGCGTCGGTCGCGGTGGGGTTCTCCATCTCGGCCTCCAGGTGCGGTTGGGTGTGGATCGTTCCCAGGGGTGCCCTCAGCGTGCCGGTGGAAGGTGAGCGGGGTGTTGATGGCCGGTTACGGGCGTGTTCCGGGAAACGTGATCGTGGACACATCGACCAGAACGTGTTCTAGTTCGCTCCGTGGACGACATCACCGCGATCTGCCAGCTGAAGTACCGCTACCTCCGGGCGCTCGACACCAAGCAGTGGGACGACTTCGAGTCCTGCTTCCAGCCCGACGCGACGGGCGACTACAACGGCCTGGTCTTCGAGGACCGGGCGGCGCTGGTGACCTACATGCGCGAGAACCTCGGCGAGGGCATGCTGACCCTGCACCAGGCGCACCACCCGGAGATCGCCGTCGACGGTGACGTCGCCACGGGCCGCTGGTACCTCCAGGACAAGGTCATCGTCGAGGCGTTCAAGTTCATGCTCGAGGGCGCGGCGTTCTACGAGGACCGGTACGTCCGCACCGGTGACGGTTGGCGGATCGCGCACACCGGCTACCAGCGCACCTACGAGATGACGTACGACCTCAGTGACCTCCCGGGCGTGAAGATCAGCGGGCCCGGCGTGCACACGCACGTCTGAGACGCGGCCCGGCGGGTCACGGCGCGGGCTCGGTCCAGGCGGTCTGCACGACCTCCACGCCGCGTTCGCGGGTGACCAGCCGGCCGCGGCCCGGTGGCGCCGGGACCGGGCGCAGGCCGCCGAGCAACGGACCCTCGTCGGGCGAGCCGGAGAGCAGCAGGCCGGGCGAGGCGAGGTCGCGCAGCGTCTGGACGGCCGGCTCGTGGAGCGCGCGCGCCGCGCCGCCGGTCCGCCGGGCGAGCACGAGGTGCAGACCGACGTCGCGGGCCTGCGCGAGCAGCGGCTGCAGCACGTGCAGCGGTGAGGTGTGCGAGGTGGCGACGAGGTCGTGGTCGTCGACGACGACGTACACCTCCGCCCCGGACCACCACGAGCGGCGCCGCAACTGCTCGGTCGTCACGCCGGGTCCGGGCAGCCGGCCCTGGAGGTACGCCGCGAGGTCCTGCAGCGCCGGGCCGGCCTGGGCGGCCGAGGACAGGTGGTCGAGCAGGTACGCGTCCGGCACCTCGCCCAGCAGCGAGCGCCGGTAGTCGACCAGGACGAGCTGGGCCTCCTGGGGCGTGCGGGTGCGCATCACCTCCCGCACGTAGGCGCGCAGCACGGAGCTCTTCCCCGACGTCCCCTCGCCGAGGACCAGCAGGTGCGGCGAGGTGTCGGGGTCGAGCCCCACCGGAGCCAGGTCCCGCTCGTCGAGACCGAGCAGCAGCCGACCGGTCGCCTCCGCCGTGCCCGCCAGCTCCCGCACCCGGTCCAGGCCGATCCGGTCCGGCAGGAGCCGCAGCTTCGGCCCGGGCGGTCCCGGCCAGGCGTCCCGCACCCGCGCCACGAGGTCGTCGACGCCGGCGCGGAGCGATCCGGCCTCGCCGACGCCGTCGATGCGCGGCAGCGCCGCGAGGACGTGGAGGGGCCCGGCCACGAGGCCGCGCCCGGGCCGGTCGGCGGGGACCAGGGCCGCCGCCCGGCGATCCACCTCCGAGTCGAGCGCCTCGCCCAGGCGCAGCTCGATCCGGGTCCCGAAGACGTCGCGCACGGTGGCCCGGAAGTCCGACCAGCGGGACGCACCGGCGACCACGTGCACCCCGAAGGTCAGGCCGCGCGTGGCCAGCTGCTGGATCTGCGCCTCGAGGTCCTCGAGGTCGGCCCGCAGGGTGCTCCAGCCGTCGACGACGAGGAACACGTCGCCCCAGCCGTCGTCCCAGTCCTGGTCCCGGCCGCGCGAGGTCCGGTAGGTCTCGATGGAGTCGATCCCGTGCTCGCGGAAGTACGACTCACGACGGTCGAGGATGCCGAGCACCTCGGCCAGGACGCGGCGTACGACGTCCGGCTCGGCGCGGGTGCCGACGCCGGCGACGTGCGGGAGTCCGGACAGCGGCGCGAAGGCGCCGCCGCCGAAGTCGAGGACGAAGAACTGCACCTCCAGCGGCGTCCGGGTCAGCGCCGTACTCGTGACGAGCGTGCGCAGCAGGGTGCTCTTCCCGCTGCGCGGGCCTCCGACGACCGCGACGTGACCGGCCGCCCCGCCGAGGTCGACGTCGAGGACGTCGCGGCGCTGCTCGCGTGGCCGGTCGACGACCCCGAGCGGTACCCGGAGTCCGGGTCGGCGGCGCCAGCGGTGCGACACCAGCCCGAGGACGGGGTCCGGGGCGAGGTCGCCCAGCAGCCGGTCGAGCGGTTCGGGGGCGTCGAGCGGCGGCAGCCAGACCCGGTGGGCGGCGGGACCTCGGCCCGCCATTGCCGCCACCGCGACGTCGAGGAGCGAGGCGTGCTCGACGGGTGTGGGCACGACCGGTTCGGGAGCGGGTGGCCCGGGCACCTCGGCGATCGTGAACGGCAGGATGCCGGGAGCGGGTACGACGTCGCCGGGTCCGGTACGACGGCCGCCGGAGACCGGTCCCGAGACGTAGGCGGACCGGAAGCGGACCAACGAGGTCGGGTCCGGCTTCAGGTAGCCGACTCCCGGGACGGACGGCAGCTCGTAGGCGTCCGGGACGCCGAGCACGGCGCGCGACTCCTGGGCGCTGAAGGTGCGCAGCCCGATCCGGTAGGACAGGTGGGACTCGAGGCCGCGCAGCCGGCCCTCCTCCAGTCGCTGCGAGGACAGCAGGAGGTGCAGCCCGAGCGAGCGCCCCAGCCGGCCGATCGCGACGAAGAGGTCGACCAGCTCGGGCTTCGCCGACAGCAGCTCCGAGAACTCGTCGACCACGACGAGCAGCGACGGGAGCGGGGCGAGGTCCGCGCCGTCGGACCGGGCGCGCGCGTGGTCGCGCACCGACGCGAGGTTGCCGGCCGCCCGGAGGAGCTCCTGCCGGCGCACCATCTCTCCGGAGAGCGCGTCCTGCATCCGGTCGACCAGGGTGAGCTCGTCGGCCAGGTTGGTGATCACGGCGGAGACGTGCGGCAGTCCCGCCATGCCGGCGAAGGTCGCACCGCCCTTGAAGTCGACCAGGACCAGGTTGAGCTGCTCGGGGGAGTGGGTCAGGGCCAGGCCCAGCACCAGGGTCCGGAGGAACTCGGACTTGCCCGACCCGGTCGCGCCGATCACCAGGCCGTGCGGACCCATGCCCTGCTGGGCCGACTCCTTCAGGTCGAGGTGGACCACCGACCCGTCCTCGCCGAGGCCGACGGGCACCCGGAGCCGGTCGCGGGCGGGTCGCGGCCGCCACCCGGCAGCCGGGTCGTCGAGCAGGTCGAGCAGGTCCACGGGGCCGTTCGTCGTCCCCGCGGGTCCTGCTGCGGAGGAGCTCGTCGATGCCAGCGGCGCCAGGCGGCGCGCGAACGCCTCCGCCGTCGCGAGGTCGCACTGGTCGGCTCGCCCCCGGAGCGGCTCCCCGTGCGGACCGGTCGCCACGACCAGAGGGTGCTCGCCGTCCTCGAGCAGCAGCCGCACCCGGCTCGGGTCCGTCGGCTGCTCGCCCGCGCCGGCGCGGGCGGCGAGGTCGAGGACCGTGACCCCCGCCAGGCCGCCGAGGGGTACGACGGGGTTGCCGGCCGGCAGCGGCAGGCCGTCGGTGACGAGCAGGACGTGCGGCCCCGGTGACCGCTCCGAGACTCCGAAGCGGGGCCGGTCCTCCAGGCAGGGCAGCAGGGCCGCGAGCTCGGCCAGCGATGTCGAGACCATCCGACGCGGGCCGACCGCGTCGTACGCCCGCGGGCTGGCCGCGTGCGGGAGCCACTTCACCCACTCCCAGTGCTCGATGCGCTCCGCGGAGGCGAGCACGGCGACGACGAGATGGTCGGGGGAATGGAGCGCGCTCGCCGAGCACAGCAGGCCTCGGGCGAGGGAACGGGCGGTCCGCTCCGGACCGTGCACCTCCACGGCGGCAAAGGCGCGCAGGTCGACCAGCGCGGGCAGGTCCCGCTGGACGCGGTGGACGGCGAGCAGACGGTGCAGGGCCGCCGCGGCGGCGGGGTCCGGTGCCCGGGAGGCATCCTCGGGCGGCACCAGCTCCAGCGCGAGCGGCTGATGCGACAGCCCGAAGCGGATCCGGAGGAAGTGCTCGTCGCCGGGCCGCAGTCGCCACAGGCGCGACCGGTCCCGCGCGAGCGCGGGCAGCGAGGTGGGCTCGGGATGCTGCCAGAGCTGCGCGCGACGCTGCTGGTCGGCGGCCTCCCGTGCCCGCTGCCGGACCCTCGCCAGGTGCTGGAGGTACTCCAGGCGGGCCGCGGTCACCGTGCGGGTGCGCTGCCTGCGCTGGCGGTCGATCTGCACGACGACGAAGCCGAGCGTCGCGAACAGGAAGAGGCCGGCCGCGAGGTAGCCGCGGCCACCCGCGGCGCCGCCCATCGTCGTGATCAGCAGGACCGAGCCGAGCCCGCCGAGCATGGGGATCGCGTTCATCAGCACCCCGGACGCACCCTCGTGCGGCTCCAGATCGGGAGGCGCACGCAGCACCAACCGACCCGACGGCGGCTCGGGGCGGCCGGCCGCGGCGCGCGTCAGCGTGGTCTCCATGACGACACGCTTCCTCGCGCGGGCCGGGCGAAACGGGCGCTGCGACGGCCTGTGGAGAGACGTTTCCGGTTGTCCCCGGGCCGCGTGAGGATGCCGATATCTCGGAGCGCGGCGATCCCCGCCGCCACGGGGGAAGGAGCAGACGACATGTCCGACGCAACCCCGGAGTTCGGTCAGGGCGAGCGATCCCTGTCCCGGGCCGCCACGCTGGTGGCCGATGCCAAGCGCGACCTCGACGGCTACGCCCGTCAGCTGGACGACCAGATCGGCGCCCTCCGGGGTCGCTGGGTCGGGCAGGGCGGCACGGCGTTCTTCGCCCTGCACCAGGCCTGGACGGAGAAGCAGCGCGTGATCGTGTCCGCCCTCGACGAGTTCGAGGCGTCCCTGGTCTCGACCGAGCACGACAACGTCGCGACCGACGAGACCCAGTCCGCCCACTACGTCCGCACGGCCGGCCGCCTCGACGGCGTCTGAGCGCCGGCACCCACACCCAGGAGGATCAGATGGACCTCGACGGCATCCGCGTCAACCACGCCGGCCTCGACCAGGCCGCCCAGGACCTGCGCACGAAGGTCATGGACATCGACCACCGGCTGGACCGGCTCGAGAGCGAGCTCGGTCCACTCCGTCACGAGTGGGCCGGCCACGCCCGCGCGGCGTACGACTCGGCGAAGGCACGCTGGGACGGGGCGATCCAGGAGCTGAAGGACCTCCTCGACGAGACCGGCCGCACCGTCGCGCAGTCGAACGCCGACTACGCCGCCGCCGACCGGCGGGGTGCGGAGGCGTTCCGGATCCGGGCCTGAGGAGCAGTGATGACGCAGGCACCCGCCGCTCGGCCGGTCGTCCTGCTGCGGGTCACGGTGACTTCTGGATCCCGCCGGGTCGACCTGCTGCTGCCCGGGTCGGTGCCGGTCGCCGAGCTGCTGCCCGAGCTCGCCCGCAGCGTGGGGCTGCTCGACGCCGGCCGCGCCCACGGCGGGTTCCGCCTGGTCACCGCCGCGGGCCGGGTCCTGTCCCCTGCCGACGCCTTGGAGCGTCAGGGCGTCGAGGACGGCGCCTTCCTCGCGGTCTGCGCGACGGCCGACGAGGCGCCGTCCCGCGTCCACGACGACGTCGCCGAGGCGCTGGCCGAGGCCGTCGGGACCGACCTGCGGCCGTGGCCACCGGAGGCAGGGCGGAGGGCCGGCCTCGGGGCGGCGACGTTGTCGATGGTGCTGGGGGCGATCGCCCTGCTGACGCTGGGCGACGTCCTGGCCGCGGGCGCCGTCTGTCTGGCCGGGGGCCTGCTCGCAGCGGCCGTGCTGCTCTCCCGGATCCGTCACGAGCGGGAGGCGGCGGTGGCGCTGGCCTGGACGAGCACGGCGTACGCCGCGGTCGCCGGCGTGCTGCTCGTGCCGGGTGCCTTCGTCGGGCCGCCGCTCGCCGGCGCCGGGGCCGGCGCGGTGACGGTCGGCCTGCTGGCGATCGCGGGGCTGGAGTCCGGACGCGCCCTGATGGTGCCGCCCGTGACGGTCGGGGTGGTCGCGCTCGGGACGGGGCTCCTGGTCGAGGTCACGGGCGTCGAGGAGGCGGTGGTGCTGAGCACCACCCTGGTCGTGGTGGTGCTCGCCGGCACCGTGCTCCCGTGGCTCGCCCTCGGCGCGACGGGCGTGGGCGTCGAGGGTGAACCCCGGCATGCGGCCGAGGTCGACGTGCAGCGGGTCCGAGCGGACGCGCGGGCGGCCTCCGAGCTGCTGGTCGCGACCTCCGCGGCGCTCGGTCTGCTGATGGTCCTGGTCCTGCCGTCCGCGGTCCGCCTCGGTGTCGCCGGCACCGCCCTGGCGCTGGTCTCGTGCGGCCTGGTGCTGCTCCGGACGCGGCAGCACCGCACGGGTGCGGAGGTGCGGGTCGGCCTGGGCTCCGGCCTGGCCGGCCTCGCCGTGGTGGCGGTCTCCGTCCTCGTCCGGTGGCCCGCCTGGCGACCCACGACGGCAGGGATCCTGGTGGTCGCCGGTGCGGTGCTGTTCGCCGCGACCCTGCTGAGTGTCCGGTGGCGGGTGCGCCGCCGCCGGCTCGGCGACCTCGCGGAGACGGTGGGGCTCGTGGCGCTGCTTCCCCTGCTCGTGCTGGCCTCGGGCCTGCCCTCCTCGCTCGGACGCTGAGCCGGTGCCGACCTCGCGCGACCTGGCCGAAGCCCAGGCCTTCGAGCGCCGGCGGCTCGTGACGGCGTTCGTCTCGGGTGCGCCCGGCGGCCCGGAGATCGAGCGGACCCGGCCCGTCCGCCCCGTCGTGGGCGGGGTCGCGCTCGCGGTGCTCCTGGTCGCCGGAGCGCTGGTCGCGCGGCTGCTGTCCGGGGGAGACCCGGCGGGCTGGGACCAGCCGGGCCTGGTGGTCTCCGAGGACACCGGCGAGCTCTTCGTCATCCTCGAGCAGCGGGAGGACCCGGTGCTCCACCCGGTGCCCGACGTGACCTCCGCGCGGTTGCTCCTCGGCCCCGACGCGGAGCCCCGGCCGGTGTCCGGGCGCACCATCGCCGCCCGGGAGCCGGGTCCGGAGCTCGGCGTTCCCGGCGCGCCACTGGTCCCCGACCCCGACCGTCTCGTCCGCAGTGGCTGGTCGGCGTGTGCGTCCGTGGATGCTGGGCTCGCGGTCGCGCTTGCCTCCGCGCCCGGCGTCCGTCCGGTCGCCGATCGCGGGTTCACGGTGGTCAGCGAGGGTCGGGTCTTCGTCGTGGCGCCCGGCCGCGCGGAGCCCGGCCGCCCCCAGGTCGCCTACCGCTACGCCCTGCCGCCCGACGTCGAGGCGGATCCGCTCCTCGCCGCGCTCGGCCTGCCGATCACCGCGGCGGCGCGGGTGGTCCCGGAGCGGTGGCTCCGGCTGTTCCCGTCCGGCGGCGACCTCGGCTTCGCCTCCCTGGGCCTCGACGGTTACGGCGACCCGGCTCCGGGTCAGGGGCCGGGCGGACTTCCCGTCGGTTCGCGGATCGGTCAGGTCGTCACCACGGACGGGGAGCACCTCCAGGTGCTCACGGCCTCCGGCCCCGCTGCGCTCGACCCGTTTGCGCGCGCCGTCTACGAGTACGCCGACCGGCCACCGCTCGCCGTACCACTGAGCCTCGAGCCGGTGATCCTGCCGGCCACGCCCCGCGTCCGGGGCGCGCTGCCGCCCTACGCCGGCGCGCACTGGCCGGCGGGTCCGCTCGGTGAGGAGCCGGGCGAGCCGTGCGCCCTCCTCGTCGCCGATGCCGACGAGCCGCCCGCCGTCCTGCTGGCCGCCGACCCGAGCGGGCCGGCGTCCGCCGCAGGCCTGGTCACCCCGACCGAGCGCATCCGGGTCGACCCGGGGCACGGGAGTCTCGCGCGACTCGACGACGGGTCGTCGTACCTCGTCGATGCGCGGGGCGCCGCCCACCCGCTGGTCGGGTCGGACACGGCGGACCGGCTGGGTCTGGGCGAGGTCCGCGCGTCCCGGGTGCCCGAGACGTGGATCGACCTCTTCGAGCATGGGGTCCCACTCTCGCGGGCGGCCGCCCTGTGCCCACCGGCCCGGACGGAGGAGCCGGAGTGCCGCTGACCAGGATGATCGAGGTCGGGACATACGAAAGGAGAGGCGTCCCCGCCTCTCCACTCTCAACTTATAGCCCACCCGGGGGCTTGCGGCAAGACCCCCGTGGACCCCCAGAATCGCCCGCCGTGACCACTGTCTTCGCCCTGCCCGAGCACCTGTCCGCCAAGGCCGACCCGGCGCTGATCGCCGCCGACGAGGAGCGCTTCGCCGCCATCGCCGAGAGCCTGGAGCGGTCGATCGCCGACCTGTCGCAGCGCCTCGACGCGGCGCGCCGCGAGCCGGGCGGCAGCGGCCAGGCGGCGCTGGAGCGTGACCAGGAGATCCACCGCCTGAGCGCCCGGCTGCGGACGCTGCGCCGCTTCGGGCTCGACCTGTGCCTCGGGCACCTGGTCCCCGCCGACGGCGACGAGCCCGTGTACGTCGGGCGCCTCGGTCTCACCGACAGCGCCGGACGCCGGCTGCTGCTCGACTGGCGCTCGCCCGCGGCGGAGCCGTTCTTCGGGGCGACGCACGCCGACCCGATGGGGCTGGCGAGCCGGCGCCGCTACCGCTGGACCCTCGGCCGCATCACGGACTACTGGGACGAGGTCTTCGCCGCCGACGAGTACGACGGGCACGCCGCCGCGCTCGACGACCAGTCGGCGTTCATCGCCAGCCTCGGCGCGGACCGGTCCGACCGGATGCGTGACGTGCTCGGCACCATCCAGGCCGACCAGGACGCGATCATCCGGGCGGGATCGCGCGGCGCGCTGGTCGTGGACGGTGGTCCCGGGACCGGCAAGACGGTCGTCGCGCTGCACCGCACAGCGTACCTCCTCTACGCGGACCCGCGCCTGGGTCACCGGCGGGGTGGCGTGCTGTTCGTGGGGCCGCACCAGCCGTACCTGAGCTACGTCGGCGACGTGCTGCCGAGCCTGGGGGAGGAGGGCGTGCAGACCGCGACCCTGCGCGACCTGGTCCCGGAGGGGGCCACGGCGGTGCCCGAGACCGACCCGGAGGTGGCCCGGCTGAAGTCGTCGGCGGAGCTGGTCCGGGCCATCGAACCGGCGGTCGCGCTCTACGAGGAGCCGCCGACCGAGGGGATGGTGGTGGAGACGCACTGGTCGGAGGTCTGGCTCGGCGCCGACGACTGGGCCGAGGCGTTCGGCTCGCCGGCGCCGGGGACGCCCCACAACGAGGCGCGCGACCAGGTCTGGGAGGAGCTGCTCACGATCCTGCTCGACAAGCACGAGACCGACGAGGAGGTCTCGGAGGAGCTGGTCCGCCGGTCCCTGGTGCGCAACGAGGAGCTGGTCGACGCGTTCGCCCGGGCCTGGCCGCTGCTCGAGCACACCGACCTCGTCGGCGACTTGTGGACGGTGCCGGCGTACCTGCGTCGGTGCGCGCCGGGCCTGGCCCCCGACGACGTACGACGCCTTCAGCGGCGCGACGCCCACGCGTGGACCGTGTCCGACCTGCCGCTCCTGGACGCGGCCCGCCAGCGGCTCGGCGACCCGGAGGCGTCCCGGCGACGTCGCCGGCAGCAGGCACGGGTCGCCGCCGAGCGCGCGGAGATGGACCGGGTGGTCGACCACCTGATCGCCACCGACGACTCGGAGATGAAGGTGATGTCGATGCTGCGCGTCTCGGACGCGCAGAGCGTCGTCGTCGACGAAGAGGTCCACGAGACCGGCGACCCGGACCTGCTCGCCGGTCCGTTCGCGCACGTGGTCGTCGACGAGGCGCAGGAGCTGACCGACGCCGAGTGGCAGATGGTGCTGTCGCGCTGCCCCTCGCGCAGCCTCACCATCGTCGGCGACCGGGCACAGGCCCGGCACGGCTTCGCCGAGACCTGGACCGAGCGCCTCGAGCGGATCGGCCTGGACCGCGTCGAGCTGGCCTCGCTGAGCATCAACTACCGGACGCCGGAGGAGGTGATGGTCGAGGCCGAGCCGGTCATCCGGGCAGCCCTGCCGGACGCCAACGTCCCCACCTCGGTGCGCAGCACCGGCGTACCCGTCCGGCACGGGTCGACGACGGACCTCGCCGGCGTGCTCCGCGACTGGCTCGCCGAGCACGCCGAGGGCACCGCCTGCGTGATCGGTGACCCGTCGTTCCAGCCGACCCCGCGGGTCCGCTCACTGACCCCCGAGCTCGCCAAGGGGCTGGAGTTCGACCTGGTCGTCCTCGTCGAGCCGGAGTCGTTCGGGACGGGCATCGAGGGCGCCGTCGACCGGTACGTCGCCATGACTCGCGCCACCCAGCGCCTCGTCGTCCTCAGCGGGGCCTGACTCCGGCGAACGGCGACTCCTGCGCGTCCCGGCCCCGGGTCCTGAGCGACGGCAGGATCCGGGTGCACGAGGTGGACGAGACGGTGCAGCGCACGTAGCGATGACCCGTCCGGAACGCGTGGTCCGGATCCTCCCTGTCGACGCCGGTCCAGGCGCTGGTCAGGAAGGAGTCGGATCCCGGCTCCCACGTCGGCGCGCGCGAGCCCAGCGCATCGCTGAAGAGGTCACCTCGGTAGCGCGCGACCACCCTGCCGGTGCTCGCCCGTCGTACCCGGATGTCCGAGGTGGCCGACATCTCCAGGTACACCTCCTGGGGAGGCGGCGCGGTCGTCACGAAGCGGCCGTCGGGCGACCACGTCAGGACCGCCTCGTCGCGGTCGGTGTACCAGCTGCGCCTCCGGGCCCCCGGGATCGGACGGACCAGCTGACGCCGTCCCGCGGGGACGACGACCTGCCGCGTCCGCAGGTTCGCCAGTGCCAGGTGCCAGTTCATGCCGGCGTACCCGGGCATGAAGCGTGCGGGAGGGGTGGTGGCGGAGCGGGTGATCCGGCCGGAGTCGACGGCCCACCACAGCAGTCGCCCCGTCCCCCGGCCGTCGTAGTACGTCGGAGGCTGCCAGAGCAGCGCTCGACGTCCCTGGATGGCGAGCACCTTCCCCGGCAGCGGGTCGGCCGCGCTCCTCGTTCGGACGACCCGGCCGTCCGGGACACGGGCGACCAGCACCGACTGCGCGGAGGAGAAGGTGGTGAAGGCCACCAGTCGGCCGTTCTCCGACGCCACCGCCTGCTCCGTGGACCACCGTCGGGCGGACGGCCGGTCGCTGCCGCGCAGGAACAGACGGCGCCGCCCGGAGTCGGAGACGAAGTAGATGTCCCCGCGGCCCGGCCTCCGTGCCTGGGACCGGGCGACCGAGACGAGGTGACCGCCCGCGACGCGCAGCGGATGCTCGATCGGCCGCCGGAAGCGGACGCGCGAGCCGTCCGGGCGCACCAGAGCGGTGCCGTCGACGTACGCGACCCGGGGGCGGCGGCCGACCGGGAGGTGGTCGGCCACGACGACCGCGGGAGCGGTGCCGCGACGGTGGTCGTCCCTCGCCTGGGCCGGAGCGGCCGGGAGGCTCAGCAGGAGGCCGCCGACAGCTGCGGCGACGGTGACGGTTCGGATGCTCATGTCCGTTCCGATGCACGCGCGGGCCGATCGGTTCGCGCCGCGAACGCGGAACGGCGCCGACACGAGGTGTCGGCGCCGTTCCGGTGGCGGAGGATAGGGGATTCGAACCCCTGAGGGCTATTAACCCAACCCGCTTTCCAAGCGAGCGCCATAGGCCACTAGGCGAATCCTCCGCCGAGGAGCGTACCGGTCGCTGTGGACGGGGGCGAAATCCCCTCCGCCTCGGGCGTCCCGGGCGGTGCCACCCTCGCTTTGGTCGCCCCCGGAGGGCTCCCCTACACTCGTGCCCAACCCCCCGTGTGGCGGCATCTCGCCCAACTCCCCCAGGGCCGGAAGGCAGCAAGGGTAAGTGAGCTCTGTCGGGTGCACGGGGGGCCTTTTCATGCCCGGTCCCGCCGTCGTACGCCGCCCGCTACCGACTGTCGGAGCCGGTCGTTAGGGTTCCTACGTGGAGTCCCCCCTCGCGCTGTACCGCCGCTACCGGCCGGAGACGTTCGCCGAGGTCATCGGCCAGGATCACGTGACCGAGCCGCTGCGGTCCGCCCTGGCCAACAACCGGGTCAACCACGCCTACCTGTTCTCCGGCCCGCGTGGCTGCGGCAAGACCACCTCGGCGCGGATCCTGGCCCGCGCGCTCAACTGCGAGAAGGCGCCGGTCGCGGACCCGTGCGGGGAGTGCGAGAGCTGCCGCGACCTGGCCCGGGGTGGTCCGGGGTCCATCGACGTCATCGAGATCGACGCGGCCTCGCACGGCGGCGTGGACGACGCCCGCGACCTGCGCGAGAAGGCGTTCTTCTCGCCGGTGCGCAGCCGCTACAAGGTCTACATCATCGACGAGGCGCACATGGTGACGACGCAGGGCTTCAACGCCCTGCTGAAGCTGGTCGAGGAGCCGCCGCCGCACCTGCGCTTCATCTTCGCCACGACCGAGCCGGAGAAGGTGCTGCCGACCATCCGGTCGCGCACCCACCACTACCCGTTCCGGCTGATCCCGCCGCGGCTGCTCTCGTCGTACCTCTCCGAGCTGTGCGCGAAGGAGCAGGTCGCCATCGAGCCGGCCGCGCTGCCGCTGGTGGTTCGGGCCGGTGCCGGGTCGGCGCGCGACACGCTCTCCGTGCTCGACCAGCTGCTCGGCGGCTCCGGCCCCGCTGGCGTCACCCACGAGCTCGCGACCGGCCTGCTGGGCTACACCCCCGACACGCTGCTCGACGAGGTGGTCGACGCGTTCGCTGCCGCCGACGGCGCCGCGGTCTTCGGCGTGATCGACAAGGTCATCGAGACCGGCCAGGACCCGCGCCGCTTCACCGAGGACCTGCTGCGCCGTCTGCGCGACCTGGTGATCGTCGCCGCCGTCCCGGAGGCGACCGCGTCCGGGCTCATCGACGTCTCCGAGGACCAGGGAGACCGGCTGGTCGCCCAGGCGGCGCGCTTCGGCGCGGCCGAGCTGAGCCGTGCTGCCGACCTCGTCGCGATCGGGCTGACCGAGATGCGCGGCGCCACCGCGCCGCGGCTGCTGCTCGAGCTGATCTGCGCCCGGGTGCTGCTGCCGGGCGCCGACCACTCGACCGCCGGCCTGATGGCCCGCATCGACCGGCTCGAGAAGCGGCTCACCATCACCGGGGTGCCGTCCGCCGCCGCGACGCCCCAGGCCGTGCCCGCGCCGCCCGCCCAGGACCGGCCTGCCGACGTGAGCGTCGCCTCCGACCGCGCGAGCGAGGCCGCCCCGCCGCCCACGCCGCCGGTCGAGAGTCGGCGTCCCGTCGACCCGCCCGCGGCGCCCGAGCGCGAGCCCGAGCAGGCACCGCAGGCGCGGCCCGAGCCGCCGGCCCCGGTCGCGCCGACACCCGAGCCCGTCGCGGCCCCGGTCGCCCCGCCGACGGCACCGGCCCCGGCGGCAGCAGCTCCCGCCGCTGACCCGGCCGCGGGCGGCGGGCTCTCCCTGGTCGACGTACGCCGCCTGTGGCCCGACATCGTCGAGGCCACCAAGCTGCGCCGCCGGGTCGCCTGGATGATCCTCACCCAGAACTGCCAGGTGGTCTCGATCGAGGGCCGGGTGCTGACGATCGGGTTCTCGAACGCCGGCGCCCGCGACTCCTTCGTCGCCGGCGGCTGCGACGAGGTCTTCCGCCAGGCGGCCATCGACGTCGTCGGGGCCGACTGGAAGATCGACACCATCGTCGATCCCGGCACCCAGCCCGGCTCGGGCGGCGCCCCGGCGACGCCGCACCCGCCTGCCGGTCAGCCGGAGCCCGCCGCGCCCGCGGCCCCGGTCGACCACGCCGCCGCGCCACCCGCCGACGCGGCCCCGCCCGCCCCCGACGCGCCGCCGGACTGGGCGGCTCCCGAGCCTGCGCCGGAGCGTCCCGGTCCCGACGCCATCGCCCTGGCCCGCGAGGCCGTCCAGCAGACCCGTCCGGCGGGCGTGGAGACGCCGCGCCCGGAGGACACCACCGGGGCCGACGCCGACGCCCACGCCCATCGCGACGACCTCGACGCCGACGACGGCGAGCTCGGCGGGGCCGAGCTGCTGGCCCGCGAGCTCGGCGCGCGGATCGTCGAGGAGATCCCCCACCAGTGACGTTCGTCCGACCACTCCAGCCCCACGAGGTGACCCCATGACCCAGAACCCCTTCGACGCCCTCGGCGGCGGTGGCTTCGACATGAACGCCCTGCTCCAGCAGGCCCAGCAGATGCAGAGCCAGCTGCAGGAGGCGCAGCAGCGACTCGCCGAGACCACGGTCGACGGCACGGTCGCGGGCGGCGCGGTGACCGTGCGGGTCAGCGGGGTGGGCGAGCTGGTCGGCGTCGAGATCAAGGCCGGCCAGTTCGACGGCTCCGACGCCGACGACCTCTCCGACCTCGGCGACATGGTCGTGGCCGCCTACCGCGACGCGAAGGCCCAGGCCGACGCGCTCGCCGGCGAGGCGCTCGGCCCGCTGGCCGGCGGACTGCCCGGCGGCGACCAGCCCGGTGGCCCGGGCGGCGGACTCCCGGGCCTCGGCCAGCTGGGGTTCTGAGTTGTACGAAGGCGTCGTCCAGGACCTGATCGACGAGCTCGGCCGGCTGCCGGGCGTCGGTCCCAAGAGCGCGCAGCGGATCGCGTTCCACCTGCTCCAGGCCGACCCGGTCGACGTGCGTCGGCTGGCCGACGTACTCATCGAGGTCAAGGCCAAGGTGAAGTTCTGCAACGTCTGCTTCAACGTGTCCGAGGACGAGCAGTGCCGGATCTGTCGCGACCCGCGTCGCGACCCCACGGTGCTGTGCGTCGTCGAGGAGTACAAGGACGTCGTCGCCATCGAGCGGACCCGCGAGTACCGCGGCCGCTACCACGTGCTGGGCGGCGCCATCTCGCCGATCGACGGCATCGGGCCCGAGCAGCTGCGCATCCGCGAGCTGATGACCCGGCTCGCCGACGGCACCATCACCGAGACCATCCTCGCCACCGACCCGAACCTCGAGGGCGAGGCCACCGCGACGTACCTCACCCGCATGCTCAAGCCCCTCGGGTTGCGCGTCACCCGTTTGGCGAGTGGACTGCCGGTGGGTGGTGACCTGGAGTACGCCGACGAGGTCACCCTGGGACGAGCCTTCGCAGGGAGACGATCCGCAGATGACTGACACCACCGAGAGCCACGAGTTCGCCCAGCAGATCGCCGACCAGGTCGAGAGCTTCCTGGTCGCCCTGCAGGCCATCTCGCGCGACGAGGAAGGCGGGGCCGCGATCTCGCTGCTGCTGCTCGAGGTCAGCCAGCTGCTGCTGGCCGGGGCCCGCCTCGGCGCGCAGGCCGACTTCGAGCCGGCCCAGGAGTACCAGCCCGACGTCGGCCCGGACCCCGACCTCGACGCGATGCGGCTCCGGTTGGCCCGCCTCCTCGACCCGGTCGACACCTACACCTACGTCTTCGACCCCTACGACCCCGAGCTGGTCACCGCCAACCTCTCCGACGAGCTGACCAGCATCGCCACCGACGTGGCCAACGGCCTGCGCCACTTCCGCAACGGCGACGTCGCCGAGGCGCTGTGGTGGTGGCAGTTCTCCTACGTCTCCTCGTGGGGCACCAGCGCCGGCACCGCCCTGCGGGCGCTGCACTCGATCGTCACCCACGCCCGCCTCGACACCGACGACGAGGTCGACGCCGAGCAGGTGGCGGCCGCCGATGAGATGCTGGCGGGCGAGCACCTCACGGGCCGGTAAACTCGAGCGCGGCCGTCACCCCGTCTGGCGCAGGCTGAGTCCTGTCGGCGGCCCGCCGTACACACCGACCTCGAGGAAGCACCGTGGGCATTGTCGTGCAGAAGTACGGCGGCTCGTCCGTCGCTGATGCGAACGGCATCAAGCGCGTCGCGCAACGGATCGTCAACACCCGCAAGGCCGGCCACGACGTCGTCGTGGTGGTCTCCGCGATGGGCGACACGACCGACGAGCTCCGGGACCTGGCCGAGCAGGTGACGCCGCTGCCGCCGCCGCGCGAGCTGGACATGCTGCTCACCGCGGGTGAGCGGATGTCGATGGCGCTGGTCGCGATGGCGATCGCCCAGCTGGGCCACAAGGCGCAGTCCTTCACCGGCTCCCAGGCGGGCGTGATCACCGACTCCGCCCACGGCCGGGCGAAGATCATCGACATCACGCCGGGCCGCATCGAGGCCGCGATCAAGGACGGCGCGATCGCGATCGTCGCCGGCTTCCAGGGCGTCTCCCAGGACACCAAGGACGTCACGACCCTGGGTCGCGGTGCCTCCGACACGACCGCGGTCGCGCTGGCCGCCGCGCTCGGCGCCGACGTCTGCGAGATCTACAGCGACGTCGACGGCGTGTTCACCGCCGACCCGCGGATCGTGCCCGCCGCCCGCAAGCTCGACCGCCTCTCCACCGAGGAGATGCTCGAGATGGCGGCCTCCGGCGCCAAGATCCTCCACCTGCGGTGCGTCGAGTACGCCCGTCGCTACAACATGCCCGTCCACGTGCGCTCGTCCTTCTCACAGAAGGAAGGCACCTGGATCATCCCCGACGCACAGGGAGCTCAGATGGAACAGGCGATCATCGCGGGCGTCGCCCACGACCGCAGCGAGGCCAAGATCACCGTGGTCGGCGTGCCCGACAAGGTCGGCGAGGCCGCCCGCATCTTCGAGGCGCTCGCCACCACCGAGGCCAACCTCGACATGATCGTCCAGAACGTCTCCGCCGCCGCCACCGGCCGCACCGACATCTCCTTCACGCTGCCGCGGGCCGACGGCCAGACCGCGATGACCGCGCTGGCGCGGATCCAGGACGAGGTCGGCTACGAGCAGCTGCTCTACAACGACCAGGTCGGCAAGGTGTCGCTGATCGGCGCCGGCATGCGCTCGCACCCGGGCATCACCGCGAAGTTCTTCGCCTCGCTCGCCGCCGCCGGCGTCAACATCGAGATGATCTCCACCTCCGAGATCCGGATCTCGGTGATCGTCGCCGACGCCCAGGTCGACGAGGCCGTCCGCGCCACCCACTCCGCCTTCGACCTGGACGCCGAAGAGGTCGAGGCCGTGGTCTACGGGGGCACCGGACGATGAGCAGGCTCAACATCGGCGTCGTCGGCGCGACCGGACAGGTCGGCGTCGCCATGCGCCAGATCCTGGAGGAGCGGGACTTCCCGGTCGACCAGATCCGGTTCTTCGCCTCGGCCCGCTCCGCCGGCAAGGTGCTCCAGTACGCCGGCCGCGAGATCGTCGTCGAGGACTCCGAGACCGCCGACCCGGCCGGTCTCGACGTCGCGCTGTTCTCGGCCGGCGCCACCGCCTCGCGCGCCTTGGCCCCGAAGTTCGCCGACGCCGGCGTGATCGTCGTCGACAACTCCAGCGCCTTCCGCAAGGACCCGGCCATCCCGCTGGTCGTCTCCGAGGTCAACCCCGACGCCGCCGCGTCGGTGATCGCGGCCGGCCGCGGCATCATCGCCAACCCCAACTGCACCACCATGGCCGCGATGCCCGCGCTCAAGGTGCTGCACGAGGAGGCCGGGCTGGTCCGGCTGGTCGTGTCGACCTACCAGGCCGTCTCCGGCTCCGGCATCGCCGGCGTCGAGGAGCTGGCCACCCAGGTCGCCTCGGCGGGCGACAAGGCCCGCGAGCTGGCGTACGACGGATCGGCCGTGACCTTCCCCGAGCCGGTGAAGTACGCCCGCACCATCGCCTACAACGTGCTGCCGCTGGCCGGCTCGATCGTCGACGACGGCCTGAACGAGACCGACGAGGAGCAGAAGCTCCGCAACGAGTCCCGCAAGATCCTCGGCATCCCCGAGCTGAAGGTGTCGGGCATCTGCGTGCGCGTCCCGGTCTTCACCGGGCACTCGCTGTCGGTCAACGCCGAGTTCGCGAACCCGCTGTCGGTCGAGCGTGCCACCGAGCTGCTGGCGAGCGCACCGGGCGTCGAGCTGTCCGACATCCCGAACCCGCTCCAGGCGGCCGGCCAGGACCCGTCGTACGTCGGGCGCCTCCGGCAGGACGAGGGCGTCGACGGGGGTCGCGGGCTGGCGATGTTCATCAGCAACGACAACCTGCGCAAGGGTGCGGCGCTCAACACCGTGCAGATCGCGGAGCTGGTCGCGGCCGCGCGCTGATCACTCCCGCGCGGGCTCGATGACCGCGGTGGTGACCCAGTGGCTGGCGGCGTACGTCGCCATCGAGACCACGGGGATCACCGCGACCATCCACCAGGAGTCGAGCGACTCCACGAGGAAGACCAGCGCGATCACGGCGAGCAGCCCGACGGCCAGGAAGCTGGTGCTGCCCGGGTCCGGCACGCCGGCCCGGCGCAGCAGCGCGCCTCCGGCCAGGACGGCGACGACCAGGATCGCGAGGATCAGCGGGTAGCCCGCTCCGCCGCACGACGACGTGCCCTGGACCGCTTCGCACGTCTGCTGCCCGCCGGCGGTCAGCAGCACCAGCAGCAGGCCGACCAGGAGCCCGGTGACGAGGGCTGCGGCCAGGCCGGTGAGGACGGGGGCGTGGACCGTCCGGGGAGCCGGGGCCGTCAGGGTCCGGGTGGAGCCCGGCTCGACCTCGTCGGCGAAGAGCGGCGCGGGCTCGACCGGCTGCGGCTGGGGGACCGGATCCGGGACGGGATCGGGGATCGGCACCGGGGTGGGGGAGGGCTCCGGCGTCGGGACCGGCCGGGGGACCGGGTCGGGCGCGGGCTCCGACGCCAGCACGTCCGTGGGCTGCTCGTCGGCGGTCGGCTCCGGCGCAGGCTCGGCCTTCGTCCGGCGTCGGCGCCGGAACAACGAGGGCGGCTCCAGGGACGGCGCGCCCGGGTCGCGGTCGTCGGCTGACATACGGCCAGTGTGTCAGACGGCACATCGAGCGCGGGTCGCTCGCACGACCACCGGGACCACGGTCAGCAGCGGCAGGGCGAGCACACCGGCGCTGAGCAGGAGGTACGACGGCACGTCGACCGGCGGGACCGCGGGGCCGAGCATCCCGAACCCGACGCCGAGCACCGCGGGCATCACGGCCACGCTGCCGATCAGCCAGGCCAGGCCGCCGGTCAGCAGCGCCTCGACGGCGGCCATCCGGACCAGCTGCGCGCGGGTGGCGCCGGTGCGTCCGTAGAGCCCGAGCTCGGTACGCCGCCGGGCGGTCACCATGACCAGCGTGTTGGCGGCGGCGAGGAACACGAAGGCCAGCAGGGCGAGCAGCAGCACGGTGGAGAGCCGGCGTTCGGCGCTGCTCGCCGAGGTGGCGCTCTCGGCGTACGACGCCGGGCTCGTCGCGGTCAGCCCGAGCCCGGAGAGCCGCTCCCGGACCTCGTCGGCGGCTCCGGGCGCGGCGTCGACCAGCAGCGCCTCGGACGTCCTGTCCGAACGGTGCCCGGCGGGCGCGTCGGGTCCGACCAGGTAGTCCCCGAAGCCGAGTCCGCGCTCGTACACGGCGACGACCCGGAGCCGGTCGGTGCTCCCGTCGGGCCAGCGCAGCGGGACGGTCCCCCCGAGACGGAAGCCGGTGTCGAACGTCGCGTCGCCGCTGATCGCGACGGTCCCCGGCTCGGCCAGGTCGGCGAGCGATCCCGAGCTCACCTCGGGATCGACGAGGAGACCGGTCGCGCCGGGCACGAGCGACCGCACGACCGCGGGCTCCCAGGCCAGGGCGTCGAGCACGCCGTCCAGGTCGGCGTCGGTCCGCACCCGGGCGGGCGCGCCGGCGATGAGCGTCGTGTCGGCGACGCCGGGGAGGTCCGCGACCTCGCTCACCCGGGAGGGTGCGGCGACGACCAGGTCGGCGGCCAGGCCGTCGGTCAGCTGTGCGCGGGTGGCCTCGGCGACCGTGCGGTCGACGGTGGTCTGGGCGGTACCGGCGGTGAGTGCGAGGGCCAGCGGGACGACGACGATCGTGAGCCGCTGCGAGAACCCGCGGAGGTTGGCGGTCGCGAGCCGCCCGGCGGGTCCGAGGAGGTGGTCCCAGCGGGCAGCTCCGGAGAACGCCCGGCTGAGGAGCAGCGGACCGGCGAGTGCGGCGGCGCCCACGAGGAGGAAGGCCGAGGTCGCGGCGCTCGCGCTGCCGATCGTGCCGGGTACGACGAGCGGGCTGAACGCCGCCACGAGGCCGAGCAGACCGACCGCGAGCGCCGCGAGGCGTCGTACGGCGCCGACCGTGCGGGCCTCGACGGCGCTGGCCCGGACGGCCTGGCCCGGCGCGGCCCGCAGCGTCTCCCGGGCGGCGACCCGGGCGGAGAGCCAGGCGACCGGGAGCACCACCGCGACGGCGCCGAGGACGGGCAACGGGCTGAGGGCGAGCGTGCCCCCCGCCGAGATCGCGCCCGCGTCCCGAAGGATCGGGGTCAGGAACCGGGACAGCACGACGCCCGCGACCGCCCCGAGTGGCGCCGCGACCACGCCGACCAGGAGCACCTCGGCCCCGATCAGCGCGCGCAGCTGGGCGCGGGTGGCGCCGACGGTGCGCAGGAGGGCGAGCTCCCGGCGTCGGCCGCGCAGCGCGAGGGAGACCGTGGCGGCCACGACCAGCACGACGACCATGCTGACGGTGCCGGAGAACGAGCTCGCCAGCACCAGGAGGAATCCGCCGTCGGCGCCCCGGAGCCCGGACTCGGCGAGCACCCCGGCGACGGCCAGCAGCACCCCGGCGAGACCGAGCACCAGGCCGGTGCCCGTCAGGCCGCCGCGGTGCGCCCACGCGCTGCGGCGGGCGAGGGGCCAGAGGTCGCTCATCGTGCTCACCGCCCCAGCCCGAGCATCCGCGCGGCGACCTGCTCCGCATCGGGCCGCTCGAGCTCGTCGACCAGCAGGCCGTCGGCGAGGAACAGCACCCGGTCGGCCGCTGCCGCGACCTGGGGATCGTGGGTGACGACCACGACGGTCTGGCCGAGCGCGCGGGCGGTGGAGCGGAGGACGTCGAGGACCACGGCGGCCGAGCGGGAGTCCAGGGCGCCCGTGGGCTCGTCGGCGAAGACGACGTCGGGGCGGGTGTAGAGCGCGCGGGCGATGGCCACCCGTTGGGCCTGGCCGCCGGACAGCTCGCCCGGCAGGCGCTGCTCCAGGCCGGCCAGCCCGACGGTCCCGAGCAGCCGGGCGAGCCACTCGACGTCCGGCGTACGGCCGGCGAGGACCACCGGGAGGGTGATGTTGTCGATGACCGTGAGGTGGTCGACGAGGTTGTAGGCCTGGAAGACGAAGCCCACGTGGTCGCGCCGGAAGCGGGTGAGCGCGTCGGGGGAGAGGGTGCTGATGTCGCGCTCACCGACGACCACCCGGCCGCTGGTGGGTAGGTCGAGCCCGGCCGCGCATGCGAGCAGGGTGGACTTGCCCGAGCCCGACGGACCCATGACGGCGGTGAACGAGCCGTTGGTCAGGCTCAGCGAGACACCGCGCAGCGCGGGCACCGGGTCCGTGCGGTGCGGGTAGGACTTGTGCAGGTCGACGAGGCGTACGACGGTGCGCGTCGCGACGCCGAGCGCCGGGTCGGAGTGCTGGATCGTCATGCCGCCACGCTAGGAATCCGAGGCCACCGTCCACGAGCCGCGTGAGGAGGAGATCCGGGGTTCCATCCTTCGATGCAACGACCCCGGCGCGACCCTCAGCCGGGGACCTCGACGATCCGGTTCTGGTACGCCCAGACCGCGGCCTGGAGCCGCGAGCGGACACCGAGCTTGGGCATCATCCGGGCCAGGTGGGACTTCACCGTCGACACCTCGAGGGTGAGCTCGGCGGCGATCTCCTCGTTCGCCATCCCCTGCGCGAGCAGCAGCAGGATGTCCAGCTCGCGTGCGGTGAGCAGGTCGGTGGCGCGGCCGTTCTCCGGGCTCGCCACGACCGGCCGGGTGCCCCGACGGGTGACCACCTCGCGCAGCACCCGCTTCGTGAGCGAGGTGTCGATGGTGCCGTTGCCGGCGGCGACCGAGCGGACCGCGGCGACGAGCTCCTCCGGCTCGGCGTCCTTCAGCAGGAAGCCGGACGCGCCGGCCTCCAGCGCGCCGAAGAGGTACTCGTCGAGGTCGAAGGTCGTCAGCACCAGGACCGCGACCGGCTCCTCGACGTCGGGACCGCTCAGCTCCCGGGTCGCGGAGATGCCGTCGAAGCCGGGCATCCGGATGTCGGTGCACACCACGTCGACGCGGTGCTCCCGGGCAGCGTCGACGGCTGCGCGGCCGTCCGCCACCGCGGCGACGACCTCGATGTCGGGTGCCGCGTCGAGCAGGGCGGTCAGGCCGGCGCGCACCATCGGCTGGTCGTCGGCGACCACGACCCGGATCACGACGTCCCCACCGGCTCGGCCCGCGGGATGCTCAGCCGGACCAGCCAGCCGCCGTCGGGTGTCATGCCCGCCTCGAGCCTGCTACCGGTCAGCTCGGCCCGTTCCCGCATCCCCACGAGCCCGAGTCCACCACGCCCGCCGGGGTCGGGCGGGTGCGGGGCCGGACCGTTGCGCACCGTGACCTCCAGGGCCGCGGGATCGCGGTCGTCGACCTCGACCTCGCAGCGGGCTCCGGGGGCGTGCCGGGCCGCGTTGGCGAGCGCCTCCTGGACCATCCGGTACGCCGCCAGCTGGGCCAGCGGGCCGATCCCCGCGTCCGGCGACCGACCGTCGGCCGGTCCGAGCACGGTCAGCCCCACGTCCTGCCCGGAGGTCGTGACCCCGGCGACCAGCTCGGGCAGGCCCGCCAGCGTCTCGACGCGGACCCCGGTGGTCGTGCCCGCGGACTCGTCCTGGTCGCGCAGCAGGCCGACCAGGCTGCGCAGGTCGCGCAGGACGGCCGTGCTCTGGCGTCGTACCTCCCCGACGGAGGCCTTCGCGGCCGCGGGGTCGGTGTCGATCTGGCCGGCGATGGCCGCGCTCATCACCGCGATCCCGGTCAGGTGGTGCGCGGCGATGTCGTGGAGCTCGCGGGCCATCGCGGTCCGCTCCCGGGCGACCGCCGCCTGGATCAGCGCCTCCTGCTCGCGTGCGAGCGCTCGCAGCCGGTCGGCGCTCGCCGTCCGGGCCTCGCGCCGGGCCACCACGAGCGCGGCGACGAGCAGCGGAGCGCCGATCAGGCTGACGACCTGCAGCAGCGCGGTCCCGACCGCCTGGCCGGCCGACAGGTCCGTGCGGAGAGCGGCGGCGAGATGCCCGCTGGCGATCAGCACGCCGATCAGCACCAGCAGGGGCCGATGGCGGGTCGGGGCGCGGAGCGTCGCCAGCGTGTAGACCGCGACGAGCAGCGCCACCGACGTCAGGCCGAGGGCCGGACCCATCCCGACCGCCGCCCCGACCGGCACCGCGGCCGCGGACAGCGCGGCGACGGCCTCGGGGTGCGTGCGACGCCACACCAGCGCCGATGACTGCACGAGGAGGACGACGACCGACGCCCACCACGCGGCGCCACCCGGGGCGGGCGCGCCGTCGACGGCGGCCGGGTCGGCCTGCTCCAGGAGGGGGATCAGGACCAGCATCGCCAGGCTCAGGACCGCGCAGGCCGAGGCCACCAGGAGGTCGCCCCGGGTCGCTCGTGCCAGGTGCCCCGCCATGGGCGCAGCGTACGGGCACTGCGTCGCTCAGGGCCTCGCGAGCAGGTCCCAGGCGACCCCGGCGTCGAATCCCGCGCAGAGTGCCGGGTACCAGTCGGGGAGCCGCGAGTCCCGGCCGGGATCGTGGACGAGGTCGAAGGCGGCATGCGCGAGCCAGCCGTACGCCGTGACGCGGGTGGACCGGTCGCTCCGGGCGGCCAGCGCCGTCGCGGCCGCCATCGCCGCCACCCCGCCGACCTCCCTCAGCACGGCCCGCCGGTCGTCGACCGCCGTCCGGGCGAGGGGGTAGACCAGCGCGACCGGGACCAGCGAGGCCGACAGGACCCTCGATCGCGAGGCGGGCACGACGGCTCGCAGCGCGATCGCGGTCAGCCGCCCACCACCGACGCCTGCGAGCACCGCGAGCGGAACGGACAGCGTCCTGGCCCTCATGCCCCGAACCCTAGGGCCGGGACGCCGGACCTGCCGGAAATGCAGGACACCCGGACCTACGTCTCCGTAGGTCCGGGTGTCCGCGATGTCGGAGGACATCATCTGGTCGGGCTGACAGGATTTGAACCTGCGGCCTCTTCGTCCCGAACGAAGCGCGCTACCAAGCTGCGCCACAGCCCGATCCATGAGCATCGGCCAAGGCCGGGCTCACAAGCACGGGAGCATACCGGAGCGGGTGGGGCTCCTCGAAATCGCGGGTGCCGGTCGGTCAGCTCGCCGGGACGAAGGTGAGCAGCGTGGCCTCCGGGCGGCACGCGACCCGGATCCGGGCGTAGGGGCTGGTGCCGAGGCCGGCCGAGACGTGCAGCCATGCGGAGCCGGGATCGCCGGGGCGGGAGTCGGCCGGGTGGCGGTGCAGGCCGCTGGCGCGCGCGGGGTCCAGGTCGCAGTTGGTGGTCAGCGCGCGACCGCCCGGCAGGCACACCTGGCCGCCGTGCGTGTGGCCGGCGAGGACGGCGTCGTACCCGTCGGCGGCGTACTGGTCCAGCACCCGCAGGTACGGCGCGTGCGCGACCCCGAGCCGCAGGTCGGCCGTGGGATCGGCCGGTCCGGCGACGTCCTCGAGCCGGTCGTAGCGCAGGTGCGGGTCGTCGACCCCGGCGAAGGCAATCGTCGTCTCGCCGACCTGCAGCCGGGCTCGGGTGTTGGTCAGGTCGACCCACCCGCGCTCGGTGAAGCCGTCGCGCAGCTCGCGCCATGGCAGCTGGGGTACGTCGGTGTGCCGCTTCCCGGAGTCGGGCAGCAGGTAGCGGAACGGGTTGCGGAAGGACGGCTCGAAGTAGTCGTTGCTGCCCATCACGAACACGCCCGGCACGTCGAGCAGCGGCCCGAGCGCCTCGCGGACGGCGGGCACCGCCTCGCGGTGGGCCAGGTTGTCGCCGGTGTCGACGACCAGGTCGGGACGGAGCACGGACAGCCCGGCGAGCCATTCCAGCTTGCGCGTCTGCCCCGGCGTGACGTGCAGGTCGGACAGGTGCAGGACGCGCAGCGGGCGCTGCCCCGCCGGCAGGATCGGCACCTCGACGTGCCGCAGCGTGTAGCGCCGGGCCTCGCCCAGGGCGTACGCCGTGAGCCCGGCCCCGGCGAGCGCGCCCGCTCCCAGGAGCCGAGGGAGAACACGGGTGAGGGGCACGTGGCAAGGCTGCCACAATGGCCCGCATGAGCTCCCTGAAGGACCGACTCCGCGCCGATCTCACCACCGCCATCAAGGCCCGGGACGAGGTGCGCTCCTCCACGCTGCGGATGGTGCTGACGGCCCTCACCAACGCCGAGGTCGCCGGCAAGGAGGCCCGCGAGCTCAGCGACGACGACGTCATCGGCGTGCTGTCCACGGAGGCGAAGAAGCGCCGCGAGGCCGCCGTCGCCTTCGACGACGGCAACCGCCCCGAGATGGCCGCCAAGGAGCGCGCCGAGGCCGAGGTGCTCGCCGACTACCTGCCGCAGCAGCTCAGCGTCGAGGAGATCTCGGCCATCGTCACGGCCGCCGTCGAGCAGGTCGGTGCCGCCGGCGAGGGCATGAAGGCCATGGGCAAGGTCATGGGTGTCGTCCAGCCCCAGGTCAAGGGCCGGGCGGACGGCGCGGCCGTCGCCGCGGAGGTACGCCGCCAGCTCGGCTGACGGCGACCCCGCGGCACGCGGGGGTCAGCGCCCGCCGCGGCCGCCGCCGTTGCCGCCGCCACGGCCGCCACGACCACCGCGGTCGTTGTCGTCGTCGCGACCGCCGCCACCGCTCGACCGCGGCGGCGGGGCGGGTGCGGTCACGCCGGCGCCCTGGACGCCCGAGGGGTAGACGAAGTCGGCGTTGTCGATGTGCGGGAGCGCCGTACGCATCGCGGCGCCCCAGATCGGCGCGGCCAGGCGCGTACCGGACGCGCTGTAGACGGTGGACGACCCGATGTTGACGCCGATCAGGCTGGACGGCGAGCCCTCCTGGTTGGCGCCGGCGATCATCGCCGCCGTCGCCATCGTCGGCGTGTAGCCGACGAACCACACCGAGTTGCCGTTGTTGGTCGTCCCGGTCTTGCCGCCCGCGTCGCGGCCGAGGTTCTGGGCCGAGGCGAATCCGCCCTCGATGACGCCGCGCAGGATGTCGTTGACGGCGTCGGCCGTGCTCTCCTGCAGCACCTGGGTGCAGGTCGGCTTGTACTTCTTGAGCACGTTGCCCTTGCTGTCCTCGATCGCCGTCACCGGTCGGGCGTCGCAGTGCTTGCCGCGGGCGGCGAAGGTGGCGTACGCCTCGGCCATCTCCAGCGGGCTCACGTCGGCGGTGCCGAGGGTGAAGTTGGGGATCCGCTCGGCGCCGTTGCCCCGCTCGTCACCGGTGGGGTTGTCGAGGTCCAGGCCCATCTTCTTGGCCAGGTTGAACGGCTCGCAGATGCCGGTCTCCTTCTCCAGGCCGAGGAAGAAGGTGTTCACCGACAGCCGGGTGCCGTTGTACATGTTGGCGTTGATGCTGCCGGTCGTGGAGTTGGGGACCGTGAACTGGCCGTAGCCGTAGGGCTCGCCGTCGCAGTCCTCGTAGTCCTCCTCCTGGAAGGTGCCGGGGTTGGGCGAGAAGATCGACTTCGAGAGCGGGATGCCGTCCTCGATCGCCTGGGCGAGCACGAACGCCTTGAACGTCGAGCCGCCCTGGAAGCCCTTGGCGGCGCCGTACTTCTGGTTGACGGCGTAGTTGATGAACGTCTGGCCGGCCTTCTTGTCGCGCCCCATCGGGCGGGACTGGGCGACCGCGCGGACCTCGCCGGTGCCGGGCTCGACCATCGCCAGGCCGCCGATCGCCTGCGCCTGAGGCGAGACGGTGTCCTGGACCGCGGCGTCGGCGCCGTCCTGGAACCGCTGGTCCAGGGTGGTCTTGATCGTCAGGCCGCCGGACTTGAGAAGCTGCTCCCGCTCGGCGACGGTCTTGCCGAGCGACTTGTCGCGCATGAGGTACTTCAGGACGTAGTCGCAGAAGAACGGCGCGGAGGCGGAGGTGCAGCCGTTGTTGGCGGGCTGCACGTTCAGCCCGAGGGAGCGCTGCTTGACCCGGTCGGCCCGTTCCTGGGGGATGACGTTGAGCTGGGCCATCCGATCCAGGACGACGTTGCGGCGCGCCAGCGCCCGGTCGGGGTTGTCGGTCGGGTCGAGCGCGTCCGGGCTCTGCACGAGACCGGCGAGCATCGCGGACTGGCGCAGGTCGAGCTTGCGCGCGTTGACGTTGAAGTAGTGCTTGGCCGCCGCCTGGATGCCGTACGCGCCGTCGCCGAAGTAGGCGATGTTGAGGTAGCGCTCGAGGATCCAGTCCTTGCTGTGCTCCTCCTCCATGGCGATGGCGTAGCGCAGCTCACGCAGCTTGCGGGCGTAGTCGGTGGCGGTCGCCTCGCGGCGCTCCTCGTCGGTGGTCGCCTGGGTCACCAGCGTCTGCTTGACCAGCTGCTGGGTGATCGAGGAGCCGCCCTGCACGGTCGCGCCGTCGTTGGCCGCGTTGGTCAGGAAGGCGCGCAGGGTGCCCTTGAGGTCGAGGGCGCCGTGCTCGTAGAAGCGGTAGTCCTCGATGGCGACGATCGCCTTCACCATCGTGCGCGAGATCTGGGAGAGCGAGACCTCGACCCGGTTCTGGTCGTAGATCGTCGCCATCACCTGGCCCTGGCGGTCCAGGATCTGCGTGCGCTGGGGGAGGACGCCGGTGTCGAGCTCCTCGGGCAGGTCGGAGATCGCCTCGGAGGCGTTGCGCGCGCCGATGCCCACCACGCCCGCGAAGGGGATCGCCAGGCCGGCGACGATGACGCCCAGCACGGCCGAGACGGCGAGCATCACGGCGACGTGCGAGAGCACCGTGCTCGTGGTCAGGCGCTCGCCGCGGGGGTCGGGCGGCGGCGAGGCGGGCGGCTGTGAGGACGACGGCATGGCTCCCAGGGTACGGGAGCACGGGGACGGTCCGGCCTTCCGCGAGTGTGGGCTACGGTACGCCGCGTCCGCGGCCCCGAGGGAGCCCCGAGGTCTGCCCCAAGGTCTGCCCCAAGGTCCGCATAGTCCGAAATGACTAGTTAGTTCGGACTAGTGAATCTGAGCCCTTTGTGTCTGTCTGCCGTTCTCAGCGTTCCTTAACTTAAGCCGCGAGGGAACTCCGGGAACAGCGCGTCATGGGGACGCGACCTGTCTCGGACGATGTGGGGACATCAAACATGTGGGTTGAGGACTGGACGCCGCGTGCCGCGTGCCGGACGGCGTCGCCGGACCAGCTGTTCGTGCGAGGCGCCGAGCAGAACAAGGCCAAGCAGCTGTGCTCGGGTTGCCCCGTGCGCACCGAGTGTCTCGCGGAGGCGCTCGACAACCAGATCGAGTGGGGCGTCTGGGGCGGCATGACGGAGCGGGAGCGCCGCGCGCTGCTGCGCCGACGGCCGAACGCCTCGTGGCGCACGATGCTGGAGACGGCGCGCGAGCAGGGCGGGCAGTCCGCCACCACGCCGGTCATCCACGCCTGACGCCACCGGTCGTACGTACGCCGGGCTCGGCCCGAATGCTGCTCAGCCCTTGGCGAGCAGCGCGCCGACGCGGCGCAGGCCCTTGAGGTCGTGCACGTCGGTCGGCAGCGCCGGCACGACGGCGGTCGCGACGTGCGGGTGCGCGGCGGCGAAGCGGTCCCGCAGGGTCGCCTCGCGCTCGGTCGTGCGGACGCGGTCCGCGTGCAGGCGCAGCAGCCCGGCGGTCAGCGAGGTCGGGTTGCGCTTGCGCAACCGGGCCGCGGCCGCCATCGCCTCGTCGGCGGAGAGCCGACCGCGGGGTGCCGGGCTCGCCCGGTTGACCACGAGTCCGGCCAGCGGCATCCGGTCCTCCCCGAGCCGCTCGACGAAGTACGCCGCCTCGCGCAGCGCGTCGGGCTCGGGCGCGGCGACGACGAGGAACGCCGTACCGTCGGCCTGGAGCAGCGCGTAGGTCTTCTGCGCCCGGGCGCGGAAGCCGCCGAAGACGGTGTCGAGCGCGGCGACGAAGGTCTGCACGTCGCGCAGCACCTGGCCGCCGAGGACCTTGGTCAGCGCGTTGGTGACGATCCCGAAGCCGGCGCTCATCAGCCGGGCGGGTCCCTTCGCCGGCGTCAGCATCAGCCGGATGAACCGGCCGTCGAGGAAGCTGGAGAGCCGCTCGGGCGCGTCCAGGAAGTCCAGGGCCGAGCGCGACGGAGGGGTGTCGACGACGATCAGGTCGTAGCTGCCGTCGCGCTGGGCATCCGCGTGGATCTGCCCGAGCTTCTCCATCGCCATGTACTCCTGGGTGCCGGCGAACGAGCTCGACAGGGCGATGTAGAAGGGGTTCTCCAGGATCTGCTGCGCCTTCTCCGGGCTGGCCTGGCTCTCGACCACCTCGTCGAAGGTGCGCTTCATGTCGAGCATCATCGCGTCGAGGCTGCCGCCCGCCGCCGCGTCGACGCCGGTCACCGGCCGGGGGGTGTTGTCGAGCTGCTGGATGCCCATCGCCTGGGCCAGACGCCGCGCCGGATCGATGGTCAGCACCACGACCTTGCGGCCGCGCTCGGCGGCCCGGAGCGCCAGTGCCGCGGACGTCGTGGTCTTGCCGACGCCGCCGGAGCCGCAGCACACGATGATCCCGGTCGTCCGGTCGTCCAGGAGCGCGTCGACGTCGAGCGAGGGCGCCGCGCCGGGACGGGCGGCCAGGGGACCGACGCGGGGCCGGGCGGGGCGGGCGGCGGCCATCAGGCCATCCCCTGCTCGCGGAGCCGGGCGGCGAGGTCGTAGAGGCCGCCCAGGTCGATGCCGCCCGCCAGCAGCGGCAGCTCGTACGACGGCGCCTCGATCTGCGCCACCACGGCGCGTTGGGCGTCTTCAAGAGCTCGGCGCTCGGCGTGGTCGCGCGCCTCGGCGGCCAGCCCGTCGACGAGGGTCTTGGTCGCGTCGACGCCGGCGGCCTCCAGGTCCTCGCGGAGTGCCTCCTTGTCGAGTCCGGCGGACCGGGTCGCCACCAGGTCGGCGTCGGCGATGTCGCGCGGGCGCACCCGGTTGACGACGACCCCGCCGACCGGCAGCCCGTTCGCGTGCAGCTCCGCGATGCCGTCGACGGTCTCCTGGACCGGCATCTCCTCCAGGACCGTGACGAGGTGCACGGCGGTCCGGGGCGAGCGGAACAGCGTCATCATCGTGTCGGACTGGCTCTTGATCGGCCCGACCTTGGCGAGCCCGGCCAGCTCGCCGCTGACGTTGAGGAACTGCGCGATCCGACCCGTCGGCGGGGCATCGAGCACGACGGCGTCGTACCGCTGGGCGCCGCGGTTGCGGCTGTTGCGCTGGACCGCCTCGAAGACCTTGCCGGTGAGCAGCACGTCGCGTACGCCGGGCGCGATCGTGGTGGCGAACTCGATCACCCCGAACCGGTCGAGCGCGCGGCCGGCGCGGCCGAGCTTGTAGTACATGGCGAGGTACTCCAGCAGCGCCGACTCCGGGTCGATGTGCAGGGCGTGGACGACGCCCGCGTGCTGGTCGCCGTCATCGCTGGGCAGGCCGGTGGCGATCCGGCGCTCGGCGTACGGGAGCGGGTCGACGTCGAACATCCGGGCGATGCCCTGACGGCCCTCGACCTCGCAGAGCAGCACGTTGCGCCCGTGCGAGGCGAGTGCGAGCGCGAGCGCCGCCGCGACCGTCGACTTGCCGGTGCCGCCCTTGCCGGTGACCACGTGCAGGCGCACCTGTGACCACGCCGCCTCCGTCATGGCCAGAAGGTTAGCCAGATCGGCGCCGGAACTAACGGTGGATCAGGGCGCGGCCGAGCTCGTGGGCCTCGCGGAGCAGCAGCGCGCCGAGCTCGGGGCGGCGCTCGTCGGAGAACCGGTGGGCGACGCCGGTGAGGCTGAGCGCCCACCGCGGCAGGCCGTCCCCGTCGAAGACCGCCGCGCCCATGCCCCAGCTGCCCTCGACGACCAGGCCGGGGTTGACGGCGTATCCGTGCTCGCGGGTGCGGGCCACCTGCGCCCGCACCTCCGCGGGCGCGTGCCGGGGGCCGAACTCCGGCACGAGGTCGGTGTGCGCGAGGTAGGCGTCGACCTCGCGGTCGGAGAGGTGGCCGAGCACGACCATGCCTGCCGAGGCGACGCCGAGCGGGAACCGGACGCCCGCGGACAGCACGTGGCTGCGGATCGGGAAACTGCCGTCCTCGCGGAGCAGGCAGATCGTCTCGTCGCCGCGGCGTGCGGAGAAGAAGGCGCTCTCGCCGGTGACCTGCGCGAGCCGGCGGACGAAGGGCTGGGCGAGCGCGGTGACGTCGTACCGGGGCGCGGCGGTGGTGCCGAGGAAGAACAGCTCGGGGCCGAGCAGCCAGCGACCGGTGGCGGGGTCGCGCTCGACCAGGCCCTGCGCGTGCAGCGAGGTCAGCAGCCGGTGTCCCGTCGGCCGCGGCAGGCCCGCCGAGCGGGCGACGGTCGAGGTCGTCGCACCGTCCGGCTCGTGGGCGGAGACCGCCCGCAGGACGGCGCCGACCCGGCCGACGACGTCCGAGGGGGTGTTCACCCAGTGAACGCTAGCGCGGACCGTTTCTCACGTGCCGACTGATCGCCGTCTGCTGGGTGGCCGGTCGTTGACGCGCGCGGGGCCGCTGGCTGTGATGGGAGACATGGACAAGGTGGTGGGTACGGCGGCCGAGGCCGTCGCGGACATCCCCGACGGGGCGACGATCTCCGTCGGTGGCTTCGGGCTGTGCGGCATCCCGTCGGTGCTGATCGCGGCGCTGCTGGAGGCCGGCACGAAGGATCTCCAGGCGGTCTCGAACAACGCCGGCGTGGACGGCTGGGGGCTCGGGCTGCTGCTGGAGGCCGGTCGGCTGCGGCGCATGGTGGCGTCGTACGTCGGGGAGAACAAGGAGTTCGCGCGGCAGTACCTCGCCGGCGAGCTCGAGGTCGAGCTGACTCCGCAGGGCACGCTCGCGGAGCGGATGCGGGCCGGCGGCTCGGGCATCCCGGCGTTCTTCACCGCGACCGGCGTCGGCACCCAGGTGGCCGAGGGCGGACTGCCCTGGCGGTACGACGACGCCGGCAACGTGGTCGTCTCCTCGCCGGCCAAGCAGACCCAGGTCTTCGAGACCCCCGAAGGGCCGAAGGAGTTCGTGCTCGAGCACGCGATCGTCGCCGACTTCGGGCTGGTCCGGGCCTGGAAGGGCGACCGCCACGGCAACCTGGTCTTCCGCGACTCCGCCCGCAACTTCAACCCGCTGGCCGCGATGTGCGGCCGGGTCACGGTCGCGGAGGTCGAGGAGCTGGTCGAGCCCGGCGAGATCGACCCCAACCAGGTGCACACGCCGGGCGTGTTCGTGCACCGCGTGGTCGAGCTGACCCCAGAGCAGGCAGCCGACAAGCGGATCGAGAAGAGGACGGTGCGACCCCGATGAGCTGGACGCGTGAGGAGATGGCCGCGCGGGCGGCCTCGGAGCTGACGGACGGGTCGTACGTCAACCTCGGCATCGGGTTGCCGACGCTGGTCCCCAACTACGTCGCCGACGGCGTCGAGCTGGTGCTGCAGTCGGAGAACGGCGTGCTCGGCACGGGCGCGTACCCCCTCGACGGCGACGAGGACCCGGACCTGATCAACGCCGGCAAGGAGACCGTCACGCTGCGCCCCGGCGCCTCGATCTTCGACTCCGCGACGTCGTTCGGGATGATCCGCGGCGGCAAGATCGACGCCGCCATCCTGGGCGCCATGCAGGTCTCGGCCACCGGCGACATCGCGAACTGGATGATCCCCGGGAAGATGGTCAAGGGCATGGGCGGCGCCATGGACCTGGTCCACGGCGCCAAGCGGGTGATCGTGCTGATGGAGCACGTCGCCAAGGACGGCTCGTACAAGATCGTGAACGAGTGCTCGCTGCCCTACACCGGCCGCGGCGTCGTCCAGCGGATCATCACCGACCTCTGCGTCATCGACGTCACCCCCGCGTCCGAGGGTGGCGGCCTGCAGCTCGTCGAGCTCGCCCCGGGCGTCACCGAGGACGAGGTCCGCGACAAGACCGAACCCACCCTCGCCCCGAGTCGGCAGTAGTTACCTGTCGAGTCGGCAGAAGTTGCGCGTCGAGTCGGCAGAACCTACTGCCGGCTCGGCGCTCAGCGGGCCAGGCCCTCGGCGGTCGCGGTCCCACGCTCGACCCACGCCTCGAGCCGGCCCGGCCCGAGGTCGCCCGGGGCGACCCGGACCCAGGTGCGCGAGATGCGCGCGCCCATCTCCATCGGTACGACGTGCTCGCCGAGCAGCGCCTCCTGGTCGGCGGCGTCGACGCGGACGAGCAGCCCGCCGTCGTGGCTCGCGCAGACCGCGAGGCTGCCGCCGACCAGGAAGCCCCGGCCGCCGAACATCGCCTTCTCCTCGACCGGGCCGTGCCCCTGGAGCGTCTCGCGGACCCGGGCGGCCAGCTGCTCGTCGTACGCCATGAGGGCAGTGTGGCGCGGAACACCTTCTCCGGGTAGGCCCTCGTGTCACAGTCGTCGGGGCTGTCTCGTCCTCCGGGTATGAGCGCATTCACCATTCCAGCCGCCGTGGTCGTCGCTGCTTCATCACGGGATGCAGCCGGACCCGCGGTTCCCATGCCGGGTACGCCGTGGGAGGTGCAGACTCGCCTGCATACCGTGATGAAGCAGCACACCCCCACCCACCCGGAGGTCGTCCGATGAGGATCGCCGTCGCCGGAGCCACCGGAGTGGTGGGGAAGTACGTCGTCGAGGTGGCGCGAGCCCGCGGGCACGAGGTCGTCGGGCTGGCCCGCTCGGTGGGGGTCGACCTGACCACCGGTGCCGGGCTGGCGGAGCGCCTGGACGGGGTCGACGCCGTCGTCGACGTCACCAGCGTGCCGACCCAGAAGCAGGAGGAGGCCGAGGCGTTCTTCGGGTCTGTCACCCGCACCCTGGTCGCGGCCGAGCAGCAGGCCGGCGTACGGCACCACATCGCGCTGTCGATCGTGGGGATCGACGACGTGCCGACCGGCTATTACCGCGGCAAGCAGCTCCAGGAGCGCCTGGTCCGCGAGGCCCCGGTCGGGTGGAGCATCCTGCGGGCGACGCAGTTCCACGAGTTCGCCGAGCAAGCGCTGGGCTTCGTCCGCGTCGGCCCGTTCTCCGTCGTGCCGCGGATGCTCAGCCAGCCGGTGGCCGCCGTCGAGGTCGCGGAGGCGCTGGTCGACCTCGCGGAGGCGGGACCGTCGGGTCGGGTGCCGGACCTCGCCGGCCCGGAGCGGCTCGCGATGGTCGACCTCGCGCGACGGGTCTCGAAGGCGCGCGGCCTGGGCCGCCGCGTCGTCGGGCTGCCCCTCCCCGGTGCCGCCGGCCGCGGGATGCGCGACGGCTCGCTGTGCCCCAGCACCGACGGCCCGCGCGGCCGGATCACCTTCGACGCCTGGCTGGCCGGGTGAGCGACCGCCTCGCCGAGGAGTACGACGCCGCGCGCCCGCGGCTGGTCCGGGTCGCGTACGCGATCCTCGGCAGCCACGCCGAGGCCGAGGACGTGGTCGCGGACTGCTGGTTGCGTCTGGTGGAGGCGGACCGACGGGACCCCGTCCGCGACGTCCTCGGCTGGTCGACGGTCGCGGTCTCGCGCGCCGCGCTGGACGTGCTGCGCTCGGCCCGCGTCCGCCGGGAGGAGTACGTCGGCCCCTGGCTGCCCGAGCCGATCGTGACCGCACCGGCGGCGCAGGCCGACCCCGCCGAACGGGTCACCCTCGACGAGTCGGTGCGCTACGCGCTGCTCGTCGTCCTCGAGCAGCTCAGCCCGGCGGAGCGGACCGCGTGGGTGCTGCACGACCTGTTCGGGATGCCCTTCCCGGAGGTCGCGACTGCGGTGGGGCGCACCCCCGACGCGGTCCGCCAGCTCGCCAGCCGGGCCCGCCGCCACGTCGCGGACCGGACGCCGCGCGTGGACGTCGACCGGCCCGCTCACGACCGGGTCGTCGCCGCGTTCGCGGCTGCGGCCGCCGGGGGCGACCTGGACGCCCTGATGCGGACGCTGGATCCCGAGATCGTGCTCACCGGCGACGGCGGCGGGGTGGTCAACTCGGCCCGGCGCCCCGTGTACGGGCCGGACCGGGTCGGCCGCTTCGTGCTCGGCGTCCTGCGCCGTACCGCCGCCGGGACGGGGCGGTCGGTGGTCGTCGAGGTCAACGGCGCGACCGGCTTCGCGGTCGTGGAGGACGACGGGCGGGTCTCGGCCGTGCTCTCGCTGACCGTCGACGACGACCGGGTCACCCGGGTCGACATCGTGCGCGCGCCCGACAAGCTGGCCGGCATCGCGCTTGAAGAGTCCTCCTAGCGGGCAGGGAGGACGCGTGACGATCCTCCGCGCCCCCGCGCTCGCCCTGTCCGCCGTCGCCCTGGTGGCCGTCTCCCTGACCGCGACCCCGGTGCCCGCCTCGGCCGCCGTCGTCCTCGACTGCTCCTCCGGGCCGGTCACGCTCAGCGGCACCGGGGAGAACTACACCCTGACCGGGGCCTGCTCGAAGGTCACGGTCAAGGGCAGCAGCCTCAAGGTGAACCTCTCCTCGGCCGAGCGACTGACCGTGCGCGCGAGCGGCACGACCGTCCGGGTCTCCGGCAACGCGGGTGCGGTCCGGATGATCGGCTCCAGCGCCAAGCTGCGCTTCACCCGCGCGTCGTCCCTGTCGATCCGCGGCGCGGGCAACGTGGCGCGGCTGGCCCGGGTCCCCGCCGTCGCGGTCCGCGGCGCGAGCAACAAGGTCGTCGTCGCCAAGGGCCGTACCAAGGTCAGGGTCTCCGGCGCCGGCAACGTCATCCGGGTGCCGAAGCGGCGGTAGGCGCCACCGACGAGCGGGTCGCCGCGACGACGCCGAGCACCGCGAACGCGGCGGCGAGCACGAAGACGGGGACGAACGGTCCGACCCCGGCGTGCTCCGCCGTCGCGTAGACGATGCCCGACGCCGAGAGCGCGAAGGCGCCGCCGAGCGAGTCGGCGATCGAGAGGCCCGAGGAGTTGAACCCGCGGTCGGCGTCGGAGGACGCGGCGAGCATCGCGACACCGGTCCGTGGGTAGCCGAAGCCCATCCCCGCCCCGGCGACGACGTACGACGCCACGGCGAGCGCCGGGTGCACGTCGGCGGCCACCACCAGGGCGAGCAGGGCGGTGCCCCCGAGGACCAGTCCGGTGCCCCAGACCATCGCGGCCCGGTCCGAGACGCGCGACCCGAGCCGGGACTGCACCTGGCTCGCCGCGGCCCACACGACCCCGACGATCGTCAGCGCGAGGCCGGCCCGTCCGGCGCTCTGTCCCCACTGCTCCTGCAGGACGAAGACGATGTAGGCCTCCGCGCAGAAGAACGAGGCGCTGAGCATGCCGCGGGTGGCCACGACCGCCGGCAACCCCCGTGCCGCCCGCAGGGCACCCGCCGGCAGCAGCCGACGCAGCGCGGTGGCGATCACCACGAGGGCGATCACGGCCAGCGCCAGCAGGGCTCCGCGCCGGGACCCGAGCAGCTCGAAGGCGAGTACGGCGGCCGCCGCCGCGAGCGCCCACAGCAGTCGGCCCATCGGGAACGTGTTGTCGGCAGCCGCGAACTCGACCCGGCGCAGGGCCGGAGCGATCAGTCCGGCGGCGACCGCCACGAGCACGACCACGCCGAGGAACACCCAGCGCCAGCCGACGGTGTGGGCCACGAAGGCGGCCAGCGCCGGACCGAACAACGACGGCAGCACCCAGGCGGCGGCGAAGCTGGCGAAGATCGCGGGCTGCAACGTGGCCGGGAACACCAGCCCGACCACGACGTACAGGCAGACGGTGAGGGCGCCGCCGCCCAGGCCCTGCAGCACCCGGCCGGCGACCAGCACCTCCATGGTGGGGGCGGTCCCGCAGACGATCAGCCCGAGCGAGAAGACCACCAGGGCGATCCCCAGCGGCACCGCCGGGCCGCGACGGTCGCTCCAGCCGCCCGCCGCCACCATGCCGACGACTCCGCTGGCCAGGGGAGCGGCGAAGGACAGCGCGTAGAGCCCGACGCCGTCCAGCCGGTCGGCGACCGTCGGCATCACCGTCGTCACCGCCGTCGCCTCGAACGCCACGAACGCGCACAGCGCGAACATGCCGATCGTCGTGGCGGCGTACGTCGGGGAGAGCAGCCGCTCGCGCGGCCGAGCAGGGGCGGTCAGGGTCACCCGGCGACGGTAGGACTTCGACCGCACTTGAGGTCAATGCGGTTTTCCGCGGTGCGCCCTCGGGTAGCCGGGAGCCATGCCCGCCCTCGCGACGTACCAGGACCTCTGCGTCGACGCCGTCGACCCGCTGCTGGCCGGCCGGTTCTGGGCCGGCGTCCTCGGTCGAGAGGTGCGCGAGCGGGGAGACGGGCTCGTGCAGCTCACCGGCCGCACGCCCCGGCACACGGTCTGGGTGAACCCGGTGCCGGAGCCGGTGACGGTCAAGCAGCGCGTGCACCTCGACCTGCACGCCGCGAGCGTGGACGACGTGCTCGCGCTGGGGGCCACGGCGCTCGACCTCGACTCGCGCCGCTGGCAGGTGCTGCGTGACCCCGAGGGCGGTGAGCTGTGCGTCTTCGAGCGCGAGCAGGTGCCCGACGAGCGGCTCTACGAGATCGTCGTCGACAGCGTCGACCCCGAGCGGACCGCCCGGTGGTGGGGCGGTGTCCTCGGCGCTCGAGTGGACGGGGAGGAGGGCGGTGCCTGGTCGGTCGAGGACATCGACGGCGCGCCGTTCGCGTACCTCGTCTTCGCGCCCGTCCCCGAGCCCAAGACGGTGAAGAACCGGATCCACTGGGACGTCGCGACGTCCGACCTCGACGCGCTCGTCGCGGCCGGCGCGTCCGTCGTACGGCGGCGCGACCCGGAGATCCGCTGGACCGTGCTCGCCGATCCGGAGGGGAACGAGTTCTGCGTGTTCACCGACTGAGGTCGCTCGGCGCGCGATGAGTTCGCCGTACGGCGGCGGTCGGTAGCGGCATGGGCAAGGTCATCGCGAGCATCACGGTCTCGGTCGACGGCTACGTGACGGGACCGGACGACCGGCCCGGTCAGGGTCTCGGGCGGGGCGGGGAGCGGCTGCACCACTGGGTCTTCGGCGGGCCGTGGACCTACGACTCGGAGCGCGACCTCGGGGGCATGTCGCCCGAGGACCGCGCCTTCTACGAGCCGCTGGTGGCCGAGATCGGTGCCGGCGTCTGCGGCCGGGGCATGTACGACGCCGCGGGGGCTTGGGGCGGCACGAACCCGTTCCCCGGCCGGATGTTCGTCGTCACCCACGGCCTCGACGACGCGCCCCCGGTGGAGAGCGGCTTCACCTTCGTGGGCGATCTCGCGACCGCGCTGGCCTGGGCGGGCGAGGAGGCCGGAAGCAGGGCCGTGTCGCTCGCCGGCGGCGCCGACGTCATCCGGCAGGCGCTGGCGGCCAGCCTCGCCGACGAGCTCGTCCTGTCCACCGCGCCGGTCGTGCTGGGCGGTGGCAAGCGGCTCTTCGACGGCTTCGAGCACGACGTGGAGCTGGAGATCCTGAGCGTGCACCCGGCTCCGTACGCCACCCACGTGCGGTACGCCGTCGGCACTGTCGGTCCTGCCCACTAGGTTCGGCCCATGGCCGATCTGGAGGAGCTGCTCGTCCCCGACGCCGCCGCGTGGCGGGCCTGGCTCGAGGAGCACCACGCGGACTCGCCGGGGGTCTGGCTGGTGCTGACCAAGAAGGGCGGCGACGTCACCGCGCTGAACCGCGCGGCGGCGCTCGACGAGGCGCTGTGCTTCGGCTGGATCGACGGCCAGGCGCGCCGCCGGGACGCCGCGACGTCGTACCAGCGGATGACCCCGCGCACCGCCCGCAGCCGCTGGTCGCAGGTCAACGTCGGCCTGGTCGCCCGGCTGGAGTCGGAGGGCCGGATGGCGCCCGCCGGGCGGGCCGCGGTCGAGGCCGCGCAGGCCGACGGCCGGTGGGACGAGGCGTACGCCCCGCCCTCGCGGGCCGAGGTGCCCGCCGACCTGCTCGCTGCGATCGCGGCCGACCCGGCGGCCCAGGCGATGTTCGACGTGCTGACCAAGGCCAACCGGTTCGCGATGATCCACCGGCTGGGAGCGGTCAAGCGGGCCGAGACCCGCGAGCGCAAGATCGGTGAGTTCGTCGCGATGCTCGCCCGGGGAGAGACCTTCTACCCCCAGAAGGCCCGCCCGTCCTGAGGTCGTGTCCCTGAGCGCGCGCCGGAGCGCACGCTCGGGGACACGACTCAGTCGAGGGACAACCCGGCTGCTGGCGCTACTCTCGCTGCCCGCCTGGACGGAAGCACCCCGGCCAGCAGGCCGGCGACGCCGGCGACCAGGACGACGATCGCGAGCTGGCCCCACGGCAGCACCACCGCCGCGTCGTCGACCGCCGCGCCGACCAGGGTCCGTACGGCGACCCAGGCGAACACCACGCCGATCAGCGTGCCGAGCACCGTGGCGACCACCGAGAGCAGCACGGCCTCGGCGGCCAGCATCCGGCGCAGCTGGCGGCGGGTCAGGCCGAGCGCCCGGAGCAGGGCGTTCTCCCGGGCCCGTTCGAGCACCGACAGGCCGAGGGTGTTGGCGATGCCGACCAGGGCGATCACCACAGCGATCCCGAGCAGGGCCACCACCGCGCCGGCGAGCACGTCGAGCTGCAGCTCGACCCACGCGCGAGCCGCCAGCCCGTCCGCGAGGTCGGCGTCGGCGTTGGTGGCGAGTGCACCCAGGTCACCGGCGAGGTCCTCGGCGTCGGCCGCGTCGTCGGCGCGCACCCACACCGCGTGCGGCAGCGGCTGGGCGACCAGCCGGGCGAGCGTCTCGGACGCGACCAGTCCGGCCTCGCCCCAGCCCTCGCCGGTCGAGACGCGCAACCGCTCGGTGCGGCCGTCGACCGAGACCGCGACCCGCGCGGGGATCTCGCCGTCCGGCAGCACGTCGTACGGCAGCGAGATCACCCCGGGCTCGGGCAGGGCGACGGTGTCGTCGCGGACGACGTCCGTCGCCGGGCGGGAGGCCACGACCGGGAGCTTCCCGATGCCGGCGATCTCGGCGACCGCGCCGTCGAGCGCGACCGCGGCGTGCACGCCCGAGGTCGCCCTGACGTCCGCGAGCAGGGTGTCGGGCAGCGGTGCCGACGCCGAGGTCAGTGCCATGTCGACCGGGTGCGAGACGTTCATGTCGTCGTCGACCGAGCTGCGCGAGCTCGCGAGCCCGGTCAGCACGGCGGTGGTGAGGGTGACGCCGACGAGCAGGGACGCCGTGGTCGCGGCCGTACGACGCGGGTTGCGCACCGCGTTGCCGGTGGCGAGCCGTGCGGTGGTGCCGCGGCCGAGCGACCCGGCCGCGCGGACCAGCGCGGGCACGACCAGCGGGCCGAGGACCAGGACCCCGGTGAACGCGAGCGTCCCGCCGGCCAGCATCGCCACCACCTCGTGGGCGGAGACCGCCACGCCGAGGAGCGCGGCACCGCCGAGGATCAGCAGTACGCCGGCGGCGGTGCGGACCCGGCCCGAGGCGCTGCGGACGTCGACCCCGGTGTCGGGGCGCAGGGCGGCCAGCGGGCTGACCTGCACCACCTTGCGAGTTGGCAGCCAGGCGGCAACCACGGTGACGAGCAGGCCGACCGCGAACGCGCCGGCGTACCAGCTGGGCGAGACGGCGGCGTCGCCCATGGTGCCGGTCGGCAGCTGGCCGCGGGCGATCGCCACCAGCGCGTAGCCGAGCGCCGTCCCGACGACCAGGCCCAGCCCGGCCGAGGCCGCGCCGAGCGCGAGCGCCTCGACCCGGATCGAGCGGAGCAGCTGACGCCGGGTCGCGCCGACGCAGCGCAGCAGGGCGAGGTCGCGCTGCCGCTGGGCGAACAGGATCGAGAAGGTGTTGGCGATGACCAGCACCGACACGAACAGGGCGATCACGGCGAAGACCAGCAGCAGGATGGCGATCACGTCGACCTCGCGGGTGAGCTCGGCCTGCCGGTCCTGGACGAACTCGTCGGCCGGCTGGACGAGGGCACCGGTGCCGCGCGCGGCGGACTCGGCCCCGTCGCCGGCGTACGCGACGCTGTCCACGTAGATGCTCGACGTCCAGCGCGCCACGTCGGACCAGGGCAGGTACAGCGACGCCCCGGCAGTGGCAGCCGGGCTGTCGACCAAGCCCACGACCTCGGCCTCGACGGCGCGACTCCCGGCGCCGACCCGCACCCGGTCCCCGATCTCCAGACCGTTGGACTTGGCGTCGTTGAGGTCCGCGACCGCCTCGCCCGGCCCGGACGGCCAGTCGCCGTCGCGCAGCTCCTGCCAGCGCAGGGCCGTGTCGTCGGCGACGGCCGCGACGTCGGCGTCCTGGTCGACGACGGCGCCGTCGGAGGTGACCGGCAGCGTGACGTAGCCGAGCACGGCGGCGCTGTCGCCGACGTCCGCGGCCCGCCGTACGACCTCCGCGGCGTCGTCGCCACCGATCTCGGAGACCACCGAGTCGGCGCCCCGGTACGGCAGACCGACCCCGGCGACCAGGCCGTCCTTGGTGGCCGACGAGAGTGCGCTGGTCACCACGACGAACGAGACGCCGATGACGATCGCGACCGCAGCGGCGACGTACCGCCGGGCGTGGACGCGCATCGATGCGAGCAGCACGGTCCTCATCGCTCGCCCCGCAGCGTCGCGACCAGCTCGTCGGCGGTCGGGTCGACGAGGTGCGCGCGCACGGCGCCGTCGGCGATCACCACGACGTCGTCGGCGTACGCCGCCGCGTCCAGCTCGTGGGTCACCATCACGACGGTCTGGCCGAGCTCGCGCACCGACTGACGCAGGACGCCGAGCACCTCGGCCGACGACTCGCTGTCGAGGTTGCCGGTCGGCTCGTCGGCGAAGACGATCGCCGGGCTGGTGATCAGCGCGCGGGCGATCGCGACCCGCTGCTGCTGACCGCCCGACAGCTCGCTGGGCCGGTGCCCGAGCCGGTCGCCGAGCCCGAGGGTGGCCGCGAGCAGGTCGTAGCGCTCTCGGTCGACCGGGCGGCCGGCGAGCTCCAGGGGCAGCAGGATGTTCTGCCCTGCGGTCAGCATCGGCAGCAGGTTGAAGGACTGGAAGACGAAGCCGAGGTGCTCGCGCCGGAAGATCGTCAGCCGGTCGTCGTTCATCGACTCCAGGTCCTGCCCGGCGACCGTCACCGTCCCGGACGTGGGCTGGTCGAGACCGGCGAGGCAGTGCATCAGCGTCGACTTGCCCGAGCCGGACGGACCCATGATCGCCGTGAACCGCCCGGCCGGGACGTCCAGGTCGACGCCGCGCAGCGCGTGCACCTGCGCGTCACCCCGGCCGTAGGTGCGGGTCAGGCCGCGCGCACTCGCCGCGGTCGTGGAGGTGGAGGGAAGGGCTGTCTGCGTCATGCCGACGAGTCTTCGGATCTCGGCCCCTCGGATCGTCAGGCCGGAGACTGGTCCGTCGTACGACCCAGGGATGACAGCGGTCGAGGTCGTCGGTCGGCAAGACGGGTTTCGAGGCTCGGGCCTGGCGGCCCTCGCACCTCAACCAGAGTCCTCGGCGTCCACGCTGGTTGAGGTGTGAGGAGCGCCAGCGACGAGGAGATCCACGCTGGTTGAGGTGTGAGGAGCGCTAGCGACGAGCCTCGAAACCCGGTGGGTGGAGAGTCTGCGTCGATCGGGGCCGTCGGTCGGCAAGACGGGTTTCGAGGCTCGGGCCTGGCGGCCCTCGCACCTCAACCAGCGTCCTCGGCGTCCACGCTGGTTGAGGTGTGAGGAGCGCCAGCGACGAGGAGATCCACGCTGGTTGAGGTGTGAGGAGCGCCAGCGACGAGCCTCGAAACCCGGTGGGCCGAGAGTCGGCGTCGGTCGAGGTCGTCGGTCGGCAAGACGGGTTTCGAGGCTCGGGCCTGGAGGCCCTCGCACCTCAACCAGCGTCGTCGGCGTCCACGCTGGTTGAGGTGTGAGGAGCGCTAGCGACGAGCCTCGAAACCCGGTGGGCCGAGAGTCGGCGTCGATCGGGCCGGACTCGCTACCCGACCAGCCCCGACTCGTACGCCAGGACGACGAGCTGCACCCGGTCGCGCGAGCCGGTCTTGGCGAGCAGCCGGCTGACGTGCGTCTTCACGGTCGCCTCGGCGACGACCAGGTGGGCGGCGAGCTCGGTGTTGGAGAGGCCGCGGCCGATCAGGACCAGCACCTCGCGCTCGCGCTCGGTGAGTCCGGCCAGGCGCTGGTCCTCGGTGGCGGCGGAAGTCGGGTCGGGGAGGGTGGCGGCGAAGTGCTCCAGCAGCCGCCGGGTGGTGCTGGGCGCGACGACGGCGTCGCCGGCGTACACGGAGCGGATCGCGTTGAGCAGGTCGGGCGGAGCGGCGTCCTTGAGCAGGAACGCCGCGGCGCCGGCCTTGATCGCGGCGAAGGCGTACTCGTCGAGGTCGAAGGTCGTCAGCACGATCACCCGCGGCGCGTCCGGCCGGGCGGCCAGCTGACGGGTCGCCTCGACGCCGTCCATCCGGGGCATCCGCACGTCCATGAGTACGACGTCCGCGCGGGTGACGGCCAGGCGCTCGAGCGCCTCCGCGCCGTCGCCCGCCTCGCCGACCACCAGCAGGTCGGGCTGGCTGTCGACGAGCATCGTGAACCCGGCACGGACCATCTGCTGGTCGTCGACGAGGAAGACGCGGATCGGCTCGCTCACGGTTCCAGTCACAGGGGCAGCCTCGCCGACACCCGGAAGCCGCCCCCGGGCCGGGGTCCGGCCGTCAAGGTCCCGTCGTGGACGGCGACCCGTTCGCGCATGCCGACCAGCCCGAGCCCGCGGCCGTCGTCGGCGCTCGCGGCGCCGCGGCCGTCGTCCTCGACCAGCACCTCGATGGCCGGCCCGACGCTGACCACGACCCGGGTCCGCGCACCGGGCCCGGCGTGCTTGCGGACGTTGGTGAGCGCTTCCTGGACCACGCGGTACGCCGTCAGCGCGACGCCCGCGGGCACCGTCGCGGCCGCGTCGGGCGGCGGCAGCGTCGCCTCGACGTCCTCGCCGGCGGTCTGCGCCTCCGCGACCAGCACGGCCACGTCGTCGAGCCGCGGCTGTGGCCGGGTGCCGGTGTCGCCGGCGCGGAGCAGCCCCAGCATCCGCCGCATCTCGGTCAGCGCCTCGCGTCCGGTCGCGGCGACCGTCTCGAGGGTGCGTGCCGCGATGTCGGGGTCCCGGGCGGCGGCGTACCGCGCGCCGTCGGCCTGGACGACGATCACCGACAGCCCGTGCGCGACCACGTCGTGCATCTCGCGGGCGATCCGGGACCGCTCCTCCCCGGCGGCGAGCTCGACCTGCTGGGCGGCCTCGCGCCGGATCTGCTCGCCGCGCTCGACCAGTGCGGCGACGTACGCCGCCCGGGTGCGCCCGAGCGTGCCCAGCGCCCACGCGGTGGCGACGATCGCGGAGATGAACAGCACGTAGGAGACGTACGCCGACGGCGTGAGCTGGTCGAACTCCTGCAGCCAGTCGTACGACGCCACCAGCGCCCCGCAGATGCCGACCGCCAGGGCGACGGCCGCGGGGAGCGCGCGCGAGAACCGGGCCACCGAGTAGACCGCGACCGGGAACGCGACCTGGCCCCACACGGGCTCGTCGACGACGACCGCCTGGAGCAGGCTGGCGACGGCCACCGCGGCGAAGACCGCGACCGGCCAGCGCCGGCGTACGACCAGGGGCGCGATCTGGAGCAGGGAGAGGCCGGCGCTCACGAGCCCGACGGAGACGCCGAGCGGCGGCACCGGCAGCAGCAGGACGCCGACCAGGCCCAGGTCGAACCAGCGCCGGCGGCGCTCGTCCAGCCGCCACGGCTGCCGCTCCGGATCCACGAGGACCACGGTAGAGGGGCGGGTCCGGCCGGCGCGTCAGACCGGGGGATGACGTGCGGGGAGGGCGGCATCGGCCCGGAGTAGGGTCGGCGCCATGACCAAGTGGGAGTACCTCACCGCGCCGATCCTCACGCACGCGGCCAAGCAGATCCTCGACAACTTCGGCTCCGACGGGTGGGAGCTGGTGCAGATCGCGCCCGGCATGAGCCCGGAGAACCTCGTGGGCTACTTCAAGCGCCCGCTGGAGGGCTGAGATGCCCACCCCGGAGGAGCGCCTGGCCGAGCTGGGCCTGAGCATCCCCGAGGTGCCGGCCCCGGTGGCGGCGTACGTCCCGGCGGTCCGCTCGGGCAACCAGGTCTTCACCTCGGGCCAGCTGCCGATGCGCTCGGGCGAGCTGATGACGGTCGGCAAGGTCGGCGGCGAGGTCTCCGCGGAGGAGGCCTACGCGTGCGCCCAGCAGTGCGCGCTCAACGCGATCGCGGCCGTGCGCAGCGTCCTCGGCGACCTGTCGCAGGTGAAGCGCGTGGTGAAGGTGGTCGCGTTCGTGGCCTCCACGCCCGACTTCACCGGCCAGCCCGGCGTCGCCAACGGCGCCTCCGAGCTGCTCGGCAAGGTCTTCGGCGACGCGGGCGTCCACGCCCGCTCCGCGGTCGGAGTCCCGGCGCTCCCACTCGACGCCCCCGTCGAGGTGGAGATCCTGGTAGAAGTCTGAGGGTGCGCATCCCGCTGCCCCCCGTCCCGCTGCCCGAGAAGATCGTCGCCGTCGCGCAGGAGTACGACGACGGCCGCCGTACGCCGGTCGAGCCGCGCGACGCCGCGACCGTCGTCCTCATGCGTCCCTCGGAGCAGGGACCCGAGGTCTACTACATGCGTCGCCACGTGACGATGGACTTCGCCGGGGGCATGTGCGTCTACCCGGGCGGCGGCGTGGACCCGCGCGACTTCGACGCCACCGTCGGCTGGGCGGGACCATCGCCCGCCGAGTGGGCCGCGCGCCTGCACTGCGACGAGGAGACCGCCCGCGCCCTGGTCGCCGCAGCGGTGCGGGAGACCTTCGAGGAGTCCGGGGTGCTGCTCGCCGGCACCTCCGCGACGACCGTCGTGGCCGACACCACCGGCCCCGACTGGGAGGCCGACCGGGTCGCCCTGGAGTCGCGCGAGCTGGCGATGACCGACTTCCTGAACCGTCGCGGGCTGGTGCTGCGCACCGACCTGCTCGGCGTCTGGGACGCCTGGCTGACGCCGATCTTCGAGCCGAAGCGGTTCCGCACCTGGTTCTTCGTCGCCCTGCTGCCCGAGGGCCAGCGCACCCGCGACGTGTCGACGGAGTCGTCCTCGGTGACCTGGCTCCCGGCCCGGGTCGCCGCCGACCAGGCCGAGGCGGGCGAGCTCGCGCTGATGCCGCCGACGTACCTCACCAGCCTCGAGATCGGCACCCACGCCTCCCCGGCGGAGGTGCTCGACGTGGCGGCCGGGCGGAGCGTGGAGATGTTCACGCCGAGCGTCGAGCCGCTCGGCGACGGTTGGACCCTCTCCATGCCCGACCGGCTCCGGCCGCTGCTGAAGGAACGCCGCGGGTGACCCCCTGGTCGGGCGGCGAATTCCCGCCGCGCGCGGAGTGCCTGCTCGCGCCCAACCCCGGCGTGATGACGCTCGACGGCACCAACACCTGGGTGCTGCGCGAGCCCTCCTCCGACGGCGCCGCCCGCGCCATCGTGATCGACCCCGGTCCGGTCGAGGACGGACACCTCGACCGGCTGGTCGAGGAGACCGGCGAGGTCGGCCTGGTGCTGCTCACCCACCACCACTTCGACCACTCCGAGGTGGCGGTCGCGTTCGCCGAGGCCAAGGGCTGCGCGGTCCGCGCGTTCGACCCGGCGTACTGCTTCCGCGCGGACCCGGTCGCCGACGGCGAGCTCCTCGACGTCGACGGACTGGCGCTGCGGGTCGTCACGACGCCCGGCCACACCGCCGACTCCATCTCGCTCGTGCTGCCGGCGCAGAAGGCGCTGCTCTCCGGCGACATGGTCCTCGGCCGCGGTACGACGGTCGTCGCCCACCCCGACGGCCAGCTCGGTCCCTACTTCGACTCGATCGAGAAGATGCGCGCGCTGGTCGCCGCCGGCGAGGTCGAGGCGATCTGGCCCGCGCACGGTCCCGTGCTCGACGACGCCGGCGCCGTGCTCGACCACTACCTGGTGCACCGCCGCGAGCGGCTCGGCCAGGTCGAGTCCGCGCTCCGCGAGCTCGCCGTACCCCTCACCCCCGAGCTCGCCGAGGACGACACCCTGCCCCGCCGCGTCGTCGAGGTCGTGTACGCCGACGTCGACCAGTCGGTGTGGTTCGCCGCCGAGATGTCCGTCCGCGCCCAGTTGGCGTATCTCGCCGGCTCACCGGGTTTCGAGGCTCGTCGCTAGCGCTCCTCGCACCTCAACCAGCGTCGAGGGACGCTGGTTGAGGTGCGAGCGGAGCGAGCCTCGAAACCCGTCTTGCCGGTTGGAGCGGGTTTCGAGGCTCAGGACTTCGTCCTTCGCGCCTCAACCAGCGGTCATCGACGCTGGTTGAGGTGTGAGCGGAGCGAGCCTCGAAACCGGTCTTGCCGAGAGGTGGCGCTGATCGAGGCTGTCGGTTGACTCGCCGGGTTTCGAGGCTCAGGACTTCGTCCTTCGCACCTCAACCGGCGGGGGACGGTCAGACGCGGGTGCCGACCCCGGTGGGGAGGCGGTACGTCGCGTCCAGGACCCGGCTCGCGTGGGAGAGCCAGTGGACGTCCTCGCCCGGGTGCAGGGTGTGCACGAGGACGAGGTCCCAGGCGCGGCGCCACGGGTGGTCGGTGCCCGCCAGCAGGCCGTCCTCGAGGGCGACGTGGTCGACGTACGGGTCGACGTACGACACCTCGGCGCCGCCGCGCCGGAACCGCTCGATGATCTCCAGCGCGGGGGACTCGCGGACGTCGGCGACGCCCGGCTTGTACGAGACGCCGACGACCAGCACCTGCGCGCCGGCCAGCGGGATGCCCGCCTCGGCCAGCACCTCGCGGCCGCGCTGCACGACCCGGCCGGGACGGGCGGCGATGGCGCGCATGGTGGCGTCCACGACCGGTGCCTCGGCCCGGTCCGCGCGCAGCTGCCACAGCAGGTAGTGCGGGTCGCAGGGGATGCAGTGCCCGCCGACGCCGGGGCCGGGGTTGAACGGCATGAAGCCGTACGGCTTGGTCGCCGCCGCCCCGATCACCTCGGTGACGTCGAGGCCGAGGCGCTGGCACACGTCGGCCATCTCGTTGACGTAGGCGATGTTGACCGCGCGGAAGGTGTTCTCGTGCAGCTTGGTCATCTCCGCGACCTCGGGCGAGCTGACCTCGTGCACGACCGGCGCCGTACGACGCAGCACGTCCGCCGCGCTCCGGGTGCAGGCCGGAGTGAGCCCGCCGACGACCCGCGGCGTGGCCTCGACCGGGAAGTCGACGTTGGCGGGGTCGATGCGCTCGGGCGAGAACGCCACGTGCACGTCCACGCCGGGCACCAGACCGCGCTCGCGCAGCGGGCCGTCGAGCAGGTCGCGGGTGGTGCCGACGTACGTCGTCGACGTCAGGACCAGCAGCTGACCGGGACGGGCGCGCTCGACGACGACCCGGCAGGCGGCACGCAGCGCGGTCAGGTCGGGGGTCAGGTGGTGGTCGACCGGGGTCGGCACGCAGACGATGATCGCGTCGGCCTCGGCGAGCCGCTCGGCGTCGCCCGTCACGACCAGCCGGTCGTCGCCCTGCAGCGCGGCCAGCCGGTCGAGGTCGCGGGGGAGCAGGTCGACCTCGCCGTGCGCGATCGCGGTACGCCGCGGCTCGCTGACGTCGTACCCGATGACCCGCCCGCCGCCCGCGACGTACGCGAGGGCGGTCGGCAGGCCGACGTACCCCAGGCCGACGACGCCGAGCGTGGCGCTGTCGGTCCGAGGGCCGGCCGCCACGGGTGCGGCGGCAGCGGTGGGACGCTCCTGGGTCTGCGACATGGCTACGGCATCGGTCCTGCCGGACCGGTCCTGAGCGAATCCGCCGATCTCCTCAGGCGCACGCCGCTCGGGCCGACAACACCGGGGAACCCCCATTCCCAGGAGAGAACTCCCATGACTTCAGTCTCGGCTCGTCGCATCGGACTCGGCACCACCGCCGTGACCGTGCTCGGTCTGCTCGCCGCGGGTACCCCCGCCCTGGCGGCCAGCCCGTCGTACTCGATCATCTGCTCGTCCGCCCAGTTCGAGGCCTCCCGCACCCAGGAGACCACCCACCAGCTGCACTGCGAGGACTCGAACGGCGACGCCGTCGACGAGTACGTCGTGGTCTCCGCACCGACGAAGGCCGAGACCTTCGACCTCGACGCCGCCACGGGCGAGGTGACCTACCAGCCGAAGGCGAACGCCGTCGGCACCGACACGTTCACCTTCAAGGCGGTCGTCGAGGACCTCGCCGAGAGCCCGGTCACCACCGCCGTCGTCACCATCGAGAACGACCGGCCGGTCTGCGCGACCGTGGCCCCGCAGTCGGTCCGGCACAACGCCACCCTGACCGTCCCGCTCGTGTGCTCCGACCCCGACGGCGACACCCTGCAGATCCAGACGGGTACGACGGGCGCCGCGCACGGCAACGTCGCGATCGTCGCCGGCAAGGCCGTCTACACCCCCGCCCCGGGCTACACCGGCGCGGACGCCTTCACCCTGGTCGCCACCGACGGCGACCTGCTGTCCGAGCCGGCCGCCGTCGCGGTCACCGTGACCAACGCCGCGCCGACGTGCGCTCCCGGCGCCGTCCGGACCACCCACGGCCGCGCCGTGTCCTTCCCGGTCTCCTGCGTCGACGTCGACGGCGACACGCTGACCCGGTCGGTCGTGGCGAAGGCCCAGCACGGCACCGTCACCGTCGCCGGCACCACGGCCACCTACCGCCCGGCCGCGGGCTACGTCGGCAAGGACGTGTTCTCCCTCGGCGCGACCGACGGCCTCGTCGCCTCCGCGCCGGCCGCCTTCGCCGTCCAGGTCACCAACGCCATCCCGTCCTGCAAGGCCAAGGTCAAGCTGAGCGCCCGCTCCGCCGGCCGCTCCAAGGCGACCAAGGTCCCCTTCAAGCTCACCTGCACCGACGGCGACCGTGACGCCGTCAAGGTGGTCGTGGCCGCCAAGCCCAAGAAGGGCAAGCTCGTCTCCAAGGGCGGCAAGTGGACCTACGTCGCCAAGAAGGGCTTCTCCGGCAAGGACACCTTCACCCTGCGGCCGACCGACGGTGTCTCGACCGGCAAGCCGGTCAAGTTCACCGTCAACGTGAAGAAGCCGGCGCGCAAGCGCTGAGCGACCCACTCGTCCGTCCCGGCTGCCCCGGGGGTGCGAACCCCCGGGGCAGACCCACTCCCAGGAGCTCGCTCGTGCCCTCCTTCGCCGTCACCGGGGTCGCCTCCGTGGTCGCCGCCCTCGTCGTCAGCCTGCTGCCGGGCCTGACCGCTCCGGCCGAGGCCGCGCGGTCCGCACGGCCCGCCCGACCGGGTCCGCTCACCGTTGCGACCGTGACGCAGTCCGGCGCCGTGGTCGACTTCGGCCGCTCGAAGGGCTCCGGCCGGGTCAGCTATCGGATCAAGGCGGGCGGCAAGACGGTCGCGCGCAGCCGCCGTACCTCTCGGGTGCCGGTGTCGCTCGCCTGCGGCCGCACCTACGTCCTGAGCGCCGTGGCCGTCGACCGCCGCGGCCGCCGCTCCACCCCGTCGCCGAGCGCCCGGCTGCGTACCCGCGCCTGCCTCGACAAGACCCCGCCGACCGCGCCCACCGGGCTGGTCGCCACCTCCCGCACCGGCAGCGAGGTCGGGCTCGCCTGGAAGCCCGCGCGCGACAAGGTCGGCGTCACCGGCTACCTCGTCTACCGCGACGGCGTCGTGCTCGGCGGCGCGACCGGCAGGGCGTACGTCGCCCGCAACCTGCGCGCCAGCACGACGTACACGTTCTCCGTCCGGGCCCGCGACCGCGCGGGCAACCTGTCGGCGCCGGTCACCCTCCGCGTCGCCACGACCCTGCCCCCGCAGTCGACCGGCGACAACCGCTCGTTCGTGCTCACCACCGACGACGCGTCCTTCGCCGACGCGCAGCGCCACTACCGGCAGCTGGACCGCGTCTTCCCGACCTTCTTCGAGCTGACCCGTCACGGCGACGTCTCCGGGACCGGCCGGCCCGCGCTCACGACCTGGTTCCAGGACCGCGGGGTGCGCGTCATGCCGCGCTTCCACTCCGAGGACCCGGGCGTCATCGAGGCGCTGCTGACCGACCCCGTGCGTCGCAACCGGGGCGCCGAGCAGGTCGCCGCCATCGTCCGCGAGGGCGGGTACGACGGCGCCAGCCTCGACCTCGAGATGAGCATGCCGACCGTCGGCACCGGCACGCTGACCAAGCAGGAGCGCTGGGACGCGATCCGCGACGGCTACAGCGCCTACGTCGAGCGGATCTCCGAGCTCGTGCACGCCGACGGCGGCCTGGTCTCCGTCGCGGTCTCCGCGAACTGGTGCACCGCGACCGACCCGCTCACCCGAGCGACGGTCTACTGCTCCGACTCGGGCTCGCGGAGCACGGTCCGGCCGCGGGCGTACCTCTTCGACTACCCGCGGCTGCTGGCCGCCGCCGACGAGCTCTGGGTGATGGCCTGGGGCCTGCACTGGTCGACCAGCGAGTCCGGCCCGGTGGCCGACCTGCGCTGGCTCTCCGCGGTCGTCGACTACTACCACGACCTGCTGGCGGACCGCCCCGAGCTCGTCGAGAAGCTGACGCTCGGCACCAACCTGTACGCGATGGACTGGTCGGAGACCGTGGTCCGCACCGACCGGATCGCCTGGCCGGGATCGGCGTACCCGACCGCGCCGGTCTGCCCGGTGCCCTCGCGCACCGCCCGCGCGCGGACGTCGTACGAGGGGGTTCCCGGATCGGGCACCCTCGTCGTGGACTGGGTCTGCCTGAACCGCGCTGCTACCACGCGTGAGCACCAGCAGGTTGTCTCCGCCTTCGGCGAGTTCACCTCGAACGTCTTCGACGAGGAGTCGGCCGAGAACGTCCTGACCGTCGACGACCCGGTCGCGCCGGGCGCCCAGCGGGTGCTCTGGTACGTCGACCGGCGCACCATCCAGCAGCGTGCCGCGCTCGCCGCGTCGGCCGGCTGGAGTCTCGGGTTCTGGCGGCTGGGCCGCGAGGACCAGAGCATCTGGAGTCTCGCCGAGCTGCAGGGGAGTGCCTCGTGACCGCCATCCTCGAGCCCGAGGTCGCCTCGGCCGTCCCGGCGCCGGCCGCGCCGTCGTCGCCGCCGTCGTCCGGGCGGGTCCGTGGGGCGCACGTGCTGTGGCGGCTGACCGTCGTCGGGTACGCCGCCGCGCTGCTCGTCTTCGTGCTGTCGCTGAAGGTCGGCGACGCGCTGGCGACGAGCATGGTGCTGCGGGTCTACGCCTACGTGCTGGCGGCGTACCTGCTCACCCGGGTGGGGCTCGCCGCGCTCTACCGCCCGGACCGCACGACGGTGCCCGACGCCGACCTCCCGACGCTGGTGATCGCCGTGCCCGCGTTCAACGAGGAGGCACACGTCGAGGACACCATCGACGCGCTGTTCCGGGTCGACTACCCGGCCGAGAAGCTGCGGGTGGTCGTCGTGGACGACGGCTCCACCGACCAGACCTGGGCGCGGATCCGCGCCAGCGCGGTCCGGCACCCGCTCCTGGACGGCATCCGGTTCTCCCGCAACCGGGGCAAGCGCGCGGCGATGGCCGCCGCCGTACGCGCCGCCGACGGCGCCGACCTGGTCGTCTTCGTCGACTCCGACTCCGTCCTGGAGCCGCAGGCGCTGCGCGAGCTGGTCAAGCCGTTCCTCGGCGACGCGGCCGGCCGGGTCGGCGCGGTGACCGGGCAGGCCGACGTCCAGAACCCCGGCACCAACCTGCTCACCCGGCTGCAGCAGGTCCGCTACTTCGCGGCGTTCCGCGTCATCAAGGCGGCCGAGTCGCGGTACGGCGCGGTCACCTGCGCGTCGGGCTGCTTCTCGGCGTACCGCCGCTCCGACCTGCTCGACGTCCTCCCCGAGTGGGAGAACCAGCGCTTCCTCGGCCAGGAGGCGACCTTCGGCGACGACCGCGCGCTCACCAACGCGCTGCTGCGCCGCGGGCTCGAGGTGCGCTACCAGTCGACCGCGGTCAGCGCGACGCTCGTGCCCGACCGGTGGCGGGCCTTCCTGCGCCAGCAGCTGCGCTGGAAGAAGTCCTGGCTGCGCGAGACCCTCTACGTCGTCCGCTTCGCCTGGCGGTGGCCGCTGCTCGCGTCGTTCGCCGTGTACGCCAGCGTCGCCTTCCAGCTCCTCGGTCCGCTCGTCGCGCTGCACCTGCTGGTGATCCGGCCGGTGTTCCTCGGTGGCTCGCCCTGGCTGTACCTGATCGGCCTGCAGGTCGTCGCCGTCCTCTACGGGCTGCTGTACGCCGGCGTGAAGCGCAGCCCGCACTGGTGGGGCGGCATCGCCTTCGCGTTCGCCTACTCGGCGGTGATCAGCTGGCAGATCTACTGGGCGATGCTGACCCAGCGCAACACCTCGTGGGGCACCCGCGCGTCGTCCATCACCGGCGAGGGCGAGCCGCTCGCGGTCGCCGAGGTCGTCGGCGAGCCCGGCGACTGCGGCCTGCCGCTGCTCTGCGAGCCCGGCACGCGGACCCAGCCGGTTGCGTCAGCGGGCGACGTGGCTGTCGCCGAGCGCGAGCCCGTCCCCGACTGGGACGCCGCCACCCGCCGCGACTGGGTCATCGGCGTACTCGCGGTCCCGGCCTCGGCGCTGCCGGTGCTGTGGTGGGTGTTCTGGCGCTAGGTCGCGCCGGCCCGTGGGTCGCCGTACGGCTGCGGCGTGTCCCAGGGCCGCAACTGCGGCCGTCGGACAGGTTCGCCCGCGCGAGCCTCAGCGAGCCCGGCGCGCCAACCGCTCGACGTCCATGATCACGACCGAGCGCGGCTCCAGCCGCAGCCAACCCCGCGAGGCGAAGTCGGCGAGCGCCTTGTTGACCGTCTCACGGGAGGCGCCGACCAGCTGGGCCAGCTCCTCCTGAGTCAGGTCGTGGTGCACGTGCACGCCGTCGTCGGCGGTGCGGCCGAAGCGGTCGGCGAGGTCGAGCAGCGCCTTGGCGACGCGGCCGGGGACGTCGGAGAAGACCAGGTCGGCGACGACGTCGTTGGCCTTGCGGAGCCGGCCGGCGAGCTGGGCGAGGAGACCGCGGGCCACGACGGGCCGGCCCTCGAGCCAGCGCAGCAGGTCCTCGTGGGAGAGCGAGGCGAAGGCGGCGTCGGTGACGGCGGTGACGGTCGCGGAGCGCGGACCCGGGTCGAAGAGCGACAGCTCGCCGAACATCTGGCCGGGGCCGAGGATCGCGAGCAGGTTCTCGCGGCCGTCGGACGAGGTGCGGCCGAGCTTCACCTTGCCGTCGAGGACGATGTAGAGCTTGTCGCCCGAGTCGCCCTCGTGGAACAGCACGTCGCCGCGCCGCAGCCGGTTCTCGGCCATCGACGCACGCAGCGCGGTGGCGGCCTCGTCGTCGAGGGCGCTGAACAGCGGCGCCTGACGCAGTACGTCGTTGTCCACGGGTCCTCCTGGTTGACGGGTACGGCGGCCCTCACCTGCGCAAAGGCGTTCCAGCGGTAGATCCTAGCCAGTGGTTTATCTCACAGGCGACACCGGGGCCGCGAGTCGGCGGTGCGCGGGGACGACGGCACCGTCGGTGGGTCGCCGTACCCTGAACCCGTGCCCGCGACCCCCCTGCCCGTGAAGCCCGACACGAGCCTGGTCCGCCGGGCGCGCAAGATCGACCGGGTGCTCGCGGAGACCTATCCCGACGCCCGCTGCGAGCTCGACTTCGACGACCCGTTCCAGCTGCTGGTCGTGACCGTCCTCTCGGCGCAGACGACCGACAAGCGGGTCAACGCGGTGCGGCCGACCCTGTTCGCCGCGTACCCCGACGCGAAGGCGATGGCGGCCGCCGACCGCACGACGCTGGAGGGCATCGTCGGGCCGCTCGGGTTCTTCCGCGCCAAGACCGAGTCGCTGCTCAAGCTGAGCGCCGCGCTGGTCGAGGACCACGACGGCCAGGTACCGCCGCGCCTCGCCGACCTGGTCAAGCTGCCCGGCGTCGGCCGCAAGACCGCCAACGTCGTGCTCGGCAACGCCTTCGACGTCCCCGGCATCACCGTCGACACCCACTTCGGCCGCCTGGCCCGACGCTTCGGCTGGACCGAGGAGACCGACCCGGTCAAGGTCGAGCACGCCGTCGGCGCGCTGTTCCCCAAGCGCGACTGGACGATGCTCAGCCACCACCTGATCTGGCACGGCCGGCGCCGCTGCCACAGCCAGAAGCCGGCCTGTGGGGCGTGCCCGGTCGCGCGCTGGTGCCCGGCGTACGGCGCCGGCCCCACCGATCCGGAGGTCGCGGCCAAGCTCGTCAAGACCGAGGGCCGTGCATGAGGCGGCTGCTGGCCGGGGCGGCGGTGCTGCTGCTCCTGGCGACCGGGTGCACGGACGACGACTCCGGCCCGGCGGGCTCCGCGGGGCCGTCGCGCGTCGATGTCGACACCCCCGAGCTGCGCGCGCTGAAGCAGGAGATCGGCGTCGAGACCTGCGTGCCGGGCGAGGGCACCGACGGCGCACTGCCGGAGCTCACCCTGGCCTGCCTGGGTGGCGGACCCGACGTCGACCTGGCCTCGCTGCAGGGGCCGCTGATCGTCAACTTCTGGTACGCCGCGTGCGGGCCGTGCCGCGAGGAGATGCCGGCCATCCAGGAGTTCCACGAGCGGTACGGCGACCAGGTGCCGGTCGTCGGCGTCACGAAGGACATCTACCCCGAGTTCGCCCTCGAGCTGGCTCGGACGACCGGAGCCACGTACCCGCAGCTGGCCGACCCCGGTGACGACATCAGCGGCACCGAGATCCGCCCCCGTGGCTATCCCGCCTTCGCCTTCCTCACCGCCGACGGCGAGGTGGAGATGACGGCGGGCGGCATCGACTCGGTCGAGGAGCTGGTCGAGCTGGTCGACGCGAAGCTGGGGATCAAGCTGTGACCCTTCCCGACTGGCTGGTCCCCGTGCGGGAGGCGGCTGAGACGATCGAGGCGAGCCACCTGACCCGGTTCGTGCCGCCCGAGGGATCCGACGCCCGGCGCGGCGCCGTACTCATGCTGTTCAGCGAGGGCCCGACGGGAGCCGAGCTGCTGCTGACCGAGCGCGCCCACGACATGCGTTCCCATCCGGGCCAGGTGTCCTTCCCGGGCGGTTCCCTCGACCCGGGCGAGGGGGTCGTCGAGGCCGCGCTGCGCGAGGCCGAGGAGGAGGTCGGTGTCGCGCCGTCGTCGGTCGAGGTCTTCGGCCTGCTGCCCGAGCTGTGGCTGCCGCCGAGCAACTTCGCCGTCACGCCGGTCCTCGGCTGGTGGCGCGAGCCCGGCGGTGCCGAGGTGGTCAGCCGCGCCGAGGTGCACGCGATCCACCATGCCCCGATCAGCGAGCTCCTCGACCCCGAGCACCGGGTCTCCGTGCGCCACCCCAGCGGCTACGTCAGCCCCGGCTTCATGATCGGTCCAGACAAGGACGTCATCCTCTGGGGTTTCACGGGCGGGATCATCACGCGTCTGTTCGACTACCTCGGGTGGTCGCGCCCGTGGGACGATGCGCGCGTCCGCGACCTCCCGGCGTACATGCTGGCCGGTGACTCGCGCGCCCAGCGCAACGCCCGCGCCGGGATGCTGGACATCGAGCACGACGAGGACGACGGCGAGGAGCCGGCATGAACCTGCTGGACTGGCTGCTGGTGGCCCTGGTCGTCGCCTACGCCCTCTCCGGCTACTGGCAGGGCTTCATCACAGGCGCCTTCGCGACTGCGGGGCTGCTGCTCGGAGGCCTGTTCGGGGTCTGGCTCGCGCCGGTCGCGCTGGGGGAGGCCTCTCCCTCGACGTGGGTCTCGCTGGGCGCGCTGTTCATCGTGATCCTCGCGGCGTCGCTCGGCCAGGCGCTGTTCCAGTTCGTCGGCGCGAGGATCCGCAACCGGATCACCTGGCAGCCGATCCGGGCCATCGACGCCGTCGGCGGTGCGTTGCTCAGCGCGGCCGCCGTGCTGCTCGTCGCGTGGGCGCTCGGCGTCGCCGTCTCCGGCAGCCGGATCGGCCAGGTCACCCCGATGGTCCGCGAGTCGACGGTGCTCGCCAAGGTCAACAGCGTGCTGCCGCAGTCGGCGCCCGGCGTGCTGAGCACCTTCAACGACGTCGTCGGCACCAGCTTCTTCCCGCGCTACCTCGAGCCGTTCGCCCCCGAGCGGATCGTCGAGGTCGCGCCGGGCGACAGCAAGCTGCTGGAGAAGCGCCGCGTGCGCGTCGCCCAGGAGAGCGTGCTGAAGGTCCGGGCCACGAACCGCTGCGGCCGCGGCGTCGAGGGCACCGGCTTCCTGTACGCCGAGGACCGGCTGATCACCAACGCCCACGTGGTCGCCGGCGTCGACGATCCCGAGGTGCTGCTCGGCGAGGAGTCGGTCCCCGCCACGGTCGTGCTCTACGACCCGCAGCTCGACCTCGCCGTGCTGCAGCTCGACGCGCAGGGCCGGGCCACGCTCCGCTTCGACCAGGGTGCCCAGGCGGGCGACCCGGTCGTGATCCTGGGCTACCCCCAGGACGGCCCGTACGACGCGCAGGCCGCCCGGATCCGGGCCGAGCAGCGGCTGCGGTCCCCCGACATCTACGGCCGCGGCTCGGTCATCCGCGAGGTCTTCTCCCTGCGCGGGCTCGTCCGTCCCGGCAACTCCGGCGGTCCGATCGTCGAGCGCGACGGCGACGTCGTCGGCGTGGTGTTCGCCGCCTCGGTCACCGACAAGGACACCGGCTACGCCCTCACCGCTGCGCAGGTCGCCGACACCGCGGCCGAGGGCCGCGCCCGCAGCAGCGAGGTCTCGACCGGCGAGTGCGCCGGCTGACGCTGGTTGAGGTGCGAAGCCGCGCTAGCGGGTGGCCCCACGCTGGTTGAGGTGCGAAGCCGCGCTAGCGGGTGAGCCTCGAAACCCCGTGAGCCGACAAGCAGCCCCCACCGGGTCCGTCGTACGTCAGGCCATGCCCTTGAACGCCTTGGGGATCTCGCGGCCCTGTTCGATCGCCTTCTCGGGCGGCCCGACCTGCTTGACCTTCTTCACGCCGATGAAGACCAGCAGCGCGGCGATCCCGAGGTAGAGGGCGAAGACGATCAGGAACGCCCAGTGCAGGCTGAGCCCCTGGCCGTTCCAGTTGATGAAGTAGGCGAGCGCCACCGAGAACATGATGATGGCGAGCACGGCGACGAAGGCGGCCGCGGCGAACATCGCGACGCCCAGGCCGCCGGCCTTGACGCTGACCTTCAGCTCGGACTTCGCGAGCTCGATCTCCTTGGAGATCAGCGTCGAGATGTCGCGGCTCGCGTCGGCGACGAGGCGACCGATGGTGGGGTCGTCCTTGCTGGGTGCCTGGACGGGTTCGGTGGCCATGCGGGCAGTCCCCCTGCTGGTGCGGTTGCGCTGGTCGTGCAGACCCTACAAGCCGGGCTGCTCCCGGCGTTCGTCGCGCTGGTAGACGTCGGGTACCCCGTCCGCGTCCAGATCCAGCATCTCCTCCTCGTGCAGTCGACGGTAGACCCGGTTGCGGCTGCGCAGCACCACGGTCGCGAGCAGCGTCGCGACCAGCGACCCGACGAGTACGCCGACCTTCGCGTGCTCGTCCTGCGGCGTACCGCTCCCGAACGCGAGCTCGCCGATGAGCAGGGAGACGGTGAACCCGATGCCGGCGAGCATCGCCATGCCGATGACGTCGACCCAGGACAGGTCCTCGTCGAGGTCCGCGCGGGTGAAGGTCGCGAGCAGCCAGGTCGAGCCGGCGATGCCGAGGGTCTTGCCCACGACCAGCCCGGTCACGATGCCGAGGGCGATCGGGTCGGTGAGCGCACTTCTCAGCCCGTCGAGCCCGCCCACGTCGACGCCGGCGGCGAAGAACGCGAAGACGGGTACGGCGACCCCCGCCGAGATCGGCCTGACCAGGTGCTCGAAGTGCTCGGCCAGGCCGGGACCCGCCTCCGGCCCGCCGGCCGACTCGCTGCGCAGCACCGGCACGGTGAAGCCCAGCAGCACCCCGGCGACCGTGGCGTGCACGCCCGACTCGTGCACCAGCACCCAGGCCAGGACGGCCAGCGGGATCAGCAGCCACCCGGAGCGGATCCGCCGCTGCACCAGGACGGCGAAGAGCGCGATCGGCACCAGCGCGAGGAGGAGGTACGACGGCCGCAGGTGGTCGGTGTAGAAGATCGCGATGATGGTGATGGCCAGCAGGTCGTCGACGACGGCGAGGGTCAGCAGGAACGTCCGCAGCCCGCTCGGGAGGTGCGTGCTGATCACGGCCAGGATCGCGACGGCGAACGCGATGTCGGTGGCGGTCGGGATCGCCCAGCCGGCGAGGTCGCCGCTGGAGCCGAGGTTCCACAGGACGTAGACCACGGCAGGCATCGCCATCCCGCCGACCGCCGCGACTACGGGCAGTGCGGCGCGGCGGGGATCGCGCAGGTCACCCGCGACGAACTCGCGCTTCAGCTCCAGTCCGGCGACGAAGAAGAAGATGGCCAGCAGCCCGTCGGCCGCCCAGGTGCCGAGGGTGAGGTTCAGATGGAGGGCCTCCGGGCCGATCCGCAGGTCGCGGAGGTTCTCGTACGCCTCGGAGAAGGCGGTGTTCGACCAGACGATCGCGATCAGCGCGCCGACGATCAGCAGCAGGCCGCCGGTGGTCTCGGCGCGCAGGATCTCGGTGATGCGCGAGGCTTCGGGGAACGAGCCGCGGCTGAACAGGCGACGGGTGGGGGACACGGTGCTCCTGAGGGGTCGGCGACAGAGAAGCCGACCAGACTTCCCGGCACACCACCCCTGACCCTACCGCCGAGCCGGCGTGAGTTCGGTGCCGAGCCGGCGCGAACTCGCGCCGGCTCGGCACCAAACTCACGCCGGCTCGGCGTGGGGATGGGGATGGGGGTGGGGTGTCAGTCCTCGGGCTTGGTGGCCAGGCCGTCGGAGATGAGGTTCATGACGGAGCTGTCGGCGAGGGTGGTGACGTCGCCGATCTCGCGGTGCTCGGCGACGTCGCGGAGCAGGCGGCGCATGATCTTGCCGGAGCGGGTCTTGGGGAGCTCGGGGACGATCATGATCTGTCGGGGCTTGGCGATCGCGCCGATCTCCTTGCGGACGTGGTTGCGCAGTTCCTCGACGATGTCGGCGCCGCCGTCACCGGCCTCGTCGCGCAGGATGACGAAGGCGCAGACGGCCTGGCCGGTGTCTTCGTCCTTGGCGCCGACGACGGCGGCTTCGGCGACCTTGGGGTGGGAGACGAGGGCGGACTCGATCTCGGTGGTGGAGAGGCGGTGGCCGGAGACGTTCATGACGTCGTCGACGCGGCCGAGGACCCACAGGTCGCCGTCGTCGTCCTTCTTGGCGCCGTCGCCGGCGAAGTACCACCCCTGCTTGGCGTAGCGGGACCAGTAGGTGTCCTTGAAGCGGTCGTCGTCGCCCCAGATGGTGCGCAGCATGGAGGGCCAGGGTTCGGTGAGGACGAGGTAGCCGCCGGAGCCGTTGGGCACCGACTCGCCCTCCTCGGTGACGACGTCGGCGGCGACACCGGGGATGGGGATCATCGCGGAGCCGGGCTTGCCGTGGGTGACGCCGGGCAGGGGGCTGATCATGATCGCGCCGGTCTCGGTCTGCCACCAGGTGTCGACCACGGGGGTGCGGCCTCCGCCGATCACCTCGCGGTACCAGACGTAGGCCTCGGGGTTGATGGGCTCGCCGACCGAGCCCAGGAGCCGCAGTGAGGACATGTCGCGCTGGTCGGGGATCTCGCGGCCCTGCTTCATGAACGAGCGGATCGCGGTCGGGGCGGTGTAGAAGATCGTGACGCCGTACTCCTCGATGATCTGCCACCACCGGCCCCGTTCGGGGGAGTCCGGAGTGCCCTCGTAGAGCACCTGGGTGGTGCCGTTGGCGAGGGGGCCGTAGACGATGTAGGAGTGGCCGGTGACCCAGCCGATGTCGGCGGTGCACCAGTAGACGTCGGTCTCGGGCTTGAGGTCGAAGACGGCCCAGTGCGTGTAGGCGCTGCCGGCGAGGTAGCCGCCGGTGGTGTGCAGGATGCCCTTGGGCTTGCCGGTGGTGCCGGAGGTGTACATGACGTAGAGCGGGTGCTCGGCGTCGAAGAACTCCAGCTCGTGCTCGGTCGAGGCCTGCTCCACCGACTCGTGCCACCACACGTCGACGGAGTCGTCCCACTCGACGTCCTGGCCGGTGCGTCGTACGACGAGGACCCTCTCCACTACGTCGGTCTTGGTCCGCGCCTCGTCGACGGCGGGCTTGAGCGCGGAGGGGGCGCCGCGGCGGTAGCCGCCGTCGGCGGTGATGACGACCTTGGCGTGGCAGTCGGTGAGCCGGGAGGCGAGCGCGTCGGAGGAGAACCCGCCGAAGACCACGGTGTGGGGGGCGCCGATGCGGGCGCAGGCCAGCATCGCGACGACGGTCTCGGGGATCATCGGCAGGTAGATCGCGACCCGGTCCCCGGCACGCACGCCCAACGAGGTGAGCGCGTTCGCGGCCTGGCTGACCTCGTCCTTGAGCTGGGCGTAGGTGATGGTGCGCTTGTCGTCGACCGGCTCGCCGACCCAGTGGAAGGCGACCTTGTCGCCGTTGCCGGCCTCGACGTGGCGGTCGACGCAGTTGTACGCCGCGTTCAGTCGGCCGCCGACGAACCACTTCGCGAACGGGGGGTTGGTCCAGTCCAGGACGGTGTCCCACTTCCGGTCCCAGGACAGCCGCTCGGCCTGCTCGGCCCAGAACCCCTCACGGTCCGCGGCCGCCCGCGCGTAGGCCTCCTCGGTGAGGTTGGCGTTGGCTGCCAGCTCGGCCGGCGGCTCGAACCGCCGGTCCTCCTTCAGCAGGTTCGACAGGGTCTCGTCGCTCACGTTCGCTCCTGGATCGTCACGGGATCGGCAGAAATGGGGTGGCCCCCGCCACACTAGTGGCGGGGGCCAGGGTCGGTCAGTGGGTGATGGCTTGCTCGGCGCCCGCCCCGGACAGGGCGCGGACCTCGAGCTCGGTGTAGCGCTCCTCGGCCGTCGGCTCGCGGCTCGAGATGGTGCCGAGGTAGCCGGCGAGGAAGCCCAGCGGGATCGAGATGATGCCGGGGTTCTCCAGCGGGAACCACGAGATGTCGATGCTGGTGGGCAGCAGCGACAGGTTCTTGCCCGCGGCGTCCTCGCCCTTGCCGGAGACGACCGGAGAGAAGAACACCAGGATCAGCGCCGAGCCCAGGCCGCCGTAGATGCTCCACGTGGCGCCGCGGGTGTTGAAGCGCCGCCAGAACATGTTGTAGACGATCGCCGGCAGGTTGGCCGACGCCGCGATGGCGAAGGCCAGGGCCACCAGGAACGCGATGTTCAGGTTCTGCGCCGGGATGGCCAGCAGGATCGCCACCAGGCCGATGCCGGCGGCGGCGAACCGCGTCATCCGGATCTCCTCCTGCTCGGTGGCCTTCCCCTTCTTGATGACGTTGTTGTAGATGTCGTGCGCCACCGAGGCCGACGACGTCAGCACGAGTCCGGCGACCACCGCGAGGATGGTCGCGAACGCCACGGCCGCGATCAGCGCCAGCAGGATGGCCCCTCCGGTCGAGCCGGCGCCTCCGCCGACCTCCTCGGCGAGCTTCGGCGAGGCCAGGTTGCCGGCCGCGTCCAGCGTGGAGGTGTCGAGCAGGGCGGCCGCACCGAAGCCGAGCACCAGCGTGAACAGGTAGAACACGCCGATCAGGCCGATCGCCCAGAGCACCGACTTCCGCGCGTCACGCGAGGTCGGGACGGTGTAGAAGCGGATCAGGATGTGCGGGAGGCCCGCCGTACCGAGGACCAGGGCGATGCCGAGGCTGAGGAAGTCGATCTTGCTGGTCAGCGTGGCGCCGTACTTCAGTCCGGGCTCGAGGAACGCCTGACCGGCACCGGAGTTGTCGGCCGCCGTGCCGAGTAGCTCGGAGAGGTTGAAGTCGAACTTCGCGAGCACCAGGACGACGATCAGCGCCGAGCCGGTCATCAGCAGCACGGCCTTGACGATCTGCACCCACGTCGTGCCCTTCATGCCGCCGACGGTCACGTAGAAGACCATCAGGGCGCCGACGGCGACGATCACGAGGTTCTTGGTGGCCTGGCTGTCGACGTCGAGCAGCAGGGTGACCAGCGCACCCGCGCCGACCATCTGCGCCAGCAGGTAGAAGATCGAGACGACCACGGTCGAGGTCGCCGCCGCCATCCGGACCGGGCGCTGCCTCATCCGGTACGCCAGCTGGTCGGCCATCGTGTAGCGACCCGAGTTGCGCAGCATCTCCGCGACGAGCAGCAGGGCCACCAGCCAGGCGACCAGGAAGCCGATCGAGTAGAGGAAGCCGTCGTACCCGGAGAGCGCGATGGCGCCGGAGATGCCGAGGAACGACGCCGCCGACATGTAGTCGCCGCCGATCGCCAGGCCGTTCTGGATCCCGGAGAAGGAGCGGCCGCCGGCGTAGAAGTCGGCGGTGCCGGATGTCTGCCGGCTGGCCCAGAAGGTGATGCCGACGGTCAGCGCGACGACGGCGAGGAACAGGACGGTGGTGAGCACCTGGTGGTCCATGTCAGTGCCCCTTCGCCTTCGTCGCGCGGTACTCGTCGTCGATCACCTTGGCGAGCGGGTCGAGCTTGGAGGTGGAGTAGCGGGAGTAGAGCCAGGCCAGCAGGAACGTGGTCACGAACTGCAGCAGCCCGAAGATCAGGGCGACGTTGATGTTGCCGAAGACCTGCTTGCTCATGAAGTCGCCCGCCCAGTTCGACATGACGACGTACAGCAGGTACCAGGACAGGAAGGCCACCGTCGCGGGGAACACGAAGCCGCGGTAGAGACGCCGCAGCTCGGTGAACTCCGGACGCGCGTGCAGCTCGTCGTACACCGGATCGTGGCGCGCGGCCTGGTCCGGGTCGTGGTCGTGGGTCGTCACGAGGTTCCCCTCTCCGAGAAGCGATGTGATCGCCGTCACGGTAGGAGCGGGCGCATCCGCGTCGTGAGAGGTGTGCGCGCGCACGTCGCCCAGCGGACGGCGTACGTCGCCCAGCGGTCGATCTCGTACGACGAGCGGTCGCGGCCCCGAACGCTGGTCGAGGTGCGAAGGACGAAGTCCTGAGCCTCGAAACCCGGTGAGCAGAGAAGCAGCCCGAGCCGAGGCCGACGTGTGTCTCACCGGGTTTCGAGGCTCGCTCCGCTCGCACCTCAACCAGCGTGGGGTGTGAGGCCGTGAGGAGAAGTTGACGACATCGGTACGGCGACAGGCCGCCGGTGTTACGCCCGGCTCCGAGGCTGAGGACACCTCGACCTCTCAGGGAGCCTCGACATGACCGTGACCGACAGCCGCCCCGTGACGTCCGCGACGTCGGCGGCGCCCGCCCGCCGTACCGGACGTTGGATCGACGACTGGCGCCCCGAGGAGCCGGAGTTCTGGGAGACGACCGGGCGGAGGGTGGCCCGGCGCAACCTGGTCTGGTCGATCTTCGCCGAGCATCTCGGGTTCTCGGTGTGGCTGATCTGGAGCGTGAGCTCGGCGTTCCTGGTGTCGATGGGCTTCAGCTACAGCCCGCAGCAGCTGTTCCTGCTCATCGCGCTGCCCAACCTGGTGGGGTCGCTGCTGCGGCTGCCGTACACCTTCGCCGTGCCGAAGTTCGGCGGGCGCAACTGGACGATGGCCAGCGCCGCGCTGCTGCTGATCCCGACGCTCGGCTTCGCGGTCGCGGTGCAGAACCCGGACACGCCGTTCTGGCTGTTCTGCCTGATCGCCGCGACGGCCGGCCTCGGCGGGGGCAACTTCGCCAGCTCGATGGCCAACATCAACTTCTTCTACCCCGCCGCGAAGAAGGGCGCCGCCCTCGGCCTCAACGCCGCCGGCGGCAACCTGGGCGTCGCGCTGATCCAGCTCTTCCTGCCGGTCATCGTCGGCGGCGCGGGCATCTTCGGCATGGTCCAGGCCAGCGACGGCGGGATCCACCTGGAGCGGGCCGCCTACGTGTACGCCGCCCTCGCGGTGGTGGCGACGCTCGCGGCGTACCTCTGCATGGACAACCTCACCTCCGCGCAGTCGAAGCCGCGCGAGCAGCTGGCGGTCGTCCGCGAGAGGCAGACCTGGGTGATGGCGTTCCTCTACATCGGCACGTTCGGCTCGTTCATCGGCTACTCGGCCGCGATGCCGCTGCTGATCAAGCTCAACTTCTGGGTGCCCGAGCCGGCGCCGCTCGGTACCGGCATCTACTTCGCGTACTTCGCCTTCCTCGGCGCGCTCGTCGGCTCCGCGACCCGACCGTTCGGCGGCTGGTTGGCCGACAAGTACGGCGGCGCGCGGGTCACCCTCGGCGCGTTCGCCGGGATGATCGTCGCCACCCTGGCGGTCCTGTGGACGCTCACCCAGCTGACCCCGAACCCCACGCAGAGCCCCGCGATCGCCGACGACAATCAGTCCTGGTTCCCGTGGTTCCTGGCCTTCTTCCTGTGCATCTTCGCCGCGACCGGCATCGGCAACGGGTCGACGTACAAGATGATCCCGGCGATCTTCCGCACCCAGGCCGAGCGCGCCACGACGGCCGGCACCCCGGAGCGGGCGGCCGCCCTGCACGCCGGCACCAAGAAGTCCTCGGCCGCGATCGGCGTCATCGGCGCCGTCGGTGCGGTCGGCGGCTTCCTGATCCCGATCGCCTTCAGCTCCCCGTGGGTGGAGCAGCCGATGGAGGCGACCAAGGGCGCGTTCGTGATCTTCACCGGCTTCTACGTCGTCTGCGCGGTCGTGACCTGGGCGGTCTTCCTCCGCAAGCCGGCGCCCGCCAAGGCGGCGACCAGCCTTGCCAACGCCGGGATCTGAGCGACGTTGACCGACACCCACTGCCCCTACTGCTCCCTGCAGTGCGGCATGACCCTCGCCCGTGAGGGCCGCGCGCTCGAGGTGCGGGCGCGCGACTTCCCGGTCAACGAGGGCGCGCTGTGTCGCAAGGGCTGGACGGCGACCGGCCTGCGCGGCAGCCGGGAACGACTGACCACGCCGCTGCTGCGCGACCAGGCGACGGGCGAGCTGCGGGCCGCGTCGTGGGACGAGGCGCTCGACGTCGTCGCCGACGGCGTACGACGGCTGCAGGCCGAGCGCGGTCGGGACACGGTCGCGATCTTCGGCGGTGGCGGGCTGACCAACGAGAAGGCCTACCTGCTCGGCAAGCTCGCCCGCGCCGCGCTGGGCACCAGCCGGATCGACTACAACGGCCGCTGGTGCATGTCGTCGGCCGCGACGGCCGGCAACCAGGCGTTCGGGATCGACCGGGGGCTGCCGTTCCCGCTGGCCGACATCGAGGGCACCGACGTACTGGTGCTGGTCGGCTCCAACCTCGCCGAGACCATGCCGCCGGCCGCGCGGCACCTGGACCGGCTGCGCGAGCGCGGCGGACACGTCGTGGTGATCGACCCGCGTCGTACGCCGACCGCGGACCGAGCCGACACCTTCCTGCAGCCGGTGCCCGGCACCGACCTCGCGCTCGCCCTCGGTGTCCTGCACCTGCTCGACGCGGCGGGCGCCGTCGACGAGGAGTACCTCGCCTCGCGCACGACCGGCTTCGACGACGTACGGCGGACCGCCGCGGCGTGGTGGCCGGAGCGGGTCGAGCGGGTGACCGGTGTCGAAGCGCCGCAATTGCGGCGATTGGGCGAGCTGCTCGCCGGCGCGGGGACGGTCACCGTCCTGACCGCCCGGGGCGCCGAGCAGCACCGCCAGGGCACCGCGACCGTGCTGGGCTGGCTGAACGTGGCGCTCGCGCTGGGCATGCCGGGACGCCCGCACGCGGGCTACGGCTGCCTGACCGGCCAGGGCAACGGGCAGGGCGGACGCGAGCACGGCCAGAAGTCCGACCAGCTCCCCGGCTACCGGATGATCGACGACCCGGCCGCCCGCGAGCACGTCGCCCGGGTCTGGGGCGTCGAGCCGGAGACGCTGCCGGGCAAGGGGCTCTCGGCGTACGAGCTCCTCGACTCGCTGGGCCGCGAGGACGGGTCGTCCGCGTTGCTCGTCTTCGGCAGCAACATCGTCGTCTCCGCGCCGAACGCCACCCACGTCACGGAGCGGCTGGCCGCGCTCGAGCTGCTCGTCGTGGCCGACATCGTGCTGAGCGAGACGGCCGCGCTGGCGGACGTCGTACTCCCGGTCACGCAGTGGGCCGAGGAGTCCGGCACCATGACCAACCTCGAGGGACGGGTGATCCTGCGCGAGCGGGCCGTCGCGCCACCCGAGGGGGTGCGCAGCGACCTCGACGTGATGGCCGGCCTGGCCGAGCGGCTCGGCTCGACCGCCGCGTTCCCGACCGACCCCGAGGAGGTCTTCGCCGAGCTGCGGCGGGCGTCCGCGGGCGGGCGAGCCGACTACGCCGGCATCAGCTACGAGCGGATCCGCGCCGAGGACGGCGTCTTCTGGCCGTGCCCGACGCCGGAGCACCCGGGTACGCCGCGGCTCTTCGCCGACCGCTTCGCCACCCCCGACGGTCGGGCGCGCTTCGTCGACGTCGACCACCTCGGCGCCGCCGAGCAGCCGGACGCGTCGTACCCGGTGCACCTGACGACGGGCCGGGTGCTCGCGCAGTACCAGTCCGGCGCGCAGACCCGCCGCGTCCGCGACCTCCCCGACGACGGCACGTTCGTCGAGCTGCACCCCATGTTGGCCGACCGGATCGGCGCCCGCGACGGCGACCCGATCGTCGTCGCCACCCGCCGCGGCGAGCTGAAGGCGCCCGCCCGGGTCGTCACCACGATCCGCCCCGACACGGTCTTCGTGCCCTTCCACTGGGTCGGCGCGAACCGGCTCACCAACGACGCCCTCGACCCCGCCAGCCGGATGCCGGAGTTCAAGGTCTGCGCCGCCGCGGTTTCCGCGGTGGTCGAACGTCGAGACTCCCGCAGCGTGCAGGTGAGGGTGGTCTAGGTCGGCGTACGGCGGGACTTCGTCCGTTCGCTGCTCGGCCCCCGGGGCTGGTGGTCGAGCAGTGAGGAGCGCCAGCGACGAATGTCCGTCGAGACCCCCGCAGCGTGCAGGTGACGGTGGTCTGGGTGGGTGGTCGGCGAGACGGGTCTCGACGGTCGCTCAGGACTTCGTCCGTTCGCTGCTCGACCTCCGGTGCCCGGTGGTCGAGCAGTGAGGAGCGCTAGCGACGAGTGCCCGTCGAGACCCCCGCAGCGTGCAGGTGAGGGTGGTCGGGGTGGGTGGTTGGCAAGACGGGTCTCGACGGGCGTTCAGGACTTCGTCCGTTCGCTGCTCGACCCCCGGGGCCGGTGGTCGAGCAGCGAGGAGCGCCAGCGACGAGTGCCCGTCGAGACCCCGCAGCGTGCAGGTGAGGGTGGTCGGGGTGGGTGGTTGGCAAGACGGGTCTCGACGGGCGTTCAGGACTTCGTCCTTCTCTGCTCGACCACCGGGGGCGTCGCGACCTCCGGTGTGAGGCCGTGAGGAAGAGTTGACGACGGCGGTACGGCGACATGTCGTCGCTGTTACGCCGGTTGCCGAGGCTGGGGACATGTCAGCCACCCAGACCTCCGAGCGCGTCGTCGTGGTGGGCGCGGGGATGGCGGCGGCCCGGCTGGCCGACGAGGTGGCGGGCCGCGGCGGTCGCGTCGCGCTGATCGGCGACGAGCCGCACGCGCCGTACAACCGGATCCTGCTCTCGGCCGTCCTGGAGGGCACCCACGACCCCGCGGCGCTTGAGCTCGGGCTGCGCGACGACGTCGACCTGCGGCTCGGCAATCGGGTCGTCGAGATCCACCGCGCGGAGCGCGAGATCGAGCTCGCCGACCGCAGCCGGATGCCGTACGACACGCTCGTCCTGGCCACCGGCGCCATCCCGACGCTGCCGCCGATCCGTGGGCTCGTGCAGGTCGACGGGAGGCTGCACCAGAAGGTGCACGCGTTCCGGTCGCTGGCCGACTGCCGTCGACTCGACGCCGCGGTGCCGGACGCGCGAACGGCCGTCGTCGTCGGCGGCGGCCTGCTGGGCCTGCAGGTCGCCCGCGCGCTGAGCGTGCGCGGCCTCGAGGTCGAGGTCGTCGAGGGAGGCGAGCACCTGCTGCGCAGCCAGGTGGACGAGAAGGCCGGGCGGATCATCGCGCGGGACCTGAAGCGGCTGGGCGCGACCGTCTACACCGGCGCCCGCGCCGTACGCCTCACCGACGCGGGGCTGGTCCTCGACAACGGGTTCACGCTCGACACCGACCTGGTGGTGCTCACCGCCGGCGGCCGGCCCAGCACGGCGCTCGCCCGCCGCGCCGGCCTCGACGTACGCCGGGGCGTGGTGGTCGACGACCAGCTCCGCACCAGCGACGAGCGCATCCTCGCGATCGGCGACTGCGCCCAGCACCGCGGGCGGACGACCGGCTTCGTCCCGCCGGCGTGGGAGCAGGCAGGCCTCGCGGCCGCGCACCTCGCCGGCGAGCAGGTCGCGTACGCCGGGACCCGCAGCGTCGCCCGCCTGCGCGCGACCGGGCTGGACGTGGCCGTGCTCGGCGACCCCACCACCGCCGAGGGCGAGGTCGTCGAGGTGACCAACCCGGTGGTCGGGTCGCACCGGCGGCTGGTGGTCCACGGCGGCCGGATCGTCGCGGGGACCCTGGTCGGCGACCTCTCGCGCGTCGGCCTGATCACCCAGCACTTCGACCGCGGCACCGTGCTCGGCACCGGCGAGCCCGGTCGCCTGCTGATGCCCGAGCGGACCGCGGCCCCCGCCGTGCTCGCCGACGACGCCGAGGTCTGCGCCTGCGCGGGCGTCAGCGCCGGCCGGATCCGCGCCTGCGCGTCGTACGACGACGCCCGCACCACCACCCGCGCCACCACCGGCTGCGGCGGCTGTGCCGCCGTGGTCGCCTCACTCGTCACGGAAGGAGCACTGGCATGAGCCCGCACCTGAGGAAGAAGCTCGTCGTCGTCGGCCACGGGATGGTCGGCCACCGGTTCGTGCAGGCCGCGATCGAGCGCGGCCTGACCGAGACGCACGACGTCGTCGTCGTGGGCGAGGAGCCGCGGCCGGCGTACGACCGGGTCGCGCTGACCTCGTTCTTCGAGCGCGGGGCCGACGAGCTGTCGTTCCTCCCCGAGGGCGCGTACGACGACCCGCGGGTCCGGCTCGTGCTCGGCACCGCCGTCGAGGGCATCGACCCCGAGACCCGGACCGTGCTGCTCGCCGGGGGCGAGGTGCTGGTCTACGACGAGCTGGTGCTGGCGACCGGCGCCGCGCCCTTCGTGCCGCCGATCCCCGGCCACGACCTGCCGGGCTGCTTCGTCTACCGCACGATCGAGGACCTCGAAGCGATCCGGGTGGCTGCGGCCACCGCCAAAGTCGGTGCGGTCGTCGGCGGCGGGCTGCTCGGTCTCGAGGCGGCCAACGCGCTGCGCCAGCTCGGCCTGGAGACCCATGTGGTCGAGATGGCGCCGCGGCCGATGGCGGTCCAGGTCGACGACGCCGGCGGGGCCACGCTGACCCGGCACCTGGAGCGGCTGGGCCTGACCATCCATGCCGGCGCGATGACGTCGGCGGTCGTCGAGCGCGACGGCCGGGCGGCCGGGATCGCGCTGAAGGGCGTGGCCGACCCGGTCGAGGCCGAGGTCCTCGTCTTCTCCGCCGGCATCCGCCCGCGCGATGCGCTCGCGCGGGCCGCCGGGCTCGACCTCGCCGAGCGTGGCGGCGTGCTCGTCGACGAGCAGTGCCGGACCTCCGACCCGCACGTGTGGGCGATCGGCGAGTGCGCGGCGCCGGGCGGGCGGATGTACGGCCTGGTCGCGCCGGGCTACACGATGGCCGAGGTCGTCGTGGACGCGCTGCTCGGCGGCCCGGGGTCGTTCACCGGCGCCGACATGTCCACCAAGCTGAAGCTGATGGGCGTCGACGTCGCGAGCTTCGGCGACGCGTTCGCGACCACGCCCGACTGCCTCGAGCTCGTCTACTCCGACGCCGTCGCCGGCGTCTACAAGAAGCTGGTCGTCTCCGAGGACGGCAAGCAGCTGCTGGGCGGGATCCTGGTCGGCGACGCGTCGGCGTACGGCGTGCTGCGGCCGATGGTCGCCTCCGGCATCGAGCTGCCGGCCAACCCGGAGGAGCTGATCCTGCCGGTCTCCTCCGGCACTGCGGTGACCCTCCCGGACGAGGCCCAGGTCTGCTCCTGCAACGACGTGACCAAGGGCGACATCGTCGCGGCTGCGGCGGCGGGGGAGACCACCCGCGCCGGCACGACCTGCGGCTCCTGCAAGGTGCAGACGAAGAAGATCATCGAGGACTACTTCGAGTCGGTGGGCAAGGTCGTCGACCGGAGCCTGTGCGAGCACTTCCCGCTCACCCGCCAGGAGCTCTTCGACGTCGTCGCGGTGCACGGGTACACCCGCTTCGACCAGGTCGTCGAGGCGCACGGCACCGGCCGCGGCTGCGACGTCTGCAAGCCCACGGTGGCCTCGATCCTGGCCAGCCAGCTGAACGACCACGTGCTTGCGAGCGATCGCCGTACGCTCCAGGACACCAACGACGCCTACCTCGCCAACATCCAGCGCAACGGCACCTACTCCGTCGTCCCGCGGATCCCCGGCGGCGAGATCACGCCCGAGAAGCTGATCGTGATCGGCGAGGTGGCCCGCGACTTCGGGCTCTACACCAAGATCACCGGCGGGCAGCGGATCGACCTGTTCGGCGCCCGGATGGAGCAGCTGCCGGCCATCTGGACCCGGCTGGTCGACGCCGGCTTCGAGTCCGGCCACGCCTACGGCAAGTCCCTGCGGACGGTGAAGTCGTGCGTCGGCTCGACCTGGTGCCGCTACGGCGTGCAGGACTCCGTGCAGCTGGCCATCGACCTGGAGCTGCGCTACCGCGGGCTGCGCTCGCCGCACAAGCTCAAGGGCGGGGTCAGCGGCTGCGCGCGCGAGTGCGCCGAGGCCCGCGGCAAGGACTTCGGCGTGATCGCGACCGAGAAGGGCTGGAACCTGTACGTCGGCGGCAACGGCGGCGCCACCCCCGCCCACGCCCGGCTGCTGGCCGGCGACCTCGACACCGACACCCTGGTCCGCTACCTCGACCGCTTCCTCATGTACTACATCCGCACCGCCGACCGCCTGCAGCGCACGGCGCCCTGGGTGGACTCCCTCGACGGCGGCCTGGACCGGGTGAAGGAGGTCGTCGTCGACGACGTGCTCGGGCTCGGCTCGGAGCTGGAGGCGGCCATGGCGCGCCACGTCGACTCCTACGTCGACGAGTGGCGGGCGACCATCGAGGACCCCGACAAGCTGGCCCGGTTCGTCTCCTTCGTCAACGCCCCGGAAACGCCGGACCCGCACATCTCGTTCCGCGCCGAGCGCGAGCAGATCGCGCCCGCCGACTCCGACGGTCCGGTCTCGCTCGGGAGCACGATCCCGGTGGGGGCGCCCCGATGACCCCTGTGTGCCGCCTCGATCAGATCGAGGTGGAGGGCGGGGTGACGGCGCTCGTCGACGGCGAGGCCGTGGCCGTGTTCCGGACGTACGACGACGAGGTCCTCGCGATCTCCAACTACGATCCCTTCTCACGGGCCTCGGTGCTGGCCCGCGGCATCGTCGGGACGCGGGGAGACATCCCGTTCGTGGCGTCGCCCATGCACAAGCAGGCGTTCGACCTGCGCACCGGGCAGTGCCTCGACGACGCGGCGGTCCGGGTCGCGTCGTACGTGGTCGAGGTGTCCGAGGGCATGGTGCTCGTCGGTCGCAGGAGGGAGAGCCCCGCGTGAGCGACCAGCCCCTCGCCGGCTTCCGCGTCGGCGTGACCGCCGCGCGCAAGGTGGAGGAGCAGATCGCCCTGCTCGAAAGACGCGGCGCGACCGTCGAGTGGGCGCCCGCGCTCTCGCAGGACCCCAACCAGGTCGACGACGCGTCACTGCGCGCGGCGACCGAGGAGGTGCTCGCCCGGCCGGTCGACATGTTCCTCGCGACGACCGGGATCGGCATGCGGACCTGGTTCTCCGCCGCCGACGACTGGGGGCTCGCCGATCCGCTGGTCGCCGTCCTGTCGTCGGCCGAGATCCTCGCGCGCGGACCCAAGTCGGTGGGCGCGCTGCGCCGGCGCGGGCTGCGCGAGATGTGGGCGCCCGAGTCGGAGTGCTTCGAGGACGTGCTGGAGCACCTGCGCGGCCGCGACCTGGCGGGCCTGCGGATCGTCGTCCAGGAGCATGGGCAGTCGCTCTCGATGGTCGCCCACGCCCTGCGCCGCCGGGGTGCCGACGTCACGGTCGTGACCGTCTATCGCGTCGCGGGTGCCGAGGACCCCGAGCCGATGTTCCGGATGATCGACCTGATCGCCGACCGCGAGCTCGACGCGGTCACCTTCACCTCCGCCCCCGCGGTCGCGGCGCTGATGGAGGCCGCGGGCGTGACCGGGCGCCGCGAGGACGTCGTCACCGCCTTCCAGGCCGACGTCGTGGCCTCGTGCGTCGGCCCGGTCACCGCGGCCGCGTTCGAGATGTGGGGCGTGCCGACGATCTGGCCCGAGCGCTCGCGGCTCGCGGCGATGATCAAGCAGCTGGAGGTCGAGCTGCCCTCGCGGCGTGAGGGCCTCTCGATCGAGCTCGACAGCGGCGCGCTGCTGCTCCTGCACGGCGACGACGTGCTGCTCGACGGCGTCGAGGTGAAGCTGTCGCCGGCCCCGACTGCCGTCCTGCACGCGCTGGTCGCCAACCCCGGCAACGTCGTCTCCCGCCGCGCCCTGCTCGCCATGCTGCCCTCGGGCACCGCCGGCTCCGAGCACGCCGTCGAGATGGCCGTTGCCCGGCTGCGCGCCGCGCTCGGCACCAAGGCGGTGCAGACGGTCGTCAAGCGCGGCTACCGGCTGGCGGTGACCCCCTCGTGAGGCTCGTGACGGTCGCCCACGGCACCCGGCACGCGACCGGCAACGAGGTCGCGCGGGCCCTGACGGCCGCCGCCGGCTCCCGGCTCGGCCTCCCCGCGGTCGCGTCGTACGTCGAGCTCTGCTCGCCCCTCTACGCGTCGCTCCCGGCCGAGCCGTCGGTCGTCGTACCGCTGCTGCTGTCGACCGGCTACCACGTGCGCGAGGACCTCGGCGGCGCCCGCCCGCTCGGCCCCGACCCGCTGCTCGCCTCCGCCCAGGTCGACCGGCTGCTGGCCGGCGGCGCGCGGCCCGGCCAGCCGGTGACGATGGTGGCCGCCGGGTCGAACGACCCGCTCGCCCTGCGCGACCTGCACCGCGCCCGCGACCTGCTCGCCGGCGCCTGGGGCGGCCCCGTCTCGCTCGCCACCCTCGCCGGACTGGGACTCCGCCCGGCCGCCGTGGTCCGCCCCGGCGACGCGGTCTCGCCGTACCTGCTCGCCGAGGGGTACTTCGCCGACCGCACCCGCCGCGAGTCGGTCGGAGCCTCCGTCGTCGCCGACGTGCTCGGACCGCACCCGCTCGTCGTGGATCTGGTCGTGCAGCGGGCGACGGCGTTGTTGGGCGCCCTGACGCACGCTGGTTGAGGTGCGAGCGGAGCGAGCCGGCACGCTGGTTGAGGTGCGAGCGGGGCCGGCGGCACGCTGGTTGAGGTGCGAGCGGGGCCGGCGGCACGCTGGTTGAGGTGCGAGCGGGGCCAGCGGCACGCTGGTTGAGGTGCGAGCGGAGCGAGCCTCGAAACCTGGTGAGCCGACGATCGGCCCTCACCTCAGCCTGCTGGTCGGGCTGCGGGGGTTTCGAGGCCCCTTCGCTCCTGCGTCGCTTCGGGGCACCTCAACCAGCGTCGTGTCAGCGCCTGCCTGACGTTGGTTGAGGTGCGAGCGGAGCGAGCCTCGAAACCTGGTGAGCCGGCCGTCGGCCCTCACCCCAGCCTGCTGGTCGGGCTGCGGGGGTTTCGAGGCCCCTGCGCTCCTGCGTCGCTTCGGGGCACCTCAACCAGCGTCGTGTCAGCGCCTGCCTGACGTTGGTTGAGGTGCGAGCGGAGCGAGCCTCGAAACCTGGTGAGCCGGCGGTCGGCCTTCACCTCAGCCTGCTGGTCGGGCTGCGGGGGTTTCGAGGCCCCTGCGCTCCTGCGTCGCTTCGGGGCACCTCAATCAGCGTCGTGTCAGCGCCTGCCTGGACGCTGGTTGAGGTGCGAGCGGAGCGAGCCTCGAAACCTGGTGAGCCGACGGTCGGCCCTCACCCCAGCCTGCTGGTCGGGCTCCGGAGGTTCGGGGCACCTCAATCAGCGTCGCGTCACCCCCGATCCAGCTCCACCGCCTCTGGCGTGTGCAGCCGCACCATCACCCGGCGCGTGTGGGCGGGGACCCGCCCGGGCGTCAGCAGGCTGACGCCGACCATCGTCGCGACGGCCAGCGGGACCGACCAGGCGGCCGGCTGCTCCAGCAGTACGCCGGCCCAGCCGGAGGCGGAGTACGGCGCCAGCGTCCACGCGACCGCCGTACCGGAGCCGAGCCCGCCTACGACGAGGCCGGCGATCGCGCCGACGTCGGTGAGCCGGCTCCACCAGATCCCGAGCAGCAGCAGCGGGCAGAACGTCGAGGCCGCCACCGCGAAGGCGAGTCCGACCGCGCGGGCGACGCCGACGTTCGGGATCGCGAGCGCCACGAGCACGGGCACCAGGACGGCCACGACAGCCGCCAGCCGGAAGGCGGTCACGCCGCCGAGCCGCCGCTCGCCGTACACCCGACCGGTGACGTCCTGGGTCAGCACCCCGGACACCGCGATTGCCAGTCCCGAGGACGTGGAAAGGAACGCGGCGAACGCACCGGCCGTCACCAGTCCTGTCAGCACCTCGCCGAGTGGCCCCGGCACGATCAGCCTCGGCAGCTCCAGCACGAGCACGTCCGAGCGCCCCGACTCGGCCAGCTCGGGGGCGTACACCCGCCCGAGCGCGCCGTACGCCGTGGGCAGCAGGTAGAAGGCGCCGAGGAGCGCCAGCACCACCAGCGTCGTACGACGGGCCGCGCGGCCGTCGGGGTTGGTGTAGAAGCGGACCACCACGTGCGGCAGCCCCATGGTGCCGAGGAAGGTCGCGACGATCAGCGAGTAGGTCAGGTAGAGCCCCTGCCCGCCCCCGTCGGCGAGCGGGACCGACCACCCGGATGCGGCCTCGCCGACCACCCGGCTGCCCGGCGCGCCGTCGCCGGCCCACGCGACGAGCAGCACCATCAGCGGGAGCAGCAGCGCGGTGAGCTTCAACCAGTACTGGAACGCCTGGACGAACGTGATGCTCCGCATCCCGCCCGCCGTCACGTTCATCAGGACGACGAGCCCGACGATCAGCGGGCCGAGCCACACCGGCGCCCCGACCGCCGAGCGCAGGGTCAGCCCGGCACCCTGGAACTGTGGCAGCAGGTAGAGCCACCCGATCCCCACGACCAGCACCGAGCAGACCGCCCGGACCGCGCGCGAGCCGAGCCGGGCCTCGGCGAAGTCGGGCAGGGTGTACGCCCCCGAACGGCGCAGCGGCGCGGCCACCAGGACGAGCAGCACCAGGTAGCCCGCGGTCCAGCCGATCGGGTACCAGAGCATGTCCGCGCCGAAGGTCAGCACCAGGCCGGCGACGCCGAGGAAGGACGCGGCCGAGAGGTACTCGCCGCCGATCGCGGTCGCGTTCAGCCGCGGGTTGACCGAGCGGGACGCGACGAAGAAGTCGCTGGTCGTGCGGGAGAAGCGCAGCCCCCAGGCGCCGATCGCCAGCGTGGTCAGGGTGACCAGCACGATGGCGATGATCCCCGGGGCCGAGCTCACTCGCCGACCTCGTCGAGCAGCTCCGCGAAGTCGTGCTCGACCCGCTCGGCCCGGCGGACGTACCACCAGCCCAGGCCCAGCAGCAGCGGGTAGACCAGCACGCCGAGCAGCACCCACGCCACCGGTACGCCGGCCACGTCGACGTCGGCCAGCCCCGGCCAGAGGTGGAACAGCAGCGGCCACGACCCCACCGCGACGACGAGTACGGCGAGCACGCGCGCCGCCAGCCGCAGCTGCTCGCGCAGCAGGGAGCGCAGGTAGATCCCGCCCAGACGGGTGTCCGCGTCGATGTCGCGCGCCCGCGACCGGACGGTGGTACGCCGCCGCGGCGGCCCGGTCACCCGGACACGCTCGGTCACGGCTCCGTCCTCACGAGCCGGCCCGCTTCAGCAGCAGATCGCGCAGCTGCCGGGTGTGCCGCCGGCTGACGCCGAGCTCGACGCTCGCCCCGGACCGCCCGACGACGACCGTGCAGCGGCCCGCGTCCATCCGCACCTCGGCGACGTGGGCGAGCGAGACCAGCAGCGAGCGGTGGATCCGCACGAACCCGGCCGGCCCCCACTCGTCCTCCAGCTGGGACAGCGGCGTCCGCACCAGGTGCGAGCCGTCGTCGGTGTGCAACCGGGCGTAGTCGCCCTGCGCCTCGACGTACGAGATCGCGGAGCGGGCCACGAAGCGGGTCACTCCGCCCAGCTCGACCGGCACCTGCAGGTCACCGGCCGGCCCGCGGTCGGCGACGCCCTCGACCACACCCACCACCCGTCGTACCGCCTCGGCGAGCCGGTCGTCCCGCACCGGCTTGAGCACGTAGTCGACGGCCTGCAGCTCGAAGGCCTTCACCGCGTGCTGGTCGTGGGCGGTGACGAACACGATCGGCGGCGGCTCCCGGAAGCGGGCCAGCACCTGCGCGAGCTCGAGACCGGTCAGGCCGGGCATCTGGACGTCGAGGAACACCGCGTCGACCTCGATCTCCCGCAGCATCCGCAGGGTCTCGGTCGCGCTGTCGCAGGTCAGCACCTCGGCGACCCGCGGGTCCCGGCCGAGCAGGTAGGAGAGCTCGTCGAGCGTGGGCCGCTCGTCGTCGACCACCAGCACGGTCAGCGGGACCTTCACACCTGCACCCCCGGTGCGAATTTGGGTACCCGCACGATCACCCGCGTACCCGCTCCCGGCGCCGTCTCGACGACGAGCCCGTGCTCGTCGCCGTACGCGTTGCGCAGCCGGGCGTCCACGTTCCCCAGCCCGACGGAGTCGAGCGCCGTGTCGCCGGCGAGCGCGCGCCGTACCTTCTCCGGGTCCTCGCCGATCCCGTCGTCCTCCACCTCGATGACCGCCTCCTGGCCCTGGTCGCGCGCGATGATCCGGATGTGCCCGCCCTCGCCGCGGCCCTCGAGCCCGTGGCGTACGGCGTTCTCGACGAGCGGCTGGATGCACAGGAACGGCACCGCGACGGGAAGCACCTCGGGGGCGACGTTGAGCGTCACCCGCAGCCGGTCGCCGAACCGCGCCTCCTCGAGCAGCAGGTAGCGCTCGATGGAGCGCAGCTCCTCGGCGAGCGTGGTGAAGTCGCCGTGCCGGCGGAAGGAGTAGCGGGTGAAGTCGGCGAACTCCAGCAGCAGCTGCGCGCTCGGTCCGGGTCGGTGCGGACGAAGCTGGCGATCGCGCCGAGGGAGTTGTAGATGAAGTGCGGACTGATCTGGGCGCGCAGCGCCCGCACCTCCGCCTCCATCAGCCGGGTCCGTGACGCGTCCAGCTCCGCCAGCTCCAGCTGCCCCGAGACCCACTGGGCGACCTCGTCGGTGGCGCGGGCGAGCCCGGCGGTGGGGTACGGCGCGAACGCCTGCAGCGTCCCGACCACCCGCTCGTCCACGACCAGCGGGCTGGCGATGGCGGTCCGCACCGGGCAGCCCGCCTCGTCGCAGCGCAGGTCGGCGCGGTCGAAGCTGCGGGTGCCGCTGGCCTCCAGGGTGGCGGCCGTGAGATCGACCGCCTGCCGCTCGTGGTGCTGGCCGGTGCCGTCCCAGGCCAGCGGTCCCGCGGTGTCGGTCAGGGCGAGCGCGGGCGTGCCGAGCAGCGCGCGCAGGTGCTTGATGGAGCGCTCGGCGCTGGTGGCCGTCAGTCCCTCGCGCAACGCCGGGCTGGCCAGCGACGCGGTGTGCAGGGTCCGGAAGGTCGCGCGGTCGGCCTCGGTCCCGAGGTGCGTACGACGCCAGGCCCGACCCATGGCGTCATCATGCCGCCAACCTCACCGTCGGGTGGCGCGGCTCACTTGAAGTCGATCAGCAGCAGGTCGGTGGCGGTGCCGTCGGAGGTGGTCTCCATCGGCGTCGGCTCGTCGAGCCGGTCCTCGGCGGTCCGCTGCTCCTCGGCGGTCGCCGGGGCGTGCCGCACGATCTTGTCGGCGACGACCGAGCGGAAGCAGCGGACGACGTACGGCAGCTGCATGCCGTCCATGCCGCGGCCGTAGTCGTCGTAGAAGGCGCGCACCTCGGCGAGCTTGGCCGAGCGCTCCTCCTCGTCGAGGACGGCCACGTTGGACCGCGAGCGCACCAGGTCGAGGATCGACTCGCGGTCCACGCCCTGCCAGTGCTTGAAGACGGCGTCGTCGACGAACCCGAAGTGGCCGCAGGTCGACACCGGCTCCGTCGGGTCGACGTCCTGCTCCTGGGTGCCGATGATCCGGCCCAGCTTGCGCACCCACGGGATCCGCTCGTCGCGCTCGTTCCACACCAGGGCCAGCCGCCCGCCCGGCTTCAGCACCCGCGCCATCTCGGGCAGCGCCCGGTCCAGGTCGAACCAGTGGAAGGCCTGCGCGCTCACCACCACGTCGTACGACGCGTCCGGTGCGGCGATCTCCTCGGCCCCGCCGACGGCCGTGCGTACGTCGGGCAGGTCGCGCTGCAGGATGGCCAGCATCGCCTCGTCGGGGTCGGTGGCGTGCACGTCGTGGCCCAGCTCGACCAGCTGCCGGGTGAGCTTCCCGGTCCCGGCGCCCAGCTCCAGGACGGTCGCCGGTCGCTCCCCGGTCAGCCACCGCGCCGCCTCGAGCGGGTAGCTCGGCCGGCCGCGGTCGTAGGCGTCGGCCACGGAGCCGAAGGAGCGGGCGTGGAGGTCACTCATCTGTCCCAGGCTAACGCCCGAGTAGCCTCGCGTCCGTGACCGCGGACCCCCTTGCCTGGTTGGTTTCCCTCGAAGGGGTGCCCAGCGCGTTCGCGGCGGCACGCGACGGGATCGACGCGGTGCTGCGCGACCGCGGCCTGCGCCGTACCTCTCCCGAGACGACGGCGGAGTCACTGCTGCGCGGCGCGCACGCGAGCGCGGTCCTGGAGGGCTCGGCTTCCTCGCTCACCGAGGTCCGCGAGGGCCGGGGCGACGACGTCGCGTGCGACGCGGTCCGGCTCTCGACCGAGCTGCTGGGCCTGGTCCCGACCCTGCGGACCGCGCCGCTGCAGGCGCTGGCCCGGCTGCACGCCGTGGCCGCGTCCGGCTCGGTGGAGCCCGAGCGACTCGGCCGCCCGCGCGACGCCGAGTCGGCGGACCGGCTGCGCGACCTGGCGGGGCTGCTGACCGCCCGCACCGAGGTGCCTGCGCTGGTGGTGGCCGCCGTCGTGCACGCGGGCCTTGTCACGACGGCGCCGTTCGCCTCCCACAACGGCATCATCGCCCGCGCCGCCGAGCGGCTGGTGCTCGCCGCCCGCGGCGTCGACGAGAAGTCGCTGGTGGTACCGGAGGCCGCCCACCTCGCCCTGCGCGCCGAGTACGAGTCCAACCTGCGCGGGTACGCCGCCGGCACCCAGCCCGGCGTCCACGCGTGGCTGCTGTACGCCGCCGAGGCGTACGCCGCCGCCGCCGAGGCGAGCCCGCTGCGCCGGGCCGCCGAGTAGGAGTTCTCGGGGAGAGCCCGACGTTCTGGGTGGAAGTTTCGGCGCAGAACGTCCAGATTCCCCGGTGGACCGGTGAATCCGCGCGCCCGGCTCCACATGCAGGTGGCGCCCCAGTCTCGAAGGACTCGGGCGCCACCGCTGACACGTGGGCCTCGGGCTACCAGGCGTGCAGATTCGAATCGCTGCCACCGGCAGATCCGGTTGGGTCAGCACCCTGTAGGAAGGGTCGGTCGCCGCGTGGGTACCCGGCTCACGTGTACGTCTGTGGAGTTGTTGAGTCCCTGTCTACGCCGCTTCCCCCGGGGGTTCAACCCTTGACTTTCTCCCCTATTGAGGGGAGGCACCGACCCCGCTGGGTCAGGCGTCGGGGCGGCGCTTGCGGGCGCTGGCCCACAGCACACCGCCGACCGCGACGGCGCCGCCGACGGCCAGGGCGGCCAGCGTGGGACCGGCGGGAGGCAGTGCTCGGCCGCGCAGGGTGACCGGTCTGGTGAAGACCAGGACCGGCCAGTCGTGGGTCGCCGCGACCTTGCGCAGCTCCCGGTCGGGGTTGACGGCGAAGGCGTGGCCGACCGCCTCGAGCATGGGCGTGTCCGTCACCGAGTCGCTGTAGGCGTAGCACTCGGCCAGGTCGTAGTCCCGCTGCTCGGCGAGCTCGCGGACCGCTCGCGCCTTCTCCTCGGCGTAGGCGTAGTACGCGATCTCGCCGGTGTACTTGCCGTCCGCGATCTCCATGCGCGTCGCGATGACCAGGTCAGCACCGAGCATCTCCGCGATCGGCTCGACGACCTCGGCCCCGCTCGCGGAGACGACGACCACGTCGCGACCGGCGGCCCGGTGCGCCTCGATCAGGGAGACGGCCTCGTCGTACACCAGCGGGTCGACGATGTTGTGCAAGGTGTCCGCGACGATCTCGCGGACCGTGGCGACGTCCCACCCGGCGCACAGCTGCGACATGAACTGCCGCATCTTCTCCATCTGGTCGTGGTCCGCCCCGCCGACGAGGTAGACGAACTGCGCGTACGCCGAGCGCAGCACCGCGCGCCGCGAGATCAGGCCGCCCGCCTGGAACGGCTTGCTGAACGCCAGCGTGCTCGACTTGGCGATGATCGTCTTGTCGAGGTCGAAGAAGGCGGCGGTGGGACGTAGCGCCGGAGCCGTCATGTCCTCATCGTAGGGACCCCTGCCGAGGACCGCGCCGGGAACCGTCCACAGGTGCACCCGCGTCGCGGCTCGTCCCCAGGCGCCACCGCGCCAGGCATCGTCGGTCGGTGCGGCAGGGGAGCGTCCGGGTCATGAACCCACCCCTCTTCGTCACCCGCGACGAGACCCTGCTCGACGAGCTGCTCCGGCTGGCCGCCGCGGCCGGGATCACCCCCGAGGTGGCGGCCGACGTCGGAGCCGCGCTGCGGTCGTGGACCGCCGCCCCGCTCGTCCTGCTCGGGTCGGACCTCGCCGCGGAGATGGCGCGACTGTGCCCACCGCGACGTGCCGGCGTCCACCTGATGAGCTGGGGCGCCTCGCCCGACGGGCTGTTCCGGGTGGCGCTCGACCTCCGCGCGGAGAGCGTCACCGATCTCCCGCGGTCCGACGCGTGGCTCGTCGAGACGCTGACCGACCTCGGCGACGAACGACCCACCCGAGGGCTGGTCGTGGGCGTCGTCGGTGGGTCCGGCGGCGTCGGGGCGACGACGTTCGCGTGCGCCCTGGGACAGGTGGCCGGCCGGACCGGCCCCGCCGTCGTCGTCGACACCGACCCGCTCGGTCCCGGCGTCGACCGGATGCTCGGCGTCGAGACCCGGGACGGCATCCGGTGGGACGCGCTCTGCCAGACCACCGGACGACTCAGCGCACGGTCGCTGCGCGAGGCACTGCCTCGCCGGGACGGCGTCGGCGCGCTGACCTGGGATCCAGGCGCCCGTGGCGCCCTGCAGGCGTTCGCGGTGCGCGAGGCGCTCTCGGCAGCCCAGCGCGGACACGACACGGTGGTGGTCGACCTGCCGCGCGGTGCCGACCCGGTCGTCGAGGAGATTGTGGCCAGGTGCGACCTCGTCCTCGTGCTCGTCGCGCCCACGGTGACCGGGGTCGCCTCGGCCGGCCGGGTGTGCGGTCGGCTGCCGGACCCGGACGGCGCCCGCCTCGTGGTGCGGGGGAGCGGGCTCGACGCCGACGAGGTCGCGCGCGTGACCGGGTTGCCCGTGCTGGCCCAGGTGGGTCACCAGCGAGGGCTCGACGAGGCCATCGACCTGGGGCTCGGTCCGGTCCGGTCGTGGCGCGGGCCGCTCGGTCGCGGCGCCGGCGCCGTCCTCGACCGTCTGGCGCTCAGCCGGGCCGCGGCGTGAGTGCCGAGCTGCCCGCGGGAGTGGTCGAGGCGGTCCGCGACGACCTCGTCACCAGACCGGGCGACCTCACCCCGCACCGGGTCGCGGAGGCGCTGCGCCGGGCGGGCCGGCCGGTCGGCGACGCGACGGTCCTGGCCGTGCACGACGTGCTGCGGCGCGACGTCCTCGGCGCGGGTCCGCTCGAGCCGCTGCTCCGGCTGCCCGGCGTGACCGACGTGCTCGTCAACGGCCCGGACGCCGTCCACCTGGATCGTGGTGACGGGCTCGAGCTGACCGATGTCCGGTTCCCGGACGACGAGGCGGTTCGCCGGCTGGCCCAGCGGCTCGCCGCCACCGCCGGTCGTCGTCTCGACGACGCCACTCCGTACGCCGACCTCCGCCTCGCCGACGGCACCCGGTTCCACGCCGTGCTCGCCCCGGTGGCGAGACCGGGCACGGTCGTCTCGCTCCGCGTCCCGAGCGCGCGGCAGTTCTCGATCACCGGTCTGGTCGGTGCGGGGATGATCGGTGCGGGCGCGGCCCGGCTGCTCGCCGCCGTGGTGGCCGCCCGTCTGGCGTTCCTGATCAGCGGCGGCACCGGCAGCGGCAAGACCACGCTGCTGGCGGCACTGCTCGCCACCGTCCCTCCCGAGGAGCGTCTGGTCCTGGTCGAGGACGCCTCCGAGCTCCGGCCCGACCATCCGCACGTCGTCGGCCTGGAGGGTCGGCCGCCCAACATCGAGGGCGCCGGAGCGATCGACGTCCGCACGCTGGTCCGTCAGGCGCTGCGGATGCGCCCCGACCGGCTGGTGGTCGGGGAGGTCAGGGGCGCGGAGGTCGTCGACCTGCTCGCCGCCCTCAACACCGGCCACGAGGGAGGCTGCGGCACGCTGCACGCCAACTCGGCCGCCGACGTCCCCGCCCGGGTCGAGTCGCTGGCCCTGGCCGCCGGGCTCGGCCGGCACGCCGCCCACAGCCAGCTGGCCTCCGGCGTCGACCTGGTGCTCCACCTGACCCGCGATCGCGACGGGACCCGGCGGTTGCGCGAGGTCGCGGTGCCGATCCGCGACGACACCGGCCTGGTGCGCATGGAGACGGCCGTGCGATTCACTCCGGACGGCGGGGAGGTCACCGGGCCTGCGGCCGCCCGGCTCGAGCGCGCGCTGGACGCGTCATGACGGCGCTCGCCGTCCTCGCGGCCGCGCTGGCCGCCGGGCTGGCGCTCGGTCGACCGCCACGTCTGCGGGGCTCGCCCGTGCGGCGACGTCCGGGCCGGCACCTGCTGCCGCTCGGACTCGTCCCGCCGGCGCTCCTGGTGGCGGGCACGTCACCCCGGGTGCTGGTGGTCGTCGGGCTGGCGGCCGCCGGTTGGCTGGCCGGCTCCGCCCTGTGGCGACAACGCCGGGCGCGACTGGAGGCCGAGCGGACGACGGTCCGCGTCCTGGAGACCTGCGAGCAGCTGGCCGGTGACCTCGCGGTCGGACAACCGCCCGGTCCCGCCCTCGCCCGCGCCGCGGCGGCCTGGTCCGACCTCGATCCCGTGGCGCGGGCCTTCACGGTCGGCGCGGACGTCCCCGCCGCCTGGCGGGAGGTCGCGACCCGGCCCGGCGCCGCGGACCTGCGCCACCTGGCGGCCGCCTGGCAGGTCTCCCACCGCACGGGGCAGGGGCTCGCCGAGGCGGTCGACCGCGTCTCCGCGCGCCTCCGCGCCGGGCAGGCCACCCGCCGGGTGGTGCGCGGCGAGCTGGCGTCGGCCCGCGCCACCGCACGGCTCGTCGCCGGGCTCCCGGTCGTCGCGCTGCTCATGGGGTCCGGCGCCGGCGGTGACCCGATCGGGTTCCTGCTCGGTCATCCGGTCGGCCTCGCCTGCCTCACCGGCGGGCTCGGTTTCGCGATGGCGGGTCTCGCCTGGATCGAGGCGCTGGCCCGCGACGTCGACCGGGCCGGGTGAAAATGGTGACCTGGCCGGCCGTCCTCGCCGCCGTCGCCGCGGCTCTCGTCGTGCTCCTCCTGGTGCCCGGGCGTCCGCGCCTTCGCGACGGCCCGGTCAGACCGATGCCCGACCCGGCTGAGGGTGGGACCGGCTGGATGATGCGGTTCCGACCGTTGTGGTGCCTGCTCGCCGGCATGGCCGGAGCAGTCTTCGTCGGCGGGACCGCCGGGCCGGTGGCCGGAGTCGCCGCCGCGGGAGCCCTGTGGCTCGTGATCGGCCGTGCCGAACCCCCGTCCGTACGCCGGCGGCGCGAGCAGACCCGGGCCGACCTCCCCCACGTGGTGGGGCTGCTGGCGTCCGCGCTGCGGGCGGGCGCGGCCACGGGGGAAGCCGTCGGGGTCGTGTGCGAGGCCTTGCCGGGCGCGGCCGGCGACCGGCTGGCTCCGGTCGCCGCCAGGCTCGCTCTTGGTGTGGATCCGATCCGGGTCTGGGAGCAGCTCGCGGCCGACGACGCACTCGGTCCGCTCGGCCGAGCCCTGGCCCGGGCGCAGGCCACCGGCGCTCCGGTCGTCCGCTCCGTCGAGCGGCTCGCCGAGGACCTGGCGGCCGGTGCGCGCGCCGAGGTCGAGGACCGGGCGCGTGCGGTCGGTGTCAAGGCCGCGCTGCCGCTCGGGCTCTGCCTGCTCCCGGCGTTCGTGCTGATCGGCATCGTCCCGCTGGTCGCCGGGATGCTCGGGACGGTCGGGCTGTGAGGCCGGGTCTCGGACGCGCCACGAGCCGTCCACCGATCGGTGCCCGTCATCGCCTTCCACAGGGCGGGGATCGGGACCGGCGGCCGGACCGCAGGACGCCGCAGGCTCGATGCACCAGGCCGCACCCGTGGCCCTGACGAGGAGGAGACCTCATGCACGACCACCGGCAGGACCCGACCCCCGAGCAGCTCCAGCAGCCCGCGCGCGAGCGCCGCGAGGAACGGGGCATCACCACCGCCGAGTACGCCGTCGGCACGGCCGCGGGCGCGGGGCTCGCGGGTCTGCTCTACAAGATGCTCACCGGCGGCTTCGGCAACGAGCTGCTCTCGACGCTGTTCGACCACGTGCTCGGCCTGCTGGGCATCGGATGACCCGCCGCCCCCGACGCACCCGTGCTGTCCGCGGAGATCGCGGAGGTCGCGGAGGAGCTCGCCCCGAGAGCGGCGCGGCCACGGCCGAGCTGGCGATGGCGCTGCCGATCCTGGTCGCGGTGACCATCGGACTGGTCTGGCTGCTGGCGGTCGGGGCCGCTCAGATCCGGGTCGTCGACGCGGCGCGCGAGTCAGCCCGGGCCGCTGCCCGGGGCGACGACGACGCCGCGGCGGTGGCGCGGGGGGAACAGGTGGCCCCGGCGGGAGCCGCGGTCGTCCTGAGCCGCTCGGGCGACCAGGTCCGCGTGGTCGCGTCGGGGGAGGTGGGTGGTCCCGGCGGTCTCTTCCGCTTCCTGCCGGGGGTCACCGTCCGAGCGGAGGCCGTCGCCGCCGCCGAGGGAGAGGGCGGGGCTGGGGGAGTGACGCCGTGAGCGCCGACGACCGGGGTTCGGCGACCGTTCCGGCGGTGGCGTTCCTCGGCGTGCTGCTGCTCCTGGGAGTCGCGCTGGGCGCCGTGGCGGCTGTGGTCGTCGCTCACCGCTCGGCGCAGTCCGCGGCCGACCTCGCCGCCCTCGCCGCGGCGACGGCGCTGGCCGAGGGTGGCGACGGCTGCGGGGCAGCGGCATCGGTGGCCGGCGCCAACGACGCGGAGGTCACCCGGTGTGTGCTCTCCGGGCGGGAGGCGCGGATCAGTGTGCGGGTCGCGGGGCCGCGGTGGCGGATGCTGGACGTCGACCCGGAGGCCGAGGCGCGCGCCGGGCCGGCCTGAGGTCGACCGTCGGCGATCCGCTCAGCGCCGGTCCTGGTCCGCGTCGTCGTTGTCTCGGCGCCGCTCGCGGTCGGCGACCTCCAGCTTCTCGGAGAGCTCCTCGAGTCTCTTGGACTCGCGTCGCTGGCGCAGGGTGCGCTTGGTGCCGTACTTCAGGATCCCGAAGCCCCACAGGATCGCCAGCCCGGCGCCGACGCCGAGCAGGAAGAGCCCGAGCGGGCTGACGCCGAGGCCGACCACCTCGAGCGTCGTCCCGTTCATCTCGGCGGTGAACACGGCCGACACGATGACGAGCGCGCCGGCACCGATGAGGACGAAGCCCAGAAGCACCATGGGGCCGAGGCTACTGCTCCGCAGGGTCCGTCGGGGCGCCCGCGAGCAGGACGTCGAGGAGGGCCTGCGCGCCGGCCTTGTCGAGCGGGTTGTTCTGGTTGCCGCACTTCGGCGACTGGATGCACGAGGGACACCCGTCCAGGCAGGTGCACGCGGCGATCGCCTCGCGGGTGGCGGACAGCCAGGCACGGGCCGCGCGGAAGCCGCGCTCGGCGAATCCGGCGCCCCCGGGATGGCCGTCGTAGACGAAGACGGTGAGCACGCCGGTGTCGGGATGCACCGCGGTCGAGACGCCGCCGATGTCCCACCGGTCGCAGGTGGCGAAGAGGGGGAGCAGGCCGATCGAGCAGTGCTCGGCCGCGTGGGCGGAGCCGGGCAGGTCCGCCGCGGCCAGGCCGCTCTCGGCGAGGACGTGGTCGGGCACGGTCCACCACACCGAGGCGGTCCGCAGCGTCCGCACCGGCAGGTCCAGGGGCTCCTCGGCGATCACCTCTCCGCTGGGCTGGCGGCGCTTGAGGAAGGAGACCACCTGGTGACTCACGTCGACGTCGCCGAACGAGAGGCGGCAGCCGCCCCAGTCACGGTGCTCGCGCTCGCCGACGATGGTGATCTCGGTGACCTCGCGGGCGGAGGTCGAGTAGTCCGGGTCGGCGCGACGGATCTCGGCCACGTGCTCGTCGAGGTCGAGCGAGTCGACCAGCCACGTCTCGCCGCGGTGGACGTAGACCGCGCCGGCGTGGGCCGTGGAGTGGGCACTGGAGGCGTCGACCGTGCCGATCACCCGGCCGGTGCCCGCCTCGACCAGCTGCACGGGCGCGCCACCCGCAGAGCGGATGTCCGCGAGGTCGGCGGCGCGGCGTCGGTCGGTCCAGAACCAGCCGCGGGGGCGGCGTCGCAGCAGGCCGGCCTCGGTCAGGGCGTCGAGCACGTCGCGGGCGCCGGGACCGAAGAGCGGGAGGTCGGCCTCGGTGAGCGGTGCCTCCTGGGCGGCGGCGCACAGGTGCGGGCCGAGGACGTAGGGGTTGCCCGGGTCGAAGACGGTCGCCTCGACCGGGCGGCCGAGCAGGGCCTCCGGGTGGTGGACGAGGTAGGTGTCGAGCGGGTCGTCCCGGGCGACGAGCACGCCCAGCGCGTCCTGGCCGTCCCGGCCGGCGCGGCCGAGCTGCTGCCACATCGCAGCGCGCGTGCCGGGGAAGCCCGCCATCAACACGGCGTCCAGGCCGGCGACGTCGATGCCGAGCTCGAGCGCGTTCGTCGCGGCGAGGCCGAGCAGGTCGCCCCGCCGCAGCGCGGCCTCGATCGCGCGCCGCTCCTCGGGGAGGTAGCCACCGCGGTAGGCCGCCACTCGCCCCGGCAGGGACGGGTCGACCTCGGCGAGCAGTCCGGCCGCCGTCGACGCGACGTGCTCCACCCCGCGCCGGGAGCGGACGAAGGCGAGGGTGCGCACCCCCTCCAGCACCAGGTCGGTCAGCAGGTCGGCGGTCTCCGAGGACGCGGCCCGGCGCACCGGCGCGCCGTTCTCGCCGGTGTGGGGGGTGAACGGGGGCTCCCAGAGCGCCAGCGACACCTGGCCGCGCGGCGAGTCGTCGCCGGTGACGGCGAGGACGTCGAGACCGGTGAGCCGGTGGGCGGCGACCTCCGCCTCGGCCACGGTGGCCGAGGCGAGCACGAACGTCGGACGGGCGCCGTACGACGCGCACACCCGGCGCAGCCGCCGCAGCACGTGGGAGACGTGGGCGCCGAAGACGCCGCGGTAGTGGTGACACTCGTCCACCACGACGTAGCTCAGCGAGCCGAGGAACGCCGCCCAGCGGGCGTGACCGGGCAGCAGGGAGCGGTGCAGCATGTCGGGGTTGGTCAGGACGTACTCGGCGTGGTCGCGGGACCAGTCGCGCTGGTCGCGGGAGCTGTCGCCGTCGTGGGTGGTGACCCGGACGTCGAGGCCGAGACCCGACAGGGAGGTCAGCTGGTCCTGGGCGAGCGCCTTCGTCGGGGCGACGTAGAGCACGGTGGCGCCGCGCTGGCCCCGGGGGCGGCGGCTGTCACGGATCCGGGAGAGCGCGGGCAGCTGGTAGGCCAGGGACTTGCCCGACGCGGTGCCGGTGGCGAGCACGACGTGCTGACCCTCGTGCGCGGCGTCGGCGGCGACCGCCTGGTGCCGCCACGGGGTCGAGACGCCGCGTCGGCGGAACGCATCGACGACGTCGGGGGCGGCCCAGGCCGGCCAGTCGGCGCGGACTCCGGCGCGGGCGGGAAGCACCTCGACGTGGGTGAGCCGGTCCTCGCGCTCGGGCCGGGCGGCGAGACGCTCGATCGGCCCCGGGAGCGCGGGTTCGCTGCGCGGGATGGTCGTCGTCGTCACGCTCCCGATCCTGACAAACGGCACCGACAGCGTCGGGTCGTGGTGGCCGTCCGTGGTGTGGCCCTGTTTACTTCTTTGTGCGCACGGGCGTCCGGCATGGTTTCATTGTCCAGGCCGGGTATCGGGCGCGTGTCGTTCCGGACTCGGGAACCGGTCAGAAAAATCCTCCAGGGGAGTACACGTGGACCTCACTCTTGCAACGCGCGACGTCGATGGGAAGACCATCGTTGCCGTCGGTGGCGAGATCGACGTCTACACCGCGCCGAAGCTGCGCGACAAGATCACCGAGCTCGTCGCAGCCGGGGTCTACGACATCGTGATCGACATGGAAGCCGTCGAGTTCCTCGACTCCACCGGGCTCGGCGTGCTGGTCGGCGGGCTGAAGAAGGTGCGCGCCCACGACGGCTCGCTGCACCTCGTGTGCACCCAGGACCGGCTCCTCAAGATCTTCCGCATCACCGGCTTGGCGAAGGTGTTCGTGATCCACGACTCCGCCGACGCCGCTCTCGCCGGCAGCTGATTCCGCCTGCGCGGCCCTCCGCGCATCTGTACGCCCCGGTCGTCCCTCAGGGACACCGGGGCGTCGTCGTTCCCGCTCACCGGTCGTTCCGCGACGCTCGGAGAGCACGAATCGCCGGTCAAGATGTGACGCGCATCACTCAAACGCGCGTGACGTAGATCTCGTCTGCGTAGACTCCGGCTCGTTCTCAGACCTGAGTCACTCCCAGCTATCGCAGGAGGAAACGCATGACGGGAATCGCGCCCGCTGTGGTGGAAGTCTCCGGCGGCAATCTCGTCCTGGTCATCGTCGTCGCCCTGATCGCGCTCGGCGCGCTCGCCATGGCAGCGATGTTCCGCCAGGAGGTCCTAGCCGCCGGCGAAGGCACCGACAACATGAAGGCCATCGCCCAGGCGGTGCAGGAGGGCGCCAACGCCTACCTGACCCGCCAGTTCCGGACGCTCGCGATCTTCGCCGGGATCGCGTTCTTCGCGCTCCTGGTGCTTCCGGCCGACGACGCCATGGTGCGGATCTTCCGGTCGGTGTTCTTCATCGTCGGCGCGGGCTTCTCCGCGACCGTCGGCTACCTGGGCATGAACCTCGCCGTCCGCGCGAACCTCCGGGTCGCGGCGGCAGCCGAGAGCACGGGCCGCGAGCCCGCCATGCGGATCGGTCTGCGGACCGGGGCGATGGTCGGCATGCTCACCGTCGGTCTGGGACTGCTCGGGGCCAGCCTCGTGGTCCTGTTCTTCCAGGACGAGGCCCCGCACGTGCTGGAGGGCTTCGGCTTCGGTGCCGCCCTACTCGCGATGTTCATGCGGGTCGGCGGAGGCATCTTCACCAAAGCCGCCGACGTCGGGGCCGACCTGGTCGGCAAGGTCGAGAACAACATCCCCGAGGACGACCCGCGCAACGCCGCCACCATCGCCGACAACGTCGGCGACAACGTCGGTGACTGCGCCGGCATGGCCGCCGACCTCTTCGAGTCGTACGCCGTCACCCTGGTCGCCGCGCTGATCCTCGGCTCGCAGGCCTTCGGCGACGCCGGCCTGGTCTTCCCGCTGCTGATCCCCGCGATCGGTGCGCTGACCGCCGTCGCCGGCGTCTACCTGACCCGGCCCAAGGCCGGCGAGAACGGCCTGACGACCATCAACCGGTCCTTCTACCTCTCCTCGGCCATCGCGGCGGTGGCCAGCGTGGTGCTGGCCTACGTCTACCTCCCGGGCAGCTTCTCGGAGTTCGACAACATCGACGCCGGCCTCGTGGGCGCCGACGGCGACCCGCGCTTCATCGCCGCCGCCGCGGTCGTGATCGGCATCGTCATGTCGGCGGGCATCCTGGCGCTGACGGGCTACTACACCGGCACCGAGCACCGCCCGGTCAAGGACGTCGGCAAGACGTCGCTGACCGGCGCCGCGACGGTGATCCTCTCCGGCCTCTCGGTCGGGTTCGAGTCGGCCGTCTACACGACCCTCGTGATCGGGGCCGCCGTGTTCGGGGCGTACCTCCTCGGTGGCGCGGCCCTGACCGTCTCGCTGTTCGCGGTCGCCCTGGCGGGCTGCGGACTGCTCACCACCGTCGGCGTGATCGTCGCCATGGACACCTTCGGGCCGGTCTCCGACAACGCCCAGGGCATCGCCGAGATGTCGGGCGACGTCAGCCCCGGCGGCGCGCAGATCCTCACCGAGCTGGACGCGGTCGGGAACACCACCAAGGCGATCACCAAGGGCATCGCGATCGCGACGGCCGTGCTGGCGGCCACCGCCCTGTTCGGGTCGTACGCCACCTCGGTCTTCGAGGAGCTCGCCGACGCCAACGTGAGGCCGGACGAGGCGTACCTGCTCGACTTCAGCGTCTTCAACCCGGCGGTCATCGTCGGCGTCCTGCTCGGTGCGGCCGTGGTGTTCCTCTTCTCGGGCCTGGCGATCAACGCCGTGGCCCGGGCGGCAGGCGCGGTGGTCTACGAGGTACGTCGTCAGTTCCGCGAGATCGCCGGGATCATGGAGGGCACCGGCCGACCGGAGTACGGCAAGGTCGTCGACATCGTCACCAAGGACTCGCTGCGCGAGCTGATCACGCCGGGCATCCTGGCGGTGCTGGCTCCGATCGCGGTCGGCTTCGGGCTCGGCGTGACGGCGCTGGCGGGCTTCCTCGCCGGTGCGATCGGCACCGGCACGCTGATGGCGGTCTTCCTCGCCAACGCCGGCGGCGCGTGGGACAACGCCAAGAAGCTGGTCGAGGACGGCCACCACGGCGGCAAGGGCTCCGACGCGCACGCGGCGACCGTCATCGGCGACACCGTCGGCGACCCGTTCAAGGACACCGCCGGCCCGGCCATCAACCCGCTGATCAAGGTGATGAACCTGGTCTCGCTGCTGATCGCGGGCGCGGTCGTCTCGCTGAGCGTGGGCGACGACCAGAACAACATCCTCCGCGGCGTGATCTCGGTCGTGGCGGTGGCGATCATCGCCGCGGCCGTCTACGTCTCGAAGCAGCGGGAGGTCACGCTCGGCGACGACGTACCGCCCGCCCCGCCCGCGGCGCCGCCGACGACCCAGGTCGACCCGACGCCGACGGTGCAGAGGTAGCGCCCGACGTACGACGTAACGCGGCCCGCCCGGATCTCCGGGCGGGCCGTGCTGCGATCCAGCGCCGACTGTCCGCGGGTCCGCCTCCTAGGCTGTGCCGGTGACCACCAGCGACCTGCCGCAGCGGCTCCGCGAGGCCCTGACGACCGCGAACTTCACCTACGACGCGGTCGCCGACCTGCTGGGTCCGCTGGCCCACGGCGCGCTGGCCCGCAACGAGACCCGGCCGGGGGTACGCCGCACCACCGGGGGGTCGCCGCTCGAGACGCTGGTGCGACTGTTCCTGCTGCAGCAGCCGGTGCCGGCGGATCGCGCCGAGGCGGCGCTCCCGGGTCTGGTCGACCGGCTGGCCAACGAGGGGATCCTCGAGCAGTCGATCGGTGAGGTCGCCGCGCGGCTGGACGTGCGGCCCTACGCGACGGACGCCGGCGAGGACCTGTGGGTGGTCAGCGACCTGACCCCCGGCCTCGACGGCGGACCGCAGCGGGTCGGACCGCAGCACGTGCTGGGGATCAGCTCGGCCTCGACGTCCCTGGCCCAGCTCACGCTGCGCGACCCCGTCGCCCGTGCCCTCGACCTCGGCACCGGCTGTGGGGTGCAGGCGCTGCACCTGGCCGCGCACAGCACCTCCGTGGTGGCGACCGACGTCAACCCGCGCGCGCTGTGGATCACCCGGTTCAACACCGCGCTCAACGGCGTCGCCGACCGGGTCGAGGTGCGGGACGGGTCGTTCTTCGAGCCGGTCCGGGGAGAGCGCTACGACCTGATCGCCACCAACCCGCCGTTCGTCATCTCGCCGGCCACGGGGGAGCGGCTGGTCTACCGCGACTCCGGTCTGCCGGGCGATCGGGTGGTCGAGGACATCGTGCGCGCGGCGCCGGACCACCTGAACCCCGGCGGCTGGTGCCAGGTGCTCGCCAACTGGGTGATCGAGCGGGACCGTCCGTGGGACGAGCGGCTGGCCGGCTGGCTGGCCGACGACTGCGACGCGTTCGTCGTGCAGCGCGAGGTCGTCGACCCCGCGCAGTACGTCGAGCTCTGGCTCAAGGACGCCGGTCACCACGGCGCGCCGGACTACGCGCACCGCTACGACACCTGGCTCTCGTGGTTCGACGAGCAGGGCATCGAGGCGGTCGGGTTCGGCTGGGTCAACCTGCGCAAGCGTCCCGACTCCGGTACGCCGGCCCGGGAGCTGCTCGAGTGGCCCTACGACGTCGAGCAGCCGATCGCTCCGGCGATCGGCGCCTGGGGCGACGCGGTCGAGGCGCTCGCCGACGGGGTCGGACTCGACTCCCGGCTGAGCGTCCGGACCGACGTGCGCCAGGAGACCGTCGGCGCGCCTGGAGCCGAGGACCCGGAGGTCGTCGTGCTGCGCCAGCAGCGGGGGCTGCGCCGGGCGCGGCAGGTCGACACCGTGGAGGCGGGGCTGGTCGGGGCCTGCGACGGTGAGCTCGCCGTCGGCCAGATCCTGGACGCGCTGGCCCAGCTCCTGGACCGGGACGCGGCCGAGACCCGGACGGCGTACCTCCTCGTGGTCCGCGAGCTGGTCGCGGAGGGCTTCCTCGAGCCGGCCTGATCGTGCGCGCGCCGGGGTCACTCGGCAGCTCGGGCGCGGTCGCGCAGCGACACCAGCTGCTCGCGCGTGGCGCCGAGCAGGACGTCGGACCGGTACAGCGGGAGCAGGTCGGGCACGCCGTCCGGCCGGCGCTGCAACGGGTGACCGCGGAAGCCGTGGAGCGCGCCGGACACCTCGCGACCCGACGACGACAGCGAGCCCGGCAGGCCGAGGGTGTCCTGCACGGTGCCGACCCGGCGGGGGCCGGCCGGGTGGAACAGCCCGTTGGCCTTGCCGACCGCCCAGCAGATGCCGCCGGCCAGGTGGGCAGCGGATCTCGGCCGGGTGATCCGCACCCGGTCCTCGACCCACAGGGCGAGCAGGGCGTGCCGGAAGGCATGGGCGGTCTCGTCGTCGAACCACCGCTCGGCCACGATGTCGAGCAGCGTCGCGGCGGCCTGGAGACGCTCCCGGGAGTCCTCGTCGGGACAGTCCGTGGGGAGGTCGGTCGCGTCGTCGGTCAGCGGCTCCGCGTCGAGCGCGTCCACCGCCGCCCGCCCGCCGCAGACCTCCGTGAGCCAGTCGAGCACCTGCACGTGGTGAGGCGGCGGCGGAGCCGGGGGAGGAGGCGCCGGGCGTTCGACGTACGCCGCCCACTCGGTGCCGGCGGCGCGCTCGTGCCACGTGTCGACGAGCCGGCCGCCGACGAAGACGAGGTGGGTGACGCGCTCGTCGAGGGCGACGCCGGCGCGGGGATAGGGGTCGGGATCGAACCAGTCGTGCACGGGGACCTCCACGGGTCGGGGGGGGGGGGGGGGCCCCCGGGGGGCCCCCCCCCCCCCGCGCGGGGGGCGGGGCCACCCCCCCCCCCCCCCCCCCCCCCCCGGGCCGGGGGGGGGGGGGGGGCAGGGCCGGGGGGGCTGGATGCCACCGTGGCATCCACCGCCCCCGGTCCGGAGAGCTCGTCCACAGGCCCGCGCGGACCCGTCCCGACTAGGCCTTGATCTTGAGCTTGACCTTGCCCTTGGCGACGTTCGGGCCGCCGCCGTAGCTGACGGTCAGCTTGTGCGTGCCCTTCTTCAGCTTCTTCAGCTTGATGACGGCCTTGCCCTTGCTCCTGGCCTTCAGCGTGGCCTTGCCGACCTTCTTCCGCCCGTCGAGTACGACGATGGAGCCGGTCGGCTTCTTCAGTCCCGCGACCTTGACCACGACCGTGAGCTTGCCCTTCTTGTAGCTCGCGACGAGCTTGGGCTTGGCCTTCGGGATGCTGACCGGCTTGCTGGTGTAGACGGCGGGCGCGTAGTAGCCGTCCTCGGACGGGTCGTCGATGGTGATCCGGTAGCTCAGCTTCCGGCCGCCGGCCGCGGCGGGGATCGTGTACTTCTCGTACATGCTGCCGTAGCTGTCGTCGTCCGCCGGCCGGCCGTCGATGAACCACTCGATGTTCACCGAGTCGCGCCACTCCGGGTACTGCTCGACGTTCGGGCTCCAGCGGCCGATCGTGGTCGAGATCTTCTGCCCGACCTGGAGTTTGCCGCTCAGCCGGGGCGCCGTGACCAGCACCCGCGGCAGCAGCAGCTGGACGTCCTCGATGACGCCCGCCTCGAACGTCACGCCCGGTGCGGAGATCGCGCCACCGGGGGCGACGGTCAGGATCGCGGGCTCGTCGTACTCGGCCTCGGAGTCGGCGTTGAGCAGCCAGGCGGTGACCTTGCCGGCCTTCTCGAAGCGCAGGGAGTACCGGCCGACCGGGACCTCGACGGCGTACCTGCCCTCGGCGTCGCTGCCGGCCGCCGCGACCTGGCTCGCCGTACCGGCGCGGAAGGCCCGGACGGTCGCGCCCGCGAGCGGCTCGCCCCGCTCGTCGCTCACGGTGCCGCGGAGCAGGTAGCGCCCGGTGCCCGCCTTCAGGCTGACGTCGGCGAGCCTGGCGACCGACTCGGTGCTGCCGTCGACGTACAGGCGGCCGCCGGTGGCGACCTTGATCACCGACGGGGCGTCGGCAGGGCCGTAGAACGTGCCGTCCCAGATCGTGCCGCCGACCGAGCGGCCGACGATCTCGACCTGGTAGAGGCCGACGAGCGCCGGGAGCGAGTAGCCGCCGTCGGCACCGGTGGTCGTCGAGATGGCCGGGAGGTCGGTGTCCTGCGGGATCGCCCTGACCGTGACGCCGGCGAGGGGCGCGCTGCCGCCGAGGACCTTGCCCGCCAGCGGGTGCGTGGCGGTGCTGCGCAGCGTGAACGCCTCGAGGGTGCGGTCCACGGGGTGCTCGGTCTCGCCCTGGATGGTGACGCCGGTCGGGCTCACGACGACCTGGGCCCGGGTCTCGAGCGAGTTGAGGTAGTAGCCGGTCGTCCAGCCTGTCCGGCCGAACTCGACCTCGTACACACCGGCCTTCAACTGGAGTGTGTACGCGCCCTCGCCGTCGGTGGTCGTGTCCGCGGTGGCCGCACTCGCGCTCCTGGCGATCGCCTTCACCGTGACGCCGGGGAGCGGGTCGCCGGCGGCGTCCTCGACCTCGCCCTTCAGCGGGTAGAGGGTGTCCTGGGTCGCCTTCGGCATCGGGGTGGTCCCGAGGGCGCCGCCGGCCACCTGGGACTCGCCGGCGTAGACCTTGACGCCCTGGCGGACCGCGACCGGCGTGGACTGCGCCAGCTCGGTCGCGCCGCCGAGGTAGGTCTGGACGTGGGCTCCGGTGCCGTCGGTGAACCGCACGGTGTACTCGCCGATCCGCAGCCCGCTGATGGACCACGTGCCGGTGCCGGAGGTCGACGTGCTCGTGACCCGGCTGCCCGGGTCGAGGTCGCCCTCCGGGAAGACCTCCACGCTGACGCCGTTGAGGCCCGTGCCGTTGTCCCCCGAGGTGACCTTCCCCGAGACGGTCGCGCGCCCGGTGGTCTCGGCGAGCGTCACCGCGTCGAGCGGGCTCGGCGTGACGACGCCGCCCGGTGCGACGACGACCGGGACCGGGGTCTCGCCGGCGCCCGGGTAGCTCACGCCTGGAGCGAACCCGGAGGCAACGTAGTCGAGCCGGTAGGTCCCGGGCTTCAGCTTCAGCACGTAGCGGCCGTCGGTGCCCGTGCCCGCGGTCGCCAGGGTGCCCGACCCCTGCGGTACGGCGGTGACCGTGGCGCCAGTGATCGGGTCGTCGGCCTCGTCGAGCAGCACTCCGGCGACGTCGTACGTCGTCGTGTCGTCGGCCTTCGCGATCGTGGTGGTGCCCAGGGCGCCGTTCGGGGCGGTGGGCGTGGTGTCGAGCCAGACCCGATCGCCCTGGGCGACCCTGACCGGCGTCGCGGTCGCGAGCTCGCTCCCGCCGACGTACGTCTGGATGTAGGTCGTGGCGTCGTTGGCGTTGTCGGTGAACCGGACGACGTACGTGCCGATCCGCAGGCCGCCGACGGACCAGGCGCCGGTGCCGGCGGTCGTGGCGGTGCCGGCGCGGGCCTCCTCGGTGAGGTCGCCGCCCGCGGGGAAGACCTCGACGGTGATCCCGCCGACGCCGTCGCTGTCGTGGGCGAGCACGCCGGAGATCGTCGCGTCGCCGGTGGCGTCGACGAGCGAGACCTGCTCCAGCTCCTCGACCGGACCTGCGCCGCCGACCCGGACCGTGCCGTCGAGGTCGACGACGACGTCGACCTCGCTCAGCCCGGTGCCGGGGTAGGTCGCGGGGGTGAAGCCGGCGAGCGCGAAGGTGACCCGGTAGGTCCCCGCCCGGAGCATCAGCCGGTAGCGGCCGTCGGCACCGGTGGTGGCGGTGCCGTCCGGCCCGCTGCCCTGGTGGTCGCCGGTGACCTCGACGCCGGCGATCGGCTCGTCGTTGGCGTCGACGACCTGGCCGACGACCGGGTGGGTCTTGGTCGCTGACGACTCGCTCATGACGACGGCCGGGGTGAGCGTGTTGCCGGGCACGAGCGTGCCGCCGACCCGGACCGTGCCGCCCTGGGCCATCTCGACCGGGGTGGCGGTGGCGCCGCCGACGAAGGTCCGGTCGTAGGTCTTGCCGTTCGACGTCCCGGTGAGCTCGACGACGTAGGAGCCGACCACGAGCCCGTTCGGGTCGGTCAGCGTCCAGGCGCCGCCGGCGCCCGCGGTGGTGGTCGCGACCGGGGCCGTCAGGTCGTCGTCGGCGTACGCCTTGACGGTGATGCCGGGCAGGCCGGTCGTGCCGTCGGTCACGGTGCCGCTCAGCGGGTACTCCGTGCTGCCCAGCACCTCGGTGTCGCCCAGGTCGCGTCCGACGATGCCGGTGCCGTTGACCGCGAGCGAGCCGTTCGGGGCCACGGTGACCAGCGCGGTGCCGGCCCCACCGTTGGTGAAGGTCGCGTCCTTCCAGTCGGCGCCGCCGGCCACGCTGATGGTGTAGTCGCCGGGCCGGAGCATCAGCCGGTAGCGGCCGTGCGCGCCGGGTACGCCGTCGGAGCCCGTCACGGTGTTGTCACCACCGGTGCCGGAGGCCGGCTGCGCCGTGACGGTGAGCCCGTCGACGTCGGCGCCGTTGACGTCGACGACCGAGCCGAGGACGGAGTGCAGGGTGTCGCCACCGGAGGTCGACATGGTGACCGTGGCCAGCTCCGCGACGGGCTCCCCGCCCACCCGCAGGGAGCCGCCCTGGAGGACCTGGACGTCCGCGAGCGTGGTCGAGGCGTACGTCGGCGCGGCCGGGTCGTCGTCGACGAACTCGAGGTCGTAGCCGCCCACCGGCAGGTTGAGCGTGTACGACCCGGCGCCGCCGGTCGTGGCGGTGTCGACGATCTCCGTCGGGTCGGTGGAGCTCTCCGGGAACGCGCGGACGGTGATGCCGGGGATCGCGGCGCCGCCGGCGGTCTGGACCTCGGCGGTCACGGCGTACGGGTCGCTGGCCAGGACGTGGTCGCCGAGCCGGTTGCCGGAGAGCGGCTCGGCCGGGGCGACGGTGAGGGTGCCCGCGTTGCCGACGGTGACGGTCGCGGTGGTCGCGCCGCCGTACGTCGAGGTGACCCAGCCGGTCCTGGCGAAGCTCAGCTGGTAGGTGCCGGGCTCCACCTCGACGCTGTAGAGGCCGCCGTCCTCGCCGACGGTCTCGGTCAGGTCGGTGCCGGAGTCAGTGCTGCCGCCCACGCCCGTCACGGTGACCTGCACGCCGTCGACCGGGTCGCCGTTCGCGTCCTCGACCCGCCCGGCGATCGGGAACTCCTGGCCCGCGGTCGGCTCGCTCAGCTGCACCGTCTCGAGGGCGGCGTCGTCCACCACCGTGACGGTCACGGTCTCGGTGCCGTCGTACCAGGTGGTGACGTAGGTCTGGGTCGGGTCGGTGTAGCGGAGGTCGTAGCGGCCCAGGGGCAGGTCGAGCGCGTACGCGCCGGCGCCGTCGGTGGTGGCCGAGGACACGGGCGACTCGTCGTCGCCCGCGACGAAGGCGTCCACGGCGATCCCGGACACCGGGGTGCTCCCGCTGCGCACCAGGCCGGTGAGCCGGTGCAGGTCGGTGCTGCTCAGCGTCACCTCGTCGAGCTCGTTGTCCTCGACGACCACGTCGTCGACCAGGACCCGACCCTCGGCGTCGACGACGACCTCGACCGGGGTGCCGCCGCCGTAGAAGGTCGTCTGGTGGGCCGCCTCGGCGAACTGGATCCGGTAGCTGCCCGCGGACGCGGGCAGGGTCAGCGCGTAGCCGCCACCCGCCTCGGTCGTGACCTCGTCGGCCTCCTCGGTCCACGCCGCGCCGGTCAGCGCGGTGACCGTCACCCCGTCCAGGCCGTCGCCGAGACCGTCGACCACGGTGCCGGTCACGGTGATCTCGGGAGCGGCGTACGCGGGCGCGGCGACCGTCAGGGCCGTCGCGGGGATCGCGAGGACGATCGCCAGCAACAGCAGGAGGGGGCGGAGGGCGCGGGGCGACGCGGGCATGGGTTCTCCAGGAGGGGGGAGGCACGGGCATGGGCCATGCTGGGGGCGTGGGCGAGCGCCCGAGACCATCCTCGGAGACTTGGACGGCGAGGTCTAGACCGTTGCCGAACCGGCTGGCGGAATGGTCCGGGGGCGGCACGCGCTACCGTGACTGGCCGTGAGCCCCCTGCGACGGGGGTCCGAGGACGTACGAGGAAAGAGCAGCAGTGGCACACAAGTTGGTGATCGTCGAGTCTCCGGCGAAGGCCCGCACGATCGGCGGGTACCTCGGCCAGGGGTACGTCGTCGAGTCCTCCATCGGCCACATCCGTGACCTTCCGCAGAGTGCGGCGGACACGCCGGCGAAGATCAAGGACAAGCCGTGGGGTCGACTCGGGGTCGACGTCGACAACGGCTTCGAGCCCTACTACGTCGTGCCGCGGGACAAGAAGTCCCACATCTCCAAGCTGAAGACCCTGCTCAAGGACGCCGACGAGCTCTACCTCGCCACCGATGAGGACCGTGAGGGCGAGGCGATCGCCTGGCACCTGCTCGACGAGCTGAAGCCGAAGAAGGGCGTCCCGGTCCACCGGATGGTCTTCCACGAGATCACCAAGCCGGCGATCCTCGCCGCGGTCGAGAGCCCGCGCCAGATCAACGACGACCTCGTCGAGGCCCAGGAGGCGCGCCGCATCCTCGACCGCCTCTACGGCTACGAGGTCTCACCGGTGCTGTGGAAGAAGGTCATGTCCGGCCTCTCCGCCGGCCGCGTGCAGTCCGTCGCGACCCGCCTCGTCGTCGACAAGGAGCGCGAGCGGATGGCGTTCCGCGTCGCGTCGTACTGGGACCTCGAGGGCACCTTCGACGCCGGCAGCAAGCACGAGCAGCGGATGTTCCCGGCCAAGCTGTACTCCGTCGACGCCGTGCGCGTGGCCCGCGGCTCCGACTTCGGCCAGGACGGGCAGCTCAAGGCCGGCGCGAACGTCGTCCACCTCGACCGCGCCCGCGCCGAGGCGCTCGCCGAGGGTCTCGCCGACACGACGTACGACGTCCGCTCGGTCGAGTCGAAGCCCTACAAGCGCTCGCCGTACGCGCCGTTCCGCACCACCACGCTGCAGCAGGAGGCCGGCCGCAAGCTCGGCATGAGCGCCTCCGTGGCGATGTCGGTGGCGCAGCGGCTGTACGAGAACGGCTTCATCACCTACATGCGTACCGACTCCACCACGCTGTCGGACGCAGCCGTGGGGGCGGCGCGCGCCCAGGTGCAGGAGCTGTACGGCGCCGAGTACCTCCCCGACAGCCCGCGCGTCTACGCCTCGAAGGTCAAGAACGCCCAGGAGGCGCACGAGGCGATCCGCCCGGCGGGCGACTCGTTCCGCACGCCGGCGCAGACCGGCCTGACCGGTGACCAGTTCCGGCTCTACGAGCTGATCTGGATGCGCACCGTCGCCTCGCAGATGAAGGACGCGGTCGGCCAGTCGGTCACGATCCGCCTCGGCGGTGCCGCGGCCAGCGGCGAGGACGTCGTGTTCTCGGCCAGCGGCCGCGTGATCACCTTCCACGGGTTCCTGAAGGCGTACGTCGAGGGCACCGACGACGCCGCCGACGCCAAGGACGACGCCCAGACCCGGCTGCCGAACCTCGACGAGGGCGACGCCGTCTCGGCCGCCACCGTGTCGGCCTCCGGCCACGAGACGAAGCCGCCGGCGCGCTACACCGAGGCCACGCTGATCAAGGAGCTCGAGGAGCGCGAGATCGGCCGCCCCTCGACGTACGCCTCGATCATCGGGACGATCCTCAACCGCGGCTACGTCTACAAGAAGGGCACGGCGCTGGTCCCGGCGTGGCTGGCCTTCTCGGTGACGCGGCTGCTCGAGGAGCACTTCCCGCGGCAGATCTCCTACGAGTTCACCGCGGAGATGGAGGACGTCCTCGACGAGATCGCCGCCGGCCGCAAGACGCGCTCGGAGGAGCTGGCGGAGTTCTACTTCGGCTCCGGAGACGTCGACGGGCTCAAGAAGCTGGTCGACGGCCTGGGCGACATCGACGCCCGCGAGCTGGCGACGTTCCCGATCGGCGGCCCCGACTCCGGCATCAACCTCCGCGTCGGGCGCTACGGCCCCTACCTCGAGGGCCCGGACGACGACGGCAACCCCACCGGCAAGCGGGCCAACGTGCCCGACGACCTGCCGCCCGACGAGCTGACCCTGGAGAAGGCGACCGAGCTGTTCGCCAACCCCGCGGGCGAGGAGATCGAGCTCGGCGTGCACCCGGACACCGGCCTGCACGTCGTCGCGAAGAACGGCCGCTTCGGGCCGTACGTCACCGAGGTGCTGCCCGACGACGCGCCCAAGTCCGCGAAGCCGCGGACCGGCTCGCTGTTCAAGTCGATGACGCTCGACACGGTCTCGCTCGAGGACGCCGTCAAGCTGCTGTCGCTGCCCCGCGTGGTCGGTGTCGCCGAGGACGGCGAGGAGATCACCGCCCAGAACGGCCGCTACGGGCCGTACCTCAAGAAGGGCACCGACTCGCGCTCGCTCACCGCCGAGGACCAGCTCCTGACGATCACCCTCGACGAGGCGCTGAAGATCTACGCCCAGCCCAAGCAGCGCGGGCGGGCCGCGGCCGCCGCGCCGCTGAAGGAGCTCGGCAACGACCCGGTCTCCGGGCAGCCCGTCGTGGTGAAGGCCGGGCGCTTCGGCGAGTACGTCACCGACGGCGAGTACAACGCCACCCTCCGCAAGGAGGACACCGTCGAGTCCATCACCATCGAGCGGGCCGCCGAGCTCCTCGAGGAGCGGCGCGCCAAGGGGCCGGCGAAGAAGGCGGCCAAGAAGGGCGCGAAGAAGACGGCCAAGAAGGCGACGACCAAGAAGGCCGCCGCCAAGAAGACGACGGCCAAGAAGACCACGACGAAGGCCGCGGCCAAGAAGAGCTGACCGGGCCGCCGGGGAGGATGCTCCCCGGCGACCCACGGTCGGCGGAGGACGACGTGCGCGCGGTGCCGCGAGTGGTGGCCGTTCTGGCCGTGATGGCATGGACGCTGGCCGCGTCGGTCGTCGGGACCGGCGTGTTCGAGTCCACCTACTGCTTCGGGACCAGCGGCGAGCCGTTCTGGCTCGACTGGGCCGGAGGACGCCGCGTGTGCGGCGTCGAGGGCCCGGCCCTCTACGAAGGCGCCATGTGGGGGTCGCTTCTCCTGGCCCTCGCGGTCCTGGTGCTGGCGCGGCGCCACACGGACCGGCGGTTCTGGGTGCGGTGCGTGATCGCCGCGCTGCTCCCGCTCGCGGCGTACGGCGTCCTGCGGGTCACGGTCGCCGTCGGTCGAGGCTCGTCAGTCCCCAGCCTCGTCCGCGAGCAGGTCGCGCAGCTCGGCCGCGGAGACGCCCGGGCTGGCCACGGCCAGCCACTTCTCGCCCGCCCGCCCGCCGTCCCGCAGGTAGAGCGCGCCGTCGCCGGAGCTGTCGTCGGTGCCGATCCACGCACTCCTCCTCGGCTCGCCGGGAAGGTCGATCGGCCGAGCGTCGTCGGGCAGTGCCTCCCGGCGGAAGACGTGGAGCGTCATCGGCCCCTGATCGGCCGGGCGTCGGTAGGCGATCGTGAACCCGGCGACCTCGAACCGCTCGGTGACCAGCTCGAGGGGCGGCTCCGTGGCCGGAGGTGCTGCGGAGGTCGTCGGAGCGGTCGGCGTACCGCTCGGCGGGTCGGCGACCGTGCCCACGCCGGCCTGGGGACCGGTGGCCACGACGGCGACCGCCGCGGTCGCCGCCACCGCGGGCAGCGCGAGCCAGCCGCGCGAGGCCCAGGCGGGGGTACGGCGCACGGTGGGCGCCAGGGCGTCGTACGTCAGGTCGTCAGTGGCGTCGCTGAAGGCAGCGCGCAGGTCGCGGGTCAGGTCATCGTCGGTCAGCATCGGCGTTCTCCAGCTTCGTGGGGGTGGGGACGAGGGCCGACCGGAGCCGGTCCAGCGCGCGGGCGGTCTGTGACTTGACGGTCCCCTCGGAGCAGCCGAGGGCCGCGGCGGTCTCGGCGACGCTGAGGTCGTCGAAGTAGCGCAGCACCAGCACCGCCCGCTGCCCGGCGGGCAGCTGTCGAGCGGCGCGGAGCAGCTGGTCGCGGTCGGCGACGCCGTCGGTCACCGGCACCGCCACATCGATCTCCAGCGCCGTCTCCCCGGGCCGTCGGCGCAGGTCGCGCCACCGGTCCTTGGCGAGGTTCACCAGGACCCTGCGGGTGTACGCCGCCGGCTCCTGCCGTGCCGTCGACCAGCGCCGGGCGGTCCGCAGCAGCGCGGTCTGCACCAGGTCCTCGGCGTGCCCGCGGTCGCCGGTCAGCAGGTACGCCGTGCGCAGCAGCCGGTCGGACGTCTCGCGCACGAACGCGTCGAACGCCAGCTGGTCGGCTCGGGTGATCACGTGGGGTTCCGTCTCGTCACGTCCCCCAGAACTCCGGGACACCCGGGCAGGTTGTCACGACCTCGACGATTTCCCGGCGCTTCGCCGTCCGTCGTGGCTAGCGTCGCCCCATGCGCCTTCGCTCCCTCGTTGCCGCGACCGCTCTGGCCGTCGCCCTCCCCGCCCTCACCGTGACCACCGCCTCCGCGTCGACCCCCACCCACCGGGCCGCCGCCAAGGTGACGCTGAAGGACCTGCCGGCCTCCGCCGAGGTCGGGCAGAAGCTCCAGGTCGCCGGGACGGCCAAGCTGGTCGGGAAGGGCAAGCGCGCGAAGCGGGTCAAGGTCACCGTGCAGCGCCGGTACGGCGCCGGTGGCTGGCAGAACGTCGCCACCACCCGGACCAGCAAGTCGGGCAGGTACGCCGTCAAGGTCGCGCTCACCCAGGGCGGCACGACCTCGTTCCGGGTGAAGCGTGCCGGCGGCGGGACGACGGCGGCCGACTCGCTCTCGGTCTACCAGTGGCTGAACCTGGTCGACGTGCCCTTCCTCGTCGGCGGCAACGTGGCCGAGGTGCGCCGGGTGGCGCGGATCGGCGGCCGCGCCTTCCCCGGGAGCATCCAGATCCCGAACGGCGGCGGCGGCCTGGCCCTGAAGCCGAACGGCCTGTGCACCGCCTTCGAGTTCTGGACCGGCTTCCTCGACAGCCAGCGGGCCGGACTGCCGGCCACGGCCCGGCAGAACGGCGGCCTCGGGGCGTACGGCGCGCCGACCCAGGCCCAGACGAGCTTCTCCACGCCGGTCGGCCCGGCGGTCCGGGTCTCGCTCAACGTGACCGGGCAGCGCTACGTCTTCGGCGAGATGATGGTCACCGACGCCCCGGGCGCTGACCTGGTCGTGGCCAGCCCCCGGGTGCGGTGCAACGCCACCACCATCCCCGAGATGGACTGGAACGAGCTCTCCCTCTGAGGCCGTCTTGGTCGGTGTCGGCGGCCCCCCGTAGGTTCAGTGCGTGAGCTTCCCGGGTGTGTACGCCGACACCGGCGTCTTCGTGTGCTTCGAGGGCGGCGACGGGTCGGGCAAGTCCACCCAGTCCCGGCGGCTGCGGGAGGCGCTGGAGGCGGAGGGACACCCCGTCCTGCTGACCTTCGAGCCGGGGGACACCCCGGTCGGCCGCACGTTGCGCGAGATCGTGCTCAGCCCCGAGACCGGCGAGCTCTCCGACCGCACGGAGACACTGGTCTACGCCGCCGACAAGGCCGAGCACGTCGACACCGTCGTCTGGCCGGCGCTGCGCCGCGGCGAGGTCGTGGTCACCGACCGCTACGTCGACTCCACGCTGGCCTACCAGGGTGCCGGCCGGGTGCTCGACCTCGCCGGGCTGGAGCAGGTCGCCCGGTGGGCCACCGGCGACCTGCGGCCGCACCTCACTGTCGTCCTCGACCTGGAGCCCGTCGCCGGGCTGGGCCGCTTCGAGGGCCGGGACCGGATCGAGGGCGAGTCGCTGGAGTTCCACCAGCGGGTCCGGGCGGCCTTCCTGCGGCTGGCGGCCGACGACCCCGACCACTACCTCGTGGTCGACGCCCGGCTGCCCGTCGAGGAGATCGCCGCGCAGGTGCTCGACCGGGTCCGGCCGCTGCTGGACCGCGCGGCGGTGGCCACGTGACCGTCTGGGACGACCTCGTCGGCCAGCACCGCGCCACCGAGGCCCTGCGGGAGGCCGCGGCCGGGCGGGGCATGAGCCACGCCTGGCTGTTCACGGGTCCGCCGGGATCGGGCCGTTCCAATGCCGCCGTCGCGTTCGCGGCCGCCCTGCAGTGCGAGGGGGGCGGGGAGCCAGGCTGTGGCACCTGCCATCCGTGCCACACCGTTCTCGCGGGCTCGCACGCCGACGTGAAGCGGGTCAGCACCGAGGGCCTCTCGCTCGGCGTCGACTTCATCCGCGACCTGGTCCGCGCCTCCGCGCTGACCCCGGTCGGCCGCGGTTGGCAGGTGATCGTCGTCGAGGACGCCGACCGGCTCACCGAGCGCGCGGTCAATGCGCTGCTGAAGGCGATCGAGGAGCCGGCCGAGCGCACGGTGTGGATGCTGTGCACGCCGACCGTCGAGGACGTGCTGCCCACGATCCGGTCCCGGTGCCGGCTGGTCACCCTCACGACGCCCACCGCCGCCGACGTCGCGGCGTTCCTGGTCCGGTCCGACGGCGTGCCCGACGCGCTGGCGTCGTACGCCGCCCGCGCCAGCCAGGGCCACATCGGCCGGGCGCGGGCGCTCGCGCGCGACGAGGGCACCCGCAACCGTCGTCGCGACGTCGTCTCGATCCCGGCCGGGCTCACGACCCTGGGGCGCTGCATGAAGGCCGCGCAGCGCCTGGCCGAGGTCACCAAGGAGGAGGCCGACCTCGTCACCGGCGACCTCGACGCGCGCGAGAAGGCCGACCTCGACGCGGCGTACGGCGTGGTCGAGCGCGGGCGCCGGCCGCGGGAGTACGCCCCCGCCCTGGCCGCCCTGCTCAAGGAGCAGAAGTCCCGGGCCAAGCGTCGTCACCTCGACGTCGTCGACCGGAGCCTGATGGACCTGGTGTCGGTCTACCGCGACGCGATCGCCCTGGCCACCGGCGCGCCCGGCGAGCTGGTGAACGCCGAGATCCGGGCCGACGTCGAGAAGGTCGTGGCCGCCTCCACCCCCGAGCTCAACCTGCGCCGGATCGGCTGGATCTTCGAGGCCCGTGAGCAGATGCTGGAGTTCAACGTGCAGCCCGCCCTCGCCCTGGAGTCGATGATGGTCGCGCTGCAGGCCCCCGACGGAGCCCACTGATGATGAGTCCGCGGGCGGTCCGGATCATCGTCCTGGTGCTCGTGGTGGTGCTCTGCCTCGGTGGGCTCAGCGCCGCCCTCGTCGGCCTGGCCAGCGACGACGGCCGCCGGAGCGACGCCCCGGTGCGGGCGAACCCGCCCACGCCGCCTCCGCCGGGCGCGACCGACGCCCCGGATCCGGCGCTCACGCCGTACTACTCCCAGCGGCTGAGCTGGGAGCCCTGCCGGGATCGCTACGACTGCTCGACGCTCACGGTGCCGCTCGACTACACGCAGCCGGGGGGCGAGACCATCGACCTGGCACTGCTGCGCGTCCCCGCCGGGGTCCCGGACGCGCGCGTGGGTTCCCTGGTCGTCAACCCGGGCGGGCCGGGCTCGCCCGGCACGGACTACGCGGCCTCGGGGCAGTTCGGGCCGCGGCTCACCGACCACTTCGACATCGTCGGGTTCGACCCCCGCGGCACCGGTCAGAGCTCCCCGGTCGACTGCCTGTCCGACGAGGAGCTGGACGCCTACCTCGCCGGCGACCCCTCGCCCGACGACGCCGCCGAGGCCGAGGCTGCTGTCGCGGCGACCAGCGCCCTGCTGCGCGGATGCACCGAGCTGTCCGGCGAGCTGGCCGCTCACCTCTCCACCGTCGAGGCGGCGCGCGACCTCGACGTCCTGCGCGCGGCCCTGGGCGAGCCCGGGCTGCTCTACCTGGGGGCGTCGTACGGCACCTTCCTGGGGGCGACGTACGCCGAGCTGTACCCCGCCAAGGTGGGCCGGCTGGTCCTCGACGGCGGGGTCGACCCGAGCCTCGACCAGCGCCAGCGGTCGCTGGGCCAGGCCGAGGGCTTCGAGACCGCGCTGCGCGCCTACGTCACCGACTGCGTCGACTCCGGCGACTGCTTCCTGGGCGACACCGTCCAGGACGGCCTCGACCGGATCGCGTCCTTCCTGGCGGAGGTCGACGCCGAGCCGCTGGAGCTCGAGGGCGGGCGCGAGCTCACCGAGGGGCTGGCGTTCCTCGGGCTCGTCACCCCGCTCTACGTGCGCGACTACTGGCCGCTGCTCGACCGCGGGCTCGAGTCCGCCTTCGACGGTGACGGCGCGGTGCTCGCGCTGCTCGCCGACGCGTACGCCTCGCGCTCGCCCGACGGCACCTACCTCGACAACAGCTCCGAGGCGATCGCCCCGATCAACTGCCTCGACGACCCGTCGTCGACGCCGGTCGACCAGGTCGAGGCGGCGCTGCCGGCCTTCGAGCAGGTGTCGCCCACGCTCGCGTCGCACTTCGTGTGGAGCCTCGTCGGCTGCGTCGGCTTCGAGCCGCGGGCGGCCGAGCCCCGGCCCACCATCCGGGCGGAGGGCGCGGCACCCATCGTCGTGGTCGGCACCACCCGCGACCCGGCCACGCCGTACGCCTGGTCGGTCGCGCTCGCCGAGCAGCTCGAGTCGGGCGTCCTGGTCAGCCGGGACGGCGACGGCCACACGGGCTACCGCTCCGACAACGCCTGCGTCGACGCCGCGGTCGAGGACTACCTCGTCGACGCGACGGTGCCGCAGGACGGGCTCAGCTGCTAGACCGGCTCCGCGATCGCCTGGATGCGCTTGGTCGCCAGGTCGATCATCAGCTGGGCGGCGGAGGAGAGGGTCGCGCCCCGGCGGTGCACGATGGCGAAGGTGTCGTACTGGCGCGGCCGGAGGCTGACCCATCTCGCCTCGGGCGCCAGGCGCGGGACGAGCTGCTTGGCCGCGCCCAGGGGTACGACGGAGTCGGCGTACCCCATCCCGACCAGCTCGACCGCAGTCTCGATGTCCTCGACCTCGATCCGGGTCTGCGGGTTGCGGCCGGTCTCGTGCAGCATCTGGCGCAGCGTGAGGCGGGTGCCGTCGACGGCGCGGTACGTCGTCTCGGGCATCACCAGCGACGCGAGTGATAGCCGGTGGGCCGTGACCGGGCTGGCGACGTGCGCGGGGTCGACGCTGAGGTAGACGAGCTCCTCGCGGGCCACCGGCGTGACGGTGAGGCCTTCGCTGGCCACCGTCGACAGCGCGAGCATGGCCGCCTCCAGGTGCCCGCGGCGCAGGTCCTCGGCGACCTCGGTGGAGTTCTGGCCGACCAGCTCGACCCGGACGCCGGGGTAGCGCGTGAGCACGTCGGCGATCAGCCCGGCGCCGGCGTACAGGCGGGCGATGCCGAACATCCCGAACCGGATGGTGCCGGTCTCCAGCGACTTCACCGCCTGCGCCGCCCGCCGGGTCTCCTCCGCGGCGGCCAGCGTGCGCTCGGCGTGCGGGCGCAGCGTGTCGGCCACGGTGGTGGGGACGACGCCGCGCCCGACGCGGCGGAAGAGCTGGACGCCGAGCGACTTCTCCAGGGTCCGGATCTGCTCGGACACGCTCGGCTGGGAGTAGCCGAGCTCCTCGGCGGCCCGGGTGAGCGAGCCGTGCTCGTAGGTCGCGAGGAAGCAGGTCAGTTGATGCAGCGAAAGCATAGGCAAAGCCTATGGCTTCCGCAGGAAAGCGAGGCTACCCCTATGAGTTAAGACGCCGGAGAATGGTGGTGTCACCCCACCCTGACCCCTGAAGGAGGTCCCTCGATGTTCGCCCACCGCTGCACGTCGTGCACCCAGCGCCAGCTGATCTTCCCGAGCCAGGTGACCTCGCTCGTGAACACCGACCACGGCATCATCGTCGCCTTCACCTGCTGGTGCGGCGCCGACCAGACCATGCTCACGGGCAAGAACGCCGGCACCCCCGCCGGCGAGCCGGCCGCCGTACCGACCGAGGTCCGCGAGGACGCCACGGTCGCTGCCTGAGCGCCGATTTCTCGCCCTCGATCCGGGATCCCTATACTTCTGCGGGTTGCCCGGCGTGCCGGGTGACGCGCCGCCTTAGCTCAGTCGGTAGAGCGAGTCACTCGTAATGACTAGGTCGTCAGTTCGATTCTGACAGGCGGCTCACCAGAAGGCCCCTGACCTGCAGCGATGCGGGTCAGGGGCCTTCGTCGTCTCCGGGAGGTCGGACGGGTCCCGGTTCACCCGCCGACTCCGGGGTGCTACGGTCGCTCGCGTCCACACGGGAGTCCGCGGCAGCGGGCTGAGAGGGAGCTGGAGCCGCTCCGACCGTCGTACCTGATCCGGGTCATGCCGGCGAAGGAAGTGCTTCGTGTCGCTCCCACGCATCTTCTGTCTGGTCTCGTCCAACGACGACCTCTCACTGCTCGGCGATCTTGCTGCCGCCGGTGTCGACGGCTTCCAGGTCCGCGACAAGTCGGCGACCGCGCGCGAGCTCGTCGAGCTCACCCGCGTCGTGATCGCCGCGGTCCGTCCGTTCGGCGCCGCGGTCGTCGTCAACGACCGCGTCGACGTCGCGCTGGCGGCCGGCGCCGACGGGGTGCACCTCGGCGCCGACGACCTCTCCGTCGCGCACGCGACGGAGATCGGCCCGCACCTGCTGGTGGGGGCCACCTGCCGCGACCGGGCGGACGTCGAGCGGGCCGCGGCGGCGGGGGCGGCGTACGCCGGCTTCGGGCCGGTCTTCGCGACGACCAGCAAGACCGGGCTGCCGGCAGCCCGCGGGCTGGCGGGGGTCAGCGCCGCTCGGGGGATCCTCCCGCTGGTGGCGATCGGCGGCATCACGCCCGGTCGCGCTCGTGCCGTGCGCGACGCGGGCGCGCACGGGGTGGCCGTCCTCGGGGCGATCTGGCGAGAGCCAGATCCACTGGCGATCGCGAAGGAGCTGGTCCGAGAGGCCGGCTGATGCGTGTCCACGTCCTCGGGGGCGGGATCGTCGGTCTCGCCTGCGCCGACGAGCTGGTCGCGCGCGGCCACGACGTGGTGGTCGTCGACCGTACGCCGGGCAGCGGCGCCTCGGCCGTCGCGGCCGGGATGCTCTCCCCGGCTGCCGAGACGTGGCACGGCGAGCCGGAGCTGCACCGTCTCGGCGTCGCGAGCCTGCGTCTGTGGCCTGAGTTCGCAGCCCGGCTAGGGGTGCCGCTGCACGAACGCGGCACGCTCCTGGTCGGACACGATGCGGGCGACGGCCAGGAGGTCGAGCGCCAGGCCGAGGTACTGGACCTCCTCGGTGTCGGGGTCGACCTGCTCGGGTCGCGGCAGGTCCGGGAGCTCGAGCCGGGGCTCGGCCGGGTCGCGCGCGGGTTCCGGGTGGCCGACAGCGCGGTCGACCCGCGGGCCGTCGTCGCCACGCTCCTCGCGCGACTGGGCCGGCACGTCGCCCCCGCCGCGCCGAGTGCGGTCGCGGACGCGGTGGTCGTGGCGACGGGCACGCGGCTTCCGGCTCCGTGGACCCCGCTCGTCCGTGGCGTCCGCGGTGAGGTCGTCCGGCTGCGGACCGACGACCCACCCGGGCACGTCGTACGCGGATGGGTCGCGGGCGAGCCGGTCTACCTCGTGCCCCGCGCCGCGGGAGAGCTGGTCGTGGGCGCGACCCTCGAGGAGCACGACGCGCCGCCCGTCCCGACCGCGGGGAACGTCCTGCGCCTGCTGCAGGCCGCGCGCACCCTTCTCCCGGCCCTCGACCGGGCCGAGGTCCTGGCGTGCGAGGCACGGGACCGGCCGGCGACCCGTGACCACCTGCCGCTCGTCGGACCGACGTACGACCCGCGCACCTGGCTGGCGGCCGGCCACTTCCGGCACGGCGTCCTGCTGGCTCCCCTCACCGCGCGACTGCTCGCCGACGCCGTCGAAGGGGCCGCGCCCGATCCGGCCCTGGACCCGCGACGGCTGCTCGACTCCCCAGCCCCGACCGGAGGAACGTCATGAGACTGACCCTGAACGGCGTCGCGCTCGACGCGGACGCCGCCACGCTGACGGACCTCGTCGGCCCGCTGCCGGACGGGCAGGCGGTCGCGGTGAACCACGAGGTGGTGCCACGCGCGGAGCACCAGGACCGGCTGCTGGTCGACGGCGACGTCGTCGAGGTCGTCACGGCGGTGGCGGGCGGATGAGCGACCTCGTGATCGCCGGCCGCACCTTGCCCTCGCGACTCCTCCTCGGCACCGGCGGACTGCCCCGTCCCGACCTGGTCGGACCGGTCCTCGAGGCCGCGGCACCCGCGCTCGTGACCGTCAGCATGCGGCGCAGGTCGAGCAGCGCCGACGGCAGCCTGCTCTCGGTCCTGCGCGAGCACGGGGTGAGGGTGCTGCCCAACACGGCGGGCTGCCTGTCGGCGCGCGAGGCGGTCCTGACCGCCGAGCTCGGGCGCGAGGCGCTCGGCACCGACTGGGTCAAGCTCGAGGTGATCGGCGACGAGACCAGCCTGCTGCCCGACGCCGTGGAGCTGGTGGACGCGGCGGCGGAGCTCGTCGCCCGGGGCTACACCGTGCTGCCCTACACGACCGACGACCCGGTGCTCGCCAGGCGGCTCGCCGACGTGGGCTGCGCGGCGGTGATGCCGCTCGGCTCACCGATCGGGTCCGGCCTGGGGATCCTCAACCCGCACGCCATCGAGTCGGTCGTGGCCGCGGTCGACGTACCCGTCGTGCTCGACGCCGGCGTCGGGACCGCGTCCGACGCGGCGCTTGCGATGGAGCTCGGCTGCGACGCGGTCCTGGCCGCCACGGCCGTCACCCGGGCGGCGGACCCGGTGGCCATGGCCGGGGCACTCCGGCTGGCGGTCGAGGCAGGGGCGGCCGCTCGCCGAGCCGGCCGGATCCCGCGCCGCGGCGTGGCACGGTCCGCCAGCCCACTCGCGGGACGGGTCACGTGATCCCCCGGTTGGTGCTCGTGACCGACCGCTCCCAGCTGCGGCTCGGCCGCAGCCTGGTCCGTACCGTCCGCGAGTGCGCGGACGCCGGCCTCGAGGCCGTGGTGGTGCGGGAGCACGATCTGGAGCCGCGCAGCCGACACGCTCTCGTGGCCGCTCTCGCCGGGGTCGGTGATCTGAGCGTGATCTCGTCGCGGATCCCGGACGAGGCGGCCGATGGTGTGCATCTCGCAGCTCGTCAGGCACCGGCCGCCGGCTGGTGGGGTCGCTCCTGTCATGGGCCGGACGAGGTCCGTCGAGCCGCGGAGCAGGGGGCCTCGTGGGTCACCCTGTCGCCGTACGCCGCCAGCGCCAGCAAGCCGCGCCGCGGTCCGGCCCTCCCGCCGGACGCCTTCGCCGGCCATCCGCTGCCCGTGCTCGCCCTGGCCGGGGTCGAGGTCGACAACGCGGCCGCGGCGGTCGGGAACGGTGCCCACGGCGTCGCCGTCATGGGCGCCGTGATGCGCAGCGACGACCCCGCCGCGGTCGTGAGGGCGCTCCTCCGGGAGCTCGCGTGACGACGCCGCCCGTCGTCCTCGCCGTCGGGGGGACCGACAGCGGCGGCGCCGCGGGACTGGCCGCCGACCTGGCCACGATCGGCCACCTCGGCTGCCACGCCGCCTGCGCCGTCACGGCCGTCACGGCGCAGGACACCACCGGCGTCCACGCGGTGCACCCCGTGCCGGCCGGGGTCGTCGCGGCGCAGCTCGAGGCGGTGCTCGGCGACCTCCCCGTCGCAGCGGTCAAGACCGGGATGCTCGGGTCGGCCGACGCCGTCCGGCTCGTCGCGGAGGTGGCGCGACAACTGCCGCTCGTCGTCGACCCGGTCCTGGCGGCCACCAGCGGAGCACTCCTCGGGGACGAGTCGGTGCGCCGCGGCTATCGCGACGTCCTGCTGCCCGCGGCGACGGTCGCCACCCCCAACCTCGCCGAGGCCCGCGCGCTCACCGGGCGCCGGGACGGTGACGCTCGCGACCTCTCCGCGCGGCTGGCCGATCTCGGCTGCTCGGTCATCGTCACCGGCGGGCCGGAGTGGCGGCCGGGTGAGCAGGCCGCCGACTGCACCGACTGGCTGTGCGCACCGGGCGGCGCGCCCACACCGCTGCACCACCCCGCCGTGGCCACGACCGCCGACCACGGCAGCGGGTGCACCTTCGCCAGCGCCCTCGCCGCACACCTCGCCCACGGCACCGGTCTCGTCACCGCGGCGCACCAGGCCGCGGCGTACGTCTCCGCACGCCTCGCCGACGGCCGCGACTGGCGGCTCGGTCGGGGCCGCGGTCCGGTCTCCCACCTCGCCCCCGGCTCGTTCGACACCCATCCCGTCCAGGAGGAACTCACGTGACCACCCAGCCCACGATCGACTCCGCGATCCACCCTGCCCACGAGCGAGTGCTCACCGGCCCGCTCGACGTACGCGTGACGAGGGTCAGCCTGACCAACGGCGAGACGTTCGACCGGTACTGCACCGCGGGACCGGGCTCCGACCCCGAGGTCGGCCTGCCCGCGCTGCGGGCCGGCTGGATCGAGCAGCGGGCCGACACGGAGGAGTACGCCGGCCGGGAGACCGCCCTCGCCGACAACGGCCGGTCGGCGGTGCGCCGCGGCACGGCCCGCGAGGAGTGGCAGGGCGAGCGCCGCGCACCTCGGCGGGCACGGCCGGGGAGGACCGTGACCCAGCTCCGCTACGCCCGGCAGGGCATCGTCACACCGGAGATGGAGTACGTCGCCGCACGGGAGGGCTGCGACCCCGAGCTCGTGCGCATCGAGGTGGCGGCAGGCAGGGCGATCATCCCGGCCAACGTGAACCACCCCGAGGCCGAGCCGATGATCATCGGACGCCGGTTCCTGGTGAAGATCAACGCCAACATCGGCAACTCGGCCGTGACCAGCAGCATCGCCGAGGAGGTCGACAAGCTCACCTGGGCCGTGACGTGGGGAGCCGACACGGTCATGGACCTCTCGACCGGTGAGGACATCCACACCACCCGCGAGTGGATCCTGCGCAACTCGCCCGTCCCGATCGGCACCGTGCCGCTCTACCAGGCGCTGGAGAAGGTCGACGGGGAGGCGGAGAGGCTGACCTGGGAGATCTTCCGCGACACCGTGATCGAGCAGTGCGAGCAGGGCGTCGACTACATGACCATCCACGCGGGCGTCCTGCTGCGCCACGTCCCGCTGACCGCGGAGCGGGTGACCGGGATCGTGTCGCGCGGTGGCTCGATCATGGCGGGCTGGTGCCTGGCGCACCACGAGGAGAACTTCCTCTTCACCCACTTCGACGAGCTCTGCGAGATCTTCGCGGCGTACGACGTGGCGTTCTCCCTCGGCGACGGGCTGCGACCCGGGTCGGTCGCGGACGCGAACGACGCCGCCCAGCTCGCCGAGCTGCGTACCCTCGCCGACCTCACCACGCGGGCCTGGGAGCACGACGTCCAGGTCATGGTCGAAGGCCCCGGGCACGTGCCGCTCGACCTCGTGGAGGAGAACGTCCGGCTCCAGCAGGAGTGGTGCCACGGCGCACCCTTCTACACGCTCGGACCGCTGGTCACCGACGTGGCGCCGGGCTACGACCACATCACCAGCGCCATCGGCGCCGCCGCGATCGCGATGCACGGAACCGCCATGCTCTGCTACGTCACCCCCAAGGAGCACCTCGGCCTCCCCGACCGCGACGACGTCAAGACCGGCGTCATCACCTACAAGCTCGCCGCCCACGCCGCCGACGTCGCCAAGGGCCACCCCCGGGCACGGGAATGGGACGACGCGCTGAGCCGCGCGCGCTTCGAGTTCCGCTGGCGCGACCAGTTCGCCCTCTCCCTCGACCCGCACACCGCCGAGTCGTTCCACGACGAGACGCTGCCCGCGGAGGGTGCGAAGACCGCGCACTTCTGCTCGATGTGCGGTCCGAAGTTCTGCTCGATGCGCATCAGCCAGGACGTGCGCGCCCGCTTCGCCGAGAAGTCCGCGGAGTTCCTCGAGCTGGGAGGAAGCGTGTACGTCGACCGGCCGGCCCGCTGACGACCCAGGCAGCGCGCGGGAGCTTGGTCGCGCCACCCGGGTGGTCATGCCGACCGTGCTCCCAGGGCGAGCGGGCGCAGCATGCGCGCGATCGCCTGACCGCCGCGGCAGTTCGATGCGATTCGGCCACGACCGCTCCGGAACGGCGAGACACGCCCTAGGCTGAGCGCCGGTCGGTCGACCGAAGTCCGGAATGTCGAGGGGAGCGCGGTGACCTCGCCGAGATCCGGTCGATCCCGGGAGCCCCACTGGCTCGCCCTGATCGCCTTGAGCGCGCTACTCGCTCTCGCCATCTCCTACGTCGGCCTCAACGACGAGCGCGCCCCCTGGGTATCGGACGAGCAGGAGAGTCGGCCTGCGGCATCGTCGACCCCGGGCGGACCGCAGGAGAGCACTCCGGCTGTGGTGGCCACCCCGTCGCCTCGGTCGCCGTCCACCGCGGAGCAGGAGAACCAGGTGGCGGAGTCCCCCGTCGCGACGCCTTCGTCGAGCGAGAAAGCCGTCTTCACCGCGGGCCCGACCTCGCCGCAGGGCAGCACCGACGACTCGAACGTCAGCACTCCGCAGCTCCGATTCTGGAACGTCCCGCCGCCGGATACCCAGGCCGCTGGTCACCTGCGCACGGAGGACGGCGGGCTCCACGGCACCTATGCCTGGGTCGACGAGCTGAGCGGCGACTGCCAGCCGTTGGAGATCTCGTGGTTCTTCACCGGTATCCCTTCCGGCGCCTACGACGTCGAGCTGTTCACGCCCGACGACGGGCGCGAGGCCTCGGTGCTCAGCATCACGGGGAACCTCTCGACGACGGTCGTGAACCAGGTCGACAAGAAGGGCGGATGGACCTATCTGTTCACGGTCCGTACTCGCGAAGGCTCGCAGGGGCAGACCGTGCTGAATGTCTCCGCACGCCAGGAGGAGCTCGCCGGGGGACGCCGGTGCCAGCCGACCGGTCGCGTCCTGCTGTTCGACACGGTGCGCATCACCCGCGCCAGCGGCGCCTGAACCGGGCGGGCTAGACGTCCCATCGGGGCAGGTCCCGGAGAAGACGTTCCGGCCACGCCCGCGACGATCCTCTGTGAGCATGCTGCCGTCAGGCCGCGGGGTGGTCGCTTCCTCGCCCATCGATGCGACGCGAGGATCGTGAGGTGCGCGTGTGAAGCTACCGACGTCCCGCTCGGGAGTCATGCGACGCCCGCCCCGTCGCGTTCGTCGGGAGGCGACCCCGAGCCCGGGGTCCCGCAACCGCCGGAGGCCTGGTGCCGATCGAGTGGACCTGAGCTGGTGGGGCGCCTGGCTGATGATCCCGGCGCTCGTGCAGCTGCTGCTCTGCGTGGGCTCGGCCTGGGTCGCCATCGAGATCTGGCGGGAGAACTTCCAGCAGCCCCAGCGGGCGCCGATGGTCGAGGCGGTGGACGCAGTCGTCGCCCAGTTCCCCGACCTGCCTGACGACCTCCGTGCCCAGTTCACCTTCACCGTCACCGACCCGAGATCCGCGACGCCGTCGACGATGGAGGTGCACGTCGGCGAGGTGCCCGCTCGGGATGTCGACGACCGGCTCCAGCAGAAGCCACAGCACTCGCAGACGGTCACGCTCACGTTCTCCGACGCCATGGCGGACGCCTTGAGTGACTGCCGGTACGACACCATCCGCCTGAAGGACGGCGAGCCGTTCGGAGAGTTCGAGTCGACCGTGCCGGGCGACGCTGTCGGAGATCTCGCTGCATCGATCGTCGGGTCCACCTTCACCAGCTACGTGCTCTACAACGGCGAACCGACTCGTTCCTTCGACGACGTGGTCCCCGCATGGCGCGACGCACACGGACCCCTGCGGAAGATCGACGTGCCCGTCGCGGTGCACCCCGATGGCTCGGCCGGTGCGCGACTGCACTGCGAGGTGGCCGACGAGTACCTGTGGTCCAAGCGGAGTGCGACGTACCTGCTCACGACCCCGAGGCTGATCCTCGCGTACCCCTCGGGATCGAGCCCCGACGGCAACGTGCGGGCCAACGTCGTCAACTCGACCCGGGTGGCGACGAACGACGCCTTCTACTACTTGAGAGGAAGGGAACAGATGCACCTGTTCCCTCATACGGCCGAGTTCCATGACACGAGCGCACACGGCGGTGGGGTGCCGATTCCCGAGGGGCCGGCGACCGCATTCGTCTGGGAGTCGAGTCTCGTCTTCGGGAGCGCCGACGCCGAGGAGCAGCGCGACCAGGCCCTGCTGCTGCTCGGTCTCCTGCTCGCGCTGGTGGCGCAGTTCGCCATCGGCACCGTCGCCGGGGCGTGGCTCTTCGGTGCGCGACGGCACCGGGAGCGCTCGGCACGGGGAAGCCGGACCTTCCGCCGTGCCCGAGGAGACGCCTAGCCGGCGTCTCCCAGAGAGCCGCCGGGCCAGCATGCGAAACACGACGTTGACCCCGGCATGTGGCGACCGTCACGATAGCGCGCATGAATCGTTTCATACTCGGATGGAAGATGTCATGAACGCGCAGCGGACGCGGCGCCCGACGAAGGTGGCGGGCCTCGGCGCCCTGGTGGTGAGCCTGTCGGCCGGGGCGCTGGTGGCGCTCCCGCCCGGCTCCGCCGTCGCGGCCCCCGGCACGGCGCCCGGTGAGCCGACGGGACTGGTCGTCGACGACGTCGCACGGCCGCTCAACGCGGACCTGACCCCGCGGTTCGGCTGGCTGCCGACCGACGCCGACGGCAACGAGGTCCAGACCGCCTACGAGGTCGAGGTGCGCGACTCCAACGGCGAGGTCGTGTGGGACAGCGACAAGGTCGCCTCGGCCCAGCAGGCGTACGTCGACTACGCCGGCTCGGCGCTCGAGCCGGGCGAGGCGTACGACTGGCGGGTCCGCACCTGGGACCGCACGGACCAGGCGTCGCCGTGGGCGGAGGCCACTTTCGAGACCGGCCTCGGTGACGAGGACTGGGGTGACGCGGAGTGGATCCGCCGGCCCCCGGGCAACCCCGACAACGCGACCGGGCCGCTCCAGATCGTCGACGGCAAGGGCCGGGTGACCGGCAACGCGAGCCAGCCGATCACCGTCGCGGCCACCGGCACCGACTGGACCGACTACGTGTTCTCCACCGACGTCACGGTCGTCTCCAACGCCGCGGCCGTCGTCTTCCGCGCCCCGAACGACCGCAACGGCTACATGTGGCAGCTCCACGACGCCGACAACATGCTGAAGACCCACCGGATGGTCAACGGCGCCTTTCCGACCGACGCCCGGCGCAACGTCCCGCTCGACGTGACCCCCGGTACGACGTACCGGCTCAGCATCAGGGTCGAGGGCCAGATCTTCACCACCAGCATCAACGGCACCCAGGTCGACACCTGGACCGACCCCGCGGCCGCCGGGTCCACCGCCGGGACGATCGGGTTCCGCCAGGCCACCGGGTCGCGGGGCGCCGAGGTCGCGGAGTTCGACAACGTGGAGGTCACCTCCCTCGACGGCGAGCAGGTGCTGTTCAGCGAGGCCTTCGACGGCGACCTCACCGGCTGGGCGGAGCCCACGCCCACCCGCGAGGTCGACGAGTACACGCTGGCCCGCCGTGAGGTCGACGTCCCCGCCGGCGAGATCGTCCGGGCGCGCACCTATCTCTCCGCCAGCCACATCGCCGAGCTCTACCTCGACGGTGAGCGCGCCGACCGGATGACGAACTACGGCTACCCCGGCGAGGGGTACTACCAGGCCGCCGACGTGACCGACCTGGTCACCGCGGGCGAGGAGCTCTCGCTCGGCGCGATGCTGCACTGGTTCAGCTCCGGCCAGGGTCGCGCGGCGGCCGAGCCCGGCCTGCTGATGCGCCTCATCGTCGAGTACGCCGACGGGCAGGAGTTCGTGGTCACCACCGACGGCTCCTGGAAGGTCCGTCGCGGGCCGTACGACCTGAAGGGGACCCGCAACGGCGAGGGCCTCTACATCGAGGCCCCGCGCGGCGACCAGGCCGCCGCGATCGGCGACTGGAAGGCGCAGGGGTACGACGACAGCGGCTGGGCCGACGCCGTCGTGATCGGCGAGCACCCGACGGCGCCGTTCACCACGCTCGCCGGCCAGCAGACCCGGCTCACCGAGACCGTCGTCCGGCCCGAGCGGATCCTCACCGCCGAGGACGGCACCCCCGTGGCCGACTTCGGGGTCGTCCTCCCCGCCCGCCCCGCCATCCACTTCGAGAACGGCGTCGCGGGACGCGAGATCCCGATCCGGGCCAGCTACGGCCTGGCCGAGAACGGCCGGGTCTCGACGGCCGGGATCGACACCCAGGGCACGAACATGACCTGGCCGTACACGCAGGCCGACGGCGCGCAGGACTTCGAGGCGTTCGGACACCTCGGCTTCCGCTACCTCGAGATCCCCGGGGCAGGGGAGGAGATCACCACCGAGGACGTGTCCGCGACCGTGGTCCACACCGAGGTGCCCGAGGACGGCGCCTCGACGTTCAGCAGCTCCGACGAGACCCTCGACGCGGTCTACGACCTGATGCAGCGCTCGCTGCTCTACTCGGTCCAGGAGACCTTCGTCGACACCCCGACGCGCGAGCAGGGTCAGTTCCTCCACGACACCGTCAACATCTCGCACGGGCTGATGACCTCGCACGGCGAGCGGGTCGCCTCGCGCCAGGCCATCCGGGAGTTCATGCTCAGCCAGGCGAGGTACTGGACCACCGGCAACGACGCCGGGCGCTACAACGCGGTCTACCCCAACGGTGATGGGAAGCGGGACATCCCCGACTTCACCCAGGTCGTGCCCAGCTGGATCTGGAACTACTACGAGGACACCGGCGATCGGGCCGTCCTGGAGGACACGTACGACGAGCTGGTCGCCACCGCCGGGTACGTCCGCCGCCACATCGCCACGACCGGCGCGACCGAGGGCCTCGTCACGCAGCTCACCGGTGGTTCGGGCCAGTACCTCTACGGCATCGTCGACTGGCCGGCGCACGGCCGCTTCGGCTACGACATGAGCGCCACGGCGCGCACCACCGTCAACGCGCTCGGCGTCGACGTGCTGCGCACGGTCGGTCGGATCGCCGAGGAGCTCGGCAAGCCCGCCGACGAGGTGGCCTCCTTCACCGAGGACGCCGACAAGCTGGCGGACGCGATCAACGCGAAGCTCCGGCGCGAGGACGGCGTGTACGTCGACGGCATCCTCGCCGACGGCACGCAGTCGCCCCACGCCGGACAGCACTCGACGTCGTACGCCGTCACCTTCGGCATCGCGCCGGCCGCGGACCTGCCGGCGCTCGGCGAGTACCTGGCCTCGATGGGCATGAAGCAGGGGCCGATGACCGCGCACGTGCTGCTGCGCGCGCTGGCCGGGTCCGGCAACGGGGAGGGCCTGCTGCGCCTCCTCACCAACGAGGACGACTTCGGCTGGGCCGGCTGGCTGGCCGGCGGCGGCACCTTCACGCCGGAGTCGTGGGAGCTCAGCGGGTCGGCGAACAGCGCCTCGCACGGCTGGGGCTCGGAAGGCCTCGTCGACATCCACGAGTCCGTGCTCGGCCTCGAGGTCACCGAGGCGGGGGCCGGCACGGTTCGGTTCTCCCTGCCCGACACCGGCCTCACCGAGGCGTCGGGGTCGCAGCTGACCCAGCGGGGCCGGGTCACCTCGACCTGGAGCCGTACCGAGGGCGGTGTCAGCCTGAAGGCCGGCCTCCCGGTCAACGTCTCCGGGACCGTCGAGGTACCCGAGGCGCCGGACGGGTCGACGTACGAGGTCCGGGCGCCGAGCGGCGCCACGGCCGAGCTGGTCGGCACCGAGGACGGCGTGACGACGTACCGGATCGGCTCCGGGGAGTGGACCTTCACCCAGGTGAAGGACGTGCCCGCGCCCGAGGCGCCGGTGTCGGTCGTCGAGCCGCAGATCACGGGACGACCGGTCGTGGGCGGACGGCTCCGGGCCAGTGCCGGTACGTGGCGCCCGGCCGCCGTGACCACCCGTGTCCAGTGGCTGCGTGACGGTCGGGCGATCCCTGGCGCCACGGCCTGGACCTACCGGCCGACAGCCGCCGACGTCCGGTCCCGCCTGCAGGCGGTGGTCACCGCCACGGCCGGTGGAGTCAGCTCCACCGCGACCTCCGCGTCGGCGGGCCGGGTCGCGAAGGCCGCCAGCCGGGTCCGGGTGCGCACGCCCGGCGTGGTCCGGAAGGGCCGCCTGGCCCGGATCGCCGTCCGGGTCAGCGCCACCGGCGTGAAGGCCGACGGCTGGGTCCGGATCCGCAACGCCGGGGTGAACCGCCGGGTCCGCCTCGACGACGGCCGGGCCACCCTCGCCGTCCGGGCACGGGGCAACGGCCGGAGCGTCGTCAAGGTCGTCTACCTCGGCTCCGACTCCGTCGCCCGCGGCACCGCCCGGACGACGTACCGGGTGCGCCGCTGACGGCACCGATATCAACAGAAGGCCCCCGTCCTGCAGCTGCAGGACGGGGGCCTTCGTCGTCAGGTCAGCGGCGTCGCGGCTTCGTGACGGTGACCCTGATCGCCGTGCTGCTCGGCTCGTAGCGGGCGTCCCCGCCGTAGCGGAGCACGAGCCGCGCCTTGCCGGGCCTCGTCCGCTGGGGCAGCTTGACGCGGACCCGGGCCGTGCCGTGGGTGACGCGGGCGGTCCCGACCTGCTTGCCACGGTGGAGCACGCGGACCCTGCCGGTCGGCTGGCCACCGGCGGGCGAGCTGACCCACAGGCGCAGGACGAACCGCTTCCCGGCGGTCGGGCGGGCCGGGCTCTGGGCGAGCTTCTTGACCCGCGTGGCCTTCTTCGCGGGCGCGGGCGCGTTGGCCGGGGCGACCCGCTGGCGGGAGTCCGGGATCAGCCGGACCGGCCCGAGCAGCCCGGTGGCCTGCGTCGTCGCGCCGAGCATGGTCCCGATCCCCAGGGCGGTCGCCTTGTTGCGCAGCGTCGATCGGAACTCCACGCGCAGCTCGTTGCTCCCCGGGGTCAGCAGCCGGGTGATGTCGACCTGGGAGATCGCCGTCACCTCGGGGGTCGCGAGCCGACCGTTGACGTAGACCTTGACCGACCCGCCCTCGACCTTGCCGAGGTCGAGGCGGACGCCGCGGTCCGGCGCCGTCCACGCCGCCGGCAGCTCGACCCTCGAGGTGTACGTCGCCACGCCGGCGACGTCCTTCAGCTGGCCGATCGAGCGCCAGTCGGCCAGCTCGACGTCGGTGAGCTCGTGCGTGGGCTGGTCGGGCTCCGGGCCGGTGGCCTCGACGCTCACGTCCCAGGTCGAGGCGCGGATCGGTGCGGGCAGAGCGGGCGTGGTGAGCCGGGAGGTGCGGCCGTCGCTGTAGGTGACGGTCCGCGTGCCGGCGGTGGTGCCGGTGACCGTGAAGGCGCCGCCGGCGAAGTCGACGTCGGCTCCCCCCGCGGACGTCACGTGCAACCGGTCGTCGACCGTGTTCTTGGGGAACCCGAGCACGGTGTTCTCGCCGGGGGCCAGGGTCACCGGCACGACGATCCGGTCGCCCGCCTTCCGGTACTGCGCGAGCGCGGTGCTGGAGCCGGTCCACAGGTCGAGCTCACGGGGGCTGCCGGTCGCCTCGAACGCGATGTCGGTGGACACCGGCCTCGTCGTCGGGTTGTAGACGTAGTACAGGTCGGACGAGGTGGTCTCTCGACGCTGGCTGTAGAGCTGGTCGCCGGTCGACCAGGACGTGCTTGGCCGGACGCCGAGCCGGTCCAGCGCGGCGCCGACCCCCGCGTCGGAGGCGACCTGACGCACGGACGGTGCGGCCAGGATCCGGCGCACCGCGGCCGTGACGCGTGCGTTCGCGGCCTCCGGGTCGGCGCCGTACGTCGCGGCCCGGCTGGGCGCGTCGCCGACGATCACCACCGCCAGGCCGGCCTCGGCCTGGGCGGCGACGGCCTCGGCGGCCGCGGGGTCGATCGACCGCTGGTCGATGACGAGCGCGCGGTAGGCAGGTCCGTCGGGGTAGAGGACGCCGTTCCTGCCGGCCTCCGGCTCGGCGAGGCCGGCGGAGTCGACGTACTGCAGCTGGTAGCCGCGGGTCTCGACGGAGAGCCCGTCGAACAGCCCGGGCACCGGCGTACCCGCGCCGAGGCTCGGGGTGGCGGCGGAGGTCAGGAAGCCGTCGTACAGCACGGCGACGTCGCTGCGCGGGGTGCCGGACTGCAGCACGTAGGTGCCGCGCGCCCAGTAGTCGGCCAGCGGCTCCCAGTCCTCCCACTGGGGGAAGGTGTCGGCGTTCCACGACTCGGCGACGATGTCGCCGAAGCGCGAGGTGCCGGGCCACGCGGCGTCGGGGGTCTGGTAGGCGTAGCCGTGCACGATCGGGCGGCTGATGCCCATCGCCCACGAGGTGTCCATGAGCTGGCGGTACGAGCGCATGGTCGGCATGAAGGCCGGGATGGCCGCGCCGAGCTCGCTGCTGACCTGCGTCTGCCCGCCCTGGTGGGAGCCGCCGACCGCGGAGCGGTAGTGGTCGGCCATGAACCGCCACGCGCCCTCGTTGGCGCTCAGCACCTGCGCGGGGTCCCAGGTGCCGGCGTTGAGCGACTCGTCGTCCATCAGACCGCCGGCCCGGGCGAGCTCGCGTGCGGCGCGGGAGGTGTTGAGGGTCTCGCCGAAGGCCGCCTGGGTGCGGAACCGCATATCGGTCTCGTCGGCGAAGTCGATGAACGGCTGCAGGTGCTCGTCGGCATACAGGTCATCGAGGGTGCGCCAGTAGTCGTTGAGGACGCGCTGGCCGTCGCCGCCGGGCAGGGTGAAGTCGGCCGGCGGGAGGGTCGTGGGCTGACCGGTGTGCTTGAAGTCGAAGGCGTACTGGCTCATGCCCTGCATGAAGACCAGGGGGAGGTACGTCGTCAGGGCGTAGCCGCGCCGCTCCTCGAACTGGTCGAGCATGTCCCGGGTCCAGTACTGCGACGCGGTGTGGTTCTCCAGCGAGTCCTCGAAGTACGCCCCGCCGACGCCCGGGAGCGCCGCCTTGTTGGCGTCGCCGAGCTGGTGGTCCCCGACGTAGCCGGTCGCCGCGCGGGCGCTCTCGGCGTCGAAGAGGTTCGCGACCCCGGTCTTGCCGCCGCTCGAGGCACGCGACCAGAAGGCGAAGACGATCCAGTCGCCGTCGGGCGCGGTCCACTCGAGGCTCCCGTCCTCGACGTCGTCGGTCAGGTCGACCAGGGAGGTCGGGTCGAGCACGGTCGAGCGAGCCGGGGGCTCGTTGGCGGTCGTGACGACCGGGCCACGGGAGGTGACCCGCGCGGCGGTGACCGCGACCAGCGTGGCGCTCCGGTCGGTGACGCCGTCGAAGGCGGCCGGGACCGGGCCGCTGAACGTGTCGCCACCGGTGACGTCGGCGCGGCCGTACTGGAGCTCGAGCTCGGCCAGGCCGCTCGCCTCGTCGGTCGCCGGTGTGGAGACCGGCCAGGCCGCACCGAGGGTCATGTCGAGCTGGAAGTCGTTCTCCCGCGCCCACTCGACCGCCGCCGCGAGCGCGTCGCGCTGCGCGGGGGTGGCCCAGCTGCCGGCGTCGTACGCGATCTCGGCGCCGCCGAACCCGGCGCCCTTCATGTGCTCCAGGTCGGCGACCGTCTGCTCGGCCGTGAGGGGCGCGGCCCACCACCAGCGCATCATCGGGCGGAACTCCTGCGACGGCTCGGCGAACGCGGCGGCGTCGCCGAGCGGATCCGAGACTCCGGCCAGGGCGGTCGACGCGAGGGGTGCGACGGCCGAGGCGGCGGTGCCGGAGCCCAGACCTCCCGCTGTCACGCCGACCAGGGACATCGTGAGGACCGCGACCGCGCCCTGCAGGCGGGTACGCCGTCCCCAGAGCCTCCGATCGGGCCGAGGAACTGTGCTCATTCGTGCCGTCCGTTCTCGCAGCACGCCCCACGCCGGACGTGGAACGTTTCAAAGGATGTGACGGGCGTCATCCTCACTTAAGTGCTGACACTGCGTCAACGGATAGCGCGACGGCGCTGCCCTCCGGGTGGGGTGTCGGGCGGGATCAGCTGCTGGAGAGCGTCCGGCGCCAGACGGCGAGCATGGTGGCGAAGGTCTCCCGGGCGGCCTCGTCGCGCCCGTCGGTCCAGTCGTCCTGGATCTGGAGTCGCTGGATGACGCCGAGAATGGAGGTGGACAGAGCCCGCCAGGTCGCCTCGACCGGGAGGTCGGGGTCGATGGAGCCGTCGCGCTGCCCGGCCCGGATGAGCTCGTACAGGCCCGCGTCGCCCTCGGGGGACGGGGCCAGGGGGTGCTGCTCGCGGTCCGCCTCGCTCATCCGGTGCACGCGGAAGCTGAAGTCGTAGAAGCTCGTGAACCGCAGCATCGCGGGGTCCGCCGTGAAGACCTCGAAGGCGGCCTCCTGGATCTGGAGCAGTCGCTCGAGACCGTTGGCCGCCGGGCGCGTGGTGGCCACGTCGGCGATCCGGCTGCCGAGGACGGCGATCACCCGCCCCTGGGTGGCTGCGACGGCGGCCTCGAGGGTGACGAACTGCTTGTAGAACGTCTGTCGGCTGATCTCCGCCCGCTGGGCGATCTCGGCCACGGTCAACCGCGACGGATCCTCGGCGACGATGGCGATGATCGCCCGGGCGACGGCCGCCTCCTGCTGGTCGCGCAGCGTCTCCCACCGCGGCGATGGCGCGCGGACCCGTCTGCTCACCGGGCCAGGTTAGGGGGACGGCGGTCGCCGCGGCTCCGCGGCCGCCGGCGCCGTCGGCTCAGGTGCGGCGCCGGGTGCGCGGCAGGTGCCGGTCGGCGAAGCCGTCGTCGTGGGTCAGCTCCGTCGAGAGCGTGTCGATGAGCCGATCCATCGCGGCGGCCAGTGTGAGCAGCTCCTCGGGGGGCCAGTCGCGGAAGGTCTCGCGCAGGGTCTCGACGCGCGCCCGGCGTACCGCGTCGACGCGACGGCGTCCGGCGTCGGTGATGCTGACGACCACGGTGCGGTGGCTGTCGGGGTGCCGGTCGCGCAGGACGAGCCCGGCGTCGGCGAGGGGTGCGACGCGCCGGGTTGCGGTCGACGGGGTGAGGTCGAGCTGCTCGGCGATCTCGCCCATGGTCATCGCCTCGCCGTGGGCGAGTCGGGACAGCAGGAGGAACGTCGTGCGGTCGAGGACCGGCTCGCCCCCGGCCTCGCCGCGGTGGAAGCGGTGGAACTCGCCGAGCCGGATCAGCCAGGCGATGGACTCCTGGATGCGGAGGAGGTCGGCATCCACGGACGGTTCCGGCGCGCTGCTCATGGGGTCATCGTGCCCGAAGGTCTCGCGATGCAAGAAAGATTAGTAAGTCGACCCGTTCACTAGGTAATGTCACTTGCATCGTGCAAATGACGGCGCTGGAGGGACGAGACGTGACGGAGCAGATGGTGGCGGAGCCACGCGGGCTGGCCGAGAGGTTGGCCGGGGTGCTGGCCGAGGTGCGGAGCGGATCGGCCGAGCGCGAGCTCGCCGGCGAGCGGCCGCGGGACGTCCTGGACCGCCTGCGGGGGACCGGGTTCCTGACGCTGCGGGTGCCGCGGGAGCACGGGGGTGCCGGCGCGAGCCTGCGCGAGGTCTTCGAGGCGCTGGTCGAGGTCGCGCGGGCCGAGTCCAGCGTGGCCCAGGCGCTGCGCGCCCACCTCGCGTACGTCGAGGGGCTGCGGTTCGCGCCCGAGGGGCCGGCCCGCGCCGGTGCGTTCGACCTCATCGCCGGCGGGGCCGTCATCGGCAACGCGATCACCGAGCCGAGCGGCGCGGCCGCCGGCGACTTCGCGGGGCTGGCCACCACCTTCACCCCGGACGGTGACGGCTGGACGATCAGCGGCACCAAATTCTACTCGACCGGCACGCTCTACGCCGACCACGTGTGGGTGTGGGGCGTGACCGACGCCGGCGTCCCCGCGAGCGCGCTGATCCCGCTCGACCGTCCGGGCATCACGGTCGTCGACGACTGGGACGGCTTCGGCCAACGCGCCAGCGGCAGCGGCACGACCCACTTCGACCGGACGCCGGCCACCGCGGCCGAGGTGGTCGTCGCCGGCACCGAGGCGCCGCCGCGCCTGGCGATCGGCGCCTTCCTCCAGCTCTTCCTGACCGCGGTCGTGGTCGGCAACCTGGAGGCCGCGAGCGACGACGCCCGGGCGCTGCTGCGCGGGCGGACGCGGGGGATCACCCACGGCGCCGCCGACCTGCCGCGCCACGACCCCGTGCTGCTGCAGCAGGTGGGTGACATCGCCGCCAAAACCTACGCCGCGCGGGCGATCGTGCTGGACGCGGCGAGCCTGCTCGACGACGTCGACGCCCGGCTGCACGCCGGCGAGCTCGACGGGGCCGCCGCCCAGGAGGCCGGCCGCCGGGTCGCCGAGGCCAAGATCTCCGTCGACCGGCTGGCCCTGGAGGCCGCCACGGCGCTCTTCGAGGTGGGCGGCGCGTCCGCCACGCGCACCGGCGCCAACCTCGACCGGCACTGGCGCAACATCCGCACCCTCGCCTCGCACAACTCGACCCGCCTCAAGGCGCGCGTCATCGGCGACCACGTCGTCAACGGCACCGAGCTCCCCGACAACACCTACTTCTGACCCACCGGCATCCCAGGAGACACCCCGTGACCGAGACCACCCGCACCATCCCCGTCGCCGCGTTCGGCCCCGGCGCCCGCAGCGTCGACGTACCCGTCCTCGACTCGCACCTGCATCACGTCGAGCAGGGCGAGGGCGCGCCGATCGTCTTCCTGCACGGGAGCCCGACCAGCTCCTTCCTCTACCGCCACGTGTTCCGGGCGCTGGAGGGGCGCGGCCGGCTGCTGGCCGTCGACCTGATCGGCTTCGGCGACTCCGGCCGCCCCGCGGTCGACTACGAGCTCGCCGACCACGAGCGCTACCTCGACGCCTGGTTCGACGCGCTCGACCTGCGCGACGTGACGCTCGTGCTGCAGGACTACGGCGCCGCCTTCGGCGTCTCGTGGGCCGCCCGGCACCCCGACCGCGTGCGCGCCGTGCTGCTGGCCGAGCCGGTCATCCGCGACATCGAGTCGTCGGCGCTGCCCGAGGCGTTCGTCGGCGCCCAGCAGCTCATCCGTACGCCGGGCGACGGCGAGCGGTTCGTCGTCGAGGACAACGGCTTCATGACCCAGGTCTTCCCGGGCGCGTTCCTTCAGCCGCTGGCCGAGGAGGACCTCGCGGTCTACCAGGCGCCGTTCCCGACGGCGGAGTCCCGCGCCCACCTCATCCGCTTCCCGCGCAACCTGCCGATCGACGGCGTCCCGGCGTCCAGCGTCGCGTTCCTCGCCCGCAACGAGGACTGGCTGCGCTCGTCGGTCGACGTGCCCAAGACCCTGCTCACCTACGAGCCGGGCTTCCTGATGACGCCCGCGATCGAGGCGTGGGTCCGCGAGAACGTCGCGAGCATCGAGGTCCACCCCGGCGGCGCCGGCGTGCACTTCGTGCAGGAGGAGCAGCCGCAGGGTCTCGCCGACGCCGTCGTCGCCCTCCTCGCCCGGGCCGAGGCGGTCGCCCGATGACCGCGACCGCCACGAGCGCCGCCGTACGTCCGGGGTCCGCCGAGCTCGACGCCCTGCTCGCCCGCATCGCCGAGGGGTCCGCCGAGCGCGAGGCGACGGGTACGGCGCCCTTCGAGCAGATCGACTGGGTCAAGCAGGCCCGGCTCGGCGCCTTCCGGGTGCCCGTCGCGGAGGGCGGGGGAGGCGCCGGCGTACGCGACCTCTTCGACCTGGTGGTCCGGCTCAGCCGCGCCGACTCCAACGTCGGCCACCTGCTGCGCGCCCACTTCGGCACCGTCGAGGACATCCTGCTGTGGCCGGCCTCGCCGCGCCGTGACCGCTGGCTCGGCCGGGTCGTCGCGGGGGAGCTGTTCGGCAACGGCAACAACGAGCTCGGCGCCAAGCACGCCGGCGACTTCAGCAAGTCGACGACGTTCACGCCCGAGGGCGACGGCTTCGTCGTCAACGGCACCAAGTACTACTCGACCGGCACGCTGTACGCCGACCACACGTTCGTGACCGGCGTGACGGACGCCGGCCTGCCCGTGACCGCGCTGCTGACGCTCGGCACGGACGGCATCACCGTCGAGGACGACTGGGACGGCTTCGGCCAGTCGCTCACGGCGACGGGGACGACCCGCTTCGACGGGGCGCGGGTCGCGGCCGAGGACGTGACGCTGCCGCCGGAGGACCTCTCCTCGATCCCGCGCTGGCACCTCGGCCCCTTCTACCAGCACTACCTCAACGCGGTCGTGGCCGGGAACGTGCAGTCCGTGCTCGACGACGCGGTGACCCTGATCCGCGGTCGCGGGCGCAGCTTCACCCACGGCTCGGCCGACCTGCCCCAGGACGACCCGGTGCTGCAGGAGGTCGTCGGGGAGATCTCCGCGCTGGCCTCGGCGGCCGTCGCCGTCGTCGGCGAGACGGCCGACGTCCTGGCCCGGATCCCGGCGGGCGTCGTCGACGGCCGCACCGACGACGCGCTGGTGCACGAGGCGGCCCTGCGCTCCTCGCAGGCCCAGGTGGTGGTCCACGACCTCGGCCTGCGGGCCGCCACGCTGCTCTTCGAGGTCGGCGGGGCGTCCGCGGTCAAGCGGTCGGCCAACCTCGACCGGCACTGGCGCAACATCCGCACCGTCGTCTCCCACAACCCGGTGCGCTTCAAGAACCGCGCCGTCGGCGACCTGCTCGTCAACGGCGAGACGCTGCCCGACAACACCTACTTCTGAAAGGCGGTCGGCTCCGCGTGAGCGACGCACCCCGGCAGGTCCACCTCAACCTGTTCATCCTGGCCTCGGGTCACCACGAGGCGGCCTGGCGGCACCCGTCGTCGACGCCGGAGCGGATGTTCGACCCGGACTTCTACACCGACCTGGCCCGGACGGCCGAGGCCGCGGCGTTCGACGCCGTGTTCCTGGCCGACATCCCGAAGCTCGACGACAACATCGAGTACAACTCGGCCGGTCGGCTCGACCCGCTGCTGACCCTGGCGACGATCGCGGCGGCCACCGAGCGGATCGGGCTGATCGGCACGGCGTCGACGACGTACTCCCACCCGTGGCAGCTGGCCCGCTCGCTGGCGAGCCTCGACCACCTGTCCCGCGGGCGGGCGGCGTGGAACATCGTCACGACCGACTCGCCCGCGGCGGCGCGGAACTTCGGGCTCGACGGCAACCCGGACGCCGCGACCCGCTACGAGCGCGCCGAGGAGTACGTCGACGCGGTGCTGAAGCTCTGGGACAGCTGGGAGGACGACGCCATCCGGCTGGACCGCGCCGCGGGTCGCTACCTCGACCCGTCGCGCATCCACCACCCCGGCGTACGCACCTCCCACGTGCAGGTGGCGGGTGCCCTCACGACGCCGCGCCCTCCCCAGGGCTACCCGGTGCTCGTCCAGGCGGGTTCGTCGAACCACGGCCGGGCCTTCGCCGCCCGGTACGCCGAGGCGATCTTCACCGCCCAGCAGCGGATCGAGGACGCCCAGGCGTTCTACGCCGACGTCCGGGGTCGGGCCGCGGCACTCGGCCGCGACCCCGACCACGTGAAGATCCTGCCGGGGCTGAGCCCCGTCATCGGCGGGACGGAGGAGGAGGCGCTGCGCCTGCAGGCCGAGCTCAACGAGCTCACCGTGCCGGCCTTCGGGCTGATGCAGCTCAAGGACTTCGCGTACGTCGACCTCGACCACCTCGACCTCGACGAGCGGGTGCCGGAGGAGGCCTTCGCCGGAGCCGGCGACGTGACCGACAACGCGAAGAGCCGCACCCAGGTGTACGCCGACATCGTCCGCCGCGAGAAGCCGACCCTGCGCGAGCTGCTCCACAAGCTCGCCGGCGCCCGGGGGCACAAGGTGCTCGCCGGGACCCCCGAGCAGGTCGCCGACCACGTGGAGCGCTGGGTCACCCACGGCGCCGCCGACGGCTTCAACGTGATGCCGCCGTCCCTCCCGGCCGGGCTCGACGCCTTCGTCGAGACGGTCGTGCCGCTGCTGCGCGAGCGCGGGCTGTTCCGCGAGGGCTACACCGGCACGACCCTGCGCGACCACCTCGGTCTGCCGCGCCCGGTCAGCCAGTACGCGACCTGACCGGGCGGCAGGAGGAGGCTCAGACCGCCCCGGAGGTGGTGCGCTCCGGGGCCACCGGGCGCTCCGGCTCGGGAGCCGGAGCGTTCTCGGGGATCCGGCGCGGCCACCAGAACCGGTCGCCGAGGATCTGCGCCATGGCGGGCACCAGCAGGGTGCGGACCACCAGGGTGTCGAGCAGGACGCCGATGCAGATCACCGTCCCCAGCTGCGCGAGCACCACCAGCGGGAGGACGCCGAGCGCGGCGAAGACCGCGGCGAGCAGGATGCCGGCGCTGGTGATCACGCCGCCGGTCGCCGCGAGCGCCCGGATCATCCCCTGGCGCGGCCCCGCGATGCCCGTCTCCTCCCACGCCCGGGTGACCAGGAAGATGCTGTAGTCGACCCCCAGCGCCACGAGGAAGAGGAAGGCGAACAGCGCGACGGTGTTGTCGACGGCCGGGAAGTCGAAGATCCCCTGGAAGATCAGCCACGAGGCGCCCATGCTGGCGGCGTACGTGGTGACCACGGCGACGGCGAGGATCAGGCTGGCGACGACGGAGCGCAGCAGCAGGAGGAGCGCGATACTCACCAGGCCGAGGATCAGCGGCATGACGAGCTTCTGGTCGCGCTGGGCGCCCTCGGCCTGGTCGATCGCCTCGGCCTCGTTGCCGATCACGTAGGTGGTCTCGAAGTCGGCGAGCGCGCTGCGCAGGGCCTTCGTCGCCGCCTCGCTCTCGTCGCTGCCGGCCTGCGCGTCGAAGACGACCTCGATGCGGCTGGTCCCCTCGGTGGTGCTCAGCGGGCGGGCCGAGACCACCCGCTCGACCTCTGCAGCGGCACCGGCCACCTGCTCGGGGTCGGCCTGGGTCACGATCGTCGTCGGGTTGGTCAGGCCGGCCGGGAACGAGTCGCTGAGCCGGTCGGCCGCCGAGATCGCCTCGGGCTCGCTGACGAAGAGGTCGGTCTTGTCCAGGCCGGTGTTGATGCCGAGCGCGCCGGTGGCGAGGATGCCGAGGCCGACCACGGTGCTGACGGCGACCGTCTTCGGCCGGCGGCTGACCATCGTGCCGATCCGGCGCCACATCGACGGCGCGTCGACCAGCTGGGTCTCACCGACCTTCGGCTTCATCGGCCAGAAGATCCACCGGTCGAACGAGACCAGGCAGGCCGGGAGTACGACGAGCGCGAAGACGACGGCGACCACGATGCCCGCGGCGCAGGCGAGGCCGAGCCCGCGGGTCGACGGGGTCAGCGAGAGCAGCAGGGTGAGCAGGCCGACGATCACGGTGGTCGCGCTGGCGAGGACCGCCTCGGCCGTGCGCGGCAGGGCGCGGGCCATCGCCTCGCGCCGGTCGGCGTGGGCGCGCAGCTCGTCGCGGTAGCGCGAGATCAGCAGCAGCGCGTAGTTCGTGCCGGCACCGAAGACCAGGACCGAGAGGATCCCCTGCGTCGTACCGTCCCAGCCCAGGCCGGCCCAGTCGAGCAGGTACGTCGAGCCGACCGCCGCGATCCGGTCGGCGATGCCGACCACCAGCAGCGGGATGATCCACAGCACCGGGCTGCGGTAGGTGAGCACGAGCAGGATCGAGACGACCAGCATGGTCACCAGGAGCAGCCGCATGTCGGCGCCCTCGAAGACCTTGGAGATGTCGGCGCTCACGGCGGCGGGGCCGGTCACCTGGATCTCCGTGCCCGCCGGCGTCAGCTCGTCCAGGGCGTCCCGCAGGTCGTAGACGACCTCGTCGGGATCGGTGACGGTCCGATCCGGGATTGGTACGACGGCGACGGCCGCGGTTCCGTCCTCGCTCACGGTGAGCGGGCTCGCGCCGTTCGGGGCGATCGCGCCGAGCTCCACCAGCTCGGGGGCCAGCCGGTCCAGCTCCTGCTGGTCGAGCGCCTCGTCGCTGGTCACGGCGACGATCGCCGTACTCCCCTCCTTCTCCGGGAGGTCCTGGAGGAGCTGGGCGGCCAGCGAGGTCTGGGAGTCGTCGGGCAGGTTGTCCTGGGACTGGGTCTCGCGCTCCACCTCGCCCACCAGGCCGAGGAGGACCCCTCCGAGCAGCAGCGGAACCAGGGCGAAGAGCCACGCGGTCCGCCGCGAGACGATGAGGCGGGTCAGCGCGTGGAGGCGTCCCGGGTCGGGCTGGTCGGCGGCGGGCATGTTCGCTCCTGGGGTCGACAGGCGTAAGGTACGTAACGAGATTAGATATTAAGCAGGTGAGACAAAATTGAGCCAATCTCCAGAGCGCCGGAACCCCCAGCTGCTCAGTCTTGCGGTGGAGAAGGCCTGGCAGGTGCGGAGCAAGGTCGGGCGCCACGCCCAGCTCGGCCAGCACGAGCTCAGCGCGCTCCAGCTCCTCGCCGACCACGTGCTGGGTCCCGCCGAGCTCGCCCGGTTCCTGGGGGTCAGCACCGCCGCCGCGACCGGCATCGTGGACCGACTGGTCGCCCGCGACTTCGTCGAGCGGCACCCCCACGCCGACGACCGCCGGCGCACCGCGATCCATCTCACCGAGCACGGCCGGCTGTCCCTGCGCGAGCACCTGGCGCCGATGTTCACGGCGCTGCGCGGGCTGGAGGAGGGCTTCTCCGACGCCGAGTCCGCGGTCGTCGAGCGCTACCTGCGCCGGGCGATCGAGGCGTTCGAGCAGGTCACCGACCCCCAGTAGTTCGGCCCCACGCCGAGTCGGCAGAACTTGCGCGCCGAGTCGGCAGAAGTTGCGCGCCGAGTCGGCGGGTGGGTAGGGGAGGTGGGGCATCCCGCGGCGCGAGGAACTGTGCTCTCATGCGGAGGTGTCCTTGATGAAGGTCGTCCTGATCGCGGCTCTCGTGGTTCTCCTGCTCGTCATCGCGTGGGTGATCTGGGCGTCGGCCATCTCGCTGGAATGGGGTCAGTAGCCCGTGGTGCTGACCCATCGTCGAGTCGGCAGAAGTTGCGCGTCGAGTCGGCAGAACTTGCGCGTCGAGTCGGCGTGGTCGGCGGCGTCAGGTCGGGCAGGGAGCGTCTCGACGTGCGCCCCCTGCCCGATGCCTGGCGCGACCTCCGGGTCTGACTCCGGGGGCACGCACTCTCTCCGCGACGGGGACGCGGAGCCAGGCATGGGAGAGACGCACCCGGGGACCACGTCTTATGCGGCTTCCTACGCGGCGGTGAGGGCGTCCCTGCCGAAGGGGTGGTGGAAACGGGGAGTCAGGCGGAGGAGACGAGGCCCGCCCGGGCGTCCCTCAGGTCGTCCGTGACGTCGCGACACGGCTCGCAGGAGTGGAGGTGGGAGACGACGTGCTCCGGGAGCGGGGTGGCGGTGCGGGCGAGGAGGACGGCGACGTACTCCGCCCGGCACGCGGCGCAGGACGGGTCGGCGTTCGCCGGCAGGTGGCCGCGGACGTACGCGTCGCGCAGGCCCTGGCGAGCCCGGAAGGCGAGCGCCGCCACCGCGTTCGCGTTGATCCCGAGCAGACGCCCGACCTCGGAGAGCGGACGCTGCTCGACGCTCGTCCACCACAGCACCAGCTGCCAGCGCGACGGCAGGTCGCCGAGGGCGTCCGCGAGGAGCCGGGACTCCTGCTGCACGGCACTGTCGGGACGGGTGCGGTCCTCGGCGCGGCTGGCGGCGGCGTCCTTGTCGACGTCGTCGGTCACCACCACGCGGGCGTTCTTGCGGGCGAGGTCGGTGGCGGCGCTGCGTACCGCGGTGAACAGGTAGGCACGGAACGAGACCTGCGGCCCGCCGCCCCGGGCGATCTGCCTCAGCACCCGAGTGAAGGCCTCCGATACGACGTCGTCGACGTCGTCGATCCGGCACACCCCGCGCGCCACGCTGCGCGCGGCCGCGTGGTGCAGGCGGTAGAGCTCGTCGACCGCGTCCGGGTCGCCGTCGCGCGCGGCGGTGAGGAGGGCCTGGTCGCGTTCCGCCACCCGACGCAGGGGGTCGGGCGAGGCGGTCTCGACCAGCTGTCCCCGACGTCGTTCGGGTGAGCGGAACAGGGACAGCACGGCAGTACGATACCTGCCGTTGACGCCGCGACCGGGGGCCTGGGTACTACGTCAACCAAGTGATCGACGGTCGGCGGAGGGCGGACGCGATGGCGGTCTGGAGACGACGGGCGCCCCGTCGTGACGCTGCCCGCTCGGCGGGAACCGCCCGCTCCGACCTGCGGATCCAGCTCCCGCTGCTGTGGCCGGACGGCCCGGACGGCCGGCTCGACCCCGACGCGCTGCAGGCGCTGTCGCGGGAGTACGCCCGCACGGGGCGAGGCGTCGAGGAACTGCTCGCCGACCTCGACCAGCTCTGCTCGGTGCTGGGGATGAGGACGCCGAGCCGGATGATCGAGGACTCGTCGGTCGCGTGGGCCGACGCCTTCCTGGACACCGTCGGCGGCGTCGGACCGGAGTCCCCGGAGCCGCTGGCGGAGGTCGAGCGGCGCGTGATGCGCGCGGACAGTGACGAGTGGCGGGAGCTGGTGCCCAGCACCCGGCTGCTGACGATCACCTGGGAGCCCACGAAGCCTGACCGATCCGCCCTCGAACGGGTGATGGCGGAGGTCCGCCGTACCTTCCCCGGTGCGGCCGTCGCGGAGCAGTCCGTCGGGCAGGTGGTGGCTGCCGTCGACGGCGACGCCGACCTCGACCGTCGTACGGCGCTGCTGCGGACGCGGTGCGCCGAGCTCGTCCGGTCGTCCGCCCCCACCGTGCAGGTCGAGCCGGGTCCGGTCGACGCGGACCTCGCCAGGCGCCTGTTCCGCAGGGCCGGCTGAGCGCCAGGATGGACCCGGTCCAGGGACTGCTCGCGGACGTCACGGCGATGACCCGCCAGGCCGCGATCGACGGGCTGACCCTGGCCTCGGTCTACGCCGACGTCCGGCTGATCCTGGACCTCGATCCCGAGGACGAGCTGCCGGCCGAGCTGCTGCGGGCCTGCGCCGTCGCGTGGTCGCAGACGCACGCGGACCTCGACCGGCCGGACGACCTCCGGGTGCTCGCCTGGGACGAGCTCGAGGACAGGCTGTGGCTGCTCGCCGGCGCGGACGCCGAGCCGCCCGCCTGGGCCGTCCTCGCCGAGCTGCCCCCTCGCCGCGCCGGGAACGAGGGCCGCCTGCTGCTCCCCGACGACGTGCTCCGCGTGGCCGCGGGCCTGCTGGCGTCGCGGCTCGACCGGCCGATGGAACACGTGGCGCTGCTCGAGGGTCCGGGCGGTACGCCGTACGGGCTGGTCGCGCTCGTGCAGGGCGACCAGCACCGGGCCGAGCAGGCGCGGTCGTGGGTGGTCGGACTCGACACGGGGAGTCGGGGCGCGGTCGTGACCGTCCACCGGCTGGTCGACCACCCGGAGGGACTCCTGGCGGCGGTCCGCGAGGCCGTGGCTACGCTCGCGAGCGGCGACTGAGCTCCGCGGCGGCGGCGTCGACCAGGTCGCCGGCCTCGGCCACGGAGCCGGCGCGGGTCGCGACCAGGAGGCGGTCGGAGATCCCCACCTCGTCGCACCAGGCCGTGAGCGTGGGCTCGTCGAGGCCGCGTACGACGAGACCGATCTCCGAGCGTCCGGACCGTCCGACGGCGATCGCCTCGGGCCGGGACTCCCATGCGTCGGCGACGACCGACGCGGTGTCCGCCAGCTCCGTGGGGTCCGGCGTCGTCATCACCACGGCGACCGCGCTGTCGGTCGCCGCCGCGGAACCCTGGGCCGCCTCGCCCAGCGCCTGCCGGAACGCACGGGTGGACAGCAGGCCGGTCGCGGTGTCGTGGGCCGGGATCCGGCCCATCAGGGTCCGGCGTGCCCAGGGTGCGGGCGCCTCGGTCCCGGAGCGCGTCGAGCGACGCAGCAGGCAGACCCAGCCGTTCGGCGGCGTACCGTCGGAAGGCAGGCGCTGGACGTACCCGCCGAGCCGGACCTGGTCGCTCCCGACCCGCAGGGTCACGCTCAGCGCGTCGACATCGGCCAGGTCGGTGCCGAGCAGGTCGGCGGCCGCCGTGTCCGCCGGCGGCGGCTCGACGCCCCGCAGGTCGTAGAAGAGGCGGGCCGGAGCGTTGAGGTCGACCAGCCGCTGCTGGTCGTCGAAGACCAGGACGAGCGCCCCGAGGTCGTCGATGAGCGTTCCGCTCTCGGACCGGGGGCGGATGCCGTCGCCGACGCGCACGGTGGTGGCCACGACGACGACCAGCGTCACGGTCACGATGACGTCGGTGATGTTGAGGCGGAAGGCCTCCGCGATCAGGGTGACGACCGCGGCGACGAGGATGAGGCGGGCGACGCCCCGCGGCGCCGGCTCCCGGTCGCCGGCACGCCGGGCGACCTGGACGGCGATGGCCAGCAGGAGCGAGAAGCAGTAGACCGTGTTGACGACGAAGAGCGCCGAGCGGACGTCCAGGCCGCCGACCAGCCGGGCGGCCAGGATCATCGCGGGGGCGGCGATCCACATGGCCGTGAGGGCGCGGCTCGGTCGCCACTCGGGCCGCGTGAACCAGCCGGCCCAGAGCAGCAGGGCGCCCGTCGTGAACGCGATCGCGGGGAACCAGGGGATCTGGTGCCAGGGGTGGATGCCCTCGTGCTTCACCGACGTCACGCACAGCGCCCAGACCACGGTGCCGCCCGACGCCCATCCGAGGTACGGCGTCAGCACCCTGAGCCGCGGCGGCAGCATGAGGACGACGACCCAGGTGATCGCGGCGACGATCGCGGCGAGCAGGTGCACCCCCGTCACCACCGACACGCGGGCCATGGTGGCACAGCGGACCCCCATCGCCGAGTCGGCAGTAGTTGCGCGCCGAGTCGGCAGAACTTGCGCACAACCTGTCGGCAACTACTGCCGACCCGACGTGGCTCAGTCGGCGTGGCCGACGACCGCGACCGGCCGGTCGGCGTCGTTGAGGACCTGCCGGTTGACCGAGCCCAGCAGGACCCGGCGGACGAGCCCCTTCCCCTGCCGGCCGACGACGATCAGCTGCGCGTCGCCCGCGTGGCTCAGGATCGTCTCCGCCGGGCGCCCCTCGACGACGACCTCCTCGACGGTGACCGACGACCCGAGCTCGGTGCGTGCCGCCTCGTGTGCGCGGGCGACCGACCCGGCGACCTCCGCCTGGTTGTCGGCCCGGATCCGCTCCGCGAGCTCGTCGCCGTACCGCGACGGGCGCATCGGGACGTCGTACGCCGCGACCGCCCGGACCCAGGTGTCGCGTACGGCGGCCTCGGTGAGCGCGAAGCGCAGGGCGGCGGCGCCGGCCTCGGACTCGTCGACGCCCACGACGATCGGCCCGGACGCCGGCTGCTCGCCGCCGACCACCACGACGGGGCACGTGGACTGGATCGTCAGCCGGTTGCTCACCGAGCCGAGCAACGCGCTCGCGGCGTCGCCCAGCCCACGACGTCCGACCACGACCATGCTCGCGCGCTCCGACGCCTCCGTGAGCAGGGTGCCGGGATGGGCGCGCTCGGAGACGAGGGAGCAGCTGAGGTCGGGATCGACCTCGCGCACCCGCGTCGCGGCGGCGTCGAGGACCTGCCGGGAGAACTCGGCGTACCAGCCGACGGGCTCGGTGTCGGACAGACCGCGGTAGCCGTAGAACTCGAGGTCGGGCAGGTACGAGTACGCGCTGATCAGCTCGAGCGGCTCGCGCCCCAGGCGGGCGCGGGCCGCCGCCCACTCCAGGGCCTGCGCGCTCTGCGGTGAGCCGTCGACGCCGACGACGATGGGACCACTCATCGGATGTCCTTCCGTCGGCTGCGATTGTCGCGGACGGAACGGGCTCGCGACCACCGTGGCTGTCTGGGGCAGGATGACGGCACGAGACCCCGGCCCCGGAGGGATGCCATGAGCGAGGCGCTGCTCGACCTGAGGTCGGCCCCGGCGAGCCACGGCTGACGACGCGCCGCCCCGCTGGACATGCTCGCCATCGCCGTCGGCCTCGTCGTCCTGCTCCTCGGCGCCCACCTGCTGGTCCGCGGCGGCACCGGCCTCGCCGCCTGGCTGGGCATCCGCCCGATGGTCATCGGTCTCACCGTGGTCTCTCTGGGCACCAGCGTGCCCGAGCTCGCGGTCGGGATCGACGCAGCCGTCGGCGGCAGTCCGGGCCTCGCCATCGGCAACATCGTCGGCACGAACCTCGTCAACCTGCTGCTGATCCTCGGCCTCAGCGCGGTCCTGGCCCCGGTGGTGTTCGAGACCCAGACGCTCCGGTTCGACCTCCCCGCCATGACGGTCGCGGCCGTCGTCCTGGTCCTCGCCTCCCTCGACGGACGCCTGACCCGCGCCGACGGCCTGCTGCTCCTCGCGGGTGCCGTGGCGTACACCTGGGCGCTGGTGCTGATCAGCCGCCGGGGCGGGCCGCAGCCCGAGCCCGTCGACGCCCCGGTGGCGCGGCCGGTGCCGGACGCGCTGTCCCTGCTCGGCGGGATCGTGACGATCGTGGTGGGCGCGGAGCTGCTCGTGGACGGGGCCGTCAGGACGGCCGACTCCCTCGGTGCCAGCGAGACGGTCATCGGCCTCACCGTGGTGGCCATCGGTACGTCGGCCCCGGAGCTGGTCACGACGCTGGTCTCCACGTGGCGGGGCGATCGCGCCATCGCGCTCGGCAACCTGCTGGGCTCGAGCATCTACAACATCGCCTTCGTCCTGGGGCTCACGGTCGTGGTCGCGCCGGGCGGGCTGGCGGTCCCTCGCGAGGTGCTGGCCTCGGACCTGCTCCTGATGATGGTCGTCACGCTCGCGGCGATCCCGGTGTTCGCGTCCGGCCGGCGCCTGAGCCGGCTGGAGGGCGGGGCGTTCGTCGCGGTGTACCTCGGCTACCTGGCCTGGCTGCTGGTCACCCGGACCTGACGTACCTCCACCGCCGACTCGGCGTGCAAGTTCTGCCGACTCGGCGTGCAAGTTCTGCCGACTCGGCGTGCAAGTTCTGCCGACTCGGCGTGCAAGTTCTGCCGACTCGGCGTGCAAGTTCTGCCGACTCGGCGTGCAAGTTCTGCCGACTCGGCGGGGGGTGGCAATTGCGCGTCAAGCCCGGTTAAGACGGCGTCAAGATCGGGGATGGGGCGGTTCGCGAGGTGTTGGCTCGCAGCCATGAGCCTTGAAAGCGGACTGCTGACCTGCGCAGTCGTCGGCGTCGTGATCTACCTGCTCGCCGCCCTGATCTACCCGGAGCGTTTCTAGTGTCCGACACCGTCTCCGGCCTGCTGTCGATCGCCGCGATGGTGCTCGTCCTGGCGATCGTCTACCGCCCACTGGGCGACTACATGGCCCGCGTCTACGACAGCGCGAGGCACCTGCGCGTCGAGCGGGGCGTCTACCGCCTGACCGGCGTCAACCCGGACGTCGAGCAGAGCTCGCGGTCGTACGCCGTCAGCGTGGTCGCGTTCTCGGCGGTGGGCGTGGTCGTCCTGATGGCTCTGCAGCTGCTGCAGAGCCACCTGCCGATGAGCCGCGACCTGCCCGACGTGCCGTTCTGGATGTCGTTCAACACCGCGGCGTCGTTCGTCGCGAACACCAACTGGCAGTCGTACGCCGGCGAGTCGACGCTGGGCTTCACGGTCCAGATGGCCGGGCTCGCCGTCCAGAACTTCCTGTCCGCGGCGGTGGGGATGGCGGTCGCGGTCGCCCTGATCCGCGGCTTCGTCCGGGTCCGCGCCGGCACGCTGGGCAACTTCTGGGTCGACCTGACCCGGGGGACGCTGCGCATCCTGCTGCCCATCGCGTTCGTCGGCGCCCTGCTGCTGATCGCGGGCGGCGTCGTGCAGAGCTTCTCCGACACCGACGTCACGACCCTGGCCGGGCACGGGCAGGTGATCACCGGAGGCCCGGTCGCCAGCCAGGAGGTCATCAAGGAGCTGGGGACGAACGGCGGCGGGTTCTTCAACGCCAACTCCGCGCACCCCTTCGAGAACCCCAGTGGCTACACCAACCTGCTGGAGATCCTGCTGATCCTGCTGATCCCCGTCTGCCTGACCCGGACCCTGGGCACGATGCTCGGCAACCGGCGTCAGGGGCTGGCGATCCTCGGGGCGATGGGCGTGCTGTACGCGATCTCTCTCGCCGCCGTCGCCGCCGCCGAGGTCGGAGCCCGCTCCCAGGCCGCTCAGGCCGCGGGCGCGGCGATGGAGGGCAAGGAGACCCGCTTCGGTGAGTGGGCGACGGCGCTGTTCGCCGTCTCGACCACCGGCACCTCCACGGGCGCGGTCAACGCCAGCCACGATTCGCTGACCCCGACCGGCGGCGGAATGGTCCTGCTCAACATGATGTTCGGCGAGGTCACGCCGGGCGGCGTCGGCTCGGGGATCTACGGGATCCTGGTCCTGGCGATCGTCGCGGTCTTCATCGCCGGCCTGATGGTCGGCCGGACCCCGGAGTTCCTGGGCAAGAAGATCGGCGCGCGCCAGATGACGTACGTCGCGCTGTACATGCTCGTCACCCCCGCCCTCGTGCTCGTCGGCACCGGCCTGGCGATCTCGCTCGGCTCGACGCCGGACGCGATGGGCAACCCCGGCGGGCACGGGTTCGCCGAGGTCCTCTACGCCTACACCTCGGGCGCGAACAACAACGGCAGCGCCTTCGGCGGCATCACCGTCACCTCGGACTTCTTCCAGATCACGATCGGCCTGGCCATGCTCCTGGGCCGGCTGCTCCCGATCGTGCTGGTGCTGCTCCTGGCCGGCTCCCTGGCCGAGCAGCCCAAGGTCCCGACGACCGCTGGCACGCTGCCCACCCACAAGCCGCTGTTCGTGTCCCTGCTCGTCGGCGTGGTGATCGTCTTCACCGCCCTGACCTACTTCCCCGCCCTGTCCCTCGGACCTATTGCGGAGGCACTCGCATGAGCACCACCACGTCCCCCGCCCCCACGACGACGACCCCGCTGGTGCACCGACCAGCCGCCGGCATGAGCCTGCGCGTGCTGCTCGCCCAGGGCCTGCAGCAGCTCCCGGAGGCGCTGCGCAAGCTCGACCCCCGCCACCTGTGGCGCTCGCCGGTCATGTTCCTGGTCTGGCTCGGCTCGGTCGGAACCACGGTCGCCGCGATCCTCGATCCCAGCACCTTCGCCGTCGCGCTCGCCGTCTGGCTCTGGCTGACCGTCCTCTTCGGCAACCTCGCCGAGGCTGTCGCCGAGGGCCGCGGCAAGGCGCAGGCCGCCTCGCTGCGGGCCACCCGAAGCGACACCGTGGCCCGGCTGCTGGACCGCTCCGGTCGCGAGAGCGAGGTCCCCAGCACCCGGCTGAAGGTCGGCGACCGGGTCGTCGTCGAGGCGGGTCAGGTGATCCCCGGTGACGGCGACGTCGTCGAGGGCGTGGCCAGCGTGGACGAGTCGGCGATCACCGGCGAGTCCGCCCCGGTGATCCGGGAGGCGGGCGGGGACCGCAGCGCGGTCACGGGCGGCACGACGGTCCTCTCGGACCGCATCGTCGTCCGGATCACCGCCGCGGCGGGGGAGTCCTTCCTGGACCGGATGATCTCGCTGGTCGAGGGCACCTCGCGGCGCAAGACGCCCAACGAGATCGCCCTGTCGATCCTGCTGATCAGCCTCACGCTGGTCTTCGTCGCCTCGGTCGCGACCCTCCCCCCGATGGCCGAGTACGCCGGCGCGCCCCAGGAGCTCGTCGTGCTGATCGCGCTGCTGGTGTGCCTGATCCCCACGACGATCGGCGCGCTGCTCTCAGCGATCGGCATCGCCGGCATGGACCGGCTGGTCCGGGTCAACGTGCTGGCGATGTCGGGGCGCGCGGTCGAGGCCGCGGGCGACGTGTCGACGCTGCTCCTCGACAAGACCGGCACCATCACCTACGGCAACCGGCAGGCCGGCGCGTTCGTGGCGGCGCCCGGCACCGACGCTGACGACCTCCGCGACGCCGCGCGGCTTTCCAGCCTGGCCGACCAGACCCCCGAGGGCCGCTCGATCGTCGAGCTGGCGCTGCGCCAGGGCGCCGACGACCGTGACCTGCCCGTCGGGGCGACGTTCGTGGAGTTCACCGCGCAGACCCGGATGTCGGGGGTCGACCTCGCCGACGGCACCCGGATCCGCAAGGGCGCCGGCTCCTCCGTGGCCGGCTGGCTCGGGACGGAGCCCGACCCCGCGGTGACCGACACCGTCGACGACATCGCCCGCCAGGGCGGCACCCCGCTCGTCATCGCCCGCACGGACGCCGACGGCCGGGGGAGCGTGCTCGGCGTGGTCCACCTCAAGGACGTCGTGAAGGAGGGGATGACCGAGCGCTTCGCCGAGCTCCGCTCCATGGGCATCCGCACGGTGATGATCACCGGGGACAACGCCCTGACGGCCCGGGCGATCGCCGAGGAGGCGGGTGTCGACGACTTCCTCGCCGAGGCCACCCCCGAGGACAAGATGGCCTACATCCGCCGGGAGCAGGCCGGTGGCCGGCTCGTCGCGATGACCGGCGACGGCACCAACGACGCCCCCGCGCTCGCGGCCGCCGACGTCGGCGTCGCGATGAACAGCGGTACGGCGGCCGCCAAGGAGGCCGGCAACATGGTCGACCTCGACTCCGACCCGACGAAGCTCATCGACATCGTCGAGATCGGCAAGCAGCTGCTGATCACCCGGGGCGCCCTGACGACGTTCTCCATCGCCAACGACATCGCGAAGTACTTCGCGATCATCCCGGCGATGTTCGTGGCGGCGTACCCCTCGCTCGACGCGCTCAACGTCATGGGCCTGGCGACCCCGCAGTCCGCGATCCTCTCGGCGGTCATCTTCAACGCCCTCGTCATCGTGGCGCTGATCCCGCTCGCCCTGCGCGGCGTCCGGTTCCGCGCCGCGGCCGCCGGCGACGTCCTGCGCCGCAACCTGCTCGTCTTCGGCCTCGGCGGCGTGCTCGTCCCCTTCGCCGGGATCAAGCTCATCGACCTGCTCGTCTCCACCATCCCCGGGATCGGCTGACCACCATGCTCAACGACATCGCCCGACAGTCCCTCGCCGGACTGCGCATCCTGCTGACCTTCACCGTCATCCTCGGCATCGCCTACCCCGTCGCGGTCTGGGCGGCCGGGCAGGCGTTCGGAGACCGTGCCGACGGCCAGCCCGTCACCGTGGACGGCCAGGTCGTCGGCTCCCGGCTGCTCGGCCAGCACTTCGAGGGCGCGGAGTGGTTCCACTCGCGCCCTTCCGCCAACGACTACGACACCCTGGCCTCCGCCCCCAGCAACCTCGGCCCCTCGAACCCCGACCTGCTCGCGGTCATCGAGGAGCGCCGCGTCGAGGTCGCGCGCACGGAGGGGGTGGCCGAGGACGCCGTACCGCCGGACGCGCTCACCGCGTCCGGATCGGGCCTGGACCCCCACATCTCACCCGAGTACGCCGCCCTCCAGGCGCCGCGCGTCGCGGAGGCCAACGGCCTCGACCGGGGCCTCGTGGAGGACCTGATCGAGGAGCACACCGACGGTCGCTCCCTCGGGTTCCTCGGCGAGCCGGGGGTCAACGTGCTCACCCTGAACCTCGCCGTCCGGGAGGCGGGCGAGCGATGAGGGGAATGGGATAGAGACTGTGCCCATGGAGCGAGGAGTCCTGCGCGTCTACCTGGGCGCCGCCCCCGGGGTGGGGAAGACCTTCGCCATGCTCCAGGAGGGCCATCGCCGTGCCGAGCGGGGGACCGACGTCGTCGTCGGGTACGTCGAGACGCACGGGCGCGCGCGGACCGCCGAGGCGCTCGAAGGCCTCGAGGTGATCGGGCGCCGCACGCTCGAGCACCGCGGCACCCGGCACGAGGAGATGGACCTCGACGCGATCCTGACCCGCGCGCCGGCCGTGGTCCTGGTGGACGAGCTGGCCCACACCAACGTGCCGGGCAGCCGGTACGAGAAGCGCTGGCAGGACGTCCAGGCCCTGCGCGCCGCCGGCATCGAGGTCATCACGACCGTCAACATCCAGCACCTGGACTCGCTCAACGACGTCACCGAGGCCATCACCGGTGTCCGGCAGCGGGAGACCGTCCCCGACGACGTCGTCCGGTCGGCCGACCAGATCGAGCTCGTGGACATGAGCCCGCAGGCGCTGCGCCGGCGGATGGCGCACGGGAACGTCTACACCGCGGACAAGGTCGACGCGGCCCTCGGTCAGTACTTCCGCGAGGGCAACCTCACCGCCCTGCGCGAGCTGGCCCTGCTGTGGCTGGCCGACCGGGTCGACGAGGGCCTGGAGCGCTACCGCGACCAGCACGACATCGACTCCACCTGGGCGACCCGGGAACGCATCGTCGTCCCGGTCAGCGGCGGCCCCGAGTCCACGACGCTGATGCGGCGGGCCGCCCGGATCGCCTCGCGTGCCTCGGCGGGGGAGTGGCGGGCGCTGTACGTCGCCCGGACCGACGGGCTCACGGGCGTCTCGCCGGCCGTGCTCGCCAAGCTGCAGGAGAAGACCGAGCAGCTCGGCGGCACGTTCCACACCGTCGTCAGCGACGACGCGGCCGAGGGCATCCTGGACTTCGCCCGCGCAGAGAACGCCACCCAGGTCGTCGTCGGCGCCAGCCGGCGGGGCCGGGTCTCCGCGCTGCTCCGGCCGGGGATCGGCGAGCGGGTCGTCGCCGGCTCGGGTGACATCGACGTCCACATCGTCACCCACGACTACGCCCGCGGCACCAGGCGCGCCCCCGAGACGGCCCCCATCCTCGGCCGCCGGCGGCGGGTGCTCGGGTACCTCTTCGGCCTGCTCGGGCCGTCACTGGTGAGCCTGCTGCTGTGGGCGACCCACGACTGGCACGGCCTGACCACCGAGTCGATGGTGCTGATGGCGGTGGTCGTGGCGACGGCGCTGATCGGCGGGCTGCTGCCCGCCGTCCTCGCGGCGCTGGTCAGCGGGATCCTGCTCAACCTGCTCTTCGTCTCGCCGCGGTACGTGCTGACCATCGCCGAGCCCGAGAACGCCTTCGCGCTGCTGCTGTTCGTCCTGGTGGGGGTCGCCGTCGCCACCGTCGTCGACAACGCCGCCCGCCGGACCACGCAGGCGGTCAAGGCGCGCGCCGAGGCCGATGCGCTCACCGTCCTCGCCCACAGCCTGCTCAACGCCACGGACGACCCGGCCGGTCTGCTCTCGTCGGCGTGCGCGCTGTTCAACGCCCGCGGCGCGGCGATCCTGCGCCGCGACCCGGTCAGCGTGGTGGCGGGCTGGGGCATCGCGCCGACGTCGGTGGAGGAGGCCGACATGGTCGTCGACGTCGACGACGACACGGTCCTCGTGCTGGCCGGCGACAAGCTGCCCGCCTCGCAGCGCGGCCTCCTCCAGGCGTACGCCGCGTACGCCCGGGTCATGGACGAGCGCCGGGCCGCGACCGAGGCCGAGAACGAGCGCCTCCGCCTCGCCGAGATCGACCGGACCCGGACGGCGCTCCTCGCCGCGGTGTCGCACGACCTGCGCTCGCCGCTCTCGGCGGTCAAGGTGGCCGCCGACAGCCTCTCGGCGGACGACGTGACCTGGTCGGAGGCCGACCGGGCGGAGTTCGTCGACATCATCCGCGAGTCCACCGACCGGCTGATCGCGCTGGTCACCAACCTGCTCGACATGAGCCGCATCCACACCGGCTCGATCAGCGCGGCCGACGCGGAGGTCTCGCTGGCGCGCGCGGTGGACCTCAGCATCGAACCGCTCCCCGGGGGCGAGAGGATCCGGGTGCGGGTCGACGAGAACCTGATGGTGCTGGCCGACCCCGGCCTGCTCGACCGGGTGCTGGCCAACATCTGCGAGAACGCGCTGAAGTACACCCCCGAGGACGCCGCCATCACCATCGACGCCGCACCGGTCGGCCACGACCGGGTCGCGCTCCGGATCGCCGACACCGGCCCCGGCGTGCAGAACCGCGACCACGAGCGGCTCTTCGCGCCCTTCCAGCGGCTGGGCGACGTACCCGGCCGGGACGGGGTCGGGCTCGGGCTCGCCGTCGCCCGCGGCCTCACCGAGGCGATCGGCGGCACGATCAGCACCGAGGACACCCCCGGTGGGGGTCTCACCTTCGTCATCGAGCTGCGCCGAGCACCCGAGGAGGACCCGGCATGACCTTCGTCCTGATCGTGGACGACGATCCCGCGATCCGCCGTACCCTCACGGTCAACCTGCGGGCGCGCGGGTACGACGTCGAGTCGGCCGGCGACGGGCGCTCGGCCCTGCAGATCGTCGACGAGCGGATGCCGGACGCGATCCTGCTCGACCTCGGCCTGCCGGACATGGACGGCGTCGCGGTCCTCACCAGGCTGCGGACCTTCACCGCCGTACCCGTGATCGTCGTGTCGGCCCGCACCGAGTCCGACGACAAGGTCGAGGCGCTCGACCTGGGCGCCGACGACTACGTCAACAAGCCGTTCTCGCTGGAGGAGCTCCTCGCCCGGGTCCGAGTGGTCACCCGCCGTACGGCGACCGACGCCGAACCGGTGTCCGTCGAGATCGACGGCCTCGTGCTCGACCTCACCGACTCGCGCGCCACGCGGGACGGCGAGGACGTCCACCTCACCCCGACCGAGTGGCGGATCGTGGACCACCTGGTCCGCCGTCGCGGTCGGCTGGTGCGCCAGGCCGAGCTGCTCCGCGCGGTGTGGGGACCCAGCTACGAGCGGCAGAGCAACTACCTGCGGGTCCATCTCTCGGCCATCCGCCAGAAGCTCGAGGCCGACCCGGGTCACCCGGTCCTCTTCGTCACCGAGCCGGGCATGGGCTACCGGTTCGCGCCCACCCGCGGCCGGTAGTCCTCAGCCGAGCAGACCGAGCTGGTAGCCGCGGCGTACGGCGTCGTGGCGGTCGCCGACGCCGAGCTTGCGGTACAGCGAGGAGGCCTGGGTCTTCACGGTGTTGCGGGAGACGAACAGCTCCCGCGCGGCCTGGTCGAGGGAGAGGCCGCGGGCGAGGGCGCCGAGCACCGTCGCCTCGCGCGGGGTGAGGTCGGGCAGGTCGTGCACCTCCGTGTGGGAGGTGCGGACCCCGGCCTCGTCCAGCATCGCGACGATCTCGCCGAGACCGGGTACGGCGGGGCGGTGCGCGTCCAGGACCCGGCGCGGCACGCGGGAGAAGGGCAGCAGGAGCCGCTCGCGCTGGGCGACCCGGACGGCGTCGGCGAGCAGCGTGCGGGCCGGCGCGGGGTCGGGCTCGTCGTCGGAGCTCCACGCGGCGAGCACCAGGGCCTCGACCCGGATGGCGGCGAAGGGATGGCCGCTCGACAGGGCGGGTTGCAGGAGGAGCAGGGCCTCCTCGGCCCGGCCCGTGGAGAGCGCCAGCCGGGCGCGGGTGAGCGCCACGAAGGGGGAGCCGGCGTCCAGCTCGGACAGGACCCGGGTCGCCAGGGCGGTACGGCCCAGCGAGAGCCAGATCTCGGCCTCGGCGGCTCCGAGCAGCCCGGTCAGCCAGCCGCGGAGCGGCTGCGTCGCGAGACGCTCGCGCGCGTCGGCGAGCCGCGCGCCGGTCCGGGAGCGCCCGCCCCAGGCCAGGGCGTGCTGGGCCTCGACCCACAGCGTGAACGGCCACAGCTCGTGGTCGAGCGGGATCTCCTGGCTCAGGCCGCGCAGCTCGGCGTCGTCGGCGTCGAGCGCCTGGACCCGGTCGGCGGCCACGGCGATCCGGGCGGCGACGTCGACGGCGGAGGGCGCGCCGGTGTCGGGTCCGCGACCCGCCCGCCACCGCTCCTGCCAGTGCGCGGTGGCCTCGCGGTCGCCCTGGAGTACGGCGCAGAGGGCCAGCCGTCCCGCGGCGTCGGCCGCGATCGCGTCCCGGCCGTCGGCCCCGTCGACCGCCACGCGCAGATCGGTGATCGCGGCGGTCGTCTCCCCGCTGAGCAGCCAGACCGTCCCGGTCTGCCAGCCCGCGCGGCGCAGCACGGTGGTGGCGGGTCCCGTCCCGGCCGTGCGGAGCACCCCGGCGAGGGCGTCGGCGCGACGAGCGAGCGGCACCGCCGCGGCCAGGTCGCCGCGGCCGACCTCGCGGCGGACGAGGAGGGCGAGCAGGTCCAGGGTCCGGGCGACGCTCTCGTGGTCACGGGCGGGATCGTCGTCGGACGTGTCCTCGACGGCCGGCAGCAGGTCCGCCGTCCAGGCCCGGAGAGCGGGGGACTCCGGGTCGGCCTCGTCGGGCGCGACGAGCTGGCGACCGATCTCGACGCGGGGGTGGTCGCGCACCTCGCTCGCGGGGATCCGCCCCAGGTCGCGGCGCAGCCCGGCGGGGTCCTCGGCGAGCAGCTCCCACAGGTGCTCGTCGACGATGTCCACCGCCAGCGGCCAGACGCGGCCCGCGACCGCCTGTCGGAGTGCCCGGCCGGGCTCGCCCGCGTCCAGCCAGTGCCGCGCGACGGTGGTGTGCAGGGGTGCCGGCGACCCGAGCTCGTCGGCGTCGTAGCAGCTGCGGAAGTAGTCCCGCATCACCGGGGGCAGCCGTACCAGCGGCTCCCCGGTGCTGATCAGCGGATCCAGGGTCCCGATGATCTCCAGGGGGATCCGGGCGTCGTCGTCCAGCGGTCCGGTGGCGGCGAGGACGGCGCCGTACGTCGGCTCCTCGACCAGCGCGGCGCGTCGTACGGCGGCCCAGGCGGCGGGCGGCAGCGTGGGCACCAGGTTGACGGCGAGGAACCAGGCGACGTGCCGCGGCGACCACCGGGTGACGGTGCGGCCGTCGCTGTCGGGGAGTGATTCGAGGCCGGTCCGGAGTAGGGCGGCCCAGCCGCCGGTCGCGGCGCGCACGTCCTCGGCGCCGGCCTCGTCCAGGTCGAGGTCGTGGAGGAGGGCGAGCCGCCGCACCTCGTCGGCGGTGAACTGGAAGTCCGCGGTGCCGATGATCCGGGTCTCGGCCTCCAGCAGGGCCTTGGCGACGGGGTCGAGCCGGCGGCGCAGGCAGGCCACGAGGTGGACGTCGTGGCAGTCGCGGACCACCTCGACCAGCCCGTCCCCGATCGCGCCGAGGATCGGCTCGGCGTTGTTCACGACCAGCGCGAGCCGCCGGTCCAGCCCCTGCAGGCGCCGCCGCAGCAGCCGCAGCGTGACCGCCGGGTCGGCGTCCGGCTCGAGGCCGGCGTGCCGGGCCAGGGCGGTCACGACGTCCGCCGGCTCGTCCACCTCGCCGTCCACCCAGATGACGTCGTGTCCCTCGTCGACCGCGTGCGTCGCCCACCGGGTCGCCAGCACCGCCTTGCCGGCCCCCGACGGGGCGAGCAGGACCGTGATCGGCGACCACCGGTCGAGCAGCGCCATCAGCTGCGGGCGCGCCAGGAAGTCCGGGTTGACCCGGGGCAGGTGAGTCATCGGGACTCATCATGACCCGCCGTGGCGTGAGTATCCCCCGAACGGGTGGGACGGGGGCGGGTTGTCCGGCGGCTGCAATTGCGGCCGTAGGGCGGGGTGGCGGGGGCTGGGGATGTCGTACGGCCGCAATTGCAGCGGTGGTGCAGGCCGGCCGGGAGCGGGCGCCGTACGGCCGCAATTGCGGCCGTGGTGCGGATCGGTCGGGCTCAAACCTGTCCAACGGCCGCAATTGCGCCGCTCGTGCAGACCCACCGGCCCCGGGCATGTCCAACGGCCGCAATTGCGGCCTCCGGGCAGGCCGTCCACCACCCGCCCGGATCACCTCTCTGGTCTAGACCGTCTCGGCCCGGCCGTAATCACCTCGCACCCGAACCGTCTGGTCGTCGGCAAGCCGTATCGGCTCCGGCACACACACGGATGGGGACATGAGGAACTTGCGACACAGAGGCCTGACGAGGTTGCTGACGGCAGCCGTCATGGTGGCCGCTCTCGGGACGACGGGCGTGGCTGCGGCCGTGACCGAGCAACCGACCTCCGAGACCACGTCGGCGCCGGGTGCGCCGTCCACCGACCCGACCCAGCCGGAGCCGACCGAGCCGGCACCGAGCCAGCAGTCGGACGAGCCGACGGGGGACGCGCCGACCAAGGACGCCACGGACGAGCCGACCAAGGACGACCGCGAGGAGAAGGGCGCCCGGGGCGACGACGTCCGCAAGCCCCCCGTCGCGGCTGCGGCCGCGCCCGCCCAGTCGCAGGTCGGCATCACGAAGGAGAGCAGCCTCGACGGCGGCTCGGTGACGCCGGGCGCGCAGTTCACCTACATCCTCACCGCGCGCTGCTCGGGCCTGACCGCCGGCTGCGTGAACCAGACCGTCACCGACGTGCTGCCCGCGGGCCTCGACGTGACCTCGCTGCCGCCGACGACCGAGACCCGCATCGTGGACTACGACGCCGCGACGCGCACCCTCACCGTGCGCTTCGTCGAGCCGCTCCAGGAGCCGGTCGGCTCGGTCGGCCTCAACGACGGCGCGACCCGGGTCTTCGAGCTCGGCATGCGCCTGCCGGCGAACAGCCCGCTGCCGAACGGTGCGGAGATCACCAACACCGCCACGACGGTCGCCGACAACGCGCCCGAGGCCTCGGACGACAACGTGCTGCCGGTCTCGGTGCCGCGCGAGGTGCGGCCGGTCGCCACGAAGAACTGGGCCGACGGCTCGGCGATCGCCGGGACCGGTGAGGCCACCACGGTCACCCTCGGGGTCCGCAACGCCTCGTCCGGGGCGGTCAGCGTCGGCGAGCTGCGGGTCACCGACGTCACGCCTGCGACGTACGAGAACTTCGACCTGACCGGCGTCGAGCTGGTCGCCTTCCCGGCCGGTGCCGACCGCGCCCGGCTGCTGGTGTGCACCGCCGCCGAGTCCGACTGCGCCGACGCGGCCGACTGGACCGCCGGTCCCGTCGCGTCCGCGACCGGGCCGCTCGCCCTGCCCGCCGGCATCGACGCCGAGGACGTCACCGGCGTCCGGGTCGTCTTCACCGCCGACGACGGCAGCGCCCTGCCGTACGACGCGACGGGCGGTACGGTCCGCCTCGGGCTGGAGCTGCGCGAGACCGTCCGCTCCACGGGGGACGACCTCCTGCCCACCACCAAGCTCACCGTCACCAACTGCGCCGTCCCCGGCGCGATCGACGAGAACGACGACCTGACCTCCGGTCCGTCGGTCTGCGACACCTTCGACGTGCTGCCCGACACCGTCCTCGTCCACGCCACCAAGTCCTTCGTGGCCGACACCGACGGCAGCTTCGGCCGCGACAACGGTGAGTACGCCGTCGTCGGCGAGAACTCGCCGGTCTCCGCGACCGTGAGCATCCGCAACGACTCCGCCTTCCCGCTGCGGCACGTGCGCATCGTCGAGCCCGACGCGGGCTCGCCGTCCGCGGAGTTCGAGAAGCTCGACGTGACGAAGGTGCGGGTGCGGTTCCCGGCCGGCGCCACCGAGGCCCTCCTGACCGTGACGTACGCCGACGGCAGTGCCGACCTGGTGCAGAACCTGACCGCCACAGGCGTGGTCGACGTCTCCCGCGCCGGCACCCGTCCGGAGACGATCGAGGTGTTCTTCACCGGCGTCGACGACGAGGGCCAGCCCTCGATCGCGATCGGCTCCACCTCCCACCTCGACCTGCACGGCACCCTCAACGCGGGCGTGACGGCCGACGACCTGGCGTCCGGCACCTCGCCGGGCGTCGGCAACTGCGCGTCGTACCGCGCGCAGGCCGACACCTCCAACAGCACCGGCACCGCCTCCGGCAACGCCTGCGCCCAGCTCGCCGTCGAGGCGCGCCGGTACGGCGGCTCCGGGGTGAAGACCGTCGGCCAGACCCAGGTCCCGCCCGGGCAGCCGATCCCGTTCTCGATGACGATGACCAACAACGGCAACGTCGCGCTGGTCGACCCGGTCCTCTACGACCCGCCGGTCGAGGGTGACGGCCGCCCGCGGGCCACCGACAACCCGTTCGCGATCCTGTCGCTGGTCTCCGCGACGGTCCGCAAGGACACCGGCACGCCCGACGTCGACCTGGAGGTCTTCGACCCGGACGCCGACGCGTGGGTCGCGTACGTCGCCTCCGACACGGCGCTGCTGACCCGGGCCACCGGCATCCGTGCCCTGGTCGACGGCGAGCTGACCCCGACCAAGCGGGTCTTCCTCGACCTGGTGACCGAGCGCCGCGACGGCATCGCCGACGGCCTCACGCTGCGCAACTGCTTCGCCATCGGCGCGGTCGGCTACATGGGTGACCCCGTGTGCTCCGCCGAGATGACCACCGCGCCCGCGACCAGTGGCGCGGCGCTGAACAAGTCGATCGCGCCCGGTCAGCTGCCGGCGCCGATCCCCGGCGTTCCGCAGCAGACCGCCCAGGTGCGCCTGACCGTCGCCAACACCGGCAACGTGAGCGCCAACCGGCTCCAGATCACCGACGAGGACACCCCGTTCTTCGACGCGGTCAACCTCGGCCGGGTCGCGAGCGTGACCTTCCCGCTCGGTGCGAACCGGGTCCAGGTCGACGTACGGACCGCCTCCGGCTGGGTCGCCGGTACGCCGGTCGCCAGCGGCGCGTCGTACCCGCTGCCCGCGGGCGTCGCGGCCGCCGACGTGATCGGGGTCCGGGTGACCTTCACCAACAGCGACGGCGGGTACTCGCTGCGTCCGTGCGAGGGCACGCCGACCCCGGCGAGCTGCACGGGTGCGGTGGTCCTCGACGTCCACCCGCGCGGCACGAAGCGCTCGGACCCGGACGCCGCGCCGGACCCCGAGCTGGAGAACGAGGCGACCGCGGGCTTCGAGACCCGGCTGCAGTCCGCCGGATCGCTGGCCCCGGTGGACCCGGTCTCGGCCTCCCTCGACCTGGTCGAGGGCGACCCCGAGCTCGACGTGGAGAAGACCCCGAACAGCGCGATCGCGCCGGGCGAGGTCGCGCCGTTCCAGCTGGTCGTGACCAACACCGGCACCGCGGACCTGCCCGGCCTGGTGGTGCGCGACCTGCTGCCCGAGGGGCTGTCGTTCGACGAGACCTTCCAGGGCGGCACCGGCTACCGCGTGGTCGACGTCCAGGTCCCGGCCGGCACCGAGGAGCCGCCGACGCCGACGTTCACGACCGCCAGCGAGGACGGGCGGATCAACGCCCTGCGGTGGTCGTTCGGTGACTGGGTGATGCGCCCGGGTGCGACCCTGACCATCGAGATCCAGGTCCGGCTGGCGCCGGGCGTGACCGAGGGCCAGGTCAACACCAACCGGATGGGGGCGACGACCGACGCCGACGACCTGGCCTGCGCGCCGGGCGCCGGCACCTCGACGGACCAGACGTTCGGCACCGGCACCTGGTGCACGGACAGCGCGGCCGTCACCACCAAGGCCGGCGCGGCCTTCGAGGCCCGCAAGTGGGTCGCCGGCAACGACGCGCTCGGCTGGTGGGACAACCGCGAGGGTGAGCCGGTCGCGGTCGGCGACGCCGCCTGCCCGTCGCTGACCCAGGGCGGCCGGACCTACACCGCCTACCCGTGCGTCGCGCTGGTCAACCCGGGCGACCGGTACGACTACCTGCTGCGGATGGTCAACAGCGGCACCGAGCCGGCGACCGCGATGCGCGTCATCGACCGGTTCCCGGTCCAGGGCGACAAGGGCGTCGTGCTCAGCGGCACCGACCGCGGCACCCAGTGGGACAACCGTCCCCGGCTCGCCACCGCGCCGACGCTCGACGGCCCGGGCACGCTGGCCACGACGTACGCGAACAGCGAGGCCGGGGTGTGCACCACCGACCTCGACATGGGCAGCAGCTGTGCCGCCGGCACCTGGTCCGACCCGTTCGGACCGGCCGCCGTCGCCGCCCAGATGCGCGTGCAGTGGCCGACCCCGTTGGCCCCCGGCGACGGGGTGAGCATCCGGTTCTCGATGGACACCCCGCTGGAGGTCGCGCGGGTCGCGGACCCAACGATCGCCTGGAACTCCTTCGGGCACGCCGAGACCACCGAGCGCGCCAACGGCAGCACCCGCGTGCTGCCGCCGACGGAGCCGATCCAGGTCGGCGTCGCGACGGCGTACGGCACCCTGCACGTCGAGAAGGAGCTGCTGCAGAACCCCGGCGACCTGCCGGTGGACGACCGGGAGTTCGAGATCGACTACTCCTGCCGCATCGAGCCGATCGGCAACCCGGCCCAGACGGTCGCGGAGGACACCCTGTCCATCCGTCCCGGTGAGTCGGCCGACGTCACGGGTCTCCCGGGCGGCGCGATCTGCGAGGTCTGGGAGGCCGACCCGTACGGCGGCGTCACCAACCACCCCGCCGACGACCCGGCCGTCGTGACGATCGTGCCCCAGCTGGGCTCGGACCCCGAGCCGGCCACGACGGTCACGGTCACCAACAGCTACCCGCTGGCGGAGATCGAGGTCAGCAAGTCGGTGACGGGCGCCGCGGCGGCCTTCGGGACGTCGACGACGTACCCGGTCGAGGTGCTCTGCGCGATGGACGGCGAGACGGCCACCGGCTTCCCGGTGACCGTCGACCTGGTCGGCGACGACAGCGAGACCCTGGACGCGCCGGTGGGCACCACCTGCACGGCCACCGAGCTCGACGCCGGGGGCGCGACGTCCTCGACGGTCACGCCGGCCGCCGGCGTGCTGGTCACGCCGGGGGCGAGCACGCCGCTCACCCTCGAGGTCGTCAACGACTTCGAGCAGGCGCACCTGGAGATCCTCAAGCGGATCACCGGCGCCGGCGGCTCGCTGCCCACCGGCCCGTTCGAGTACGAGGTCGCCTGCACCTTCGAGGGCACGCCGGTCCCGCCGGTCACCGTCTCGGTGCCGCGGGCGGCGGGGGCGACCGAGCTGGTCGCCGAGGTCCCGCTGCTGCTCCCCGTGGGCGCGGTGTGCACCGTGACCGAGACCGACGACGGGGCCGCGGACGCGACCCCGGCACCGGTCACCGTGACGCTGGTGGAGAACGCCGAGGACAACACCGTCCAGGCGGCGTTCACCAACGAGTTCTCCGCGGCCACGGTCTCGCTCGCCAAGGTGCTGACCGGCGCGGGCGCGACGGCGTCGTACGCCACCGGCGCGTCGTTCACGGTCGACGTCACCTGCGCCCTCGACACCCCGACCCAGGTGCTGCACTCCAGCGCCGTCGTCATCCGGGGCGGCGAGGAGCGGACGCTCGAGGACGCGGCCGGTGACCCCGTGCTGCTGCCGCTCGGCACCCGGTGCTGGGCGGTCGAGTCCGGGACGGGAGGCGCCACCAGCAACGCCGTCAACGCCGGCTCCTGGGCCGACGCGCTCGTCGTCGCCGGCGGTACGCCGGACGACCTGCAGCGCCTGGAGCTCGAGGTGACCAACACCTTCGACCTCACCTCGCTGGTGCTCGACAAGATCGTCGACGGCAAGGCCGCGTCGTACGCGAAGGGCCGCGAGTTCGAGGTGGCCGTCACCTGCGTGCTGCCCCAGGGCTCGGTGGACACCCCGCTGCTCACCGACCAGCGCCTCACCCTGGTCGCGGGCAAGCCCGTCACCGTGCCGGACCTGCCGGTCGGCGCGGAGTGCTGGGCCACGGAGACCGACGACGGCGGCGCCACCCGCTCCGTCGTCCAGTACGCCGGTCCCGCGGCGCCCGCCGTCCTGGCGGCGTCGGGGACGCGCCTGACGGTGACCAACACCTTCGACGCCGGTGTGCTGAGCGTGGCCAAGAAGGTCGTCGGCGGTCCGGCCGGGCCGTTCTCCTTCGAGGTCGCCTGCACGACGGAGGAGGGCGACGTCCGGCTCCGGGGCCGCGACGCGGCCTTCGAGCTGCGCGCCGGTGACCGGCGCCGGATCGAGGTCCCGCTCGGGGCGACGTGCACGGTCACCGAGGTCGACGTCCCGGACGACGCCGAGGTGAGCTTCGAGGAGGACGCGACCGGCAGCGGCCGGAACGACGGCAAGGTGGTCGTCGACCCGCGGGCCGCGGTCACCGTCGTCAACACCTTCGCCGACGTCGCGGGCAACGACGAGGGTGCCGACCCGGACGGGGCCGGCGTGCTGCCGAGCCTCGGCGGGCCGGCGCTGGGGCTGCTGTCCCTGGCGCTGCTCCTCCTCGCCGCGGGCGCCGCGCTGGTCGTGCGCGGGCGGAGGCTGCGCACCACCTGAGCGAACGGTGGTCTGGACCGGTTGCCCGTCGGCGTCATGCCGGCGGGCAACCGTCGTCTCACCCGGGGACAGCCGACGAGGAGAGGTCAGTGTCATGAGACGGATCGACCAGCAGATCGCCCGGTTGAGCGACGGGCGGGTGCGCTTCGACCCGCGTCAGGGGCGGCTCTCGGTCCTGGGCGAGGACGGGGCGGTGCGCGCGCAGGCGAAGGTCCGCGAGACCGAGCTGCGCAACCGGCTCCAGCGGCTGCTGCTCAACGAGCCTCCGGCCACGGGCGGTGGTGACCCCGAGGAGCGGGCCATCCGGCTGCTCCTGACGCACGCCGAGCGGGCCGCCTCGATGCCCGGTCCGTGCGCGGCGCTGCAGCGCCTGGTGAGCTGAGCGCCGGGGCTCAGCCCGTGTAGTGCAGCTCGTCGTTGGCGGGGTCGGGATCCAGGTTCTCGGTGGCGGAGATCCGGACCGTCGCGTCGAGCGCTCCCTGCCCTCCGGTGACCACCACGTCGATGGCGAAGGTGCCGCTCACCGCCCCGAGCGCGCAGGTCAGCGTGGTCAGGTCGCCGTCGGTGCCCGCCGTCGTACAGGTGCCGGGGACGTACTGCGCCTCGGCGTGCACGGAGTAGCTCTCCAGGTTGCGCACCCGGATGGTCAGGGCCGTGGTCTCGGCGGCCCCCGTCACCGTCATCTGCAGGTGGTGGTGGGGTCCGTTCCAGAACCACGACTTGCCCGTGAGCGCGAGGTCGTGGGTCGTGGGCTCCGGGACCTCGGTGGGCGGGGTGGTCTCGCTCGGGCTGGGCTGGCCCACCGGCGGCGTCGGAGCGTACGACGGCGACCCGACCGGCTTCCCCCCGCCGGGACCGACCAGGACGTCGGACCGGTCCTCCGGGGACGGAGTCGGCGGTGCGGTCGTCGGGCTCGGAACGGCGCTCGTCGGCGTCGGGAGGGGCGTGACCACCGGGAGGGCCGGCACCCGCGGCCGGACGTCGGACGTCGCCGGGCCGGTGGACTCCTGGTCCCTGGCGGGGCCGGACGTGCCGGCCGGGGAGTCCGGAGAGGTCGACGCGCCTGCGGTGGTGGAGCCGGACCCGGTGCCGGGCTCGGAGGTGTCCAGAGCGGAGACCAGGGCGAAGGACGCGGCCGTGACGACCACCGTCGCCGCGACGGCGGCGCCGGTGGCGGTGAGCGTGCGGTTCGCGCGGATCCAGTGCCGCAGCGCGCCCCCGCCGCCGACCAGGCCGCCGGACCCGCCGGCCGTCAGCGCGGCGTAGCCGGCAGCGGTGCTACCGAGCAGGGCCGGGGCGAGGACGGCTCCGAGGTTCGTGTTGATCGCGGAGAGCTCGAGGAACCCCGCGGTGCACGCGGGACAGTCGTCGAGATGGCGCTGCACCTCCTCGCGCTGCCGGGACCGCAGGTGCCCGCGGACGTAGGGGGCCAGCTGCTCCCGGTAGGGGCGGCAGCGCTCGTCGGCCGCCCCGAGGTGCGCGTCGAGGTAGGCCTTCCGCAGCCCGTCGCGGGCGCGGAAGCCGAGCGCCGCCACGGCGTTGGGCTTCAGCCCGAGCCGCCGGCCGATCGTGTCGTGGTCCTCGCCCTCGACGGTGCTGTGCCACAGCACCGTCTGCCACCGCTCGGGCAGCGCGGCGAAGGCGGAGGCCAGCAGCGTCGACTCGTGCCGCTGCTCGGTGACGTCGGCGTCGGTCGGCCGGTCGAGCCCTCGCTGGTCGTCGACCCAGACGTGGCGGGCGTCGCGGCGCACGTGGCTGACGTAGGTGTTGCGTACGGCGGTCAGGAGGTAGGGCCGGAAGGAGACCTCGGGCCCGCCGCCGGAGCGGATCGTCTCCAGGACCTTCACGAACGCCTCGGCGACGACGTCCTCGGCGGTGACCGGGTCGGTGAGGCTCCGCGCGAACCGCAGCGCCGACTCGCGGTGCCGGCGGTAGAGCTCCTCCACGGCCGACTCGTCGCCGGTCCGTGCCTCAAGGAGCAGGTCGACGTCGCTGAGCGTCTCGCGCTCGATGAAGGAGGTCATCGAACCGACCCGCACTCGGCCGTAAGGACAGGGGTACGACGGCGTCCCTGTGTCGTGACCGAGCAGACCTGGAACTCCCTGCCCGAGGAGGAGCGTGCCGCGCTCGCCGAGCTGTGGCGCGACGAGCTGGCGCGCGGCTGGATCCCGAGCGCCGCCGACCTCGCGGCCGGCCTCGAAGTGGTCCGCTGGCGACGGACCTGAGCCGCGTGACTGAACATGTAAGAAGCTCCCCCCGGAGAACGCCCCGGGACCACGAGCCCGGACGGCGATGCGATCAGCATCGCCCGGTCCCGGACCGGGGTCGGCCCCGTAGGGGCCGGGCGAGCGTGAGCCGTCGGCGAAATCACCCGGTGGTTCACCCGGAGGTCCCAGTGGTCGGACGGCGGTCGTCGAACCCGGGCTCGCGGAGCGTCCCCGTCGGTTAGCCTCCCCCGGGTAGGAGCGCTCTCAGCCGCGAGGAGGTCGGTCGCGCCGTGACGAGGCTCGCAGTCGCCGTCCTGGGTCCGGTCCGGGTGACCAGGGACGGTGCCGAGGTCGACCTCGGCACGCTGCGGCAGCGCGAGGTGATCGCGGCCCTGGCGCTGGGCGGTGGGGCGCCGGTGCCGAGCGAGATGGTGATCGAGCGGGTCTGGGGCGACCGGGCGCCCGCCACGGCGCGCGCGACGCTGCACGGGTACGTCGCTGCGCTGCGCCGGGCGCTGGAGCCGGACCGGCCGCCGCGCGCACCGGCGACGGTCCTGGTCACCGAGGGGGACACCTACCTGCTCCGGATCGACTCGGTGGACCGCGACGAGGTCCGCTTCGAGGAGCACGTCGGGTCGGCCCGCACCCGGCTCGCCGTCGTCGCGGACCAGCTCCGCCCGCGGGTGGCCCAGCAGGACCGCGAGACGGTCGAGGCCGCGCTCGACGAGCTGGACGACGCGCTGGCGCTGTGGCGCGGGACGCCGTACGCCGAGCTCGGCGACGACCCCGCCGCCGTCGCCTACCGGGTCCGGCTGGAGGACCTGCGCCTGATGGCCGGTGAGCTCCGGGCGGTCGGCCAGCTCGCGCTCGGCCGGCACGACCTCGTCCGCGGCGAGCTCGAGGCGCGCACGGCCGAGCACCCGCTGCACGAGCGGTGGTGGGCGCTGCGCGCCGTGGCGCTCGCACGGGAGAGCCGGCAGGCCGACGCGCTCGCCGTCCTCGACCGCCTCCGCGACAACCTGGCCGACGAGCTCGGGGTGGACCCGAGCCGGCCGCTGCAGGAGCTGCGCACCGCGATCCTGCGCCAGGAGCCGTCGGTGACCGACGTGCCGGCCCCGTCGGCGTCCGCGACGCCGGTCCGCCGGGCCAGCACCCGGGTGAACGCCTCGGCCTGGAAGCTGGCGGGCCGGGAGCCGGACCTGGCCGAGCTGCGCCGCGCCCTGGACGAGGCGCAGGAGCAGCGCGGCGGGTTCGCGGTGCTGAGCGGCGGCGCGGGGATCGGCAAGTCCCGCCTGGTCGAGGAGGTGGCGCTCGACGCCGTCGAGCACGGCTGGCGACTGGCGGTCGGGCAGTGCTCGCAGGACGACGGCGCGCCGCCGCTGTGGCCGTGGCTGTCGGTCCTGGACGCGCTCGGCACCCCGTTCACCGCTCCCGAGCCGGGGCCGGAGGCCGGTGGCCTGTTCCGGGTGCGCGCCGACATCGCGCGGCTCATCCGGGAGGCCGCCGAGGCGCAGCCCCTGATGCTCGTGCTGGAGGACCTGCACTGGGCCGACCCCTCGACCCTCGGGGTCCTGCGGCTGCTGGCGGAGTCGGTGACCCGCGAGCGGCTGCTCGTGGTGGTGACCTGGCGCTCGCAGGCCGAGGCGCGTCACGACCTCGGCGGGGTCGCGGAGTCGCTGGCCCGCCGGCACGCCGTACGCCTGGAGCTGGCGGGGCTCGACGAGGACGCCACCCGGACGGTCTTCGAGGAGGTCGCGGGCCGCACGCTGCCGGAGGCGCAGGTGGCCGCGCTGCACCGGCGTACCCAGGGCAACCCGTTCTTCGTCGTGGAGCTGGCGCGGCTGGCGCTCGGCGACGACCGCGAGCTCGACGAGGTCGTGGGGTCGGGGGAGCTGCCCACGACGGTGCCCACCGCCCTGTCCGAGGTCGTCGAGCGGCGGCTGGCGACCCTCCCCGAGGTCGCCACCACCGTGCTGCGGGCCGCCGCGGTGGTCGGTCACTCCTTCGACCTCGAGACGCTCGGCGACGTCACCCGGATCGGACCGGACGACCTGCTCGACGCCGTCGAGGCCGCCTGCGAGGCGGGCCTGCTCGAGGAGGACGGCGTCGAGGTGTTCCGGTTCTCCCACGCCCTGGTGGCCGACGTGCTGTGCGCGTCGATGGGCGCCACCCGGCTCGCCCGCACCCACCGTCTCGTCGCGGAGCTGCTCGAGCAGCGCCCGGGGCGCGAGGCCGAGGTCGCCTGGCACTGGCGCGAGGCCGGCCCGGGCCACGTCGGCCGGGCCTGGCGCGCGGCCGCGGCGGCTGCCCGCGCGGCGACCACGGTCTACGCGTACGTCGACGCCGCGACCCTCGTCGACAGCGCGCTCGAGCTGCAGGGCGCCGACGAGGACGCCGGTCCGGAGGAGGAGCTGGACCTGCTCCAGCAGGCCATCGACACCTACCGCTGGGCGGCCATGCTCCCGGAGCTGGTGGCGGCGGTGGAACGCTCCATCGCCCTCGCGACCGGGCTCGGAGGCCCCGGTGACGTGGTCCGGGCCGCCCACGCGGCGACCCAGACGACCCACCGGATGCTGTGGCGCTCGGCCCCGTTCGGCGCGGTGAACGAGGTGGTCGTGGGCGCGCTCCGGCAGGCCGTCGAGCTGCTGCCCGAGGACGAGCAGGAGCTGCGCTGCCGGGTGCTGGTCAGCCTGGCCAACGAGCTGCGCGAGGAGGCCCCGATCTCCGAGCGCGAGCAGCTCTGCGAGGAGGCGCTGGCCCTGGCGCGGTCACTGGGCGACCCGGTCCTGCTGTGCGACGTCCTCCTGCACGCGGGACTCTCCACCTGGACCTCGGCCAACGCCGAGGGCACCCGGGCCGCGAGCCACGAGGCGATCGACCTGGCGCGCCGTACCGGTGACCGGCACGCGCTCGTGATGGCCCTCGCGATGGCGACGGCGACGCTGGCCGAGCTCGGCCGCGTCGAGGAGATGTGGGCCTGCCTGGAGCAGGGCCGGGCCGAAGCGTCCGTGCTGCGCATCGTGTACGCCGAGCTGCTGCTCGACGAGGTCGAGCTCGCGTGGACGGCGGCCTCCGGACGCTTCGACGAGTGCGAGGAGCTGATGGGTCGGATCGAGCGGCGCCTGGCCCTGATCGGGGACGGCGGGGACGAGCTGTCCCTCGACCTGCACTTCGACCTCTTCGCGCTGCGGCTGTGGCAGGGGCGCCCGCTGGACGCCCTACCCGGGGTCGAGGCCCGGATCCGGGCCGGCTTCCCGATGCAGGTCTTCGCGGTCGTCGCGCTCTGGCGCGGCGGCCGGCGCGAGGAGGCCGCCCGGGAGTTCCGTCCGTACGAGCTGCACGAGCTGATCGAGCGTGACTTCGCGTTCTCCTCCCCGCTGTGGTGCGGCATCGCCGAGGCGGCCCTCTACTTCGAGGACGCCGACCTCGGCCGCCACGTCCACCAGCGGATGGCGCCGTACGCCGGCCGCAACTCGGGCGCCGAGGGCCTGTGCTTCGGCCCCACCGACGCCTTCCTCGCCCTCGCCGCCCGCGCCTACGGCGACCTGCCCGCCGCCACGGCGCACGCCGAGCGCGCCCTCGACCTCATCGACGCCTGGGACATGCCCCCCGCCCGGGAGTGGTTCGAGAGCCTCCGCCACACCTACGACTTCTGACCGCCGAGTCGGCAGAACTTGCGCGTCGAGTCGGCAGAACTTGCGCGTCGAGTCGGCAGAACTTGCGCGCGACCCGGCCACGGGACGCCGCGGGCCACTAGCCTGCGGCCCGTGAGTCGACGCAGGAGATGGGTCAGCGCCGCCGTCCAGACCGCGTGGGGCTGGCTGGACCGGGCCGGCGAGATCGTGCCCGGCACCGCCGCGGCCGACCGGTTCGGGAGCTTCGGTCCCGGCAGCTGCATCGGCTTCCCGGCCGCCACGCTGATGAACGTCGGGTCGATCCACCTCGGCGCCCGCACCCTGGTCGGCCGGCAGGCGACCCTGTCGGTCGGCTACTCGCCGTACGACGAGCGACTGCCGGAGCGCGGACTGGTCGTCGGCGACCGGTGCGTCCTCGGCGCACGCACCAGCCTCACCGCCCACGAGTCGATCGTGCTCGGGAACGATGTGTGGTTCGGTCAGGACGTCTTCGTCTCGGACGCGAGCCACGGCTACCAGGACGTCGCGACGCCGATCGGGCAGCAGTTCGGCACGCACACCCCGGTCGTGATCGGGGACGGGTGCTGGATCGGGCACGGCGCGATCGTGCTGCCCGGCACCCGGCTCGGCCGCAACGTCGTCGTGGCCGCCGGCTCGGTCGTGCGCGGTGAGATCGAGGACCACGCCGTCGTCGCCGGGGTGCCTGCGCGGGTGGTGCGGCACCACGAGCCGGGCGTCGGCTGGGTGTCCGCGGGAGGCGACGTACGGCCGGAGATGCCGTCCGCCTGAAACGTTACATTCCGGAAATCGAAGCCGTTCCCGCCCGTCATCCGGGCCGGAGAACCTCTCGGGTGCCACCCCTCCCTCCTGGAAAGGCACCCGACTCTCCATGCCCTCTCGCACCTCCAGGCGCGCCCGCCTCGTGGCCGTCCCCGCCGTCGTCGCGGTGGGACTCTCCGTCCTCGCGGTCACCCCGCCCTCCCAGGCGCTGACCGACGTCACCACCGAGAACGGCGCGACCGTCAACATCAACGACGCCCGCCGGCCCGGCCTCGACACCGGCTCCATCCGCAACGTCTCCGGCTCGAAGATGGAGGGCTTCGGCAACATCTTCGTCCACGTCGACGCGCCCGCCGGCGAGGAGCCGCGGATGAACGACCAGATGATGCGCGGCTTCGGCCTCACCGCCGCCGCGCGCGGCTCGTACCGGTCGACCCGGTCGGTCCGGCTCGGCGACGTCCTGATGACCCGCAAGGTCCAGGTCGCGACCGGCACCAGCACCACCGGGTTCTTCGACACCTTCACCAACACCTCGACCGATCCGGTCACCCTGGAGGTCTCCTTCGGCGGCTCGCTCGGCTCGGGCCTCACCGCCACCAGCCCCAACAAGGCCACGATCAGCGCCTCCGGCAGCGGCGACGCGGCGGTCGACCCCGCGGACACCTGGGTCACCGCGACCACCCCGGGCAACACCCGGCCCACCGGCATCGTCGTCGGCGGCGGCGTGGGTGCCCTGGGCGACCAGCAGTCGAACCCGTTCACCACGGCGTACGTCCCCACCGGCAGCCGCGCCAACGACCTCGGCTTCGTCCGCGAGCTGACCGTCGAGCCCGGCGCGACCGAGTCGCTGATGCAGTACGTCGTCGTCGGAGCACTCGGCGACACGACCCAGATCGCCACGGACACCGCGGCGCTCGCGGCCGCACCCGACTTCTCCAACCTGACGATCGACGAGATCTGCACGCTGCAGAACTGGGACCTCGCGTCGTACGCCGCCGCCTGCGCGGGCGCCGAGCCGCTCGCGATCCCCGCCGCCGAGCCGGACGTCGAGCACACCACCGAGGTCGCGTACGACGTCACCGGCAAGACCATCGCGGACCTGCAGGCCGACATGGTCGCCGGCAAGGTCACGTCGGTGCAGATCACCAAGGCCTACCTCGACCGGATCGAGGCGTACGACGGCGGCGCGCTCGGCTTCCACTCCTTCATCACCGTCGCGAAGGACGCCGTCGCCCAGGCGCTGGCCGCCGACCAGGCCCGCAAGGCCGGCCGGACCGGGGATCTGCTCGGCATCCCGATCGCGTTGAAGGACATCTACGACACCAAGGACATGCCCACCTCCGGCGGCACCCTCGCGCTGAAGGACTGGGAGCCGAAGAAGGACGCCTGGCAGGTCGCCAGGCTCCGTGAGGCCGGCGCGGTGATGATCGGCAAGACCGTGCTCTCGGAGTTCGCCAACTCCGGCTCGTTCAGCGAGAGCGGGTTCAAGCAGACCTGGAATGCCCTCTACCCGTCGAAGACCTCGTTCGGCTCCAGCGGCGGCTCGGCCACCGCGGTCGGCGCCGACCTCGCCGCGGCGGCGATGGGCACCCAGACCGGTGTCTCGCTCTACGCGCCGTCGACCGGCGCCAGCCTGACGACCTTCCGCGGCACCGACGGCCTGACCAGCACCGGCGGCGTGATGCCGCTGACCTGGGCGACCGACTACGCCGGCCCGATGGCCAAGTCGGTCACCGACGTCGCCTCGCTGCTGGACGCCACCGCGACGCAGGCGACCGGCGACAACCCCGAGGACCTGATCACCGCCCGGGTGACGCCCAAGACGCTGCGCCCGGTGGAGTGGAAGTCGTCGCTCCGGGCCGACGCACTCGCAGGCAAGGTCATCGGCTACCGGCCGAGCTCCTTCGCGTCGACGGTGATCACCGACGACAACGCCGGCGCGGTCGCGCTGGCCGATGCCCGCGCGGCGATCGAGGCGGCCGGCGGCACCCTGGTGGAGGTGACCGGTGACATCGCGTCGCCGCCGAGCGCCCCGGGCATCAGCTCCGCGGAGAGCTGGGGTCGCTACCTCGACGAGGAGCGCCCGGCGGAGTTCCCGATGTCCGTCCAGGACCTGCTGACGAACCCGCTCAACCTGCCGTACAACTCGCGCAACGCGGGGAACCGGCTCACTGAGGATCAGGTCGCCGCGCACCTCGCGCGCCGCGACGCCCACAAGGTCAACGCCACCGCCTGGATGGACGCCAACGAGGTCGACGCCGTCATCTACCCGGGCTTCCTGACCAGCATCGGCAACAACGACGCGTCGTCGGCGATCTTCAGCTCCGACCGCGCCTCGGGCGTCATCACCCAGAGCATCGGCCTGCCGACGGCGATCCTGCCGATCGGGAAGAACGACGAGGGCCAGTCCAACAACGTGCAGATCGTCGGCCGGGCGTGGGACGACGCGACCATCCTCGGCTACGCGTACGCCGTCGAGCAGCAGGCCAGGGCCGCCGTGCACAGCGAGTTCGCCCCGGCGCTCTCGTGGAGCGGTCCGGCCACGTCGCTGACCTCGCTCTCGCTCGGCGCCACGGCGACGACGTACGGCGTGCCCACGACGGCGACCGTCTCCGTCGCCGCCGACCCGGCCGCCACCGGCGCGGTGTCCGTCGCGGTCGCCGGCCGCACGGTCACCGGCACCCTGGCGGGCGGTACGGCGACGCTGCGGCTCCCGGCGGACCTCCCGGTCGGCAGCCACCTCGTCACCGCGACGTACGCCGGCTCCGCGAGCGTCGCGACCAGCTCCGCGACCGCCACGCTGAAGGTGGCCAAGGCGGCGCCGACCGTGGCCGTCGGCCTGGTCAAGAAGTCGGTCAGGACCAACCAGAAGGCGCGGCTCAACGTCCGCCTGGGCGCGCCCGCCACGGTCCTGGTCTACGACGGCAGGAAGGTGGTCCGGACCGCCCGCGTCGGCACGACCGGCAAGGTCGCCCTGCCCCGCCTGGGCACGGGCCGGCACCGGATCCGGCTGTACGTGGTCGCGGGTGAGCAGTACGCCGCCGCCTGGAGCCGCACGGTCACGCTGAAGGTCACGAAGGCCGAGAAGCGCTAGCCCGACGCACCCACGGCGCCGCGGACCTCGGGGTCCGCGGCGCCGTCGTGCTGTGCGGGACGGCTCGGCGTGGCTACGGTGTGCCACGTGCTGACCCCCGTCTCGTACCCCGCCTACCCCGCCCCGTCCGCCCGCGCGTTGGAGCTGTACGACGCGATGGTGGCCTTCATGCGCGAGGAGGTGCTCCCCGCCGAGGCGTCGTACGACGCGTTCCGGCATGCCGCCGCGCCCGGCGACCACACGGTCCCGCCGGTGGTCGAGGAGCTGAAGGTCAAGGCGCGCGAGCGCGGGCTGTGGAACCTCTTCCTGCCCGCCGAGTCCGGACTGTCGCAGCTGGAGTACGCGCCGATCGCCGAACTGTCGGGCTGGAGCGTCGAGCTCGCGCCGGAGGCGATCAACTGCCAGGCGCCCGACACCGGGAACATGGAGCTGCTGCATCTGCTCGGCACCCCCGAGCAGCAGGAGCGGTGGCTGGCCCCGCTGCTGGCCGGCGAGATCCGATCGGCGTTCGCGATGACCGAGCCCGCGGTCGCGAGCTCGGATGCGACCAACATCGAGACCCGGATCGAGCGGGACGGCGACGAGTACGTCATCAACGGTCGCAAGTGGTGGATCAGCGGCGCCGCCGACCCGCGCTGCAAGGTCCTGATCGTGATGGGCAAGACCGACCCGACCGCCGCGACGCACCGCCAGCAGTCGATGATCGTGGTGCCCGTCGACACCCCCGGCGTCGACATCCAGCGCTCCCTGCCGGTCTTCGGCCGTCAGGACCAGCACGGTCACTGCGTCGTCGAGTTCACCGACGTCCGCGTGCCGCTGTCCGCGGTGATCGGCGAGGAGGGCGGCGGGTTCGCGGCCGCCCAGGCCCGGCTCGGCCCGGGCCGGATCCACCACGTGATGCGGGCCCTCGGTGCGGGGGAGCGCGCGCTGGCGATGATGGTCAAGCGCGCGCAGACGCGCTCGGCGTTCGGCGGCCCGCTGGCCGAGCAGTCCGCCGTGCGCGAGCGGATCGCGGAGTCGCGGATCGAGCTGGAGCAGGCCCGCGCGCTGTGCCACCGGGCGGCGTACACGATCGACGCGGAGGGCAACAAGGCCGCGCGGCACCTGATCGCCGCGGCCAAGGTCGCCGTACCCCGGGCGGTGCTGTCAGTCATCGACCGCGCCATCCAGCTGCACGGCGGCGCCGGTGTCACCGACGCGACCGTGCTCTCGACGCTCTACGGCTGGCACCGCGCCATGCGGATCTTCGACGGCCCCGACGAGGCGCACCTGACCACGCTCGCCCGGGCCGAGCTCACCCGGGAGCCGCTGTTCGAGCTGCCGGAGTCGATCTTCGGGCAGTTCGGCTCGCCGGGCGGGGTGTAGCCGGGGCGGGGTGGGCCGGGCTGCAGGCTCATCACGGTATGCAGAGCAGTTCTCGGTTCCCACGGTGGGTACGCCGTGGCAACCGCCGGCTCGTCTGCATACCGTGATGAAGCCGCAGCGGCCCGACCCACCCCCAGATCCACCCCACTCAGGCCAGAAACTGACCGCATCCGCTCCTAGCGTGGGGGTCATGGACTACAAGATCGAGCTCATCCCCCTCGCCGTCTCCGACGTCGACCGCTCCGTCGCCTTCTACGGCGACGGGCTCGGCTGGAGCATCGACCACGACCGCACCGTCTCGCCGGAGCTCCGGTTCGTGCAGGTCACCCCGCCCGGATCGGCGTGCTCGATCTGCTTCGGCATCGGCCTGGAGATGATGCCGGCGGGCTCCAGCCAGTTCATCCAGGTCGTCGTGGCGGACGCGGAGGCGGCCCTCGCCGAGCTCCGCGGGCGCGGCATCGAGTGCGAGGGCGTGGACGACCAGGCGTGGGGCCGGTTCGTCTACTTCCAGGACCCGGACGGCAACCGCTGGGCGCTCCAGCAGATCGTCATCCCCGACTAGCTGTACCCGGCCACCACGTTGGTAGCGGCGCGGGTGGTTGAACGAGCGAGAACCTCCGAGTGGGATGTGGCTTGTCTAAGGCCCACTCCAACCCGGAGGTTCTCGTGTCCCACGGTAGTGCG
>Ga0335075_10000076_pt1 | contig 200316 bp, 174 predicted proteins | sample Lox_Sample_24_FD_206723 | JGI IMG/M metagenome (GOLD analysis project Ga0335075, IMG submission 206723) | Soil microbial communities from Loxahatchee National Wildlife Refuge, Florida, United States - Lox_Sample_2.4 | ecosystem: Environmental > Terrestrial > Soil > Wetlands | place: USA... | reverse complement strand
GAGGTGCTCGGCCAGGTCCAGGGCTTCACCGATCTCAATCACTGGCGGTTCCAGGCCGGGGGCGACGTCACCGGCCCCGTCGCGCCCGGCGTCGCGATCCGCCTGGTCGGCCTGCTCAGCGACGGCGGCAACCAGCCCGACCGGACCAGCAATTCGCGTTACTATCTCGCGCCGAGCGTCGGCTTCCGGCTCGGCGCCGACACGACTTGGACGATCCTCGGCCAGTATCAGCGCGACCAGGGCGGCGCGACCTTCCAGTTCCTGCCCGCGCGCGGGTCGCTGAACCAGACCAACGGCCGCCGCATGGCGCTCGAAAACTATATCGGCGAGCCCGACTGGAACCAGTTCGACCGCGACCAATATCTGATCGCGTCGTTCTTCGAGCATCGCTTCAACGAGCATTTCGCGCTGAGGAACAACAGCCGCTATACACATCTGGAGACACTCTACCGCGTAGTCGTCCTCGCCGGCGACACGTTGCTCGCCTGTCCGGCCGCGCCGCCCGCGGCCGTGATTCCCGGCTGCATTCCCGGCCAGACCATCCAGCGCCGCGCGGTCCAGGGCACGGGGCAGTCCGACGGCTTCGCCACCGACACGCAATTCGAGGCGCGCTTCAACACCGGCGCGATCGAGCACGTCCTGCTTGCCGGCATCGACTATTTCCACACGGACTGGGAGCATTATCGCGACGGCGTCGCCCCCGCCTTGGTCCTGCCCCTGCTGGACATCTTCAATCCGACGCCGCGCGGGGTCAACGGCTATGCGACCGGCCTGACTCCGCAAATCTACAGCGAGGTCGTGTCGGAGCAGACCGGCATCTACCTGCAGGACCAGATCTCGATCGGCAATCTGCGCGTCGCCATCGGCGGCCGGCAGGACTGGGCCTCGGACGACATCCTCAATCCGGTCAACAACCGCCGCTTCGTGGTGGACTCCGACGCCTTCACCTGGCGCGTCGGCGCGGTCTACCTGTTCGACTTCGGCCTCGCTCCTTATGCGAGCTATTCGGAATCCTTCCTGCCCCTGCAGAACGATCCTTCGACCAACGCCACCGGCCAGCCCTTCCTGCCGACCACCGGCCAGCAATATGAGATCGGCCTGCGCTACCAGCCGCCCGGGCAGAACATCTTCATCACCCTCTCGGCCTATGAGATCACCCAGCAGAATCTACTGACCCCGGCGCCCGCCGGCACCCCGCTTTGCGGGATCACCAACTGCCAGGTGCAGACCGGCGAAGGCCGCTTCCGCGGGCTCGAGCTGGAGGGCCGGGCGAGCCTGCGCAACGGCCTCTCCATCATCGGCACGGTCACGAAGATCGACGCGGAGGTGACGGAGAGCAACACCGTCGTCCAGGTCGGCAACACATTGCCGCAGGTGCCGGACTGGCAAGCCAGCCTGTTCGTCGACTATCGCCTGCTGAACGGGCCGCTCGAAGGAATCGGGCTGGGCGGCGGCGTGCGCTATACGGGCGACAGCTTCGGCGACACCGCGAACACCCTGCTGATCCCGTCCTACACGCAGTTCGACCTGTTCATGCGCTACGACGTGCCGGCCGGGCGCGGCCTCGACGGCTTGTCCTTCGCGCTCAACGCGCGCAACCTGTTCAACAAGCAATATGTCGCGACCTGCACCGCCACCTCCGCCTGCTATTGGGGCGCCGGCCGCGCGGTCACAGCGCGGATCCAGTATCGCTTCTAGGACGATGAGCAGGCTGCACCTTCTCGCCGCGGCGCTGGCCGCCCTGCTCGCGCCGTTGCCGGCCGCGGCGGCGCCCTATGAGGTGCCGCGCTCCGAGGTCAGGACGATGCAAGCGCCGTCGGGCGGGGCCTACCGGATCATGATCGCCCGGCCCGAACGGCCGCCGCCGCCCGGCGGCTATCCGGTCATCTACGTGCTCGACGGCGACGACAATTTCGCCATCGTCGCCGAGACCGCCGAGCGCTTCGGCCGCAATCCCGGCTTCGCGCCCGGCATCGTGGTCGGCATCGGCTATCCGGGGTCGAGCCGCCGCTCGTTCGACTATACGCCGGTCTCGGCCGAAGGCGGGCCGCGCGGCGAACCGACCGGCGGCGCGGCGGCGTTCCGCGCCTTCCTCGCCGACACGGTCCGGCCGGCCATCGAGCGCGACTTTCCGATCGACCGCAGCCGCCAGGCGATCATCGGCCACAGCTTCGGCGGCCTGTTCGTCCTCGACACGCTCTTCGTCCGGCCGGACATGTTCCAGGTCTATATCGCCGCCAGCCCGTCCATCTGGTTCGGCGACCGCGACGTGCTGAACCGCGAGGCGGCCTTCGTCCGGCGGATGGCCCAAGGCGATCTCCACCCAATCCTCGTCCTCACCGTCGGCAGCGACGAGCAGGAGGCGCCGCCCTGGATGAGCGACCCCGCGGAGCGCGCCCGGGCCGAGCGCCGCAACGGTGAGCGGCGGATGGTCGACAACGTCACCGACCTCGGCGCTCGCCTCACCGGCGTGCCCGGCCTGTCCGTCCACCGGCGCGTGCTGATGGGCGAGCATCACGGCACCTCGATGCTGCCCGCGATCGGCAACGGCCTCACCTTCATCTTCGCGGCGCGGCGGCCGTGAACCTGCTGCTGCTCTCGCTCGCCTTCGCCGCCGGCGTTCTGGGCGCGGTCATCGTCTATCTCGGCGCGCCGAACCAGAAATTGCGCGCCAGGGCCCTACCCTTCCGTCCGGCGATGATCGTGGGCGGCGTGGCGATCCTCATCTCCCTCAACCTGTTCCTGCGGACCATGGGCGCCGCCGCGGCGGTCTTCGTCCTGCTGGTCCTGCTGATGACCTTGTGGACCGCGCTGCCCTTCGCCGCCGCCTTGCTGCGGAAGGGAAAGAAAGCATGAGCGCCGCGCCGGCGCTGAGCAGCAGGCATTGGTTCGGGCGCGCGGCCGCCGGCCTGATCCTCGGCTACACGCTGGCCATCGGCCTCAGCGGCCTCGTCGCCTGGTTCACGCCGGGCGGGATCGAAGCGGGCGGGGGCAAGCTGCAATTCTCCATGTGGATCACCGCGCCGGTCTGGGCCGGCGTGCTGAGCTTCTGTTTCCTGTTCCGCACGGGGCTGCGCGCCTGGTCGTGGCTCGGCCTCGCCAATCTGGTCGTCTTCGCCCTGCTGTTCGGCGGGCGGGCGCTGGTCGGCTGAGCTCATGGCGAACGAGGTCGAGAAAACCTACAAGGACGTCCACACCTGGGTCGGCATCGTCTCCGGCCTGTTCCTGTTTATCGCCTTCTACGCCGGCTCGATCACCATGTTCGAGGAGCCGCTGCAGCGCTGGGCGACGCCGCCGAGCGCTGTGCAGGCGCCCTCGCTCGCCGAGACCAGTCGCCTGCTCGACGCCACTCTCGCCGCCCATCCGGAGGCCCGGCGCGACTATCAGGTCCATCTGGAGCCGCAGCCGGGCGCCACGGCGCGGGTCACCTGGACGGTGCGGCCCGAAGTCCGGGTGCGCGGCGCCGAGATCAGGACCTATGTCTCCAGCTTCGGGCCGGACGGCCGGCTGCAGGTGCAGCGGCTGGAGCAATCGGGCCTGGCCGAACTGATCGACATGATCCACCAGCGCGTCGGCCTGCCCCTCTCCGACGCCTGGGCGCGGCCGCTCATGGGGATCGTCTGCCTGCTCTACGCGATCGCGATCATCTCCGGCCTGATCGTGCTGCTGCCGAGTCTGATCAAGGATCTCTTCATCCTGCGCGTGGGCAAAAATCTGAAGCGGATGTGGCTCGACGTGCACAATGTGCTCGGCGTCTTCTCCCTGCCCTTCCATATCGTGATGGCGTTGACCGGCATCGTCTTCGCCTTCCACGACCAGGTCTATTTCACCCAGAATTACGTGGTCTACGAGAACCGGCTGGAGAGCCTCTGGGGCGAGGAAGAACACGAACCCCAGGGCAATCGCGTCGCGCTGCCGCCCGAGCGGATTGTCCAGCTTATGGCGGAGCAGGCGCCCGGCTTCCGGGTGACGCGGCTCAACTACCAGACCGACCGCGCTGGCGCGCTGGACTTGCACGTCTGGGGCGAGGATCCACGCTACCAGCACCGCTCGCCGACCCGGGGCTTCGCCGGGGTCGATCCCTATACGGGCGAGATCGTCGAGCGGGACTATCTGCCTGGCCAGCAACCGGGCTGGATGAGCTCCGTCTCCAGCTTTTTCGCGCTGCATTTCGGCAATTATGGCGGCCCGCCGGTGCGCTGGCTTTACTTCCTGCTCGGCCTGGCCGGCGCCTTCATCTTCTACTCGGGCAATCTGCTCTGGATCGAGAGCCGGCGGAAGAAGGAGCGCAAGGCAGGGGCGGTGGTGCAGAGCCGATCGACCAGGCTGATGGGCAGCCTCACGGTCGGCGTGAGCCTCGGCTGCATCGTCGGCATCTCGCTCACCACCGCCGCGGCCAAGTGGCTCCCGGCGATCACCGCGAACGTCGCCGTCTGGCATTGGTGGATCTATTATGTCGCCTTCTTCGCCTGCGCCGCCTGGGCGTTCCTCCGCGGCGCAGCGCGGTCGTCGGTGGAGCTGCTCTGGGCCTGCGCGATCACCACCTTCCTGATCCCGGCCTCGAGCTTCCTCGCCTGGCGGCACGAGACGAGCGAGTCCGCGCTCGTCGACGCCGTGGCCATGGCCGGCGTCATCGCCTTCGCCCTGATGGCACGCCGCACGGCCCGGCGGTTGCGCGAGGGGCGGCGGGATTCGATCTGGGCCGGACCCGAAGCGCCCGCGCCGCAAGCGGGCTGAGAGAGAGACCGAGAGATATGATGCGCCTGTTATTGCTGTTCGCCGCCTTCATTTCACCGATCACGCTGGCCGAGGCCGCGGCGGCGCAAGCCAAGCCGCCCGACAACAGCGTCACGATCGAGGGCACCGACTGGTTCGACATGACCGGGCGCAACGGCACCCAGTATCGGATCATGGTCTATTTCCCCGAAGGCGATGCGCCCGCGGGCGGCTGGCCCATCCTCTACGTGCTCGACGGCGACGCCTATTTCCCGGTGGCCGCGACCATGGCCGGCAATCTCGCCGGCTCCGGCGAGAGCGGCATCGGCGACGGCGTGGTGGTGGCGATCGGCTATACGGACGAGGTCCACCGCGACGTGGACTATACGTTGCGCACGCCGCCGCGCCCGGAAAATGCCGACGCCTATCTCTACCCGACCATCCAGACCGGCGGCGCCGACGCCTTTCTCGACTTCATCCAGAACGAGCTCAAGCCGCGGATCGAGGGGCGCTGGCGGATCGACCGGGCGCGCCAGGCCCTGGTCGGCCACGGCTATGGCGGCCTGTTCGTGCTTCATAGCTATTTCACGCGACCGGACAGCTTCAGCACCTATATCGCCTCCAGCCCGTCCATCTGGTTCATGGGACGGGCGATCCTGGCCGAGGAGCGCGCCTTCCTCGCGCGCGCACCGCGTCCGGAAGGGCGGCGGCTGGTGATCACCGCGGCGGAATTCGCGCAGAGCCTGCCGCCCGCCATGGCGGTGGCACCGGATGCCGACGCCCGCCTGCAGGACAATGGCCGCCGCCGCATGGTCGACAATGCGCGGGAAATGGCCTGGCGGCTGCAGAATGCCGGCCTTCCCGTCGAGTGGCGCTTCTTTCCCGGCGAGACGCAGGGCTCGGTCGCCTATCCGGCGCTCGGCCACGCCATTGCCCTAGCCTTCGCGCTGCGGCCCGCGGCGGCGAGCCAACCGACGGCGGCCAGCCAGCCGGCCGCGCGCTGACCCCTTGCCCTCGCCGGCATTTGCCCGGATGGTAGCGCTCCCAGAATAAGAGGGAGGTGGGGATGATCAGGCTTGTCGCGGCGTTGCTGCTGCTCTTCGTCGCGGCCCCGGCCGAGGCGCGCCAGGGCGGCCATTGGATCGGCGGCTGGGCGACCTCGGTCTATGCGCCGGAAGAGCGCAACACCCTGCCCGTCGCCGATCTCGCCGACGCGACCCTGCGCCAGGTGGTCCGGGTCACGCTCGGCGGCGCGCGCCTCCGGGTCAGACTGTCCAACAGCGCCGGCACGCAGCCGCTCCGCATCGGCGCCGCTCATGTCGCGCTTTCGGCGGACCCGGCCTCGGCGCGGATCGGGCGCGGCACCGCGCTGACCTTCTCCGGCCAGGCCGAGATCGTCATCCCGGCCGGCGCGGACTATGTCTCCGATCCCGTCCCCCTGCCCGTCGCCGCCAACGGCCACCTGACGATCAGCCTCTACCTCCCCGAGGCGCCGGCGCGGCAGACCGGCCATCCGGGCTCCCGCGCCACCTCCTATCTGGCCCGAGGCAATCGGGTGGCGGCACCCGATCTGCCCGGCGCCCAGACGGTGAACCGCTGGTATCAGCTTGCCGGCGTCGACGTGGAGGCGCCGGCTCATGCCGCCGCCATCGTCACCTTCGGCGATTCGATCACCGACGGCTATGGCGTGCAGCCCAACACCGACCGGCGCTGGCCCGACTATCTCGCCCGGCGGCTGCAGGCCGATCCGGCGACCCGGCATCTCGCCGTGCTCAATCAGGGCATTGGCGGGAACCGGATCCTGCTGGACGGCGCCGGCCCCAATGCGCTCGCGCGGTTCGAGCGCGACGTGCTCTCCCAGGAAGGCGTGCGCTTCCTGGTCATTCTCGAAGGGGTCAACGATCTCGGCACGGCGACCCGCGACGGGCCGATCAGCGCCGAGGCGCATCGCGCGCTCGTCCGCAACATGATCGCGGCCTATGCGCAGATGGTGCAGCGGGCGCGGGCGCGCGGCATCAAGGTGATCGGCGCGACCATCATCCCCTTCTTCGGCTCGAGCTATTATCACCCCGACGGCGGCAACGAGGCGGACCGGCAGGCGCTCAACGCATGGCTTCGCGCGCCCGGCAATGTCGACGCGGTGCTCGATTTCGACGCGGCCCTGCGCGACCCGGCCGATCCGCGGCGGATGCTGCCGGCGATGGATTCGGGCGACGGCCTGCATCCTTCTCTCGCGGGCTACGAGGCGATGGCCAATGCCGTGCCATTGTCGCTGTTCGCCGCGCCGGCGCTTGCCGCGCCCGTCGATCCGGTGCAGCAACGGCGCTAAGCAAGAATAAGGGGAGAGTGATGGCCGAGGAGGACAGCAGCGGCGACGCCGCGCGCTACGACGCAGTGCTCGCCGATCCGCGCTACCAGAGGCTGGTGCGCCGGCGCGGGCGGTTCACGTGGACGCTCAGCATCGTCATGCTCGTCGCCTATTTCGGCTATATCGCCCTCATCGCCTTCGACAAGGCCGCGCTGGCCGCGCCGATCGGCGGCGGCGTCACCTCGATCGGCATCCCGATCGGCATCGGCCTCATCCTGCTCGGCATCCTGCTGACCGGCATCTACGTGCGGCGGGCGAACAAGGAATTCGACCCCCTGGTCGACGCACTGAAGAAGGAAGCGGGCGAATGACCGGCGGCCCCAATTGGTCCGCCATCGCCATGTTCGCGGCCTTCGTCGCGTTTACCTTGGGCATCACCTGGTGGGCGGCGCGCCGGACCAAGACCCGCGCCGATTTCTATGCGGCGGGCGGCGGCGTCTCCGGCTTCAAGAACGGCCTCGCCATCGCCGGCGACTATATGTCCGCCGCCTCCTTCCTCGGCATCTCCTCGCAGATTTTCGGAGTCGGCTATGACGGGCTGATCTATTCGATCGGCTTCCTCGTCGGCTGGCCGGTCATCCTCTTCCTGATGGCGGAACGGCTCCGCAACCTCGGCAAATATACGTTCGCCGACGTCGCCTCCTTCCGCTTCGCGCAGGCGCCGGTACGGAGCTTCGCGGCGGTCTCGACGCTGGCGGTCGTGCTCTTCTACCTGATCGCGCAGATGGTCGGCGCCGGCCAGCTCATCAAGACCCTGTTCGGCCTCAACTATCTCTCGGCCGTGATCATCGTCGGCGTGCTGATGACACTCTACGTCCTGTTCGGCGGGATGATCGCGACCACCTGGGTGCAGATCATCAAGGCGGTGCTGCTGCTCGGCTGCGCCACCGTCATGGCCTTCGCGGTCCTGTTCCAGTTCGGCTTCTCGCCCGAGGCATTGTTCACGCGCGCGGTGGAGGTGAAGGCCAGTATCGCCGCCGCCAACGGCGCCGCCGCGGAGCAGGCCGCGGCCAAGGGCCTCGAGATCATGCGGCCGGGTACCTTCCTCCCGGACTGGGTCTCCGCCATCTCCTTCGGCATGGCCCTGATGTTCGGCACCGCGGGCCTGCCCCACATCCTGATGCGCTTCTTCACCGTGCCGGACGCGCGCCAGGCGCGCGTCTCCGTGCTCTGGGCGACGGGCTGGATCGGCTATTTCTACATCCTTACCTTCATCATCGGCTTCGGCGCGATCGTGATGATCGGGACCAACCCGGCCTGGGTGACGGAGGCCGGCGCGCTGCGCACCGGCAACATGGCGGCAATCCATCTCGCCGAGGCGATCGGCGGCAACCTCTTTCTCGGCTTCGTCTCCGCCGTCGCCTTCGCGACCATCCTCGCGGTGGTCGCCGGGCTGACCCTCTCGGGCGCCTCGGCGGTCTCGCACGACGTCTATGCGACGGTGCTCCGCAAGGGCCAGGCGAACAGCGACGAGGAGCTCCGCGTCTCCCGGATCACGGTGCTTGTCCTCGCCATGCTCGCCATCGCGCTCGGCATTGCGTTCGAGCAGGTCAACGTCGCCTTCATGGTGAGCCTCGCCTTCGCCCTCGCGGCGTCGGGCAATTTCCCGGTGCTGATCCTTTCGCTGTTCTGGAAGGGCTGCACGACGCGGGGCGTGGTGACGGGCGGACTGGCCGGCGTGCTGCTCGCGCTCGTGCTCACCATCCTCTCCAAGCCGATCTGGGTCGACATCCTGGGCAATGCCAAGGCGGTCTTCCCCTATACCTCGCCGACCATCTTCTCGATGCCCCTGGCCTTTCTGACGATCTGGCTGGTGTCCGTCCTCGACAAGAGCCCGCGGGCGGCGGTCGACCGGGGCGGCTATCTCCACCAGCGGGTGCGCGCGGAGACCGGGATCGGCGCGTCGGGGGCGTCAGACCACTAGGAAGCGCCAGAGGGTCTCGGAGCGGAAGGTCTCGCCGGGGAGCAGGCGCGTGGAGGGGAAGTCCGGCCGGTTCGGGCTGTCCGGCAGATGCTGCGTTTCCAGCGCGATCGAGGAGCGCGGGCGCAGCGGGCCGTCCGCCGGGAAGTGGATCGCATTGTACATGTGACAGGTCGGCTCGGTGGTGGTCACCTCCAGCACGCGGCCCGAGGCCGGATGGCTGAGCCGCGCGGCCAGCCCTCCGGGGCGGTCGAGCAGCCAGCTATTGTCAAAGTCCGCGTCGATCGGGCGCGGCCTGCGGAAGTCGAACTTGGTCCCCGCGACGTCGGGAAAATCGCCCGTCGGGATGCTCATCCCGTCGATGGCGGCGCGGCGGCGCGCGAAGAGCTGCAGGCGATGGCCGGAGAGGTCCGGCTCGCCACCGAGGTTGAAATAGGAATGCTGGGTCAGGTTCACGACGGTCGGCGCATCGGTGGTCGCCGCATAGACGATGCGCAGCGCATTGTCGGGCAGCAGCGCATAGGTCACGGCGACCTCGAGCCGCCCCGGAAAGCCCTGGTCCCCGTCCGGGCTGACCAGGAACAGCCGCGCGGCCGCCTCGTCGATCCGCTCCACCCGCCAGTCCCGCGTGTCGAAGGCGTCGTCCCCGCCGTGGAGGGTATTCGGCCCTTCATTGGCCGGCAGGACGTGGCCGTCATAGCGCGCGCCGGCGATCCGCCCCGCATAGCGGCCGACGAGCGCGCCGAGGCAATAGGTCCGGCTGGTCCGGCGATAGTCGTCGAGGTCTGGCAGGTTCGCCACCACATTGGCGAAGCGGCCGTCCCGGTCCGGCACCTCGATATGGGTGATGATCCCGCCCAGGTCGACGAAGCGGACGCTCATGCCGGCGGCATTGCGAAGGACGTGGCTCATGCGCGGCGCGGCGGCGCGGACCCGAAGGCGGCGAGCAGGGCCTCGCGGATCGGCTTCGCCCGATAGTCCGCATCATAGGGACAGGCGCGCTTGGGCAGGCCGTCGCTTCGCGGCGCGAAGCCCTGCAGCCAGGAATAGCGGTCGCACATCCCCCAGGCGAGCACGTCGCCCATGTTCGGGTAGGACAGGATGAGATCGAAATAGGCGCGGGTCAGCGCCCCGCATTCGGCGTCGCGCCGGACGATGTCGCCCGGCAGGCCGTTGTCGTTGACGTCGAACTCGGTGACGAGCAGGTCGTAGCCCATGGCCGTCACCTCGTCGAGGAAGCGGCGCCATTCGCCCTCCTGCCTGATGCCGAATTCGACGCTGTCGTCATTGCCGCCGCCGATATGGGCCTGGATGCCGAGCGCATCGACCGGCGTGCCGCGCCGCTTGAACCCCTCCAGGAGGCGAAGCACGCCCGCCCTGTGGTTCGCGGCGCGGGGCCCCCAGGACATATAGTCGTTATAGACGAGCTGGGCGCGCGGGGCGGTCTCGCGGGCGGTGTGAAAGGCGAGGTCGAGCACCGGCAAAGCGCCGCCCATCGCGCGGGAGAAGGCCGTCTCCCGCAGCGTTCCGTCATTATTGTCCACCGCCTCGTTGACCACGTCGTAACTGTGGATGCGCGTGCCGTAGCGGCGGCAGATGGTCGCGACATGCTCGCGGATCATCCGCTCGGCACGGGCGCGGCGATTGGCACCGAAATCGTAATTCGCGACCCAGTCCGGGAACCAGCGCGGATGATGCCAGAGCAGGGTATGGCCGCGCATGGCGAGCCCATTCTGCTGGGCGAAGGCCATGATCCGGTCGAAGCGCTGGAAGGTGAAGACCTCCGGCCGCGGCCGCAGCGCGGTCCATTTCAACTCGTTCTCCGGCACCAGCACGTTGCATTCGGTGGTGAGCAGACGGCGGTAGCGCGGGTCGTCGAAGGCGCCGTTGCCGATCCCCACCGTCGAGCCGAAGCGCCGGCCAGTACGCCGGGCCTGGCGCCAGAGGCTGTTGAGCTCTGGGGCGAACCGCCGGCGGCGCTGCGCCTCAGCGGCCGCGCCCATGACCAGCAGGCCGAGCGCCCCAGCCAGGCTTTCGCGTCGGGTCAGTCGCATAACACCTCCTTCGCCCCATGGTCGGTCAGCCGCCGAAGCTGCCGCGTCACCGCGTCCACGAAGCGCGGATCGGCGGCGAGCGCCGGCGGGAAGATGGCCTCGATCCCGGCCAGCGCCCGGACCTTTTCGGCGGGATCGTGCTGGCCCGCGAGCCGGCGGGCGGTCTCCGCGGCGAGCGGGTCGTCGACCGTGAACGCCTCGCCGGCGTCGGTTCGCCCCTCCTGCCACCGCATCCAGGCGGCGACGGCCAGCGCCAGCGCCTCGATCCCCTGCCCCCGGTCGAGCCGCGCGGCGATGCCGGCGAGCAGCCGCTGCGGCAGCTTTTGCGAACCGTCCATCGCGATCTGGACATTGCGGTGCCTGAGGCCAGGATCGGCGAAGCGCGCCATGAGCGCGGCGCGATAGGCGGCGATATCCAGCCCCGGCGGCGGCATCAGCGTCGTCTCCGCCTCGTCCCAGAGCGCCTCGACGAACCGCCGTGCGCCGGACAGCTGCACCACCTCGTGCACGAATTCGATGCCCGCCAGGCCGCCCAGATAGGCGAGGCCGCTATGCGCGCCGTTCAGGAGGCGAAGCTTGGCATGCTCCCAAGGCGCGATGTCGGCGGCGATCTGGACGCCGACGGCCTCGAAATCCGGCCGCTCGCCCGCCGCGAAGCAATCCTCGATCACCCATTGGGTGAATGGCTCGGCCTTGACCATCGCCAGATCCTCGAGACCGATGCGCGCGGCCAGCGCCCCGATGTCCGCTGCCTCGGTGGCGGGGACGATCCGGTCGACCATGGTCTGCGGGAAGGCGCAATGTTCCGCGATCCGGCCCGCCCCCTCGCCCGCCGCCGCCAGCACCGCCTCCCGGAGCACCGCGCCGTTCCGCGGCAGGTTGTCGCAGGAGATGATGGTGATGCCGTCGGCGCGCCGGGCCAGCGCCTCGGCGAGCACGGCGATGGCGCGGCTGCCGGGCAGATAGCCTTTCTCGGTCACGGTGAGCGTGACCATTCGCGTCTCCGGCGCCGCGATCCGCGCGACCAGCGCGGGCGTATCGAGCAAAACCTCACGGACCGCGCCGATCACGCGCACCTCCGCGCCGACTACCAGGCTGTAGAGACCATTCTGCGGCGCAATGGCCTCGCGCACCGCGGGCGAACGCAGCGACGCGCCGGTCACGCCCCAGCCGAGATCGTCGAACACCACCGCCTGATGCGCGCGGTGGAAGGCGCCGATGCCGAGATGGACGACCCGCGGCGCGGGGCGCGACACCTTTTTCCTCACCCAATCCGGGAGCAGCGAAAGCGTCGCTTCCGACAGGCGCGGCGTCACAGCTTGTAGGCCGCCTTCACCAGATCGTAGGTCAGGGCCCGCGCGACCTCATGGGCCTCGTCCTCCTCCAGCCGGCCCTCGGCGACGAGCCGGGCGAGGAAGGCGCAGTCCATCCGCCGCGCAACGTCGTGCCGGGCGGGGATGGAGAGGAAGGCGCGGGTGTCGTCGTTGAAGCCGACCGTGTTGTAGAAGCCCGCGGTCTCGGTCGCCCGCTCGCGGAACCGGCGCATTCCTTCGGGGCTGTCGTGGAACCACCAGGGCGGGCCGAGCTTCACCGCCGGGTAATGGCCGGCGAGCGGGGCCAGTTCGCGCGCATAGCTGTCTTCGTCGATGGTGAAGAGGATCAGGCTGAAGCGCGGGTCGTTGCCGAACCGGTCGAGCAAAGGCTTCAGCGCGCGGACATATTCGGTCGCGCCCGGAATGTCGGCGCCCTTGTCCCGACCGAAGCGGGCCAGGACCTGCTCATTGTGGTTGCGGTGGACGCCCGGATGGAGCTGCATCACCATCCCGTCCTCGACGCTCATCCGCGCCATTTCGGTCAGCATCGCACCGCGGAACAGCTCCGCCTCGGCGGGCGTAACCCCGCCGCCCCGTGCCTTGCCGTAAAGCGCCTCCAGCTCGGCGCGCGGCAGATCGGCGGTATAGGCGCTGGGATGGCCGTGGTCGGTGGAGGTCGCGCCCATCTCGCGGAACCAGGCGCGCCGATTCTCGTGCGCCCGAAGATAACCGGCGAAGGTCGAAACGTCCTCGGCCGCCAAAACGCCGAACTTCTCGACATTGCGCGCGAAGCCAGGATGCTCGGGATCCATGACCGGATCGGGCCGGTAGGCGGTGATGACACGGCCGCCCCAGCCGCTGGCGCGGATCGCCCGATGATGGTCGAGCGGATCGGTCGGGCTCTCGGTCGTGGCGATCAGCTCGATGTTGAAGCGTTCGAAGAGGGCGCGAGGGCGGAAGCCGTCGGTCTTCAACGCGGCCTCGATCGTCTCGTAATAATGGTCGGCGGTGGCGGGCTCGAGGCGCACCTCCAGGCCGAAAATCTCGGCGAACACCCAGTCCAGCCAGAGCCGCGAAGGCGTGCCCCGGAACAGGTGGTAATGCTCCGCCAGCAGGCGCCAGATCCGGCGCGGATCCGTCTCGGTCGGGCTGCCGTCCACGGTCGGCACGCCGAGTGCTTCGAGCGGCACGCCCCGCGAGTAGAGCATCCGGAAGACATAATGGTCCGGCACGATCAGCAGGCTCGCCGGATCCGCGAAGGGCGCGTCGGTCGCGAACCAGGCCGGATCGGTATGGCCGTGCGGGCTGAGGATCGGCAGGTCTCTGATCGGCGCGTAGAGCGCGCGGGCGATCGCCCGGGTGCGGGATTCGGCGGGAAAGAGCCGGTCGGGGTCGAGGCGGAGCGGCGCCGTCATCTCACCAGCTCCACATCGAACCGTCTTCGAGACGGTTCACCGGCAAATAGGCGCGTTTATATTCGTATTTCGCGGCCAGCTCCTCATCGAGCTCGACGCCCAGCCCCGGCAGCTCGCCGGGATGCATCATGCCGTTGAACAGGCCGTAGGCGTGCGGGAAGACCGCGTCGGTCTCCGCCGTGTGGCGCATATATTCCTGCACCCCGAAATTGGGGATGGAGAGACCGAAATGGAGCGCCGCGGCCATCGTCACCGGCGAGAGATCGGTGGCGCCGTGGCAGCCGGTGCGGACCTGGTAGAGCTCGGCCAGACCCGCGATCCGCCGCAAATGGCTGATCCCGCCCGCATGGACGACGGTCGCGCGGATATAGTCGATCAGCTGGTTCTCGATCAGCTGCTTCGCGTCCCAGATCGAATTGAAGATTTCCCCGACCGCGAGCGGCGTCGTCGTATGCTGGCGGATCAGCCGGAAGGCGTCCTGATTCTCGGCCGGGGTCGGATCCTCCAGCCAGAAGGGCCGGTAGGGCTCCAGATCCTTGCCGAGCCGCCCGGCCTCGATCGGGGTCAGCCGGTGATGGACGTCGTGCAGCAGGTGTACGTCCCAGCCGAGCGCGTCGCGCGCCGCCTCGAAAAGCGGCGGGACGGAGCGCAGATATTTCTCCGTCGACCAGAGATTTTCGGTCGGCAGGTCGGCGTCGGCCGGCTCGTAGAAATAGCGGTCCTTGGAGACGCCGTAGGTGGAGGCGAGACCCGGAACGCCGGACTGGAGGCGGATGGCCTTGTAGCCCTGCTCGGCATAATGACGGGCATTGTCGATCGTCTCCTCGATCGTCCTGCCATTGGCATGGCCGTAGACCATGCAGCCGTCCCGCGCCGCGCCGCCCAGCAACTGGTAGAGCGGCAGGTTCGCCGCCTTCCCCTTGATGTCCCAGAGCGCCATGTCGACCGCGGCGATGGCGCTCATCGTCACCGGGCCGCGCCGCCAATAGGCACCCCGGTAGAGATATTGCCAGATGTCCTCGATCCGGTGCGCGTCGCGGCCGATCAGCAGCGGCACGACATGGTCGGCGAGATAGGCGGCGACCGCCAGCTCCCGCCCGTTCAGCGTCGCGTCGCCGAGCCCGGTCAGGCCGTCCTTCGTCTCGATCCGGAGCGTGACGAAATTGCGCCCGGGGCTGGTGACGATCACGCGCGCGGAGGTGATTTCGAGCATGCCCCTGGTCTAGCCTTCCGCTCCGCCGGGGCCACCCCGGAAATGGGCCCCGATTTTTATCTTGCCGCGCGTCGGCGGCGATTTATGGTAGCGCTCACATTGCTAGAGCGCGACCGGCCTTGTCAATGCCGCGCGCGCCGGAATGAGGGGTTGAGGATGCGCCTGCTCGCGGCTTTCTGCCTGTTGCTCACCGCTTTTCTCGCGCCGCCGGCCATGGCGGAGGACGGCTACGACCTCTGGCTCCGCTACCGGCAGGTCGAGGCTCCTGCCCTCGCCCGCTACCGCAGTCAGGCCAGCGCGATTGTCGTGGCCGGAGACACGCCCGCGCTGCGCGCCGCGCGGGACGAGTTGCAGCGCGGGCTCACCGGCCTGCTGGGCCGCCCGGTGCCGGTTGACCGCGGCGTCACGCGCGACGGCGCCATCGTGGTCCTGGTCGGCACTTCGCCCTTCCTCGGCGGCCTGCGCCCGCAGAGCCGCCCGCTCGGGCGGGAGGGCTATCTGATCCGGTCGATGCGGCTGAACGGCCGCGCCGTCACCCTGATCTTCGCCGAGCACGACGCCGGCGCCCTCTACGGCAGCTTCCATTTGCTGCGCCTGATCCAGACCCGCCGCCCGCTCGCCAATCTCGACATTACCGAGGTGCCGCGAGTCGAATTGCGCATGTTGAACCATTGGGACGATCTCGATCGCCACGCTATGCGCGGCTATGCCGGGCAATCCCTCTGGGACTGGCACAAGCTGCCCGGCTGGCGCGATCCGCGCTATACCGATTATGCCCGCGCCAACGCCTCGATCGGGATCAACGGCACCGTCCTCACCAACGTCAACGCCAGCGCCGACGTGCTGCGGCCCGACTTCCTCGAGAAGGTCCGGGCCGTCGCCGATATCCTGAGGCCCTACGGCATCCGCGTCTATCTCGCCGCCCGCTTCAACGCGCCGATGGTGCTGGGCGGGCTGCCCACCGCCGACCCGCTCGACCCGCGCGTCCGGGCCTGGTGGCGGGAGAAGGCGGCGGACATTTACCGCGTGGTGCCCGATTTCGGCGGTTTCCTGGTCAAGGCCAATTCGGAAGGCCAGCCCGGCCCGCAGGATTATCGCCGCACCCATGCCGACGGCGCCAACATGCTCGCGGAGGCGGTGGGGCCGCATGGCGGCGTCGTGATCTGGCGCGCCTTCGTCTACCAGCCGGGCACTCAGGACCGGGCGGAGCAGGCTTATGAGGAGTTCATGCCTCTCGACGGCCGGTTCCGCGATAATGTCATCGTGCAAGTGAAGAACGGCCCGATCGACTTCCAGCCGCGCGAGCCGTTCAGTCCCTTGTTCGGAGCGATGCGGCGTACCGCGGTCGGCATGGAATTCCAGGTCACCAAGGAATATCTCGGCTTCGCCACCCACCTCGCCTATCTCGGGACGATGTGGGAGGAGGTGCTGCGCGCCGACACCTTCCAGCGCGGCCAGGGCACGACCGTCGCGCGCATCCTCGACGGCTCGGCGACCGGCCAGCGCCGCACCCTCGTCGCCGGCGTCGCCAATACCGGGACGGACCGCAACTGGACCGGCTCGCAATTCGACCAGGCGAACTGGTACGCGCTCGGCCGCCTCGCCTGGAATCCGGAAGGCTCGGCCCGCGCCGTCGCCGAGGAATGGGCGCGGATGACGTGGGGCAACGATCCGCGCCTGGTGGCGCCCGTGGTCGGGATGATGATGGGCTCGCACCAGGCGGTGGTCGATTATATGACCCCGCTCGGCCTCGTGCACCTGATGGCGACCGGGCTCCATTACGGCCCGGGCCCGTGGGTGGACGATCTCGAGCGGCCCGACTGGAACCCGGTCTATTATCACCGCGCCGACCGCACCGGCATCGGCTTCGACCGCACCGCTTCGGGCACCAATGCGATCGCCCAATATGCACCGGAGGTGGCGCGGCGCTTCGGCGGGCTGGCAACGGTGGGCGACGATTATCTGCTCTTCTTCCACCGCGTCCGCTGGGACCACCGGCTCGCTTCGGGGCGGACGGTCTGGGACGAGCTCGTTACCCGCTATTCGCGCGGCGTGGCGCAAGTCGGCGAGATGCGGCGGCAATGGGCGTCGCTCGCGCCTTATGTCGATGCCGCGCGGCACGCGGAGGTCGCCGCCTTCCTCGGCATCCAGCAGGAGGAGGCGCAATGGTGGCGCGACGCCTGCATCGCCTATTTCCAGAGCCTCAGCCGTCTGCCCCTCCCCGCGGGCGAGGCGCCGCCGCCGCACGATCTCGCTTACTATCGCGCGATCCTCCATCCTTATGCTCCGGGGCGGGACGGGCCGCCGCCGCGGCGGTGACACCAAGGAGGCATCCCGGCGACGGCCGGGACCGATGAACACGGTACCCTGGAGGAAATTCATGCGTCGCCGCCTCGCTCGATTGCTTTGGCGTTCATGGGTCCCGGCCTTCACCGGGATGACTATGGTGCAGCTGATATCGCCCGCTCACGCCCAACCCACGGCGCGCTTCGACTGGTTCGACTATCGCGGGTCCGATCCCACGGACACGGGTTCCCGGCCCGGCCCGAACGACTATCGCAACCCGATCCTGCAGGGCTTCTACCCCGATCCCAGCGTCACCCGCGTCGGCACGGATTATTATCTGGTCACCTCGACCTTCGCCTACTTCCCCGGCATCCCGGTCTTCCACAGCCGCGACCTCGTGAACTGGACGCAGATCGGCAATGCGATCCACCGCAGCGAGCAACTGGACTTCGGCAATCTCGGCCTCTCGCGCGGCGTCTTCGCGCCGGCGATCACGCACCGGGACGGGATGTTCTACATCCTCAACACCTGCGTCGATTGCCGGGGCAATTTCCTGATCACCGCGACCGACCCGGCGGGCCCCTGGTCCGATCCCGTCTGGCTTCCCGACCTGGAGGGCGGGATCGATCCCTCGCTCTTCTTCGACGATGACGGGCGGGCCTGGATCGTCAACAACGGGCCGCCCGAAGGTACGCCGCGTTATTCGGGCCACCGCGCCATCTGGATCCAGGAATATGACCGCGCCGCCATGCGCACGATCGGCCCGCGCCGCGTGCTGGTCGACGGCGGCGTCGACCCCTCGACCAACCCGATCTGGATCGAGGGCCCGCACATCCTGAAGGTCGACGGCTGGTATTATCTCACCTGCGCCGAGGGCGGCACCGCCGTGGGCCACAGCCAGGTCGTGCTGCGCAGCCGCGCGGTCACCGGACCCTATGCGCCCTATGCCGGCAACCCGATCCTCACCCAGCGCGATCTGCCCGAGGACCGCGCGAACCCGATCACCTCGGCCGGGCACGCCCAGCTGGTGCAAACGCCGGACGGCGCCTGGTGGGCCACCTTCCTCGCGGTGCGGCCCTATCGCGGGGACTATTACAATACCGGGCGGGAGACCTTTCTCCTGCCGGTGACCTGGGCGGATGGCTGGCCCCGCATCCTGCCGCGTGGGGCGCCGATCCCGACCACGCATGCGCGTCCTGCCCTGCCGCGCCAGCCGACGCCCGCCGTGCCGACCAGCGGGCCCTTCGTCCTGCGCGATCAGTTCGACGGCAACGCGCTGGCCCCCTATTGGCTGATGGTCCGCAATCCGCGCGGCGACTGGCTGAGCGTGCGGCACGGCATGCTCGGGCTCACCGCCCGCCCCGTGCCGCTGGGTGGGATGGGCAATCCGAGCTTCGTCGCGCGGCGCCAGCAGCACAGGGATGCCCAGGTCACGACGATCGTGCGCTTCGAGAATGCCGGCCCCGAGGACGAGGCCGGCCTCGCCGCCTTCCAGAATGACGAGCATTTCTATTCGATCGGCATCGGCCGCGACGGGCCGCGGCGGGTGCTGCGCTTGCGCCGTCGCGCCGGACCCGGCGATCCGCAAGCGGGCGTGGTCATCGCTGCCGCGCCCTGGAGCGGTCCGGACAGGACCCCGCTGCGCCTCAGGATCGTGACCGACAGCCACAGCTACCGCTTCCTCTATGCCGGCCCCAGCGGCGACTGGCGGCAACTCGGCGCGCCGCAGGACGGCACCATCCTCAGCACACGCACCGCGGGCGGGTTCGTCGGCGCGGTGTTCGGCATGTATGCGGTGAGCGGCGGCGCGGCGCGCTGACCGCTACCGCACCGTCAACGTCGCGCTCTTCAGCTGGACCGAATTGGGGCCGGCGGAGATGGTGAAGGTGCCGGGCTCCACGACCCGGCGCATCTGCAGATTCCAGAGCGACAGGTCCTCCGGCGTCAGCGTGAAGCGCACGGTGCGCCGCTCGCCGGGCTGGAGGGTGACACGCTGGAAGCGCTTCAGTTCGAGCATCGGCCGGGTGATCGAGGCCGCGTCGTCGCGAACGTAGAGCTGCACCACCTCGTCGCCGGCACGCCGCCCGGTATTGGCGACATCCACCTCCACGCCGACAGTGTCGCCGGTGCCGATCGCCGCCTGCGCCAGCCGCGGCGCCGAGACGTCGAAGGTCGTGTAGCTGAGCCCGAAGCCGAACGGGTAGAGCGGCTCGACGCTGCCGAACAGGAAGCCGCGCCGCGCGGTCGGCTTGCGGTTGTAGAAGATCGGCAGCTGGCCGACGTTGCGCGCGATCGTCACCGGCAGCTTGCCGCCCGGATTGACCCGGCCGAACAGGACGTCGGCGACGCCGTGGCCGGTCTCCTGGCCCAGATACCAGCCCTCCAGCAAGGCCGGCGCATTGGCCGCGAGATAGTTGACCGAGAGCGGCCGGCCGTTGAGCAGGATCACCACCACCGGCTTGCCGAGCGCGAAAAGCTCCCGCGCCAGCTGGTCCTGCGGGCCGATCATGTCGAGCGAGTCGCGGTCGCCGAGATGGTTGTCCGCCCAGGCCTCGCGGCTGGTCATCTCGTTGTCGCCGAGCACGAGGACGATGACGTCGGCATTGCGGGCGGTGGCGAGCGCCTCCTGCCGCAGCCGGTCGTTCACCGCGGTCGGGGTCAGATTCACCTGGTCCTGCGCCCAGATGCGCTGCTCGGTGATGCGCACGCCCTCGGCATAGTCGACCCGGAAATTACCGCGGCGGCCCTCGGCCTGCATCCCCTCCAGCACCGAGACGACGTGCCGCGGAACGTCGCTATAGCCGCCGATCGGCGTGTCGCGGGCATGAGTGCCGATCACCGCCATGCGGCGGATATTGCCGGGGCTGAGCGGCAGCAGATTGTTCTCGTTCCTGAGCAGGACCATCGAGCGCCCGGCGGCCTCGCGGGCCAGCGCGACGGCGTCCGGCGTCGCGGTCAGCCGGTCGGCGGCGGCCGCGTCGACATAGGGATTTTCGAACAGGCCGGCCTCGAACTTCATGCGCAGCACGCGGCGCACGGCGGCATCGATCTGCGCCATGGTGACGCGGCCCTCGCGGACTAGCTGGGGCAGATTGTTATAGCCCTCGCCGTCCGGCGTCTCGACGTCGACGCCCGCCTCCATGGCGCGCACCGCGCCCTCGGTGACGTTGGGCACCATGCGGTGGCGGGTGGTGAGCTCGCGGATCGCGAAATAGTCGCTGACCACGGCGCCCTGAAAGCCCCACTCCTCGCGCAGCACGTCGTGAAGCAGCCAGCGATTGGCGTGGCTGGGGACGCCGTCAATCTCGTTATACGAGGCCATGACCGAGCGGATCGGCAGGGTGCGCACGGCGCGCTCGAACGGCGGGAAGAAATTCTCGCGCAGCGCCCGCTCGCCGAGCTGGGCCGGCCCGACATTGGTGCCGCTCTCCGGCTGGCCGTGCCCGGTCATATGCTTCAGCGTGACGAAGACGCGCTGCGGGTGCAGCGGCAGGGTCGTGCCCTGGAAGCCGCGAATCGAGGCCAGCGACATCTCGGTGACCAGATGCGGATCCTCGCCGAACGTCTCCTCGATCCGGCCCCAGCGCGGATCGCGGGCGATGTCGACCACGGGCGCCAGCGCCAGATTGGCGCCGCGCGCCCGCATCTCGCGCGAGGCGACCTGGAAGATCCGCTCGACGAGCGCCGGATCCCAGGTGGACGCCAGAGCGATGGACTGCGGGAAGCTGGTCGCGTCGCGCGCGACATAACCGTGCAGCGCCTCCTCGTGCATCAGGATCGGAATACCGAGCCGCGTGCGCTCGACCGCCCAGCGCTGGGCGGCGTTGACATAGTCGGCGGTCTCGCGCGCAGTGCGATTGCCCTGCCCCGCGGTGGCGCCGGCGGCGCCCGTGGCCGCGGGCGCGGCGACGCCCCTGCGGTCCGACGGGCGGGAGATCATGCCGAGGCCGTTGGGGAAAGCGGCGGAGGCGCGCTCGGGCGAGAAGGTGCCGTCGGGCGTCTGGATCCGGTCCTTATGCTCCCAGATCGCGACCATCTGGCCGACCTTCTCCTCCAGCGTCATGCGCGAGAGCAGGTCCTCGATCCGCCGCTCGATCGGTGCCGAGGGGTTCTTGTAGAGCGGCCGCGCCTCTCCCTTCGCGGCCTGCGACGCCGCCGGACCGGCGACCCAGCCCCCCAGCGAGGTCCCGCACAAGGCGAGCGCCGCCACGGCCGGCACAGTCCATCTCTTCGCGAAACCCCTGGCCATCGTCATCCTCCCGTCGCGCCGCCTGATTTGCTATGATAGCGCTACCATAGCCTAAGCGCCGGCCTGTCCCCGGGTCAAGCTGGCGCGCTTAATAATTGCATGGACCGGCGCCCGGCCATAGGGTCGCGCCGCCGAAAGGAACTCAATGCGTAAACCGACCCGCCGCAGGCACGGCACCGTTACCATCCAGCATGTCGCCCAGCAGGCCGGCGTTTCGGCGATGACGGTCTCGCGCGTCATCAACCGCGAATCCAATGTGCGCGAAAGCACCCGCGCGTCGGTGCTCGAGGCGATCGAGCGGCTCAATTACTCGCCCAACACCGCCGCGCGCAGCCTCGCCGCCGGCGAGGCGCTCCATCTCGGCCTGCTCTACGCCAACCCCTCCGCCGCCTATCTGAGCCAGTTCCTGGTCGGCGCGCTGGAAGGGGCGCGACGCGCGGGCTGCCATGTCGTGCTCGAATCCTGCGGTTCGGAAAGCGCCGACGAGCAGGCCGAGGCGACCCGCCGCTTCGCCACGTCGGGCGTCGATGGCGTGATCCTGCCCCCGCCCCTCTCCGAATCCATGCCCGTCCATCACGAGCTGGCGGCCGCCGGCATGCCTGTGGTCACCGTCGCCATGGGGCTGCCGCAACCGGGCGCGCTCAACGTCCGCATCGACGATCGCGCCGCCGCCGCGGCGATGACCCGGCATCTGCTCGAGCTCGGCCATCGCGATATCGGCTTCATCGTCGGCCATCCCAACAACACTGCTTCGGCGGAGCGCCTGGCGGGCTTCCGCGCCGCTCTCGAGGAAGCCGGGCTGGACGCCGAGGCGGCGCCGACCGAGCAGGGCTATTTCACCTACCGCTCCGGCCTCGTCGCCGCCGAGCGGCTGCTCGCCCGCGATCCCCGGCCCACCGCCATCTTCGCCTCCAACGACGACATGGCCGCCGCCGCGATCAGCGTCGCCCACCGCCAGGGGCTGGACGTGCCGCGCGACGTCTCCGTGGTCGGCTATGACGATACCGCGCCGGCGACCACCGTCTGGCCCGAACTCACCACCGTCCGCCAGCCCGTCGCCGCCATGGCCGAGGCCGCGGTGGAGCTGCTCCTGACCGATTTGCGCGCGCGCCGCGCCGAGACGCCGACGCCGGGCACCGAGATCGTGCTCGAATATGATCTGGTGCTGCGCGAATCCTCGGCGCCGCCGCCGCGCACAGAGAAGAAGAAGCAGGGCCGAACGCCCGGCGGCCGCGTCGGCGCGCGCGGCTGAGGCGCCGGAGAAACCGCACCCCGTATTTTGCGCATTAACATTCCCGTTGTTACCGCTACCAATGACAAGGCTCGAACCGGTCGGACGAATCGGGGAGCAGGAGTGAGGGGAGGAAGAATGACAGCAGAGGCACGGGTCAACGCGGCCTTCGTCACCACCATCGTCGCCGTCGCGACGATCGGCGGCTTCATGTTCGGCTTCGACAGCGGCGTCATCAACGGCACCCATACGGGCCTGGCGGAGACGTTCGGCGTCGGCGCGTTCGGCGAGGGCGTGCTCACCGGCGCATTGCTGATCGGCTGCGCGGTGGGCGCGTTCGGCGCCGGCCGGCTGGCCGACATGATCGGCCGGCGCAACGTGATGATGCTCGCGGCGATCCTGTTCATCGCCAGCGCGCTCGGCTCGGGCGCGGCGAACAGCCCGATCATGTTCATCCTCGCCCGCTTCATCGGCGGCCTCGGCGTCGGCGCGGCCAGCGTCACCTCGCCCGTCTATATCAGCGAGGTCACGCCGGCGCGGACGCGCGGGCGCATGTCCAGCATCCAGCAGATCATGATCATCACCGGCCTGACCGGCGCCTTCGTCTCCAATTATTTCTTCCAGCAGGCGGCGGGTGCCTCGACCGCCGAAATCTGGGGCTATCCGGCCTGGCGCTGGATGCTCTGGATCCAGGTCGTGCCGGCCGGCATCTACCTGCTCGCTCTGCTGCTGATCCCGGAAAGCCCGCGCTACCTGATGTTGAAGGGCCGCGACGACACGGCGCGCGGCGTGCTCACCAACCTGTTCGGCGCGGAATTCGCCGAGGCCAAGGTCGCCGAGATCCGGGCCTCGCTGAGCGCCGATCACCGCCCCCGCCTCTCCGACCTGCTGAAGCCCGGCGGCGGCCTGCGCCCGATCGTCTGGGTGGGCCTGATGCTGGCCGTGTTCCAGCAGCTCGTCGGCATCAACGTGATCTTCTATTATGGCGCCACGCTCTGGCAGCTGGCCGGGTTCAGCGAGGCGGACGCGCTGCGCAACAACATCGTCTCGGGCGGCGTCTCGATCCTCGCCTGCATCTTCACCATGCTGGTCATCGACAAGATCGGCCGCAAGCCGCTGCTGCTGATCGGCTCGGCCGGCATGGCGGTGTCGCTCTTCGCGATGGTCTATGCGTTCAGCACCGGCAGCGTCGAGAGCGGCGAGCTGTCGCTGTCCGAGAGCATGGGCACCTTCGCCTTCTACGCGGCCAACGCCTATGTGATCTTCTTCAACATGAGCTGGGGCCCGGTCATGTGGGTCATGCTCGGCGAGATGTTCCCGAACCAGATCCGCGGCTCCGCGCTCGCCGTCTGCGGGCTCGCGCAATGGGCGGCGAACTTCGCGATCAGCCTCACCTTCCCGATCATGGCCGCCAAGCTCGGCCTCACGCTCAGCTACAGCTTCTACGGCATCTGCGCGGTGATCTCCTTCTTCCTCGTCTCCGCGATGGTGAAGGAGACGAAGGGCAAGGAGCTGGAGGATATGGAGGGCTGAGCCGGTTGGAGCGGCCGGACGGGAGGTATAGGACAGACTGATGACCCGCACCCCCGTCCGTCCGTTCCGCTCGCGCGACTGGTTCGCCGCGCCCGGCCGCAGCGACATGGCGGCGCTCTATCTCGAGCGCTTCATGAATTACGGCCTGACGCCCGACGAGCTGCGCTCCGGCAAGCCGATCGTGGGCATCGCCCAGACGGGCTCGGACCTCACGCCCTGCAACCGCGTGCATGTCGCGCTGGCGAAAAGGGTGCGCGACGGCATCCGCGATGCCGGCGGCGTGCCGCTCGAATTCCCGGTCCATCCGATCTTCGAAAATTGCCGCCGCCCGACCGCCGCGCTGGACCGCAACCTCGCCTATCTCGGCCTGGTCGAGATCCTGCACGGCTATCCGATCGACGCGGTCGTGCTGACCACGGGCTGCGACAAGACCACGCCTTCGGGGATCATGGCGGCGTCGACCGTCGACATCCCCGCCATCGTCCTCTCCGGCGGGCCGATGCTCGACGGCTGGCACGAGGGCGAGCTGGTCGGCTCCGGCACGGTGATCTGGCGCTCGCGCCGCAAGCTCGCGGCGGGCGAGATCACGGAAGAGGAATTCCTGAAGCGCGCCACCGACAGCGCGCCCTCGGCCGGCCATTGCAACACGATGGGCACCGCCTCGACGATGAACGCGGTCGCGGAGACGCTCGGCCTTTCGCTCCCGGGCTGCGCGGCGATCCCGGCGCCCTATCGCGAGCGCGGCCAGATCGCCTACGAGACCGGCCGTCGCGCGGTCGAGATCGCCTATGAGGATCTGAGGCCGTCCGACATCCTGACCCGTGCCGCCTTCTTGAACGCGATCCGGCTGGTGAGCGCGATCGGCGGCTCCTCCAACGCCCAGCCGCACATCACGGCCATGGCCCGCCATGCCGGGGTTGAGATCGGGCCCGGGGACTGGATGGCGGAGGGCTATGACATCCCTCTGCTCGTCAACATGCAGCCCGCCGGCCAGTATCTCGGCGAACGCTTCCACCGCGCGGGCGGCGTGCCCGCCGTGCTCTGGGAGTTGCTGCGGGCCGGCAAGCTCGACGGCGGCTGCCGGGCGGTGACCGGCGGCACGATCGCGGACGGCGCGCGCGAGGCGAGCGACCGCGACGTGATCCTGCCCTATGATGCGCCCCTCAAGGAGCGCGCCGGCTTCCTCGTGCTCAAGGGCAATCTGTTCGACTTCGCGATCATGAAGACGAGCGTGATCTCGGACGCCTTCCGCGACCGCTTCCTGAAAGGCGGCGTGTTCGAAGGGCGCGCGATCGTGTTCGACGGCTCGGACGATTATCACCACCGGATCAACGATCCCGCGCTCGGCGTGGACGAGGATTGCATCCTCGTCATCCGCGGCTCCGGCCCGCTCGGCTGGCCCGGCTCGGCCGAGGTGGTCAACATGCAGCCGCCCGATGCCCTGATCCAGCGCGGTATCACGAGCCTGCCCACGCTCGGCGACGGGCGGCAATCCGGCACCTCGGACAGCCCCTCGATCCTCAACGCCTCGCCGGAAAGCGCCGCGGGCGGCGGTCTCGCCTGGCTCAGGACCGGGGACATCATCCGGATCGATCTCGAGGCGGGGACCTGTGACGCGCTCGTCGACGACGCGGAGATCACCCGCCGCAAGGCCTGTCCCCCGCCGCCGATCCCGGAGAGCGCCACGCCGTGGGAAGAGCTCTACCGCGAGAAGACCGGGCAGTTGGCCGAGGGCGGCGTGCTCGACTTCGCCCTCAAATATCGCGGCACCTCGAAGAAGACGCCGCGGCACAATCACTGAGGCGGGGACAGGATTTTCGGCTCGGCTTTCTTCCCGAGAGCCTCCTCCTCCACGCGAAATACCCGACGCCTCCTGAGCCAGATGTGGATGCCCGATATCGAGGCCAAGGCCGCACACCACGCCAGATAGAGAAACAATCGACCGCCTTGTCCCGGACGGGCATCCATCGGGACGAGCAGAAGCAGCGGCATCAAGACCAAACCCAGGACTGCTCCGGCCATGAACAGCTGAAAGGCCTGCTCGTGGATGCGTCCCAGCTGCGCCTTGAGTACCCGCGCATAGCGCTGCAGCGAGCCCGAGACCGCGGAGTCACAGGACTTGAGAAACGATCTGCTCAGGAGAACTTCCGTCAAGCGCCGTTCGGCTTCGTTCTGGGTAGCGAGCCCGCGCGTACTAATAATCCGGGCAACCATCTTCGGCCTTGTACATGCGGCCTGTTGCAGCAGACGCGTCGCCGCGAAGCGGTTGCGATCGGCGAAAGCGAGCAGCGCCAGCAGATCGCCCTCGGCTGCATCCTGCAGGTCCTTTCGGCTACCAGCGAAGCCTCCGTCCAAAACCTCGGTGGCGGCGAGGCCTTCTCCGGGAGCCCCGAAATTGACGATGCGGGTCGACAGGCCCCGCATGAGAAACTCGCCATCCTCGTAGGGACACTCCCCCGCAAAATCGACGGTCTGCGAACCTACATGCCGATGCCCCGGCGTGGCGAGCCTCGCGCGAACGGCAATCGTTTCAGCCGAAGATGCGGCGGTTTGTCGGACGAATTCGTCGGCAGCATCCACAACTTCAAACGCGGGACGGATCGAAAGCGACACCTTGCCGCTGTAGAGCGTCGTTCTGATGCCCGTCCCCGCGCAACCGCTGCAACTGATCGTCCCCGCCTGGCAAGAATAGCAGACCTCTGTCAGAAGACCCCCGCAGGAGCACATCATTCGACCGCTTCCGGCACAGGCGCTGCAACTGACATATTGGTTCGTCCAGCCATAGGCGTTTTGCACCTGCTGGGATCGCTGGCCGCCACCGCCGCAGGAACCGCAGGCCCGGCTGCCCCGGCCACCGCACCCGGAACATGTCGCTTGGCCGGTTCCCCGGCAATTCGCGCAAGCGACTCGCCCACGCCCATCGCAGCCGCCACACGTACTTCTGACCCCGTAAACAGGTTCAAGGGCGATCGAGACCTGGGTAGCCTTGCGACAATCCGGCGCACAACGAAGCGACTCGATGCGGGCCTCCACCAGTGCCGAAGCCGCTGCCGCGAGAGAACGACCTGCTTCCGCGCTACTGGCCGCCCGCTCGGTACCTCCACCGCCGGAAACCTGCCGCGAGGCAACTTCCAATTGATGGAAAATAGTAAAACGCGCCGAAATCCGCAAATTGCGATCTTGAAAATTCGTTTCGAAGTGCGGTCTCTCGCCGGAGACTATGCTCTCCAGCCACGTTGCACATAGATTTCTCATGTTCACCGAACCCATTCGGCAATTCTATACAGCCCAAGACTCGATCAGCCTATGATTTGAAGATACAAGTAGGCGGTCCAAGAAATGATGTCGGGAATCGACGTATCGTCGAGCTACTGCTCGCCTTCCGCCCGGACCGCCGCCCCGATCGGCACCTCGAACGGCCCGACGGGCAACGGCGCATCGTCGTAAAGGTTGGTGACCGGGCTGTCGGCCCAGGCATGGCGCACGCGGGTCGCCGGGCGGCCGTCGCCGGCGATGCGGACATTCCGGCCGTCCACCCTGCCCTCCACGTAGCGGCAGCTCCCGGCCTCGGCCCCGCACAGCTCCAGGGCGAGCACGACCGTCCCGCTCCAGGTCCGCAGCGCGCCGGTCAATCCGGAAAATTCGACGATCACGCCTGTCCCGTCGCGCCGCGCCCGAACCACCTGCGGCCCCGCCGGCGCATGCGCGCCATAGGCCAAAGCCTGCGCGGCACGCGCCAGCCGGCGGCCGACCTCCTGCTTGTTGCCCGGATGGATGTCGAGCCGCTCGCCCAGGTCCATGGCGACGACCAAAGCGGCGTGCGGATCGCGCGCGACGGCGCGGCGCTGCTGCTCGCGCAAATCGGCCCAGCCGCTCTCCGCCGGCGCCGTCGCGAAGGGCCCGTAATTGGCGAGGCCGACGATCAGGAAGGGCAGGTCCGGCCGGCCGAATTGGCGGCGCCAGAGACCCATCAGCGCCGCCAGCCGGTCCGCATAGGCGCCGGCCAGGCCGACGTCGGATTCGCCCTGATACCAGGCCACGCCGGTCAGGCCGTAGTCGCCGAGCGGCGCGACCATGCCGTTGTAGATGCGGGTGAAGCCCATTGCCTCGTCGAAAGACGAGCGCGGCGGATTGCCGCCGATGCGGGCCACCGAATATTCCCAGCCTTCGCCCAGCGGCTTCACCCGTCCGTCGGCGAGCGTGAGGCGGACCGCGTCCGCCGGCCCCGACAGGCCGCCCGCGCCGGAGCCGTCATAGACGTTGACGATCACCTCGTTCTCGCCCGCGCGCAGCACGTTCGGGCCAAGGCGATAATCGCGCGGCGCTTCCCAGGAATAGCGGCTGCCGACCGCGACGCCGTTGACGAAGGTCTGGTCGAGCTCGTCGATGACGGTGAGCGACAATGTGGCCCCTTGCGCCGCCTCGGCGGCCGTCAGGGTGAAGCGCTTGCGCATCCAGACCATGCCGTTGAACCCGGCGAAGCGCGGGTCGCCCCATTCCTCCCAATAACCGATCCGCGCGGGCGACCAGGTCAGGCGGTCGCTGCGCCGCCAGGGCTCGGCACCCACCGCGTCGCCGCTCTGCTGCCGCCACCATTCCCCCCAGCGCTCGCCGAAGCGGGCATTGGCGCGGGCGGGGTCGTGCTCGGCGACGATGAACTCCCAGGCCTCCGCATCGCCCATCGCGGCGATCGAGGTCGCGTCCAGCCAGGAGCGGATCTGGGTGCCGCCCCAGCTCGCGGCGATCGCGCCGACCGGCACGTTCTGCGACGCGCGCAGCGCGCGGACCATATAATAGCAGCTGGCCGAAAACGGGCCGACGCTCTCCCGCGACGCGGGGCGCCAGGCCAGGCCCGGAATCTCGGCCTGCGGCCGCATCGCGGTGCGGTGAGGGATGGTGAGCAGCCGCAGCTGCGGGTCGTCGGCCGACTGCAGCTCGTTCCACGCGTTGAGCGCGGCGTTAACGCCCAGCTCCATGTTCGACTGGCCGGAACAGAGCCAGACGTCGCCGACCAGGACGCCGCGCGCCACCACGCGCCCGTTGACCGAGAGCGTGTCGGGACCGCCCGCCGGCCGTGCCGGCAGCGCGACGCGCCAGGTCCCGTCGGCGCCCGTCACCGCGGTGCCGCGCGCGGCACCGAATTGCACCGTCACCCGCGCGCCGGGCTCGGCGGTGCCCCAGACCGGAATCGGCCGGCCGCGTTGGAGGACGGCATGATCGGAGAAGAGCGGATTGACCCTGGGCTCCGCCATGGCGGCGGAAGCACTGCCGAGCAGCAGGATCGCGGCGAGCGTCCTGCCCTTCACAGCCGCGCCGGGGTGACCGCGACGCCGGGCACGTCGACGCGGAAGGCAAAGAGGTTGCCGGCCTCGGGCTGGCGGGCCAACGCCTCGGCGTCGAGGCCCTTGGCGGCGGTGGTCGCATAGACAGTGCGCAGATCCTCCCCGCCGAAGGCGAGCTTGGTGACGTTCGCGACCGGAAACCGGACCCGCTCAAGCAACGCGCCCGAGGGCGCGTAGCGGCGCGCCTCCCATCCCCCGAACAGGCCGGTCCACAGGCAGCCGTCCGCGTCCACCGTCGGCCCGTCCGGATAGCCCTCGTCCGCACCGAAGGTGACGAAAGGCCGGGTCTCGCCGACCGCGCCGTCATCCAGCACCTCGCCGACATGGATCACCTTGCCGAGCGTGTCGGTGAAGTAGATGCGGCTCCCGTCGGGCGAGAAAGCGGGGCCATTGGTGATCGAGACGGGCGGCAGGCCGGTTTCGGCGAGGCGCCCACCCGCATAAGTGTAGAAGCGGCCGGTATCGGCGGCCTCGCTGTCGTCCATCGAGCCGAACCAGATCCGCCCGTCGGGATCGGTCGCGGCGTCGTTGAGCCGGTTGCCCGGCAGGTCGGCCTCGACCTCGGCCAGCAGAGTAAACGCCCCGCCGACCGGATCGAAGAGGTGGATCCCGCCGTGGAGACCGGCGACGAGGCCGCCGTCGGCCGCGGGCAGAACCCAGCCGACCTGGCGCGGCGCGCTCCAGCTCTTCAGCGCCACGCCGGCCGGGTCGAAACGATGCACATGCTGGCGCTTGATATCGACGAACCAGAGCGCGGCGTCCCGCGCGATCCAGACCGGCCCCTCGCCCAGGGTCGCGCCGACGGCGGCGACGCTGACGGGGACCCGGGACACTAGCGCCAGCCCGCGTCCACGAAATAATTGTGGCCGGTCACGAGGCGCGCATCGTTCGAGGCGAGGAACAGGATCATCGCCGCGATATCCTCCGGCAGCAGCCGTCCGTGCAAGGCCTGGGCGGCGACGATCTCCGCCTCGCCCTCCGGCGTGTACCATTTGAGCTGGCGCGGCGTGCGGACATTGCCCGGCACCACGCAATTCACCCGGATGCCGTCGCCCCCTACCTCGCGGGCGAGCGCCCGGGTCAGCCCTTCGATCCCCGCCTTGGCGATCTGGTAGAGGGCGAGATTCTCCAGCCCCAGATGCCAGGAGATCGAGCCGAGATTGACGATCGCGCCGCCGCCCTTGGCCTTCATGCCCGGAATGACCGACTGGGCACAGAAGAACATGTGGCGGAGGTTGGTGTTCATCCGCTCTTCCCAATAGGCCTCCGTCACCTCGGCAAGGCTGTGGCGGTCGTCATTGGCGGCATTGTTGACGAGAATGTCGAACGGCCCGTTGCGGTCCACATCGGCGGCGATCGCCGCCTGCAGCGTCGAGACGTTCTTGAGGTCGATCTCCTCGTAGCGCGGCGCGCCGCGGCCATTGCCCAGCCGCTCCCGAAGCGCGTTCGAGCCCTCGGGCTCGATGTCGTAGAAGGTCACCTCCGCCTGCTGGCGGACGAACTCCGCCACGATGCCCGCGCCGATACCGGAGCCGCCGCCCGTGATCAGGACGCGCTTGCCCCTGAGGCTCGGATAGACCGCGCGCTGGTCCGGCGAGAAAGGATAGTCCACGCGTCAGCCTCCGATGTAGACCGTCTTGGTCTGGGTGTAGAATTCGACCGCGGCGAAGCCCTGCTCGCGCGGCCCGTAGCTGGAACTCCGGGTGCCGCCGAAAGGAACATGATAGTCCACGCCCGCGGTCGGCAAATTCACCATCACCATCCCGGCGCGGACATGCCTGCGGAAATGGCGGGCATGTTTCAGGCTGTCGGTGACGATGCCGGCGGAAAGGCCGAACTCGCCGCGATTGGCGACGTCCAGCGCCTCCTCATAATCCTTCACGCGGACGGTGCTGACCACGGGGCCGAACACCTCCTCATTGTTGATCCGCATGTCCGCCGCGGTGTCGGCGATCACCGCCGGCGACATGAAATAGCCCGGATTGGCGAGGCTCAGCAGCTCGCCGCCGGTGACCAGGCGACCGCCCTCGTCGGTCGCAACCTTCACGTAGCTCATGTCCTGGTCGAGTTGGGTCTGGCTGACCACCGGCCCGATCTGGCTGCCCGGATCGAGCGCGTCGCCGACCTTGAGCGACCGGGCGCGCTCGGCGAGCGCCGCGACGAAGCGGTCGTGCACGCCGTCGGTCACGATCACGCGCGAGGAGGCGGTGCAGCGCTGGCCGGTGCCGAAGAAGGCGCCGTCGACGGCGATCGCCACCGCCCGGTCGAGATCGGCATCGTCGAGCACCACGAGCGGATTCTTGCCGCCCATCTCCAGCTGCACCCGCGCCTGCCGCTTGACCGCGGCCTCGGCGACGCGCGCGCCGACGCCCTGCGAGCCGGTAAAGGAGACGATGGCGACGTCCGGATGGGCGACGATCGCGCCGCCCATGCCGCCCTCGCCGATCAGCAGGTTGAACACGCCCGGCGGGGCGCCGCAATCGTGGATGATCTCGGCGAGCGCCCAGGCGATGGCCGGCGTCGCGCTGGCGGGCTTCAGGACCACCGTATTGCCGAAGGCGAGCGCCGGCGCCGCCTTCCAGGCGGGAATGGCGATCGGGAAGTTCCAGGGCGTGATCAGCCCGGCCACGCCCAGCGGCTCGCGATGGGTCTCGACGTCGATGCCCGGCCGGACGGAATCGAGCGTCTGCCCGTGCCGCCGGATCGCCTCGCCCGCGAAATATTTGAAGATGCGCGCCGCGCGCATCACCTCGCCCGTGCCCTCGGGCAGGGTCTTGCCCTCCTCCCGCGACAGCAATCGGCCGAGTTCGGCCGCGCGCGCCATGATCGCGGCGCCGACCTTGTCGAGCAGGTCGGACCGCACCTCCGGGGTGGCCCCCGCCCAGGCCGGAAAGGCCGCCCGCGCGGCCGCCACCGCTTCATCGACCTCGGCCTTGCCGCCGGCCGGGAAGCGCGCGACGACATCGTTGGTGTTGGACGGGTTGAGGCTCTGGTGGACGAGGTCCGCCGTCACCTTCTCGCCGTTGATGAAATGGGTGAGCGTATCGGTCATCAGGCTGCGTCCCGTTTGCGTGCGGCGGACCCGATCAGCCCGCGGCCGACCAGATTCTCGATGAGCCCCCGGATCCCCAGCGCCCAGGGCGCCGCCGCCTTGGACGTCGTCACCCTGTTCTCCAGGACTCCCAGCTTCGGCGACGCGATCCGCACCACATCGCCGACCTTGTGCGTGAAGCCCCGCCCGGGCTCGTCGCGATCTTGCACCGGCGCGAACAAGGTGCCGAGGAAGAGCGCGAAGCCGTCCGGATAATGATGCTCGCTGAGCGCCTGGCGGACGAGCTCGGCCGGCGGCCGGCTGATCTGGCGCATCGAGCTCGAGCCTTCGAGGCGATAGCCTTCGGGCCCGTCCACCTCGAGCGTGACCTCGGCCGCCTCAACGTCCCGCATCGTGAAGCCGTCGTCGAACAGGCGGATGAACGGTCCGATCGCGCAGGACGCATTATTGTCCTTGGCCTTGCCGAGCAGAAGCGCGCTGCGCCCCTCGAAATCGCGCAGGTTCACGTCATTGCCGAGCGCGGCGCCGCGCGGACGGCCCTGGCCGTCGACGATCACCACCACTTCAGGCTCGGGATTGTTCCAGGTCGAGTCGGAGCGCACCCCGATCTCCGCGCCCCAGCCGACCGTCGACAGCACCGGCGACTTGGTGAAGATCTCCGCGTCGGGGCCGATCGCCACCTCCAGATATTGCGACCAGAGCCCGTCCTCGATGAGCGCCTCCTTGAGCCGCGCCGCCTCCGGCGAGCCCGGGACGACGCTGCGGATTTCGGCGCCGATCCGCGACTCGATGCGGCCGCGCACGTCCGCGGCCACCGCGCTGTCGCCGCGGGCGCGCTCCTCGATCACCCGCTCGATGGCGGACAAAGCGAAGGTGACGCCGGCGGCCTTCACCACCTGCAGGTCGACGGGGGAGAGCAGGAACGGCCGGGCGGGATCCTGCGCGGCGGCGCGGCGCGCCAGCTCGTCCAGAGCGAACAAGGGCTCGCCGCGCAGCGTGGCGAGATCGTCGCGCTCCAGCAATTCGGCGATCAGCGGTGTAACCCGCGACACGTCCTCGACCCGGCCGCCGCGCACGAGTACGGGCGTCGGTCCCTCCCCGAGATCGATCCGCCCGGCCAGCAGCGCGGCGGGGGCATCGACAGGCAGGAATGCGTGCCGAGAAGAGTCGTTCAAGCGTCCACCCCGTTTTTTGTTAGCGCTCACATTCACGCTGCGCCGCCGAGTGTCAAGCCGATGCCGACACGGAATAGAGGGGCGTGAAGCGCGAACGACCCGCTACAGCGCCGCGGCGGGCGGCACAAGCGGCCGGTCAGGCTTTCGCGCGCGGCGCATAGAGGCCGGAGGCGGCGCTGCGCGGTCTCGCGGCCCGGCGCGGCGCGGCCACCGATTCGCGGATCACGAGCTCATGCGCGAGCACCCGCTCCGCCGCCTGGATGCGCATTCCGGCGCGCATCATGCGCAGGCGGACGAGCAGCAATTCCACCGCCGCCTCCGCCATGGCCGAGATGGGCTGGCGGACCGTGGTCAGCTCGGGCCAGACCGTGGTCGCGGGCGCGGTATCGTCATAGCCGGCAACGCTGAGATCGTCGGGCACGACCAGGCCGTGCCGGTGCGCGACGCCGATCGCCGCCGCCGCCATGTCGTCATTGCCGGCGAAGATCGCGGTCGGCCGGTGCGGACGGGCGAGCAGCCGCTCGGCGGCCACCAGCCCCGAGCGGAAGGTGAAATAGCCCTGCTCCACCGGCGCCGCGTCGGGATCGAGCCCATGCGCCGCCAGCGCCGCCCGGAAGCCGCGCAACCGCTCCGCGCTGGCCATATGGGCGGGATGGCCCTTGATCATGCCGATCTGGCGATGGCCGAGCGCGAGCAGGTGATCGGTCATCTCCCGCGCCGCCGCGAAATCGTCGATCCGCACGTTCAGCGCATCCTCGCGCGGCCGGCCCATCGCCACGGTGACGGCGGGAATGCCGGCGGCGGCGAGTTCCGCGAGAATGGGCTGCGATTCCGAGAGCGGCGGCGGCAGCACCACGCCCTCCACCTCGGTGGTGAGGAAGCGCCGGGTCGCTTCCGCCTGCTCGTCCGCGCCCTCGGATTCACAGGCCTCGATGACGAGGTGGCAGCCGCCCCGCCGCGTGCCTTCCAGCGCGCCGACCAGGAACTGGCTGAGATAGGCGGCGCTGGGATTGGCGTAGAGCAGGCCGATATGGACGGACTGGCCGGCCGCGAGACTGCGCGCCGCGCTGTTCGGGGAGTAATTGAGGCGCTTGATCGCCTCCTGGACCGAAGCCCGCGTCGTATCGCGGACATTGCCCTCGTCGTTGATCACCCGCGAGACGGTCATCGCGGAGACCCCCGCCATGCGGGCCACATCCTCGATCGTCACATTCCCCCGGCCGCGCCGGCCCGCTCTGGCCATAGGCCCCTCCCAAGTCCGGAATAGGCCCCTGTCCAAGGCCTTGCAATCATTGCCCATGCGGGCGACGCTTGACCAGGCGGGGACGCCATTCCAGAAGTGGCGCGGGGTTATGATAGCGCTATCAGGCGCGAGAGAGAGGCTGACCGGGGGCATGGGCACGACCGAGATATTTCTGCTCGCGATGCTGCTCATCTTCACCCTGCCCTGGCTGATCTGGCGGCTCGGACGGACGGACTATTACGCGCCTCTGGTCGTCGTGCAGATGATCGTCGGGATCCTGCTCGGGCCGGGCGTGTTCGGTCACGCATTCCCCGATCAATACGCCTTTCTGTTCACGCCGGACGTCGTCTCTGCGCTGAACGGGATCGCCTTGTGGGCGGTGATGATCTTCGTCTGGCTCGCCGGGATCGAGCTGGACGTGTCCGATGCCTGGCGCAAACGCCGCGAAACCGGAATTGCCGCCGGCCTCGCGCTCGTCGTGCCGCTCGCCTTGGGCGCCGGGGCGGGCGCCGTCCTGCTCGCCTCGTCAGACGGCTGGACCGGACCGGGCGGCCAGCCCTGGCAGGTCCTTGCGGGGATCGGCATGGCCTGCGCGGTCACGGCCATGCCATTGCTGGTGCTGTTCCTCGACAAGCTGGAGATGCTGCGGACGCCGCTCGGCCAGCGCATCCTGCGCTATGGCGGGCTCGACGACATCGCCATCTGGGCGGTGCTCGCCCTGATCCTCGTCGATTGGGAACGGATGGGCCGGCAGGCCGCCTTCGTTCCCGCCTTCGCCGCCGCCGCGCTCGCGATCCGCTGGCTGATGCCGCGCCTCGGCGAACGCGACCGCTGGTTCGTGGGCCTGGCCTGGCTCGCCGCTGCCAGCCTCGCGGCGGACTGGGCCGGCCTTCATTATATGGTCGGCGCCTTCATCGCCGGCGTGGTGCTCGACGCGCATTGGTTCGACCACAAGCGCCTTGACGATTTCCGCGACGCCATCCTGATCGCCTTGATGCCCGTCTACTTCCTGAGCTCGGGATTGCGGACGGACTGGAGCGACGGGGGCCTGGGCGTGGCGGGCGCCGCCGTCCTGCTGCTCGCTGCCGCGGTGCTTGGAAAGCTCGCCGGAATCGGCCTCGCCGGGCGCATCCTCAAATGGGAGAAGGGCGAGGCCTGGATCGTCGGCTGGCTCCTGCAGACCAAAGGGCTGGTGATGATCGTCTTCGCCAATATCCTGCTCGACAAGACGATCATCACCGGCGCGACCTTCACCGGCTTGCTGCTCATGGCGATCGTCAGCAACATGCTGACCACACCGATGGTGCAGCCGCGGCTCGACCGTCAGAAGCATTTGCTGAAACAGGGCGGCTAGACGCTCACGCGGTCATAGTCTGCCCAGCGCCTGCTTCAGCATCGCGCGCATCGCCCTGAGCTGCTCCGGCGTCGGCGCGCCCATCACGCCGCGCACGTCTGGCGGAAGATGCTCGGCCGGGTCGCCGTCGCTGCAGAAGATGTAATGATCGAACATCAGCCGCCAAACCTCCCTTTGCTCGGGCGGCAAATGGCGGAAGGCCAGGAAAGCGTGGAGCAAGGCGTCATAGGGCGCGCCGAGGCCAGGCATGGCCGGGTTCCACCAATAGTTCACGAACAGGTTCACCGGCTCCAGCGAGTCCACCGCGTGCCACCAATGATAGGGGATGTAGATGGCGTCCCCCGGCTCCAGTTCCGCCACCTGCGCCTGGGCCAGTGCCGCGGCGAAACGCGGGAACCGCGCGAGGTCCGGCGCGGCGGGATCGACGAGGCTGACGGGCGTCCCCGCCGGGGTGAGTTCGAACGGACCGGGATAGAGATTGGCGACCTGCTCGGGCGGGAAGAGCGTGAAACGGCGACGCCCCGCGACGACCACGCCGATATTCTCCTTCACGTCATAATGGGCCGCGACCCGCACGGCATTGCCGAGCCAGGCGCGCGGCACGACCGACGGATCGAGCAGGCCGATATCGTTGGCCGCGTGGAAGCCCGGCAGCAACTCCGGAATCGGCTCCGACTGGAGTGACAACGCGTCCGGCCGTGCCTCGCCGCGCTGCGCGAGCAGGAGGCCGAGAAAGGCACCGAGGCGCATCTTCGCGCGGGTGAAGTTCAGCGCGCGCAGGTCGTCGCGGTAGAAAAAGCGGCCCTGGATCTCGGGCGGGCCCATGAGCACCGGCACCTCGCGCGGGTCAGCGAAGCGCATCAGATAGTCCGCGAAGCCCTCGACCGGCCCCGTTCCCGCCGCGACCGCCGGCCAGTGCGCCGCCAGGCCGCGCAGCACCGCCGGCCGGCCGAGCGGGCGGATCTCCTCGAGGAAGCGGGCCGGGTCGACGTCGCGATAGTCGGCGACCGGCCTCATCGCGGCTCCGCGAGCCAGGCCGCGACCCAGACCAGAGGCGCGTTCCAGTTCACCGCGACCTCGTTCAGCGAATAAGCGCGGATGTCGTCGCGCCAGCAGGTCATCGGCGCGCACTCGCCGAGCGCGCGCCCGATCTCGTCGGACCGCCGGCTCGTGGAATTCGGCCCGCCGGAGAGCGCGCCGGGCGGCGGCGGCGGCAGGCTGGCATCGCTGCCATGCGCCCAGAAGCGGTGATGCGGATGCGCCATCGGCCGCGCCCCGTAGCCGCTGATATAGGAGACATCGAGCGGGTTGCGGCCGAGCAGATAGTCCATCGCGTCGATCACCCCCGCACGATAGCGCGGATCGCGCGTGAAGTCGCCCGCCAGCGCGAGCAAGATGGCGCGGTTGAGCAGGCTGGAATTGGAGCCCCAGGGGTAGCAATGGGTGCCTCGCTCGCGCGCGCCGCACGGCGCCGCATAGGGGATGCGATAGCCCTCGCGGTCGCGCTCGGCGAGGGAGGCGTCCGCCGCCGCGACGAGCCGCGCCACCTGCAGCGCCCGCTCGGCCCGGCTCAGCCCGGGCGGATTGGCGAGCGCCAGGGTGATCGTGCCGAGCGTCGCCGTATTGGGCCAGCCGGGCTCTCCCGCCGGGCCGCGGAAATGCGGCGAGGCGCGCAGGTCCGCCGCATAGGCCGCGTCGCCGGTGGTCGCGAACAATTCGGCCGCGGCCCAGTAGAATTCGTCGCTCACGTCGCGGTCGCCATAGGAGCCGCTGCCGTCGAAATTGCCCGCGTAGAGGGCCGGATGGCGCTTCGCGGCGTCATAGGCGCGACGGGCGGCGGCAAGGCAGCGGGCGGAGAAAGCCGCGTCGATGCCGCGCCAGAGCCGCGCGCACTGGGCGGCGGTCGCGGCGAGGTTGAGCGTGGCGGCGGTGGTCGGCGGGTAGAGAAAGCGCCGCTCGCGATCGCGATGCGGCGGCGTCGGCACCGGCGTCCAGCGCTCGTCCGCGACCTTGTGATGCGCCATGCCGGCCTGCGGCCCTTCCGGCACCTGCATGGCGAGCATGAAGTCCATCTCGAAGCGGACCTCGTCGAGCAGGTCCGAAACCCCATTGCCGGCTTCCGGGATCGTCGCGCTGCCGTCGGGGAAGGCCGAGCGGCTGCGCTCCCAGGCGTTCATCAGCGTCCAGACCGCGATCCCGCCATTGACGACATATTTGCCGTGGTCGCCGGCGTCGTACCAGCCGCGGCTGACGTCGAGCGTGTAGGAACAGCCCGGCCATTGCTGCCCGTCCTGGCCGCGGCCGGCGAAGCAGCTGGCGCGATCGGGGGCATGGGCGGCCGGGCGGGCCCAACGCGCGCCGCCGGCATAGCGCGCCTCGATCGGCACGCTCGCGCGATTGTGATAGAAATAGGCGAGCGCATCGAACGGCAGGCGCGCGTAAACGTCCGCCGCGATCCGGATCGGCCGGCTGCGCGTTTCGCCGAGCACGAGACGATAGCCCACTCCGGCATTCGTGAAGCCGCTGAAATCGATCAGGTGAAGATGCTCGCCCGATGCGGCGTCGCTGCCGAGGACCCGCGTCTCGCCGCGCGCCCGCACCGCCCCCGCGGCGTCGATCAGCTGCCAGCCGAGCGGGGTGGTCGCCGGATCGGGGTGGAGCGCACGCTTCGGCCCGTCCGGCAGGAAGCCGAGCTGATTGAGGCGGATCGCGGCGGCCGGCGGCGCCTCGGCCGCGGCTTCGGTCCCGAGCGGCAGCGCCAGCGCGACGGCCAGCAGGAAAGCCCGTCCCCTCATCGTCCCCTCCCCGAAAAGCGGACTTCGCCGCGCGCGATGTTAGCGCTATCTTGCCCGTCCTGCGCCGGGCCGTCCAGAGCCGGGAAAGGGAGTGGGATGACGAAGCTGCTCGCCCTGATCGCCTTGCTGTTCGCGCTGCCCGCCGCGGCGCAGCAGGCCGCGGCGCCCCTGCCCCGGCTCGAGACCCGGCACGACGCCCGCCAGTTGATCGTCGACGGCGCGCCCTTCCTGATCCTCGGTGGCGAGCTCGCCAACAGCTCCGCATCGAGCCGCGACCATATGCGCCCGATCTGGCCGTGGCTGCGGGCCATGAACCTCAACACCGTGCTGATGCCGGTGAGCTGGGAGCTGATCGAACCCGCGGAGGGGCGGTTCGATTTCACCCTGGTCGACGGCCTGCTCGCCGACGCCCGCGCCGCGGACCAGCGCATCGTCATCCTCTGGTTCGGCCTGTGGAAGAACAGCATGTCGAGCTACGTCCCCGCCTGGGTGAAGCGCGACCAGACCCGCTTCCCCCGCGCGCGCGCCGCCGACGGCACCGCGCAGGAGATCCTCACCCCCTTCGCCGCCGCCAATGTGGAGGCGGACGCCCGCGCCCTCCGGGCACTGATGGCGCATCTCGCCGCCACCGACCGGGGGCGCACGGTGATCATGGTCCAGGTCGAGAATGAGATCGGCATGATCCCCGACGCCCGCGACCATAGCGCCGAAGGCAATGCCGCCTTCGCCCGCGAGGGTACGGGGCAATCCGAGGAGGCCTTCATGGCCCGCGCCTTCGCCCGCGCGACCGAGCGGATCGCCGCCGCGGGCAAGGCCGCCTATCCGCTGCCGATGTTCGTCAACGCCGCTTTGCCCCGCCCCGGCGCGGCGCCGGGCAGCGGCTATCCGAGCGCCGGTCCGTTGCCGCAATTCGCCGAGATCTGGCGGCGCGAGGCGCCCGCGATCGACTTCATCGCGCCCGACATCTATTTCCCCAATTTCGTCCAATGGGTGGATCTCTACGCCGCCGCATCGCGCCCGCTCTTCATCCCGGAGGCGAACCGCGCGGGCCAGGCGGAAGCGGGCGCCAATGCGCTCTACGCGCTCGGCCGTCACGACGCGCTCGGCTTCAGCCCCTTCTCGATCGACAGCGTCGACGATGCGCGGCTCGCCGAGCTCTACGCCATGCGGCCGCCCGTCGCCTATGACGGGACGGTCGACGAGTCGCCCCGCGCCGAGACGCTCGGCGACTGGCGGCTGACCTTCGCCTTCGTCGACCCCTGGACCCCGCGCGAACGCCAGCAGGTCGCCAGCCACGGCGCCCTCGTGATCCGCCTCGGCCCGGACGATTATCTGCTCGCCGGCCAGGGCGTGACCGTCACCTTCGCGCCCGCGCGCGGCGCCGGCCGCGCCGGCATCGAGTCCATCCGCGAGGGCCGCTATGTCGACGGTGCCTGGGTGCCCGGCCGGCTGCTGAACGGCGACGAGAGCCACCAGGGCCGGCATCTGCGCCTGCCGCCCGGTCGCTTCGGGATCCAGCGCGTCCGGCTCTACGCCTATCGCTGAACCCGAACCGCGGTCGCGCTCCCGGCCTCGCCCGCGGACCGGCGGAACTGGACCGCATCCGCCGCGCAATGGTCGCGGATGAAATCGTGATGGTGCGGCATCCAGTCCACCGACTTGCGGATCACATTCCTGATGCCGTTCATCCGCCGCCGCAATTCCGCCTCGGGCATCACGTCGACCAGATTGTCCCAGGCGTTCGGGAACAGCCCCTGCCCCATCATCACCGCGAACCAGCTCGTGTCCGCGAACAATTCGTCATTCTCCCGGAACACCCGCCCGCGGTCGCGGAAAATCGCCAGTTTCTCCGCCAGATAGTCGCTGACCTTCATCTCGCGCAGATGGTCCCAATAGGACGTGTCGTCGCGTTCGGTCGCGTGATAGTGGAGCACGAGGAAGTCGCGGATCGTCTCATATTCGAAGGTCATGCGGCTGTTGTAGCGCGCCACCTCGGCGGCCGAGTGATTGCGGTCCGGAAACATCGCGATCAGGCGCGAAATGGCGACCTGGATCAGGTGGATGGACTGGCTCTCCAGCGGCTCCATGAAGCCCGAAGCCAGCCCGATCGCGCAGCAATTCTTCTTCCAGACCTCGCGGCGCTTGCCCGCCTTGAAGCTCAGCCGCCACGGATCGGCGAGCGGCTCGCCGTCGAGGTTCGAGAGCAGGATGTGCGTCGCCTCGTCGTCCGACATGTGCGCGGACGAATAAACATGGCCGTTGCCGATCCGATATTGCAGCGGGATCCGCCACTGCCAGCCGGCGGGACGCGCCGTCGCCCGCGTCACCGCCCGCTTCGAGCCGCCGGTGGCGCAGGGCACGGCGACCGCACGGTCGTTCAGCAGCCAGTGCGACCAATCCTCGAAGTCCGAGCCCAGGGCCTGGGCGATGACCAGGCCGCGGAAGCCCGAGCAGTCGACGAAGAAGTCCGCCTCGATCGTCTCGCCATCCTCCATGGTGACGGACTCGACGAAACCGTCTTCGGCGCGGAGATCGACCTTGCCGATCTTCCCCTCGCGCCGCACCGCGCCCCGTTCCTCGGCATAGGCGCGCAGATAGCGGGCGTAGAGAAACGCATCGAAATGAAAGGCATAAGAGAGTGTCGACAACGGCGTATTGCCCGCGTCGACGGGGCGGGAGAATTTCTCCTCATGCGCCGCCAGCGATTGCAGCGAATAATCGGCGAGCGGCGCCGCGAAGCCGAGTTTGTGCGCCCGCAGCCACCAGCTGTGGAAGCTCAGCCCGTCCATGTTCAGCCCATAGGGCCCGAACGGATGGTAATAATGATCGCCGATCCGCCGCCAGTTCACGAACTCGATGCCGAGCTTGAACGTCGCCTGGGTCCGGCGCACGAACTCGTCCTCGTCGATGCCGAGCATCTGGTTGAACGAGAGGATGCTGGGCACGGTGGATTCGCCGACGCCGACCGTCCCGATCGCGTCGGATTCGATCACCTTGATCTTCGTGAAGCCGTCGCTGAGAAAGCGCGACAGCGCCGCCGCGGTCATCCAGCCCGCCGTGCCGCCGCCGACGATCAGGATCGAGCGCAGCCTGGCGTCGCTCATGCCGGCGCCTTCACCGTCTTCGCGGTCGCGATGACCTCGTCCTCGCCCGCCTTGCGCCGGAATTGCACCGCATCCGCCGCGCAATGCTGCGCGATGAAATCATGGTGGCCCGGCATCCAGTCGACCGAGGCGCGGATCGCCGCGCGGATCTCGGCCATGCGGGCGCGGAACTTGTCGTCGTCCATCACGTCGGCCAGCGGGTCGTAATCGCGCGGCTCCAGCCCCTGCCCCATCATCACCGCATACCAGCTGGTGTCGTTGAACAGCTCGTCATTCTCGCGGAAGACGCGGCCGCTCTTCGTGAACAATTCGATCTTGTCGGCGAGATAGGCCGACACCTGCATGTTCCTGAGATAGCGCCAATAGTCCGTGTCGTCGCGCTGGGTGACATGATAATGGAGCTTCAGGAAATCGCGGATCTTCTCATATTCGAAGGTCAGCAGGCGGTTGTAGCGGTCGATGTCGACCTGGCGAAATTCCTTGGTCGGGAAAAGCGTCATCAGCCGCGAGATGCCGACCTGGATCAGGTGGATCGACTGCGATTCCAGCGGCTCCATGAAACCCGCCGCCAGACCGATCGCGACGCAATTCTTCTTCCAGGTGACGATCCTCTTGCCCGCGCTGAACTTCAGCCGCCAGGGATCGGCCAGCGGCTCGCCGTCGAGGTTGGCGAGCAGGAGATGCGTTGCCTCGTCGTCCGACATATGCGCCGAGGAATAAACGTGGCCGTTGCCGATCCGATATTGCAGCGGGATCCGCCATTGCCAGCCCGCGGGCCGGGCCGTCGCCCGGGTCACCGGCCGCTTCGAGCCGCCGACCGCGCAGGGCACCGCCACCGCCCGGTCGTTAAGCAGCCAGTGGCCCCAATCCTCATAACCGGCCTGGAGCGTCTGCTCGATCACGAGGCCGCGAAAGCCGGAGCAGTCGATGAAGAAATCGCCCTGGAGCGTCTCGCCGCGCTCCAGGGTCAGCGACTCGATCAGGCCGCTATCGCCATTCTGGTTGACCGAGACGATCTTGCCCTCGTGCCGGACGACGCCCCGCGCCTCGGCGAATTCGCGCAGGAAGCGGGCGTAGAGATAGGCGTCGAAATGGAAGGCGTAGGCGATGGAGGACAGCGGCGAATTGCCCGCATTTTCCAGCGGCCGGGAGAATTTCTCCTCGCGGCAGGCCAAAGCCTGCAGCGAATAATCGTCGAGGTCGCCGGCCCAGCCTTCCTTCAGCGCGCGCAGATAATAAGCGTGGAAGCTCAGCCCCTCCATGTTCACGCCATAAGGCCCGAACGGATGGTAATAAGTATGGCCGAGCCGCTTCCAGTCGACGAACTCGATGCCCAGCTTGAAGGTCGCCTGGGTCTTGCGGATGAACTCGTCCTCGTCGAGGCCGAGCAGGCGGTTGAACAGGCGGATCTGCGGGATGGTGGATTCGCCGACGCCCACCGTCCCGATCGCGTCGGATTCGACGACGGTGATGCGGACCTCCCGCTCCGGGATGAAGCGGGACAGCGCCGCCGCCGTCATCCAGCCGGCCGTGCCGCCGCCGACGATGATGACGGAGCGGACCCGATTGTCGGTCATGGAGCGGAGGCCTTTGCTGTGCGGATATGGTCGAGGAAGGCGCGGTGCGGTGGCAGGGATTCGGCGGCGCGGCGGAAGAGGTCGCGCATCCGGTCCGCGCTCTCCTTCACCGCGCGGATGTCCACCGCGTCCGCGAGCGGATCGTAGCTCTCGGGCACGATATTCTGGCCGATCATCACCGCGATCCAGTTGGCGTCGGCGAAGAGCTCGTCCTCGTAGCGGAACAGGCGGCCGCGGGCGCGGAACAGCTCGATCTTCGTCCGCAGCGTCTCCGGGATCGCCATCTCGCGGACATAGTCCCAATAAGGGGAATCGTCGCGCTCCGTCGCCTTGTAGTGAAGCACGATGAAGTCGCGGATCCGCTCATATTGGCTGGTCATCAGCCGATTATATTCGTCGGCTTCGACACGGCTGAACCGCCGGTCCGGGAAGAGCGCGAGCAGCCGGGTGATGCCCGCCTGGATCAGGTGGATGCTGGTCGATTCCAGCGGCTCCATGAAGCCGCCGGCGAGGCCCACGGCGAGCACGTTCTTGCTCCAGAACTTCTCGCGGCGCCCGCCCTTGAACTTCAATATCCAGGGATCGTGCACCGGCGGCCCGTCCAGATTGGCGAGCAACGTGGCCGTCGCCTCATCGTCCGAAATGTGGCTGGAGGAGAAGACGTAGCCGGTGCCGATCCGATGCTGGAGCGGGATGCGCCACTGCCAGCCCGCCTTGTGCGCGGTGGCGCGCGTGAAGGGCGTGATCTCCGGTCCGGCGCTCTCGCATTGCGTGGCGACGGCGCGGTCGTTGGGCAGCCAGTGGGACCAGTCCTCGAAGCCCGCCCCCAGGGTCTGCGCGATCAGCAGGCCGCGAAAGCCCGAACAGTCGACGAAGAACTCGCCCTCGACGCGGCGGCCGCCCTCCAGCTCGACCGCTTCGACGAAGCCGGTCTCGCCATGCTGATGGACCTGCACGATCTTGCCCTCGACGCGCTTCACCCCGCGCTTCTCGGCATAAGTGCGCAGGAAGCGCGCGTAGAGCGCCGCATCGAAATGATAGGCATATTTGAGCTGGGAGAGGACGGAGCGCGGATCCGGGCTCGGCCAGTCGAATCGGCCCAGCTTCGCCGCCACGGCCGAGAAGCAATAATCCTCGATCGGCGCGGCCTGCCCCATCAGGTCGAGCTTCCGCCAGAATTGGTGGAACTTCACCGCCTCGATATCATAGCCGAACTGGCCGAACGGATGCAGGTAGCGGTGACCGAGCCGCGTCCAGTTCACGAACTCGATGGCGAGCTTGATCGAGCCCTTGGTCTCCCGGACGAACTCGTTTTCGTCCACGCCGAGCAACTGGTTGAAGGTGGTGATCGGTGGGATCGTCGCCTCGCCGACGCCGACCCGGCCGATCTCGTCCGACTCGATCAGGACGATTTCCGCTTCGTTCGGCGCCAGCGCCTTGGCGAGCGCCGCCGCCGTCATCCAGCCCGCGGTGCCGCCGCCGACGATCACGATTGAGCGGATGCGCACGTCGCTCATGCCGGCTGGCCCTGGAGGAAGGCGGCATAAGGCGGCGTCGCCTCGGCCGCCGCGTTGATCGCCTTGCGCATCCCCGCCAGCTGATCGCGGACCAGGGCCTTGTCGGGCGCGTCGGCGAGCACGTCATAGGCGCGGGGCTGGACGCCCTGGCCGAGATAGACCGCCGCCCAGTCCTCGTCCCGAAACATCTCCTCGTCCAGGGCGAGGATCTTCGCCTTCGCCTCGAACAGGCGTATCTTATAGGCGAGTATGTCCGGCACCTGCATCTCTCGGCAGGCCCGCCAGAAGGGCTCCTCGCGCCGGTTCGCCTTATAGTGGAGAATGACGAGGTCGCGCATCCGCTCGACCGTCTCGGTCATGATCCGATTATATTCCTCGGCCTCGCCCGCCGCGTCGTCCTTGAACGGCATGAGCAGCAGGAATTGCGAAATGCCGCGCTGCACGGCCTGCAGACTGGCCGGCTCGAGCGGGTCGAGCAAAGACGCGGCCGCGCCGATGGCAACGCAATTGCGCTCCCAGAAACGCGCACGGCGCCCGCTGGCGAAGGCGACGGCGCCATCCGCCTGCTCATGCGCGCTGGCGAACACGCGCAGCCGCGCCGCGCCCTCGCGCAAGGGCATCCGCCACTGCCAGCCCGCGCCTTGCGCCTCCACGCGAAGGAAGGGAAAGGGCACCTCCCCGCTCTCCCGCACGGCGACGGCGCGGTCGCAGGGCAGCCAGTGCGTCCAGTCTTCGAAGGGGACGCTGAGCGCTTCGCCCAGCAGGCATGCCTTCGCCCCCGTGCAATCGATGAAGAAATCGGCGACGAGCGGCTCCCCTCCCCCGGCGGCCGCCACCGCCTCGATCCAGCCGTCCGTCCCGCGCAGGCGGACTTCGCCCGGCTCGCCCTCGATCCGCAGGACGCCGTGCTGTAGCGCGGCGGCGCGGAGCAGCTGGCGATAGGCCTCGCCGTCCAGATGATAGCCATAATCGAGCGTCGAGAGGACGGAGGCCCGATCGGACGAGGGCGGCGCGAAGCGGCCGAGCCGCGCGGCGACCGCGCCGAGTGCATAATCCTCCAATTCCCCCGCCGCGCTTGCCCGCCGCATCCGCTGCCAGAGATTGTGGAAGGCGACGCCGTCTAGCGCCGCGCCGGTGCCGCCGAAGGGCCGGAAGTAGCGCCCGCCCGGTCTGGGCCAGCCCGCATAGTCGGCGCCGAGGCTGAAGCCCGCGCCCGCGCTCCGCCCCAGTTCCGCCTCGGGCAGGCCGAGCAGGGCGTGCGCCGTCCGCAAGGCCGGCAAGGTGGCGAGGCCGCCGCCCAGCGTCTCCAGCTCCACGACGGGCGTCGCCGCGTCCAGCAGGCGGATATGATAAAGCTCGCGCGGCAGCGAGCGCGCGAGGATGGCGGCGGTCAGCCAGCCGGCGATCGTCCCGCCGACGATCAGGATGTCGCGGACGCGCGGCTCAGCCACGGGCGTGCTTCCGGAAGGGCGGCGGGATCATCAGGCCGGCATTGTCGAGATAATATTGGTGGCTCGTCATCGACTCGGCCGCCTTGTCGACGCCCTCGCGGACCAGCGCCATGCCGCGCCGCAATTCCTCGTCGCTCAAATGATCGACGCGCGGGTCGTAGCGCTCCGGGATGACCCGCTGGCCGATATAGACGGCGTGCCAGCTCGGCTCGAGGAACATGCCGTCCTTATATTTGACGACATGGCCCCGCTCCTTCCAGAGCCGCATCTTGTAGGCGAGGCTCTCCGGGATCGCCATGTTGCGGACGTAATCCCACATCGGGGAATCGTCCCGCTCGGTTGCGTGGTAATGGAGCGCGACGAAATCGCGGACGCGCTCATATTCGAGGTTCATGATCCGGTTGAACTCGTCGATCCCGGCCTGGTCGAAGTCGCGGTCCGGGAACAGCTCCAGCAAGGCGGTGATGCCCTGCTGGGTGAGATAGATGCTGGTCGATTCGAGCGGCTCGATGAAGCCGCAGGCAAGGCCGACGGAGACGCAATTCCTGATCCACGAGGTCTTTCTCAGGCCGCCGGTGAAGCGGAGGAAGATCGGGTCGGAAATCGGTCGCCCGGGCAGATTGGCGAGAAAGCGCGCCGCCGCCTCGTCGTCCGAGATGAACTCGCTGCAATAGACATAGCCGTTGCCGTCGCGATGCTGCAGCGGGATGCGCCACTGCCAGCCCGCCTCGAGCGCGGTCGCGCGGGTATAGGGCGACGGCTCGCCCGTCCATTCGCTGGAGCAGGCGACGGCGCGGTTGCAGGGCAGATAATTGGTCCAGTCGCGATAGCCGGCATGGAGCTGCTGCTCGATGATCAGGCCGCGGAAGCCGGAGCAGTCGACGAACAGGTCCGCCTCGATGATCTCGCCGCTCGCCATCCGCACCGACCGGACATGGCCGGTCTCGCCGTCGAGCGTGACGTCCACGACCTTGCCCTCGGTCCGCCGGACGCCCCGCGCCTCGGCATAATCGCGCAGATAGGGTCCGTAGAGATTGGTGTCGAAATGATAGGCATAGCCGTAACTGGAGAAGATCGAATTGTCGTAGCGCGGCAGCACGAACCGATCCCTCTCTGCCGCGATGCAGGGCAGCGAATAGTCGAAAATCGGATGCGGATCGCCAAGCTGGCGCAGCTTCACCCAATAATGGTGGAAATCGACCTTGTGGATGTGGGTCCCGAATTCGCCGAACGGGTGGATATAGGCGTCGCCGATCCGCGCCCAGTCGGCGAACTTGATGCCCAGCTTGATCGTCGCCTGGGTCTTCTTGATGAAGTCCGCCTCGTCCAGGCCGAGCGTCTGGTTGAAATAGCGGATGTGCGGGACGGTCGCCTCGCCGACCCCGACGATGCCGATCTCGGCCGATTCGACCAGGCGAATCGAGACCGGCAGGCCGGCCAGTTTCTTGGAGAGCGCCGCCGCCGTCATCCAGCCGGCGGAGCCTCCGCCGACGATCAATATGCTGCGTATCGCCCGGTCAGACACGTTCGCCCATATCCATCACGCTCACGGGCGAAAGCCCCCTCGCACCCTCTTCCCTCGCCCGTGATGCGGCGGATTATTGCAGATTTGCAACACCCATTGTGACCGCTAACGGTTTTGCGCATCAAGCCTCTTGATCGGGCCCGTATCGTTCGATAGGCAGGCGTAACGAAGATTAGCGCGGCGTCAACTGTTAGCGCTAACATTGCAGGGGAGGAAGCGGATGGAAGGCTTGCTGGGGGCCGAGCTGCGCGCATTGGACGCGGCTCAAACGCGGAAATTCGGTCTTGCCCTGAAGTGCGGCGCGTCCGCGCTCACCCTCGCCGCGGCGTCGGTCGCCGCGCCGGCCTTCGCGCAGGAGGCACCCGCCACCGGCCTGGCCCCGGTCAACTTCACCCTCAGCCTGCAGGACGCCCAGGACGGCGGCGGCACCGCGGCCGCGGACCAGCCCGATGCGGCGCCGCAGTCGAGCGAGGACAATGAGGTCGTCGTCCAGGGCATCCGCCAGAGCCTGCGCCGCTCGCGCGACATCAAGCGCGACTCGGACGTTGTAGTCGACTCGATCACCGCCGAGGACATCAGCGCCCTCCCCGACCGCTCGGTCACCGAGGCCATCCAGCGCATTCCTGGCGTCGCGATCGACCGCTTCTCCGCCGGCCGCGATCCGGACCACTTCTCGACCGAAGGCTCGGGCGTCGTCGTCCGCGGCCTCACCTATGTCCGCTCCGAGCTGAACGGGCGCGACACCTTCACCGCCAATAACGGCCGCGGCCTCAGCTTCTCGGACGTCCCCTCCGAGCTGCTGGGCGGCGTCGACGTGTTCAAGAGCCCGTCCGCCGACATGATCGAGGGCGGCATCTCGGGCATCGTCAACCTGCGCACCCGCCTGCCCTTCGACAATACGGGCTTCGTGGTCGCCGGCTCGATCGAGGGCAATTGGGGCGACATGCGCGAGGAATTCTCGCCGTCCGTCTCGGTCTTCGCGAGCAACCGCTGGGAAGGCGATTGGGGCGAACTCGGCGTCCTCGCCAGCTTCTCCTATTCCGAGCTCAAATGGCGCAACGACGCCATCCAGATTTCCGACTTCGGCCGGCGCACGCTCTACACGTCGGGCGACGTCGTCCCGTCGGCGGGCGCGACCCCGGTCGGCGGCGCCGCCTGCACCGACGGCAGCCAGCAGAGCTGCGTCTACATGCCGCGCGGCGCGGTGATGCGCACCCAGGATACGGACCGCGAGCGCTACGGCTATTCCGGCGCGATCCAGTATCGCAGCCCGAACCGAGACGTGCTCGCCACGCTGCAATTCCTGCGCTCCGATTCCCGCGAGGCCTGGACCGAACATACGATCGAGGTCGCCACGGACAACGTCTACAATCCCAATGAAGGCCGCGACTCGCAGGCCGTGCCGGGCACCACGTTGAGCTTCGACGAGGACGGGATCTTCGACAACGGCACGATCACCGGCCCGGTGGGCTGGCGCGACGACCAGAACAATACCGCCTCATGGGGCGGCAATGGCGACGTCCGCACCCCGCGCAACGGCCTGCAGAGCAACAACCAGCGCCGCGACCGCGACGACCGGTTCGTCACCACCGACATCGCGGCCAATGTCCGCTGGGACATTTCGGACCGGCTGTCGCTGAACGTCGACTATCAGCATGTCGATTCGACGGTGGAGATCCTCGACACCACCTTGTGGACGTCGACCTACCAGAACGCCTTCATCGACCTCAATGGCAGCGCCATCCCGGTCGTCGAATTCCGCCCGCCCGAGGTCTGCCAGGGGCCCGCGACCAACAGCCCCTGCATCGAAACGGGGGGTTCCGACCAGGATCCGAGCTATTTCGGCACCGGCCACAACAGCTTCTCGGATCCGTTCAACACCTTCTACCGCTCCGCGATGGACCATCTCGAGGACAGCGAGGGCAATGAGGACGCCGCGCGCATCGACCTCGAATATCGCTTCCCGGAAGAGAGCTGGATCGACTCGGTGCGGGTCGGCTATCGCTATGCGAACCGCGAGAATATCGCGCGTTTCTCGCAATATAACTGGGGCGTGATCTCGGAGATCTGGGGCGGGCGCGGCCCGGTCTGGGGCAGCGATCCCGTCGACGGCAATCCGGCCACCAATGGCGGCAACCCCGGCGGCAGCCTCGAGACCTTCACCTTCCCGGGCTTCATGCGCGGCCGCGCCGGCGATCCGCAGCTCGGCGATCCACGGCTCTGGTATTCGGGCAATACCGCGCAGGATTATGCCGCTTATTCCGCCTTCGCCTTGCAGATCGGCGACGAATGGCGTGCCCGCAACGGCGCGAACGGCTGTCCGCAGAACTGGGTGCCGCTCGCGATGCGCTGCGGCGTCATCGCGGGGACGCCGTTCCGGCCCGGCGAGGTCAACAATGTCGAGGAGACCAACAACGCCGCCTATGCCGTGGTCCGGTTCAGCAACGAATGGGCGAGCGGCGTCCGGCTGAGCGGCAATATCGGCCTGCGCTACACGCGGACGGAAAGAGAATCGGCGGGCAATTCGGTCTTCAATCTGGTGGCCTTCGCGGACGACTATAACCCAAACAATCCGCAACCCGGCACCTGCGGCGCGCCGCCGGCCGATCCCAACGTTCCGCCCCAGCCGCCGACACCCTTCTGCGCGCTGCCGACCGCGGTGCGCGCCGCGGCCAGGGCCTGGGCGAACGGGGCGGTGACGCCGACCACGGTGGGGATCAACTACGATTATTTCCTGCCCAGTGTGAACCTGAAACTCGAAGTGGGCGGCGGCGTGCAGTTCCGCTTCGCCTTCAACAAGAACCTGACGCCGCCGGAATTCGGCTATACCCGCAACTTTTACAATCTGACGCTGGCGGCGAACGCGGCGGACATCATCGCGGGGGGCGGCGCGCCGGTGGCGCGGGCCACGGTCGGCAATCCCTATTTGCGGCCGATCCGGTCGACCAATTTCGACTTCGCGGTGGAATGGTATTTCTCCGACGTCGGGCAGCTGACCTTCGCCGCCTTCTACAAGAGGCTGCACGGCGTGCTCACCAACGATACGGCGCGCCTGCCCTTCACCAACAACGGCGCGACCTTCGATGCCATCGTGACGACGCCCGGCAACTCGACCGAGACCGGCACGATCAAAGGCTTCGAGATCGCCTATCAGCAGGTCTTCGATTTCCTGCCGGGAGCGCTGAGAGGGCTCGGCATCAACGCCACCTACACGTTCGTGGATTCGGGCGGCGTCGCGCAAAGCACGCTCTCCGAAACCGATCCGGACGTGGCGGCGGGAAACCAGGCGAACGTCAACACCGCCTTCCTGCCGCTGCAGGGCCTGTCGCGGCACACGATCAACATCGCCCCCTTCTACGAGATGGGCTCCTTCTCGTTCAGGGTCGCCTATAACTGGCGCTCGCGCTTCCTGCTCACCACCCGCGACGTGATCGTGCCCTTCGCGCCGATCTTCAACGAGTCGACGGGGCAGCTGGACGCGTCGATCTTCTACTCGATCAACAGCCATATCAGGATCGGCGTGCAGGGCGTGAACCTGCTCAACGAGGTCATCCGCACGAGCTCGGTGCTCACCGCGGACGCCAATAACATCCTGACGGCGCCGCGCTCCTGGTTCATGAACGACCGGCGCTTCTCGTTCATCGTCCGCGCGCGTTTCTAGCGGACAAGGGTCCCCAAGAGGGCGCCGCCGGTTCCTCATGCCGGCGGCGTTTTCTTTTCGGGGCTCAGCGCTGGCGATAGTTCAGGAAGATGTTGGCGGTCAGCCGCCCCCGCCGGGGATTCTCGCTCAGCGCCGTCGGGCTTTCGATCTGGCCAGAATGAAGCAGGCGGCTGCGATAGACGATCAGCCGGTTGAAGGCCGCCGCGAAGGACGCGGTCTGGCTGTAATGGTCGGTGTCGCCGGTGATATAGGCTGGCCCCGAATCCGGTTCGGCGAGCTCCCGGGCCCGGGCCGCCTCATAGGCCGGTACCCGCTCGGCGGTCAGCGTCTCGAAGCCGGTCGCCCGGTGACTGTAGAAAGCGGTGCCGCCGAAGCCCGGCGGGCAGAGATAGTGGAGCATGGCGAATTGCAGCGGATCGACCGTGTCGACATGCGGGATGCGCTGCAGCGGCGCCAGCGCGCCCGGCGGCAGCGTGACCAGCGAGAAATTGCAGTCGGCGCGCGACAGAGCGACATCACCCAGGCCGAATGCCTTCTCCATCGCCGGGCTCAGCGCGCGCACCAGGCTCTCGACATAATTGAGCGGCGCCGGCGCGCGGATCCCGGGATAGCCGCCCTCCGGACCCCAGACCGGGGCGAAGCGCACCTCCCGCGCCGCATAGTCGACGAGCTGCTCTGGCGCGCGCAGCAGCTGCTCGACGATCAGCACCGGCTCCCGCTCCCGGCCGATCCGCTCGAGCGAGACGTTCAGCCGCGCATTGAGGCCGAAATCATAGGCTTTGGCCGGGGAAGCGCTCACCGCTCCAGCCTAGGCCGCGCCATCGGCGATGGAAAGCCGACGGCCCTGGCTGCTAGACCCGGGCGGCCATGACGCCGGCACCCGCCCCCATTGCTGAATGGCGCGACCTGGACGCGGCCCGCTTCCACGCGGAGATCGTGCCGCGTTACGAACCCGCGGTGCTGCGCGGCGTCGCCGACGCCTGGCCGGCGGTGCGCGCGGGACGGGAGTCGGCGCGGGTGGCCTGCGCCTATCTGGCGGGCTTCGATCGGGGGGCGGAGGTGGAGGCCTTTATCGGCCCGCCGGAGATTGGCGGCCGGTTCTTCTATTCGCCCGATATGAAAGGCTTCAATTTCCAGCGGCGCAAGGGCCGGCTGGGCGACGTGCTGCGCTATGTCGAGCGGCTGCCGGAGCAAGACAATCCACCCGCCGTCTATGTCGGCGCGGCTGCGGTGCCGGACTGCCTGCCGGGCTTCGCCGCGCAGAACCCGTTCCCCCTGCTCGACGGCCGGAATGCCGTACCGCGGATCTGGCTCGGCAATGAAAGCGTGGTGAGCACGCATTTCGACCAGTCCGACAATATCGCCGTGGTGGCCGCCGGCCGCCGGCGGGTCACCCTGTTCCCGCCGGACCAATTGCCGAACCTCTATGTCGGCCCGCTCGACCATACGATGGCCGGGCAGCCCGCCAGCATGGTCGATCTGCGGAATCCCGACATCGAACGCTATCCCCGCTTCCGCGAGGCGCTCGCCGCCGCCCGCACCGTCGAACTGGAGCCGGGCGACGGACTCTACATTCCGGCGCTCTGGTGGCACAATATCGAGGCGCTCTCGCCCTTCAACATGCTGGTCAATTTCTGGTGGGACGACGCCCCGCCGGGCGCCGCCGCGCCGTTCGAGGCGATGGTCCACGCTTTGCTCGCGCTGGGCGACCTGCCGCCCGAGCGGCGCGCGGCGTGGCGGACGATGTTCGCGCATTACGGCTTCCGCGAGCATGGCGATCCGGCCGCCCATCTCGTCCCCGAGCATCGCGGGATCCTCGGCGCGCCGACGCCGCAGCTGCGCGACCGCATCCGCCAGTTCCTCCTGCGTGGGCTCGGGCGGCGCTAGGCGTCGGCCCTCAGCCGCCATCCTGGCCCATGTCGAGGACGATGACCGGGCCGATGTCGATCGTCTGCCGGCCCGTTGCGAGATGCAGCGCGACGTTGAGCGCCCCCGCCGCATAGTCGCGGTCCACCCGGCCCCTGATTTGGTAGAGCCGCCATTCGCGGCTGATCGTCACTCCGCCATGGAACAAGGCGGTATAGGGGGCGCCCGCCATCTGCACCGCATTGTAGGGCAGCTCCGCCGTAGTCGCGCCATTCTCGCCCTCCTCGAGCCGCGCCCAGAAGGCGAGGATGAGATTGTCCCCGGCCGCCACCGCCCGATTGATCGGCACCGCGACGGCGACCGTCCAGGCCTGGGCGTTGCGACCCGGCACCGGCACGCGCAGCGCCCGGCCGAACTGCACGGTCGAATCCGCCCTTACCCGCGCGCCGGTGCGGACGCCGTCCACGCGATAGGCATTCGGGTTGGGGATGGAGATGATCTTGCTCGCCAGATCGTCCGCCGCCTGGCTGTTCTGCGCCGCCGCGGCCTGGCTCAAGGCTGGCCCGGCCAGCGCCATCAGCAGTGCGATCTTCACCTTTCCGATGCGCATCCCGCTCTCCCTCGCTTTTCATCTGTTCTAAGCTGGATGGTATCGCTAACAATCTCAGGATCAAGCCTTTGCGGGGGTGCCGGGCGATGCTGGAGGATCTGGGGGTCGGCAAGGTGACGGCGGCGGCGCTCGCGGGCGCCGCCTGGGGCGAGACCGGCGACCCCCTGCTTCAGGCCGGCGACGATTTCCGCGCCGCGATGCGGGGCGTGGCCGCGACCGTCAACATCGTCACGATCTGCGTCGGCGGCCGGCCCATGGGGATGACCGCGACCGCCATGGCCTCCGTCTCGATGGAGCCGCCGGGCCTGCTCGTCTGCATCAACAGCGCCCTCACCATGCACGCGCCGATGGAGGACGTGACCCATTTCTGCGTGAACGTATTGCATGGCGGGCAGCAGGAACTGGCCAGGATGTTCGCCGATCCCGCGCGCAAGACCGCGCGCTTCCGCGACGGCTGGCTGCTGGACGGAGCGCGGCCGCCGCGCCTCGCCGAGGCCCAGGCCGCGATGCTTTGCCGGCGGATCGAGCATCACCGCTTCGGTACGCATTCCATCTTCATCGGCCAGGTCGAGGAGGTCGTGCTGCGCCCCGAAGCCCGCCCGCTCATTTATTGCAACGGCGCCTATTGTACGGCGGCGCACTGAGTCATTCTGGAGAGGTCCCCGTTAGAGGGGCCGCATGTCGGAGAGGTTGTCCATGCTGCATCGCGCCCTGATCCTTGCCGGCCTGCTCGCCGGCACCGCCTGCCTCGCTTTGCCCGTCCAGGCGCAGGATGACGGGCGCTGGCCGGCGGTGAAGAGCCGGGTCCCGCACGACGCCGCCGTCGAGCGCCGGATCGACGGGCTGCTCGCGCGAATGACCGTGGAGCAGAAGGTCGCGCAGATCATCCAGCCCGACATCAACAGCATCACGCCCGAAGAATATCGCCGCTACCGCTTCGGCTCGATCCTGGCCGGCGGCAACAGCGCGCCCGGCGGGGTCGAAACCGCGCCGGCGGCCGAATGGCTGGCGCTCGCCGACCGCTTCTGGGACGCGTCGATGGACGTGCCGCAAGGCGAACTGGCCATTCCGGTCATGTGGGGGATCGACGCGGTCCACGGCAATGCGAACATCGTCGGCGCGACCATCTTCCCACAGAACATCGCGCTCGGCGCCACGCGCAACCCGGACCTGATCCGCCGGATCGGCGAGGTCACCGCGCTGGAGATGACGGTGACCGGCTTCGACTGGGATTTCTCCCCCACCCTTGCCGTCGTTCGCGACGATCGCTGGGGGCGGACCTATGAGGGCTTCTCCGAGGATCCCGAGATCGTCCGCTCCTATGCAGGCGCGATGGTCGAGGGGTTGCAGGGCACGCCCGGCACGCCCGGCTTCCTCGGCCCCGGCCGGATCATCGCCACCGCCAAGCATTTCGTCGGCGACGGCGGTACCGCCAACGGCCGCGACCAGGGCGACAACCCCGCCTCCCCCGCCGAGTTGCGCGATATTCACGGCGCCGGCTATCCGCCCGCGATCGAGGCGGGCGTGCAGGCGGTGATGGCGAGCTTCTCGCTCGTTCGCGGCGAGAAGGTCCATGGCAGCCGCGACCTCATGACCGGGGCGCTCCGCGAGCAGATGGGCTTTGACGGCCTCGTGGTCGGCGACTGGAATGCGCACGGCCAGGTGCCGGGCTGCACCAACACCTCCTGCCCGCAGAGCATCAATGCCGGGCTCGACATGTTCATGGCGCCGGACAGCTGGCGCGCGCTTTACGACAATACGCTGGCCCAGGCTCGCTCGGGTGAGATTCCGATGGCGCGGCTGGATGAGGCGGTGCGGCGCATCCTGCGCGTGAAGATCCGCGCCGGCCTGTTCGAGGAGGTGCGCCCCTCGCAACGCCGCTATGCGGGTCAATATGGTCTGCTGGGCTCGGCCGAGCATCGCGCGGTCGCGCGGCAGGCGGTGCGGGAATCGCTCGTGCTGCTCAAGAACACGAACCGCCTGCTGCCGCTGCGGCCCGGCGCCAACGTGCTGGTCGCGGGCGACGGCGCCGACAATATCGCCAAGCAATCGGGCGGCTGGACGATCAGTTGGCAAGGCACCGGCGTGACCAACGCCAATTTCCCCAACGCCCAGTCCATTTATGCGGGCATCCGGGAAACGGTGACGGCCGGCGGCGGCAGCGCGACGCTCAGCCCGGACGGCAGCTTCACCGGCCGCCGCCCCGACGTCGCCATCGTCGTGTTCGGCGAAGATCCCTATGCCGAGTTCGTCGGCGACCGCCGCACGCTGGAGTTCAGTCCCGCCGACAAGGGCCATCTCGAACTGATGCGCCGCCTGCGCGGCCAAGGCATTCCGGTCGTCGCGGTGTTCCTCTCGGGGCGGCCGATGTGGGTCAATCCGGAGCTGAACGCGGCCGACGCCTTCGTCGCCGCCTGGCTGCCGGGCAGCGAGGGCGGCGGCATCGCCGACGTGCTCTTCGCCAATGCGGACGGTTCGGTGCGCAACGATTTCCGCGGCCGCCTTTCCTATTCCTGGCCGCGCCGAGTCGACCAGACCCCGCTCAACCGCGGCGATGCCCGCTACGATCCGCTCTTCGCCTACGGCTTCGGCCTGCGCTACGCCGACAACGGCGCCCTCGCCCGCCTGTCGGAGGAGCGGCCGGCGGGAGAAGGCCTGCCCGAAGGCCTGTTCTTCGGGCGCGGCGCCTTGCCCGACGGCTGGCGCTTCACCACGGACCCCGCGGTCAGGATCAGCGGCGTCGACCGCCGCGCCCAGGAGGATGCGCGCGCCCTGGTCTGGGCCGCCGCCGGCGCCGCCCGGATCGAAGCCACCCCGCCCGCCGACATCTCCCGCGAGGCGACCGGCGAACTCAGCCTGATGCTGGACGTGCGGGCGGATTCGGCCGTGTCCGGCGAGGTCAGCATCGGCATGAACGACGCCTCGGTGCCCGTCACCGGCTGGCTGCGCGCAGGCCGCCAGGGCGAATGGCGGACGTTGGTCGTACCCCTGCGCTGTCTCGCCCGGGCGGGCGCGACGATGAACGCGATCGCCCGGCCGCTGGTGATCGGCGCCACCGCGCCGTTGCGACTCGCCGTTTCCGACGTGCGGCTCGGGAGCCCGATGGTCGACCAGAATCAGTGCGGCCAGCCCTGACCGGATGGCCTTCCCCACCCGCGCGGGCGCGACTCACCATGTTAACGCTCCCACAACAATGTGCGCGCTCCCGTTCATGCGCTCCCGCCTTTCGGAAAAACGGGAGCATCTCTCGGTAGGATAGAGAGCCGCAGGAGTGCACGAATAGGGCGAAATCCTCTCTTAAAACTGTCACCTCATCGCAGGCGCACCCTTTGCGATTGACAGGCCGAACCGTTCACGGCACATCTTATGTGAGCGCTACCATTTCCGATCCGGGACGACAGATCCCAGACGGCCGGACGCGCGGCTTTTCGCGAGTGCCCGTGGCACGCGGCAAAAGGGGAGGAGATAATGACAGAGGTGAATTCGCGGCGCCCGCGTGCGCAGACCCTGCTGCGGAGCGCGACGATCCTCGCGGGCGGCATGCTGATGGTGGTCTCCACCCCCGCGCTCGCGCAGGAGACGCCAGCGCCGACGCCGAGCGCGGACACGCAGGGCGATCAGGCGACGGCGCCGGGCGCGCAGGACGACAGCGAGGTCGTCGTCACCGGCATCCGCGCCTCCCTGGCCAATTCCGCCAATGCGAAGCGCGACAATATCGGCTTCTCCGAGACGGTCTTCGCCGACGACATCGGTGACTTCCCCGACACCAATCTCGCCGAATCGCTGAACCGCATTCCGGGCATCACCATCACCCGCGAGGCGACGGGCGAAGGCCTGCAGGTCGCGATCCGCGGCCTCGGCACGAACTTCACCCGTATCCTGCTGAACGGCGCCCCGGTCGCGATCGCCTCCACCGGCCGCATCGACGCGCAGAGCACGAACCGCGAGGTCGATCTCGATCTCTTCCCGTCCGAGCTCTTCACCCAGCTGACCGTCAGCAAGAGCCCGACGGCCGGGATGATCGAGGGCGGCGCCGCCGGCACCGTCAACATGCGCAGCGCCCGCCCCTTCGACAATCCGGGCCTGCACCTCAATTACCAGGCGCAACTCACCAACAACAACAATACCGGCCGCTGGGGCGGCCGCGGCTCGCTCGTCGCCAGCGGCACCTGGGGCGATTTCGGCATCCTCGCCGGGGTCGCCGCGGTCCGCAACGAGGCGCGCGTGCGCGGCTTCGAGACGATCGGCTGGACCAACCCGAACCTCAGCGCCACGCAGAGCACCAGCACCACGCGCAACGCCACGGGCGGCGGCAACTGGACCATTCCGGGCGTCGTGCCCGCCGGCGCGGGCAACGGCCTGATCCCCGGCACCACGATCGACCAGGCCTTCCTGCTCGCCAACAATCCCGGGCTCACCATCGACCAGCTCGACAATGCGATCATTCCGCGCCTCGGCCGGCCGATGGACGAATTTGGCACCAAGGACCGGATCAGCACCGTGCTCGCGCTGGAATGGCGGCCGGGCGACAATCTGCGCTTCTACATCGATTCCATGTATGGCTGGCGGCAGAACGACCTGACCCGCATCGATATGAACTGGGTCGGCCGCAACGGCTCGATGATCCCGCTCAACGTGCAGGTCGATCGCACCGACTGCAGCCAGGGCTGCGTCGTCACCGAGGGCACGTTCGCGAACGCCCAGTGGTTCCTGGAATATCGGCCGTTCATCGAGACCGTCGAATTCTGGGGGGTGAATCCCGGCATGGAATGGGAGATTTCCGACAATCTCCGCCTCGACGTCCAGGCCAATTGGACGGAGAGCGACTTCCATCGTGAATCGCCGACCGTGCTGGTCAATACCGCGCTCGGCTCCGGCGTCACCGTCAACTATACCAATGACGGCGGCGTTCCGGACATCCAGACCAATGTCGATCTCAACAATCCGGCCAATTTCATCTGGGCCGGCGGCCGCGTGAACATCCAGGACGAGAGGCGCCATACCGAGACCAAGGGCGCGCGCTTCAACCTGCGCTGGGGCGACGACGATTTCAACATCCGCATCGGCGGCGCCTATGACGACGTCTCGCGCCGGATCCGCGCCTTCGACAACAGCCAGGCCTGGCAGAATGCGGTCTGCGGCAACCAGCCGAGCGTCTTCGTGCCGGGCCCCAACACCCAGCCGCAATGCCGCGGCCTCAACATTCCGGGCGCGGCCCAGCCCGGCGACCCGACCTATCCGGCCTACGGCACCGGCTTCACCGCCGGCGCGGGCGGCCCGGTCACCTATCTCGGCTCGCTGATCCCGCAATCGGCCCTTGCCTCCTACCTGCGGCCCGGACCGAGCGGGTTCGTCACGCTCGACTGGCGCCGGTTCGCGGCGGATTCCAATTACGATCAGTTCCACGACAATGCCCCGGAGGGCACCGCCTCGAACACGGGCGCGAACGGCGGCTATGTCCGTGAGAAGACCTACGGCGCCTATGCCGAGATCAACGGCCAGTTCGAGCTGGGCGGCAATCCGCTGCGCTACAATGTCGGCCTGCGCTGGGTGGAAACGCGCCAGACGATCGGCGGCTTCGTGTCGGTCAGCGATCCGCGCAACGCCGCCGATCCCGACGGCGCCGGCCCGCTGCCGGCCGGCTGCCCGGGCGCCGGCAACGTCCGCGACGGCTCCTGCTATCCGAACGTGTTGAACTTCGCGCTGACGGAGAACACCTACGACAATTGGCTGCCGTCGCTGAACGTCGCCTACAACCTGTCGGAGCGGGCGGTCGCGAGACTGGCTCTCTCCCGCACGATGACGAGGCCGAACCCGAACGCGATGCTGCCGGGCGTGAACTTCACCTCGCCCTCGGCCGACACCGGCACGCGCGGCAATCCGGCGCTGGATCCGTTCATCTCCGACAATATCGATCTCGGCATCGAATATTATATGGGCGGCGGCTCCTACATCGCGGTCGCGGCCTTCCGGAAGTCGATCAGCGGCTTCACCGTGAACGGCAACGTCACCCTGCCGTTCAGCGACCTCGCCCAATATGGCATCACCTTCGACACGCTGACCCCGACCCAGCAGGCGGCAATCAACGCCCGCGGCGGTCCCGGCAGCGCGACCGTGGTGCTGACCCAGCAGGTCAATGCCGACGGCCGCCTGATCGTGAACGGCCTCGAAGGAACCTGGGTGCAGTCGCTCGACTTCCTGCTCGGCCGCCATCTCGGCATCAACGGCTTCGGCTTCCAGCTGAACGGGACGATCATCGACCAGAAGGGCTCGGGCGCCGCGCCGGCCATCGCCATCGGCGTCGCCCCGCACACCTACAACGCCACGCTCTGGTACGAGAATCACGGGATCAGCGCCCGCCTCTCGACCACCTGGACGGAGGGCTCGCAAAGCTCGGGCGCCAACCAGAACGGCATCACCGCCGCGGCGCTCTTCTCAAACGACTATCAGCAGTGGGATTTCTCCTCGAGCCTCGATCTCTCGGAGATTTTCGGCACGCCGAACCTGCCCTCGCTGACCTTCGACGTGGTCAACATCTTCGAAGCCAAGCAGCGCTCCTACTTCCAGTTCGATAATGCCGCCTTCACCGTCTACGAGCCGGGCCGGACGGTGATGATCGGCCTGCGCGGGCGCTTCTGAAACCAACGCTCCCTCGAGCGATTGTCTGGCGGCGTCTTCCTCGGAAGGCGCCGCCTTTTTTCCAGGTGAAGACCGCGCCCGGAAGGCGTAGGATCGGCCCGTCCGGCCCGGTCGGAGACAGCCCATGACAAGATCGTTCGCCGCCATGCTCGCCGGCCTGCTCGCCATCGGCGCGGGCGGCGCCATGCACGGCGCCGTCGCCGAGCGGAAGGCCGCGGAGCAGGTGGGCGACAGCCGCCTCTGCCTCGCCAACGGCTCGATCGTCGGCCGCGTGGTCGAGGACGAGCGCACCATCCGTTTCGAGACTTTGGGCGGCCGCGTCTATCGCAACCGTCTGTCCGGCCCCTGCCCCGGCCTGCGCCAGGCGGCCAACGGTTTCGGCGCGCTCGGCTTCGAGCTGCACGGCGAGAGCCTCTGTCGCGGCGATCTCGTCCGCGTCGTCGATCCGGCGCGCGGCGGCACGCAGACCCTCCGCACCGCCACCGCCTGTCCGCTGGGCGCCTTCGAGCGGATCGCGCCGCCCGCGCGCCGGCCCTGACCTTTTGAAGAAAGCCTGATTCACGCTTTCGGTGGAAGCGCGCGGCGCTTCCACCTTTACGATCAGGCTCTAGCGCCGGACGTCCAGCTCCCCGGCCAGGAACGCCTCGATGTCGCGCCCGCCGAACAGGCTCGCGTCGCCCGGCAGGCTGTGCTTCAGGCAGGTGAGCGCGAGGCCGGCATGAACGGTCCAGTCGAGATCGCGCCCGTTCAGCATGCCGTGCAATATGCCCGCGGCGAAGGCGTCGCCGGCGCCGATCCGGTCGACGATGCCGGCGACCACGCGCTCCTCGGTCTGCTCCCAGCCCTCGCGGCCATCGAGCCTGGCGGCGATCCGGTGGGTGTCCGCGTCGGTGACGTGGCGCGCGGTGGACGCGATCAGCTTCAGGCCCGGAAAAGCGGCGAAGGCGGCCTCCGACGCCTCGCGCCGCCGGTCGGGCCCGTCGCCGCTGAACGCCTTGTCGAGCAGCAGCGAAATGTCGCGATGATTGCCGAAGAGGATGTCCGCCTGGCCGACCAATTCGTTGAGGATCGCGGCGGGATCGCTGTCCCAGCGGCTCCAGAGCTGCGCCCGGTAATTGCCGTCGAAGGAGATGGCGACGCCCTTCGCCTTCGCCGCCGCGGCCGCCGCCTTGGCCGCCTCGGCGGAACGCGGGCCGAGCGCGGGGGTGATGCCGGACAAATGCAGCAGGCCCGCGCCGTCGAGCAGGGCGTCCCAGTCGAAATCGCCCGGCCCGGCCAGCGCGAAGGCGCTGCCCTCGCGGTCGTAGACGATGTCGGACGGCCTGAGGCCGGCGCCCGGCGAGAGGAAATAGAGGCCCATGCGGCCCTCGCCGGTGCCCACCCCGGCGGTGTCGACGCCGAAGCGGCGCAACGCGCCGGTCGCCGCGTCGCCGAGCGCGTTGGCCGGCACACGGCTCGCCATCGCCGTCGCATGGCCCAGCCTGGCCAGGCCGACCGCGACATTGGCCTCGGCCCCGCCGACATGGACGTCGAGCCGCCCGCTCTGCAGCAGCAATTCCCGCCCGGGCGCGGTCAGGCGGAGCAGCAACTCGCCGAAAGAGATGATCTTGCCCGCCACGCGTCCCTCCATTCTCGGCCGATCCTAGAGCATGGCCCGGAAAATGGTAACCGGTTTCCAGGCGCGGCTGCGCGGGCAAGTTGGCGCTTCGGCGCCGGCGGCTTATGGTCCGGCCATGGCCTGGCCTCTGCTCGCCCTCGCCGCCCTGCTGCAGACGGCACCGCCCACGGCGCCGGCCGCGCCGCCGATGCGACCGCCCCCACCGCCTTGGCAGAGCCCGGTCTATCGCCTGTTCTTCGCGTGGAACGGGACCGGCGTGACCGGCGAGGGCGTCGCCGTCCTCGATCGGGCGGTCGACGATTATCGCCGCAACGGGAGGGTGACGGTGGAGATCGTGGCGGCCGCCGACGATTCCGGCCCGTCCGCCTACAATCTGCGCCTGTCCGCGCGGCGCGCCCGCGCGGTGGCCGACGGCCTCGTCCGGCGCGGCATTCCGCGCGGCGCGATCATCCTCCGGCCGGTAGGCGAGACCCGCCCCCTCGTCGCGACGCCGGATGGCGTGCGCGACACCCTCAATCGCTATGCGGACATCAGCTTCCCGGCGCCGACGCCCCATTGATCGCGCCCGCTATGTTTGAATTCGCCCACTTTGTCGCGGGCGCATTGAACCGCGCGCGGCGCTCGCCTACGTGCGGAACGGACCAACCACAGGAGCCCTAAATGACGAACGCCGCCGTTGGAATGCCTTGCCCCGTCTGCAAGGTGCCGTTGGTGATGAGCGACCGCCAGGGCGTCGAGATCGATTATTGCCCGCAATGCCGCGGCGTCTGGCTCGACCGCGGTGAGCTCGACAAGATCATCGAGCGCAGCGCGACGCAGGAAAGCGCCCCCGCCCCGCAGGCGGCGCCGGCCCCGCAAGCGCCGCCGCCGGGCGTCCAGCGCGCGCCGGATCCCTATGCCGGCCGGCCGGCTTATTATGGCGACGACGATGGCCGCCGCCATCATGGCCACGGCCATCACCCGCGTCGCCGCAAGTCCTTCTTCGAGGAATTGTTCGACTAGATCCCGTCGTCGGCCCGGTTACGGGCTCGTCGGATTGTTCAGGTCGCTATCCTCGTTCGACGTGAACAGGATGGCGGCCGCGAGCACGCCCGCGATCAGCAGCGCCGGGAAGATGTAGCCGTCGCCGGCCAGCGCGCTGGACTCGTCCATTTCCGCGCCGATCGGCGCGATCGACAGCGGGGCCGCGGACTGGGCGAGGACGGGCGAGCTGGCCATGGACAGGCCGGCCAGGATCGCAAGCGGCTTGGTGAAACGCATTCAACATCTCCCATTGGAACGGGTGCGTAACATAAGCGTCTGTTACATAATGGAAAATTGACGGGCACCGGCTTTGTTCCCTGTGCGCCTCGCTGCCCGTCCGCCATCGGTTGAACGGTCCGCAATAAGCGCTAGGATCGAGGCAAAGGCGAACCGGGGGATGCATGGCGAAGAAGAAGACGGGCGGCCCCGAGGCCGAGACCGAAGCCGCCCCGGACGTCGCGGTAGAGGAGGCCAAGGCGGCGCCGCAGGAGGCCCAGCCCGCCGCCAACCAGACCCAGATCAGCGTCTCGCGCGGGTTCGGTAACTGGCTGATCCGCAACAATTGCAGCCTGGCCTTCAGCTCCTACCAGACCGGCCAGCTCTTCCTCGTCGGCATGTTGCCCAACGGCCAGGTGAGCTTCCACCAGCAGAATTACGTGCGCGCCATGGGCATTCACGCTACGCCGCAGCGCCTCTATGTCGGCTCGCTCTTCCAGATCTGGCGGCTCGAGAACGTGCTCGCCACGCACGAGCGCGCCAACCAGCATTTCGACCGGCTCTATGTGCCGCGCAACGCCCAGACCACGGGCGACGTCGATGTGCACGAGCTCAACGTGGACAAGGCCGGGCGGGTGGTCTTCGTGAACACAAAGTTCAGCTGCATCGCGACGCTGAGCGTGACTCACGGCTTCAAGCCGCTCTGGAAGCCCAGCTTCATCTCCAGGCTGGCCGCGGAGGATCGCTGCCACCTGAACGGCCTCGCCATGCAGGACGGCGCGCCGGCCTATGTGACGGCGGTCAGCCGTTCCGACATGATCAACGGCTGGCGGGACCGTCGGCACGAAGGCGGCGTCCTGATCGATGTGCGCGATGATCGGGTTGTGACCGATCAACTCTCCATGCCGCACAGCCCGCGCGCCACGCCGGACGGCATCTACCTGCTGGACAGCGGCCGCGGCCAGATCGCGCGGGTCGATCCGAAGAGCGGCGCGCGCACGGACATCGCCTTCTGCCCCGGCTTCCTGCGCGGCCTCGCAATCCACAACGGCTATGCCATCGCCACCGTCTCCCTGCCGCGCGACGGCGCTTTCGGCGGGTTGGCGCTGCAGGACGAGCTCAAGAAGCGCGACGGCGAACCCTGGTGCGGCGTCTGCATCGTCGACCTCAGGACCGGCGACCTGGTCGAATGGATCCGGCTCAACGGGGCGATCAAGGAATTGTTCGACGTCGCGGTGATCCCCGAGGTCCGCTGCCCGATGGCCCTTGGCGTGCAGAGCACGGACATCCAGAGCCTGATCTCCTTCGATCCGGACTTCGGCCCGCTGGTCCCGCAGACGGCCTGAGGCCTTATTCGAGGTCCAGGTGGACGTCCCGAAACCAGTGCACCCTGATCTGCCGGCCGTCCGGCAGGAAGCCGACCACGCCGAGGCGGAAGGGCTCCGAGGAACAGGCGATGCGGGCGAGCTCGGCCAGCTCGCGGCTTTCCATGAACGACCCCTGCCCCGCGATCCGCTCTTCCGGATGCGCTGCGGCCCACTCTTCGAACCGCCGCTGTGCGACGAGGAGCAGCACGAAGCCGATATGGGAGCGCCGATGGTCCGGATCGATGCTTCCGCGGAAGAAGACCAGGCGGGCGCGGACCTGGTCCAGCCGGCCGACCTGACCGGTGATCAGGCCCACGGTCCGGCCGTCCTTGCGCGCCACGACGACGAGCTCCCTGGCCCGTTCGACCGGGTCCGTGCCGGGCCGGAGCAAGCCGTTCCGGGCCCAGAAATCGATCGCCTCCGCCTCGAGCGCGGCGTCGCCCTGCCGCCACGCCCAGCGGAACTCGACATCCGGCGCCAGTTGCTCGGGAGGAACGTCCAGATTCACCCGCGTCAGATATCCAGCCGGAAATCGCGGAACCAGCCCACCCGGATCTGCCGTCCGTCCGGCAGGTAACCGATCAGGCCGAAGCGGGTCATCGGCCAATAAGGCTGGCGGCCGCGCTCCTTGAGCTCCTCGGCCTCCATGAAGCCGCCGAACCCGGCGAGCTTTTCCTCGGGATGCTCGGCGGACCAGCGCTCCATCGCGGCACGGGTGAACAGCATGAGGGCAAAACCGACCCGGCCGCGCCGATGTTCCGGCTCGATGGAGCCGCGCAGGAAAGCGAGCCTGGCCCGCACCTGATCGATCAGGCCCATCCGGCCGGTCACCAGGCCGACCAGGCGACCGGTGCCGTCGCGCACCGTACAGACAAGCTCCTTCGCGCGCTCCTCGGCCGACGCATTGTGCGGCAGGTTGCCGAGCCGCGTCCAATAGCCGATCGCATCGGCCTGCGCCTCGGCGTCGTCCGTCTGCCAGACGAAGCGGAAATCGAAGTCCGGCGCCATCTCCTCGGCGGTGATCGTCACCTCGTCGCCTCCGGCTCAGTCGAAGCGGAAATGATCGAACCAGCGGACCCTGATCTGCCGGTTCTCGGGCGTATAGCCGATCACTTCCAGCCCGGAGGCCGGCCAGACCGGCACGCGCAGGAAATCGCCCAGTTCCGAGGCGTCCACGAAGCCGATGATCCCGGCCAGCCCGACCTCGGCATTGGCGGCCGCCCAGTCGCTGAGCGCGGCGTGAACCGGCCCGGCCAGAGCGCGCTGGACGCCGGTGCGCCGATGGTCCGGCGCGGTGGCCGCGCGCAAGACCGCCATAGTCGCCTTCAGGAAGGTGACATGCTCGATCGCGGCGGTGGCGAGCCCGACCAGTTCGCCGTCCCGATAGGCCCCAGCGACGATCTCCTTGGCGCGTACGGCAGGGTCCACGCCTTCCGGGAGCAAGCTGAGCCGCGCCCAGAAGGCGATGGCGTCCGCTTCGATCCCTTCATCGTCGCGCCGCCAGGCGACGCGGACGTCCGGCGCCCCGTCCGGCACTCCGCTGTCGGTCACGCCCGGCTTCTGGTCAGAAGCGCAGGCGGACGCCGGCACGGCCGCTGATCGCGTCGCGATCGCCGCCGAAATCCACCTCGCCGCGGCCGAACACTTCGAGCCGGCCGGTCGAATAGTTCAGGCCGGCGGTGAATTCGCCATAGGTGCCCGGCGGGTCCTGGGTGAGGCCGACCGTCGGACCGAGGATGAAGTTCGCGCGGCCGTCGCCGGAGAATTCGTCGATCGCGTAGATGCCGATGAAGGGCGACAGCACGCCGTTGCCCGAGCGGAACTCGCCGCCGACCCGAAGGCCGATCGAACCGCGGAAGCTGTCGATGTCGTCGAAGGTCACGCTCGCGCCCGCGACGCTGTAATTGTCGATGTCGACATTCACCCAGGATAGGCTCGCCGAAGGCTCGAAATAGACGTTGCCGCTGTGGAAGCGGTAACCGATGCTGCCGCGCAGGCCGAAGGCCGTCGCGTCGAATTCGGCGAGGATGGTCTGGCCCGGCGTCGCGTTGACGTCGATCCAGTCCACCTTGGCGATCGCGTTGAAGAAGAAGCCGCCGGACTGGAACGCCGCATAGGCGCCCAGATTGTAGCCTTCCATGTCGACCTGGTTGCCGCTGACGTCGAACTCGGCATCGGAATCGCCATAGCCGAAGCTGATGCCCAGGATCGTCGGGCCGCTCTGGTAATCCAGGCCGGCCTGGACGCCCTGATAATCCTGCTCGTAGCTGGTGTTGAAGACGTTGGGGCCGCCGACGCCGTTATAGGTCTGGCTCGTGTCGCGGTCGATATTGCCGGCCACGACCTGCACCCAGCCGCCGAAGCTGCCATTGCCGGTGAGGTTGTTGGTCTGCACCGTGCCGATCGGCCGCAACCCGTCGCGTGCCGCCTCGAGCTGGGCAGAGATCGCGTCGGCGCTGTTGTACCAGAAGTTGGTGATCATCTCGGCCTGCTCGACCGTCTCGAAGACGGGCTGGTCGGGAAGCGCCTGCAGCAGGAAGTTGCTGTTCGGCGCATCGAACAGCAGATTCAGCCGGATATAGGGATAGTTCTGGGTGCCGCCCGCGAGGGTGAACGCCGTCGCGCTGGTGCCGACGCCGCCGTCGACCACCAGCGTGCCGCCGAGGTTGAACACCGGCGGGCTGAGCAGGTTGACGTCGATGATCGTCGAGCCGGTCGCGGCCCCGGTGCCGAGGACGTCGGCCGTGTTCGTGGCCAGGTTGACGTCGACGCCGATGCGGCTGCCGGTGCCGCCGACGAAGGCGCCGCCGACATTCAGCCGGTCGCCGATCGCGCTGTCGCGCATTTCGACCCGGCCGGTGCTGTTGAACGTCTCGAGGCCGGTGAAGTTCACCAGGCCGTTTACAGCACGCGTGGTGCCGCTGTTGTTGAACACGTCGGTGCCCGCACCGAAGGCGCTGTCCCCAATCGCATCGAACAAGCCGGCATTGTTCACCGTGTCGGCATTGTCGGTGAGGTCGATGCGACCGCGCAGCGTGGCCGCCGCCAGGATCCCGACCGTCGCCGACCCGCCATTGGCGTTGATCGCGAAGCCGCCCGTGGAGACGAGCGTGCCGCGGATCGTGACGTTGCTCGAGGCCGCCGCGGCGATGTTGATCCCGTTCGCCGCGCCGACGCTGACATTGTTCACGTCAATCGTGACCGCGCCACCGCCGCTGGCACGGATGCCGGTAGCGCCCGCGCCGACCGTGCTGATCGTGCCGGTGCTGGTGACCGACACGGTGCCGCCGCCCACTGCGGTGATGCCGTGCGACAGGGAGTTGTTGGTGGTGGTCACGTTGCCGCTGGTGATCGACACATTGCCGCCGGCAAAGGCAACGATGCCTTCGGAGCTGGCCCCGTTCGTCACGACGGTCGCCGAGGTGATCGTGATGTTGCCGGCATTGGCCGAGGCATAGATGGCCGGCGATCCGGTGCCATTGGTCGTGGCGCTGGTGCTCGCGACGGTGATGTTGCCCGTGTTGGAGAAGGCGTAGATGCCGGTCGCGGCGGCGCCGCCGGTGGTCAGCGTCCCGCTGGTAATCGAGAGGTCGCCCTCGGCGCTCGCCGCGATGCCGGAGGCATCGTCGCCCGCGGTGGTCAGGGTGCCGCTCGTGATCGTGACGGCGCCGCCGGAAATGACGGCGATGCCGTCGGCGTTCGTACCGGTGGTGCTGAGGGTATTGCTGGCGATCGAGGCGTCGCCGTCGGTCACGCCGACGATGCCCCCGGCCGTCTCCCCCGTCGTGGCGATCGTGCCGCTGGTGATGCTCAGCGCGCCGACGCCATATTGGAAGGCGGCGATGCCGATGCCGCCTTCGCCGGTCGTGGTGATCGCGGTGGAGCCGATGGTGACGTCGCCATAGCCGTTTGCGTAGATGCCCCAGGCCACGAGGCCCGCGGTGGAGATGGCCGCCGTGCTGTTGATCGTGATCGGCCCGCTGATCGTATAGGCCTGGATGCCGTCGGCATCGTCGCCGGTCGTGGTGATCGTGGCGTTGCTGGTGATCTGGATCGCCCCGTCCGCCGCGAAGACGTTGATGCCGTCGCTGCTCGTGCCGGCGGTCGAGATCGCCGCGGTGCTGGTCACGGTGGCGTCGCCCGCGCCGCTGGCCGTGACTTCGATGCCCGTCGAGGCATCGCCCGTCGTGGTCACCGCGCCGTTGCTGGCGACATTGACGTTGCCATAGTCGGTGTAGACGTCGATGCCGTCGCTGTTGTTGCCGCCGGTGCTGATCGCCCCGCTGCTGGTGACGGTGACGTCGCCCATATAGGCGAAGGCGTTGATGCCGTCGCTGTCGTCGCCGGCCGTGCTGACCGTGCCGCTGGTGATGTCCGTATCGCCGAAGATGGACGTCGTGGCGATGCCGCCCGCGACCTGGCCGGTCGTGGCGACGCTGGTGCTGGTGACGGCGATGTTGCCGTCGAAGCTGTAGACGTCGATGCCGTACGTATTGTCGCCGGCCGTGGTCACGGCGCCGCTGGTGACGGTCGCGTCGCCGCCGATCGCGGTGACGTCGATGCCGCTGGCGCCGTTGCCCGTGGTGGCGACGCTCGTGCTGGTCACGGTGACCGCGCCATTGCCCTGCGCGTAGATACCGATCGCGCCGGTGCCCGCGGTGCTGACCGTGCCGCTGGTGATCGTCGTGTCGCCGTCGAGCGCGACGGTGGCGATGCCGACCGCGCCGTCGCCGGCCGTGGTGACGGCCGTCGAGCCGACGGTCACGCCCGTATAGCCGCCCGCGTAAATGCCGCCGGAATTGGTCCCGGCGGTGGTGATCGCCGCCGTGCTGCTGACATTGACCCCGCCATATTCGGAATAAGCGTAGATGCCGAAGCTGCCGGCGCCGCCGGTGGAGATCGCGGCGGTGCTGGTGATCGCGATGTCGCCGGCGCCATAGGCCTGGACCTCGATCCCGCTCGCATTGTCGCCAACGGTGGTGATCGCGCCGCTGCTGGTGACGGTGGCGTTGCCGTAGAAGGTGAAGACGTCGATGCCGTCGCTGCCATTGCCGCCGGTGTCGACCGTCCCGGTGCTGGTGACCGTGACGTTGCCCATATAGCCGAAGGCGTTGATGCCGTCGCTGAAGTCGCCCGTGGTGCTGACCGTGCCGCTGGTGATCTCGGTGTCGCCGAAGATCGCCGTGGTGCTGATGCCGCCGGCATAATAGCCGGTCGTGGTGATCGCGCCGCTGGTGATGCTGATGTTGCCGTTGAACGTGTAGACGTCCATGCCATAGGCATAGTCGCCGGCCATGCTCACCGTGCCGCTGGTGACGGTCGCGTCGCCGCCGATCGCGGTCACGTCGATGCCCACGACGCGGTTGCCGGGCGAGACGCCGTTGCCGGTCGTGGTGACGCTGTCGCTGGTCACGGTGACGTTGCCGGCGCCCTGCGCGAAGATGCCGTCGGCGCCTTCGCCGGTCGTGCTGATCGTCCCGGAGCTGATCACCGTGTCGCCGTCATAAGCGAGGGTGACGATGCCCACGCCGCCGCTGCCGGTCGTCGTCACGCTGTCGCTGGTGACGCTGATGTCGCCATAATAGGAGCCGGCATAGATGCCGAGGCTGTTGGTGCCCGCGGTCGAGACCGTGTCGCTGTCGATCGTCACATTGTCGAAGGCGAGCGCGCCGATGCCGATCGAACTGTCGCCCTGGGTGGTGACGGTGACGCTGTTGATCTCGACATTGCCGCCGGCGGAGTTCGTGCCGAGGCCCGCGAGCGCGAGGATGCCGGACGAGCCGGTGCCCGAGGTAGCGACGCCGCCGCTGTCGATATAGATGTCCGCGCCGCCATTGGTCGGCCCGCCGGTGACCGCGAGGATGCCGCCCGAATTGTCGCCCGTCGTGGTGACGTTGACGCTGTGCAGGTCGATATAGCCGTAATAGGCGCCGACCACGATGCCGGTCGAGTTGGTGCCGCTGGTGTTGACCGTGCCGCTGAGCACGCGCGCATCGGTATAGGCGTCGGCGACGACGCCCCCGCTATTATCGCCGGTGGTGGTGGCGGTGTTGCTGGTGATCAGGACCCAGCCATTGGCCGAGACGCCCTGCACGGCCGGGCTGTTATTGCCGGCGGTGGAGGAGGTGCCGCTGACGATGGTGACGCCCGGGCCGACACCGATCACCGCCGGCCCGGTCGGGCCGGCCGCCGCGGGCGGAGACGGCGGCGCCGGCGGCGGGCCGCCATTGCCGCCCTGGACGGCCCTGACACCGGCGCTGTTGTCGCCCGTGGTGGTGATCGAGGTGGAGGTGACGCTGACGCCCTGCCCGCCATAAGCGTAGATGCCGCCGCTGTTCGTGCCCGCGGTGGTGATGATATTGGCGGTGACCGTGGTCAGGCCGAAGCTGTAGGCGTTGATGCCCTCGCTGTTCGCGCCCTGGGTCGCGACGGTGCCCGTCGAGCCCACCGACACGTTGCCACCCTCCGAATAAGCGTCGATGCCGCGGCTGTTCGTGCCCGCGGTCGAGACGTTCTCATTCTCGATGTCGACGTCGAGCGCGCCGTTCGCGACGATGCCGGCGCTGTTGACGCCCTGGGTGGTGACGCTGCCGGTGACGATGTCGACCGCGCCGTCCGCCGAATAGCCGCCCACGCCGATGCTGTTCACGCCGGCCGTGTTGACGGTCCCGACGTTGATCGTGATGCTGGCATCGGCGGTGCCGGCCGGGGTGCTGAGATTGCCCTGGATGGCGAGCACGCCCGCCGAATTGGCGCCGCCCGTGCTGACGGTGCCGCTGTTCACGATCACGTCTTCGGCACCATAGCCGTAAATGCCGAGCGCATTGTTGCCGCGCGTGGTGACGCTGTCGACGCTGACGTCCGCGGTGCCGTCGGCGACGGCGACCACGCCGAAGGCCTGGTCGCCGAACGTGTTGATCGTCACGGCGTCGATCGTGACGTTGCCCGCGTCGGCGACGCCGACGATGCCGTCGGAGGACAGGCCGGTCGACGGCGTGACCGGATCGTCATCGCCGGTGGTGATGTCGCCCGCGGTGATCAGGACGTTGCCGGTCGAAGCGTAACCGAAAATGCCGTCCGAGCCGTTGCCGGTCGTGGTGATCGGGCCGTTGGCGGTGACGGTGACGCCGGCATAGCCCTCGGCCTGGATGCCGGTGGCGAAATCGCCTCCGGTCTGGATGGCGCCGGTCGTGACCTCGACGGTCTCGTCCACGGAATAGGCATAGACGCCGCGCGAGAATGCGCCGGCCGTGGTGATGTCGCCGACGGTCACCGAGACCGCGGTGTCGCCCTTGGCATAGGCACCGTCGGCGAAATCGCCGACGGTGTCGATGTCGGCGGCGGTGAGGGAGATGCCGCCGGCGCGGGAATAAGCTTCGATCCCGGTCGAGAACTGGCCGAGCGTGGAGATGTCGCCGGTCACGTCGATGGTGATGTCGAAATAGGCGTCGGCGTTGATGCCGTCGGAGAAGATGCCCGCGGTCGAGATGTCGCCCGCATTGACGACGATGTCGCCCGTCTGGGAGATGGCGTAGATGCCGGTGCTGTTCGCGCCCTGCGTCGAGACGGTGCTCGTGTTGATCTCGATATCGTCAAAGGCGCTCGCGCGGATCGCGATGCTGTTGTCGCCCTGGGTGGTCGCCGTCGTGTTGATGATCTGGACGAAGCCGTTCGCCGACTGACCGGACACGGCGGGGCTGTTGTTGCCGACGGTATTGCTGGTGCCGACGCTGATCACGACGCCGGGTCCCACGCCGATATCCGCGCCCGCGCCGGGAGGCGCCGTCGGCGGGCCGCCGCCGCCATTGTCGCCCTGGATGACGACCACGCCGGCGCTGCCGCTGCCCGTCGTCGTGACCGAGTCCGCGGTCACCGAGGTCCGGCCCAGGGAATAAGCGTAGATGCCCGTGCTGTAACTGCCGCTGGTGGAGACCGAGCCGACGGTCACCGTCGCGTCGCCGTCCCCTAGGGTGCGGACATTGATCCCGCGGCTGTTGGCCCCCGTCGTGGTGACCGAGTCGATATCGGCGGTGATGTCGCCGTAACTTGATGTCGCGTTCACGCCGGTGCTGTTGGCGCCGCCGGTGGAAACGATGCCGAGGTCGAGCTCGATCCTGCCCTCGGCCGCCAAGGCGTTGACCGCGTTGCTGTTGTCGCCGAGCGTGCTGACCTGTCCGGCCGTGACCGAGACCAGCGGCGGGGAATCGCCCGAGCCGTTGCTCAGCGCGTGGATGCCGACGCTGTTGTCGCCCTGGGTGCTCACCGCCGCCACGTCGATCGCGATCGAGCCGCCGTCGCTGGTCGCGCTGATGCCGTCCGCATTGTCGCCCTGGGTCGCGACCGACCCCGCATTCACGGTGATCGTGCCGGCTTCATATTTGAAGCCCGACGTGGCCGAGGCGACGATCCCGTCCGCGTCCGCGCCGGTGGTCACCAGGGTCCCGCTGTTGATGACGATGCCGGCGCCCGGCCCGGCGGTCGCGAAGATACCGTCCGAATTGGCGCCTTGGGTCAGCAGTGAATTCACGTTGATGTCGAGCGTGGTCGGGCTGCCGTCCGGCGGGCCCGAATTGCCGGCGATCACGCCGGTGGAATTGTCGCCGAGGGTCGCGACCAGCTCCGCGATGACGGTCGTGCCGTCGCGGCCCTGCGCGTTGATGCCGGCGGCGTTGTCGCCGATGGTCAGCACGCTGTCGACGCCGGCGAAGACGGTGCCGTTGGTCGACTCGATATTCACGCCTCTGGAGCCGTCGGCGCTTGAGCTGATGAAGGTGTCGGTCTGGCCCTCGAGGCGCAGCGCGACTTCGGGGGCGGACGAGGTGATGTCGATGCCCTCGGCGGTCAGGACGCCGGGCTCGAGGACGACGGTGAGATCCTCGACCACGGCCGGATAGCTCACGCCCGCGGGATAGGGATTGCCAGCGGGCGAACAGGTGACGGTGCCGCCGCCGACGGGCGGGACGCCGCATTCCTGCTGCGCCATCGCCGTGGAGGGCAACGCCGCATAGACCATGAAGCTGGTGCCGAGCAGCAGCGCCTTGCGCCCCGCGCCGGACCTGAAGTGGGAGGACTTCTCGTTGGAATCCAAGGGAATGGAATAGCCCTGAACCGGCATGAATGCCTCCCACCGTTTTCATCGCCAGAATCCACCGTCCTGACGCTGTTTCGGGGAGTTAACGGATTGTGGTCGCCTTGCCTAGCCGCGACACGCGGAAACGCAGGGATTTCACGGTATCCTTGCGCCGTTGGTCCTGGATACTTGACCGCGACTATCGAGAAGATATTTTAGGCCTAAACCATTTGGAGGGCGGGATGCGTATCGCGTGCCTTGGCGGCGGACCGGCCGGGCTCTATTTCGCCATCTCGATGAAGCTGCGCGATCCGGCGCACGACATCGACCTCTACGAGCGCAACCGCGCCGACGACACGTTCGGCTGGGGCGTCGTCTTCTCTGACCAGACGGTCGAGAATCTGATGGCCAACGATCCGGTCTCCGGGGCGGTGATTGCCGGCGAATTCGCGCATTGGGACGATATCGACGTCCACATCCACGGCGAGACCATCCGTTCCTCCGGCCATGGCTTCATCGGCATCGGCCGCAAGCGGCTGCTCAACATCCTGCAGGCGCGGGCGCGGGCGCTAGGCGTCAATCTTCATTTCGAACATGAGGCGAGCGCCGATCTCGCGGACTGGGCGGATTACGACCTCGTCATCGCCGCCGACGGCGCCAACAGCCGGATCCGCGATCGCTACCAGCAACATTTCGGCGTAGACATCCAGGTCCGTCGCAACAAGTTCTTCTGGTTCGGCACGCACAAGGTGTTCGACGCCTTCACTTTCGCGTTCGAGAAGACCGAGGCGGGCTGGATCTGGGCGCATGCCTATCGGTTCGACGACGACCTCTCGACCTTCATCGTCGAGATGGATCCCGAAACCTGGGCGGGGCTCGGCTTCGACCGGATGGAACAGCCGGAGGCGATCGCGCTCTGCGATCGGATTTTCGCCAACTATCTGGACGGTCACGCCTTGATGTCCAACGCCACCCACCTGCCCGGTCCGCAGGCGTGGCTGAACTTCCGCCGCATCGTCTGCAGCCGCTGGGACCACGGCAAGCTGATCCTGCTCGGCGACGCCGCCCATACCGCCCATTTCTCGATCGGCTCGGGCACGAAGCTGGCGCTGGAGGATGCGATCAAGCTGGCCGAGGTGCTGAACCGGCCCGGCCTCGACCGCGACGCCGCGCTCGCCGAGTATCAGGCCGAACGCAATCTCGAAGTGCTGAAGCTCCAGAACAGTGCGCGCAACTCCACTGAATGGTTCGAGACGCTGGACCGCTATCTCCAGTTCGAGCCGATCCAGTTCGCTTACTCTTTGCTCACCCGCTCGCAGCGCGTCAGCCACGAGAATCTGCGGCTTCGCGATCCCGACTGGCTGGAGGGCGTCGAGCGCTGGTTCCAGTCCAGGGCCGGCGGGCGGGAGATCAATGAGGCCGCGCCGCCGATGTTCGCGCCGTTCCGGCTGCGGGCCATGGCGCTTGCCAACCGCGTCGTCGTCTCGCCCATGGCCATGTATTCGGCCGAGGACGGAACGCCGGGGGATTTCCACTTCGTCCATTACGGAGCCCGCGCGCAGGGCGGCGCCGGCCTGGTTTACACCGAGATGACCTGTGTCTCGCCCGAGGGGCGGATCACGCCGGGCTGCACCGGCCTGTACGCGCCGGAGCATGTCGACGCCTGGCGGAAGATCGTCGATTTCGTGCACGCCAGCAGCGAAGCGAAATTCTGCCTCCAGCTCGGCCATTCGGGGCCGAAGGGCAGCACGAAGGTCGGCTGGGAAGGCTATGACGTGCCGCTGGAGAGCGGCAACTGGCCGCTCTTGGCGGCGAGCGACGTGCCGTGGAGCCCGGACAATCAGGTGCCGCGCCCGATGACCCGCGCCGACATGGATCGGGTGGTCGAGGAGTTCGTCGCCGCGACCCGAAGGGGGCTGGAGGCGGGCTTCGACATGATCGAGCTGCACGCCGCGCACGGCTATCTGCTCTCCAGCTTCATTACCCCGCTCACCAACAAGCGGACCGATGACTATGGCGGCAGCCTGGAAAACCGGCTGCGCTTTCCGCTCGAAGTCTTCCGCGCCATGCGCGCCGCCTGGCCCGAGGACCGGCCGATGTCGGTCCGGATCTCTGCGAACGACTGGATGGGCGAACTCGGCATCAGGCCGGACGATGCGGTGGAGATCGGGCGCGCCTTCTGGGCTGCGGGCGCGGACCTGATCGACGTCTCCGCCGGCCAGACCTGGGCGGATTGCCAGCCGGTCTACGGGCGCATGTTCCAGACCCCCTTCGCCGATCAGGTCCGCAACGAGGGGCGGGTCACCACCATGGCGGTCGGCAACATCTACGAGCCCGACCACGTCAATTCGATCCTCGCCGCCGGCCGCGCCGATCTGGTGGCGCTGGCGCGGCCGCATCTGGTCGATCCGATGTGGACGCTGCGCGCCGCCGCGCAGCAGGATTATCGCCGCGTCGCGGTCCCCAGGCCCTACCTGGGCGGCATGGCGCAGCTCGCCCGCAACCTGCAGCGCGAAGCGGAGCTCAAGGCATGAGTTTGAACGGAGCGCATGCGATCGTGACCGGCGGCGGCACCGGCATCGGCGCGGTAATCGCCACGGCGCTCGAAGCCGAGGGCGCCGTCGTCACCCGTATCGGCCGCCGGCCCGAAACGCTCGGCCCCGACGGCATCGCCGCGGACGTGACCGACCCCGCTCAGGTCGCCGCCGCCTTCGCCGCCGCACGGGCGGCGCGCGGGCCGATCTCCATCCTCGTCGCCAATGCGGGCGCGGCCGAGAGCGCGCCGTTCGACAAGACGGATTTCGAGGCCTGGCGCCGCATGTTCGCGGTGAACGCGGACTCGGTCTTTCACTGCTGCAAGGCCGCGCTCGAGGATCTCGTCGCCGCGCCCCGGGGCCGCATCGTCACCATCGCCTCCTCCGCGGGCCTGCGCGGCTATCCCTACACCGCCGCCTACGGCGCCGCGAAACATGCGGCCGTCGGGCTCATGCGCATGATCGCGCAGGATTATGCCAATGCCAGCCTGCGGGCCAACGCCGTCTGCCCAGGCTTCACCGACACGGCTTTGGTCGACGAAAGCGCGGCCAGAACGGCGGAGATGACGGGGATGACCAAGGACCAGGTCAAGGCGTCGATGGGCGGCTTCAATCCCCGCGGCCGGCTCATCCAGCCCGCCGAAATCGCGGCGGTGGTGGTGGAGCTGATTAACTCCGAACGGACCGGCGAGGCGGTGCCGGTCGAATGAGCGAGGCGCTGGCCATTCGCGAGAAGCATGACGGCGCGCTCGCCGAGCGATCGAGCGTCCGCCTCTGGCTGCGCCTCCTGTCCTGCACCATGGCGATCGAGAAGGACGTGCAGCGCCGCTTCGCCGCCCATGGCACCACCCTCGCCCGCTTCGACCTGCTCGCCGCGCTCGACCGCCATCCGGACGGCATGACCATGGGCGCGCTCTCCCGCGCCCTGCTCGTCTCCAACGGCAACGTCACCCAGCTCGTCCAGAAGCTGGCGAAGGACGCGCTCGTCGCCATCGCCCCCTCCCCCGCCGACCGCCGCGCCTCCATCGTCCGGCTCACCCAGGCGGGCCGTGCGGACTTCGCCGCTCTGGCCGCCGCGCATCACGACTGGATCGACGGCCTGCTGGCGGGGATGGATGCGCCGGCCCGGGAACAGCTCTATCAGGCGCTCGGCGCCCTCAAGCGAGCCATCGCGAAAGGACAATCCCTTGGATCCTGAAGCCTTCAGTCCCGCGCATTTCAGATGGGATTATGCGGACGGCGTCGCCACGGTGACGCTGAACCGGCCCGAGCGGAAGAACCCGCTGACCTTCGAAAGCTATGCGGAGCTGCGCGACCTGTTCCGCGCCCTCGTCTATGCGAAACAGGTCAAGGCCGTCGTCGTCGCGGGCGCGGGCGGGAATTTCAGCTCCGGGGGCGACGTGCACGAGATCATCGGCCCGCTCACCCAAATGGCGATGCCCGACCTGCTCGACTTCACCCGGATGACCGGCGACCTGGTCAAGGCGATGCGCGCCTGCCCGCAGCCCATCGTCGCGGCCCTGGAGGGCGTCTGCGTCGGCGCCGGCGCGATCGTGGCGATGGCGGCGGACCTCCGCATCGCCGCGCCCGGAACGAAGACCGCCTTCCTGTTCACCCGCGTCGGCCTTGCCGGCTGCGACATGGGCGCCTGCGCGATCCTGCCCCGCCTTATCGGCCAAGGGCGGGCCTCGGAACTGCTCTTCACCGGCCGGGTGATGACCGCCGAGGAAGGCGAGAAATGGGGCTTCCACAACAGGCTGGCCGACGATCCTCTCGCCGAGGCCCAGGCGCAGGCCCGCGCGCTCGCCGACGGCCCCACTTTCGCCCACGGCATCACCAAGACCCAGCTCAACAGCGAATGGGCGGTGAGCCTGGAAACCGCCATCGAGATGGAAGCGCAGGCCCAGGCAATCTGCATGGCAACCAACGACTTCCGACGCGCCTTTGAGGCCTTCGCTGAGAAGCGGACGCCGGTGTTCGAGGGCGACTGATGGCCGATAGAAGCTTCCTCGACTGGCCCTTTTTCGGCGATGAGCACAGGCGCCTCGCCGCCGATCTTGAGACCTGGTGTGAAGCCGAGCTGCGCCACGGCCATGGCGACGACGTGGACGCCGAATGCCGCGCCCTCGTCGGCAAGCTCGGCGCGGGCGGCTGGCTGCGCTATTGCGTGCCGGCGGCATGGGGCGGCGTGCACGACAATCTCGACGTCCGCAGCCTCGCCTTGATCCGCGAGACGCTCGCCCGACACTCCGGACTGGCCGATTTCGCCTTCGCCATGCAGGGGCTCGGCTCCGGCACGATCAGCCTGTTCGGCTCCGAAGCTCAGAAGCAATCGTATCTTCCCGCGGTGGCCAAGGGCGAGAAGATCGCCGCCTTCGCGCTCACCGAGCCGACCTCGGGCTCCGACGTCGCCAATCTGGAAACCAGCGCCGAGGCGAGGGGCGACGGCTTCGTCCTGCGCGGCGCCAAGACCTATATCTCCAACGGCGGCATCGCCGACTTCTATGTCGTCTTCGCCCGCACCGGCGAGGCCCCCGGCGCCCGGGGCGTCTCCGCCTTCATCCTCGACGCCGACACGCCCGGCCTCGACGCCGCCGAACGCATCCAGGTGATCGCGCCGCATCCGCTGGCGACGCTCAAATTCGACCATGTCGCACTGCCGTCGGAAGCCCTGCTCGGCATTCGCGGCCAGGGCTTCAAGCAGGCCATGGCGACGCTCGACGTCTTCCGCACCACCGTCGGCGCCGCGGCGCTCGGCTTCGCCCGCCGCGCGCTCGACGAGGCCACGGCGCGCGCGCTCGCCCGCAAGTCGATGGGCGCCACCCTCGCCGACAATGCGATCGTCCAGGCGATGCTCGCCGAGATGGTGCTGGACGTCGATGCCGCCGCCCTGCTCGTCTACCGCGCCGCCTGGGTCCGCGACGTCCAGGGCCGCCGCAACAGCCGCGAGGCGGCGCTCGCCAAGCTCCACGCCACCGACAGCGCCCAGCAGGTGATCGACAAGGCGGTGCAGATTTTCGGCGGGCTCGGCGTGACCAGCGGCGTTCCGGTCGAAAGCCTCTACCGCGAGATCCGCGCCCTGCGCATCTATGAGGGAGCATCCGAAGTGCAGAAGGTGGTGATCGCCCGCAATCATCTGGCGACGTTCGGCCAATGACGTCGCTGCTCCCTCCCGGCTGGCCGCGGCCGAAAGGCTATGCGAACGGCATTTCCGCCAGGGGCCGGCTGATCGCCACGGCCGGCGTCGTCGGCTGGACCGCGGAGGAAAGGTTCGAGACCGACGAGCTCGCCGGCCAGTTCCGCCAGGTGCTCGTCAACACGCTCGCCATCCTCGCCGAGGGCGGTGCCGGGCCCGAGCATATCGTCCGCATGACCTGGTACGTCACCGACATCGAGGCCTATCGCACCAGCCTCCCGGCGATCGGCGTGGCCTATCGCGAGCTGATCGGGAAGAATTTCCCCGCGATGGCCGTGGTCGGCGTGACCGCGCTCGTCGAGCCCGAGGCGAAGATCGAGATCGAAACGCTCGCGGTGGTGCCCGAATGACCGACAGCTTCATCCGGGATCGCCTGCCTCCCCCGGACGCGCAGCCGGAATTCCTCTTCACCCTGCCGGAGCTGGCTTATCCCGAGCGCCTGAATGCCGCCGTCGAGCTGATCGACAGACAGGATCCGGAGGCGCTCGCCGTGCTCAACGACGCCGGCGCCTGGACCTATGGCGAGATGAAGGACCTCTCCGACCGGATCGCGCGCCTGCTGGTCGAGCGCGAGGGCCTGGTCCCGGGCAACCGGGTCTTCCTGCGCGGGCCCAACAACGCGATGCTCTTCGCCGCCTGGCTGGGCGTTCTGAAGGCGGGCGGCATCGTCGTCACCACCATGCCGATGCTCCGCCCCGGCGAGATCGCGACGATCTTGGAGCGCGCGAGGATCGGCCATGCCATCGTCGACGCCCGCTTCCGCGCCGATTTCGACGCGGCGGGCGGCACCGGCTCGATCGTCGCCTATGACGGCGACAAGGGCATCGAATGCCTGGACGAGATCGCGCCCGGCTTCGTTCCCGTGGACACCGGCCGCGACGACGTGGCGCTGATCGCCTTCACTTCGGGCACGACCGGCAATCCCAAGGGCTGCGTCCATTATCATCGCGACATCCTCGCGCCGGCCGACGCCTTCGCCCGCCATCTGCTGACGCCGGAGCCCGGGCAGCGCTGGGCCTGCTCGGCCCCCATCGCCTTCACCTTCGGGCTCGGCATGCTGCTCATCTTCCCCTGGCGCTTCGGCGGCACGGCGGTGACGATCGAGACGCCGGGCCCCGGGCCTCTGCTGGAGGCCATCGCCCGTCACAAGGTCACCAATCTCGCCACCGCGCCGACCGCCTACAAGGCGATCCTCGGCCAGCTGAACGGCCACGACATCTCGACGCTCGCCACCTGCGTCTCCGCCGGCGAGCATCTTCCCGCCGCCACCTGGCACGCCTGGCAGGAGGCGACCGGCATCCGGATCGTCGACGGCATCGGCGCCACCGAGATGATGCATATCTTCATCTCCGCCGCGGGCGCGGACATCCGCCCCGGCGCCACCGGCAAGGCCGTCCCCGGCTATGTCGCGACCGTGCTCGACGACGCCGGCCAGCCCATGGCCGAGGGCATTGGCCGCCTGGCGATCAAGGGGCCGACCGGCTGCCGCTATTTCGACGATCCCCGCCAGGCCGCCTACGTCCAGCATCACTGGAACGTCACCGGCGACACCTACCGCAAGGATAAGGACGGCTATTTCTGGTATGTCGCCCGCTCCGACGACATGATCATCTCCTCCGGCTACAACATCGCCGCGCCGGAAGTGGAGAATGCGCTCTACGCCCATGAGGCGGTGCAGGAATGCGCGGTGATCGGCGCGCCCTGCGAAGAGCGCGGCCAGAAGGTGAAGGCTTTCGTCGTGCTGGCGCCGGGCTGGACTGGTGATGCCGACACGGTCTCGGCGCTCCAGGATCATGTAAAGGCGACCATCGCGCCCTATAAATATCCGCGCGAACTGGTCTTCGTCGACGCGCTGCCGAAGACCGCGACCGGCAAGCTGCAGCGTTTCGCGCTTCGTCAGTCCTAGGTCTGCAAAAGGCCACAATTCCTCCGCCGACCCGCCGCAATTAAAGCCGAGCGTCCTTCCCTTAACGGGAGGAAAAATAATGAAAAAATTGGCGATCGCTGCCTTGTTGGGCGGCCAGGCGTTGGGCGCTGCCGCGCCTGCTTTCGCGCAAGGCGCCGCCTTGACCGGCGAGACCGAGACGGGAACCTTCGGTGGCGTCAGGCTGCGCATCCCGTTCGGCGGCGTGGCGCGCGAGCCCGTTCGCGCCGGCTTCGCCTTCGCGCCCGTCGCGCGCACCGGCTATCAGGACGGTCGGATCCGCACCCGGATCGGCGAAGGCCTCGAATTCGGCTTCAACGGCCGCGGGCCGGCGCAATTCTCGCTTGCGGGAACTCCGGTCAACCGGCTCGCCCAGGGCCGCGAGGGGCCGGACGGGCAGCGGGTCGGGGTCTCGACCCTCGGTTGGGTGGCGATAGGCGTCGGCGCCCTGGCCGTGGTCGTGGTCAGCGCCGCCGCCATCTGCATCTCCGACAGCGACTGCATTCCGTCCGAATGACACCGCGCCCGCGGGCACATACAGGGAGACGAACATGAAGAAGACGATCCTCATCGCGGCCCTGATCGCCGGTCAGGTCATCGGCGGCGTCGGTCCGGCGTCCGCGCAAGGTTTCGCGCCGGTCCGCGACGTCGAAACGGGGGCCTTTGGCGGCGTGCGGCTGCGCATTCCGTTCGGCGGCAGCGGCGCCGAGCCGGTCCGCGCCGGCCTCGCCTTCGCGCCCACGGCCCGCGCGGACTATCAGGACGGACGGGTCCGCACCCGGATCGGCGAGGGCCTCGAATTCGGCTACCGGACCGATCGTCCCCTGTCCTTCTCGCTCGCGGGACGCGACTTCAGCGCCTATCGGCTGAATGCGGGCCAGGGCGACGGCGAGAGCGGCCGGAGCGGCGGCGTCCCGACCTGGGTGATCGTGACCGGCGGCGTCGTGCTGGCGCTCGGCGTCGCCTATCTGGTGTTCGAGGACGCGATGAACGACGCCTCCGAATAGGGTCAGGCGGTCATCGGAAGATAATCGGGGACATTTTCGACCCGCTTCAGCCATGCCTGGACGGCGGGATAATCGGCGAGGCGGAAGCCGCCGCCCTCGGCGACATGGGTGTAGGGATAGAGCGCGACATCGGCGAGGGTGAGCCCTTCGCCGACGAGCCAGTCGTGCCGCGCCAGATGCTCGTCCATCAGCGTCAGCGCCGCCTCCCCCGCGGCGCGCTTGGCGGGGAATTGCGCACGCTGCAGGTCGCTCCAGTTCGCCTCGCCGATCCAGCCGTGCCAGAAACGCAGGGTCGCGACGTTCGGTTCGTGATTATACTGCTCCCAGAACATCCAGCGCAGCATGTCGGCGCGGTCGAACCGGTCCTCGGGAACGAGGAAGGAACCGTCCGCCAGGTAGAAACAGGCGGCGTTGCTCTCCGGGATGAAGCGATCCCCCGCCTGCAGCACCGGAATCCGCCCATTGGCGTTCACCTTGGCGAGGAAGTCCGGCGTCCGCGTCTCTCCCGCCATGATGTCATATTCACGCCGCTCCAGCGCGAGGCCGAGCAAGGCCGCGGTCAGCCTCACCTTGTAGCAATTGCCGGAACTCGCATATTCGTGGAGGATCAATTCGTCGGTCATCGCAGCTCCCTCGCCCACGATGGGCCATGCCATCGCGCGGCGCCACTTTCCAAACAAATAGCGGCACCGGGCGATAGGCCAGCCTTATGGCCCGATGCTCGCGAGGCTGACGGCTCCGGCGCGATCAGGTCTCACTCACCGGCGGCGGCCTCTTCGATGTCCGCCCAATGGGCCGCGTCCCGGGCCCGGTCTTCCCGCCGCCAGAGCAGGAACCAGATCAGGCCGAGGATCGGCAGCGCCCATCCCCAGATATGGAGGTACCAGGGAAAGCTGAAGTCGCGCGGGATCGGGCCGCTGCCCCATTCCTCCAGCCTGGTCAGCTGGCCCGGCGACAGGAAAGCGCCGCGGATCGCCGTCGGCCCCTCAATATAGACGAACGGGCCGCCGCCGGACTGCGCCCAAAACGGCATCGAGAAGACTCCATATTCCGAATAGACCCAGCCGATCTTCAGCGGCTGCCGCTGCTCGCCGCGATATTGATAGATGCGCCCGCCCGGATAGGGCAGCTCGCCGGCCCAGGTGTAGGACCGCACCTGCTCCAGCCGCGGATCGTCGGGCAGCGTCATGATCTCGTGAACCTGATGCGCGGCAAAGGTCAGCACCGGCCGCCCCGACAATACGATCGAGCAGACCAGGAACAGTATGGTCGCGCCCGCCGCGATCCATGACGGTCTCGCCTTCGCCAGCATATTTCCCCCTCTTTCCCCTGTCAGTCCGTCAGCAGGACGATCTTCCCGACATGCTCCCCCGCTTCCATCAGCCGGTGCGCCGCCGCGGCCTCGGCCAGCGGGAAGGTCGTGTGGATGACGGGCTTGAGCCTGCCCTCCTGCACGAACGGCCAGACGCTGCGCGCGATCTCGTCCGCGACCAGCGACTTGAAGCCGGCGGTACGGGGCCGGAGCGTCGAGCCGGTGAGAGTCAGCCGCCGGCCCATGATCTTCGCGATATTGACCTCGGCCTTCACGCCGCCCTGCACCGCGATCGAGACATGGCGGCCGTCTTCGGCCAGGCAATCGAGATTGCGGGGCAGATAGTCGCCGCCGACCATGTCCAGCACGACATTCGCGCCCTTGCCGCCCGTGAGATCCTCCACCGCCGGGACGAAATCCTGCGTCCGGTAGTTGATCGCCGCCGCCGCGCCGAGCGCCAGCGCGCGCGCGCATTTCTCGTCGCTGCCGCAGGTCACGATGACCCGGAGCCCGAACAGGGCGCCCAGCGCGATCGCCATCGTGCCGATGCCGCTGGTGCCGCCATGGACCAGCATTGTCTCGCCTTCGGTCGCGTAGCCGCGCTCGAACACATTGGTCCAGACCGTGAAGAGCGTCTCCGGCATGGCCGCCGCCTCGGTCATGGTCAGGGCCGGTGGCACGGGCAGGCACTGGCCGACCGGCGCCACGCAATAGTCCGCATAGCCGCCGCCGGCGACCAAGGCGGTGACCGGCTGCCCGACCAGCGCCTCGGGCACCTCCGCCCCGACCGCGGCCACGCCGCCGGCGACCTCGAGCCCGGGAATGGACGGCGCGCCGGGCGGCGGCGGATAAAGGCCGCGCCGCTGCAGCACGTCCGGCCGGTTCACCCCCGCCGCCGCCACGCGGATCAGCACTTCCCCCGCGCCCGGCCGCGGCACCGGACGGCGGACGAGGCTCAGCACCTCGGGCCCGCCGGCCTCGGCCGGGTCGATCGCGTTCATTTCCGTCGGCAAATCCCCCATTTCGGTCCAATTCGTCGCAAAGCCCCGGCGGGTTTATTGACTTGGGGGCGGTCCCGGTCAACGCTCCTTCCATGGATCTGGACGACCTTTTTCCGGACAAGCCGGACGATCCGCTCACGCTCCTGACCAGGCAGGATCTCGATCCGCTGTCGGTCGAGGAATTGCGCGCGCGGATCGAGATCCTGGAAGCCGAGATTGCCCGCGTGGCGGCGAAGCTCGACGCGTCGATCAGCTTCCGCGCCAGCGCCGACGAGCTGTTCAAGCGATGACTGCGGGCGTCCCGGCGGCGGCCTCCGCGGGCCTCCGGAATGCGGACGTCTTGATCATCGCCGGTCGAAACCCGAAATTAACCACGAGGCCCCACTTTGGTCTGGGGTCCTGAGGAGTAACTCAATGCCTTCTTTTGCCCGCGAGCTCGAACAGACGCTCCACAATGCCCTCGCCGAAGCGAGCGGCCGGCGGCACGAATATGCGACGCTGGAGCATCTTCTCCTCGCGCTTATCGACGATGTTCACGCCGGTCGCGTCATGGAAGCCTGCGGCGTCAATACCGGCGAGCTGCGAGAGGCGGTGCGCCATTATCTCGACAATGAGCTCGAGGCGCTGAAGGTGGATCAGGATACCGATCCGTCGCCGACCAGCGGTTTCCAGCGCGTCGTCCAGCGCGCCATCCTCCACGTCCAGTCCTCGGGCCGCGACGAGGTGACCGGCGCCAACGTGCTCGTCGCCCTCTTTTCCGAGCGCGAGAGCTACGCCGTCTATTTCCTGCAGCAGCAGGATATGAGTCGGCTCGACGCGGTCACCTATATCTCGCATGGCGTCGGCAAGGGCGAACCCACCCAGCAGCAGCCCTCCGAGGTGAAGGGCGCCGAGGAGCCGAAACAGGAAGAAGGCAAGAAGAAGCCCGAATCCGCGCTCAAGCAATTCACCGTCAATCTCAACGAGAAGGCCGAGGACGGTCGCGTCGACCCGCTGATCGGGCGCGGGCCGGAGGTCGACCGCACGGTGCAGATCCTCTGCCGTCGGTCCAAGAACAATCCGCTCTATGTGGGCGATCCGGGCGTCGGCAAGACCGCCATTGCGGAGGGCCTCGCACGCAAGATCGTCGAGGGCGACGTGCCCGACGTGCTTAAGCCCGCGGTCATCTACTCGCTCGACATGGGCGCCTTGCTGGCCGGCACGCGCTATCGCGGCGATTTCGAGGAGCGGCTCAAGGCGGTGGTCAACGAGCTTGAGAAGCTCCCCCACGCGATCCTCTTCATCGACGAAATCCACACGGTGATCGGCGCGGGTGCCACCTCCGGCGGCGCCATGGACGCCTCGAACCTATTGAAGCCGGCGCTTTCCAACGGCGCGATCCGCTGCATCGGCTCGACCACCTACAAGGAGTTCCGGAACCATTTCGAGAAGGACCGGGCGTTGCTTCGGCGCTTCCAGAAGATCGACGTCAACGAGCCGACGCTCGAGGACACGATCAAGATTCTCGCCGGCCTGCGCTCCGCCTTCGAGGAGCATCACAGCGTGAAGTACACGCCGGACGCGATCAAGGCGGCGGTCGAGCTGTCGGCGCGCTACATCAACGACCGCAAGCTCCCCGACAAGGCGATCGACGTGATCGACGAAGTCGGCGCGATGCAGATGCTGGTGCCGCCGTCGCGCCGCAAGAAGACGATCACCGTGAAGGAGATCGAGGCGGTCATTTCCACCATGGCGCGTATTCCCGCGAAGAGCGTCTCCAGCGACGACAAGAAGGCGCTGGAGCATCTCGACAAGGATCTGAAGCGCGTCGTCTTCGGTCAGGATCAAGCGATCAGCGTGCTCGCCTCGGCGATCAAGCTCAGCCGCGCGGGCCTGCGCGATCCCGACAAGCCGATCGGCAATTATCTCTTCTCCGGCCCGACCGGCGTCGGCAAGACCGAGGTGGCGCGTCAGCTCGCCTCGATCATGGGGATCCCGCTGCAGCGCTTCGACATGTCCGAATATATGGAGCGCCACTCGGTTTCCCGCCTGATCGGCGCGCCCCCGGGCTATGTCGGCTACGATCAGGGCGGGCTGCTCACCGACGCGGTCGACCAGCATCCGCATTGCGTGCTTCTGCTCGACGAGATCGAGAAGGCGCATCCGGACCTGTTCAACATCCTGCTGCAGATCATGGACAACGGGCGGCTTACCGACCATCACGGCAAGACGGTCGATTTCCGTAATGTCATCCTGATCATGACCACCAATGCCGGCGCTTCCGACATGGCGAGCGAGGGCATCGGCTTCGGCAACGTCAGCAAGGAGGATGCGCAGGACGAGGCGGTGAAGCGCATGTTCACCCCGGAATTCCGCAATCGCCTCGATGCGATCGTGCCGTTCGCCTACCTCCCGACCGAGGTCGTGGCCCGGGTCGTCGACAAATTCATCCTGCAGCTCGAACTGCAGCTCGCCGACCGCAATGTCCATATCGAGCTGGACGACGAGGCTCGCGAATGGCTCACGGCACGCGGCTATGACAAGCTCTACGGCGCGCGCCCAATGGGCCGGTTGGTGCAGGAGAAGATCAAGCAGCCGCTGGCCGAGGAGCTGCTCTTCGGCAAGCTGATCCATGGCGGCGAGGTCAAGGTCCGTATCAAGGACAATGCCCCAAGCTTCGAGATCACCGCGGCACCCCCCAAGGCGCCGAAGGGAAAGAAGAAGGCCGCGGGTAAGTCAAAGCCGGCGGACCAGACGGAGGAGCAGGCGTGACGATCAGGGCCCTCCCTTCGTGGAGGGCCTTTTCGCTTTGAGCCTCCGCGCCGCGAAATGGGTCTCCGCCGGCGGCGCGATCCTGGCGCTGCTGGCCGGTATCGTCCTGACGCTGCACCAGATCAGCCGCGCCCGCTGTTTCTCCGTCGTCGGGGAGGCGATCTGCCGGGTCGAAACCGATGCGCCGCTGGTCGCCCTCACCTTCGATGATGGCCCCACCGAGGAAGGAGTCGCGATCGCCATTGCCGCGCTTCGCGAACATGGCGCCACGGCCACCTTCTTCCTGATTGGCGAAGAGGCGGCGCGCCGCGCACCCTTGGTCCGCCGGCTGCTTGCCGAAGGCCATGAAGTCGGAAATCACAGCCAGACCCATCAGCGGATGATCTTCCACTTGCCGGCCTTCTACGAGCGGGAGGTGATGGAAGCGGACGCCGCCCTTCGCGCCGCTGGCGTCACCAGGCTCGATCTGTTCCGTCCGCCTTATGGCCGCAAGCTGATCGGCCTGCCAAACGCGCTCGCCCGGCATGGCTACCGGATGATCATGTGGGACGTGGAAGATCCGACCGGCGCGGCCACGCCCCAGGCCTATGCGGATGCGGTCGTGCGCCAGGCGCGCCCCGGCTCGATCATCCTGATGCATATCATGTATAGATCGAACCGGATCGCCCGTGAGTCGCTTCCGCTGGTCCTTCGGGGCCTGAGGTCGAGAGGCTTTCTGGTCGTCACCGTCGGCGAATTGCTCCACCAGCGCGGCTGAGGGACTCCCGCTTTCAATGGCGGCGGGCTAGGTTCGCCAAATCGCAGGGAGGAGCCCGCCATGACCGATCTCGTCTTCTACACCAATCCGCAGTCCCGCGGCCGCGTCGTGCGCTGGATGCTGGAGGAGACGGGCGCGCCCTATGAAGTGGTGAACGTCGACTATGCGACGATGAAGTCGGCCGATTATCTGGCGGTCAATCCGATGGGGAAGGTCCCGGCGATCAAGCATGGCGACGAGGTGGTGACCGAAACGGCGGCGATCTGCGCCTATCTGGCGGACGCCTTTCCGGAAGCTGGCCTCATTCCTCCTGTCGGCCACCGCAAGCGCGGCTCCTATTATCGCTGGCTGTTCTTCGCAGCCGGCCCCGTCGAGGCGGCGGTGACGAACAAGGCGCTGAACGTCCAGGTCAACGAGGAACAGACCAAGTTCGTCGGCTATGGCAGCTTCGACGCCGCGATCGACGCGCTCGAACATGCGTTGAAGCCGGGGCCCTATATTTGCGGGGACCAGTTCACGGCGGCCGATCTCTATGTCGGTTCGCAGATCGGCTACGGCATGATGTTCGGATCGATCGAGAAGCGGCCGCTCTTCGAGGATTATTTCGGGCGCCTCCAGGCTCGCCCCGCCGCCCGGCGCGCGGCGGAACTGGACGATGCGCTGATGGCGGCCGCCTAGGCCACCCCTTGCCCGTCCGGCACGGAGGTGGCCGGATCCGCGTTGCGCCGATAGCCCCAGTCGGTGGCGATCGCACGTCCCGTTCGGCCCGCCTCGAGGATGGCGAGCATCAGGCGCACGTCCTGCAGCCCCTCCTCGCCATCCGCGACCACCGGGACATTCTCGGTGATCGCTTGGCAGAAATGATCCATTTCACGCGCGAACTGGTCGATCGGCGACCACTGGATGACTCGGTCGCGGATCTGCAGGCGGTGGGCGTGATATTCCATGCTTGGATCGAACTTCATGACACCCCGGTCGCCAACCACCTGGATCGAATTGACGAAGCTGTAGGAGTAGGAGGTGGAGCCGTGGAACTGCGCCCCGCCGGGGAAGCGCATCGTCCAGACGACCACGTCCTCAACCTCGCGGAAGCGTGGGTCATTGGGCGGCGCATAGAGCTGGGCGCGGACCTCCACCGGCTCTTCGTTGACCAGGAAACGGGCGGCGTTCAGCGCATAGATGCCGATGTCGAACAGCGAGCCCGAGCCCGCCAGCGCGCGGTTCAGACGCCATTGATCGGCCGGGTCGCGCGGATCGGTGCCGCGGCCGATATCGGCGGTGATCACCCGCACCGGACCGATCTCGCCCCGGCGCAGAGCGCGCATCGCGAACAGATTGTGCGGCTCGAACTGGCTGCGATAGGCGGTCATCAGCTTGCGGTTCGCCGCCCGACCGGCGGCGATCATCGCCTCGCAATCCGCGACGGTGGTGGCCAGAGGTTTCTCGCACAACACATGCTTGCCGGCGCGGAAGGCGCGGAGCGCGAACGCCTTGTGCAGCGCATTGGGGAGGATGATGTAGACGATCTGGACGCGCGGATTGTCCACGATGCGGTCGAAATTCGTATAATCGTAGATCGAGTCCGTCGGCACGCCATAGCGGGCGGCGACGCGGAGCGCCTTCTCGCGATTGCCGCTGACCAAGGCAGTGACCTTCGCCCGGCGCGACGCCGCGAAGGCGTCCATCACCTCGCCCAGCGCGAGCTTGCCAAGCCCGACGACGGCGACACCGAGTTGCTGATCCTCGGGCAAGGGCTCGGGTTGCCAGAGCGTCGGCTGCGGCCGTCCCGCGGCGCCGTTCGGCAACTCCTGCGCGAACGCGCCGCCCGCGATCAGCGAGGCCCCTGCCGCTCCGACGAAGTTCCTGCGCGACAGGCCGAACCCGCGATCATTCTCTCCTTGCATGAAGCACCTCCCCGGCCGTGCTATGATTGCCCGACTCAAGAATATGATAGCGCTAACAGCGCCGAGAAGGGAGAGGTCGATGCAAGGCGATATCCGGCGCGCGGCAATCGAGCTCTACGACTGCTTCACGCATGAGGGCATGGACCGCCGCGACTTCATGGCGAGGCTCACCCGCATCGCAGGCAGCGCCGCGGCCGCGAGCGTCCTGCTCGCCGATGTCGCCGCCCGCGCGGAAGCGCAACCGCAGGTGCCGGCGAATGACAGCCGCCTCGCGACGGAAGAGATCGAATGGGAGCCTCGCCCGGGCCGTCGCTACAAAGGCTATCGCGCCGCACCGGCCGCGACCGGCCGCCAAGGCGCCCTGCCCGTCATCGTCGTGATCCATGAGAATCGAGGGCTGAACGAGCATATTCGCGATGTGGCGCGGCGGTTCGCTTTGGCCGGCTATGCGGCGCTGGCGCCGGACTGGCTGAGCGTCGCAGGCGGCACGCCAGTCGGCGACGAAGATCGCGCCCGCGCCATGATCGGCCAACTCGACATGGCGGAGACCGTGGCCGACGGCGTGGCCACGCTCGGCTGGCTGGGCGGCACGGATGGTGCCGGGCGCAGGGTGGGGGTTGTCGGCTTCTGCTGGGGCGGCGCGATGGTCAACCGGCTCGCGGTGGCGTCCGGCAACGCACTCTCGGCCGCAGTCTCCTATTACGGGCCGGCGCCTGGCCCTGCTGAGGCGCCGCGCGTTCGGACGCCGATCCTCTTCCACCTTGCCGGGCTGGACAATCGCGTAAACGCAACCGCGCGGCCATTTGCCGCCGCGATCCGGGCTTCAGGCGGCGCCGCGACCCTGATCGAGCATCCGAATGTCGATCACGCCTTCAACAACGACACGTCGGCCGCGCGCTATAATCGGGAAGCGGCAGCGCGGGCCTGGGCGCAGACACTGGACTTCTTCCACCGCCACCTGCGCTAACGGGCCTCGCGCCGGGCCGATGGCGCCTGATGAGAAGCACGCACATAAAAAGAGGGCCCGGCGTTTCCGCCAGGCCCTCCCTTTGCCGAAGGCTGCGCGCCTATTCGCGGTTGCCCAGGAAGCGCAGCAGGAAGAGGAACATGTTGATGAAGTCGAGATAGAGCGTCAGCGCGCCCATGATCGCCGCCTTGCCGATCATGTCGGTACCGGCCACCTCGAAATAGAGGCTCTTGATCTTCTGCGTGTCGTAGGCCGTGAGGCCGGCGAAAACGAGCACGCCGATCGCGGCGATCACCAGGCTGAACGTGTCGTTCAGCCAGAAGAGGTTCACGATCGAGGCGATGATGATGCCGACGAGACCCATGAGCAGGAAGGTGCCCATGCCGCTCAGATCGCGCTTCGTGGTGTAGCCATAGAGGCTAAGGCTGGCGAAGGCGGCGGCGGTCGCGAAGAAGGTCAGCGCGATCGATCCTTCCGTGTAGACGAGGAAGATCGTCGAAAGCGACGCCCCCATCAGCACCGCATAGGTCCAGTAGAGGAACTGGGCGAGGCCGGTGGAGATGCGATTGATGCCGAAGCTCATCCAGAGGACGATGCCGAGGGGCGCAAGAGTGACGATCCAGCCCAGGGCGCTGAGCGACACCCGGCCGTCCATCCCGATCGAGACCAGCGAATAAATGGCGTTCGTCTGACCGATCAGCACCGCGACGATGCCCGTGAGCAGGACCGCCGACGTCATGTAGTTGTAGACGGAAAGCATGTGGGCGCGGAGGCCCTGATCGACTGCAACGCCCGTCGCAGTCGCGGTGGTACTCGGCGATGCGCCGTATTGCGGGTCGGACCAATTAGCCATGCGAACTCTCCCATCCCCGGCGAAATGCCGTGCGAAGGGGAATATCGGGGGATTTGGGGTCCATTTCAAGGAAAACCGGACAGCGTCCGGGTCGGCGCGGCACGGGTTAACGATGATTTTTCGTCGCCGCGCCGCTATGGGACGGCCATGCACCGCTTGTTCGTGGCGATCCGGCCGCCCGTTCCGATCCGCCGGCTTCTGCTCGCCGCCATGGGCGGAATCAGCGGCGCGCGCTGGCAGTCGGACGACCAGCTCCATCTCACCCTGCGGTTCATCGGCAACGTGGACCGGCACCAGGCGGAGGATATTCACGCGGCCCTCGGCGGCGTCCATCACCCGCCCTTCGCGCTTGTTTTGTCCGGCATCGGCGCCTTCGACCGGCGCGGATTTCCCGATGCCGTATGGGCCGGCATCGCGCCGCATGACCAGGTGAAGGCGCTGCACAAGAAGGTGGATGCGGCGCTCGCCAAGGTGGGCGTTGCGGCCGACGAGCGCGCCTTTCACCCGCATATCACGATTGCCCGGCTGAATCGCAGCGCGGGTCCCATCGGGAATCTGCTCGAGGAAGAAGGCGGCCTGACCAGTCCCTCGTTCACAGTCGACAGTTTCGCCCTTTTCGAGAGCGAACTCACGCACGAGGCAGCCGTCTATTCGATCGTGGAGCGCTATCCGCTGGGCTAGAGCGATGCGACTGGATCGCGACCGATTCTAGGCGCCGAGCGATGCCAGCAATCGATCAACCATGGGCGCATAGGCGGCGCCGAACAGCCGCAAATGCACCAGCGCCGGGAAGAGCTGATAGACCGGCAGTCGTTCATCCCACCCCTCGGTCCGGCTACCATAGGCCAGCCAGAATTCCTCCGGCGGCTTTGAGAACAGGCAAAGCATGGCGAGGTCGACCTCGTTATGGCCGTGATAGCAGGCGGGGTCGATGAAGGCGGCGAGCCGTCCGTCCCGGACGAGGATATTGCCGGCCCAGAGATCGCCGTGAAGGAAGGCCGGTGGCGGATCGCGCGGGATGAGATCGCCCAGCAAGTCGACAAGCGTCTCGACCCGAGCCCGCCAGGGCCGGTCTAGAAGGCTGGCGGCGGCGAGCAGTCGTTGCTCACCCCAGAAGCGAACCCAGTCGCGCCCTTCCCGATTGTCGAGCGCGACCGTGCCGAGGGCATAATCGATCGGCCAGCCATAAGCCTCGCCCCGATGCGCATGCAGGCCGGCGAGGGCGTCGCCGATATCCGCCCAGGCATTCGGGCTCATGATACCGTCATTGGGCACATGGTCGATCAGCAAGACCGAGCCATATTCCCCTTCGACGGCTGGCGCCCTCGCGCCCGCGCCGGCCAGCGCGCGAAGCATCGCCGCTTCGGCCGCGACATTCCCGCCGCCCTTGGCCACCAGGGGCGCCCCATCGGCCCGATGCACAAGCAGGATCTCGGAAAGATCGCCTCCGGCAAGCCGCTCCAACCGGTCTCCGGCGACGCCGGTCAGCTCAGCCACCTTCTGGGCGAAGGCGGTCATTCCGCCGGGAAATATTGAAAATAGGGCTCCGCTTCCTGTAGCACGCGGGCGAAGGAAGGCCGCGCCTTCAGCCGCTCCAGCAACGCGGCCGCATGCGGCCAACGCCCCTCGAACGGCTCGACTTTATCGGCGTAAAAGAGCGCCGGCGCGGCGGCGCAGTCGGCCAGGGTAAAATGCTCGCCGGTCGCCCAATGCTTGGCCGCGACATAAGCGTCGACCATCGCCATCGCCCGGGTGAGCAGGTCGCGATCTTCGGCGACTCCGGTCGGGAATTTCTGCCCGGCCGGCCGCAGCCGATCGAACACGATCCGCTGCATCGGCTGCTGCACATAGAGATCATAGATCCGGTCCCAGAGCCTCACCTCTCTGGCGAGGTCCGGATCATCGGGCAGAAAGCGCGTCGTGCCGCGATGATGATGGTCCAGCCATTCGATGATGATCGAGGTCTCCGGAATCGTCCGGTCGTGTGTTTCGTCAACGAGAATCGGAAACTTCCCGATCGGCCAGAGCGCGCGGAACGCCGCAGCCTCCGCCGGATCTTGCAGGTTGTTGAGCATACGCGGCTCGAAGGCCGTCCCGTTCTCGTAGAGCGGGATCAGCACTTTCCAGCAGAAGGACGACAAAGGATGATAATATAGGACCAGGCTCACGTCTCTTCCCCTCGCTTGAGCTTCTCCGCCAGAACCCGGGCCGCCTCCGTCACGTCGTCCCAGGTGACGTCGAAACCATCGTCATCGCCATAATAGGGGTCGGCGACCGCCTGCCCTGCCCGCCCCGGCACATGGTCGAGCAGCAGCGAGAGGCTGGCCCGGCTTCGTTCCGGCCGGATCGCCGCCAGGTTCGCCAGATTGTCGTCATCCAGGGCCACGACATGGTCGAAGCGTTGGAAATCCGCTGGCCGAACCTGGCGCGCACGCAGCTCCGAGATGTCGACGCCGTTGCGCCGCGCCGCCGCAATCGCCCGCCGGTCGGGCGGCTCGCCTCTATGCCAATCCCCGGTACCCGCACTGTCCGCCTCGGCATCCAGCCCGATGCGCGCAGCCTCCGCCCGGAAAGCGCCCTCGGCGAGCGGCGACCGGCAGATATTGCCCAGACAGACGAAGAGCACACGAACAGTCATTTCGCCTCAGCCATGTTGCCAAAGCCCGCCGCTCTGCTAGCCAAGAGCAAACAGAAGCACAATCGGAGGGGAGCCGGTGTCGGATTTCGTCGGGGAGGCGCCGCCTCCGCCCAGGCCGCGCATCGGCGCTTACGCCTGGTACGCGCTGTTCGTCCTGGTGCTGGTCTACATCGTCAATTTCATCGACCGGCAGATCATCTCGATCCTGGTGGGCGATATCCAGCGCGACCTGCAGGTCTCTCCGGCCCAGGTCGGCTTTCTCTACGGCACCGCCTTCGCGGTCTTCTACGCCTTGTTCGGTATCCCTCTGGGGCGGCTGGCGGACAGTTGGTATCGCGGCCGGCTGATGGCGATGGGTCTGGCCCTCTGGTCGTCGATGACGGCCCTTTCGGGTTTCGCGACCAGCTTCACGATGTTGGCCGCCGCCCGGATCGGCGTCGGCATTGGCGAGGCCAGCGCGTCGCCGGCCGCTTATTCGATGATCTCGGACAGCTTCCCGAAGGAACGTCGCGCCACTGCCCTCTCCATTTATTCAAGCGGTCTCTATATCGGCGGCGCGCTCAGCCTCCCGATCGGCGGCTTCGTCGTGGCCAGCTGGAACAAGGCCTATCCCGTGGCCGCGGAGGCGCCGCTCGGGCTCGCCGGCTGGCAGGCGGCTTTCCTCGCCGTCGGCCTGCCCGGCCTGTTGCTCGCGCTCTGGGTGCTCACCCTGCGCGAACCGCAGCGCGGTGCTTCGGACGGTACGCCGCAGCCCGTCGTGCGCCCCAATGCCTGGCGGGAATTCGGCAAGGAGCTGGTCGCGATCCTTCCGCCACTCACCCTTTACAGCACCTGGCGGCTTCCCGGCGCATTTCTGCCCAACATCGTCGCGCTCGTTCTGGTCACGGCCGCCGCCTACGGGCTCGCCTCGGTCACGGCGTCGATCGCGCAATGGGCCGCTTATGGACTCGGCGTCTATGCCATCTTCTCCTGGGTCCAGTCGCTCAAGCGCCGGGACCCGCCTACCTACAAATTGATCTGGGGCTCGCCGGTCTTCATGCTGCTCGCCATCGCCTTCGGCAGCATCTCCTTCGTCACCTACGCGACCAGCTTCTGGCTGCCTTATTATGTGGAAGAGCATTTCTACGGCGGCGCGGCCATGCCGGCGCGCTATTTCGCCGGGCTCACCGCCAAGGCTGAAGTCGGCCTGATCATCGGCGTCACCGCGGCGATTTCCGCCGCCATCGGCGTGATCCTCGGTGGCTACCTCTCGGATCTCTGGCGGCAGCGCGACGCGCGGGGCCGGATCTTCGTCAACATGCTGTCCGTACTGCTGCCGATCCCGATCGTCGCCTTCCTGCTCACCACCGACGATCTTGCCGCCTTCTATTGGGTGAACCCTGTTGCGCACATGCTCGCCTCCGCCTGGGTCGGCGCGGCGGTCGCTACGCTGCAGGATCTCGTCTTGCCCCGGATGCGCGCGACCGCGGGCGCTACCTATGTGCTCGGCACGACCATGGTCGGACTGGCGCTCGGCCCCTATTTTGCGGGACAGGTCATTGGCATGACCGGGCACAATATCGCGCTCGGCATCGCCGCCCTCTATTTCATGCCTGCGCTGACGCTGATCGGCCTCTACATCGGCGCGCGCCATCTCGCGCAGCTGGAAGCCACGAAGGTGGAGCGCGCGCGCGAGGCTGGCGAGCCTATCTGACCTGGGTGAGAACCCCGCAGGCGATCCGCGCGCCGGAATTGCCACTGGGATCGGTACGTTCGTCGTCGGCGGTGGCGTGGATGATGATCGAGGTCCCATCCGCATCGGCGAGCGGATTGGCGTCCGCGGCGGCACCCGCCGGCACCGGCACGTCGAAATCGATCCGCCCGGTGCCGTTCGCGCGAACCTCGAGGTTCGGCAGGTCGCCGAGATGCGGTCCCTGCGGGTTCAGGCGGCCATGCTGCCGCTCCGACGGGTTCCAGTGGGGGCCGGCGCTGGTGAAGTCGGGCGCATCGCAGCGACCGGTCTGGTGGAGGTGCACGCCATAGGTGCCCGCGTTGAAGCCGCGCACAGTGAGACGCACCTTGACGACATTGCCCTGGCGCCGCGCGTCGATCTCGCCGACCGCCTGGCCCTGCGGGTTGCGCACACTGGCTTGGAGATGGCCGGCATGGCCGCCAGCGGCGGCATGTCCGGCATGATCGCCATGTTGGGCAACGGCTGCGCTCCCGGAGAGAACAAGGCCGACGGCAAGCAGCGACACAGCGGTGCGGGTCATTCAAACACTCCTATTTACACGACGCAAACGAGCCGCCCCTTCCAAGGTTGCCCATCATTCCTCAATCGCGCGGCGGCTTGCCGATACCGTGCCAGGTAAGCCCGGCTTCCTCCACCTCCTCGCTCGGATAGATGTTCCTCAGGTCGACGAAGACCTTCTGCCGCATCGAACCTGCTAGCCGCTCGAGATCCAGCGCGCGCAGCGCATCCCACTCGGTGACCAGCACCACGGCATCCGCTCCGTCCGCAGCTTCATAAGGCCCGCGGCAGAGCTCGACACCCGGCATGATCGGCCGCGCCTGCGCCATGCTCTCGGGATCGTAGCCCCGCACCGTCACGCCGGCATCCTCCAGCGCCTGGACGATGGCAATGGAGGGGGCATCGCGCATGTCGTCCGTGTTGGGCTTGAAAGCGAGGCCGAGCAAAGCTGCGACCTTCCCACGCGGCTCGTCACCCAGCGCCTTAAGCACCTTGCGGCCCATGGCGCGCTTGCGGGCGTCGTTCACCTTCACCACCGCCTCGACGATGCGCAGCGGACTTTGCGCATCTTCCGCCGTTTTCAGCAGCGCGAGCGTATCCTTGGGAAAACAGGATCCGCCATAACCGGGACCGGCGTGAAGAAACTTGGCGCCGATCCGACCGTCCAGCCCGATTCCCCGCGCCACGTCCTGGACGTCCCCACCCACCTGCTCGCAAAGATCCGCCATCTCGTTGATGAAGGTGATCTTGGTGGCGAGAAAGGCATTGGCCGCATATTTGATCAGTTCGGCGGTCCGGCGTGAGGTGAAGAGCAGCGGCGCCTTGTTGAGGTAGAGCGGCCGGTAGATTTCGCGCATGACTTCCACCGCGCGATCGTCCTCGGCGCCGACCACGATCCGGTCGGGATGCTTGAAATCCTCGATCGCGGCGCCCTCGCGCAGGAACTCGGGATTAGACACGACCGACACGACGGCATCCGGCGCGACCTCCCTCAGAATTCGCTCGACTTCGTCCCCGGTCCCCACCGGCACCGTCGATTTGGTCACGACCACGGCAGGCCTGGCAAGCAAGGCGCCGATCTCCCGCGCCGCGCCGTAGACATAGGAGAGGTCGGCATGGCCATCGCCGCGGCGCGACGGCGTGCCAACCGCAATGAAAATCGCTTCGGCGCCCTTCACGCCCTCTGCCAGTTCGGTGGTGAAGGCAAGGCGTCCGGCCGCGACATTGCGCGCGACGAGCTGATCGAGACCGGGCTCGAAGATCGGCATCACGCCCTTTTCCAAAGCGTCGATCTTCGCGGCGTCCTTGTCGACGCAGATAACGTCATGACCAAAGTCGGAGAAGCAGGCGCCGGAAACTAGGCCGACATAGCCGGTTCCGATAATCGCGATGCGCATTCAAAGGGTCCTGCAGATGATGGCTCGGGACCCCGTTATCAAAGGGGGCTAGCCCGGAACAGGGGGAAAGGACGCGCCCGGCGCGTCAGCGAGAACCTATACGCCGACATGACAAAAGAAAAAGGGGCCGGCCCGAAGGCCGACCCCAAATTCCGGATTGTCTCGCCGCCGAGGCGGCGACACCCCTCTTACCAGCCGGAGCCGGGGCCGAAGGTAATTTCCACGCGCCGGTTCTGCGGCTCGCGGACGCCATCGGCCGTGTCGACCAGCGGGCGGCTCTCGCCGAACGCTTCGGTCGTGATCGAACCGTCGGGAACGCCACGGCCGGCCAGGTAGGAACGCACATTGTTGGCGCGCCGCTGCGACAGGCCAACGTTGTAGGCATCCGAACCGGAACGGTCGGCGTGACCCGCGAGCGTCACCGACGCACGACCGGTCTGCTGGTAAGCAGCGGCAGCGTTGTCGAGGATCGCCGAAGCGGCCGGGGTGATCTCATCCCGATCCCAGTCGAAGAAGACGATGAACGGACCCGGGATCGGCGCAGCCGGGCATTCCTCGGTGGCGAGGATGACCGAGCCGTTCGGGCAGGTCTTCGTCTCCGGCGGGGGCGGCGGAGCCGGCGGGGCTACGCAAACACCCGACGCATCGCGGGACCAGCCATCCGGGCAGGGCGGCGGGGGCGGCGGGGGCGGCGGCGGAGCGCCGAAGTTGAACGTGATGCCGCCGAGCAGCGAGTGCGAGCGGAAGCGCGACTCGGACTCGAAGCCGCGGAAGTCCACGGTCCGGACATTGTCGGCGTTGAAGAAGCGATAACGCAGTGTGATGTCCACGTTGTCGCTGATCGCCTGACGCAGACCAGCCACGACCTGCCACGCGAAACGCGTGTCGCTGTCGTCGATCGCCGGATCGGCGTTCGCGAAGGCGCGGACGCTGTTATAGTCGATGCGCGCGACGCCGACACCGCCGCCGACGAAGCCGCTGATGCCATCGTCATCGCCGAAATCGAGCATGCCGTTGATCATGAAGCTGAGCGCGCTGCTGCGGCCACCGCCCGCCGGATAAATGTCCGGCGTGATCACGCCACCGACGGGAACCGGGAGACCGCCGGTGCCGGGAAAGCGAATGGTGGTCTCGATGTCGTCGACACGAGCCCGCTTATAGGCCACTTCCGCCTCGATGCGGAACGCGCCGAGATCATAGCCGACGAACAGCGCGGCGTCATAGCCGTAGTCGTGATTGGTCCCGATTTGGGCATTACCACCAGCACCGGGGATGACCGGCTGCAGACCGAAGTCGTACCCGATATCCTCGACGATGACGGCGCCGAAATCGCCCCCAACGTACCAGGCGCCGTTGCGCGCAAGTGCCGGCGTGGCGAGCACGGTAGACGACAGCGCCACAACAATGGCGAGCTTCCGCATAATCTTCCCCTTTCTTCAGCGTCCCGAGCGGGATCGACACAAATCTATTACGGTAAGCGGGGTGTCCACGCAAGCGCGCTTCGCCCCACACCTGTTGCTGAAAAGCCGCAGCCCATCCGGAAGATGAACCGCAGATGACCAGTCAGCACCGTAACGATCCCTAACCCGCTCGGTTTCACTGGAAAAGAGAAGTTTTTCATTCGATGAGGCCATGTGTCCTAAGTGCAACAATGACCGCCTCGACCGCGGACCTTGCCTCGATATCAATTATCGTTCCTCCAGAAGGACTTGGCACCGTTTCGAGGCGTGGTCCGACGACCTGATTGCCGCCGATCATTAATGCTGAGGCAGGACATTCGCCCGCGCTCCACCCGCTTCCTGTCCAGTAGAGCCGGTAACCTGCATCAATGTTCCACACGGCCATCCCTGAAAGCGGCGCGATGAACCGCCAGCCGAAACCTGTCCAGCAGGTCAGCTGACCCGCTTTTCCGATCCATGCTGCGGTGGCGCCGGGGCCCACGATCCAGCTCTGGCCAGGCTCCGGATCGAGCGGCGGATCATCTACGGGGTCGCCCTCGACACAGGCATGAATCGCCATGTCGAGGAGGGCCAGAGCCTCGTTGTGGAAAATCTCTTTCTCGGCTTGGCCCGGCAGGATGAAGGGCAGAGCGAAGCGCGCGCTCGTCTCGGTCATTTGCGTCTCCTGATCACTTGAGAACAAGGGTGCCGGGAAGGGAGGTGCCGAAGCTGCCAGCTTGCGTTACCGAGATGGTCAGCGGCCCTGACCCGTCTATCCCCCGCTCGATGGCCGTGTAGAGGTAGGATGGCTCGGTTGTTTCCACATTCCTTTCGAAGTCGGGCCCAGTGATGACGAGTCGGTAAAGCTCGCTTTCCTCGCCGAGCGGCGTGTCGGCCCCGCTGATCCAGTTCCAACCCTGCCGGCTCCGCCTGACCCAGGATATGAAGAGATCGCCCGCGCCCGCTTCGGACGCCGCGAGATGGACGGGAGTTGGCGGTCGCAACGCTATGCCCGACACGACGATCGACTCTGAGACGCCCTCGGAACCGTCGCCGACGCCAGTTGCCAGCAGGCGGACGTCGGCTCCCGCGGGTGCCTCGAAGACGGCCAGCGACTCGCGCTCGATCAGCACGAACCGCTCGACAGACGCGTGATCCCCTGTCGCCCATTCCGTGCCCCGCCTGCCTCGCAGAAGGCGCGATAGCCGGAAACGGCGATCTCCGAGCGGCTCGACCACACCAAACTGGATAAGCTCATCGCCCACCAAGGCCAGGTTCGCGCCGGCTACCAATGCGTCGTCGCCGCGCCCCTCGAGCCACATCCCATCGTTCAGCAACTCGACTTCGAACACCGAAACTGTGTCGAAGAGAGCCGAACCAGCGGGTGGCAACGCAGCCATCGTGCTACCCAAAGTGGCCGGTGCTGCTGTGCCGCCAAGACTCTGCCAGCTGGCGCCATCGTCGAAGCTCGTCAGCAGCCCTGCCCGTCGCCAACCCGCACTCGCACCCGCCGCGGCGACATAAACGAGTGACCTGGTTTCCGGGCCGTCGCTGAGTGGCAGTTCGAGGAGGTGGATGATGGTCGGACCATGCGGGCGATCGACCTCGCTGATCGGTCGCCCGGCACTGGCAACCATCTCCGGTGGTCCAGTCAGCGGCACGCGCACGAGATCGAGCGTGGCGGTCATCGCACCGAGCGTCCATCGCTCGACTTTCCAGAGGCCCGCATGGCCTTCCATAGCGACTTGGCTGCCCGGCCGGATCGCCGCGCCGCGCCATGCAAGCACCGCCTTGCCGGTCACGCGCCCTGCCCAGAATGAAGCAAGCCTATATTCGGCTAGGGCTTTCGCGCCGGCCGCGTCGAGCACCGCTGGGAGGTCCCGACGGTCGACCCGTCGTCCGCCGCTCCGCTGTGCCCGCTGCAGCCCGGTCTGATAGTCCCGCGCGATATCATAATAGAGAATAGTGACCTCACCCGGCACGGCGCCCTGCCCACGCCTGACAATCTCGATGCGCTCTGCCATGGCCGAGGTGGCGACGGTCGACGCCGGGCCAACCCCCGCCTGCAGACGCAGGACAGCGCCATCGTCCACCAGCGACAGCGGCACCACGTCGCTCAGCGCTTCCAGTGCCCCGCGCGCGCTGTCGCCGGTCGCTGCATAACCGGAAAGGGCTGGCGTCGCGCCCGCCAGCACCGCTCCGCTGGTCAGTTCCTCGGCAATGGCCCCGATCGGAACGGTCTCCTCCTCCGCCAGCAGCTCGAAGGTGAGGGAGGGAATGCGATTGCCGAAATCCTCCAGCTGCATGTCCTCGAACACGGCATAGGCGATGCCGCGAAAACCGGGCGTCTGTTCCACGCCCTCCGCGGCGGCGATCAGCGGGTCGGCCGCCTGATCCTCGTCACCTCGGTGGAGACGGAAGGTGGCGGGGCTCTTGAAGTCCCCGGCGCCGCCACGCAGCAATTTGCCGTCCGCCCAAATTCGACCGATCGCCGTCATTGGTCGGGCGGAGAGCGCCACGGCGAAGCTCGCGGTGTAGGCATAATTGACGACCTTCGGCTGTCCCTTGCCGCCGCTCGTCGACCGGTGTTCGATCAGATCGGTCGCCCAGATAACGGTCCCGGCGATACGCATCGTCCCGAAGATCTTCGGAATCTGCGTGCCATAGGATGAGGTCTGTACGCTCAGATCGCCCAGTCGCGGGCCCTGTCTGGGCTTTGGCGCGAACAGGATGTTCTGGTCGATCTGCTGACCGATTGTCGCTCCGATCGCGGCGCCGATGGGGCCGCCGACGAGGCTGCCGACCACGGTCAGGACCAATGTCGCCATTGTCAGACCCTCCAGATTCCGAGAACCGGCCACGACAAAGGCAACGGCCTTTCCGTCACCCGCCGCAACCCGGCGTCGGCATGGACAAGTCCCGTGCCGGTAAAGATACCGAGATGCAGCTGGCCCGCCCCCGGACTGAATAGGATCACGTCGCCGGCCGCCATCGCATCGACCGACCTCAGGCCTGCGGCGCGAAGCCCGCCTTCCACACGGGCCGACGATCCGCCACGCAGGGCGTAGTCGTGGGGCACATCGCGAACGTCGATCGCCAGCGCCACGAGGCCGATACAGTCGAGACCCTCGGCGGCCGATCTCCCTTGCGGGCGGAACCGGCAACCGACGAGCGCGCGAGCCCGCCCGACGACCTGATCAGGGTGTTGGGGCATCGGTCCCGCTGTTCGTCTCAGGCGCCGAGTCTTCCGGCGCCGGCGGCTCCTTCTTGAACTCGAGCGTCGTCCCGTCGAGTTCGATTCTGACGACGGCGGGCAGGCTGTGGCAACCAGCCAGCGCGAGCATCATGAGCCCGATGGCAGCAAAATGCCGCATGGTCCTTCTCCTTCTTTTGAATATTCCCAAGGTCGGGAGGCTGGCTGAGCGCCGATCAGGCGCCCGGATAGCGAGTCAGCAGATCGATGCCCGGCAGATGCGGTTCACCCCGGAAATTCACGGCATTGCCGAACCGGGCGACACAAGTTGCCAGCATCTTGTCGCAGCCTTCGGTGAGTTCGATGAGGTCGCCGACCGCGGGCGGAAAAGCCGGCGGTTCGTGCAGCGTCAATACCGTGCCTTCGGATCTGAGCAGAGGCGTCTCCAGCCCGCTATTCGCGCCGCCGAGCCACCGCAGCCGGCCGAAACCGAATTCGTTACCAGTCCCAGCCTCCTCGACCTCCACGCTGTTTTCCGCGACGACCGCGGCGATACGCGTCAGCCGAGTCCTGCCCGCCATGTCCACGCGACATCTTTTGTCGCCAAGCCTGGCCCGGCATTCCGGTGAGGTCTGCTCGGCGACTGGAGTCTCCAGCAAAGCGGCAGGGCCTCTCAATTCGGCCTCGAATGCATCGGCCTTGACTGACACCTCGCCCAATTCTCCCCGGGCGACGGGAAAAATCTCGCCGTCCGGCAGCTGCCAGTCGAGCATGAAGACCTGGACCGATGCCCCGTCCCAGCGGCCGGCAGCGAGATCGGCGGCAGTGATCGCGCTGTTCGTCAAGGCGCCCCGTATGTCCAGCGAATCGGCTTGAAAGCCGTCCGAGATGCTGATTGCCGAAGGAAGCATGCCGGGCGCCGCCCGATGGACCAGCCCATTTCGCGTCAGATCCCGATCGTGGGTGGTGAACCCGAGCGCGATTCCGTCACATCGCTCGAGCCGCCAGCAGAAGGCGACCGTGGTAAGATCAGGTTCCAGAAAGGCTGGCATTTCTATTCCCGGATCCCGATCAGCGGCACGGACGGCACCTCGCCCGCGAGAAATGTCGTCCGGTTCAGGCTCAGCCTGTCCTCGGCGAATCGCACGGGCACGTCGAAACGATATCCGGCCCGGATCTCGGCGCCGGCCGCCGGCGCCTCGTCGCACTCGACCACCCCTTCGGCACCGAGCGCCCAGCCCGTCTCGACCGTCTCGCCGTCTATGGAAAGCAGCACGCTCGCCGACACGGGCCGCGTGATCCGGCGAACCTGTCCATCATATCGCTTAACCAGCGGAAAGACCGTTCTTATCCCATCGCCTTCGCCGAGCAGTTGGTCCACGGCGGTCGGCACACCGGTCATGCCGTTCGAACTGTGATCGAACGGGTCCTGCAGGCGAAACCCGACGGCGGCCCCGCGCCGCGCGCGAAAGAAGCCGATCAGCGCCTGCAGGTCCGCTTCGCTGCGCACGCCTGGTCCGGCATCGAAACTCAACCGCGCATCGTCCCATTCGGCATTGCGCTGCTCGGCGCCGCTCGCAGTCGTGACGATCGCGGTTTGGAAAGCCGGTTCCACCGCCACCTCCCGCCCGAGCGCGAGGGGGAAAGCCACGTCCTCGAAAGCGTCCACATCATCCTCCCCGATCTCGAAGTGCACGAAACCGTCCCGCAGAACCTGCGGCAGCGCCCAGGCGAACACCTCTGCCGTCCCGCGCCGAACGGCGGCATCCGCGGCACGCTCGATCCTCGGCCAAATCGCGCCGCCCTGCGCGGCCTGGAGAACGAAGCCGGCAAGATAGTGCTGCTCGCCGATCGGATAGCCGAGTCTGTCGGCCATCGTAGCCGCAGCAGAGGCCGCAGCGCCGAGCCGTCCAGCAATCACCCAATCATAATCTTCGAGTTGCAGCACGTCGAAAGCCGGCATGCTCCAGCCTGTAGGCACGTTGGCGCGGGCCACGTCCGGTCCATCGAAGACCGTCGGCAGATAGACGAGTAGCAGGCATTCGGCGTCCGGCGCCTCGTCGCGTACCGCCGCGCAAAGCGCTGCCGTCGATGCGGCCAGGACCATGCCCGCTGCGTCAAGCGTCGTCCGTTGAGCCGACTCTAGAAGGCTGCGCACATTCGCAATGGCAACGGGAGAAAAGGCAGTCACCGCCTCGGCATCGTAGATACAAATCCGCCCGTCGGGCATCACCCACCACCAAGGCTCGCCGACCTGGAACCTAACCGGCTGATCCGCCGCGAGCGCAAGCGCTGCGAACGCCCGCGCAATCTGCTGTAGCCATGCCATCGCCTCGGTGTTGGCCGGCGACAAGAGGGTCGAGGGCGGGTTCCATCCTGTGAGCGCCGGGTCGCCATTCTCGGCTCGCTGCTTCCAGGCTTCCGGACAATGCGCATTCAGCACTTCGTAGCTCAACGAGAGGATCACCTCGAACCCCATCGCTCGCGCCCGCGCCAGAAAGTCCGCATGCCAGGCCGCGCACGGCGCGTTGAGCCCTCCCGTGACGAGCCGGTCCGCGTCCAGTCGGAAATAATGGCTCATGCCGACATAGTGGTTGATGAGCGATCGATAGCCGAGTCTCAGCGCATTGTGCAGCACTCGGGCGGGCGTCAGGTGATAGAGGTCGTCATAGCCGGTCGCGATCCTGAGTTCGTGCTCCGGCACAATCGTGTCGCCCATCGACAGCATCGAACCCGAACCGCCGCAGGCGATCTCGCTCAACTCGGCCCAGCCCTCGGCTGGCGCGTCCAGCATCGCGTCGCTGCCATCATAAGCGGGTGCGACCAGCGAAATGAAAATCCTGTCCACTTCCGCAGCCCAGACCGGGTCGTCCATTGCCCAGCCTCCGACCAGCGCGCCGAAGTCGAGGCTGACCATCGCATCTTCGGGATCGCCGTTCGCATAGTTCCAAAGCCGCACGAACCAACTGCGCTCCGCACCCGCCGCATCCCGGCCCTCGATCGTCAATGTCGGTCCGTGCGTTGCATCCAGCGGCTTCAGTCCAACTGAGCGCCACCGAAAGCGGAGTTGGCACCGCCGGAAATCCCGCGCCGTCTCATAGGCTAGCAAGGAATGGTCCCACCGATCTGCCGCCTCCCAGATCAGTCCGGCAAGGTCGTCTTTCCGATAGAAAAGAGCATCGACCCGGAGCGCGTTCGGTTCCGCGGCCACCGCCGATGCCATCATGGGCCGCGGGAAATTCACGGTCCAGTAACGCGCGTCGAATCGTTTCACCGTCGCGAGCGTCTTGGCGCTGCCCGGCGGCGCCAGCCAGTGTCCCATATTCATCCTCGGCTAAGCTACGCGCGCGACAAATGCTGCGCGATGATTTCGATCATTCTCTCAGCGGCGCTCGCGGCGACCCAAGTGCCGGTGTCGGCGCGAGTCCATTGTATCGGTGTCGTCGTACCGATCTCCGGGCTGCGTGCGGCCGATCTCGATGACGAGGCCGTCGCGGACCTTCGGCGCTTCGCCAGGGCTCACCGGGGAGACGATTATCGCACGAATTACGTCGTGTTCGCGCCCTACGGCTATGATCGCGGCACCACCTCAAACCAGGCAGCCACGCAATTGAGGGGGGATACAGTCCGCACCCACCTGGTGGCGGCGGGCTTGCCCGAGAGCCGGATTCGCGTGCTTCGCCTGGGCGAACATGCCGACTATGGGTTCCCGACGGAGTTGGCTGAAATCGAACGCGCGATCGAGCGTCGGCCCGGGCTCTCTGGACGATGGACGAACGCGGCCTCGGTCACCATCGAGCTTCCGCCCCACGCGCCGTCGCGCTGCGCATCCTGACGCAACAGGACCTTCCTTAGTTCTCCGCGCGCAAAAGAGCCTGCCGAACTGCCCGTGCGACCTGTCGTCCCGAGGCACGCAGCGCCTGCACTTCGCTTCCGGCTGGCGCGTTGATGGTGATGCTGAGCCGCACGTCCCGATTACCGCCGCTACCATGCGTCTCGATCCGCCCGCTGGCGGTCGGTACGAACAATTCGGGGCCGCGCTCGCCGACCAGATAGGCGCGTCCTGGCGAGACCGGACCGCCGATGGCTTTGCCGGGGGCGCCTGCGAAAGCGATGAACAGGTTCGCTGCCAGGCTGGCGAGGCCGCTTAGACCGCTCCCGCCCTTGCCACCCGAGACGAGCGCATCCAGGCCGGTGCGAATGGCCGCGCTGGCAATCTCAGCCATGGCCGAAAGCGCGACTCGTTTCAGATCATCGAAGCCCAACTTGCCAGTCCGTAGCGCGCGCACCAGCGCGTTCTCCAGCATCCGCCCTGCCTGGTCAGCGCTTGCGGCAAATGGCCCAGCGAGTTCCGCTTTCATCGCGGCGACGTCACTGGCGAAAACATTGGTGTCCGCGCGCACGGCGATCAGCAAAGTTTCGATCTCGTCAGCCATCGGGAAACCTCTCCTCGAGCCGAGCCATCTCGGTTCGGGTCAGTGAAGCGGGATTATCTGGGATCAGCGCGGCAAATATGGCCGCCATCTCCGCCGGAGTTGCCCGCCAGAATTCATCGGGCCGCCAACCGAGCAGCGCGCCCGCCATTCCGGCCAGCCGCCCGGCCGCGTCGCTAAACACGTCCCTGCAGGATCTGGGTGAGCAACATGCGCAAGGCCGGCGTTGCTCGCGCCAGACCGATCTCCGCGATTGCTTGGCCGATTCGATCCCGAGTAACCTCTTCAGGCCGATCGACCGCACAGTGGAAGAACAGGCTGGTCATTTCGCCGATACCGAGCCGGCCCTCCGCCGCCCGTTCGACCAGCGCGAACAACGACCCCAACTCTTTCTCGGCCGCAACCAATGCTGCAAAACTGGGGCGCAGCAAAAGGGACTCGCCGCCGATCGTCAAGCTGGCCTCGCCACGCATCGGATTGGCTCCGCTCATGCCGCCACCACGGCGCCGGAGCTCTCCAGATTCAGCGCGTAGGTGCGCTCGCCATTATGATCTCCAGCATAGTCCAGCCGGATGACCAAGAAGCGCCCGCGCAGCATTTCGCCGCTCTCGAAGCTGAGCTCATAATCGTCGATCAATCCGGCTAGCGCGTTCGCCTTCAGACGACCTTCCGCAGCGGATCCGGTGAAGATTCCGCTGCCCGCAACCGACACCGACCTCACTCCGGCACCGGACAGCAATTCGCGCCAACCACCGCTGTCCTTGCTGGTCACGTTCACGGCCTCGCCATTTACCGACAGCTGGGTCGTGCGCATACCGGCCATAGTCGTATACTCCGCCGGATCGCCTCCGTCCCCGACCTTGAGTAAAAAGGCGCTTCCTTTTTCCGCGCTCATGCCGCACTCTCCTTATTCTTCAGACCGTTGGATGGATGGGAATTCGTCATGATTTCATCTGTTCTCGCTGTCGCCATGGCTGCCTCGATGCAACCTGCCGACACCACCCGGGCCTCCCGCGAGGCCTTCACTGGTTGCCTACGCACCTATGTTGATCGTGCGTCGAGCAACCGAATGTCCGCGGCCGACTTCACGACCGCTTATCCACAGCAATGTACGACGGAGCAGACTGCGTTTCGCACCGCGATCATCGCCCGCGAGCGCGCGTCGCGCGTAAGCCAAGCCGATGCCGAGGAACAGGCTGGCATGGAAATCGAGGACGCGCGCGGCAACTTCCGCGATCGGTTCGAACCGCCCGCCGCAGCTCAGACCGCGGCGGCGCCGGCGCCGGCCGCGACGCCCACTCCGGCTTCGGCTCCCGCCACCGGCACGACGACACCGGCAGCCCAGCCGGCGTCACAGACGACGCCGCCAAGCTAGGCTCTGAGCAGCCGCGCGCGATACTCTATTGCTGCGGTCCATGCTGCGCCCGCTTCTCGCAGCATGGCTGCGCGCAAGAAGACCAGATTAACGAGCTGCCAACTCTCTAGATCTGGTACGATCCTGGGCGCGATCTCCTCCACCGCTGCAACGAGCCGCCGCAAGCGTATAGGTCGTTCGCCCTTGTCGTGAACTAGGATCGAGAGCCTCAGCTCCCGTCCTTCTCCCGTCTTGTGACTCCAGTCGCTCTCAGGCCCAGTTTCAACCAGCGCATAGGGAAATGCCGCGGTGAGCGGCTGCCCGTCATAGACCTGATTCAGCCCCTCGATCTCACGAAGCGCGGCTAACATGGCATCCGTCAGAGCTTGTCCCGCGCTCATTTGAGCAGCCCCGCGATTGTCCAGCGGAGACCGGAATCGAGCACCATCCGTCGACTCAGCCCGGGTCCGGAAAGGCTCACGCCCTCGCCGCTCCGTTCGACGTCAATCGTGTCCGGCAGGAGAGCCCGCAGCTGATTGGCGAGCGCCTGAATACGCTCATCGGCACGCGCCTCTGCCGCGCGCACGCCGCGCGCTTCCAGTCGTTCGAGCATCGGCCCTGCTCCTATTTGAGCTTAAGCTGGCGCCACGGTCGCCAAAGTGCGGTGACCGCCGCCGGCAGCTCGGCGTCCTGCGCGTCGCCCCGCCGCAGATAGTAATGCGCTGCCAGTCGGATAATGCCGTGCCGAAGCATTTCCGGAACACCGTTCCAGTCCGCCGCCATCCCGGCACGATATGTGATGCGCAGCCGTTTCGCCGCCATCGCTCCCCGTAGCATCACCCTGCCATCCCCAAGAGGATCGATTTCCACTGTGTAAGTGTTCGCCTCGAGGATCGTCGCTGCGCCCGACCCGTCGATGGCGGCCACGCTCTCGATCTCACGCACAGGTACCATTCCCAACCGGATCGGGGCGATAGATGCCGCCGCCATCTCTTGGACCGCCCGGTCTACCAGCGCTCGGCCCGTAAAGGCTTCGCAAAGGTCAGCGGCCGCCCGCAAGAGACCGGCGATCAAAGCATCCTCGTCGCTGACCGTGATCCTCAGGAATGCCTTCAGTTCGGCCGGCGCGGCCGGCAAGGGCGGCGGCGTGCCGCTCACGACGCCCATCATCGTTCCTCCACGCGAAGGATGATGGAGCGAACGTCCGTCGTGCCGTCTGAAAAAATTACCTGGTTCGATACGGAATAGCAGTGGCCCACAATGCCGCCGGCAAACCGCGCTGCCGTGCGGGCGGGCTCGAAGCTGGCCTCTTCCGCCGCGATGCCGCCTTCCTCGTCGGGCGTGACAAACCACTGACTTGTCTCGATCGACTGCTGGCTCAGATAGGGGCCCCAGTCGATCGCATAATCCACCCGCGATTGCGGGTCCTTGAGATAGAAGCTCATGTCGGAATTCCTTGGGTCAGGGCCGCATCGCCCCGGCAGCGAGAGCGCGGGTCGCCCCGACGGCGCCATCCTTCTCGGGGGGCGGAGCATCGGGCCACCGCCAAACCACCTGGGGCAGCTCCGCTAGACGCGTGCGGCCAAGCATGCTGGTCAGCTTGCCGAGCCCATCCATGGCCAGCGGCCCGATAGCGATCGGAGCGCCCAGCATCAGGTCGGACCGATCAGGCCATGGCTGATGAGATCGTCGACCAGCGCCTTTACGCGCTGCGCGAGCTGGCTAACCGTGACCCCCGCGACATCGAAGGAAGCGCGCGAGCCTGTGCCTGTGGCGGCCGTCCAACCGATGATCCGGTTGCCAATCACCTTCACCCCGTCCACGCGATAAGAGCTGCTGGTATCAACGTTGCCAGCAACGCTAAGACTTCCGATCCCACTTAACGTACCGCCCGTGATCAGCACCGCACTACTCGACTGAGTCGCTATCGAACCAAGCCCGAGATTATTTCGCGCCGCCGGGGCGCTGGAGGCCCCAGTACCGCCATGGACGATGGCAAGGTCGTTGCCGAGACTGAGCTCGCTCGCCGACACGGGGCCAGTAAAGCTTGCCCCTGCAAGATCGGCCTTCCCCGCCACTGCCGCCTCCTGGCTCGCAAACCAAGGGGCGGCCACGGTCAGCGCCACGGTTTTGAGGCCGGATGAGAAATCCACGGCCGCGCCCCCTGCCGACGAGGCGGACGGCGTGCGCAACAAGGCGCCGCCGCCCACCTCGCCCTCGCCCGTCTCCCACTCGTCGGGATGGGTGACGCCGAGCACCGAATAGTGAAACCGCTCTCCTGCAGGCACGACGTCAAAGCCACGATGCCCCGGCAACGGATCGCCCAGTAGCAGGCTTCCGGTGCCCGTGGCATGGCATGACACTCGCACGAGATCGGCGAAGAAAAGCTTCATCATCCCCTCCTAGGCGCTGAATTTCAGCAGCTTGATCGCCTCGCTGTTCATCACCTGCCCGCCGACCCGCTTGGTCGCGTAGAAGTGGACGAATGGCTTGTTGGTGAAAGGGTCGCGCAGGATCTGCGTCTCCGCCCGCTCGGCGATCAGATAGCCGGCCTTGAAATTGCCGAAGGCGATGGCAAGCGCATTGGCCGCCACATCGGGCACGTCCTCGGCCTCAACCACCGGGTAGCCAAGCAGCGTGCCGGGCTGCCCGCCGACGAGGCCGGGTTGCCAGATGAAGGCGCCATCCGTGGTCTTGAACTTGCGGATCCGTGCCGCCGTCGCCGAGTTCATCACGAACACGGCGCCCTGCCGATAGGGGGAGCGCAATGCCTGGACGAGATCGATCAGCTTGTCCTGCGGATTGCTCGCTGGAAAGCCGCCATCGACGCCCGTCTCGAGAAACTGAAGCGTGCCGAAGTCCCTGTCGCCATCCGCTTCATCGCTGGTCGGCCCCGCGAGGAAGCCCCTGGGCTTGTTCGTGCCGTTGCCGACGACGAAAGCGGCACCTTCCGCCCGCGCGAATTCGGTGGCGATCTCGCTCGCCAGCCAGGTCTCGACGTCGAACGCCGAATCGTCGAGCATCGCCTGGCTCGCCGCCGGATTGGCGTACAGCTCGCCAAAAGGCGGTGCGATCTCGTTGAACACCGGCGTGTCCGTCTCCGGTCGACCCGCCGTCTCGGCGACCCAGCCCGATTCCGTTCCACCGCTGGTCACCAGCTTTCGATACCCCGCGGTGCCGACCTTCACCACATTGGCAATCGCGCGGATCGGCGAGATGGCAGTGAGCGCGCGGTCAATCGCCGTATCGATCTCCTGCGGCACGGCGTAGCCGCCGGCGGCGTCGGTCGCGCCGCTCACCGCTTTCAGCTCCACGCCGGCCTCCAGACCCTTGCGCAGATAGCGCTCGACGAACGGCGAGGCGTCCGCCTTCGCGCCCGACAAGGCAGGACGCGCTCCGGCCAATGCCTGCGCATCGACCCGCGCCCGTAGCGCCTCCACCTCGCTGCGCAACGCCGCGACATCGTCTTCCTCCCGCTCGAACGCCTCGAACGAAGCCTCCAGCGCATCGCTCTTCACTTCCAGCATCTCTGTCTCCTCGGTTGAATTCGCGCACAGCGATGAGCGCCCGGATTCCCTCCGGGACGCACTCAGTCGAAATTCTGCAATCGCTCGGCGGCTAGCGTGCGGTCCCCAGGATCCGCGCCGAGATGATCCGGTCGACAATCGTCACCAGACCCGGCCGCAGCGCGCGCCGTCCCTCGAAGTCGATCTCGACCGCAGCGGTGACTCGCAGCGCGTCGATCTCGGCTCGAAGCGTCGGATCGGGATAGACGCCGGGCGCGAAGGTCAGCCAGTCACGCCTCGGCGGATCGCCCGGTGCTCCGGCCCCCCCTCTCCTCTCGCGATCGCGTTCCTGTCATCGCCCGTGGCACCTGAACAGGCAGCGAGCAGGGGGATCAGGGCGAGCCGGCGCATCCCACGCTTCTATCTCGCTTCCAGCCTTTCCTCCATCGCATGCACCCGCGCCTTTGGCTGCATCGGGAACGTCACCAGGCTCACCTCCACTAATTCCACGGCGATCAGCTCGCGCGGGCCTTCACCCTTCGCTTCGCGCACCCGATAGCCGAAGCTCAACCCGCGCACCGTCCCTTCCTTCAGCAGGGCCGCCACCTCGCGACCCGCCGCGCCATCGGATAGTCGTCCGATCACGCGCAGCCCGCGCTTGTCCTCCTTCAGGTAATCGATCCGGCCGATCGGCCGCGCCGGCGCATGCTGCCAGAGCAAGGGGATGCTGCCGCCTCGTGCGAGGGACGCCCTGAACGCCCCCGCACGCACCACGTCGCCGCCGCGATCCGGCCGGTCGAACACCGCCGCATAGCCGGCGAATCTCATCGCCCGATCCACCCGAGTTTTACGGCCATGCCCGCCACCAGCAGCGCGAGCAGGATCCGCACCGTCCAGCTGACCACCGCCTTCCACGCGGAACGTTTCGCGTCCCGCCACGCACGCAGCAACTCGCGCAGATCATCCATGTCGCGCCGCGCATTTTCATCCCTGAGCCCGAGCGCCGCCAGCGCCCGCTCGGCCCCTGCTCCGCTGGCTTCCTCGATCAGCGCGCGAAGCGTGACCATGTCCGCGCCTTGCCGCTCGGCCTGGGCGAGCAGCAAGGCCAACGTCGCATTGTGATCGGTCATGCCGCCGCTTCCTTGTCCCCGAGCCCCTCATCCTCGGCCCGCGGCGCGAAGCCCAGCATCTCGCGCTTTTCTGAGTCGGTGAGGAAATCCGCCGCGCTTAGCTGTCGCCAAAGCCGCTCGCGCTCCCCGGCAAGCGCACCGACCTGGTCGACGTCAACCTGCAGCTTCAGCCCCGGCCACCAGCGTGCAAGGCTTTCTGAAAGCCCGCGCAGGATCCGATCCGCCATCGGCAGCACGGTCTGTCGCCAGAGAGCCCGATTTGCCTCCCGATAATTGGCGTAGGTCACGTCGCTTGGCAGCCCAAGAAGCAAGGGCGGTACGCCGAAGGCGAGCGCGATTTCGCGCGCCGCCCCCGCCTTCAGTCCGATAAAATCCATGTCGGCCGGCGACAGGCTCATCGCCTGCCATTTCAGGCCGCCCTCCAGCAGCAGGGGCCGTCCGGCATTGGCCGTACCGGAAAACTGTCCGTCCATCTCGGCGCGCAGGCGGTCATATTGCTCGGTCGAAAGCGCTGCCCCATCGCCCGGTTCGTAGACAAGGGCGCCCGAGGGCCGGGCGGCATTGTCGAGCAACGCCTTGTTCCACTTCGCGGCGGCGTTGTGCACGGCGATCGCGCCGGCCGCGACACCGAGGCAACCCATGCCATAATGGTCGTCCAGCGGATGCGCCGAGCGGAGGTGCACGATGCCGGGTCGCCCAAGTCCGTCCCATGCCGCGATCCTGCTCCTCGCCTCGCCCACCTTATAGGCGTAGGCGACGGGCCAGCCAGCGGCGTCCGCCTCCACCGTGACCCGCTCGGGCCTGAGCACGAACAATTCGGCCGGCGCTGCCGCCGCGTCCTGCAACACCTGGACGTAGGCATTGCCATGAAGCAGCAAATAGGTTGCCACATTCTCCAGCAGCGTCGGCGTCAGTAGCGACGCTGCCTCGGGCCGGACCTCGTTCGCATAGACAGGTGCCCAGGCCACGCTCTCCGCCACCAGGCGTACGCAGCGCTGCGCCACAGGATTGGCAAGATAGGCCTCTCTGACTTGTGCTTCGTAGGAGCGCGGCCAGGGCTCGGCGGCGAAGACGTTTCGCCATCCGGAGAAAAGAAAAGGCCGCCCGGTTGCCCGAGCGGCCTTCCGACCGAACCATCGCATCTGCCTGAACTCCCATGTTCGCTTTTCGCTCGCGAGCGGATTTCGCGCCTGCGCGCCCATGCCTGGTCCGTGGTGCTGCCTGCCCGCGCGCCTGCAATGCGCCACGGCAACTCACGCAGTCGCGAAGAAATGAAAAAGGGCCCGAGAGCGGCCCCGTCGCCGGATAAGGCCGGCATCCGAATCAGCTACATTTATCCAGCCTGTGGTTTTTGTACCGAATCAGCGTGACGCTGTCAAGCACTTTAACCGTATCGGTGAAGTTTAGGAGAGCCGCTCAACCCGTGCCTCGACGTTCCGATCGGCATCCGACAAAGGTCGTCCAATAGCGGAAGGCCGCCGTATCAATCTGCGAATGCGTCATCCACGATCAGGCGGTCCGGCTCGATCTCCACAGCCGGCTTCACCGGCACCATGAAACGCGCCCCGTTCGGTCGTTCTATCTCTATGATATCGCCGGCACCGAAATTCTCGACCGCGGCCACGATACCCAGCGGCCGTCCGCTAATTGTCGCGCACGGCAATCCGATAAGATCCGCATAATAATATTCGCCCTCTTCGAGCGGGGGCAGGGCATCGCGGGGCACGGTGAGAAGAGTGCCGCGCAGTGCTTCGGCGCCGGCGCGGTCGGCGATTTCGGCGAAACCGGCAATGGCTCCGGCGCTGCCCGGCCGCACCCCCTTCAGGGTCAACGGGCGCGCGCCGGCATAGAGCGTCTTCTGGCGCTTCAGGCTGTCGACGCCTTCCGCGAAAAGTTTCAGGCGCACCTCGCCGCCGACGCCGTGCGCGCCGGCGACGGCGGCGAGGGTGACCTGGTCAGCCAAGCTTATTCGGCCTTCTCGGCGCCTTCCGCCGGGGCGGCCTCGTCACTGCCCTCGGCCGGCGCCTCGGCGGACTCGCCCTCATTGGCCGCCTCGGCGGCCGGAGCAGTCTCCTCGGCGGGCGCTTCTTCAGCAGCCGGGGCCTCCTCAGCCGGAGCCTCGGGAGCCTCTTCGGCGGCGGCCTCCTCGGCCGGCGCTTCGCTGGCCTCGGGCGTGGCTTCCTCGATTGCCTCGGCGACGACCTCGACGGTCTCGGCCTGCTGCTCCTCGGTGCTCTCCTCGACCGGCGCGGCGGCGGCTTCGGCAGCGGCCTCGGCGGCAGCGGCTTCCTTGCCGGCCCGCTCCTCGGCGCGCTCCTTGGCCTTCTCGCCCGGCTCGCCCTTTTTCGGGTTGCTGCGCGCCGCGCGCTCAAGGATACCGGCGGCGTCGAGGAAGCGATGGACGCGGTCCGACGGCTGGGCGCCGACACTCAGCCAGTGGCGGATGCGGTCGGCGTCGAGCTTCACGCGCTCTTCGCTATCCTTGGGGAGCAGCGGGTTGTAGCTGCCGACTCGCTCGATGAACTTGCCGTCACGCGCGTTGCGCGAGTCCGCCACCACGATCTTGTAATAGGGCCGCTTCTTCGCGCCGCCCCGGCTGAGCCTGATTGCAACTGCCATTTTAGTACGTCCTTTCTGAGTGATACGTCATTTCTTGAAATTCTTGGGAAGATTGAACGGAGCGCCGCCCTGTCCGCCCGGCAGGCCCGGAAGGCCGCCCGGCGGCATTCCGCCGCCCGGGCCGCCGAGGCCGCCAAGCCCCCCCATGCCGCCGGCGCCGCCACCGCCGCCGAACAAGGCGCCCAGTTTGGAGAGGCCCCCCATCTTGCGAATCTTCTTCATCGCATTGGACATTTCCTGGTGCATCTTGAGCAGTCGGTTGACCTCCTGCACCGTCGTGCCCGAGCCTTTGGCGACGCGGATCTTGCGCTTGGCGTTGAGCAGATCCGGCTTCGTCCTTTCCTTCGGCGTCATCGACCCGATGATCGCGTCCAGCCGCCCCAGGACATTGCCCTCCAGCACCCCGGAGGCGTTTACCTGGTTCTTGAGCTTGCCCATCCCCGGCATCATCGAGGCGAGCGCGCCGAGGCCGCCCATCTTCTGCATCTGACGCAGCTGGTTGCGCAGGTCGTTCAGGTCGAACTGGCCCTTCGCCATCTTCTTGGCGAGCGCCTCGGCCTCCTCGGCCTCGATCGTCTCCTGCGCGCGTTCGACCAGGCTGACCACGTCGCCCATGCCGAGAATCCGGCCGCCGACGCGCTCGGGATGGAAGGGCTCGATCTTGTCGATCCCCTCACCCGTGCCGGCGAACTTGATCGGCTTGCCAGTGACGGCGCGCATCGAGAGTGCCGCGCCGCCGCGCGCGTCGCCATCCATGCGGGTCAGGATCACACCGGTCAGCGGCACCTGATCGGTGAAGCTCTTGGCGACGTTGACCGCGTCCTGGCCGGTCATCGAGTCGGCAACGAGCAGCACCTCATTGGGCTGGGTGGCTGAGGCGACCGCCTTCATCTCGTCCATCAGCGCCTGGTCGACATGCAGCCGGCCGGCCGTGTCGAGCATGAGCACATCATAGCCCTGCAGCTTAGCGGCATTGAGCGCGCGACGGGCGATCTCCACCGGCTGCTGGCCAGGGACGATCGGCAAGGTTGCCACCTCGGCCTGGCGACCGAGCACCGCAAGCTGCTCCTGCGCAGCCGGACGGTTCACGTCGAGCGAGGCCATCAGGACCTTCTTGCGGTCCTTCTCGGTCAGCCGTTTGGCGAGCTTGGCGGTGGTGGTGGTCTTACCGGAACCCTGCAGGCCGACCATCATGACGATGGCCGGGGGCGTAACCTCGATCTGCAGTTCCGACTGCTCGGCGCCGAGCATCTCGACGAGCGCGTCGTGGACGATCTTGACGACCTGCTGGCCGGGCGTGACTGAGCGCAGCACCTGCTGGCCCACCGCCTGCTCCGTCGCCTTGTCGACGAACTCGCGGACCACGGGGAGCGCGACGTCGGCCTCGAGCAACGCGATCCGGACCTCGCGCATCGCCTCGCGCACGTCGCCCTCGCTCAGCGCGCCGCGGCCGCGCAGCCGGTCGAAGACGCCGCTCAGACGATCGCTCAGGCTCTCGAACATTCCAGTCTCCACGGTCGCGCCAAACGAAAAACGCCGGCGGGCGAAACCTCGCCGGCCAGCGTGCGTCGTCGACGCGTCGATACTCACCCGTCATCGGGATGGTCGCCACATAGGCCTGGACCGTGCAAAAGGCAACCGCGGTCGGATTGCCGGCTTATTCGTCCAGGACGCGCCTCACCTTTCGCGCCACCTGGTCGGCGGTGAAGGGTTTGGCGATGAACGCGACATCGGCATCCAGCATCCCGTTATGGACGATGGCGTTGCGGGTGTAGCCGGTGGTGAAGAGCACCTTCAGGCCCGGCCGCGCCTCCCGCGCCTTTTCTGCGAGCTGCCGGCCGTTCATGTCCGGCATGACCACGTCGGTGAACAGCAGGTCGACCGCCGGCGTCTCCGCGAGCACGACCAGCGCCTCCGGCGCGCCCGACGCTTCGACCACGCGATAGCCGAGCGATCGCAGCGTCTCGACCGAGACCTGGCGCACCCGTTCCTCATCCTCGACCACCAGGATGGTTTCGCCCCGGCCGCGCGGCGCCTCGACCGGCTCCATTTCTTCGGTCGGCGGCGACGCCGCGGTTACGGAGACGCGGGGCAGATAGACTTTCACCGTCGTCCCCGTGCCCGGCTCCGAATAGATCTTCACGTGGCCGCGCGACTGCTTCACGAACCCGTAGACCTGGCTGAGGCCGAGTCCCGTCCCCTCGCCCGGACCCTTGGTCGTATAGAAGGGATCGAAGGCCCGTTCGGCCACCTCGGCGGGCATTCCGGTGCCCGTGTCGGTGAGCGAGACGAGCACATATTGTCCGGCCGCAACCTCGGCATGGGCAGCGGCATAATCGTCGTCCAGATAGGCGTTGGCCGTCTCGATGGTCAGCCGCCCGCCGCCCCGCGGCGTCATGGCATCGCGCGCGTTGACGCACAGGTTGAGGATGACATTCTCCAATTGGCCGGGATCGGCGAAGGCGCGCCACAGCCCGCCGGCCAGGACGGTCTCCACCCGCACCTGCTCGCCGATCGCCCGCGCGATCAGCTCCGACATGCCTGCGACGAGCCGGTTCACGTCGAGCGGCTGCGGCGCCAGCGGCTGCTGGCGGGAGAAAGCGAGCAACCGGGAGGTGAGCTGCGCCGCCCGCTGCGCGCCTTCCAGCGCGGCCCCGACATTGCGCGTGGCCCGCGCGGTCTCGCCCGCCTCGAGGCGCTGCCGCGCCAGATCCAGCGAGCCGATGACGACGGCCAGCATATTGTTGAAATCGTGCGCGATGCCGCCGGTGAGCTGGCCGATCGCCTCGACCTTCTGCATCTGGCGGACCTGCGCCTCCGCCGCCTCGCGGCTGGCCGCTTCCTCGATCAGCTTGCGGTTGGTCTCCTCCAGCGCGGCTTGGGCGGCGACGGCCTCGGCGAGCCTCCGTCGGCTGTTGCCGAAGGCGAACAGGCCCAGGGCAACGACCAGAAGAGCGCTGCCCAGCAGCGTGATCATGACATAGGTGGCGTAGAGATCGGCCTGGGCCGTCCGCGCGGCCAGCAGGCGGTCCTCCTCCGCCTTCAGCGCCGCGACCTGCCGGCGCATTTCGTCCATCAGCGCCTTGCCCTCGAGGAAGTGCGTGGGACCCAGCGCCTCCTCCCGTCTCGCCATGTCGATCACCAGGCGCAGGCGCGCGTCCCGGTTCAGCGCGACGCCGCGCAGCCGCTGCACGGCGGCGGCGCGCTCGGGATTGTCCGCGACCAGAGCGGTCAGCCGGTCCAGGTCTCCGCGCAGATTGGCGGTTGCTTCCTCATAAGGCTGCAGGAATTCCGGACGGCGGGTCAGCAGGTAGCCGCGCTGGCCCGTCTCCGCGTCCTGGAGGCGCGAGAGGACGCGTGACAGCTGGTTCTCGACCTCCAGCGTATGGCGCACCCAGACGAACGCCTCCTGCTGGCGGACGGACAGCCAGATCGTGACGGCGACGGCGGCGATGAGCAGCAGAAAGCCGGCAAGGAGCGCGGCGGCGCCATAGTCCCGCCTGCGAGCCCGGCTCGAGCCGCCCCCCTGGTCCATCCCGATACTCCCCTGTGCGAGGTGCAGCCTTATGGAGAGTGTCGAGCCCGATCAAGCGGTTGCGCGAGGCCGTTGCCGGTTGCGGGCGCACATCCTAGATGCGTGCCGAAATGACGCAGCGCTTCATCAAGATGCACGGGCTCGGCAACGACTTCGTGATCCTCGACGCCCGCGAGGGCGACGTGACGATGGACGCGGCGCGCGCGCGCGCGATCGCGGACCGGCGCACCGGCGTCGGCTGCGACCAGGTGATCCTCCTCGAACGCTCCGCTGTCGCCGACCTGCGCATGCGGATTTGGAACGCCGATGGCTCCGAAGTGGAAAGCTGCGGCAATGCGACGCGCTGCGTGGTGAAGCTCGAGGGCGGCAACGCGACGATCGAGACGAAGGGCGGCCTGCTCAGCGGCGGTCCCGAGGGCGTGGACATGGGCGCGCCGCGCTTCGGCTGGGATGAAATTCCGCTCGCTTATGCCATGGACACCTCGGCCATGCCGGTCGGCTGGGAGGAATTGCGGGAGCCGGCCGCGGTCAATGTCGGCAATCCGCACGTCGTCTTCTTCGTCGACGAGGCAAACCCGGCCGCGCTCGCCGGGCTGGGGCCCGTCATAGAGCGCGATCCGCTCTTTCCCGAACGCGTGAACGTAAACCTCGCGTCGATCGAGGAGGGCGCGATCCGCCTGCACGTCTGGGAACGCGGTGCCGGCCTCACCCAGGCCTGCGGGACCGGCGCCTGTGCGACCGCAGTCGCCGCGATCCGGCGCAAGCTGGTCGACAGCCCGGTCGAAGTCCGGCTCCCCGGCGGTTCCCTCACCATCGCCTGGCGGCCGGGCGGGACGATCCGGATGAGCGGCCCCGCCACCTTCGTCTTTTCCGGCGAGATGGACCTGTGAGCGGACCCGAGGTCATCACCCTCGGCTGCCGGCTCAACATGGCCGAGAGCGAAGCCATGCGCGCGCTGGCCGGCGCCGAGGACGACCTCATCATCGTCAATTCATGCGCCGTCACCAACGAGGCCGTCCGCCAGACCCGCCAGGCGATCCGCCGCGCCAAGCGCGCCCGGCCCGAGGCGCGGCTGATCGTCACCGGCTGCGCCGCCCAGGTCGAGCCGGAAGCGTTCGCGGCGATGCCGGAAGTGGCTCGGGTCATCGGCAACCGGGAAAAGTTTCAGCCGACGTCGTTCGGCCCGAGCGGACCCTTCGGTCTCGCGCAGACGGATATCCACGTCTCCGACATCATGGCGGTGCGCGACACCGCGCCCCACCTGCTCACCGGCTTCGCCGAGCGCGCCCGCGCCTTCGTCGAGGTGCAGAATGGCTGCGACCATCGCTGCACCTTCTGCATCATCCCTTTTGGTCGCGGGAACAGCCGTTCCGTGCCGGCCGGACTGGTGGTCGATCGGATCCGGGCGCTGGTCGACGAGGGCTTCAACGAGGTCGTGCTCACCGGCGTCGACGTCACGTCCTACGGCCCCGACCTGCCGGGCGCGCCGAGTCTCGGCCAGCTGATCGAGCGAATTCTGAAGCACGTGCCGGACCTGCCCCGCCTGCGCCTGTCGTCGCTCGATTGTATCGAGATGGACGCGCGCCTGTTCGAGCTCGCCACGGAAGAGCCCCGCTTCATGCCGCACCTCCACATGAGCTTCCAGGCCGGCGACGACATGGTCCTGAAGCGGATGAAGCGGCGCCATTCCCGCGCCGACGCGGTCGACACGGTGGCGCGCCTCAAGGCCCGGCGGCCCGACATCGCGATCGGCGCGGACCTGATCGCCGGCTTCCCGACCGAAACGGACCGCATGGCCGAAAATAGCCTGCGCCTCGTCGCGGAATGCGACATCGTGATGGGCCACATCTTCCCCTTCTCGCCGAAGCGTGGCACTCCGGCGGCGCGCATGCCCCAGGTCTCTCCCGCCATCGCCAAAGACCGTGCCCGCCGCCTCCGGGAGGCCTGCGCGCGACAGCGCTCCCGATGGCTGGAACGAATGGTAGGAACAAGGCAGAAGATTTTGCTGGAAAAGAACAATTTTGGTCATGCGGAGAATTTCGCTCCAGTCAGGACCGCCACTCAGGCTGCGGTCGGCCAGATCCTGGAGATACGCGTCACCGGCGTGGCGAACGGCACGCTGATCGGAGTACCCGCATGAGCGAGGCTTCCTGGCTCGAGCGCATGCGCGCCGGCTTCCGCAAGACCTCGGACCGGCTCGGCGACAATCTCTCCGGCCTGTTCAACAAGGCGAGCCTCGATGCGCAGACGCTGGACGAGATCGAGGAGGCGCTGATCGCGTCGGATCTCGGCCCGGCCACCGCCGCGAGGGTGCGCGAGCGCCTCGCGGGCGAGCGGTTCGAGAAGGGCCTGACCGAGTCGGCCGTGCGCGCCGTGGTCGCCGAGGAGCTCGAAAAGATCCTGAAGCCGGTCGCCGAACCGCTTGAGATCGATGCCTTTCCGCGCCCCCAAGTCATCTTGGTCGTCGGCGTCAACGGCTCGGGCAAGACGACCACCATCGCCAAGCTCGCGCATCTGTTCGAGGAACAGGATTATTCCGTTCTGCTTGCCGCCGGCGACACCTTCCGCGCTGCGGCGATCGAGCAACTGCAGATCTGGGCGGACCGCGCCGGGGTGCCGATCATCTCCGGCCCAGAAGGCTCGGACAGCTCCGCCATCGTCTATGACGGCGTGAAGAAGGCCACCGCCGAAGGCATCGACGTGCTGATCGTCGACACGGCCGGGCGGCTGCAGAACAAAAAGGATCTGATGGACGAGCTCGCCAAGATCCGCCGGGTCCTCGGCCGTCTCAACCCGGCGGCGCCGCACGACGTGGTGCTCGTGCTCGACGCGACCACCGGCCAGAACGCGCTCAGCCAGATCGAGGTCTTTCGCGAGGTCGCCGGCGTGACCGGTCTCGTGATGACCAAGTTGGACGGTACCGCGCGCGGCGGCGTGCTCGTCGCGGCTGCGGAGAAATACGGCCTGCCCATCCACGCCATCGGCGTCGGCGAAGGGATGGACGATCTGCGTCCTTTCGATTCCGCCCTCGCCGCCCGCGCCATCGCCGGAGCCGCGGCATGACCGACACCGGCGCGGACAAGCAGCAGCGCAAGCCGGGCGTCGGCGCGACCTTGCTGATCGACTACGGTCCCCTCCTCCTCTTCTTCGCCACCAATTTCGCCGCGCCGGTGCCGCATGAGCAGCGCATCTACTGGGCCACCGGCGTGTTCATGGCGGCGATGGTGGCGGCGATGGCGGTCAGCCTGGCCCGCTATCGCAAGATCTCACCCATGCTCTGGTTCTCGGGCGTGATGGTGGTGATCTTCGGCGGGCTCACGCTCTGGCTGCAGAACGAGACCTTCATCAAGATCAAGCCGACCATCTATTATCTCACCGTCGCCGGTCTGCTCTTCTTCGGTCTGCGCACCGGGCGCAACTTCCTGAAGATCGTGCTTGGGGCGGCCTATCCGGGCCTGCGCGAGCGCGGCTGGACTTTGCTCACGCGCAACTGGATCGGCTATTTCGTCGCCATGGCCGCGATCAACGAGGCGGTCTGGCGGGTGATGAGCACCGACACCTGGGTTGCGTTCAAGCTCTGGTTCTTCATTCCGGTGACCTTCATCTTCGCGGCGGCCAACGTCCCCATGCTGCTCCGCCACGGCCTTGGCGACGACAAGCCCGCCGAAGCGCCGGACCTGCCGCCCGAATGAGCGCCGTCCTGTCCATCAACGGGCTGACCAAGACCTACGCGACCGGCGTGCAGGCGCTGAGGCCGGTCGATCTCGAGATCGAGAAAGGCGAGATCTTCGCCCTGCTCGGCCCGAACGGCGCCGGCAAGACGACGATGATCTCGATCGTCTGCGGCATTGTCACGCCGAGCACCGGCAGCGTCACCGTCGACGGCTTCGACATCGTCCGTGATTATAAGGAAACGCGCCGTCGTATCGGGCTGGTCCCGCAAGAGCTCACCACCGACGCCTTCGAGACGGTGTGGGCGACCGTCACCTTCTCGCGCGGCTTGTTCGGTTACCCGCCGGATCCGGCGCGGCTGGAGAAGATCCTGCGCGACCTCTCCCTTTGGGAGAAGAAGGACGCGAAGATCATGGAACTGTCCGGCGGCATGAAGCGCCGGGTCATGATCGCCAAGGCACTCAGCCACGAGCCCGAAATCCTCTTTCTCGACGAGCCGACCGCCGGCGTCGACGTGGAATTGCGCCGGGACATGTGGGAGCTTGTCCGGCAGCTGCGCGACAAGGGCGTCACCATCATCCTCACCACCCATTATATCGAGGAGGCCGAGGAGATGGCCGACCGGGTGGGCGTGATCCGCAAGGGCGAACTGATCTTGGTCGAGGAGAAGAAGGCGCTGATGCGCAAGCTCGGCCGCAAGGAGCTCACCCTGAATCTCACGGACGTGATGGAAACGATCCCGCCGGAGCTCGCCGAGTGGAACCTCGTCCTGCAAGGCGAGGGCCATGAGCTGCTCTACACGTTCGACGCCAATGCCGAGCGGACCGGCGTCCCCTCTTTGCTCCGGCGGATGAGCGACCTCGGCATCGGCTTCAAGGATCTGCACACGCGGCAGAGTTCGCTCGAGGAGATTTTCGTCAACCTCGTCCACGAAAAACGCGAGGAGCTGGACGCATGAGCTTCAACCGCCACGGCGTCTGGGCGATCTACAAGTTCGAGATGGCGCGCTCGATCCGCACCATCTGGCAGAGCCTGGTGACGCCGGTCATCACCACCTCGCTCTATTTCATCGTCTTCGGCGCGGCGATCGGCGGCTCGATCCAGCCGGGCGCGACCGGCAATGTCGCCTATGGCGCGTTCATCGTCCCCGGCCTGATCATGCTGTCACTGTTCACGCAGAGCATCTTCAACGCCAGCTTCGGCATCTTCTTCCCCAAGTTCACGGGGACGATCTATGAATTGCTGTCCGCACCGATCTCCCCGTTCGAGACGGTGATCGGCTATGTCGGGGCGGCGGCCACCAAATCGATCGTGCTGGGGCTGGTGATCCTCGCCACCGCGGCCTTCTTCGTGCCGATCCAGATCCTCCACCCCTTCTGGATGGTCGCGTTCCTGCTCCTGATCGCGACCACCTTCTGTCTGTTCGGCTTCATCATCGGCATCTGGGGCAAGAATTTCGAGCAGATCCAGTTCATCCCGATGCTGATCGTGACGCCCCTCACCTTCCTGGGCGGCGCCTTCTACTCGGTGAGCATGTTGCCCGAACCCTGGCAGACGATCACCCACTTCAATCCGGTCGTCTATCTGATCGAAGGCTTCCGCTGGAGCTTCTACGGCACCACCGACATCGGGGTCGGGATCAGCCTGGGCGCCACCCTGGGCTTCTTCTTTCTCTGCCTGGCAATCGTCTGGTGGATGTTCCGCACCGGCTACCGACTGAAGACTTGAACATGGGGACACGCACTCTTCCGCGAGGAAGTACGCGTCCCCTCGCTCCTATTGCTCCTGGTCGGCGCGGCTGACGCCCTCGCCGTCGAGGTTCCGCGCGACGAAATCCCAGTTGATCACATTGCCGAGGACCTTCTCGGCGAAGACCGGGCGGGCGTTGCGATAGTCGATATAATAAGCATGCTCCCACACATCGAGCGTGAGCAGAGGCTTCATGCCGTCATAGACGACCGGCGTGTCGGCATCGTGCAGCGAGGTGACCTCGAGTTTGCCGCCGTTCAGCACGAGCCAGGCCCAGCCGCTGGCGAAATGGCCCACCGCCTCGTCCTTCAGCTTCGCGAGCAGGGCGTCGATCCCGCCGAAAGCCTCGTCGATCAGTTGGGCGAGCTTGCCCTCAGGCTTCTGCCCGTCGGCGGGAGCCAGGCATTGCCAGAAGAAGCTGTGGTTCCAGATCTGGGCGGCGTTGTTGAACAGGCCCTTGTCGCCCGTCTCCTTCGACCGGTGGATCACGGCGCTCAACGACAGGCCGGCGAGATTCTTCTCGTCGATCCAGCCGTTGACCTTGTCGACATAGGCCTTGTGGTGTTTGCCGTGATGATAATCGAACGTCTCGGCCGACATGAACTCGCCCAGGGCGTCCTTGGCATAGGGCAGATCCGGCAATGTGAAACTCATGGGAAGCAGCCTCCTATACGAACCCGCGCGGCTCGCGCGGGGTCAACAGACCGCCAGCCTCTACGTTCCTGATGGTCCGTACTCAATACCGGCAATGGCCGGGATCGGGCACGGACCCCTGGGCTACCGTGCCACCACCCGGAAGCGGGCCAGTTCCAGGCGCGGCTCCCGCCACTCCGGATCGATCCGGCTCGCCGTCGAATAGTCGCGATAGGCGGCGTTGAGGTTGCCCAGCGTCTCGTTGGCGATCGCCCGTCCGTAATGGGCAATGGCCGGCCGCGACGTGTTGCGGTCCAGCGCGCTGCTGAACAGGGTCAGCGCCTCGGCCGCATTCTCCCGCCGGAGCAGCGCCGCACCCTTGTTGAGATAGGCCTCGGGCTGGTTCGGATCAAGCATGATCGCCCGGTCAAAATCGGCGATGGCGTCGTCGATCATGCCGCGCCGCAGCCGCAGGATGCCGCGATTCACATGGGTGGCGACCACCTCATAGCCCGACAGGGCCTCGCGCAGCAGCGCATGGTCGCAGCGGCGCACGTCGCGCGCGGCCGGCATCATCGGGCTGTCCGCCGCCTGATAACACATGCGCGCGTCGCTGTTGCCGACGACCACCACGGCCGCGGCGGCGGGCGCGGCGGCGGCGCAGGCGGCAAGGCAGGCCGCGGCGCCGAGCAGATGATAACGATTGACCATGACCAGACTCCCTCTCCTCAAAGACAGCCCACCGGGGCGGCTCCGAGCGCAGGGAGGAAACAGGCGGGCACGGGGCGCGCGCCTCCCGGGAGCAGCCCGGCCGCCTTTCTACGCCGGTTGCCGCTTAATCCCGCCGCCTTTTCGACGAAACGCTTCGTCGCGGCCTGGACGGATCAGGCGGCGCCGTCCAGAGGCGCGCCGGCGATCCAGGCGCGGCCGGCCTCTAGCCGGGCGATTTCACGCCGGGCCATCGCGCTGACCAGCAGCGAATCCGCCCGCGTGCCCCGCGCGAACACCGCGATCCGGCCGTCCAGGTCGCCGGCCGCCGCGGCCTGGGCGCGCAACGCCGCCCAGCGGACGCGGTCGCTGGGATGGGCGGCGGTGAAGTTGCGCAGGAGATCCTCGCCCTCCTCCCCGCCATAATGCGCGGCGAGCGCGAGCATCGGCTCCAGCGAGGTCCGGGTCATGATCCCGGCGATGGTCTGGTTCTCGAGATCGAACTGATATTGGTCGCGGAACACGCTGTTATGCGCGGCCTCGAGGATGTTGAGGCTGACCGACATGGCGTCGGCCGGCAGCTGCAGGTGGATGTCCTTGTGAGCGCGGTAGAGCATGACCTTGCCCTCCTCGAGCCGCGACTTCTCGACGAAGCGAAGGTTCACGCTCTCGCCCGGATAGCCGACCACAGACCCATAATCATATTCGTAATAATCGGACCAATAGCCCGGCCCGAGATAGCCGACGGTGAGGAAGGAGAAATTATGGTCGTGCGGGACGCCGTAGAAGAACGGGTCCGGCCCGGAATGCCGCACCACGCTGTCCTTCAGCGCCGGCCAGAAATTGGCGCGCATCACGAACCGTGAATTGGGGTGGGCGTGGAGCATCACCACCTGGGCGGAGTATTGATTGTCCTTGAGCTGGCCGGCGCAGCGCTGCTTCAGCTCCGCCATCATCATGTCGGCAAGGAAGCGCCGGTCGTTGGCGAGCTTGCGGAGCTGCACCGCCCAGGAGGCGAAATTCTCCTCGTCGTCGCTGTCGAAGCCGCCCGTCTCCAGCAGCTCGACCAGTTCGGCCAGCTCCAGCCTCTCCTCGGTCGGACAATGGATCACGCGCGGCATGGTTCGCCCTTCCGCGCCTGTTCCTCCCCGGCGAAGAACAAATCGAGCGTCTGCCGCGCGGCGGCGCGGACCTCGGGATGCGGGTCGGCCTCGGTCATCCGGCGGAGATGCGGGTAGGCGGCGTCCGCGTCGAGCGCGAGCAGCTCGCGCAGCACATGCCAGCGCGTGTAGAAATGCGGGCTGGCGAGCGCCTCCTCGATCAGCGGCACCGCATCCTCGCGCTCCATCGTGCGCAGCAGGGACACCATCATCTGGATCCGCGAGGCGGTTTCGTCCGTGCTGCTCGCGCCGACGAAAGCGAGCGTCCGGCTGTCATATTCCGCGGAGAGCGGCGCCGCTTCCGGCCGCACCATGGCGTGGAAATAGAGAATGTCGGACGCCGCATGTTCGATCACGAAGCTCTGGCGGCGGCCGTCCAGGACGATCTCCTCGCCATCGACGAGCTTGCGGCGCTCCACCAGGCGGCAGCGGCCGGCCTGGGCCGCGACGAACGCGTCGCCGATCGGTGGCGCTTCCCAGAAGGACAGGGTCGCGTCGCCCGCTTTCACGAAGCGGAACAGGCCGGTGATGCCGGTGAAGCTGATCGACGACGCGCCGCGCGGCCCCGCTTTCTTGGCGGCCAGCATGTCCACGCCCGACACGCCCAGCGAGATGGAGAGATCGCCATTGTGGAAAAGGAGCAGCCCGGCCTGCACGTCGCTCGACACCGGGTGGAGCGGCGGCCGGAAGAAGGGGTCCGCCTTGCTCCCCTCGATCATCGCCCCCAGCAACGCGGCGATGTCCGCCTCGCGGTCGAGAAAGGCGCGTGCGGCATCGAGGACGGCGGCGGCGCTGCGCTCGGGCAGCGCGGCCAGCCTTGTCTCGAGCGCGGTCATCAGCGGGTGGCGGGCCCAGGTCAGCGAGACCGCGTCCACCGCGTCGCGCGAGCGCTGCTGCGCCTCGCGGTCGGAAAGCCAGGCGGCGAGCGCGGCGCCGGCAATCATCGGATCATTCCTTCCCCCGCGGGGCCGCGGAGTGGTTCGGCGGACCTTCGGCGCAAACCCAGTGTGGCGGATGCGAAAGGGACGGAGACGCATCACGTCCCCGCCCCTCGCCAAGCGCAGTTCAGGGTTCGAAGCGTTCAGATCCCGATGATGATCGCGATGACGACGCCCAGGCACAGAGGTCCACCGACCTCCTTCTGCTTGACCGAGCCGTGCATGCCGACGCTGGTGTTGAGCTCCGGGATGGCGGCAATATCGATCTTCTTCTTCATCATCGTTCCCCTCTGAATACTTGTCGACCCCCGACAAAGGAGGAAAGGCGTGGGCCGCTTCGGTTCGGCCAAAAACCGCCGGCGGCTTGTATGCTTCCTTCGGACCGGGCAAAAAGTAAGCCCGCGACACCCGGAAACCCGCACGGGACGAGGCCCATACCTTTCCGTCTCTTTTAGTCTCCCCCGGTTCGTAAACATGTCGTTAGCCCTAACACTTTTTTCACTTTTTTTATAAACTTCTGATTAATAACGATTTTTTGTAGCCTTGAGCAGGCGGGCGGGCTGGGGCACGAAGAGCCATGGACAGAAGCGCGCAAAATAGCGGCACCGGCGCGGTGCGGGTGGGCCAGGAGGTCGATCTCGCCGCCCTCGGCGCGTGGCTCGGCGACCATGTCGAGGACTATGTGGGGCCGCTCACGGTCGAGCAGTTCCGGGGCGGCCAGTCCAACCCGACCTACAAGCTGGTCACGCCCGGACGGTCCTATGTGATGCGCCGCAAGCCGAGCGGAAAACTGCTCCCCGGCGCACATGCTATCGAGCGCGAATATCGCGTGATAACTGCCTTGGGAAATCAGGGTTTTCCCGTCGCGAAAAGCTACGGGCTCTGCGAAGATGAAGCCGTTATCGGTACGCCCTTCTACGTGATGGAGATGGTCGAGGGCCGGATCTTCTGGAACATCGCCTTCCCGGAGGTGAGCGACACGGACCGGCCCGCTTATTTCGACGCGATGAACGCCACGCTCGCCGCGCTCCACCGTATCGATCCCGACGAGACGGGCCTCGCCGATTACGGCAAGCCCGGCAATTATTTCGAGCGGCAGATCGCGCGCTGGTCGAAGCAATATGAGGGCGATCTGGCCACGGCCGGGCGCGTCGAGGCGATGGATCGCCTGGCCGCATGGCTGCCCGCCAACGTGCCGCCCGACGAACCGCGGCCGCGCGTCATCCACGGCGACTTCCGCTGCGACAATATGATCTTCCATCCGACGGAGCCGCGCGTGCTCGCGGTGCTGGACTGGGAGCTGTCGACGCTCGGCCACCCGCTCGCCGACTTCTCCTATCATCTGATGATGTACCGGATGTCGCCCGCGATCACGACCGGGCTCGCCGGGCTCGATCTCGCGGCCCTGAACATCCCGAGCGAGGCCGACTATGTCGCCGCTTATTGCCGGCGTACCGGACGGGACGGCATTCCCGATCTCGATTTCTACATGGCCTTCAATCTCTTCCGCCTCGCCGGCATCGTCCACGGCATCAAAGGGCGGGTGGTGCGCGGCACCGCCTCATCCGCCCACGCGGCGAGCATGGCCGCGAGCCTGGAACCGCTGGCCGAGCTGGGCTGGGCGCAGGCGGTGAAGGCCGGCGCGCGCTGAGGCGTTCCCCGCTCCTCCCCCCTTTTCCCCCTCCCCCTTTCTGACTATCCCTCCCCGTAACGAAGACGGGGGGTGCGCGGATGGCGGAGGCGGGGACGAGCCTGGCAGCAAGGCTGAAGCGCGCGATCGTCCAGATCGGCCTGATCCGCCTCGCGATCACCCTCGTCTTCCTCGCCGGCGGCCTCTATCTCGCGCGCTACTCCTGGTCCCTGCCCCTCGCGGGCGACGCCGAGCGCGGGCTCTACGACCTGCGCTTCAAGACCAATGCCCGGATCTTCGACGACCCCGACGACCGGATCGTGCTCGTCGTCTACAATGACGAGACGCTGCGCCAGCTCGGCAAGCGCTCCCCCCTCGACCGCCGGATGCTGGCGCAGGCCTTGCGGGCGCTCGACGAGATGCAGCCCCGCGCGATCGGCATCGACATCCTGATCGACCAGGCCCAGCCCGAGGATGAGGAGCTGATCGCGACCTTTCGGAGGCTCCGCACCCCGACCTATCTCGCCTTTGCGACCAATCTCGCCAATCCGGACCAGATCGCGACCTGGCAGGAGGAATGGATGCGCGGTTTCTTCGCCCGCGTCGGGCCGAGCCGGTTGCGGCCCGCGAGCATCCGGCTCGGCCCGGACGAGGCGGACGGGGTGATCCGGCGCTGGACCGTCCCAGACCGGCGCCTGTCCATCCCGCTGCTGGCCAGCGCCATGACGTCGGCGCATCCGGAGTTCTCCGGCTATTCAGGCGCGATCGATTTCACCCGCGCCCAGCCGCTGCGCGAGGCGCGGCGCTTCCCCAAGCTGTTCATCGAAGACGTTGCCGGGCTGGATCAACTGCCGACCGATGCCCGCCAGGCGGTCATCCAGGGTTTCGCGGAGCAGATCCGGGGGCGCTACGTGCTCATCGGCGGGGATATCAACGATCTCGACGATTATCATACGCCGATGACCCGCTTCGGTCTCGGCTGGACCAAGGGCGTCGAGATCCACGCCCAGATGCTCGCCCAGCAGCTGGACGGCCGATTGCGCGGCGCCGTCTCGCCCTGGATGCTCTGGCTCGCCGCGCTGCTGATGGTCTTGGCCGGAGGGCTGACCGCGGCCTTCGAACTCGCCGGCTGGCGTCTCGCCCTCGTTCTCCTCGTCCAGTTCGCGGCGATCGCCTGGCTGCCGTTTCAGCTCCACGCGATGAATGTCGATACGCTCACCATCCCCGCCGCCGGCTGGGGCGGCGGCTGGCTGCTGGCCTTCATCGGAGTGGGCGCGGCGGCTCGCGCGCTCGGTTCGGAGCAGAAGCGGTTCGCCCAGTCGGCGCTCGGCAAATATCTGCCGCCCGACGTGGCGAAGGAGATCATGCGCAATCCCGAGCAACTCGCTTTGCATGGCGAGCAGACCGTAATCTACGCCCTGTTCACCGACCTCGAGGGCTTCACCAAGCTTTCCCACGCGATCACGCCGGAAACGCTGTCGAAGCTGCTCAACCGCTACCTCGACGTGATGAGCGACATCGTCCTCAAACATGGCGGCACGCTCGACAAGTTCGTCGGCGACGCGCTCGTCACCTTCTGGGGCGCGCCGATCGCCAGGCCCGACGATGCCGACCGCGCCGTTCGTGCCGGTCGCGCCATGTACGAGGCGGGTGAAGCCTTCCGCGCCAATGCGCGCGAAATCGCCGGAGAGGATATTCCAGCGATCGGCGTCACGCGCGTGGGCCTTCACCGGGGCGAGGCGGTGGTTGGCAATTTCGGCGGCGAGGGACGCATTCAATATACCGCGCTGGGCGACGCGATGAACACCGCGGCGCGGCTCGAATCGGCCAACAAGGCGCTGAAGACGACGATGCTGGTCAGCGACGAGGCGAAGCGGGAAAGCACCCTGACCGACTTCCGGCCGATGGGCCGCATCGTGCTCTCCGGACGGGCGACGCCGGTCATGGTCTGGGAGCCCGCGCCGGATCTCGACCCTGTTTTCGTCGCTCGGTTGAACGACCTGTGGGCACGGTTCGACGCGGGCGACACAGAGGCGCTCGTTAAGCTTGAGGCAATCGCCGCTGAACATAAGGCGGATGCGGCGCTGCAATATTTCGTCTATAGATGCCGCGAGGTCGGTTCTGGAGGTCACTTTGTCCTGGGGTCCAAATAGCAAGCTTCTGAGGCGCGCGCTCGTCGGTGTCCTCCTGCTGTCCACGGCCGGCACCGCCGCCGCCAACGTGCTCGTGGTCCGGTCGTCCAATCCTTCCTATCGCGCCGGTCAGTCGCTGCCCGACAATGCGCGCCTGACTTTGCGTCCCGGCGAGACCGTGACCGTCCTCGCGAGGGGCGGCACGCGCACCTTCCGCGGCCCGGGTTCCTTCGCCGCCAACGGCGCGCCGGGCGGTCCGGTTCTCGCCGCCGATGCCAATGGCCGCCAGGCCCGCGTCGGCGCCGTGCGCGATGCCGGCGTCGTGCCCCGCGGCCCGACCATCTGGCATGTCGACGTCACGCAGAGCGGCACCTTCTGCCTGACCAGCGGTGCCGACGTGATGCTCTGGCGACCCGATGCGAGCGCGCCCGCGCGCTTCACCATCGCCGGCCCCGGCGGCACGCGCACCCTGAACTGGGCAGCGAACGAGCCGACGACCGGTTGGCCGCGCGGCGCCGCGATCGCCAACGGCGCCACCTATACCTTCGCTCAGCCCGACGTGGCCGTGCCCGTCAGCATCACCTTCCGGATCATCTCGCCCCCGCCGCGCGACGTGCAGGGCGTGGCCTCCGCGCTGATCGCCGCCGGCTGCCAGGGTCAGCTCGACGTGCTGGTGGAGAGCCAGCCGCAGCAGACCGCCAGCGCCGGCAACTGAGCCGGCCTCAGGGGGTGACATGGTCTGGCTGACCGGGCTGCTGCTCCACCTCGGCTTCTTCCTGCTGGCGGTCGCCGTGCTGGTCAAACGCCCGATCCTCGCCCGCTCCCTCGTCGGGGGCGCGGCCTTCGCCTGGCTGGTCCGCTCCGCTCTGCTCGGCGACTGGATCGTCGCCCTCTGGGGCGGGCTGATCGCCGGCCTTGCCCTGATCGTGGTCGGGCGGCGGCTGTGGCGGGACAGCGCCGTCCGCTTCACCCCGGACGAGCAGCATATGATGGACACGCTGTTCGACGGCCTGCCGCGCAGCCGCGCCCGGCATTTGGTCGATCAGGGCGTCTGGATCTCCGGCAAGGCCGGCGACACCCTCACCCGCGAGGGCGAGCCGGTCGAGCATCTTTACTATCTCGCCGAGGGCGACGCACAGGTGCTCAGCAAGGGCGTCGAGGTCGGCCAGTGCCATGCCGGCGACCTGATCGGCGAGCTTACCGTCCTGTCCGGCGAAACCGCGACCGCCACCGTGGTCCTCACCCGCCCTTCCCGCTTCTGGTGTGCCCCGGCCGAGGACCTGCGCCCCTATGTCGAGACGCACGAGGACATTCGCCGCGCGATCGAGCATGGCTTCGCCACCGTCCTCAAGGCGAAGCTGCGCGCTTCCAACCGGACCATCGCCGAGGCCGCCGGCGCGCGGGACTGAACAGCGGCCATAATGGCCCCGTTTCGGCGAAATCATGGCCTCTTTCAAAGTCATGACTTTGGAGTAGGATGAGCGCGGATCGCACAGGAGACCGCCATGCGCCGCCGTCCCGTCCTTGTCCTGTCCGCCATCGCGCTGCTCGCCACGCCCGCTCTCGCCCAGCAATCCGCCGCGCCGGGCCAGTCCGTCACCGTCACCGGCAATCGCCTCCAGGATTATCGCGACCGGCTCGCCGCCTGCCTGGCCCGCAACTGCCCGGTGAACGAGGACGTCGACGCCACCGCCGCCCTTGCCGAAGCCCTGTTCCTGAGGGGCGAGTATCGCGAAGCCCGCACCCATGTCCGCGCGTCCCTCGGCCGCAACCGCGATCGCGCGCGGGACTTTCCGGAGCCCGTCTCCGATCTCTACCGGATCCAGACCCGGCTCGCCCGCAACATCGGCCTCGACCAGGAGGCGCGGCGGTCGAGCTTCGAGATCCTCAACGCCCTGCAGGCCGGCATTCCCCGCGAGGACTACCGCCATTTCACCGCCCGTTTCGAGATCGCCGAGACCCAGATGATGTCCGGGAGTTTCCCGGGCGCGCGGCGGGAGCTGCAGCGGCTGATCCAGGTCGCCCGCGCGGCGGATCGCGCGGATGTCGTCACCTTCGCCGAGCTGCGCGACCTCCAATATGAGCTGATCGCCTTCCCCGGCAGCGACGGTCGCGCCCGGCTCGACCAATGGTCGCGACTGACCGATCGGACGCAGCGCCTCCGCTCGGTCGGCGCCAAGCTGATCCTCGCCAGCGTCTACCGCGCGGAGGGCAATCCCGCCCGGGCGGATGCCCTGCTGGCCGAGGTCGGCCGCGATTATCGCGGCGGTGACCGGCGGCGCCTGCTCCACTCGCCGCCTTATGCGGTGATGCAGCAGGGCACGCTCATGCCCCAGGATTCGGACATCGCCGATGCCGCCACCTACAATATGAGCCGAACGCTCAACCGGCTCTCCGACAATTTCGAGAATGCCTGGGTGGATGTCGGCTTCTGGATCCTGCCGGACGGCCATGTCTCCGGCGCGGAGGTGCTGCGCCGCGGCGCCGATCCGGCCTGGGCGGCGCCTGTGCTCGGCGCGATCCGCGGCCGGGTCTACGCCGCGGCGGCCGAGCCGACCTACCGGATCGAGCGCTACGTCTACACGGCCGGCTACGAGAATGTGTCCGGGTCGCGAATGGCGACTCGGTCGCCGCGGGGCCGGATCGAATATTTCGACCTGACCGATGGCGGCGAGCAGCCCGCGCCGCCGCCGCCCGACGGCGGCCGCCCCGCCGCCTGAGAAATCGAGGAGACTGATCGTCACGCCAAAGAAGGAGAGTGCCATGCGCCGTCTATCCGCTCTTGCCTTGTCGGCCCTCGCGCTGACCGCCGCCCCCGCCGCCGCGCAGACCCCGCGCCCGGAGGGCCAGACCGTCACCGTGGTCGGCCAGAATCTCGAACTCTTCCGGAATCGGCTCGCCGCCTGCCTAGCCCGGAACTGCCCGGTGAACGAGGATGTCGACGCCACGCTGGCGCTCGCCGAGAGCCTGTTCCTCAACGGCGACTATCGCGAGGCCCGCTCGGTCGTCCGCGCCTCGCTCGGCCGCAACCGCGACGCGGCCCGCGCCTTTCCCGAGCCGGTGTCGGACCTGCACCGCGTCCAGGCCAGGCTCGCCCGCCATATCGGCTTCGACCGCGAGGCCCGCATCGCCGCGTTCGACATCCTGAATTCGCTGCAGGCGGGCATCCCGACCGAGGATCACCGCCATTTCACCGCCCGCTTCGAGATCGCCGAAATGCAGATGCTCTCGGGCAGCTTCAACGGGGCGCAGCGCGCGCTCGGGCGCCTGATCGAGGCGGCGCGCGCCGCCGGCCGCGAGGATGTGGTGATCATGGCCGAACTTCGCGAACTCTCCTACGAGCTCATGGCCGTCCCCGGCGGCGGCGACGCCCGCTGGCGGCTCGAGCAATGGGCCAGTCTGGAGGGCGACGCCAACCGGCTGCGCGCCACCGGCGCCCGCCTCACCCTCGCGCGTCTCTACCGCAACCAGGGCAATATCGCCCGCTCGGACGAACTTTTCGCCCAGGTCGCGCGGACCTCGGCCGCCGGGACCCGGCGCCGGCTGCTCTTCTCGCCCCGCTTCCAGCTCGCCCAGCAGCTCCGCCTGGAATGGGAGGACCCGCTGGATCCGGTCTGGATCTCGCCGCACCGGCAGCTGCCCGACAATATGGAGAATGGCTGGATCGACGTCGGCTTCTGGGTCGGGCCGGACGGACGCGTCTCGGAGGTCGAGATCCTGCGCCGCGGGGCGGATCCGAGCTGGGCGGACCCGCTGCTGACCGCGATCGGCGGCCGGCTCTACGCGACCGCGCAGGAGGCGACCTACAAGATCGAGCGCTACACCTACACATCCAGCTTCTGGCAGGCGACCGGCTCGCGCCTCACCGCACGCTCGCCGGCGGCGCGGGTCGAATATCTCGACCTCACGACCAGCGCGGAGACGCCCGCCGCGGCCGCGCCGCGCCCCGCCGGCCCGGGCGGTCCGACCTCCTGATCCGGACAGCCGGCTGATCGGGCTTGCCGAATTTGCGGCGTGGTCTTTCAATGGCTTGGGCGGACGGGTAAAGCCGCCCGAGCCGGGAGCCTGGTCGGTCGAGGTGGGCGCGTTCAGCCTTTCCACCGAAGCGTGAAACAGGCTCCGATCAACTGATTGGGACCTTCGATATCATGCGTACCGCGCTTCTGATCGCCCTGCTCTCAGGCACGGCCGCGCCCGTTCTTGCCCAGCAGACGCCCCCCGCCGCCGCCCAGGCCACCACCGCGCAAGGCGGGCAGGAGGTGACCGTCACCGGCCGCCGCATCCAGGATTTCCGCGACCGGCTCCGCGCCTGCATCGCGCGCGGCTGCCCGCCCAATGAGGATGTGGACGCGACGCTCGCCCTCGCCGAGGTCGAGTTCGAGGCCGGCGAATATCAGGATGCGCGGCGCACGATCCTCGAATCGCTCGGCCGCAACCGTCAGCACGCCAGAACCTATCCGGAGCCGGTCGCCGACCTCTACCGGTCGCGCGCGCGGGTCTCCCGCCATCTCGGCCGCGGCGACGAATCCCTCCGCTCCACGCTCGACGTCCGGCGCACGCTGCAGCAGGGCATCCCGACCGAGGATTATCGCCATTTCACCGCCCGGCTCGAAGTGGCCGAGGCCTATACCCGCGCCAGCCGCTTCGAGGAGGCGCGCGGCGAATTGAACCAGCTCGAGCGCGCCGCCCGCGCAGCCAACCGGCCCGACATCGCCACGCTGGCGGAGCTGCGCGGCACCTGGATCTCCTATTTGCTCGCCCCTTATGGCGAGGCCCGCTCGCGGCTCGCCGAGATGTCGCGCGACCCCTCCAACCGGGTCCGCGCGGTCGGCGCCCAGATCCTGCTGGCCCGAATCTACCGGGACCAGGGCGATCCGCGCCGCGCCGACCAGCTCGTCGCCGAGCTCGCCCGCCGCGACGCCGGCCGCCGCGCGCTCGTCTATTCGCCGCCTTATGTCCTGCAGGCCCGCGAGACGATCGAGGAGGGCGGCACGGTCAACGTCAACACCCGGATTCCGGACACGTTCGACCGCACCTGGATCGACGTCGGCTTCTGGGTGATGCCGGACGGCCGCGTCGACGGGCTCGAACTCATCCGCCAGCGCGGCAATACGGACTGGGCCGAGCCTCTGCTGCGCTCGATCCGCGGCCGCCGCTATACGGTCGCGACCGACAACAGCCCGACCTTCCGGCTGGAGCGCTACACCTATACGGCCGATCTGGAACGGGTGTCCGGCACCCGCATCATGCAACGGGGCCAGCGCGCGCGGGTCGAATATTACGATCTTTCGACCGGCGAGCCGCCCGCGGACGTCGTCGTCCCGGATCGCCCGCCGAGCCCGACCCAGGCACCCCGGCCCACCGCGGGATAGGCGATTTTCGTCCAGGACGGCGGAAGCGTCTTTTTCTTTCAGTGGGATAGTTGATCCGCTAACATGGCCGGCGTCCGGAAGGAGCCTGCGATGCGCAAAGCCGTCCTGATCGCCGCCACGCTCTTCCTTCCCGCTTTCGCTCAGGAGCCGTTGCCGCCGTCGGGCGAAGGGCAGAATGTGACCGTCACGGGCATCCGCATTCAGGATTATCGCGACCGGCTGGCGGCCTGCCTCGCCCGCAACTGCCCGGTGAACGAGGATGCCGATGCGACGCTGGCTCTGGCCGAGGCGCTGTTCCTGAACGGCGCCTATCCCGAAGCCCGCACCGCCGTTGCCGCCTCGCTCCGCCGCAACCGCCGCCGTGCGGCGGATTTTCCGGTCCCCGTCTCCGATCTCTATCGGGCGCACAGCCGCCTCTCCCGCCATATCGGCGACGACGCGGTCGGCATCCAGTCGGCCCACGGCATCCTCAACGCGTTGCAGGCGGGGATATCGACGCCCGATCACCGCCATTTCACGGCCCGGCTCGAACTGGCCGAGATCAACATGCTGATGGGCCGCTATACCGCCGCGCGGCGCGCGCTGAACGAGCTGATCCGGGAGGCGGAGCGGGCCGGCCGCCACGACGTGGCCGCCATCGCCTGGCTTCGGGACCGCTGGTACAATTATATGAATTTCCGCCATGGCGACGCGAAGGGCGAGCTGATCCGCGCCGCCCGCGACACCGATCCAGCGCGGCGCATCCATGCGATCGGCGCCCGTATCCTGCTCGCCCGCATCTATCGCGCCGAGGGAAACCAGGCGCGGGCCGATACTCTGTTCGCCGAGGTCGGCCGCGCGGGCGCGAGCGCCCGCCGGCGTCTGCTCCACGCGCCGCCCTATCTGCTCGGCCAGCAGGCGCCGCTCCTGCCCGATGAGACCAGGACCGACGAGGCCATCTTGTTCGGCAACACGCTGGGACGCCCGACCGCGGATTATCGCAACCGCTGGATCGATGTGGGCTTCTGGGTGATGCCCGACGGCCGCGTGGCCGGGCTGGAAATCGTCCGTCGGGGCGCCGGCGCGGAATGGGCCGATCCGCTGATGGCTTCGATCCGGCGCCGCCTCTATTCGGCCGGCCCGGAGGCGAGCTACCGGCTGGAGCGCTACACGATGACCGGGACGATCGAGGTTGACGGCGGCTCCCGCATCAGGCGGCAATCGCCATGGGCCCGGGCCGAATATCTGGATCTCACCATTTACGACGAGCCACCGCCGCCCGGCACGCCGCCTGCGCCGGAGCCGGAGCCGACGGCGGGCTGATCCCGGGAACCCGATCGGTTGAAGGTGGAAGCGATTCGCGCTTACGCCGGAAGCGTGAATCAGGCTCTCTTAGAGCTTCCGCCGGATCACCAGGTTCCGGATCTCCGTCATGTCCTCCATCGCGAAGCGCACGCCTTCGCGGCCGAGGCCGCTGTCCTTGACCCCGCCATAGGGCATGTTGTCGACGCGGTAGCTGGGCACGTCGTTGATCACCACGCCGCCCACGTCGAGCCGATCCCAGGCGTCGAACATCTGGAAGAGATCGCGTGTGAACACGCCGGCCTGAAGCCCGAATTTCGAATCGTTCACGATCTCAAGAGCGTAATTGAAGTCATTGAACTTGATCAGGAAAGCGACCGGCCCGAACGCCTCCTCGCGGTTCAGCTTGGTGTCGAAATCGACATCCTCCAGCAAGGTCGCCTGGAGCATCGCGCCTTCGCGCTTGCCGCCGCACAGCAGTCTTGCACCCGTCGCCACCGCCTCCTGGATCCAGCCGTCGAGCCGCTTCGCCTCGCCCTCCGAGATCATCGGGCCGATGAAGACGTTGCGGTCCTTCGGGTCGCCGGCGACGAGCGTCTTCGTCTTCGCGACCAGCATGTCGCGGAACGCGTCATAGACCTCGGCATGGATCAGGATGCGCTGCACGCCGATGCAGGACTGGCCGGACTGGTAGAAGGCGCCGAAAATGGTCCGCTCCATCGCGTCCTGGAGGTCGGCGTCCCGGTCGACGATCACCGCGGCATTGCCGCCGAGCTCCAGCACGACCTTCTTCTTGCCGGCGCGCGCCTTGAGGTCCCAGCCGACGCCCGGCGAACCGGTGAAGCTCAGCAATTTCAGCCGTTCGTCGGTGGTGAACAGGTCCGCGCCCTCGCGGTGGGCGGGCAGGATGGAGAAGGCGCCCTTGGGCAGATCGGTCTCGGCCAGCACCTCGCCCATGATGATCGCCCCCAAAGGCGTCCGGCTCGCCGGCTTCATCACGAACGGGCAGCCCACGGCGAGCGCCGGCGCGATCTTGTGGGCCGCGAGATTCAACGGGAAGTTGAACGGCGAGACGAAGCTGCACGGTCCGATCGGCACCCGCTTCCAGATGCCCTGATAGCCCTTTGCGCGCGGCGAGATGTCGAGCGGCTGCACCTCGCCGGTCATCCGCACCGACTCCTCGGCGGCGATGCGGAAGGTGTCGATCAGCCGGGTCGCCTCCCCTTCCGCATCCTTGATCGGCTTTCCCGCCTCGACGCAGAGCGCATAAGCGAGCTCGTCGAAGCGCGCCTTGAAGCGGTCGACGCAATGCTGGAGCACGGCCTGGCGCTGATAGGCGGGCAGCCGCGCCATCGGCTCCGCCGCCTCGACCGCGCCCTGGATGCCGGCGTCGATCGTCGCCGCGTCCGCCTGCGCGACCCGGAACGCGACCTCGCCGGTGAACTTGTCGGTCACCTCGAGGTCGGCGTTCGGCTGCTGCGCCTCATTGTTGAGGTAGAGCGGGTAGACGTCCTTCAGCTTCACCATCTTCGCCTCGCTATTGGGACACGTACTTTTTCGCGAAAAAGTACGTGCCCCCTTCAAAGCTTCCTGTCAGAGCTTCGCGCTCAGTTCCTTGATGTCCTTGTTCAGGATCTGGTCGTTCTCGGAATAATCGACCGGGCAGTCGATCAGGTGGACGCCCGGCGTCTCGAGGCAGTGCTTCAATATCTCCGGCAGGTCCGCCGCGCTTCCGACGCGATGGCCGTGCGCCCCGTAGCTTTCCGCATATTTGACGAAGTCCGGATTGCCGTAGGTCAGGCCGAAATCCTTGAAGCCCATATTGGCCTGCTTCCAGCGGATCATGCCGTACGCGTCGTCGCGCAGGATCAGCACGGTGATGTCGAGGCCGAGGCGGACCGCGGTCTCCATCTCCTGGCTGTTCATCATGAAGCCGCCGTCGCCGCAGATCGCCATCACCTTGCGGTCCGGATGGACCATCTTGGAGGCCATCGCGCTGGGCAGGCCGGCGCCCATCGTCGCCAGCGCATTGTCGAGCAGCACCGTATTGGGCGCCCGCGCGGCATAGTTGCGCGCGAACCAGATCTTGTAGACGCCATTGTCGAGGCAGATGATGCCGTCCGCCGGCATCGCCTCGCGGATCCGCTCGACCAGGCAGGGCGGGAAGATCGGGAAGCGGTCGTCGCCGCAGAGCGTCCGGGTATGCTCCACCTCGGCGCGGCGGGCCGCCAGCATCGCCTCGAAATTCCAGGTCGCCGATGGGACGACATCCTCCTTCATCTGCCAGATCGCATTGGCGATATCGCCGATCACCTCGATCTGCGGGAAATAGACCGGGTCGACCGAGGCGGTGTTCGTCGAGACGTGAATCACCTCGGTGCCCCCGCGCTGCATGAAGAAGGGCGGCTTCTCGATCACGTCGTGGCCGATGTTGACGATCACGTCCGCAGCCTCGATCGCCTTGTGCACGAAATCGCCGGCGGAGAGCGCCGCGCAGCCCAGGAATTTCGGGTGCGCCTCGTCGATCACGCCCTTGCCCAATTGGGTGGTGACGAAGGGGATGCCGGTCTTCTCGATGAACTGGAGCAGCATGCGGCTGGTCATCTTGCGGTTGGCGCCCGCGCCGATGACGAGGATCGGGGAGCGCGCGCATTCCAGCTTGTTGACCGCGGCGCGCACCGCTTTCTCGTCCGCCAGGGGCCGGCGCACGAGGCTGCGCTTCAGCGGCGTCGATTCGGTCTTTTCCTCGGCGATATCCTCCGGGAATTCGATATGGGACGCCCCCGGCTTCTCCTCCTCGGCGAGACGGAAGGCCTCCCGAACCCTGCTCGGAATATTGTCGGCGCTGGCCAGCTGGTGCGTGAATTTGGTGATCGGGCCCATCATGTCGACGACGTCGAGTATCTGGAATCGGCCCTGTTTCGACTTCTTGATCGGCTTCTGGCCGGTGATCATCAGGATCGGCATGCCGCCGAGCTGGGCGTAGGCCGCGGCGGTGACGAAGTTGGTCGCGCCGGGCCCCAAGGTCGCGACGCAGACGCCGGTCTTGCCGGTATGTCGCCCGTAAGTCGCGGCCATGAAGCCGGCGCCCTGCTCATGGCGGGTGAGGATCAGCTTGATCTTGGTCGAGCGCGAGAGGCTGTCCAGAAAATCCAGATTCTCTTCGCCGGGCACGCCGAAAACATATTCGACGCCTTCCTCTTCAAGGCACTGGATGAACAGGTCCGAGGCTTTGGTCATGTCGCGCGCGCTCCGATCGCTTGGGCTGGACGCCGGATGGTGGTGCGAGGGCGGCCGGATGGCCCCTCGCTGCCGCCGAAAAACTAGCTCTACCGGGCTTTGTTTCGGCTGTCACCAATGCCTTGCGAGGCGTCTTTGCGGCTTGCATGGATAAGTCCGGTGGACCATAGTCGACCCTACTTCTTTGGCCGGAAACAGGGCGGCATGGAGGACGACTTGGGGGGCAGCCGCAAACTTGCGATCGGTCTGGGGGCGTTCGGCGCGTTCGCGCTCGTGGCCCTGATTCTGCTGCTCAAGCCCGTCGACGCGCAGGCCGTGCAGGCCAGCGGATCCGTCGCGCCGGGCAATTATGTGGGCGTCGCCACCTGCGGCGGCACCACCTGCCACGGCCGCAGCCAGGGCGACGGTCCCCGCGTCCGCCAGGACGAGATCATGCTCTGGCAGGATCCCTCGACCGCCGCCGGCGCGCACAGCCGGGCCTATGCGGTCCTGCGCGAGCCCCGCTCCCGCGCCATCGCCGAGCGGCTCGGCATCGGCGAGGCGACCGGCGCCCCGATGTGCCTCGGCTGCCATGCCACGCCCGCCGGCCCGCGCGGCGTCCGCTTCCAGACCACCGACGGCGTCGGCTGCGAATCCTGCCACGGCCCGGCCTCGGGCTGGCTGACCAGCCATTATTCGGTGGGCGGCACCCATGCGGCCAACGTCCGCAACGGCCTCGTCCCGCTCGACAACGCCCAGGCGCGCGCCGATCGCTGCCTCGACTGCCATTTCGGCTCGGCCCGCGACGGCCAGTTCGTCACCCACCGGATCATGGCCGCCGGCCACCCGCGGATCAGCTTCGAGCTCGATCTCTTCACCACGCTGCAGGCGCATTATACGATCGACGCCGACTATCGCGACCGCGGCAAGAATGTGCCGACCGGCACCCAGGTCTGGGCGACCGGCCAGGCGATGGCGCTGGAGCGTTCGCTCACCCTCTTCGTCTCGCCGCAGCGGGGCACCGAGGGCATCTTTCCAGAATTCTACTTCTTCGACTGCCATAGCTGCCACCGGCAGATTTCGGACGACCCCCGCTACCGCCCCGGCGCGGTCGCCAATCCGGGCCGCCCGATCCCGTCCGGCATGCCGCCTTACAATGACGAGAACATGATCATGCTCTCGGCGGCGGCGCGGGTGGTCTCGCCGGGCCTCGCCGCCCAGTTCGACCGCGACAGCCGCGCCTTCCACCAGGCGATGGGCAGCGGCCGGCCGGCGGCGGTCGCCGCGGCGAACCGGCTGCGGGCGACGCTCAGGCAGCTCGCCAACGCCTTCTCCGGCGCCGACATGGGCCGCAACACGACCTTCGCGATCATCGACACGATCACCAGCCAGGCGATCCGCGACCGCTTCACCGATTATGCCGGCTCGGTGCAGGCGGTGATGGCGACGGACACCCTGCTCTCCGCTTTGGTCAGCGGCGGCCATGTCCCGCTCAACACGGCCAATGCGATCCGCGTCGACATCAACGGCGCCTACCGCGCCGTGCACGATCCCAACGCCTATGATCCGGGGGGATTCCGGGCGAGCCTCGGCCGCGCCGCGGCCGCCATCAGACGGTTGAGATAAGAGTATCATGACGCGTACGGCTGCTTCCACGATCGTCATCGCTTCGCTGATCCTGTCGTCCTGCGGCGGTGGCGGCGGCAGCTCCGCCGGGCCCGCGCCCGGGCCGACCCCGCCCACGGCGACCCGCCTGTTCAACGATCCGGCGCAGCTCTCCCTGACCACGGCCGAGGTGCAGCAGGTCATCGCCCAGGCGGTCGCAGAGGCCCAGGCGCGCGCGACGCCGGCCACGATCGTCGTCGTCGACCGGGTCGGCAACGTGCTCGCCGCCTTCCGCATGAACGGCGCCAATGACGGGCTTGCCGTCCCCGCCTCGATCAGCGGCATCAACCACGATCTCCAGGGGGTCAGCGTCCCCGGCGGCGCCGTCGCCGGCGCCATCTCCAAGGCGGTCACCGGCGCCTATCTCTCCTCCTCGGGCAACGCCTTCTCGACCCGCACCGCCTCGATGATCGTGCAGGAGCATTTCCCGCCCTCCGCCGCGGCCCGCGGCCTCGAGAGCGGCCCGCTGTTCGGCGTGCAGTTCAGCCAATTGCCCTGCTCCGATCTCTCCTCGCGCTTCGGCGCGCCCGGCCCGGCCGCGCTGATCGGGCCGAAGCGCTCCCCGCTCGGCCTCTCCGCCGATCCGGGCGGCTTCCCGCTCTACAAGAACGGCGTCGTCGTCGGCGGCGTCGGGGTGATGGCCGACGGCGTCTACGGCGCCGACACCGAAATCCAGGACGTCGACACCGATGCCGAGGAGGCGATCGCCCTCGCCGCCACCCAGAATTTCGCCGCCGCCGCCACGATCCAGGCCGACCGGATCTCGGTCGACGGCACCACGCTCCGCTATTCCGACACTCTGGTCTCGGACCTGCGCGGCGGCGCCACCCCTGCCTTCGCCTCGCTGGTCCCGGGCGTCGGCAATCTGATCGCGGTCAACGGCTATACGGCCGCGGCGGTGACCGCCGGCACGCCCTACGGCAGCGAGGCCTCGGGCATCCGCCTCGCCACCACCGCGGAATTCGGCAATCCGGACGCCTATATCCTGACCAACGGTGCCGGCGCGAACCGCTATCCGGCGATCGCCGGCACGACGCCCGCCGGCACCGCGCTCAGCGCCGCCGAGGTTCGCGCCCTGCTCGAGGAGGCGTTCAAGATCATGGCCGCCGCGCGCGCCCAGATCCGCCAGCCGCTCGACAGCCGCGCCCAGGTGACGATCTCCGTGGTCGATACCGAGGGCCGCATCCTCGGCGTCGTTCGCTCGCCCGATGCCCCCATCTTCGGCACGGACGTGTCGCTGCAGAAGGCGCGCACCGCGGTCTTCTTCTCCTCGGCCACGGCGGGCGCGGAGCTCAGCGCCAACAATGCGACGGATCCGGTCGTGCGCGCCGATATCCGCAATTACGTCTCGGCGGCGCGGACCTTCTTCAACGATCCCAATGCGCTGACCGGGCAGTTCGCCTTTTCGGACCGTGCCAACGGCAATGTCTCTCGCCCCTATTTCCCGGACGGCGAACTCGGCCGGCCGCCCGGCGCCTTTTCGCGCCCGATCCTGGAGTTCAATCCCTTCTCCACTGGTCTGCAATCGGCCTTGATCCTGGAGAATGTGCTGACCCATGTCGGCTTCATCCTGGGCGCCAATCCGGACACGCCGCAGCAATGCACCCAGAATCCGAATCCGGCCCGGCTCGCCAACGGCATCCAGATCTTCCCGGGCTCAGTGCCCGTCTATCGCGGCAACACCCTGGTCGGCGGCGTCGGCGTCTCTGGCGACGGCATCGACCAGGACGATATGATCAGCTTCCTCGGCACGCATAATGCCGGCACCCGCGTCGGCGGGATCGGCAATGCGCCGAACGCGATCCGCGCCGACCGGATCGAGGTCCCGGTCGCGGGTGCATCCACCGGTGTGGTGCGCCTGCGCTACGTCAATTGCCCGTTCAATCCCTTCATCGGGACGAATGAGCAGAATGTCTGCCAGGGAAAATGACGGTCGCGGCGGCTCTCCTCTCGCTGATGGCCTCGGCCGGCGCGCCCGCGGCGGCGCCGGTGCCGGCCCTCATGAGTCATCCCGGACTTGATCCGGGACCCATGAACACCGTCCCGGGAACAGTGTCCTCGTCCGTGTTCATGGGTCCCGGCTTACGCCGGGATGACTCATTGCTCTCCGTTCCCGGCTCCATGCTGCTCGCCTCGCTGCAGGACGCCCCGCCCGTCGAGGCACCGGCCTTCGGCGGCCAGCCGGTCACCAATCAGCCGCTCCCGGCGGAGGAGCCGCGCGAGCAACCCACGCCACCGAGCCAGGAGAACCAGCTCGACGGCCGCCGCCGCCCGGACATCCGCACCCAGCTGCCCGATCCGGTCGATCAATATAATCCCGGCGCGATCCGCCAGCCGGCGCCCGAGGCCTTTCCGGCCGAGCATGTCGCGATTCCGGACCGTTGGCGGCTGGTCGACACGCTCGGCCTGGTGCGGCAGCGCTGGTACGATCCCTACAACCAGAACGTGCTCAAGGGCGACCGGCCGATCTGCATCCCCACGGAGGAGGAGCAGGCGCGCCGGCGCGAGGCCGGCATCGCCCGCTGCGCCACGCCGCGTTTCCTTGGCCTCGAGGGCAATGACTGGTTCTTCGTCGGCAATCTGATCTCGGACACGGTGATCGAGCCGCGGAGCTTTCCGATCCCGGTCGGCGTGCAGACGACCGACCGGCCCGACAGCAACGACGTGTTCGGCGACAATCGCAGCCTGGTCCTGTCGCAGACCTTCATCGCCAGCGTCGCCCTCATCAAGGGCAACACGGCCTTCCGGCCGCCGGACATCGAATATCGTCTGACTTTGGCCCTGAACGTCAATTATGTCGACGTCGGCGAGCGGCGCATCCTGTTCGTCGAGCCGTCGGAGGGCACGGACCGCTTCGATTATGCGCTCGGCGTGCAGGAAGCCTTTATCGACTATCATATCCGGAACACCTCGTTCCGCTACGATTTCGACTCCGTCCGCGTCGGCATCCAGCCGTTCAACTTCGATTTCCGCGGTTTCCTGTTCCAGGATTCCCAGCTGGGCGTTCGCCTGTTCGGCAATCGCGACAACAACCGCTTCCAGTATAATCTGATGGCGATCTGGCGGCTGGAGAAGGACACCAATTCCGGCCTCAACAACATCCTGCAGTCGCCGCGCGACGACTGGATCCTGAGCGCCAACGTCTTTCGCCAGGATTTCCCGTTCGTCGGCCTGACCAGCCAGGCGAGCATCACCTGGAACATCAACCGCGAGCGCGGCGAGCTGAAGATCGACGATAACGGCTTCCCGGTCCGTCCGGCGCTGATCGGCGATCTGCGCGCGCGCAGCTACGACGCCTTCTATCTGGGCTATTCCACGGACGGCCATATCGGCCGCTTCAACTGGACGAGCAGCTTCTACTTCCTGTTCGGCCAGGATCGGAACAACGTCTTCACCCAGCGGCCGGCGAAGCTCCGGTCCTTCTTCTTCGCGGCCGAACCGAGCTACGATTTCAACTGGATCCGCCTGCGCGGCGCCATGCTCTTCTCGAGCGGCGACGCCAACCCCTATGACGATACCGAGCGCGGCTTCGACAACATCTTCGAGAATCCGATCTTCGCGGGCGCCGACACCAGCTACTGGATCCGCCAGACCATCCCCTTCGCCGGCGGCGGCCGCGCGGTGGCGCTCGACCAGCGCAACGGCATCCTGAACAACCTCCGTTCGTCGAAGGAGCAGGGCCAGTCGAACTTCGTCAATCCGGGCACGATGCTGCTCGGCGTCGGCGCCGATTTCGACATCAGCCAGGAATTCCGCATCTCCGGCAACGTCAACCACCTCTGGTTCCACCAGACCGAGGTGCTGCAGGCGCTGCGCGTCCAGGGCACGATCCGGCGCGACATCGGCTGGGATATCTCGGCGGCGGCGATCTACCGGCCGCGTGCGACGCAGAATCTCGTCTTCCGCCTGTCGGGCGCGATCCTGCAGGCCGGCACGGGCTTCCGCGACCTTTTCCTGAACAATGATCGGGACCGGCAATATTACTCCGTCCTGTTCAATGCGATCCTGAGTTACTGAGGGGCTGATGGGGCTGGCGAAATTCGGACGTGCGGCGATCGTGGGGGCGGCCATCCTGGCCGCGTCCGTCTTCGGCGTATCCCGGCTCGGCGCGGCCGAGGGCGAGAAGGCGGTCGTGCGCGACTACAGCCTGGTCCGCGCCGCGCCCGCGCCCCGCACCCAGGAATGGTCCGACGCCGAGGCGAAAAGCGCCGGCTGCCAATCCTGCCACACCGACAGCGACGCCCATACCATGCACCGCTCGCCGGCGGTGGTGCTGGGCTGCACCGATTGCCATGGCGGCAATCCGCGCATCACCCGGCCTGAGGGCGCGCAGCAGAACACGCCGACCTTCTTCGCCGCGCAGAGCCGCGCCCACGTTTTGCCGCGTTATCCGAACAGCTGGCATTTCCCGTCGAGCGCCAATCCCACCCGCACCTATGCGCTGATGAACCGCGAGGCGCCGGAATTCGTGCGCTTCATGAATCCCAGCGACTATCGCGTGGTCCGCGACAGCTGCGGCGCCTGCCATATCGAGGTGATCGAGGCGGCCGAACGCTCGCTCATGTCCACGGGCGCGATGCTCTGGGGCGGCGCGGCCTATAATAACGGCATTCTGCCCTTCAAGAACTACATCAACGGCGAGGCCTATACGCGCGGCGGCGAGGCGGCGTTGATCACCTCGCCCCTCGGCGAGGGCGGCATGACCCCGCAGCAGCGCGCCCGCGGCGTGCTCGCGGCGCTCTATCCGCTGCCGACCTGGCACGTCATCCCGCCGGGCGACGTCTTCCGCGTGTTCGAGCGCGGCGGCCGCAATATCGGCACGCAGTTCCCGGAGATCGGCCTGCCCAATATCGGCGGCATCATCCAGCGTCTGGAAGAGCCCGGCCGGCCGGACCTGCGCCAGTCGAACCGCGGCCCCGGCACCGGGATCCGCGTCGCCATTCCGGTGCTGAACATCCACAAGACCCGCCTCAACGATCCCTTCATGTGGTTCATGGGGACGAACGACCAGCAGGGCGACTATCGTCATTCGGGCTGCGCCGGCTGCCACGTCGTCTATGCGAACGACCGCGAGCCGCGCCACTCGATGACCTATGCCCAATATGGCCGCGACGGCCAGACGGCGACGGTCGATCCGATGATCGCCAGCCTTCGCCAGGGCCAGCACCGCGTCGGCGCGGGCCCGGAAGCAGAGCATCTGCCCGACGGCGGCGCGCGGCGCAGCGCGCACGGCGCGGCGGCGAGCCACGAGCCCGGCGCCGCGGCCCAGGCCGATCATGGCGCGACTGACACCAGCCACGCTCCGGCGGACGCGAACCATGCCTCGGTCGGCGAAAGCGGCCACCCGATCCGCCACGTCTTCACGCGGGCGATCCCGACGTCCCAGTGCATGACCTGCCACATGCACCAGCCGAACATCTTCCTGAACACCTATCTCGGCTACACGATGTGGGACTATGAGTCAGACGCCGACCTGATGTGGCCGGGGCCGGAGAACCGCCTCCCCGCGCGCAATGCGGCCGAGGAACGGCTCTTCCGCAACCAGCTCTATCCGACTGCCGAAGAGGTTGTGAACATCCTCAACCGTAACCCGGAGGCTGCCGCGCCGCGCGGCCTGTGGGGCGATCCGGAGTTCCTGCGCGAGATTTACGACCGCGTGAACCCGCTCGCGCGCACCACCCAGTTCGCCGACTATCACGGCCACGGCTGGAACTTCCGCGGCATCTTCCGCCGCGACCGCGAAGGCAATCTGCTCGACGCGCAGGGCAACATCATCCCGCAGGGCGATCCGGAAACCTTCCGCCGCCAGAGCGAGGCCCCCTTCGTCCCCGCCGGCGTCAACCCCGGCCGCTCCGTCCATATGATGGACATCCATGCCGAAATGGGCCTGCAATGCGCGGACTGCCATTTCGCGCAGGATGCGCACGGCAACGGCTTCATCTACGGCGAGGTCGCCAACGCGATCGAGATCGGCTGCCGCGACTGCCACGGCACCGCGCGTCAGCTCGCCAATCTGCGCACTTCCGGCCCGGCCGCGCCGACGCACGGCACCAATCTCGAGATCATCCGCAACGAGGACGGTCGCCGCCGCTTCGAGTGGATGGACTGCGAACTGGCCCGCGAGGAGGTGCCGAACCTCCAGTGCGCAACCCCGAACCGCCGCGTCCTCGTCCAGCGCTCGATCGTCGATCCGAGCCTCTCCTGGGCGGTGCAGCAGGTCGCCGACGCGATGGATCCGACGCTACCGCCCTGCGGCCAGCCCGGTTCCCGCCAGCCCGGTCCCTGCTTCAACATGACGGCGGCGCGCGCCAAGCTCGTCTCGCGCACCGGCGCGGAGACCGGCCGCTACATGTTCGGCCCCGGCGTCCCGGACAGCGAGCTCGCCCATCCGACCGAGGAAATGGCCTGCTTCACCTGCCACCTCAGCTGGACGACGAGCTGCGGCGGCTGCCACCTGCCGATCGAGGCGAACTTCCGCACCAACGTCCACCGCTACGAGGGCGAGGAGACCCGCAATTTCGCGACCTACAATCCGCAGGTCGCGCGCGAGGACATGTTCCAGCTCGGCCGCCACCAGACCAGCAAGGGCAACATCATCGCCCCGATCCGGTCGACCTCGGCGCTGGTCCTTTCCTCGACGAACATCAATCGAGAGCGGATCTACATCCAGCAGCCGCCGGTCTCCGCCGCCGGCTTCTCGAGCCAGGCCTTCGCGCCGCACTTCCCGCACACCGTCCGCACCACCGAGACGAAGGTCTGCACGGACTGCCATGTGAGCCGGAACAACGACAACAATGCGATCATGGCGCAATTGCTGCTGCACGGGACGAATTTCGTGAATTTCGTCGGCATGCACAGCTGGATCGGGCTGGACAGCGGCTTCGAGGCGGTGCGCGTCACCGAGTGGGACGAGCCGCAGGCCGTGATCGGCTCCTACCTGCAGCGCTTCGCCTATCCGGATTATTACCGGATGCATATCGACCGGAACCGGCGCGAGCTGGTCAACTGGACGCGCGGCGAGACTTTCGACCGCAACCTCTCCGGCGAGACCCGCGCGCTCGAGCAATTCTACAACATCGTCCAGGGCACGCCCGACCGGGTCGGCTGCCTGCAGAATCGCGGCGAATATATGTTCGTGGCGCAGGGTAGCGGCGGCTTCCGGGTCTACGACATCGCCTCCATCGCCAATAAGGGCTTCTCCGAGCGGATCATCACCGCGCCGGTCTCGCCGATCGGCCAGGACACCCATGTCGCGACCCGCAACGCGACCTGCATGGCGCTGCCGACCAACCAGCCGATCGCGCCGAACCGCAACGAGGCGATGGCGAACACGCCCCGCGTGCAGCCGGACGGCTCCACCATCTCGCTGCTCGAGGAGAATCAGGAGCAGCGCTTTCACCCGATCTACAATTATGCGGTGATCACCGACGCCGAAGAGGGCCTGATTCTCGTCAATGTTGACACCCTCGCCGACGGCGAAGCCCGCAACAATCACCTTCGCCGGACCAATTTCGCGAACGGCGCCAATGCCTGGAACGAGAATGGCGTGCTGACCGGCGCGCGGCACATCACCCTGGCCGGCTATTACGCCTATATCACCACCAATGCGGGCCTGGTCGTGCTCGACCTCAACAACCCGCTGAGCCCGCGCGTGACCGCGCAGGTGCCACTCAACGACGCCCGCGCGACCGCCATCCAGTTCCGCTACCTCTGGGTCACCGACGCGGAAGGCCTGAAGCTGTTCGACGTCACCCGGATGGACCAGCCCATGGCGGTGCCGGCCGCGACCGTTCCCTTCGCCGACGCGCGCCGGGTCTATCTCGCCCGCACTTATGCCTATGTCGCCGCGGGCGCCGACGGCCTCGTCATCGTCAACATCACCCGGCCGGAGCAGCCGCAGATCCACTGGCGGCCGGATGCGGCCTTCTGGCTCGGCCACACGCCGGATACGCAGGACGTGACCGTCGCCTCCACCAACGCCTCGCTCTTCGCCTATGTCGCCGACGGGCGGAACGGGATGAAGGTGCTGCAGCTGTTCAGCCCGGAATCGAACCCGAACTTCTACGGCTTCTCGCCGCGGCCGACACCCGAGCTGATCGCCTGGGCCCGGACGCCGAGCCGCGCCTTCTCGGTCGCCAAGGGCCTCGACCGCGACCGCGCCGTCGACGAGACCGGCGGCCAGATCGCGATCTTCGGCCGACTGGGGTCCCGTCCCTTCAACCGCAGCGAAATGGAACGGCTCTACCTGAACCGTTCGGGCCGCCCCTATTCGGTGACCGACACCGGCACCATGCAGGACTGGGTCGGGACGGGCGGCACCATCGCGGCGCGCTAGCCACAACATCCAGCCTTCGATGAATAACGAGGATCGGGAGAAAAGGAGGGGCGCGCCCTCCCCTACCCCGCCGAGCGCTCCTTGTTGAGCATCCGGATCAGGCCCTGGCGCTTGGGGCTGAAGCGGGCGAGCACCTCATGGTCCTCGACCGTGTCGAAATGGGTGATCAGGCCCTCGCCGTTCCAGTAATGAAGCGCGAAATAGGGACGGTCGGCGACGATCATCGGCCGGTTGTCGGGATGCTCGGGGTCCATCGCCTCGAGGTCGAGCGCGACCTGCGGCGCGGTCGAGGGGCAGACGGCGAGCGCGGTGCCGGCCCAGCGGGTGACGATCGGGCGGTGGAGATGCCCGGTCACCATCGCGACGATATTGGGGTGCGCCTCCACGATCGCGCGCAATTTCAGCACCCAGCGCGCCTCCGGATTCTCGGTCATCCAGCTGAGCCCGGTGGCGATGGGCGGGTGATGGAGGACGAGCAGGGTCGGCCGTCCCGGCGCCTCGGCCAACCGCGCCTTCAGCCAGTCCGCGCGAACCTCGTCGAAGCCGCCGCCGTGCCGGCCGATTTCCAGCGTGTCGAGAACAAGGATGCGGACCGGCAGGTCGTCGACCGCATATTGGATATAGCCGCCCACGTCCGGCGTGTCGGGAAAGACCTCGCGGAAGATGGCGCGATTGTCGTGATTGCCCATGGCCGGGCAGACGCGAAAGGGCAGCCCGGCGATCGCCTCCCTGAACCTTTCATAGGATTCCCGGTCGTCGCCATTGTCGGCGATGTCGCCGGTGACCAGCAGCAGATCCGGCAGCGGCGTCATCGCGGCGAGCGCGCGCAACGTCTGATCGAGCCGCTGACGATTATACTCGTCGGGATTGCCCGGATCGAAGCCCAGGTGGATGTCGGTGATCTGGGCGACGAGCATTAGGGCCTTCGGGCGCCCGGTGCCGGGTTGGCGACGGTCGACTCCCAGGGCCGGCCGCGCACGCGGTCGCGCAGGCCCTGCGTCGGTACGCCCTGCGCCCGGGTCCCGGCCGTCTGGCCCTGCGGAATGTGGTAATCGTGGCACATCGCGCAGGTCGAGGGCACGGGCAGGCTCGTCCGCTCGCCGCCATGACAGGCCTGGCAGCTCGCCAGATTGGGCAGCAGCACGTCGCTCGAACTGCTCGAGCGGTTGGCGGTGTGGCAGCTCAGGCAGCCCGCCGAGCCTTCGAGCCGGCGCTCGCCCGGCCGCTGCACGATCTGGTGGGCGCGGTGATCGAACCAGCCGTGGAACATGTAGCGGCTGGTGAACTGGACCGGCGCGATCCGGTAGTTGAGCGTTCCCGCCGCCGGCTGGATCACATTATGGCATTCCGAGCAGGTGCCGTTGTCGCCGGTGAAGATCGCCTGGATGGCCCGCTCGCCGCGCGAGGCCGTGTCGGCCTGGGCGCGGGCGAACTGCACCGCGGCGCGGATCTGGTTCACGTCGCCGGGTCGCTGCCGCCCGCCGGGGCTGAGCTCCGGCGGGAATGCCGGGCCGCCGGCCCGATAAAGGCCGCGAATGTCGGCGATCACCTGCTCGGGCGAACCGTGCCGGAGCGTGCGAAGCGTGCCGCCGATCTGGTCGAAGCTCAGGCTGTGGCAGGTGCCGCAATTGCGCGCCATGTCGACATTCTGGAAGCGGGCGCCGTCCGGCGTCGGCGTGTGGCAGGAGGAGCATTCCAGCTGCTGCCCGAGGCCGTTGGCTCGCGCCGCCTGGGCGACGCCGTTGGTGGCGCTGAGGTGCATGTCGTGCGGGAATTTGAGGTTGTTCATCTCCAGCGGCCGCCGGTTGAGCGCCACCCGCTCGAAATGCGGCTGATTGTCGTTCCAGCGGGTCAGCACCAGCGGCTGGAATTCGGGATGCTGCCGCTCGAAGTTCGAGGCGTCGCCGAGCCGCGTCTGCGGCAGCCGCGCATTGAGATCGGTATGGCAGTCCGCGCAGAATTGCTGCGGGGTCGGCACCATGCGTTGCGGGCCTTCATGCTCGGTATGGCATTCGACGCAGCGGCCCGGAGTCTGCCCGAAGGCGGAGCCGATCGATTGCTGGAGCTGCCGGAAGCCGCCGAGCTGCGGCGTCGCCCGCTGCATCAGATCGACCGGCGCATGGTCGTGCACATTGGTGTGGCAGGCCTGGCAGGCCGTATCCTGCACGGGCTCGAACGGCCGGACGTGACAGGCCTGGCAGTTGGACATGAGCGCCCCGTGGGCGCTGGACAGATCGCCCGAGCTCCACAGCGAGTCGGCGTGGAAGCCCATCGCCATCCGGTCGGACTGGTCGCGATTCTGGTAGAAGGAGATGATCGGCCAGACGAGGAAGATGGCCAGCACCAGCAGGGTCATCACCCAGGACATGGTGCGCTTGCCGGGCATCACGCTCTGCAGCGCGAAGCGGCGGGTGTCGAAGCGGTCGTCTTCCGCCTGCGTGTCGGCGCGCTGGATGTCGATCGGCACGTCCTCGCTGCCGATCTCCGGCGGCAGGATGCGCAGCAGGAAGGGGCCGACCTTGACGGCGCCGCCGGTGCCGAGGTCGATCTGGCCGAACTGGGTGACGCTGCCATCGATCTCGACGGTGAGGCCGGCCTCGGCCGACACGCCGATCCGGGACGCCGAGACCTGCTCCAGCGTGGCATGGTGAAGCGCGACCGCCAGATCGTTCAGGCGGATGTCGCAATCGGGGTCGCGGCCGATCTTCAACAGGTCGTCATTGACCTTGGACGTGCGAACGATCTCGCGTCCGTCAGCGCTGCGGGAGATGCTTCGAAGCAGGAACGCCATTCTCTCTACTTCCCCCCTAGCCCCAGTAGAAGAAGACGCTGATGATATGCGCGGTGAGCGCGGCAAGCAGCACGAACGTCATCGGAATGTGCACGAACAGCCACACTTCGAGCAAGGCCCGCCTGCGGATATAGCCGCGCAGCCGCTGCAGGGCCGCCGCCTTCTTTTCCAGCAGCCCGACCACTTGCTCCAGCGCCTGCTCCTCCTTGCCGGAGCTCTCCTCCTGCCGGGCGCGCATCGCCTGCAGCGCGCGCATATTGCCGCATTTGGGATAGGAGCCGGACAGGCGCCGCCAGACGCCGCCGCCGAACGGATCCTCCCCGAGCGAGCCGAGCACGACCGCGCTGTCCTCGTCGCTGAGCGGCTGCGCGGCCTGCTGGATCTGCTTGTCGAGGCTGTTCACCGCCTCGATCATCTGCGGCCCGGTCATCTCCGAGCGGCTGTCCGAAAGGCCCTGCGGCAGCAGGGCGTAGACGGAGATGCCGTAAATGCCCGAGAGGATCACCAGGACCATCAGCACCCAGGCGAGCGTGTGCACGTTCCAGCCGAACTGGAAGCCGGTGTGCAGCGTGCCGATGAAGATCAGGGCGAGCCCGAGATAGACGTGCGCCGAGGTCCAGGCCTTGAGCGACCAGCGCCCGCGCGTCATGGCGCGCTTGCGGATGCCGAGCAGCGACAGCCAGACGATCAACAGCGCGCCGATCGTACCCAGCGTATAGCCGAGCCACGAGCCGCCATTGTGCCGCGGCGAGACGTCCACGATCAGGTAGACGACGGTGAGAAACAGGGAGATGAACGTCGCTATCTTGAACCAGCGATAGCGGCGGTAGCGCAGGAAGCTCTCATGCGCCGTCCCGTCCCCGAACTCGGTCTTGCTCAACCCCCTGCTAGCCACCCTCGATCAGCCCCCCTGCCCCATCCTCGCCACGGTAAGGAACTCTTCCGGCGAAACACGTATCGCGGCACCCGTCGGACAAGCGCGAACGCAAGCCGGCCCGCCCTCGATACCAGAACACATGTCGCATTTGATCGCTTTTTTTGGCGTTTCCGAACTGACCTTGCCGTCCGTCCACTTATGGTCCGGCTCGCCGGGCCCGGGGCCTTTGCCGAAGAACAGCCAGGACAGCAGACCCGGCTTCTTCGGGGGCGGCTTCGCCATGCGAATCACGCCATAGGGGCAATTGCGCTGGCAATTGCCGCAGCCGATGCAGGTGTCGTTGATATAGACCTCGCCGTCCTGCCCGCGGTTGATCGCGTTGGGCGGACAATCGGCCATGCAATGCGGGTGCTCGCAATGCCGGCAGCTCGTCGGCACGTGCAGATGCGCGAAGGTCCGTCCCGCCTCGCGGTTGAGGCGCGAGAGCCCCTCGTGCGAATCGGCGCAGGCGCGCTCGCAATTGTCGCAGCCGACGCAGAGCTTCTCGTCGATCAGCAGCACGTCGGTGGCCTCGCCGATCCCCTCGGAGACCAGGAAACCGGCGACCGAGCTGTACATGTCGACGACACCGCCGAAGCCGTCCTTGCGCGCCTCGATGAAGCTGGTCGTCTGCTGGCGCGCGGCCATTTCCGTCTTCAGTTTCTCGAGCAGGGCGGGCTTGCCGGCGAGCAATTTGCGGAACGCGTCGCCATTGAGCTTGATCACTTCGGACTTGATCGCGGCGCGCACGGTCGCGGTGCGGCGGCCGCCGTCGATCAAGGCCATCTCGCCGACATAGGAACCGGCGGGGAGGTAGCGCAGGAAGACCGGCTTGCCGCCGATCGCCTTCTCCACGGTCATCGACCCTTGGCGGATGATGAAGACGTCATAGCCTTCCTCACCCTCGTTGATCACCGTCTGGCCGGCGCGGATCTCCTGTATCTCGGCGGTCTCGAGCAGATCCTTGAGGTCCTCGGGCGACGCGGCCCCGACGATGCCGAGCAGCATCCGTTCGGTGACGATCCGGGTGATCTCCCGCTTGGCCGCCGAGTTGGTGGCCATCAGCTTCAGCGCGGCGTTGCGCGGGATCTCGATCACGATCGAGCCCGAGGCGGTGCGTACCGAGGCGCCGCGCTTGCGGCCGGAGATCAGGCCGACCTCGCCGACGATCGAGCCCTGCGCGATCGGCACGCCGACGCCCGGCGCGACCTCGACGGTCAGCGTCCCGTCCGCCACCGCGAAGATCGAGGCGCCGGGGTCGTTCTTCTCGAACACGATCTCGCCGGCGCGATAGGCGCGCGGCTCCGAATCGAGCATGAACTCGCGCATCTGCAGCATCGAGAGCTCGTTGAGCACGGTGACGCGGCGGCGGAAGAAGGCGAGCCATTCGGTCACCGTGCGCGAGCCCGGCAGGACCTGGAACTTCTTCTCCAGGATCGGCTCGTCGGCGGGCTTCAGCTCGCTATTGCCGTTGATGAACTCGACCGCGTCATAGCCCTGGTTCATGCAATGCTTGATCAGCGGATAGCCGGCGAGCGCGCCGATCACGTAGATGCCGGGCTTGGTCGTCTCGAATTGCGGCGACAGGGCGGGATAGGAATCCTTGTCGGCGCTGGTGAACTCGACCCCGCATTGCTCGACGAATTTGCGCGGCGGCGAGGAGCCCATGCGGGCGATGATCCGGTCGCACTTGATCTTCTGCTCGCCGTCCCGCGTCTCCATGTAGAGGAAACCGGGAACGACGCGGGCCGGCGTGGTCTCGCAGAGGATGTTGACCCGGCCGCTCTGCCCGGCCTCCATCAGCAGGTCGACATTGGCCTGCTTGGCGCGCGCGAATTCGGCGCTGCGGTTCATGATCGAGACGGTGTTCGCCTGCGCCGGATCGGCGGCGAGGCCGAGCGCATTCTCGATGCCGGCGTCGCCCGAGCCGATCACCATGATATGCTCGTCCACATATTCGCCGGGATCGTCGAGCTGATACTGGATGTGCGGCAGGTCGCCGCCCTCGCAGCGCATCGTGTTGGGATTGCCCTGCGTGCCGATGGCCAGGATCACATATTCGGCGCGGATCTCCTGGACGTTGCCGGCCTTGTCAGGCGCGGCATTGGCGCCGAAGGCCTTGCCGGACACGGCCGGCTTCTGCCAGTTGTTCGCGCCGCCCTTCACCTTCAGGACGAAATTGCCCTTCTCGCCGGTGATCGAGATCACGTCGGCATTGACCAGCGCGTTGACCTTCCGGCCTTCGGTCTGTTCGTCCCAGACGCCGAGGATCTTCTCGCGCTTGCCCGCCTCGAAGTCGAAATCCGAGCGCAGCACGAGCTGGCTCGGGGTCGCCATGACGTGCTTGCCCTTCTGATATTTGTAGATCGTGTCGGAGAGATGGTCCGTCTTTTCCAGCAAGACGTGGGACAGGCCGAGCTCGGCCGCGCGCCCCGCCGCGCTCATTCCGGCCGGGCCCGATCCCACGATCGCGATCTTGTAGACGGCCGACACCCGGACGCAGCTCCCCCGACAGGCGGTTCCGGCCGCGATACAGCCTGCGGCGAAACACGCAAATCTCTCAGAATCGGCAATCTAACAGAGTTGCGCCGAGACGCCAGCACAGACGGGTGCCGGAGACGTGATTTTCGAGCATGGCCGCTGGCTTAGCCGCTGGCGTTGAGACCGGGCGCGATGACGGGAGCGCCGCGCGCCCTTGACGCCGGGCCATTTGCCGCGATGATCCGGGCCGATGTCACAACCAGCCTCTTCCGAACTGCGGCGGCTCCAGCCGGCCACCATCGCCCTCGCCCTGGCCGCTTTGCTCGCGCTCGGGGTGCTCGTCTACACGATCGCTTTCCGCCAGGACGGCGCCGCTGCCGCGCCCACGGAAACGAACAGCGCCGCGGCCAATGGCATGGCCGCGACCGGCCAGGCGGCGAGCGTCGAGGAGATGATCGCGGGCCTCGTCGAGCGCGTCCGGCGCGATCCCGACGATCATGAAGGCTGGTTCCGCCTCGGCATGGCCTATCGAGTCATGGACAATTTCCCGCAGGCGACCCAGGCCTTCCGCCGGGCGATGGAGCTGCAGCCGCGCAATGCGGACTATGTGGGCTATCTCGGCGAGGCGCTGCTGATCCAGGGCACGCGCGCCAACCAGCCGCCGCCGCCCGAGTCCGCGACTTTGTTCCGGCGCGCGCTGGAGCTGCAGCCCGGCCACCCGCAGGCGCGCTTCTATCTGGCGACGATCCGCGACGTGCAGGGCGATCATCGCGGCGCGATCGACGATCTGATCGCCTTGCTGCGCGATGCGCCGCCGGGCGCGGAATGGGCCGGACAGGTGCGCAACGCGGTGCAGGCGATCGCCCAGACCAACAATATCGACATTGCCGGGCGGTTGCCGGCGGAGCCCGTGGGCACCGCCGCCGCCGCCGCGCCGCCGGCCGCGCCCGCCCCGTCTGCGGCGACCGCCGGCATTCCGGGCCCGACTCCCGAGCAGATGCGCGCGGCGAGCGGGATGACCCCGACCCAGCAGAACGCGATGGGCCGGGACATGGTGGAGCGGCTGGGCGCGCGCCTGCGGCAGAATCCGCGCGACGCGGACCGCTGGATGATGATGATGCGCTCGCGCATGGTGCTCAACGAGCCCCAGCTCGCCGCCCAGGCGCTGCGCGACAGCCTCGCCGCCTTCAACGGCGACACCGCCACCCAGAACCGGCTCCGCCAGGCGGCGCGCGAGCTTGGCGTGCCGGGCAGCTGATATGTCCGTGCGGGCTGGCACCAGATGAAAAGGGGCGGCCCGACAGCCGCCCCTTCCCTTTTCAGCCGGCCGCGGCGATCAGGACACCCTGACCGCCTCCACGCGCCGGTTCTGCGGGCTGGTGCGGCTGGTGCCGGCGAGCGGGCGGTCCGGCCCGTAGCCGCGCACCTCGATCCGGCTGCGGGGCACGCCCATCGCGACCAGATAATTGGCCACGCTCTGGGCGCGGCGCTGCGACAGGGCGACGTTGCTCGCGCGGCTGCCGACGGCGTCGGTATGGCCTTCGATCCGGAAGCGCATGTTCGCCAGTTGCGGCATCATCAGCGCCTGGCCGAAGCTGCGCGCCTGCGCGGCGCCGGCCGGGGTCAGCGTCGCCGAACCGGTCGGGAAGGTGAGGCTCAGGTTGACGCGCTGGTTGCGCGCGCCCGCCGGCTGCGTCGCGATGGCGAAGCGGCGCGGCGCCGTGGCCGCCTGGCGATTGGTGGTGCCCGTCGCCGGACGGCGCGGCCGGTTCGCGGTCGAGCGCGGCGGGTTGTTCGTCGAGATGGCGAAGCCGCGGGTGGCCGAAAGACGCGGGCGCTGGCCCGGCGGCGTCGCTTCCTCGGCCGGCTCGTCGGCCTCCTCCTCGGCGGCGCACTGGCCGGAAAAGGCGCAGACATAGTCGTCGGTCGAGGTGGACGGCTGGCCGTCCTGCGACCAGGCCGCGACCGGCGCCGCGCAGGCAGCCGAAACCAGCAAGAAAAGACCAGGCTTGCGCATGGGAAACTCCTCTAAAACCGGACGCAAAGGGGGCCGTCCGAAGCGCGCATTTTGTACCTCAGCGCCGATTTGGCGGCAAGGAGCGGCGGTTGAGGTTGGTAGCACGGCTTGCTACTTTGGTCGCAGACTGCGCAGCTTCGTCGCGCCGTCCGCAGGGGGTATGGTCGTTTCATGATCCTGATTCTCACGATCCGCAATCCCGAGGTCCTGCAGGAGGGGACGGCCGCCCAATATCTGATGGACGGCGCGACCGCGGTCCTCGGCCGCTCGCGCAACTGCAACTGGTATCTGCCCGATCCCCGCAACGCCATTTCGTCGCGCCATTGCGAGATCCGCCGCGACCGCGACTTCTTCGTCCTCAAGGACATCTCGACCAACGGCACCTTCGTCAACGACGAGGCCGAGCGGATGACCGAGGAGCATCTGATCAACGCCGGCGACCTCATCCGCATCGGGCAATATGAAGTGGTCGCATCGTTCGAGGTGGAGGTCGCGCCGGCGCCGGAGCCCGAGCCCGTCCCGCCCGAGCAGCAGATCACGATCCCGCCGAGCAGCGACGCGATCCCCGACGCGCCGCCGCCGCCCGCCCCGGTCGAGGCGCCGGCGGAACCGGCCGAAGCGCCGCCCGCGCCCGTCCCCGACAACGTCACCGTGATGTGGGACTCGCTCGCCGACATCAATAAGATCGACCGCGAGCGGGGCCTGTTCGGCGTCGCCGACGCCGCGGCCGCGCCGGTCGTCGGCGCGGAGCAGGCGACGGTCGACAAATTGCTGACCGCCCTGCTCGAAGCGGCCGCGATCGCGGACAGCCAGGTTCAGAAGACGCCGGAAACGGTGCAGAAAGCGGGCAGCCTGCTGAAGCGCCTCGTCGCCGGTCTGCTCGTCATGGTCGAGGCCCGCGCCCGGGCCAAGGCGCAGATGGGCGCGGAAATGACCGGCCTCGCGCTGGACGGCAACAATCCGATCAAGTTCGCCCGCTCGCCCGAGCAGGCGCTGGCGCAATTGCTGATGCCTGCGGAAAAGGGCTTCCTGGAGGCCGACAAGGCGGTCGAGGACGCCTATCTGGACATCCAGTCGCACCAGGTCGCGACGTTGCGCGCCATTCCGGGCGCGCTCCGCTCGACCCTCGACCGCTTCTCGCCGGGCTCGATCCGTCGCCGGGCCGAGAATATCGGCCTGCTCGCGCGCATTCTCCCTGGCGCCCGCGACGCCGCCCTGTGGCGCAATTACGAGCGCGAGTTCGTGGCGGTGAAGAAGGAGTCCGACGAGGCCTTCATGGAGGTCTTCTCGAAGGAGTTCCGCAAAGCCTATGAGCGGCAGCTCCGCGACGGCCTGAACTAGAGGCCGCGAAACCCGTCAGTCCGGTTCCTGGTTCACCGTCTGGAACCAGACCATGTCGCCGCGCCAATTGCCGGAGCTGGCGGCCGCGAGAAATTGCTGCTGCCAATTGGGGCCGCGCTGGCCGATGCCAGGCGCGATCAGGGCGGCGTCGAACGGGCCGGTGCCGGTCAGCAGCAACAGGCCCGACCAGCCATTGTGGGTGACGTCCAGGTTGATCCGGTAGCGGCCATTGCCCTCGTCGGTGATCTGGTTGTTCGAATTGGCCAGCCCCCGCAGGAACGCGTCGCGGCCCGCGACGATCGAAGTGATCACGCCGGACGGCTCGAGGCCGATCAGGGCGAAATCCTGCGCGCCGCCGGTGTTGAGCTCGATCGTGACCGTGGCGCCCAATTGGCCGGCATTGTTGCCCTCGGCGAGGAGCGCGAGCTCGTAGCGGGTCTGGCTGGTGGAGATGCGACCGGAGCCGCCATTGCGGATCTGCCGGTAGGTGTCGAGCGCGGCGCAGCCCGCCGGCGTGATCGTCGCGACGTCGCCGACGCCTACCGTCGCCGCGCCGAGGCCGGCCCGCGACAGGGACTGGGTAAGCTCGCCGCGCGCCGCCTCGATATTGCCGGCGACGCCGCGCATCGCGACCGCGACCGGCGGCCCCGCTTCGATATTGCGGACGTCGAGCCAGGTGCAGCCGACCTGCGGCAGCACCGAATCCATCGTCGTGCGCGCGATTTCCACAGGGGGGCGGCCATCCGTCTGCGGACCGACGCCCCCGGTCGATCCGCTGCTGCTTGTCTGGCTGCTGTTGCCGCCGCCGAGGCCGAACGTGCCGTCGGTCAGGTACCAGGTCACGGCCAGCGCGGCCGCCGCCACCAGCAGCACGGCCAGGACGATCAGCAGCGGCTTCGAGCCGCCGCCGCGATCGGCCTCCGCATAATCATAGTGGACCGGCTCGGCAGGGACCGGCGGCACCGTCATGTCCACGGGCGGCAGGGCCGGCGGCACAGGCGTCGGCGGGCTGGTCTGGTCGACCAGCTCTTCCGGCGGAAGCTTCAGCCGCTCGAGCCGGCCGAGCACCTCGTCCATGGAGCGGAGCCGCTCCTTGGGATCGGGCTTGAGCATGTCCCGGACGATCGCCTGCAGATTGCCGGGGACCGCCGAGATGTCCGGCCCTTTGCGGCGCTTGTCGATCGCGTCGACGAGCGAGCCCGACATGTCGACATTCTTGCCCTGCGCGACGGCGAGGATGACGAGGCCCAGGCTGTAGACGTCGGTCCACGGCCCGACCTCGCGGCCGAAATCGCCGAGCTGCTCCGGCGCGACATAGTTCAATTTGCCGGCGAAGCCGTCGCCGACGATCGTCGCGGAGCTGGCGTCCAGATCCTTGGCGATACCGAAATCGATGATCGTGGCGCGGTGAATGTCGTCATTGGCGAGGATGACATTGTCCGGCGACATGTCGCGATGGACGGCGCCGAGTTCGTGCGCGGCGGCGAGCCCAGAAGCGAGACGGCGAAGCAGGCCGGCCAGCTCGTCCGGAGCCGGCTTCAGCGTGCCCATCGCCACGCTGAGGTTCGTGCCCTCGATGAAGTCCGTGACGATGTAGAGGACGTGGAGCTGCGGCTCCTGCGCGAGCACGCGATACTGGACGAGCGCCGGGTGGTTCAGCTTGGTCAGCGTCCGCGCTTCCTTGCGGAACATCGCGACGACCTTCTCGTCGCCCGCCAGCGCGGGCAGCATCACCTTGATCGCGACCTTCTCGTCGACATTGACGTTGCAGCCGACGAACACCTCGCCCATGCCGCCGCGCGCCAGGAAGCGGTCGACGCGGAAGATGTGGTTGAGCACGTCGCCCACCTTGATCCCGACCGCATCGCTGCGCGGGGCGATGGCGCTGGTGCCGGCGCTGGTCGGCGCGGGCGCCGGAGCGGGCTCTGGCGCCGGCGGCGGCGTGGTCGCCTCAGGCGGTGCGGGCGGCGCCGGTTCGGGCGCGGGCGGGATGTCCGCGACAGGCGCGGGCGGCGCCTCCGCGACGGGTTCGGGCGGCGGAGGCGCCTCCACGGGCGGTTCGGCCGGAGGCGGCGCTTCGGCCACGGGTTCGGGTGTCGGGGCCGGTTCCGGCTCCGGCTCCGGCACCGGGGGCGGCGGCGCCTCGGCCTCGGGCATTGGCGGGATGGTGAACCCGCCCGGCATGAACACCGTGCGCTCCTCCTCGGGCTCCGGCGCCTGGTTTTCCGGCGGGGGCGGCGTGCCCTCAGCGTCCTTGTCTTTCTCGTCGCTCATGGCTTGGCTTCCGCAAAGGAGAGGAGGGTCGGCTCGCTGATCCATATCGCGATACCGGTGACATTATCGGGTGCGCCCTTCTCGAGCGTCAGGTCGATCAGCGTGTCGAGCGCCTGGTCCGGCGCCTCGCGGGCGAAATGGGCGGCGATCGCCTCCTCGCCCACCACTCCGTGCAGGCCATCGCTGCACAGGAGGAAGATGTCGCCGGGCTGGATCTCGCCATCGGCCCGGTCGATCTCGACCTCCTTCTGCACGCCGACGGCGCGGGAGAGGACGTGGCCCATCGGATGTCCCTGCGCTTGCTCGGGCGTCATCAGCCCGCGCGCGACCATCTCCTGGACCTGGGTATGGTCGCGGCTGAGCCGCTCGAGCGTCCCGTTGCGCATCAGATAGGCGCGGCTGTCGCCGGCCCAGAGCACGGCGTAGCGCGAGCCCTCGATCACCAGCATGACCAGGGTCGAGCCCATCGATTTGCCGCGCTTCTTGCCCTCGGCGAGGATCTGCTTGTTGGCGGCATGGACGGCCTGCGCCGCTTCCTCGCACGTATCCTCGAAGCCCAGGGCAAGGTCGATCCGGCCGAGCTCGCGGACGATCCGGCCCGAGGCCCATTCGCCGCCCTCATGCCCGCCCATGCCGTCCGCCACCGCCCAGAGGCCGCCATCGTCGCGCGCGACATGACTGTCTTCATTGTGCGTGCGGACCCGGCCCTCATGGGTCTTGGAATAGCTCTCGATCCGATAGCCGCCGGGATGCGCCGGCACCGGCGGCGACACGGGGGCGACGGGCGCGGGCGGCGGCGACGCCGGCTTGGGCGCCATGGCCGCGGCGGGCGGCTTCGGGCGAAAGCTGGGCAACCATCTCACCATGCAGGCTGGACTCCTCGCGGCGCAAGACCGCCATCTAAGCACAGCTTCCCGGCCCGATAAAGCAGCCAATGCCGCCGCGTCCCGGACCGGACGGCGGCAAAAATGTATCGCCCTGTCGCGGACACGGATGCCCCCTTCCCTCGGCCCGGCCGCTCGGTTAGGCTTCGCCACCTTTTAACCGAGGGGGGTTCCCTGACATGAAGCTGCTTGCCACCACCGTCGCCGCGATCGCCCTGTTGGGCCTCGGCGCCTGCAACCGCGGCGCCGCCAACAATGCCGCGACTGCCAACACCGCCAATGAGGCCGCGCCGGCCCCCGCGCCGGTCGATGCCAATGCGCCCGCGCCGGTCGATGCCAATGCCGCCGGCGGCAAGCCCGCCGAGAGCGCCGCGCCAGCCGAGGGCGGCGAAGAGGCCGCGCCCGCCACGGGCGGCGATGACGGCACCACCGGTGGCGGCGAAGGCGCTGCCGAGGGCGGCGAGGGCGAGGGCGGCGGCAAGTAAGCCGCGGCGCCCGAGCGAATGAAAGCGGGGCGGTCGCGATGCGGCCGCCCCTTTTCGCGTGTGACGGCGATTGCCGCGCCGCCGGACAGGACCGCGCCAGCTTGACAGCGGGGCCCGGTCCCCCATATGCGCCATCGCCGCAGCGCAAGCGGCCCCTTCGTCTAGCGGTCTAGGACGTCGCCCTCTCACGGCGAAAACACGGGTTCGAGTCCCGTAGGGGTCACCAGCGTCAAGCGAAAACTGGCAGTTTTCTGCGAATTTCAGCGATCAGCCCCAATCGCTGCCCCACAAATCTCCCCACACAATGTTTGAGCTTTTCTGGCTATTCACGAGCCACGGAGAGCCGTCTTGACCGCTTCGCCCCACTGCGGCCACTCAACCTCGGCGATCCGAACCTACAAAGCGGACGCGACATTGAGTATCTCGTTTACACCGAGGCTGTCGACTAGCTAGCGCGATAGGAAGGTCTATCGTCATCCTGATCTTGATGCTGGCGCGGGCCACCACCTGACCGTCCGGGACTAAAGCGTGTGGTTGCGGAACATCTTCGCTTCGGCTCGCTCCAATTCCTCTTCGCCGGGCAGCTTGGGAATCGCCATCCAGTGGGTCGGTTCGGCCGGCAGGTGGCCCGGCGGCGCGAACGGATCGGATAAGCCGTGATCGGCAAGATCGAGGTCGACAAGCGGCGGGCGTTCGCCGTCGAGCGCCACAATCAGCAAGCCGGTCATTCCGTCATACGCGGCCCGCGCGTCAGATGTGGTCGGGTGCGCCCCGCTGTGATGCAGATCGTTGCGGGCCCTGCGCGCTACCGCCAGCGCCTTGGCCGTATCCAGCGCGATCATCTTCTTCTGAAAGAGCATCTCGATGCGCGCCGACGCGGTCCATGTCCTCGTGTCCGCCAGCTGACTGCGCCGAGCTTTGCTGCGGTCCGCTGCGAGTGTTGGGGCGACGACGTGCCGCTCCCATAGGAACGCGACAAGCTGCTCGACAATGATCCATAGATTGGCGAGCGCCGCACCCCAATCCAGCCTGGCCAGCCCGGTCGTTCCTTTGAGGAGATACTCACCTCTCACAGTGGGCACAGAAGCAAGCATGCGCAGTCCCGCGCGCATCGCCTCATCGAGAGCGATAACCGTAACGCGCCGGGGATTCGACAGAGCGATCGCCTCCAGCGGGCTGGCCTGCGACCGCCGGACATGGTCATGGAAGCGGTTCGGCGCGGCGAGGCCGGGCCGCTGGCTGCGGATATAGGTCCAGTCGATGATGGAACCGAGATCAAGTCCATCGGGCGTGATCGCCTCGCAATAGATGCCGCCGAGCAAGAGTGCCGCCAGGTGGCGATTGAAGGTCTCGACGGCAGCCTGCGGACTTCGCAATTCATCGAGCGGCGGAAGCGCAAGTGCCCCGTCGCGCCCGATGACAAGGTGGTAGGGTTTTTCGAGACCAAGATCGATACCGCCGACAAGCTTGTGAAGCGCCACATAATCCCAGGTACGGGTGTTGATCTGCTCGATCGTTGCGTCCCAGGCCGCTTCGTTTTCGGCATCGACTAGGCGGAACGGATGGAGATAGGCGATCACACAGGGCACGCGACGCCGGCGCAGCGCATCCACCTCCTCGCCCTTCATAATTCGCCTCCCATCGTGAGCACCGCCCAGACCGGAAATCGGCCGAGCGCAAGGATCGCACGCAGCATGCGCGCGACCAAGGCGTCCGCACTGGCCAGGTCGACCTTGGACTTCGAACTAAGCGAGCCGGTGTGCACCGCGGTCGACCGCGCATCGTACAGATCGCGCATTTCCTCGAACACCACCGCACGTTCAGCCGGGTCGGAGCCGAGCAGCCACGCCGCTCGATGGCCAACCTTGTAGCGGATTTCGGTGTTGGATTTGCCGTGGTCGTGCATCAGCGCTATCTCGGCCGCCATGCCAAGCTCGAGCGCCTTGTCCACGTCGGACACCGCGAGCCGGGCGCGGCCAAGTCGGTCGATCGCGCGCGCGAGGCTGTCGAACTCGCGGAAGTCGCCGAGCTGCGCGTAGGCTTCGCTCACGTCGCTCGCCGACACCGGAAATGAGATCAGCGGATGCGCCTGGAACGGCCGCCCGGCGCTATTGCCTTCGCCTGCCACCAGGCAAGCGTCGCGGTTCGGTTCGAGTATCGATAGCGGCAGTTCGACTGCGCCGCCGCTTCCTAGAAGACACGCCAGCCGGACCCGGCGGCGCGTAGCATCGCGCTCCGCCCAGACCGGGCTGGTCACGCTGGCATCGGCTTCGAACGGGCGTTCGGCTTGCTGGCGGAACGCCGGAATGACGGTGTAGGCCTGTCGCAGCATCGCCGTGCCGGTCGGCAGCATCATGCGCTGGAACGGGTTCGCCTGCATCAATCGCGCGAACAATTCTTCGCGTTCTGGCTCGATCACCAGCCCGTCACCGAGGGGACAATCGGCGTCGATTTGCACCCCGAGCAGCGGCGAGACCTCTGTATAGCGGCCGATATTTTCCGCTGCCTCCGCCTCAAACATCGCAAGGATGTCCTGCGGGCTGACGCCTGAGACCAGGCGATCGATAGCCCAGCCGCCAAACTTTGCCGATGCGACCCCACCGCCGCCGTCGCCAGTGAAGATCCAGATGTCTCGATACGCGTCGAACGGTGGCCCATTTGCGAGAGCGGCATCGATCTCGCCCTCATTGTCCTGACGCCAGAACATGTAATGCCGACCACGGCGGTGTTCCGCCATCTCGGCGGCCGCCTTTTCGAGCACGGCGATCACACTCTCGCGCGTACCTCTTTGCTGCATCGTCATTGCCTGAAGCCTTCCCGGTAAAAGCCTAGCATCGCCAACTCTACCAAGTCGTGTAGCTGCAAACCTCCAGTCAGCTCCCAGCCTATCTGCGCATTTTCGAAACATGATACGAATTGCGACGACGGGCGCATCCCCGCCGCGGCACTTGCAATGCGCAATGTAGCTATGCCTGATTCCCCCGCAAAGCAGACGACCAACTATCGGCCAGACACGGTCGTTCGAACGCAATGCTCTGGTGTCTAAACATGGCCGAAAGCAGACTGGCGGCTTTGAACCGGCGAGCCGCGAGAACGGACTCTGCGTTTCGGCCACGGCTTGCTCAAGTAAGCGGCCTTTGGAGCCAATTTACCCATGAGCCATGGTGGGCAAGTTCGTCGCAATCGCTCTAGGTAACCGGATCGAGGAGGTGTATCCGGGTAATTGATCGGCGGGCCTGCCGCTGAGCGAGGCCCGGCGTGCTTGTCACCATCTTTGCACCCTTCAATGTGCATTTGCTCGAAATCGCCGGCGTGCGCGATGCGCTTTTCGAGGCAAACTGCAAGATGCGATCCGGACAGCCCTATCGCATCCGGCTGGTGACCGAGTGCGGGACCGAGGCGACGAGCGCTTCCGGCTTGAAGTTCATTCCCGATGCGGGGGTACGGGACGCAGCCGAGCCCCCCGACACGCTGATTATTCTCGGACCATTTGGCCTGCCGGATCCTCCGAGCGAAGATGTCACGCGGTGGCTGCGCGAGCAAGCTGCGCAGGCGCGACGTTATGGCTCGACACGCACGGGCGCCTTCCTGTTGGCCCAGGCGGGACTGTTGTCGGGGCGCCGGGTCACTACCCATTGGCAATATGCCGATCGCCTTGCCGCCGAATATCCCGATATCCGGGTCGAGCCCGACCGCATCTTCGTCCGCGATGGGCCGGTGTTCAGTTCTGCCGGAGTGGCGGCGGCCATCGACCTTGCCTTTTCCCTGATCGAGGAAGATCACGGGCGCGCTCTGGCCCTCTGGGTGGCGCGGCGGCTCGTTGTCTTTCTGAAGCGACCGGGCGGACAGTCGCAATTCAGCGCGGCGTTGACCGCGCAGACTTCGGCCACCAGCCCTATTGAAAAGGTACGCCTTCATATTCTCGAAAACCCGCGGGCAAGTCTGGACCTCGCCGTTGTTGCGGGGGTGGCCGGCCTGAGCCCGCGTCATTTGTCCCGGCTGATCCGGAGCGAACTCGGAACCAGCCTGGCCGCTTATGTCGAACTGATCCGGATCAATATTGCCCGGCATCTTCTGGAAGACAGCAGGTCGCCGATCAAGCTGATTGCCTATGAAGCGGGCTTCGGATCGACGGTGACGCTCAGACGTGCGTTCCTGCGCAGACTGGGCGTCACGCCATCACAATATCGCCAACGATTCCAAACGACTTCCGACTCTGCAGGCGACGACGGAACTGACGCTGATTTGTCCTGAACTGTCGCCTCGCTGAAGTTGTAGCCACCAGGCAACGATCGCATGGTCTCGTCTGGAGGCCATATCATGCAACCTACTCTTCCCGCGGTGGCACTGCCTGCCGCTTCAGACACCCTACGCGTGCTGCAGCCCAGTGACGGTTGAGGCCGGTGAAGCGTTCGATCCATCGACTGAAGTAACCGACTTCAAACCGATGCGATGGCATCTCCTCGGCGGGCGATCGAGACAGCCTGCCATTCCTCCCAGCGCATTCGCACTCGCACTTGAGCATAGCAACGATGGCCTGCTGATCGCCGACATGCGGATGCGGGGCCAGCCAATCGTCCACGTGAACGCGGCATTCGAATCGATCACCGGCTACGCCGCGGCCGAGGCGGTCGGGAAGAACTGCCGTTATCTGCAAGGCAGCGACCGTCTCCAGCCCGAAATAGTCGAAATCCGCGCGGCGCTAACGGAAAGGCGTGCCTGCTCTGTGACGCTGCGCAACTATCGGCGGGACGGCAGCATGTTCCGCAACGCGTTGCGCCTCTTCCCGTTTCAGGACGATTCGGGGCAGGTGACCCATGTGATCGGCCTGATCCGTGACGTGACCCACGCTGCGGGCATCGATCGCCTGACCGGTCTCCTCGACCGCTACGGCCTGCTCGATCGACTGGCGGCGAGGGACGCCGCCACGACCTCCGCCTTGCTGATGGTCAAGCTGGACATCCTGAGGTTCCACGACGTCAACAGCGGCTTCGGCTACGATGTCGGCGACGCGCTGCTGAAGTCCGCCGCGGAGCGCCTAGCGGCGCTGCCGGCAATCGCGGTCGCGCGCGTCGGCACGAACACCTTCGCCCTCGCCTTCGAACTTGGCGATCCGGGCAGCGCCGGACGGGCGGTCGAGGATGTTCTTGATCTGCTGAGGCCGCGCTTCGTGCTCCCCGGCGCGTCACTCGCGGTGCAATTCGCCACCGGCTTCTCCCTGGGAGCGCCCGGCGAGGATCCGCTTCAGCTGGTCCGGCAGGCCGGCGCGGCGCTACAGCGGTCCAAGATCGAGGACGGGCATCCGCCGCACGCCTTCGCCGCGGCTGACGAGAGGGACGCGCGCAACCGCATCCGGCTGGCGAGCGAGCTGGCAACAGCCGTCCGGAATGAGGAACTGCTGTTCCACTATCAGCCGCAATTTGAGCTCGACTCCGGCAAGCTGGTCGGAGCGGAGGCGTTACTGCGGTGGAATTACGGGGCGTTCGGCCTTCAACCGCCGGACCGCTTCATCGGCATCGCGGAGGAAACCGGCGCCATTCTCGAAATCGGCGCCTGGGGTCTGCGCACGCTCGCCGCGCATGCCGCCCAGGTGAATAGCGGGCGCCGCTCGCCGATACGCTTTGCCTTCAACGTTTCGGTCGTCGAGTTCACCCGCCGCGACATGGTCGCCCTTGTCGGGCAGGTGCTGGAAGAGACCGGCTGTCGCGCAGAATGGCTGACCCTTGAGCTTACCGAAAATCTGATGGTCGGCGAGCGGGAGAACATACGTACCGCTTTCGCGGACCTGCGCCGCCGCGGAGTCGGTATTTCAATCGACGATTTCGGTACGGGTTATTCCAACCTGCGTTATCTTGAGAGTTTCCCGCTCAGCGAGATCAAGGTCGATCGAAGCTTCGTTCACGATGTGGCGCACAGCGCGGCCAAGCGGGTCATCGTTGAAAGCGTCGTCAAGCTCGGCGCGGCACTGGATATCCGGGTCGTCGCGGAGGGGATCGAGACCGAGGCTGAGCGGGCAATCATGCGCGCGCTGGGCTGCTCCATCGGCCAGGGCTATCTCTTCGCTGCACCCATGGAGGAACCGGACCTGCACCGACTCCTCGATCAGGGACTGGTCCTGCGCGAGGGATGGGACGCGCGGCGCTTCCTGACGATGCAAGACGGCGGCGGGGTCTAGGCCTGGCCAGTGTCAGAGCGTCGCTATCGTTATCGCACCTGTGCCCTCGTCGGCCCGTGGCGCGCCAGCCGTGAACGGGCAGTCGCGGATGCGCTGCGCGCGCGGCAGGCGAGACGCGCCGATGCCGGCGGAGATGTCCTGTGGGTCGTCAGCGGCGCGATCGAGGAGGAATGCTTCGATGGTGCTCCACCCGATTAAGCTCCGCTATTTCTGAATGGGTCGAACGACCCGGCGAGGTCAGTGGCCGGCCCCTGAGCGAACTCCCAATTCGATGGGGATCACGCCTGTCGGCAAGAGATCACCGCCGGAGGCTGCTGTCCACCGCCGCGAACTAGCCGTTGCGGCCATTCAAAGAGCCTTGCGAAGAGCTGGTGGCAGCGTGAGGCGTTGACGCCAGACAGCTTGGCCAACAGATTTCGCGCCCCGTTGCTGTCCCTTCACCCATTCCTGACACTCCAGAGGAAGCAATCGACCGGCTGCTTTCGAGAGCGACTGGTTCAAGCTCCAACATCCGTAAAGGGCGCTAAGCGGACCCCCGTCGCTGCCCTGCCCTCATGGTAATAGTGGTGGATTGTACTATGACGTCGGGCGCTAGGAATGGGCTTGGCCGGAGACCAGAAATGAGCTTGGCGACGGCCGGTGCCAATGGCCCCGTGATGGGCGTGAGACATGGCAGTGCCGGCGTGCCGAACCCTCCAGACGTGACGACCTCATGACGGCTTTGCTCGCGGCGGCGCGGGCCACGACGTGGCGACGAAACGAGGCCTGCCGGTCAATCGCCGAAGGCGGAAATGTCGGCTGCGTGCTCTCCGGAGCGGTCCGCAAATATTCGATCCGGTTCAATGGCCAGCGGCAGATCGTGGACTTGCTCATGCCTGGCGACTTCATCGGCCTCGTCGCGCTCGATCCGGAATTCTCGGTCGAAGCGGTCTGCGACGCCACCCTGGTCGCAATCTTCAGACTGGGCGCGCTCGTCATCCTGTCGAGGGAGTTCCCGCCATCGCGGACCTGATCCGCGACCGCACTGGCGACGCGATCAGACGGCTCGAAAGTCACCTGCTGGTGCAGCGACGTGTGACCGCAAGCGAAAAGGTTGGCGGCTATCTGGTCGAGATGAGCCGCAGGGCGCGGTGCGACGAGCGCGGCGCAATGGTGCTGCCGATCTCACGTTACGATATCGCCGATCATCTCGGCCTGGCGGTGGAGACGGTCAGCCGGGCCATGACCGACCTCAGCCGTAGGGGCCGGATCGCGCTGCGGGGCCCGCGCCACATCCAGATCCACGACGCCGCCCTGCAGGCCGAGGGATAGCTTGCTATTGGGAACAGAGGACCCGTTCGGCCGGCAGCGACGCCAGATCGGCCAGCACGGCGAGCCGGATCGCATCTGCCAGGTGGCGCGTGCCGAGCCGCTGCAGCATCCGTGCCCGGTGCAGCTCCACCGTTCGCGCGCTGATCGCCAGCCTATGGGCGATCACCTTGTGCGCTTCGCCTCTTACCAGGCCCTGGAGAACCTCGCGCTCGCGCGGCGTGAGCTTTGCAAGCTGCCGCGCGGCCCGATAAGCGTCGTCCGGAACCAGGCGTTCGTCGGTTTTCTTTAGGGCTTCGGCGATCGCCCGGCACAGCCGCTGCTCCGAAAAGGGCTTTTCGAGGAAGTCGGCCGCGCCCGATTTCAGCACATCGACCGCCATTTCGACGTCGCCATGACCGGTCATCAGGATCACCGGGCAACCGCTCTCGCGCAGCCGTTCGAAGACGATGCGGCCATCGAGATCGGGCATGCAGATGTCGAGCAGGACGCAGCCGGACATGCGGGGAGCCGCAGCGAGCAGGGCATGGGCGGATTCGTAAAGCTCGACCTCATAGCCGGCGCAGCACAGCAGCCGCCTCAGCGATCGCCTTACCCCGGGATCGTCGTCGAGCACATGAATGGTGGCGACGGTCATTGTATCGCATCCGCGGGCGGCACCTTCAGCGTGAAGCGGAAGGTCGCGCCGCCGCCGAAGGAGGGCTCATGGGCGATGCGGCCGCCGTGGGCCTCGACGATCGCCTTGCAGATCGAAAGGCCGAGCCCCATTCCGCCCGGCTTCGTGGTCTTGAACGGTTCGAACAGGCTGTCCCTCATCTCGGGCGCGACACCCGGGCCGTTGTCGTGCACGATGAGCTCCAGATCGCCATCCTCCAGGGCTCCGGTCGTGACGCCCATTTCGCGATGGGGCCGGCCCTGCAAGGCCTCGAGGGCGTTGCGGACGAGATTCGAGACGACCTGCTGGATCTGGACCCGGTCGACCAAAGCGACCGGCACCAGCGGGTCGAAATATTGGGAGATGGTCACGCCCAGCGCGTTCGGGCCGACGGCCGCGAACGCGACCGCCTCTTCGACCATCGGCGCGACAGGCTCCGGCACGCGCTCGACGGCGCCGCGCCGGATGTAGAAGCGCAGCCGGCGGACGATCTCGCTCGCGCGGTCGATCTCACGGCCGGTTTCCTCGATCACCTCGCGCAGCTCGACGTCCCGTCCCGGATCGCTGGACGCCAGCAGCCGCCGCGCGACGTTCACCGAATTCAACGCGGCCGTCAGGGGCTGGCTGAGCTCGTGCGCGATCACCGCCGCCATCTGGCCGGCCACGCTGAGGCGGGAAGCATGGAAGAGCTCGGCCTGGATCACGTCGAGGCGGCCGGCGATCTGCCGCCGCTGCTCGATTTCCGCGACGAGGGCGGCATTGGCCTCCGCGAGCTCCCTGGTCCGCTTCTCGACCCGGCGCTCGAGCCCGCTCTCGACCTGCTTGCGTTCCGTGATGTCCAGCGCCGCGCCGTGAAAGGCGACCGCTTCGTCATCCTCGAAAAAGGTCTGCCCCTGGGTCGCGATCCAGCGCTCGAGCCCGTCGGTGATGCCGATGACCCGATATTCGATGTCGTACTGGCCGTCCCCCGTGGGGTCGACGCAAGCGGCAGCCGCCAGGTCTACCCGGCCGATATCGTCCGGATGGATGGCCGCGCGCCATTCGGGATAGGTGATGGTCGCGTCCACGGGCAGGCCCCACATCGTCTTGAGGGCGCTGTTCCAGGTCAGTTCGTGGGTCCGCGGATCCCAGGAATAGAGCCCGAGATGCACCAGGTCCGCGGCGGCCTTGAGCCGGGACTCGCTTTCGCGCAGCCGCTGCTGGTCGCGCTTGCGCAGGGTGCCGGCCGATGCGCTTGCGCCGCGATGAACCATCCTTGTCATTCATGTTCCACGAGCGCTTGTGACGCGCTCGCCCCCCTGTATGCGCATCGTCTCGTGATGTATCGGGCAAACGGCCGGTCCGAGTACGGGATTCCGGCAGCTTGACTTTGATGAATATAACGCACGGCGACGCAAATTGACGCATGTCAGGGTTTTGCCGGCGTTGCCACGCTCTTCCCCCCTCTGCACATCGGCGAGGAGAAGGCGCGTGGCGGACAAGGTCATCGGCATCGATCTGGGCACCACCAACAGCTGCGTCGCCGTGATGGAGGGCGGCAAGGCGCGGGTGATCGAGAATGAGGAGGGCACCCGGACGACGCCCTCCTACGTCGCCTTCGGCAAGGATGGCGAGCTGCTCGTCGGGCAGCCGGCCCGCCGGCAGGCGGTGACCAATCCGGAAAACACCATCTATGCGATCAAGCGGCTGATCGGCCGGCGCTACGACGATCCGGCGGTCGAGAAGGACAAGGCGCTCGTCCCCTACAAGATCGTCGAGGGCCCGAATGGCGACGCCTGGGTCGAGGCGCAGGGCAAGCAATATAGCCCAAGCCAGATCTCGGCCTTCATCCTGACCAAGATGAAGCAGACCGCCGAAGCCTATCTGGGCGAGCCGGTGAAGCGGGCGGTGATCACCGTCCCCGCCTATTTCAACGACAGTCAGCGCCAGGCGACCAAGGATGCCGGCCAGATCGCCGGGCTGGAGGTGGAGCGGATCATCAACGAGCCGACCGCCGCCGCGCTCGCCTACGGGCTGGACAAGAAGGGCGAAGGCAAGGTCGCGGTCTACGATCTCGGCGGCGGCACGTTCGACATCTCGATCCTCGAGATCGGCGACGGCGTGTTCGAGGTGAAGGCGACCAACGGCGACACCTTCCTCGGCGGCGAGGATTTCGACCAGCGCGTGCTCGACTGGATCGCCGAGGAGTTCAGGAAGAAGGAAGGGATCGACCTCAGGAACGATCGCCTCGCCTTGCAGCGGCTGCGCGAGGCCGCCGAGAAGGCCAAGGTCGAACTGTCGTCGACGATGGAGACGACGATCAACCTGCCGTTCATCACCGCCGACCAGAATGGTCCCAAGCATCTAGAGTTGCGGCTCAGAAGGGCAAAGCTCGAGGAGCTCGTCGACGATCTCATCCAGCGCACCGAGCCGCCGTGCCGCGCCGCGATGAAGGATGCCGGGCTGAGCGGCAACGAGCTTGACGAAGCAGTGCTGGTCGGCGGGCAGACTCGCATGCCCAGGGTTCAGGACAAGGTGAAGGCGATCTTCGGCAAGGAGCCGAGCAAGGGAGTCAATCCGGACGAGGTGGTCGCGCTCGGCGCCGCGGTCCAGGCCGGCGTGCTGCAGGGCGAAGTCGAGGACGTCCTCCTGCTCGACGTGACCCCGCTGTCGCTCGGCATCGAGACTTTGGGCGGCGTCTTCACGCGGATGATCGACCGCAACACCACGATCCCGACCAAGAAGTCGCAGACTTATTCGACCGCCGAGGACAATCAGAATGCAGTGACGATCCGCGTCTTCCAGGGCGAGCGGGAGATGGCGGCGGACAACAAATTGCTTGGCCAGTTCGATCTGGTCGGGATTCCGCCGGCACCGCGCGGCGTGCCGCAGATCGAGGTCACGTTCGACATCGACGCCAACGGCATCGTCAACGTCAGCGCCAAGGACAAGGGCACCGGCAAGGAGCAGCAGATCAAGATCCAGGCCTCGGGCGGGCTCAGCAAGGACGATGTCGAGCGCATGGTGCGGGAGGCGGAGGCCCATGGCGAAGCGGACCGCAAGCGTCGTGCCCTCGTCGAGGCGCGCAACGCTGCGGAAACGCAGATCGCGGAGAGCGAGCGGGCGCTGATGCAGGGCGGCGCCGCGATCGAGCCGGCCAATCGGGCGGCGGTCGAGCAGGCGATTTCGGACGTGCGGACAGCCGTCGGCGGCGAGTCGGACACCGCCATCGGCGCGGCGGTGACGCGCCTGGCCCAGGCTACCACCGCAGCGGCTGCCGCCCCCTCCGCGCAGCCCGGACAAACCGCCGACGGGGACCAGGAGAATATCGTCGATGCCGAGTTCGAGGCCGTCGATGACAAGCCGCCGGGTTAGCCTCTCCCTCGCGGCCAATCTGCCCCGTCGTCCCCGCGGCGGGGCTTTTTTTTAAATCTGGCCCTGTCCGCGCCAGGAATTGACGAGTGTCAAGGTTCGGCCCGGACACCGGACCTAGCGTGAGCATCGCTAAGGTTCGGCACGCAAGGAGAGAGAGAATGACAACCGACACGCTGGAAAGATCGACGACCAGGACGGACGAGGATGTGCGGCGCGACGTCGAGGCCGAGCTCTCGTGGGACCCGGACGTGATCGCCACTGATATTGCGGTCAAGGTGCGGGACGGCATCGCAACCCTCACCGGCTTCGTGCGGAAATATTCCGAGAAGTACGAGGCCGAGCGCGTCGCGAAGCGCGTGCGCGGCGTCAAGGGCGTCGTCAACGATCTGGAGGTCAAGCTCGCCACCGGCTCCGAGCGGATCGATCGCGAGATTGCCGAAGATGCCGTTGCCGCCCTGAAGCGCGAGCTCCCGATATCCTCGCAGAATCTCAAGATCGTCGTGCGCGAAGGGTGGGTGACGATCGAGGGCCAGGTGCAATGGGACTTCCAGCGCCGCATGGCCGAGGACGCGGTCCGCAGGGTGAGGGGCGCGAAGGGGGTCGTCAACCTCATCCGGATCGAGCCGACCGCCAGCCCGACCCAGGTCAAGGCGAGGATCGAGGAGGCTCTGAAGCGGAGCGCCGAGGTCGACGCCAAGAGCATCCAGGTCGACGCCGACGGCGGCGTCGTCACGCTCCGCGGCCGCGTGAGGTCGTGGGCGGAAAAGGACGAGGCCGAGAAAGCGGCCTGGCGCGCGCCGGGTGTCCGCGAGGTTCACAACCACATCATCATCAGCCCGTGACGAGGCAATTGTGAACAACGGCGACAGGCGGCTGGATCCGGTCGAGGAAGCAGACCTCGAGTCCTTCCCGGCCAGCGATCCGCCCGCCTGGACGCTCGCGAGCCCGGACGTCGTTCGAGTGGAAGAAGAAGCGGCGTGCCGGGCCGCGCGCGGGCGCCTCAAACCGACCAGGAAACGGGAAACGGGCTAAAGCGCAGGGAGACCGTCCATGGCCACCATCCTCGACACGAAGAACCTTCGCCGTCTGACGCGCGAAGGCCTGCTTGCCCACAATTGGTGGGCAGCCGCGATCCGCGGGGTCAGTGCGATCGTGCTCGGCCTGCTCGCGATCGCCCTGCCTGATCTTACCCTGCTCGGGCTGTCGATCATCTTCGCCGTCTATTGCGTCGTCGGCGGCATTTTCGCCATCGTACTGGCCGTGCGGGGCACGCGAAAGGGCCAGCGATGGGGATGGCTGGCCTTCAACGGGGTGGTGTCGCTCGCGGCTGCGGTCGTGGCTCTGTTTTACCCGCACCTGACCATTCTCGCGCTTGTTGTCATGTTCGCTGCCTGGGCGCTGATCTCGGGCGGCGCGACGATCGCGGCCAGGGTCAAGGTTCCGCGCGGTCACGGGCGCTGGTGGCTGATCGCCGGCGGTGCCATCGCGATCGTCTGTGGCCTGCTGATGATCTTCCTGCCGTCCCTGGGCGTGCTTACCCTGATCTATCTGGTCGGGCTCCAGGCGCTGTTCGCCGGTATTACCCTGCTCGTTCTCGCCTGGCATCTGCGCGTCCGCTACGTCGACGCGACGGACAGCGAGAAGCTCGGGAGAAGCGCGGTCACGCCGCGGTCTGAAGCGGCGGCCCAGCGCGGCTGACCTCCGCCGTCGCCTGTTTCCACCGCCCTGATCGACGAAAAATGACGGCCGTCAAGGAGCCCGGGGCGCTGCTGTCCGAAAGTGATTCTCTATCCGGCGAAAGGCGCCGGAACGACCGGGAGACTTACCATGGCATCGCGCTTCTTCGCCCCCGCGATCACGTTCGGCCAGGCCGCGGGCCCGCCCGCTTTGGTCGACCCCTATCGCTTGCTCCAGCAGGGACTGGACAGCATGCTTACCGACATCGCCCGGGGCGCCGGCCAGGCGGATGGCAACGGCGGCGGCGATCTGCTCGCCGGCCCGCGGATCAATGTCGAGGAGACCGACACAGAGATCCGGCTGACCGCGGAGTTGCCGGGCGTTACCGAAAAGGACGTCCAGGTCACCCTGGATGGCGACCTTCTGGTCATCGCCGGCGAAAAGAAGCAGGAGAAGAGGAAGAGCAGGGCAATCTGCGCATTATCGAACGCTCGTTCGGCCGGTTTCGCCGGGCGCTCCGTCTCCCCTTCCTCCCCGAACCGGACCATGTCCAGGCGCAATTCAGGGACGGGGTTCTCACTGTGGAAGTGCCCAAGGAAGCAGAGCAGCGTAAGCGGACCAAGCAGATCCCGGTCTCTCGTGCGGCCGACGGCGGCGCCGCGGCGCAACAGCCGCGTGCAGAACAGGGCTCCGCGACCGCCGAGCAGGATCAGCGGGAGCCGGAATCCGCCACCACGGCGTGATAGGAGAATGATCGTATATTCCGCGGCGTCTCGATGTCCTTCCCGAGCTTGCCGCTGATCGCGACCGAAGGAACCAAGCCATGGGCGAATATATGGAGCGGGGCCGGAAGTCCCCTCATGCGATCCTGTCCGGCGAGCCGCCGGCGATCGTCCTGATCAAGGAAGATCACCAGATGTTCCGCGCGCTCTTCGATCGGGCCCAGGAAGAGGATGGCCCGGCCCTTTTCTCCCTGGCCGGCGAGATTTGCGTCCGGCTCGCCATCCATATGACCCTCGAGGAGGACATCCTCTATCCCGCGCTAAAGCTCGCGATAGGCGCCGGGAAGATCGACGAGGGCATCGTTGAGCACGACCTCGCCAAAACGCTGATCGTCGATCTCGTCCACATGACCGGCCGGGAGGAGCGCTACAAGTCCAAGGTCCATGTCCTGGGTGAGGAGGTCATGCACCATATCGAGGAAGAGGACCGCGGTCTGCTCGCGGATGCCAGAATGGCGTGGGAACAGGGGAAGGTCGACCTGCCCATCGTCTGCCGGCAGATGCTGAAGCGACGCCACCAACTTTACGACGCCATCACCGCGATGGGCAGCGGATGTGAGCCCGAGATCGAGCCGGTCGGCGACGAGATCGAAGAATATGCCAGCGGGGCACCAACGGGCCTGGAGGGCGCCGGCGGCATTCGTTAGCGATAATCGAACTTGGGAAGGCGCTTGAGCGTCTCGCGCGTCGCGCTCGACAGATAGAGACGATCCTCGCCATGTTCGAGGTTGCCCAACGGCACTGCGACGAGATGACCCTTCAAGCCGGACTCGCCGGCGCGCGTCCTGATAATCGTCAATGCCGAATGCCGCCCTTCGGCTCAGTCTCGCCCATGGCCGCTCTAGCGATGGGGAGATTCAGGTGATGATGATGATGACCTCGCAGCCTTCGGCGCGCGAGCACATCCTGGGCGATGCGAAGGGGCGCGTCGTCCTCGTCCAATATGGCGACTACCAATGCCACCGAAGCGCAGCCGCGCAGCAGCTGGTGGCCGCCGTCCTACCGAGGTACCCCGCCGGGCTGCTCTTCACGTTCCGGCATTTCCCGCGCGCGGATCGCCATCCGATGGCAATGCTCGCCGCGGAAACCGCCGAATATGCGGCGATGCACGAGTGCTTCTGGCCGATGCACGCCGCTTTGATGGCCAATGCGCATCGCATGTCGCTTGGCCTCCTGTTCGCGCTCGGCCGCCAATTTGGCCTGCAGGAAAGCCGACTTCGTGACGCGCTCGCTATCGGGCTGTGCGCCGGCAGGGTGCAGCGCGATGTCGTTCGTGCCGTTCTGGACGAAGTCGAGGACACTCCGGCCTTCTTCATCGATGGCCGTCGCATCAGGAGCCCTGACGATGAATCCGCGCTCAATGCCGCGATCGAGGCAGCACTGAGACTTGCGTCGCGTCCCAGGCTGCATCTCAAGGTCGATAGTGAGGAGCGCTAGGGCAACCAATGTCCTAGGGCCGTGGCGCCAGAACCTGGTGGAGCGTCTGAACGACCTGAGCGCCGTCCCCCACCGCCGCGGCCACACGCTTGGTCGACCCACACCTGACGTCGCCGATCGCGAACAGGCCGGGCCGGCTGGTTTCCAGCGGCAGCCGGCCCTCTCCCGCCAGTGCGCCGGTGAGCACGAATCCCCTGTCGTCCATCGCCACCGCGCAGCCCGACAGCCATGCGGTATTGGGATCCGCTCCGATGAACAGGAAGAGATGGCGGGTAGGCAGGCGCGCTACCGCGCCGGTTTTCTTGTCGCGCCAGGCAACCGCCCTGAGCACGCCATGCTCGCCTTCCACGGCGATGATTTCGGTTTCGACGTGAAGCTCGACATTGGGCAGTGCGGCGATGCGATCGGCGAGATAGCGGGACATCGACTCGGCGAGGCCGGGACCGCGCACCAGCATGTGGACCTTGCGGACATGACCGGCAAGAAAGACCGCCGCCTGGCCCGCCGAATTGCCGCCGCCGATCAGGACGACCTCTTCGCCGGCGCAGAGCCGAGCCTCGATCGGAGATGCCCAGTAATGCACGCCCGATCCCTCGTAATTCTCGATTCCGGGAACTGCGGGGCGGCGGTAGACCGCGCCGGTTGCGATCACCGCCGTCCGGGCCCGAACGCAAGCGCCGTCACGCATGCTCAGGCGGAAGCCGTCCTGGTCCGCCTCTACGCCGTCGACGACCAGCGGGAGCGCCATGTCGGCGCCGAACTTCTGTGCCTGGGCATAGGCACGGCCCATCAGCGCACGGCCTGAGATTCCGGTGGGGAAGCCGAGATAATTCTCGATCCGCGCCGATGCGCCGGCTTGGCCGCCGAACACCCAGCTTTCGAGAATCAGCACGTCCAGCCCTTCCGACGTGCCATAGACCGCCGCCGCCATCCCGGCCGGCCCGGCACCGACGATCGCGACGTCGTAGCGGCGGCCGGGATCGAGGTCGATCAAGAGGCCGATACAGCGCGCCAGTTCCGCCTCGCCCGGACTGCGCAGCACCGTGCCGTCGGGACAGACGACGATCGGCAGATCGTCGCGGCTGATCTGGAACCGGTCCAGCAGGCTCCGCGCGTCCGGCTCCGCCTCGGGATCGAGCAATTGGTGGGGGAAGGCGTTGCGCAGAAGGAAATTCTCGAGAAGGATCATGCGCGGGTCGTTCTGCGAACCGACCAGGATCGGACCCCCGACGCCGGTATCGACCAGCAGCGCCCGCCGCAGGATCAGCGCGCGCATGATCCGCTCTCCGAGCACGTCCTCGGCGATAACCAGGGCGCGCAGCCGCTCCCGCGGGATCAACAGCGTCTCCAGATCCTCTTTCGCCTCGGCGTCGACGAGGGCCGGCTGACCGGCGAGCTGGCCGATCTCGGCTACGAACATGCCCAGCGTCAGTTCGGCGATTGGTTGGGCGACGCCGAGCGCATCCCTGCCGCTCACCAGGATCGTGCCCTTGAGCACGACGAACATGCCCGGCACCTCCTCTCCGGTCGCGAAGAGGCGCTCCCCGACGCGATAGCGACGCGGTTCGCCGAAGGCGCGGATGCGCCTGATCTCATCGTCGCTCAGCACCGGCAGGATTTGGTCCCGCCGCTGCGCGATGAGAGGGCTAGGCGATTGTTCCAAGGGCGGCTCCTGCCGGGCCGCCCGGCTTTCACGCACCAATGCAGGCGCCGTGTCGGCGCGCCTTGACGATCGTCAAGGTAAGCGGCGCCGGCGGCCCTAGGTCAGGCGAGGTTCGTCGTTCAGGGAGCAGACCATGCAGAACATCGCGCACAACGTCATGCCATATGGTCGCTTCCCTGCGCATTTGCGAATGGCGCTGCTGGCCTGCGGTGCGACGCTGATGCTCCCGGCCTGTTCGAGTCCCGGCAACGAGGTCGAAGGCGAGGGCAATCGCGCGCCGCCGGCGGCGGCGGCTCCGGTGCAACCTGGGGATTCGAGCCTGAGCCGCCAGGTCGCCGAAAAACGCCGGCGCCTCGTGGCCGACGCGGTGACGGCGCTGCGGGAGACCCAGCGCGCGTTCGACCTGCTCGCGGCCGACAGGCCCGACGACGCCGTCGCTGCGCTGGAGCGGGCGACCGGCAAGCTCGACCTGGTTTTGGCCGCCGATCCCGGGTTGGCGCTCGCAGCGGTCGATGTGCGCGTCGTCGTTCATGACGTCCTGGCCGAACCCGAGGCGGTGATGGTCGTGCGGACTCAGGCGACGGACGCGCTCGCGCTCGGGCGAGTTCAGGTCGCACGTCAGCTGCTCGCGGATCTCGCCAGCGAGCAAGTCATCAGCGTCACCAGCCTGCCGCTGGCGACCTATCCGGCGGCGATCCGGCAAGCAGGCGCGCTGATTCACGGCGGTCGGGCCGCCGAAGCTGCGGCCGTGCTGCAGACGGCCCTCGCGACGCTCGTCGTCGAGGACACGATCATTCCCTTGCCGCTGGTGCGCGCCGAAGCGCTGATCGATCAGGCGCGGGCGCTTGCCGGGAAGGCGCATCGCACCCCGGAGGAGAATGGTCGGCTGCAGCGCATGATTGCAGGTACGCGGTCACAGCTTCAGCTCGCCCAGGCGCTGGGCTATGCGACTCGGGAAGATCTGGATGGCCTGTTGGATCAGCTGCGGCAGATCGAACAGGCGACGCAGGGACAAGCGACCGCGGGCGGCGGCCTTTTCGATCGCATCAAGGCGCTGTTCACCACGGCCAGGGGCCACGCCGACGCTCGGCCGGCCGGCCAGGGCGAAGGCAGCAACCCGGTGCACTGACGGGCGGGGGCTCGCCGCCTCCCTGATGGCGAGTCTTCACCTCCATTCGTGCCGATCGCTACGCCAGCCAGTCCGGCGCCCTGCGACGGACGTCCATCAAGGGCGCCGCTGGCGAGGCAAGTGTCAGCAGCCTTATTGCCTCCGCCATGGTGCGCACACCCAGGCGCCTGACGGCGCGCTCGCGATGAAGCTCGACCAGTCGGACGCTGAGGCCAAGTTCGAATGCAATGCCTTTTGTGATGATCCCATCGGCTACCCGCAGGAGAACCTGCCGTTCGCGCGGAGACAAGGATGCCACCCGGCTGGCGGCTTCCAGCGCGTCGGGACTGTCATCTGAAAGATGACTCTCTATCACCGCCCAATGCTTATGTTGCTTTGCAAGAGCAACCTCATGGGCGCGAACGACATCGAGAATGTCGCCCGCTTTGCATGCCGAAAGCGGGTAGGTGCAAAGCAACGAAATCGGCTTCTCGGCGATCACGTGGTTCAAATCATTCTCGTACGCCATGAAGGCTTGCCAGTCCCTTTGTTCCAGCCAGCAGGTGTGGCCGCTCGCGCATAAACCGGCGTAATTCTGAGACAGGGCCTCAGAGAGTTTCGCGTGCCAGAGCGCCACCATGGGCCCGGATTCGAACGCTCCCCCCTGCAAATACATGTCGGCCGCCGAATGGAGTTCGACCGCGATGCTCGCGAGCGGGCCGGAATCCGTGCCCTCGGGCATCACCCACAGGCACAGGTCCCCCGCCGCGCCCCGCCTGCAAAGAACTGGCCGACAAGGTCGAGGAGATCCTCTTCGGTTTCGTAAAAGGCGCAAACGTGCGTGCCATGGCGGATAGCCCCAAGGACCGCGTCATACGGCGGTTCAGGAGCGGTAGACTGAAGCTCATTGCGCTGCGGCATCGATCTCGTACCTCCCCGGTATCGCAACGGTCGCTCGCTAAGAAAGTCGATCCTAGCACAGTTTAACGGGCCGGCCCCACGGTTTCGCCGACACGTCGGGTCGAGGCGCGCCGACCCTTGGTTTCCATCATCATTAAATGTCGAAGAGCATCGATGGATCGCGGATTTCAATGTCGCGCGGCGTCCTGAGAACAATCGATCCGCGGCGGCGAAGCGCAGACATCGTTCTGCTCACGGTCTCCACAGCAATGCCGAGATGGTCGGCGATGTCGTAGCGAGTGATCGGGAGCACGATCGCCTTGGTTCCGCTGGGTCTCATCCTCCTGGTCATTGTCGCCAGATAGGCACCGACCTTCTCGCTTGCCGTGATCCGGCTTTGCACCAGCAGATGATGCTCCAGCCGCCGGATCGTGTCGGCGGCGCAGTTTCGCATCAGCGCCGCAACGTCCGGGAAGCGGGCGGTTAGCGTGTCAATCTGCTCGCGGGTGAACGAAGCGATCCTCGTGTCGTTCGATACGGCTTCCAGGAAGAATGCAGGATTGGCCGGCGCAAATCCCAGAAAGTCCCCGGTTAGGTTCACTTCGATGATCTGCCTCTGACCGTTGCTCCGGAGCGCGAATTTGCGGACAGCCCCTGCGAGCACGCAAGCCACTGCGCCTCGCGCGATCACCGGATCGCACGCCTGGTTCCTGCGCCAGCATGTCGCGCGCGCGGCAGCCATCATGGCTGAAGTGGCATTGACTTCGCTATCTGGCGTTTCGGAATGCTGCTGCGCCCTGAACAGTTCGGCGCACTCCGGGGTCTCATCCATGATGTTCATCGAACATTCTCCTGCCGTTTCACTCTCTCATGGGCGGCGAGGCAGGGACCATTCGGGGGTTGCACTATAGGGAAAATCCGTAATCGGGTCGGATCGACCGCAGCAGCAGGACCTGCTGCGTCATTGACAGGCGTCAATGCCCGCCCGCGCGCCGTCGGCCAATGCCGCCAATCAGTTGCGGAAGGATAGTCAATGGCCGCGGAACAGATCGAACGGACCCAATGGGCATCGTTCTTGGACAACGTCACGAAGAGCCTGATCGGCAAGCGGGCCGAAATCGAAGTCGCGTCGTTGGATCTGGGTGCTCAGATCGAGGTGGAATGGGCTCCGCTGATCGGCATGACGTATGACAGTAAAGACGATTTGATCGAGATCGCGCTGGAAGGCCTCGACCATTTGATCCGCTCTCCCCGCGAGCTGTTCGTCGATTTTGGCGTCGGCGACATCGTCGCCATCGCAATTGCCGACGGGGACGGAAACCGCCAGGTCGTAAAGCTCAAGGATCCCTTGGCTCTGACTGCCCCCAGCGTCGCTCCATCGCCCGATTCAACCCGATGATCTGGACCCTTCCAAACGTCTCCGACGGAGGACAGGATCCTGCCTGCGCGGGCGCAAGGGCTGATCAAATGAGCTGTTCTCGCGCGCGGCCCATGTCCATTTCATTGGGGTACCATGCATGAAAACCGACCGGCTGATGGCATTCACCGATGCGGTGGCGGCTATCGCCATAACCATCATGGTCATCGACCTGCGCGTTCCCACCACGCCCGCCTGGCAAGAAATTCAACCGGTGATCCCGCTGCTGATCGCTTATGCAATGGCTTTCATCAACATCGGCATCTTCTGGACCAATCACCACCATATGCTCGCGACCGCCAGCCGGGTGAACGGCCGCGCGCTCTGGGCCAATCTGTTTCTGCTCTTCTGGCTGACCTTGATGCCGTTCGTGATCCGTTGGATCGGCCTCGCCGGAGTGACGCCGCAGCCCGTTGCGGCTTATGGGGCGGTGACCGTGATGGCGGCTCTCGCGTACATCTGGCTCGAGCGCGAGCTCATCCTGGCGGAAGGCACGCAATCTCGGATCAGGGCCGTGGTGGGCTCGCGGACGAAGGAATGGGCCAGCTTCTGTCTCTACGGCCTCGGCATCCCGGCGGCCTACATCTCGCCCTGGATCGCCATTGCGCTTTACATCGCGGTTTCCTTGATGTGGATGATCCCGGACCGCCGCTTTGAGCGCTGGCACAATTTGCAGCAGTTCGAAGCCCATCCCACGCCGTCACGCAAGTCCATCCGCGGCGTGTGATGTGGGAACCATGGCCAGATCTCCATGAGGATTGGGCCGAAGCCCCCGTCTCCCAACTCTCACGGTCGCAACACGCCGCCCTGACGATCGTCAAGGCGATCGCACCTCGCCGTCACTAGTCTGGGATGCTCGGCATAGCCGTCAGGCGACGGAACGGTCGCCGCCGCGCTCCCCGCTATTGCCACAAGGAGATGACCAATGACTGACCTGCAAAGATTACCGGTGGTGAAGGCGCTGTTCGTCCGGCTCGTCGCCCGGGAAGGGAAGAGCGCAGAGCTCGAGACGTTCCTGCGCGACGGTCTCGCCGCCGTGATGGAGGAGCCCGACACGACGAGCTGGTATGCCGTGCGCTTCAGCGACCACGAGTTCGCGATCTTCGACACATTCCCGAGCGACGAGGCGCGTCTCGCCCATCTCGCGGGAAAGGTCGGACGCGCCCTGATCGCGCGCACCCCCGAGCTGCTCGAAGGCGCGCCCAATATCGAGCAAGCCCAGGTGCTGGCCTATAAACTGCCCGAGGGCAGCGGCCAGGTGCGCGAGTGACGTCGCGCACCTCGCGAGGCATGGAGCGGCGTCCGTTCGGCCCCGTGCCGCGCGAGGTCGCGGTGATCGGCCAGGGGACCTGGTACATTGACGAAGCGCACCGGCCGACCGCAGTGGCTGCGCTGCGGCGCGGTCTCGATCTCGGCATGACCCATATCGACACCGCCGAGATGTACGGCGACGCCGAGATCGTGGTGGGGGAGGCAATCGCGGGGCGGCGGGACGCGGTATTCCTCGTCTCGAAGGTGGTTCCGGGCAATGCTTCGCGGAGCGGGACCGTGGCCGCCTGCGAACGCTCGCTTGCGCGCCTCCGGACCGACCGGCTGGATTGCTACCTCCTGCATTGGCCCGGTTCGCACCCGCTCGAGGAAACTTTTGCCGGCTTCGAGCGGCTCCGCGAACAGGGCAAGATCCTGTCCTGGGGCGTCAGCAACTTCGACGTGCCCGATCTCGATGCCGCATGGAAAGCCGGCGGGGAGGGCCGGATGGCCTGCAACCAGGTTCTCTATAACCTCGGGGAGCGCGCGATCGAGCACGCGGTGCTGCCCTGGTGCGAGGCGCACAATGTCGCCGTGGTTGCCTATAGCCCGTTTGGCCATGGCAAGTTTCCCGGCCCGCTCACGCCAAGCGGCCTCGTGTTGGAGGATATCGCAGGGAGCCATGGCGCGACCGCCCGCCAGGTGGCGCTTCGCTTCCTCGTGCGGCAGTCATCGTTGCTTGCAATCCCAAAGGCCTCCAGCGTCGAGCACGCCGAAGATAATGCCGGCGCCGGCGCGCTGCGGCTGACGGCGGACGAGCTCGCACGGATCGATCGCGCGTTCCCGCTCGGGGCCCGACCGCCTCGCCTCCCCATGTTGTAGCCCCTGAAGCGGTCGGACGCCGCCGCGCATCTGCAACCCAACACAGCGCCCAAGCGTCTCAGCAGTCCAGGAGGTTCGCATGCGAGATACCAAGGCCTCCGGCTTCGTCCGCCTTCGTGGCGCGCGCGAGCACAATCTCAAGAATGTCGATGTCGACATACCGCGCGATGCCCTGGTCGTGTTCACCGGCGTGTCGGGATCGGGCAAGTCCTCGCTCGCTTTCTCCACCCTCTATGCCGAGGCCCAACGCCGTTATCTGGAATCGGTCTCCCCTTATGCGCGCCGGCTGTTCCACCAGATGGAAGTGCCGGAGGTCGACGAGATCGAGGGCCTGCCGCCGGCGGTGGCGCCATTGCCAACCAGTGTCACGGCGGCGTCGAGCTCCGCCTGGCGGCGACCGGTGATGAACAGGCGGGCACCCTCGCGTGCGAAGAGCTGCGCGGCCGCGAGGCCGATGCCGCTGCTGGCACCCGTGATGACGGTAACCTTGCCCTGCAGACGATTCATGATGAGCTCCTTTCCATGGACGACACCCGCGGCCAAGCCTTGCGGGTTGAGCGACGGGGACGCTTCCTGCCGAAGCTGCATCGGCTGTCTCCCGGCTGACGGTGACCGGGAGGTCCCGCGATCCCGCGGGAATGTGCGACATTCGCGACGCGGGTTCGAATGAGTTGATGAGAGGAAATGAGAGACGCTGGGAGGCAGTGCGATCCGCAGGATGCGAGACTTCCCGGGACGGGGCTAGTATCCAGCGCCAGCAGCCTTACGCAGGCCTCTTGGTTCCGGTAAGCCGAGATTGGCTACAGGGCCGGCAGCCGCTGAGCCGACAATGGCCGAGAGCGGTCCGTCCGCTTTCGGCCGAGGTTCGTTCTATTGCCGCCCTCCCCGACGACGGCAGTCACACGCGGGCGCCAGCCAGATGACCTCCGGCGAGCTTGCGCCCGCCACCCCCGGAACGTAGCGAGGCGTTCCGATTCCATCAGGCTACACCGGCTCAGCCGGCACTGTTCAGAACAATTGCTAAACAAAGCAAAGCGTTTAGGTTGCCGTCCGGGGGACATGCATGGCGACAATCGGGGAAGCGGCGACCGACGGGAGTTCGAGGCCAGACCGGGCCGCGAAGGCCGCCTCTGCCTTGCCCCGACTCACCGGCTGGAAGTTCGCTTTGTTCCGGATCGTCTGGTTCTTCGCCTTCGCGCTCGCGGTCGGTGGGACGCTCGGGGGCATTCATTATGGGAATGTCTGGTACGACAGCGCGGTCAGGCCGATGGCGGAGCTGGGCCTACGGACATCCTCGGCGGCCGACATGCTCGGCCCGCCGATCGGCTCTGAGGCGCGGGCGGCGGGGATCGTCGATGGGCTGCGGCTCGTCGCGATCGATGGCCGCGCGCTGCCCCAAGGTGCGACGAGGATCGAGATCGCCGCGCTGCTGGACCGGCCGGAAGGCGCACGGGTTCGTATCCGGACGCAATCGCCCGAGGGCCGTCTCCGCGAGCATGTACTGACGCGAAGCCGCAGCCATGCCGCCGAGGCTTATGCGGCAAGCGGCATGACCCGCGAGCAGAAACGTCTGGGTGAGTTGATCGTGATCCTAGCGGCGGCCGTCGTCAATATCTTCGCCGCGATCATGCTGTTCCGGCGCCGGGCGCGCGATCCCGTGGCGGCGGCGCTTTCGCTCGCCTTCCTCCTCCTCGTCGCAGGCTGGGGCCCCGCGTGGGACACGTTCTATATGCTGGGCCTGGTCAAGCTTTCCGTTGCGGCGCGGGCGATCGGCTATGGCGCCCTTTTCGTCGGCATCGCCGTCTTCCCCGAGGGCAGACTGGAAACGCGCTGGCGGCGGGCGCTGATCCCCGCGATATCGCTTTGGGTGCTCGCTGTCCTCGTGGACGTGGCCGATCCGTTCGATGTGCCGGATAATTTGCTCGTTCTGAGCGCCATCGCCCTGCTGGCCGCCAGCGTCGGCTCCTTATGGGGCCGCTACCGGCGCCTGCCCATGGGCGCGGCGCGGCAGCAGATAAGATGGGCGCTTCTCGGCTTCGCGGTCGGCGCCGCGCTCGGCTCGGCCACTCTGATCATCGACATGGTTGGAGTCGTGAACCCGGACGGGCCGGCGGGAATCTGGCTGGACCTGCTGCTCTGGATCGGCAGCTCGCTCGGCTTCGCCTCCCTGGCGCTCGGCCTGCTCGTGTCGCTGCTGAAATACCGGCTCTACGACGCCGACGCGGCGATCAGCCGGTCGGCGGGCTATGCGGTGCTGACCCTCCTGCTGGCAGGCACGTTCGGGGCGAGCGCCAAGGCGATCGAGTGGTTTTTCGAGACGAGCTTCGGCGGGGACGCCGGCGCCTTGCCGGGCGCGATAGGGGCAGGACTGGCGGTGGTGCTAATCACGCCGATGCACAACCGCATCCACCGCTGGACCGAGCGCCGGTTCCAGAAGGCGTTGCTGCACTTGCGCCGGGACCTACCCGACTGCGTCGGCGATCTGCGCGAGACGGCGGGGATGAAGGAGCTGCTCGACGAGTTGCTGGCGCGGGTCCTGGAGGGCACGCGGGCGGTCCGCGCGGCGGTGGTGATCCACGGCGAGACGGTCGCGGCGCGCGGCGGTGACGGTGCCTATCCGCTCAGCATCCCGCTCCGGATCAGTCACCAGGAGACGGAGGTCGGGACGTTGCTGGTCGGCCCCCGTCCCGACGGCAGCGCGCCCGGCAAGGACGAGCGCGAGGCGCTTGCCGAGATCGCCGATCCGGTGGCGCGTGCGCTGCGGATCGTCGGCGTCAGGGAGCGCGAGCAAGCCGAGCGCCTTGGGGAGAAGGAGGGCCTGCGGAGCGCCATCGCCGCGCTTGGCGCGAGACTCGATCGCCTTGAGGCGAAAGCGACATGAGTCGCTTGCGCTTCCCGAACGCATTGCCCGGGATCGAAGGGCGCTGGGTGGTGCCGGTAAAAGCGGTCTGGTTTGCCCTGCTCGCCCTGGCGCTGCTTGGCACCACCTTCGGTACCTGGGCGATGGGAACGGCGATGCGGGATTCCAACCGGGTCTGGGCAGAGCTGGGACTTCGGTCGACGCCCGGCGAGGGGCAGTCGCTCATGGTCCATCCATTCGGATCCGCGGGCCGGCAGGCCGGGATCGCTCCGAATAGCCTGTTGCTCGCGATCAACGGGACCCCCATCATCCAGGGCAATGAAAAGGCAGTGCTCGATCGCGCCGGACCTTCGCCGATGCTCCGGCTGGCAAGTCCAGGCGAGGCCCCGAGAGAGCTTCGGCTCGTGCGTGACCCCCGAAACGCTCTAGCAGGGGATCCCGGCCTGCCATTCAGCTATGCCACGCTGCAAAACATCATTCTGGGCAGCGCGTTCGCGATCAACATCGCCTTTCTCTCCGTCGCAATCCTGCTGTTCCGGAGGCGGCCTCGGGATCCGGTGGCGATGCTCCTGTCCGCAGGAATGTTGCTCATCGTCGGCTCGGATATCGGCGCGCTCCCGTTCGCCTTTCTCGAGACGTTTCAGGGGCATGCCGTTGGCCTCGGCTGGACGATGATCGTCATCGCCCTGTTCGCCTTCCCGAACGGGCGATTTTACCCTCGCTGGACGCTTATCGGGGTGCCGCTGGCCTTGCTCTACCTGGCCGACAGATATTTTCAGGTGGCCATCGGCTACCCGCTTTACCTGATACTCATGGGTTTGGCCGTGGCTGCGATCGCCCATCGCTATGTCGTGCTGCCGCCAGGGCCGGCCCGCCAGCAGGTGAAATGGAGCCTCTTGGGCTTCGCTGCGGGATTGGCTTGCTCGGTTGCGCTGTCCGCTTCGGCTTCGATCGCGGCACGCTTCGTGGACGACGCCGCGGCCAGCATGTGGTTGCAGCTCGCCAATGTCTTTTTCTACACGGGCGCCTTCGTGACGTTCGCGCTCGGCCTGCTCGTCTCGCTCCTGCGCTATCGGCTCTACGACGCCGACGCGGCGATCAGCCGCTCTGCCGGCTATGCGGTGCTGACTCTGTTGCTCGCCGGCACGTTCGGCGCCAGCGCCAAGCTGATCGAGTGGTTTTTCGAGACGAGCTTCGGCGCGGATGCCGGCGCCTTGCCCGGCGCGATCGGGGCGGGGCTGGCGGTGGTGCTGATCACACCGATGCACAACCGCATTCACGGCTGGACCGAGCGACGCTTCCAGAAGGCTTTGCTTCGCCTCAGGCGCGATCTGCCCGATTGCGTCGGTGATCTGCGCGAGACGGCGGGCATGGCGGAGCTGCTGGACGAGATTCTGACACGAATCCTGGCAGGCACGCGCGCGGTTCGCGCGGCGGTCGTTATCGAGGGCGAGACGGTCGCTGCGCGTGGCGAGGGCGGCGCGGATTTCCCGGTCAGTGTGCCGCTTCGCGTCGAATACCAGCGGATGGATATCGGCGCGCTGCGCGTCGGCCCGCGCCCAGACGGCAGCGCGCCGGGGAAGGACGAGCGCGATGCGCTGGCCGAGATCGCCGACCCGATCGCCCGGGCGGTGCGGATCGTCAGGCTACGCGAGGCGAAGCAGCATCGCCAGGAAAGCGAGATGGCCGAACTCCGGGCTTCCCTCGAGCGCCTGACCAGGTCGGATGCCGGTGGAAGCGGAAACCTGCCGACATAAGATCGCGGAGCTGTGTGCCGGCTTGACCCGCGGGTCTCGATCGGCCCCTCTGCTCTGAATGGTGAACGTCTGCTGTTGAGTGGGTAGAGAGCCCGCGTGGATGAGCGGGATGGGCGCATTCCGGACTCAGTCGAAGCCTATCGCTCAGCCAACCGCCCACCACCCCGCGATCATGAACATGATCCCCCCACCAAAACCCGCGACCGCACTCCACAGCACCCATTGCCGCTGCTCCTGCGCCTCCCGCACCTGCTGGATCCCTGCCCGCAGCTCACGCGCTAGGTCCGAATTCCCGCGATGCGCGGTCTCCAGAAGGTTGCGATCCTCGGCCCGCGCCGCGACCGCAGCCCGCTCCACTTCAGCCGTCATGGTCGTCGGCGTCAGCCGCAACGCCGGCGTCTGGGCAAGCCGCGCTATCCCGTCCACTGTGGCCTGTAGCCGCGCATCGATTGCGCGCAGCGTCTGCGAATAATCCGGCAAGTCCTGCCGCTCGGCGGTCAGCCCCTGTACGGCGCGGGTGCATAGGCTCACCTCGCGGCGCAGCTGATCGAACGCGCGGGCGGGTTCTTGGGGATCGTCATCGTCGCTCATGGCTAATGCCTATCGCCCCAGCCCGCGATAACGCGAGACCGCGAGATGTTCTGCGAGCTCATGGGATATGGATGCCCCGCTCCGGGCCCCGATGCCGAGGTCGTGGGTCCTCGTCCGGAGCAGCGACTCTAGCTGCGGATCGCGCTGCAGGCTCTTTGCCATTGCGCCCATTTGACTCCTGACCTTGTCAGCGCGGTCGTGAAGGCCTTCGTCCGCCAGAGACCCCGCGCGCCGATCCAGCCGGCGCCAGTCGTCGACGAACCGGTCGGCACGTCTGGCGGGATCGGTGCGCACCCCGCGCTCCACCTGCATCGCCCGGATAGCGGACGCCGTGTTCCCGCCCCTCGCCTGATCGAGCAGCCGGGGATCGCGCCGGATTGCCGCGAGCAAATCGCGTGAAGCGCCGTCCTGGATCCGGTCCAGCGCGGCACCCGCCTTTGCCAGCGCCGTGTGCTGGTGGGGCATTGCGTCCCGGCCAGCGCTCCGCGCCTGCTCCACCTCCTCGCACGCGCGGGCGTAGCGCTGCACCGCCGGGCCCAGGTCGGGCGCGGGTGTCGGTAATGCCGCCGATACCTTGAGCTTCAGCCACTCGAACATGCCGTGCGAGCGGTTGAGCCGCGGCGTCGAGGGAAACTTGAGGTCGGCGAGGCCCCTCACCTGCCTAGGCGTCTCGATCTCCGGCGCCCGCACATAGTCCGACGCCATGTCCTTCGCTCGTTCTCGCGACAGCGTGTGCGCGAGCTTGCCCTGGTCCGCAAAGTCGTCCCGACCATAATGCAATTCGACACCATCCCTGTGTCGGGACAGCGCGACATAGGCGGCGTGCCGATCCAGTCCCGGCGTTGCCAGCACTTGGACCTTGTCCACGGTCATGCCCTGCGCCTTGTGGATGGTGGCTGCATAGCCATGTTCGACATGGGCATAGTCCTTGAAGTCGAACGCGACGGCGCGTCCGTCGTCCAGCATCACCACCATGCGCGCCGCGGTGACGCTGTCGATCCTGCCCATCGACCCGTTCTTCACACCCAGGCTGCGCTCGTTGCGCAGGAACATGACCCGGTCGCCGGCCGCGAACCGCCGCTCGCCCTTTTCAGTTCGAACGGCCACCTCCTCGCCAAGCGCGCCGCTCGCCTTCATCCGCTCGCGCGCCAACGCATTGATCGACTGCACCTCCTCGTTGAGGTGGGTGAGGATGATCCGGCTGGATGCAGGATTCCCGATACGATCCCGATCCCAGCGCTCAACCAACGCCTCGCGTGCCGCCTCTCGGGTCTCCGCTCCGTGCACGGCGCCGCGCTCCGCATAAGCCTGGATCGCCTCACCCGTCCGCTCTGTCGCTAGCATGCGCGTCGCCTCGCGCTGCCAGTCCTCGCGCTGGCGGCGGACATGGACCAGTTCATGCGCGCCATGCCGCTCCGCAATCGACCGGAACGCGCCCCCGGCCTCGATCGCCTGCAGCTGCTCAGGATCGCCCACCAGCACGACCTTGGCGCCACGCCGCTCAGCCTCGGAGATCACCCGCTCCATCTGTCGCGTGCCGATCATCCCGGCCTCGTCGATGACCAGCACATCGTTCGGCCCGAGCAGCTCTCGTCCTTGGCCCCATTGATGCTCCAGGCTCGCCAATGTGCGCGAGGCGATGCCCGAGCCGGCTTCAAGATTCTCAGCGGCGATGCCGGAAAGCGCGGCGCCCCGAACCTCGTAGCCGATACTCTCCCACACCTCGCGCGCGACGCCGAGCATGGTAGACTTGCCGGTGCCCGCATAGCCGACGACGACCGCCAGATCGTTCAGCTTCGTCACGTGCGTGAGCGCGTCCCGCTGCTCCGCGGAGAGCATGCTTCCCCTGCGCGCAACGATCGCCATTGCCCGAGCCTGGCCGGCCGCATCGGTGCCGTGACCTTGCCGTGCGTCGAGCGACCAGGTCGCCCGCTCCAGCCGCCGCTCGGTCTCCAGCATAAAGCGCGAGGTGAACTTCTCCTCGCCGCGCCCGTCCTTGCCGACATAGACCACCTGATCCGACGCGCGGATCGCCGCCATGATCGCGTCGAACTGCTCCTTCCCCTCGCTGTGCCGGTGCACGAACATCGCCGCGTCGCGGCGCGTGAACGTCGCCTGCCCGTGAGTGATCGCGTCGAGCGCCAGCTCCGGGTTCGCGAGCAATTTCTCGCCATTGCGCCGCGCGATTTCGCGGTGCTCGTCGACCCGCTCAAGCGCCAGGCCATCGCCCGCCATGCGCGACGCGGCCGGGCCGATCTTGTGCTGCGGCTCGAGGTCGATGCCTTGCGCTTCAAGGCTGCGATGATCGATGCGTGCGTCGATATCGAGCGAAGCCAGCCGCTCGTTGACATGCTCGGCCCAGCGCTCGCGCCAGTGCTGCAACAGCGCGGTGCGGTTCCACTCCCGCACCTTCGCGCCAAACCCGGCCGATTCCACTTCACGCATGCTCAGCATGACATGAGCATGTGGCTTCGGCTCGCCGTCGGCGCCGATATCCCAATGCACATTGAGGTCGGCACACATGCCGAGTCCGACGAACTCGCGTTCGACGAAGTCGCGGGCAAGCTCTATGCCCATTTCTGGGGATAGCTCACGCGGCAAGGCGAACTCGATCTCGCGCGCCAGCTGCGCGTCCTTGCGCAGCTCCGCGGCCTCGACCGCATTCCAGAGCACCTCCCGGCCCGACAGCTGCGCCGGCGCACCCTCCGGCAGCATCACCTCGGAGTGGATGACGCCGGCCTTGTTGGTGAAGTCGTGCGAACGCCCAAGCCGCTCGTCATGCAGCCGCGAGGCCGAACGGTAGGCAGCCGCCGCCAGCGCCGAGGATCCGGACGCGCGGGAGATGACCTTGGCCGAGAAATGGTAGATCGCCATCGCGATCCCCACCAAAGCGCACGTCGGCACGACGTATAAGCGCGCCCTCGACGAATCTCGTTCGTCTCGGGACCGGCGCCCGTCTCATGAAGGCCCAGCCGATTGAGGCGGAGCGCCGGGAGCGATAGCCGGCCTGTCCACCGCACCAATGGAGGACACCCCATGCGCAAACCCCGCGACTATGACGCAGAGTTGAAGGCCTTGGACGAGCGCGCCCGCGAGCTGCGGACACGCAAGCTCGGCCAGCTCGGCGAGCTGGTCATCGCCACCGGCGCCGACGCGCTCGATCCCGAGATGCTGGCCGGCGCACTGGTCGCCGCCGCTGACTCAAAAGACGCCACCGCCAAGGAGGCGTGGCGGCGGCGCGGCGCAGCCTTCTTTCAGCGCCCGGCACGCCGTACAGCGGGCGGCGCTGTCGACGACGCAGGCGGCAACGCGGCGCGTCAAGGCAGCACGCTCCCGCTTGGCCTTGAGCCGGGCAAGGCATGACGATCGGGCATGGGTCGTGAACCGGCGCGAGCGCACGCGGCAGCTGATCGAGCTTGGCGGCTTGGTTGCCAAGTCGGGCCTCGTGGAGCTGACCGAGGACGACCGCGTCGTAATCTTCGGCGTGCTTGTTGCCGCAACCGCCTCACTACAGGGGGATGATCGCGACCGCGCGCTGACCGTGTGGCGGCGGCGCGGCAAGCGCGCGTTCGCAGATTCAAGCGAATGAACAACCAAAGTGGTTGATTTCGGAACGTGAGCAAGACAAGGGCCGTTTCTGACTCAAGAGTAACATTACTTGGCCGGCTGCCACGAATTCGGCCAGCACTTCGAAGGAGGCTTACATGTCCGACGAGAACAGCCCGAACAGCGTCGAGCTTGCGACCGACCTCACCATCGCTTGGCTTGGCAACCAGAACAATCGCGTACAGACGGAAGACGTGCCTGCATTCCTGCGCACGATGCACGCGACGATCACGGAGCTCGCCGGGAACAGTGCCGCTCCTGAAGAAGCGCCTGAAGCAACGGCGCCGGTCGAGGAGTTCACGCCCGCCGTCACGGCCCGCCGGTCGCTGGCGTCGAAAGATCACATTATCTCGATGATCGATGGCAAGCCCTATAAAACGCTGCGCCGTCATCTCTCGACGCATGGCCTGACCCCGGAGCAATATCGCGAACGCTACAAGCTGAAGGCGGATTACCCGATGGTGGCGGAGAGCTACTCGGAACAGCGCCGCGCGATGGCGAAGAAGATCGGGCTTGGCCAGCAAGGCCGCGCCGCGAAGGCCGGCAGGGCGCGCGCTAAATAGTCCAGTCGCGCATCGCGCGCGACGCCGTTCGATCGTCCGTTTCCGCCCGATTTGCCGCAACAATCTTGTGGCGTTCTCCGCACGAAATAAGACTGTCGGCCGCGGCGCCGATGGCGCCGCGGCCTCGCGCGATCACCGCGACCAGATCAGCCGGTGCTCGCCATCCTAGCCCTCGAGCAGCTAGGCGTAGATCGGCGCGGGGAAGCTCGGATCGTCGAGCTTGACCGAGAGATAGTCGCGGTTCTCGCGCGAGGTCTTCTTCCAGGCCGCGCCGCATTCGATGGCGCCGGAGAAGAGGCGATAATCGGGAGCCTTGTCATTGTCCTTGTCGGCCGAGCAAAGGGTCGCCTTGGCGTTGAGGGCGAGGGTGCGGATCGTGCCGGTGAAGCTGCCGTTCGCGTCGCGCTTGAAGCTGCCGATCTGTGCCATCTTCCAAGTCTCCTTTTGTCTCGGACCGCCCGATGCGGTCTCGATGGCAAGGAGAACCGAGGCGGCGGCCGGGCCGCAACCCAAAGGACCGGAGCGTCAGCGCAGGACGGCGGCGCCAAGGCTTTGTTGGTGCGCGAGGAGCCGCGGCGCGCGGCGGGGAAGAAAGCCGCCAGCGCCGCCGTTGCGGCCTATAGGCCGGCGCGCCGCAGGCGCCCGCACCGCCTCTCATGACCCCACCGAGAGAGGCCGCGTGTGGCGCGCCGAATGACGGAAATGACGGACTACAGGTCTTGGCCAGTCAGTACCGCGATCCGTTCCAGGCACGCTTTCTCGACGAGATCACGCAGCAGCGTGATGCGCTCGCCAAGCCAGGCCAGCTCCTCGCCCGTGATCCGATAATGGCGTGAGTAGCGCGCCTTCACATAGGCCGCGCGGAGCAGCTCGTAACAGCGCCGCTGGAACTTGGTCTCAAGCGACCAGACCTGTTTCAGCGACGGCTCCAAATCCTCGCTGAGTGCGCGCAACCGGTTCAGGTTGTGGGTCTTCGGGCTGTAGAGCGTACGGACCAGAAACAGGCAGTGATAGAAGCGCTCGGTAGACTGGTGGAGCAGGAACGCCGCTTCCTTCAGCCTGCCCTGACTTTCTGAGTAGCGAGCGGTGTCAAGCAAACCCACCGCGCTCTCGAACCACTCGTCGAAATAGTCCTTCGTCTCCTTGAGCACTTGCTGCGGCTCAAGCGGTTGCGCCTCCGCAAATGGATACCCCGGCTCCTGGAACAGGACGATGCCGTCGCGCACGATGTCCATGAAGAAGTAGCGCCCGAGCCGCAGCTTCTCGTTCACGTCGTCGAGGCTGTGATAGATGATGCTGACCGGCGTGCGCAGCGCCGCGCCCGCCTCTGCGATCAGCCGGTCCTCGGTCGGCAGCCAGAACTCGCCGACATCGGCCAAGTCCTCATGACCGACGACGACGAGGATATCGAAATCCGAGAAATACCTTCCGACCGGATCCTCGACCCAGTCGCCGCGCGCATAGCTGCCGAACAGGATGATCTTGAGCAGCTTGCCATGCTTGAACCGGGGCGCGCGGCGGCCAGCCACCGCATCGTCAAAGCCTTGCCGGATGATGTCGACGACGCGGTCAAGCTCGCGCCTCTTGCCTTCGGGCAGATGGACGAGGCTCTTCTTCATGATGACAGACTCGCAGGCATAAGGCGCAAAGCCAAGTCAAGAATGAAGCGCGAGGGCCGCCGGCCCGCGCGCGGATTTTGCCGATTGACCCTCACGACGCCTCTCCCGCATTGGGTACGAACGCCAGCAAGGAGTCAGCCGCCTTGCTGGCCTGGCTGGCGGCGCGGAAAAGGGCGCGCTCGTCGCCGCGCAGCACCTCGAGCCACGATCCGACATAATCGGCATGGCGCACGGTCGGCCGGGTACCGAGCGAAGCGCAAATGAACGCGCTCGCCAGCTCGGCGATAAGCTCCTCGCGGGCATAGGCCTCGCTGCCGAACCCGCCCTGCTGATCGCGGTCCAGCCGCGAGCGATGCCCGGTCCAATGGCGGAGCTCGTGCAGGGCGGTGCGGTAGAAATTGATCTGCTGGCGAAAGGCCTGCTGCAGCGGCACCTGCACAAAATCGAGGGCGGGCGAATAACAGGCCTCATGCCCACCGATCCGGAAGTCCGCGCCTGTCGCTGTGATCAGCGCCTCGGCGACCGGGATGGTCTCAACTCGCCGCGCACGGCAGGCGCTGCCGTCATTGTCGCGCCAGGCGCGATGCCCGCAGAAGCCGGCAGCCGCCGGCGCCAACGTCAGCGATCGTTCTTTAACAGCGAACTGCCTGTCAATCGGCAGTCTCTCTCCTGCTTTTGCTCACCTTCGGATCGTCGCGCGCCGGGGTCGTCGTTCTTTCCGAGGTCGGCAATGCCGCCTCACCATGGGCTGCGTCGGTGCGATGCCTCAATGTTACCCGCGCGGTTCTGGCCGCAACGGTCGCTACGAGGTCATCGGCCCCATCGTCCCGGTCGGACGATCCGCTCA